>Ga0265316_10000010_pt1 | contig 230553 bp, 179 predicted proteins | sample 4522metaG_FD_202092 | JGI IMG/M metagenome (GOLD analysis project Ga0265316, IMG submission 202092) | Rhizosphere microbial communities from Carex aquatilis grown in University of Washington, Seatle, WA, United States - 4-5-22 metaG | ecosystem: Host-associated > Plants > Roots > Rhizosphere... | reverse complement strand
TGGTGCCAGCGCTGACCCTGTCTGCGTTGCTGTCCATCGACACGCTGAAGACCTGCGTGGTGGTGGACGCACTCACGCGCAGTCGGCACAAGTCGAATCGCGAGCTGGTCGGCCAGGGCGCGGGCAACATCTTTTCCGCACTTCTGGGTGGCATGCCCGGCGCTGGGACGATGGGCGCCACCTTGGTCAACGTGGGCAGCGGCGGAACATCACGCCTGTCGGGCGTGCTTGAAGGCGTCTTTTCCCTGGTAGCGTTTCTGGTGCTGAGCCGCCTGATTGGGTGGGTCCCAATCGCTGCCCTGGCCGGCATTCTCATCGTCGTCGCGTTCCGCATGTTCGATCGCACCAGTTTTCACCTACTCAAGCAGCGCAGCACCGTGCTCGACTTTTGCGTGATCGCTGCGGTCATCATCGTCGCCGTGGGCTACAGCCTGATGGCGGCGGCCGGGGTTGGACTGGCCCTGGCCATCATCCTGTTCATCCGCGAGCAGATGCGCAGCTCGGTCATTCGCCGCAAGTTGGGCGGCCACCAGATCTCGTCGAAGAAACAGCGTCTGCCCGCCGAAAAGGAGACACTGCTGCAGGCTGGCCGGCAAACCACGGTTTGCGAGCTTCAAGGCAACCTGTTCTTTGGCACTACCGACAGGCTGTTCACCGAGTTGGAGCCCGATCTGAAACGCAGCCACACCGTCATCCTCGACATGCGGCGGGTGCAAAGCGTGGACTTTACCGCGGCCCACATGCTCGAACAGTTCGAAGCCTTGCTGGCGGAGCGCGGCGCCCATTTGGTCTTCAGCAGCCTGCCCGCACAGCTGCCGAGCGGACAGGATCTGGAACGCTACTTCCACCACCTGGGCATCGTGCGCGCCAGCAAGAACGTGAAGATCTTCAGCACCCTGGACGACGCCCTGGAATGGACCGAAGACCGCATCCTGGACGAAAGTCGACAAGCCGAGCCCGAGGAGTGTCGAGCCCTGGATCTGGCCGAGTTCGATCTGGTGCGCGAGTTCGCCCAGGATCAAACCCTGGAATTCCTACGTGCCTGCGTTCAGGAGAGATCGGTTGCGGCGGGCACTGTCGTATTCCGCTGTGGCGATTCCAACGCCGACCTCCATCTGATCCGTCGCGGCGGGGTACGCATTCTACTCACCCTCGACAGCGGAAAGCCCCTGTGCCTGGCCACATTCGGCCGCGGGCACTTCTTCGGCGACATGGCCTTTCTCGATCGCAGCCCGCGCTCGGCGGACGCTCTGGCCACCGCCGACACCGATCTCTACGTCATCTCGCGCGACAAATTCGACGAGGTGGTACGCGCCCAGCCGTTGGTCGGCATCAAGATCTTCGCCCGGCTGGCACGCGTCCTGGCCGTCCGTCTGCGCCACACCGACAGCGAGCTCCGCGCCCTGCAGGACGCCTGACACTTCCTTCCTGTTTCAAAGCACTATAGTGGTCGACAGGCGCGTCCGCGCCTTCTCGTCGATGGTGGCGTGAAACACGGGATGACGAGAGGCGACCTGCTTGAAACTCTCGCGCCCCAGCACGTAGAGATCGCAGAAAGATGCCGTGCGGGCCGTGGCGTTGCGTGGGTTGTCGGTCAACAGAGCCATCTCGCCGAAGAAGTCGCCAGCGTGTAGGCGCGCCAGCACGCTGTCGTTCTCGTCCAGAACCTCGATCTCGCCGTGGACGATGAAATACATCTCGTCCCCGGGCGCGCCTTTGCGACAAACGACGTCGCCGGGCACACACACCATCGGCCGCAAGGTGATCACCAAGTCGCGAATGACGTCGGGGCTGGCATCCTTGAGCACCGGCACTTTGGCCAGCAGATCCCGGTGCAGGTGCAGCGCCAAGTCCGCGCGCAAGTTGCGTGGCAGGCTTTCAAACACCTCGACGTCGTCGTAGCCGTGCCGGCTGGACCAAAGGTACTTGAAATAGGCGCGAACCCGCTGGCGCAATGCTGGCGGCACCGCGTGGTAGTGCATGAAATACTCAACCCGGTCGCGCATCTCCTCTTGGTGCTGCTTGGCCGCATCCAAACGCAACATCAGCGTGGCGATGTTGCTCAGGACATAGCCGAAGAACCCGACCCCGGCGATCATCACACAGCATGCATAGAGCATCTGCGGGATAGTTCGCGCCACGATGTCGCCGTATCCCACTGTAGCCAGCGTCGCGATGGCCCAATAGACGGCGCGCACCAGCCGCATCTGAGCGTCGGTGGTCTCCGCATCGCCGTCCAGCACTATCCAACCCGTCGCGGCCCACCACACGCACAGGGGCATGACCACCGCAAGCACCAGCAGGCGGCCAGCCGACGGCGGCAAAGCGTCGATGCGAGCAAGCAGCGCCGACAGGCGACCGAGGTAGAGCAGCGCAAGGAGCTTGCACGCCCACAGCCACCAGTGTGGGGTCTGCTCGACATTGAAGATCGTCCACAAAGGCAACGCGATGGCGAGATCGCGCGCCAGCCAAATCCAGCGACGCCAGGTGAGGCGCGCCCTGAAAGCGACCACGGTGCTCGCCCCGGCGAGCACAAAGAAGACCATGTCGATCGCCAGGGAGAGAGTCCGGTCGTGGCCGATCGAACCGTGGCAAACCACGAACGGCAGCCAGATCCCGGCCAGCACACCGGCCAAAACGCGCAACAGATCCAGGGTGGCCTGTTGGCGTGCGGTCAGTGCAGTGGATGCGCGGTTGGGCATGGTAAGCGGGCCGGCCGGGCCGGACATCTGTCAATGTGGTGGGCCGCAAGGACTCAGAGTGGCCCCCAAAACGGTTGCGATTGTACCCTCGTCCGCGTGCCGCTGGGCCAATTTCCTGTCTCGACGCACAGTCGGCCACCTGGTAGGTCCTGGGCGATGAGATTCTTCGTGACCTGCGCCCGGGGCACCGAGGGCGCGCTTCGCCGCGAGCTGGTCGCCCAGCGCATCCGCGCACCCCGCGGCGCCACCGGCGGCGTCTCCTTCGACGGCACCATGGAAGATGCGATGAAGGCGTGTCTGTGGTCACGCGTGGCCATGCGGGTCCTGCTTGAACTTGGCAGCTTCCCCGCTTCCGACGCTGGCAGCCTCTACGCCGGTGCGCGCGCTGCCGACCTGCGCCGCTTCTTCGGCGCCAAGACCACCCTTGCCGTCACGGCCACCACCCACGAAAACCCGGAACTGCATCACTCGGGGTTTGCCGCATTGAAAGTGAAAGATGCCGTGGTCGATGCACTCCGCGACCACATGGGCCACCGCCCCGATGTCGACGTGAAGGACCCGGACGTGTCGCTGGTCCTGCACCTGCGCGGCGCTGATGCGCGCCTCTTCGTGGATCTGGCCGGCGAGCCGCTCCATCGCCGTGCCTACCGGGTGGCCATGGCCGACGCGCCCCTCAAGGAATCCCTGGCCGCAGCCGTGCTGGCGTTGGGCGGGGTGCGCGCCGACCAGCCGTTCATCGATCCCATGACCGGTAGCGGAACCCTGGCCATCGAGCACGCCCTGGCAAGCCGCAACGTCGCCCCGGGTCTGCGCCGCGCTTTCGGATTTGAACGATGGGATGACAAGAGCCATCTGCCGGTGTTCGCGCGACTCAAACAGGCCGCGCAAGACGCCAGTCTGGCCAAGGCCCCCTGCCCCATCCTGGCCCGCGATGTCTCAATGACGGCGATCCAGGCAGCACGCCGAAACGCCCAGGCCGCCGGGGTGACCAATGACATCCAATTCGAGATCGCCGATGTCGCAACCCTGGTGGCGCACGACCCGCCCGGCACCATCTGCATGAACCCGCCCTACGGTGAACGGCTGCCCGGCCCGAATCCCGAGCAACCGCTCGACCAACTTTACGCCACCATCGCCTCTGCCCTTCATCGCGCGCGCGGCTGGAGCGCGGTCATCCTGTGCGGCAATCCCCTGCTCGCACACGCCATGCGCCTCAAGCACGACATCTCCCACCGCCTGTGGAACGGCCCGCTGGAAGCGCGCCTGCTCGTGTATCGGCTGTAGGCGGCGACAAGAAGAAAGCCGGCAGCGCAAATGGCGGCCGGCTTTCGGGCTGGCAAACGATGTTCAGATCGCTCGGCGACTACGGGCTGCAGGCGTGCGAGGTGCCCCACCAGTTGATGGCCGCGTACTCGTGGTCGCCGGCCGTGGCCTCAAACTGATACCGACCATTCACCTTCGTGAGCGGCGTGGCTGCGCAGGTAACGACGGTCCCGTTCACTTTCACTGTTCTTCCTTCGAAGCTCGAGCACCCCCAGCCGGTGATGTCGTCGCAGGTCACGAAGCAGTACGCACCGGTCGTATGGAACGTCACGTCCGTCCCCGTGATCACGGCGCAGGAAGATGCCAGCGCGTCCCCTGCGTCGGGCGAACCAGCGTCCGAGGAAGCATCCGCGGGGCTGCCATCAACTGCGCCGTCTCCGGCGGCATCGGAAACAACCGCCGCGCCGTCGGCATGAACGTCCCCGGCGGCATCGGCAAGAACGTCCCCGGCAGCATCGACAATCACGGCTGGGACGTCAAGCCTAGCGCCACCGTCCGCTGCCGAACCTCCGTCAGGGCCAATCGTGTCGACAGGAGCATCAACTACCGTGTTTCCGTCGGGTCCAGCCGATCCGTCGTCAGCGGGCGCATCGACCTGCCCGCCACCGTCTGTGACGCCAGCATCGCCGCTAGAGCCGCCGCTGCCGCCGGTGCCGCTGCTGCCACCGGTGCCGCTGCTGCCACCGACGCCGCTGCTGCCACCGGTGCCGCTGCTGCCGCCATTTCCACTGCCGCCACCGACGCTGCTGGCTCCGCCAGTGCTGCTGCTTCCGCCGGTGCTGCTGCTCCCGCCGGTGCTGCTGCTTCCGCCGGTGCTGCTGCTCCCCCCGGTGCTGCTGCTCCCGCCGGTGCTGCTGCTCCCGCCGGTGCTGCTGCTCCCGCCAGTGCTGCGGCTCCCGCCGGTGCTGCTGCTCCCGCCGGTGCCGCTCTTGCCGCCGGAACCGCTGGCGCCGCCCTTGCTGCTTGAGCCCCCGCTACCTCCGGTTCCGCCGCCTCCGTCGGAGCTTGAGCAACCAACGGCTGCCAAGGCGAGAACCATCACAAATGCAAACCCTGTTGTGCGATACGAGACTAGTTTCACGTCATTCTCCTGTAGGTGTGTGCCCGCCTTACACCCCTTGGCGCGCAAGTGGGAATCCCCTTGCGATCAAACTGCGCGACTCGATCTGCCGCGACAGACAGACGCAAATCCAGACACAGGGCGACGTGCCGCACCCCAACGCGCTTCAGCACGCCGAGCGCGGGTCTACATTCCGCTCAGGAAGCGCCACTTATTGCCAGCCGTTCGCTCCAGCACGAATCTGTGGCGGTCATTGACGCGGCGGTAGCGCTCGCCGGTTTCGCTCTGCAGCTCGAAGGCGCCGTTCAAGAAGGCATCCACCTCAGCCACGTCTCCCTTCACCGTCACCTTCTGATACTCCACGTCATAGCGCAGTGACTGAACGCGTCCTAGCCGACCAGTCAAGATATCCCTCAACCCGTCATATCCGTAGTCGTCGTTCGACTGGGGTGTGCCCCCGTCCTCGCTGTACTTCTTCGAGGCCAGCAGTAGCAACCCTTCGATGTTCTTTTCTATGAGAAAGGCCCGGTACTGCTCCACCGTTTGCACCACGGCCAAGTTGTCTTCCGAGGCGGGAATCGTGGTCCCGGCCAAATACCGCGGGTGAGCGCAGCCAACCATGGCGGTTGCAAAGACGATTGCTAGCGCACCGAATCTCGACATTGTCATGCTTGTACAGGTCGACTTAGCATCAATCGTTCCAGCGGCAAAGCCCCACGGTCGGGCTCGCCATGCGCCAACTCCCCGCTCATGCGCGACTCGCTGGCCAGAAATCGACAGCCGCCCTGCCAAGATGACAGCAGACTACGATCGAAAGAGGCGGTCGACGTTCCCTGCCTCCCAGGCAGAAGCACGCTCGTAGTCCGCAAATCCACGTTCCTCGGCAAGAAACTCGGGCGGATGGAAGCAGCGCCGTCTGCCCTTCCGGCGGATCTCGTGCCTGCCGTGAAGCATCTCGTGAAACACGATCCATTCGACGAAGAAGAGCGGCACATCGGCGCGGTCCAACGCGGGATGCACGCGGATGATGCGGTCCTCGACGGCAAAACTACCCATCTTGATAGACCGCTGCTGCGCCCGGAACACCGCGGGCCCCCAGGTGATCTGCGCCTGCAAAGTCCCCTCGAAATATTGCTGGTTCAGGCGGTTGAATATTTCCTGCAGGTTGTATGTGCGTCCGACTGGCCGCAACCTCAACTGGCGTGTCCGGTGCGGTGCCCGGTTGATGATGTCCTCGTGGCGCTCGATGAACTCTCCAAGAACGCCGGACGCGCGCCGGTCATTGTGAACCACATAGCGTGCCAGGGCCCGCACCAAGCGAGGCTCGGCACCGGCGAATATGTGATGAATCCGAACCGCGTAGACCGCCGGCTCACGGCGCACCGCCACGATGTTGTAGCGATTCTTGGTGAACGTGAGTCGCAGGCCCTTGCCAGGAGGCAAGTAGGCGGCAACGGCGTGCTCGAGCTGAATCTCCTCCAGCGAGCGACCTTCGGTCGGCAGCCTTGCCACCCGACCGAGATTTTTTGCCGGCGCCACCCAACGCGACAGGGGAGCGTGGGAGACGCCGCCCTTGCCGTCGCAATCGGCAAAGCGGAAGGCCAGCTGCCGCGGATCTACGCACGTCGACTCAGTGCATACAGGCACGTCGTCCTGATCTCTGGATGGCACCTTGCTCAAGTCCATCCCCGTCGCATCGCAGAACCGTTCTTCATTTCGATTCCGCGATCGTATCAACCGGCTAGCTGTTGATCAAAATTCTATCACTTTGAAGTTATTTAGCTTTTCCTGTTGATAACCCAAAAAGCGCATAAGTAGGCGTTTTGCCTACATAAACACACAAAAAGGCATCGTACCTGTCCTTCGGGACAGTCGAGCCATCAGCTCTACGACTTGGGCGGGTCGCTGGCAGGAACCGCCAAAGTCGGGTCAGCCGCGCCCTGCTGAGCCTCCGCCGACTCGGATCTGTTGGCGGGCGCAGCAGGCGCCGGCGACTCAGTACCGCGCGAGACATCTGTTGCGCCGGACCTATCCGTCGGATTCGGTCTGGAATCACCCGCTACGGCTGCCGCGTCGACACCTCGACGCTCAGGCGAGCGCTCGTCAACTCGCGGCTCCGCCGTGCGATCCTCGCCGGCTCCCGCTTCTTCTTGGGAAACCGCGCTGCTGCGCTCTTCCTCTTCCAGCATGGCCTCGACCTCAGCTGGCGGGCCGAGCTTCTTGCGACGACGCCGTTTCCGGTCAGCGCGATCGCCCTCGCGATCGGCGTCCGAGCGATCAATCGGCGTCTTCTGACTGGGGGAACGAAGCTCGAAGTCCTCCAACGCGAATGAGCTGCGCGCCTTGACGACAATGCGCTTCTGCAAGCGCTTCTCCATGTCCTCCAGGTAGCCGTGATCCGTTGTGGCCAAAACCTGCGCGACATCCGGATGCACCTCGACCAGCACCGTGTCCCCATCGATCAGGTTGCCCTGCCGCCGGAGTTCGCGCAGAAGCTCGTAGGCCACGGTTCGCCGCGACTTGGTGTAGCCCTTGCCCTCGCAGTGTTCGCAGGGCTCGGTCAGGGCGTGCAGCAAGGACTCGCGTGTTCGCTTGCGAGTCATCTCGATCAAGCCCAACTCGGAGATGCGGGTGACCACGGCCTTGGATCGGTCGCGGCGCAAGTGATCGTTGAAGGCGCGCGTGACCCGCTCGCGGTTGGACGCGCGGTCCATGTCGATGAAGTCGACAACGATCATGCCGCCAAGCGAGCGGATGCGAAGTTGCTCGGCGACCTCACGACAGGCTTCCAAGTTCGTCTGGGTAATCGTGTCTTCCAGACTCTTCTTGCCGACAAAGCGGCCGGTGTTGACGTCGATAGCCGTCAAGGCCTCCATCTCGTCGACAATCAGGTAGCCACCTGACTTGAGCCACACCTTGCGCTCCAACGCCCGATCGATCTCGATCTCGATGCCGTAGCCGTCGAAGATGGGTTCCGGGCCGTCGTAGAGATCGATTTGCCCATTGAAGTCCGGCATGAAAGCCGCGATGAATTTCTTGATCTTGTCGTATTCGGCGCGCGAATCGATGATCAGCTTGCCCACCTCGGGCGTGAACATGTCGCGCACCGTACGCAGCAGGAGATCGAGGTCGTTGTAGATAAGCGCCGGACAGCGACTGTTCTGTGTGCGACGAACAATTTCGTTCCACAGCTTGATAAGGAAATCCATGTCCGCCCGGAGATCCTTCTCCGGCACGTTCTCCGCCACCGTACGCACGATGAAACCCGTGCCCGGCGGCCGCATCTGATCGATGATATCGCGCAGCCGGCGACGTTCCTTGTCCGAGGAAATGCGCCGCGAGATGCCCACGTGTTCGACCGTCGGCATGAAGACCAGGTGCCGTCCGGGCAGAGAAACGTAGCGGGTCGTGCGGGCGCCCTTGGTGCTGATGGGTTCCTTGGTTACCTGAACGACGATTTCCTGCCCCTCTCTCAGCAGGTCCTCGATGCGCGCCCCGCCCGACGGCCCAGACGGCTCATCGTCGTCGTCCTGGGCAGCGCCTCGCCCCTGCCCCTCACCTGCTGACACCAGCCGGCGAAGGTCGTCGGGCGTGCCACGCACGTCCGAGACGTGGAGGTAGGCAGACTTCTCCAGGCCGATGTTGACGAATGCCGCTTGCATCCCCGGCAGCACCCGATCCACCCGACCCTTGTATATGTTCCCCGCGATGCCCCGTTCCTGTTTGCGCTCGATGTAGAGTTCGGCCAGCAAGCCGTCCTCTACCAGCGCAACGCGAGTCTCGGGTCCGTCCGCGTTGATGACCAAAAAGCTGTCAGTCATTTAGGACTGTGAAAAACCGGCACCTAGGTTCGACAACCCTGACGTCAATGTCAGGGAGGACAGGCAATCGACGTTTCTCCGTTGCGGCATTTTTGGCATGAAATCCTCAATAAATCAAGTAGTTCCGAGTCGAGAAGGGCTCCAAGTCTGGGACGGCACGGGCGTTGCTAGCCATGTTCGGCAAGCAACGAACGGCGGCACTGGTTCCGAGAGTTGCTCCTCCTCCCTACACACCGGCGCAAGTCGGTGTGACTTGACCCCGCGGTCGAGATTATTCAACCGCTTAACATAGATAGACAAGCTTAAACAGCCTCACTTAGAAATTCTGGCGGCCCTCGTGGACAACCACGGGGGCTTTGCCGTTTTGGGGGCTATTTCGTTCATTGGCAGAACAGTCTGACGTGAAGATAGACATATGCGCCCACGAAAAGTAGCGCATCGATGCGATCGAGCATGCCGCCGTGGCCGGGAATTGACCGGCCTGAGTCTTTGACACCGGCGGCTCGCTTCATCAGTGACTCGACCAAATCGCCTGCCGGACCGACCACGCCCGCAACCAGGCCGATCGCCAGCCGGTCAGTGATGGACAGCGACGGCATGAAAGCCCACCCTGTCACAAATGTCACAGTCAGCCCGGCCGCCAATCCCCCCAAGGCGCCCTCGATGGTCTTTCCCGGCGACAGCGCTGGCGCCAGCTTGTGCCGCCCAAATGCCCGGCCGACGAAGTAGGCCCCGGTGTCGTTGGCAAAGGTAACCGCGATGGTCAACGCAAGCCACGCCGACCCAATGCGATGCAGGAGAGGCAATGCGGCGAGCAGGCCACCAACATAGATGACGCCGAACTCCGCGGCGAACAGTCGGGCGCCAGCGGCCGGAAGGTCAACAGCGCGCACCAGGATCAGCAGGGCCACGGCCAAGGTGGCGGCCAAGAACCACAACGCGCCCAGATCCGGCCAGAAGTAGAGCGCAAAGAAAAGGCCCACGCCAGCCAGCACGACGCCCGCGCGCTCGGCCGCAGGTCGACCGGGCATAGTCATGGCGGTGTACTCGCGCAATGCCAGAACCGCCACCACCAGACACAGGGCCAGAAGGCCGAGCGGCTCGCGCCAGAATACGAGGAGCCCGACGATAGGCAGACCGACTAGAGCGGATGTGATCCGGACGAGCAGGTTCTTCTGGCCCGGCCTCACGTTCCCCCTTGGCCTTTACCCCAAACGCCGAAGCTGGTCTCCCGTGAGTCCAAAGCGGCGCTCGCGGCCTCGATACGATTCCAGGGCACGTACGAATTCATCGCGCCCAAACTCGGGCCAGTATGTGTCAGTGAAGTAGAGTTCGGCATACGCCGATTCCCAGAGCAAGAAGTTCGAGAGGCGAACCTCTCCTGAAGTTCGGATAAGAAGGTCGAGCTGGGGCAGGTCAGCCGTCTGCATGGTCGACCGAAAACGATCCTCCGTGATGTCGCTGGGCAGAAGGACGCCTTGCTTGACCATGTCGCAAAGGGCTCGAGTCGTGGCAATGATGGATTCTCGGCCCCCGTATGACAGCGCCAGGCACAGGGTCATGGCCTTGTTGTCCGCCGACTCGCGAACCAAGGAATCGAGCGGCTCGCGCACCAAGCCGGGCAGCCGGTCTGCGTCTCCGATGGTGATCAGCCGGATGGCGTTGTCCATGATCTCGGCGCGTTCGGCAATGACGTACTCGCGCAGAAGCCGCATCAGCATGCTGACTTCTTCGGGCGGACGAAACCAATTCTGCGCGGAGAACGCGTACAAGGTCAGAGCCTTGACTCCGATCTCGCGAGCAGCCCGCACGACCTCGTGCACGGCGTTTGCGCCCCGACGGTGGCCTTCGATGCGCGGCATCCCGCGCTCGCGCGCCCACCGGCCATTCCCGTCCATAATAATGGCAACGTGGCGCGGCAGCGCGGCGGGATCAATAGACATGGACGATCCCCGGGTACCACAGGAACAGACTTCCTTCAACTGCCCAGGCAGGCCCGCGGCAAGAAAACGGGTTTGTAGGCCGCCTAGTAATCGTCTACCCTTCGGCCAGGGATTGACTTGCTAGGCTTTGGATTCAACTAGGCCACGGGAAAGGTGACTGCCATGAAAACGCGTGAAGATATCGAGTCTTACCTACTAAGACTTGGTGTAACCCATGAAGATCTTGGCCACGATGTCTGGCGCATCAAGGACAATGGCTTCGAGAACCTCCTTGTCTCCTTGGCCGGCCCAGTAGTTGTATTTCGGCTCAAGGTCATGGAATTGCCGCCATCCCACCGGGAACCCCTGTATGAGACCCTGCTCAAGCTCAACGCCAGGGAGATGGTCTACGGCACCTTCGGCATTGACGGCAACGCGGTTGTCCTCACGGACTCGTTGCCCCTGGATGAGCTTGACTTCAGCGAGTTGCAGGCCGTGGTGGACGACATGGGAATGGCCATCAGCAAGCACTATCCGGCTCTGTCGAAGTTTCGCGCAGCGGCCTAGACCGAGAACCAAGTGCCAGCGACGACAAGGAAGAACTAGCCATGGGAATATTCTCGCGGATCGGAACCCTCCTCAAATCGAACCTCAACGATCTCATCTCCAAGGCGGAAGACCCGCAGAAGATGCTCAACCAGCTTGTCACCGACATGCAAAGCCAGCTTGTCGAGGCGAAGAAGCAGGTGGCGGTCTCAATCGCGGACCAGAAACGTCTGGAGAAGCAGCGAGACGAGCAGACCGAGCTAGTCCAGGAATGGGAACGCAAGGCCATGCTGGCGGTGCGCGCCGGTGACGACGGGCTGGCCCGTGAGGCGCTCAAGCGCCAGGGCGAGCATGCGGCGCAGGCGGCGGAGTTCACCAAGCAAACGCAGCTCCAGAAGGATGCGGTGGACAAGCTGAAGGAGCAGCTCCGCACGCTCAACGACAAAATTGAAGAAGCCAAGCGCAAGAAGAACATCCTCGTCGCGCGCCAGAAGCGGGCCGAGGCGCAAAAGGCCATTCAAGACACTATGCAGGGCCTTTCGGACACCAGCGCCTTCGACACCTTTGAACGCATGGCGCAGAAGGTAGACCAGATCGAAGCCGAGTCGGACGCCTCCGCGGAGTTGGGCAACGAGCTGTCGGGGGATACCCTGCAACAGAAGTTCAAGGCCCTGGAGACGGGCAGCGTGGGTACCGACTCAGCCCTGGCCGAGTTGAAGGCCAAGATGGGCCTTGCCCCTGTGCCGGAGGCCAAGGCCGCCCTGCCGGCCCATGTCACACAGGACGAGTCGAAAATCCCAGCCCTGCTGACGACAGAAACCCGCAGCAAGTAAAGCGGTACCTACTTCGCGATCCGAAGGCGCGAGAGAAGCCCGCTGGCTCCGGGAAGGCAACTTTCGGGGTTGCCATGCTGACAGTGCGCAAGCCGGGACCGCTATCAGCCGATAATTTGGGCAATGGCATTCACTGTCTTGCTGGTCGACGATGACCCTATGGCTCGCAGTGCCATGGAACGGGCCATCGTGGACGACCCCAGGCTGCGGCCATTCGGCCCGAGGGTGCTGCAAGCGGCGAGTGGCGAGCAAGGCCTTGCCATGTTCGTAAACGATCGCCCGGAGCTGGTCGTCACCGACCTCATCATGCCCGGCATGGACGGGTTCGCGTTCTGCCGAGCCGTGCGCGAAGCTCCTTTTGGGCAGGATGTCGGGCTCATCGTGATATCCGGCATCTACAAGGACGCGTCTTTGGCACTCAGCCTGGAGAAGGACGTGCGCGCAGCCTTCTTGCCCAAGCCATTCTCGCGGACGGATCTCGTGGAAGCGATGCTGGCGTGTCTGCGCATACCAGGCCGGCCCACAGTCCCAATGGAAAGCTCCGGACCCGGGCCGACGACGACGCCTGCGCCCAAACTGGCGCCGGCACCCACGCCTGGCCCTGTCTTGCGAGCAGCCGCACAGCCACCGCCTATCCCCGCCGGGTTGCCCGCAGGTGCCGCGAAGGATGGGACGGAAACCCTGCGTTTCTTTCCACCCTCTCCTTCCTCGCGCCCAATGCCGGGTCCATCCGGAACATTGGCCGAGCGAGGAGTCCCGCGCCTGATCTTCGACCTCACGGACGGGTGTCAGACCGGCACGCTCGCCTTAGCCCGCGGCAAGGTGCGCAAGGAGATCTATGTGCGAGACGGCAAGGTGGTCGCGGCCGACTCCAATCTGCGCCAGGAGGCCCTCGGAACTCTGCTCTGCTCCAAGGGCATCATCGACGAGCGACAGCTCGCCTACCTGCTTGCGGAGACCAAGGCGCGCGGCCACAAGATGGGCGCCGTGCTCATTGAACTGGGGTGGCTCTCGCCCGACGAGGTGTTGCAGTGCCTGGCCTCACAGGCGCGCAAGCGCATCTCCGATTGCCTGCGCTGGGACCAAGGAAGCTGGACTTTCGCGCCCGGCGACACCTTCGGCGACCGGATCATCGAGCACCAACTCGATGTCGAACGCATCATCTTCATGGCGTTGCTCCGGAGCGCCACGCCCGAAAAATTGGTCGGCCGCTTTGACCAGAACGGCGCCCGTGAGGTCACGCTGACTCGACGCTTTGACCGGCATCGCGCCAGCTTTGAAGAAGTCTTCGGAGCTGAAATTCCGCGCGTCCTGGCAGCCGGAACAAGCGTGGGATCGCTCGCGCTGCGGGATGACGCCCACCTGGTCATTGCCGCCATCGATACCCTGCTTGAGACGGGCCTGGCTGAGCTGTCCGACCCGGCAAGAGAACCTCAAGAATCACTTTCACCCAATCCTTGGCAGTCCTCGCTTTCATTGGAGAAATTGGGAACGGAAATCGGCAAGTGCATCGACGCGGTTCGCATCAATGAGGCATCCGACGAGTTGTTCAGTCACGTTCCGCCAACCCCGACACCTGCCCCGGAAGACGAGGCCGGATTCTCGCGAATGGCTAGCGAACAGGACTCCGGCGCCTTGGACGTCGGCATGCGTGCCATCACCCTGGCGCCCGAAAAGGACGGGACGGGCGGACCTGGCCATGACTCGCCCACACAGACCTTGCGGGAAGCGATATCGCGCACCCTCCTGACAATTCGCGGCAAGTCGCTCTACGATGCATTGGGGGTGTCCCGCGAGGCTCAAACCAGGGATGTCCTTGCGGCCTGCGCCGCCAAGGCTACCGAGTTCTCGCCCGCTGGGGTGGCCGGGCTGGTTCTCGATTCCACTGATCAGGCCAGACTCGATGCTCTGCGCCTGGCCATCGATCGCGCGGCCACGGTGCTTGCCAATCCACAACTGCGGCAAAACTACGACAGAACCCTGCGGCCGGCGTCGTCCACTGACGCGGATCCCCTCGGAGCCGAGCTGGCCTTTGGCGAAGCCATGCGTCTCTTCAATGCCGACAGGGTGTCCGAATCTGTGCCGAGGTTCGAGGCAGCGGTGCGCGCCCGTCCGGACCAGGCGCTCTATCATGCCTATCTGGGCTGGTCGCAGGTTATCGCATTCGGCCCCGAGTGGGCCGGCCCGGCCCGTGACGCCCTAAAACATGCCCTCGCGCTCGATCCCGATCTGGCTGAAGCGCATTTGATGCTGGGCCGCCTGGCAGCCACCGAAAACGACGCAGCGACCGCTCGCCAACATCTGCAGCGGAGTCTCGAACTGCAGCCGGTCCAGCCTGACACCCTCGAACTGCTGTTCCAGGCCTACCAGCGGCACAGCGACCCGAAGGGTGCGGAGGCGTTCCTTCGCCGACTGGTCGCCGCTCTGGGCGAACAAGCCCAGCCTCTGCAGCGGCGGGTGTGGCGCGAACTCGCCAACATCTACGAAAACCAGCTGGGCGATCGGGAGTCCGCGCGCATCGCCTACGATATGACGGCCCGACTGGCGCCGAAGGACATCGATGTTCTGAGAAAGTCGGCCGAGATGAACGCGGAGGATCCCGCCCGCTGGCGTGAAATGGCGAGCGCGATCGCCGCGGAATGGCAGATCCATCCCGAGGACGAGCGGGCGGGCGCGCGGCTGCTGGACCTGTTCCTGCAGCAAGGAAGACAGGATGCGGCCCGGATTGCGGCAGCGGCCATGATCCTGCGAGGACTGGGAAACGAAAAGATCGCAAGGATCGCAAGCCAAGAGCAGCCATCCCCCCTGCCAACCAAGCTTCCCACTGATTGGGCAAGCCGCGTTGGCTATAGCGGCGAGTTTGCGGACATTGAGGAGATGATCGCTCTTCTGGTCGAGTCAGGGGTTCTGCCGCCCACTACGAGTACGGAGGCGGGACTGGAGGACGGGGCTCTGGTTGGCCCGCTTCAGCAGCCGGAATCCTTCAAAGTCGCACTGCGCTATGTCTGCGGCCTCCTGAAGGTGCAAGAGCCGACCGTGCTGCGCCACCATGTGCTGCTGGGCAACGCGCGTATGGCCCACATGCAGGTACCCGTGCTTCTGTGCGGCCCCGTACTTCTCAAGAACCCAGACCCCGTTGAACTCGGGTTCAGACTGAGCCGTGCCTTGGCGCTAGCGACGAGCGGACGCCTGGCGGGCTGCGTTCGTTCCGGCGGTCAGCTGCGCCCCTATGTCATGGCCGCACTCGCCGAAGCCCGCGGGTCACTTCGCATCGAGGGGCCAGAATTTCAAGGTGCGCGAGACGCGATCGCCGCCCTTGATGTTGCGGCGCGAACCCGCATCGCGGAAGTCAGCCAGCAAATGGCGCGCAGGTACGGAGCCATCAACCTCACGGCATGGGCCAAAGGTCTGATTCGGATGGCCGCGCGCGTGTCGCTGGTGATCTGCGGCGATCTGCTCCGAGTAGGCCGGGCCGTGGTCGAGGAAGAGGGCCAGGCGGCTCTTGAAGACCTGCTAGCGTTTGCCATGTCATTCGACCACCTCGACTTCAGCGAAGAAATCCGCCCTAGCTAGCACTGCCTCTCGCCCAGCTTGCGCAAGGCGTCCCGGGTTTTGCCGCCGATGCTTGTATTGATTGTCCCTGGCCCCCAAACCCTGTTATAGGGTGAGAAAGAGTGGACTAGACGAAAAAGATGCGGAGCGCTCCGGGACCGCATTGGGCCGCGACAACACTGGCCTGGTTCGTACTAGTCGCAGCACCGAGAAGTCCGGAGAGGAAGAACAAGAATGATGGCCCAAAGTCAGACGCACACGACGGCACGCTTCAATGGAGTCAAAGTTTTCTCGGCCACGATGGCCCAAGAACGCGAGAACCTTGGCGAGAAGGTCACTGTCTGGATTCGCGAACACACGCAGTGCCAGGTGGTCGACACCATCGTGACCCAGTCATCCGACGAAGCGTTCCACTGCCTCGCCATCACTGTCTTCTATCTCGAAGACCGGCCGGCAAAGTAGGCTTCTCGGCCCAGCAGGGCGGACGAAGGCAGGAGGTGTTTCCTGCGGGCAGGTGTTTCTTCGCCGCCGCGCCGCTATCCCTGCACGCCCGAGGCGTGACGAGCCACGTATCGATTGCCCAGGATCGAACGATGCGTGGCCCTCCGCCACGACAGGCGCTATGCTACTGGTGATAGTCATCAAGGGGGCGAAATAGTTTCGACGGGAGTAAGCGAAGCTCTGGTAGCGTGCCGAGGCGCCCGAGGCCTCGTAAAAACGGGCAACAAACAAACGCGAACGATAACTCGTTTGCGATGGCCGCCTAAAGAACGGTCCATCCCGCGACCCCTGGAACTGCCTACGGCCTAGGGAAGCGGCAACTTAGTGGGCTTTGCGCGCGGGCAGCGTCTTCCGGCCCGAACGCGAGAAACAGGGAGGGCTGACATCCGGGACGCCCCGCCGGCGGGCCAACCCGAATGCGAGAATCAAATCGCCGGACACGCACGTAGCAGCCAAAGTGTAGACCTTCCGGACCCGGGGGCAGTACCCGGCGCCTCCACAATCCAACCCTGCCAGGCCGATCGCCTTGGCGCATTCCAGTGCCACGGGGCCATCCGCAGGCAGCAGCACTGGCACACTTCGGATGCGGCCAAACGGGTCCGCAGCCGGCACACAATTGATGTCGCCGCCCAACCCTTGCTGGAGACACTCGACGAAGCCGTCGCCACCATCGCTGAGCGGGAGCAGGCGGTCGCCGGGACCGGCGAGGTGCTGGGCAGCTTGCAAGGGGCTCATGGTTCCCTTGAAAGCGGTGGGCGCGATCAGGCGCATGTTGCAGCGATCATGAGGGTCCGACCACAATGGCACAAGGCCATCCCCAGCGGGGAACCCGAAGACATTTCGGGTTGCCACCCAGGATCCAGTGGCTGGCGGGTCGAGCAGTCCTTCTTGTGGCGATCCCCCGGCAGGTGCCAATTGCCGACCACGGCTCTGCCAGGTAGACACAACCCATGTCAGGTCCCGCCGATGCGCTCGTGAAAGTGCTGCAAGCCGCGCGCGAGTCGTCGATCGTGGTGACGACCGGCGCAGGAATCAGCCTGGCCAGCGGCATCCCGACTTTTCGCGGTCAAGATCCCGGCGCCGTGTGGAAGCGCGATGTGACCGAACTGGGCACGTTTCGCTATTTCCGCGAAGATCCGGCCGGCTCATGGCGCTGGTACATGAGCCGTTTCGATCTTGTGTTTGCCGCGCGCCCCAACGCTGCGCACCTAGCGCTGACGGCGCTGCAAGCCTGGCAGCGTGCTGCAGGTGGCAGCCTCCTTCTCATCACCCAGAATATCGATACCCTGCACGAGCAGGCCGGGTCGCTCGACTTGGTCAAGGTGCATGGCAGCGCCGACCGGGTGCGCTGCGTGCGTGAAGGTTGCCGCTTCGGGGCGCCCAAAGGATCGCTGGCGCGCGCGGACGTGGATTTCGACGCATTCGTGCGTGACCCGGCGGTAGGGAATCTGCCCCGCTGCCCCGCCTGCGGCGATCTACTGCGCCAGCATGTGCTGTGGTTCGACGAGTCCTACGACAGCCACGCCGACTATCAGTGGGATCGCGTTTGCGCCGCCGCTGCCGACGCCGATCTGTTCATCTTCGTGGGCACCAGCTTCTCGGTGGGTGTGACAGAGCTGCTGGTGGAATCGGCGCTATCACGGAACAAGCCGGTCTTCTCCATTGACCCCCACGCGCCGACACCGATCCCCGGCGTGATCGCGCTGCGTGCCCCGTCGGAAACGCTTCTGCCCGAGGTGCTACGGGGCCTAGGGATCGCGGGGCGGGACTCCTGAGTTGTCGCTGAAGACCTGTCCATCAATTGGACGGGTCTTCAGCAGCCGAGCCAAGGGCTCGGCCGCAGGTGGGGTGAAGTCCGCGAATTTACTTCGCGGACGAGGGGCGGGCCGCGGCCCGCCCTTTCAAAATGTTCAAGACGGGTCCATTTATTGACACGTCTTGAGCAGTCCGCTCCTTCCACGTCAGTTGCATCCTGGACTCGCTAGGTCCACGTGACGTCGAGGGCCTTGCGCGGTGGAATGGCTGCGTACTCGTGTTTCGCATAGCCGAGCAGCGTGGCGGCGTGGGCCTGGCGCCCCTCGGGAATGCCGGCCAGCTTGACTACGGCGGGGGACATGCTGAGCGCGAGTTGAAGATACCCGGCCCAGCAGGAACCGAGTCCCAAGGCCTCGGCGGCGATCTGAAAATAGGTGACCGCCATGGTGGCCGAGCCCGCGCCAGTGGGATCTGAGGCAGGCGTGTGGGCCAAAACCACGTGAGGGGCGTGGCGCAGGATCAAGTCCTCGCCCTTTTCCCAGGCCACAGGAAAGCGGGCGAAACCCAAACGCTCGGCCAGCGGGTGATTCTGCGCAACCAGCGTGCGTGCCCATTCCAGAACGCCCGCCGCCAGCCTGTGGACGGCATCAAGGCCGCTCACCACGGTCCAGGCCACCGGCTGACGATTGCCCCCCGAGGGCGCGAAACGGGCGCTATCCAGCGCACGCGCAATGATCTCGCGCGGAACCAGCTTGTCCCGATACCGTCGAATCGAACGCCGCGCTTGCAACAACTGTTCGGCCTGCTCGGGACTGATCGTGTACGCGGCGTTCACCGGCCGCAGGTCGCTGCGAGGCAAAAACGTGAGCGCCAGCGCGCCCGGACGGCAGACCGACACGCAGTGGCCACAGCGGATGCAACGGTCGCCCTGACTGGACGTGGGCACAGCGCCGACGAGTGTGGTCTCCAACTCAAGCGCGAAAACCGGACAAACCGAGACGCAAAACCCATCATGAAGACAGCGTTCCTGGTCGACGACGACGTGGTTCACGGCGGATCTCCTTTGAGCTGCGTTCATAGCGCACATTCGAGGCGTGGCCACCTGCCCGACGGAGGCAGCAAGGAACTCAGGTTCGGCGTGTGTCGTTTCCCGGTCCTTCCGACCCTGGGAAAGCGCGACGGCCGCTCGTGGCTGGTCGCAGATCACTTCTCGCCGTCCCCAGGCTAGCCTTCTTGGTGGGCCAGTGCTTGTCAGGCGGGGCTCGGCGCTGCATCCTCATGCCCCCTTCGCATGAACGCGCCAAAAACACCACCGACTGACCCATTTGCGGACGACCTTGCCGAGGGCAAGATCTTCCGCGATCTCGACCTTCGCGGTGGCGAGATCTCGGAAAGAGTCTTCCGCGAGTGCACGTTTTCCAACGTCACCTTTGCCGAAGCCCGGCTGCGCGAATGCAGATTCGAAGACTGCATTGTCCGTTTGTCGGACTGGACCATGGCCAAGGTCTACGGGACAGCCATGCGCGGGGTGAAGTTTGAGGGGTCCAAGCTGATGGGCATCGACTGGTCCGACGGCCACCGCTCGCTGGATGCGTCCTTCAAGGAGTGCCTGCTCGACTACAGCTCGTTCGCTCGCGTGGATCTCAGGAAATGCACCTTCAAGGATTGCCGAATGCTCGAGGTGAACTTCTCCGAGGCCAACCTAACCGAATCTGGCTTCTCCGGTTCGAATCTTGACCGAAGCCGGTTCCAGCAAACCAACCTATCGCGTGCGAACCTGGCCGGCGCCAGCAACCTTCTTTTCAACCCCACCGAGAACAAGGTCAAGGGCGCGGTCATCTCGCTCGACGCTGCCGTCGGCATCGTAGCCGCCATGGGGATGACTGTGTCCGGGTTCGGCGATGCCCCAAAGCGCCGCGGGCAACCGTGACCCTGGCCATCCTTTTCTCCGACCAGGTGGGACCGACGGGATTGCAGCGAGGGGCCGCATTCAGTGCACCTGCTTTTCGTGCAACTGTCACAGTCGGCCCCAAGAGTCCCACAAAGCAGGCATGAGTAACCCAATCATGACAAGACCGCTCGACTCCACCCGTGATGACGACACGTCCGATGCGGCCCTGGTTCACGCAGCCGTGCAGGGGGACCGAAGCGCGCTGGAACAGCTTGTCCGACGCCACCAAGGCTTCGTCTACAGCTTGGCCCAGCGGATGCTCTATTCGCCCGAGGACGCTGCCGACGCCACCCAGGAAATTCTCATCTGCATCGTGACCAACCTGGTGTCCTTCCGAGGAGACGCGGCCTTCCGAACCTGGGCCTACCGGATCGCCGTGCGCCAGCTGCTCGCCTTCAAGAAGGGCCGCGTCGAGCACGTGGTTCACAACTTCACATGTTTCGGGCAAACACTCGATGCGACCCCAGACTTCGATCCCCCTGACGAGGGAAGCCTGCCCGTGGATGTTCGCCTGGTCATCGAGGAGGCGAAGGTCGGCTGCCTCATGGCGATGCTTCTCTGCCTTGACCGCGAGCATCGGATGGCGTTCGTGCTCGGGGATATCTTCGAGGCCACTGACGCCGTGGCCGCCGAGGTGCTTGGCATCTCTTGCGACAACGCCCGGCAGCGGCTGGCGCGCGCCCGGCATCAACTGCGCCAGTTCCTGACCGGACGCTGTGGCCTGATCGACCCGAACGGCCCGTGCCGCTGCGCCCGCAAAACCCAAGGTTTCATCCGACAGGGCATCGTCGATCCGGCGCACCTGCGCTTCACCCAGGTCCACCTCGACAAGACCAAGGAAGAGGCCGCAGCCCGTGCCCGCGATCTGCAAGGCCACGTGGAGCAGGCCTACGCCGAACTGCTGCGCGCACAGCCCGTCGCCCAGTCATCCGAGTTCGCCAGCGTCCTGCGCGAAGTTCTGCAACGGCCCGAAGTGCTGCGAACTCTTGGGGTGGAGAACTGACATGGGCCAGCCAGATGTCGCGTCCGAAGTTTGGGCCACCGTGCAAGCTTTGAACCGAGCCTGGGCAATTGATGGGCATCCTGAACGGTTGGCGAACTACTTCGCGCCCGAGATGATCGCCATCACGCCAACCGATCGGCTGCGACTCGAGGGCCAAGAGGCATGCATCGCGGGCTGGACCGACTTTGTCCGAACCACCAAGATCCTGCGCTGGTTGGAGAGCAACCCGCTCACCCTGGTGCTCGCCGAGAGACGCGCCGCCGTCGTGGCCTACGATTTCCAGATCGACTTCGAAGCCGGTGGACGCGTCGTGCAGATGAGCGGCCGCGATCTCATGACCCTGGAAAAGCGCGGCGGCCACTGGTGGCTCGTCGCAGACCACTTCTCGCCCTGCCCCGGCTGATCGCCTTGAAAGGAATGTGGGGAGGACCTGGTGGTGCGGCAGTGGTAGGGTTGCCCGGTGTCGTCCGCGATTCGGGCTCTGGGTAGCGACGCCGCCACCAGCGGGAAGGACGGCGATGCCCTTCCCTCCCATATCCTATTGCTGGGCGAGCGACTCCACTTCTTCGCGCGGCTCCGCTTCCTGGCGGCAGCGGGCATCCTGACCGGCGGTCTCTTCGCCGTCCACGTGGTGGGCATCAAGGGACTCGACCTGCTTGCTCTGGCTGGCACTGCCGCCTTTCTCGCCCTCTTCAATTCGGCGGTCCTCTTGGCGGTGCGGTTCTATCGCCGAACAGAGAGGGCCGTCACGGCTACCCGTTCCCTGCTCTGGATTGCGCACGCCACTATTTTGCTCGACTACCTGGTACTGACTTTCACCACTTGGCAGGTCGGCGGCAGCCAGTCGCCCTTGCTGGCCTTCTATGTTCTGCACGCCATCTTCGCATCGGTGATGCTGTCGCGACGGGCAGCGTTTGCCCACGCCACAGCGGGATATCTGATGCTGGCCGCGCTTGTGTTCGGGGAATGGTTGGGCGCCCTTCCCCGCATCCGCCCCGCAGGCGCGGTGTTCGGCGGGACGGAGAACGACTTCCGCGTGGTGTGGACTCTGCTCTTTGTCTACGGCCTGCTGGTGGCCGCCGCCACCTACCTGGCCACCGGCATCGCCGCCCGTCTGCGCGAGGCCGAGCGCCGTTTGCGGGAAGCCGTTTCACGCCTGGAGCACCTGGCTGACCTGCGGCGCTCCTTCATGCATGTGGTCGTGCACGATCTGCGCAGCCCAGTCGGGGCCGTGACCACCCTACTTGACAACCTGGGAAGCGACCTTGGCGGCCCCCTGACGGATCAGCAGCGGCAGTGGGTCGCGCGCGCTGACCACCGGCTGAAGGGAGCGCTCGATCTCCTGCGCGGACTTCAGGTGCTGGCCGATCTCGAGACCGAGCCGTTGGCGAAACTCATGGTAACCGTGGACCTGCCGGCCATCGCGCGAGAAGTGGTGGAAGAGTATGCCGACCTCGCGCAGGAGCGCGGCCAGTCGCTGACGGCCGACCTGCCGGACAACCTACCCCCTGTTCGCGGAATCGCGCGTCTTCTGCGCGAAGCGCTGGTCAACTACGTCACCAACGCGATCAAGTACGCAGGTCAAGGCCGTGCCATCGTGATTCGCGCGCGAGTGCAGGACGACAGCGTCCGCATCGATGTTCAAGACGACGGCCCCGGAATTCCACCCGAGGGCCAGGCGCGCCTCTTTCAAGAATTTGTGCGCGTATCCAGAGGCAAGGGCGCGGAGGCCGGCACAGGGCTGGGCCTGTCCATCGTCCGCCGCATCGCCGAAGCCCATGATGGCCAGGTCGGCGTGGAAAGTGCGCCCGGCCAGGGCACCCGCTTCTTCCTGACCCTGCCCATCTTCAAGACAACGGAACAGGCCCAGTCGTAGACATCCAGGCCAGCCGCCGCTTCGCATCTCCGAATCTTCTGACCGCGCGAATCGTCGTGATATGGTTCCTTCCGCCCCATGCGAGTCCTTGTCGTAGTTCCCGCACTGAACGAAGAGAGCGGCCTGCCGCCGCTGCTCTCGGAGCTTCGTGCGGTCGCCGAGCGCGACGGTCTTTTGGTGCAAGTCGCGGTCATTGATGACGCCTCAGTCGACCGGACGGCCGAGGTCGCCCGCGAACACGGAGCCCGCGTGGTTCGCCTGTGTCGCAACCTGGGTATCGGCGGCGCGGTGCAGACCGGGCTGCGCCTTGCCCTGCGCGAGGGGTTCGATTGCGCCGTGCAAATGGACGGTGACGGCCAGCATCCGCCCTCTGAGCTGAAGAAGCTGCTCGCCGCGCTCGAGACGCCGCAGCCGCCCGACATCGTGGTGGGCAGCCGATACCTGCACGGCGAGGGATTTCAATCAACCTTGCCGCGCCGGATGGGCAGCGGCTGGCTACGCTGGGTGCTTGGACTGGTGACCGGCCGCAAGACTACGGACCCGACGTCCGGCTACCGCGTCTACGGCCCGCGCGCCCTCAAGCTCTTCAATTGGTCATACCCGCATGACTACCCCGAGCCCGAGTCGTTGGTCCTGGCCAAGCTGGCCGGCCTTCGCGTGGCCGAGATTCCCGTGGTGATGAAAGAACGCCAGGGGGGCGCCAGCAGCATTTCTGTTCTGCATGCCCCGTACTACATGTTGAAGGTGACTGTCGCGATCCTCCTCGCCTATGCGCGCGGCTGGCACCGAATCGAACCTCGCACTCTGTAGACCGATGCAACAAGCTGAACAGTACTGGCTTTTCGCCGCTTTCTGTTTCGTGGTGGCAACCCTGCTGCTCCGTCTGGTGCTGCGCGAGCGCATCACGATACAAAGCAGCCTCTGGGTCTTCTGCTCGCTCGCCGCCCTGGTGACGCTCGCGGTGGTTCCCTCGATCACCACGTCGCTCGCCCATGCCATGGGCTTTGCCCTGCCTTCAAACTTCTTTTTCGCCATCGCGACCGGCGCCCTGGCCCTTCTGCATGTCCACACCTTGGTGACGCTGTCGCGCACCGAGCTTCGTTCGATCGCGCTAACCCAGGAACTCGGCCTTCTGCGCGAAAAACTCGACCGACTCGCCCACGAAGACCTGGCGCGGCCAGCAACGATCGCGACGGCAAGCGCTCCTGGAAAAGCTGACGTTCCGCACGAGCGCACATGAAACTGGCTTTCGTCGTCGTCACCTACCAAGGCGAACGCTACCTCGACGCCTTGTTCGCGACCCTCAAAGAGCACACCAACCTGCACGATGTCGAGGTCGTGGTGGTCGACAATGCCTCCTCCGACGGGACCTTGGCTGAGATCCGGCGCATTGGGCAGACCTGGCCCAATCTGCATGTGCTGCCGCAGGAGAAGAACACCGGCTTTGCCGAGGGGAACAACATCGGCCTGCGCTGGGCCCGCGAGCGCGGAGCGACCTTCGCGTTGCTGCTCAACCAGGACCTCGAAGTCACGCCAGGTTGGCTGGAGCCGCTGCTTGCGGTGATGGACGCGCGACCGGATGTCGCCGCCGCGCAACCCTTGGTTGTGCTGCACAGCGAGCCCACCCTCGTCAACACCGCGGGCAACCAACTGCACTTCTGCGGTTTCGGCTATTGCGGCGGCTACCGGCAGACCATTGACAGCGTTCGGCCCGACCAGGGCGTACGTTCAGTGGCGTTTGCCTCGGGCGCAGCGCTCTTGCTGCGCATGGATGCGCTCCTGCAATCGGGCGACTTCGACGAGAAGCTTTTCCTCTATCATGAGGACTGCGACCTGCAGATTCGCCTGCGCCAGCTCGGCTATGACTGCGTGGTGGTGCCCGAATCGCGGGTTCTGCACAAGTTCACCGAACGGTTCTCGGCGCGCAAGTACGCCCTACTTGACCGCAACCGATGGCTGGTACTGATCAAAGACTGGCCACTGGCAAGGCTGGCCGTGGCAGCGCCCGCCCTGGCCGGGGCTGAGCTGGCGGTGCTGGTGTTTGCGGCCCGGCAGGGTTGGCTGCGACAAAAACTGGCGACCTACGGCGAGATCCTGCGCCTGCTGCCCGCGACCCTGCGCGACCGCCGCCAGGTCCAGAAGAACCGTTCGCCCAACGCAACCGACGGGGCGTTTCTGACCGGAAACATGTGTTTCCCAGGGCTCGACCACCCGATCATCACTCGCGTGGCCAATCCGGTCCTGTCGGCCTATTGGTCCTTTGCGCGCAAAATCCTGCGCGTGCCGTGACCGACGTGCGACGATGGATTGCGTCGACGCAGGACTCACCTCCGTCGGCGACGGGCGCGGGGGCCTGGAGCGCCGAAGCCCGATGGCATCAGGATGTCGGCGAGGAACTCTTCGAGATCCGCCATATCGGGCTCATAGTCAGCATCCTTGGGCTGCCCGTTCGCAGGGCCGGCGACGAACTGGGCGAACGTGATCTTGCCGTCAACGAAAGACCGCACGAAATCGCGTGCCTCCCGCAAAGCCTCGACCTCGCTTTCGAGCGTGGACAGCAGTCCGCTCGGCGGAGCATCCCCGTGCCTGCCTCCAAGACCAAGGGCCGTCGCGAACTCGGCGGGGGCCGAGCGCTTGATCTCGCGCATTTTGGCGTCCAGCTCCTTGATCTGGCGCTTCAACTCGCGGTTGGTTTGCTCAAGGCTGGAGCAGCGCCGTTCCGTCTCGTCCTCCTCGTTGCCCGGGTCGGGGCACGCACCCGCGAGCCACACCTTCTCCAGCTCGATCAGGCGGGCCATATCGCCGTCCCGGTAGGCGCGGGTCACCTCCTTCATGGCCTCGGTCCGCTCCTGCTGAGAGTCCGCGTCCTGGGCCTTGTCGGGGTGGATGGCGGTCGCGAGGCGGCGAAAGAGATCCCGCATGGCCGTCGCGGTGGAGCCGGCCGCGCGCCTCGCGGACGGGCTTTCGCCCTGCGGGTCAGGCGATGGCGGGAATTCGCCGGCGGGAAAGTCCGAGGGCTCTTGGCCGGACACATTGTCGCATTCAAAGATGTCATCGTCGGCCGATGGCGCGGGCGTAAGGATGCCCTCCAGCTGCAGCATGTCGTAGACATCCTGGATCAGGCGTCGGTCCTTTCGCTTCAGGCTCGGCCTGGCCAGGATGGCGGCGAAGAGCCCGTGGACCTCGCGGTCAATCTCCTGCGCTTGCGCGAGCAGAGGCTGGGCTGCGCTCGCCATCTGCGCCATCTGCGCCTGCTGGGCGTCGAGCGTCGCGAGCAACTTTTCGAGCTTGCCCTTTTTTCGCGTCACATTGGCCAGCAGCTTCTGTCTCTCGCGCAACAGGGCGACAAGCCGGCTGGACGTTTCTCGAAGCTCAAGCTGGCCCGAGTCGGCCGGTGACACGCGTGCGGTGGCGGGGCGCATGGGGCCGAATGCTAATCGATACGACGATCTCAGGAAACCAATTCTCCTCGGCGCGCCAAGGCTACGGCCCGAGCTTCGCGCGGATGGTCTTCAGCATCGCCTCGAAATTCACCGGCTTCTGAAAAACCGCGTCCAGTCCCAACTCGCGGGTGCTGGCCGAGATGGTCAGTGAGTCGCCGAGCGAGCTCAGGAGGAGCACGGGCGCGGTGTTGCCCGCCAGCTTCAGCTCCTTGACCAAGCCGGTGCCCGAGTCGATCTCTTCCATCATGAGGTCGACGATCATCAGGTCGGGCTGGGCCTCTTTGAATTTCTGCAGCCCTTCCTCGGCCGAAAGCGCCGTGGCGGTCAGGTAGCCGGCTCTCTCCAGCCGCAACCGCAGTGCCTCAAGGATGTCGCCGTCATCATCAACACAAAGGATCAGGTGCTTTCCATTTTTCATCGCTCAGGCCTCTGGCTGGGGGCCGCAGGCACAGCCGCGACCAGAATCGACTCCGAATTGCTTTGTGTATTCATCAAAACGCTGTTCGCTCACCGCTCGCTGGACGAAGGCCAGCGCCAGCGCCAGGTTCGCGCGCGCCGGCTCTGACAACGAATCGCCCAAATCGCCGAAACGGTAGCCGCGGATGCCCAGGGCATAGGCCTTCACCTGCGCGCCGAACATCTCGCGCGCCAGGGCCACCACCTGTCCCGGCATGGCGCTGTGACTGGAAAAACTCAGCTCACGGCTGGGCTGGACGTGGTCGAACCAGAACGGCTCCGGTCCGCTCATGGCCGCGTCGACGAAGACGACCACATCGTATTTGGCCAGGGTGGCCGCATCCTCAACCGCGAGCTGATAGTCCGACTCGCAGGTCACGCCGTCGGCTCCAAACGGCTCCAGTGCATCCACCAACGCGGGTCCCAGTCCATCGTCGCCACGGCCCGGATTGCCGTAGCCGTACACCAGGATATGACGCCCGCCGTGGTTCATCCCCGACCCTTCTCGCACAAAACCTTGCCTGCGCCATCCACCACGCGCACGTCGATCGCCATCTGGCCGAGCGCATGGGTCGCGCAGGACAGACAGGGATCGTAGGCCCGAATGGCGACCTCGATCCGGTTGAGCAGGCCCTCGGTAATCTCCACGCCCGACAGGTGATCCTGCGCCACCTTGCTGACCGCGCGATTCATCGGCTCGTTGTTATGGGTCGTCGAGACAATCAGGTTGGCCATGACCACCTGGTCGTTCTTGTCGACCCGGTAGTGATGAAACAGCGTCCCGCGCGGCGCCTCGATCACGCCCACGCCCTCCTCGCGACGCTCGCCCTTGACCACGAGATCCTGACCCTGCAAGTCCTTGTCGTTGAGCAGCTCCTGGATCTTTTCCATTGAGTGCAGAAGCTCGACCATGCGTGCCCAGTGATAGGCCATGGTGACGTTGTTGGTCTTCCCCCCCGTGACCGCACGGAATTCCTTGCGCGCGGCTTCGGCAGCCGGCGTATCGATGAAGTCGGCCGTATTCAGTCGGGCCAGCGGTCCCACCCGGTACCATCCCGTCTCCGGTCCCAGCTTCTTGATGAAGGGGAACTTCATGTAAGACCAGTCGCGTACGTCCTCGGCGATGAGGTCCACGTACTTCTGGTAGTCGATCTGGTCGAAGATCGGCTTGCCCTGGGCATCCACGGCCCGCAGGTTGCCGTGGTAAAGGTCCATGGCCCCGTCGGCGCGCACCAGCGACAGGTGGTTCGATTCAAACGAGCCAAAGGGCAGAAGTTCCTTGAGGTGGGCCGTGGTGTACTCACGCGCAATCTTCACCGCAGATTTGGCCCAGGTCATCTGCTGGTCCACGCCCTTGAGCAAAGCATCGCGTTCCGCGAGGCTGAGATTCTTGTTCACCCCGCCTGGGATGGCGCCGGTTCCGTGAATCTTCTTGCCCGCCGTGGCCTTGATGATCTCCTGGCCATACTTGCGCATCATCACGGCCTGCACCGCCAGCTCGGGATACTTGCCGGCTACGCCGATGACATTGCGAATGGCGGGATCGGCGTCGAATCCGAAAAGCAGGTCCGGCGACGCCAAGTGAAAGAAGTGCAGCGCGTGCGACTGATACATCTGCCCGTAGTGCATCAGGCGGCGGATCTTCTCTGCTGTGGGCGTCAGTCTTTCGCCGCCGACGATGCGATCCATGGCCTTGGCCGCCGCCAGGTGGTGGCTGACCGGACAGATGCCACACAGCCGCTGGACCAACACCGGGACTTCCCAGAAAAGCCGTCCCTGGATGAAGCGCTCGAAGCCGCGAAATTCGACTACGTGCAGGCGGGCCTGTACGACCTTGCCAGCCTCGTCGACAAGGATGGTGACTTTTCCGTGACCCTCGACGCGGGTAACGGGCTCGATAACGATTCGCTTGATGACGCTCACGTCACTCTCCTTGGTACGTTCAATCGTACTTGATGAGGCCGTAGGGCAATTTCACCGGCTTGCCAGTCAGCAAGGCCACCAGCGATTCCCACAAGGTGTCCGCCGAGGGCGGACAGCCAGGCAGGAAGTAATCGATCTTCACCACCTCGTGACAGGGATAGACCTTGTCGAGCAGCAACGGAATTTCCGGGTCGTTGGGAATCTTCTGGCTGGGATTGTGAACTGTGAGCCCGTGCAGATAGGCCTCGGCCAGGCACTCGCGCAGAGGGATGCCGTTGCGCATGGCCGGCAGGCCGCCCATGGTCGCGCATTCACCGATCACCACCAGCGTGTCGCAATGTCCGCGGTACTTCTGCAGCACGTGAACGTTCTCTTCGTTGCAGCAGCCGCCCTCGATGATCCCCACGGCGCAGCGGCCGGTGAACTCTTTGATGTCGTTGATTGGCGACTTGTCGAAGTCCACCAGCTCGATCAGCTTCAAGATGCGCTCGTCGATGTCCAGCAGCGACATGTGGCAGCCAAAGCAACCCGCCAGAGAAATCGTGGCCAGCTTGGGCTTGGCGGTCGTGGCTGTCATCTTGCCCCTCCTGCCTGCGCCGGCTTCGCACGATCTTCAATCTCTGACCCGATCGGCCTGCTGTCATAGGCCCGCTGCCCGATCGGGATCGCGTAGCCGATTCGCTTCTTCATCAGAGAGCCAACCGGACAGGCCTCGCTGGCCATGTCAGCGACCGCCGCGTTGGTGGCGCCCAGCCCGGCGCTGGCATTGGCGACGACATGCTTGTGCGCGCCCCGACCCACGAAGCCGTACACATTTTTGCCGTCCAACTCCTGCGAGGCCCGCACACAGCGAGCGCACAGAATGCAGCGGTTGCGGTCGAGAAAGAGGTCAGGGTGGCTGGCGTCCACATCGCGCAGGGGGAAGAAGTACGGGTACTGCGGCGCCAGCATGCCGAGTCGATAGCCCATGGCTTGCAGCTCACAATTGCCGCTCTTTTCGCAGAAGGGACAGAAGTGATTGCCCTCGACGAACAACATCTCGACCAACGCGCGCCGCATGTCCCGAAGCGTTTCCGTGTCGTTCTCAATAACCATGCCCTCGGCAATGGGCTGGATGCACGCGGCCTGCGGCCGGCCGTTGACCAGCACCGTGCACACGCGACAGCTTCCCCACGGGCTGAGTCCACGTTTGGCGCACAGATGGGGAACGTAGATACCAGACAGCGCCGCAGCCTGCAGGATGGTCTGGCCGGCTTGGCCGCGCACTTCCACGCCGTCGATGGTGAGGGTGATTTCGCCGCTCATGGCGTCCTTTCACTTCCCGAAATAGACTGACCGGCGCTGCGCCAGTGACTCAGCCACCGCCACGGCCGCAGCCCCGTCAAAGCTGGGCAGCAAACCCGGCTCGCTCTTGCGCAGCCGTCGCTCGTACTCGGAGCGGAACGAGCGCAGGGTGGTCAGCACGGGCTGGGCCGAGGTTTGCCCCAAGCCGCAGCGGCTGGTGGCCTTGACCGTCTCGCCGAGCCTCTGCAAGTAGTCGAGATCCTCTGGACTGCCTTTGCCGCTGGCCACCTGCCCGAGGCGCTCGCGCAAGAGGCGGTTGCCCACCCGGCAAGGCGTGCAGTAGCCGCAGCTCTCTTCGCAAAAGAAATCCATGAACGCCCCAGCGACGGCAAGCACGTCGCGCTGCTGGTTGAAGATCATCACCGCGCCGCCCGTGGCCAAGTCGTCGAAGCGCAGTGTGCGGCCGAAGTCCTTGGGTCCTATCATCTGCCCAGAGGCACCGCCCACCTGCACCGCCGCCGTATCCCGTGCGCCAACCATGGTGAGAAGGTCGCTCACCCGCACACCAAAGGGCACCTCATACACGCCGGGCCGGTCACAGTCGCCCGAGACGCTGTAAACCTTGGTTCCTGTGCTGTCGCTGGTGCCAATCGAGCTGAACCAGCCCGGCCCATTTTCGAGAATCCGGGCCACGCAGCAGAAGGTTTCCACGTTGTTGATGACCGTAGGCCGCCCCATGTAGCCCGACTGGGCCGGGAACGGCGGCCGGTTCTTGGGATCACCCCGCTTGCCCTCGCATGAACTGAGCAACGCCGTCTCTTCCCCGCAGATGTAGGCGCCAGCGCCCAACTGAATACGAATGTCGAAATCGAACCCCTGCTTGCCAAGAATGTTGCGCCCGAGCAGACCGGCCTCGCGGCGTTCCTTGAGCAGGCTTTCCAGAAACGCGAGCAAATATGCGTATTCGCCGCGCAAATAGACGATCCCGGTGGCCGCGCCCACGGCGTAGCCAGCAATGGTCATACCTTCAAAGACCAAGTCGGCTGCCTCAGTGAGAATCACGCGATCCTTGAATGTGCCGGGCTCACCCTCGTCGGCGTTGCACACCACGACTTTGTTCGCTCCGGTCGCCGCGCGCGCAAATTCCCACTTCATGCCCGTTGGGAAACCTGCACCGCCGCGCCCGCGCAAACGCGAGACCTTGATGTTCTTGATGACCTCGGTGGCGCTTTCCGCCAAGGCCTTGCGCAAGGCTGAGCCGCGCACCAAGGACGCAAAAACCACGGGGCCACGCTCGCGCAGGTTGTTCCGAACCACGGAGCGAACCAAGGGATGGCTGTTGTTGCCATTTCCCAAGGTGAGCTTGAGGTGATCGACGCTGCCACTGGCGCGCAGTTCCGCGACCAGCTCGCGCGCCCGATCGCTCGACAGACTGGTCACGATTTTGTCGTTAATAAGTGCAGCGGGGGACTGATCGCACATGCCGATGCAGGGCGTGCGTTCAAGGGTGAAGAAGCCGTCCGACGTAGTGTGGCCAAAGTCGATTCCTAGCTCCTCGCGAAAGGCCCGCCCCACGCGATCCGAGCCGTGCATCTGATCGATGATGTCGTTGCACAGTCGAATGACGAACCTTCCGCGCGGTTTGGGCGAAAAGAACGCGTAGAACGACAGAGTGCTTTCGACCTCCACTCGCGGCGCCGACACCGCCAGCGCGATCACATCCACGGCTTCACCCGACACACTGCCCAGCCGCCTATGGGCCTCAAGCAAGATGTCCATCAACCGCGTTCGATCGTTGCCGAACCGTCCGCAGATCTCCCGGATGACGCTTTCCTGAGTCTCGGCCATGTTGTCCTTCATCTTCGATTGTCCGTCGCAAACCTGTTCCATCACCATCCCAGCGCGAAGAGAGTCACCAGCACGAATTCGCCCGTCTAACCTCATATATAGAAGACCCAAACGTTTTACAAGTGCCAATACCTCCCGGCGTGGGCCTAGCACTACTGATTGAAATTTGGACCGAGCCGACGCGTCGCGAGGATCCCGACCGCAACGAACGACGAGGGAGAATACTCGACGTATTTGACCGAGGAGTGAGGCGGCGGGCGGGGTCCGCAGCAGCGACGGCGACGGGAGAATTTCAATCAGTAGTGCCAGACCCGGTGGCCAGCCGACACGGCTACAATAGATCCATGGCCACTCTCGCCCCTTCTGCAGACTTCGTCGTCGTGTTCATGACCGCACCCGATGCGGATGTGGCAAGCCGCATGGCAAACACACTGGTTGGCGAAAAGCTCGTCGCCTGCGTGAACATCTTGCCCGGTGTGCGTTCCATCTATCAATGGGAAGGAAAACTGTGTGACGAAGCCGAAGTGCTGTGTTTGATGAAAACACGACTCGATCTGTTTCCCGCGCTCCGCGAGCGCATCGCCGCCCTTCATCCGTATCAGGTGCCCGAGATCATCGCCCTGCCCCTTGCGGCCGGACACCCGCCGTACCTCGACTGGATCGCCCAGTCCACAAGATGAAGCGTTGCGGACGCCGGATCGATCACCTCGCAGTGGTAGAGTTCATGGCACGATGAAAGCCTGTGTCTTGTCGGCCCCTGCGCCGGTTGCCACGCATCCCCTGCGACTGTGCGAGCTGCCCTCGCCTGCCCTCGCGGTCGATGAAGTGCGCATTGCCGTATCGGCCTGTGCCATCTGTCGCACCGACTTGCACGTGGTCGAAGGTGAACTGCCGACCCGCCGTTCGCCGGTCATTCCTGGGCACCAAGTCGTGGGCCGGGTGATCGAACTGGGGACCCAGGTGACGGGGCTTTCCCTCGGACAGCGCGTGGGGGTGGCCTGGCTGCATCGCACATGCGGCGCCTGCCGCTTTTGTGGCAGTGGACGCGAAAATCTGTGCGAATCGGCAGAGTTCACCGGCTGGACCAACGACGGCGGCTTCGCGACGGAGGTGAAGGCGTCGGCTGCGTTCACCTATCCTCTGCCCGACGGTCTTTCAGACTTGGCCGCAGCGCCCCTGCTCTGTGCGGGAATTATCGGATACCGCGCGCTCAAGCTCACCGGAATCGGCGCGTGGGCCGGGGCGCGCATCGGACTCTACGGATTCGGTGCCGCCGGCCACATCGCCATTCAGGTGGCCCGCGGCCGTGGCGCCGAGGTCTACGTGTGTACGCGCGATCACGATCGTCACCAAGCGCTGGCGTCCGAACTCGGCGCGGCCTGGGTGGGTGGCACGGTGGACAAACCGCCCGTCCGGTTGGACGCGGCCATCATCTTCGCACCTGCGGGCGAGATCGTTCCGCCGGCACTCGCCGCGCTCGATTCGGGTGGCACGCTGGTTCTGGGCGGGATCCACATGTCGCCGATTCCGAGTTTCCCCTATGATCTCATCTACCGCGAGCGGTGCATACGCTCGGTGGCCAACAACACGCGCGCCGACGGACACGAGTTCCTGGCCGAGGCCGCCCGCCTCGGTCTGCGTACCTACACACAAAGTTTCAGCCTGACCGAGGCCAACCAGGCCCTCATTGCACTCAAGCACGACGCCATCCGGGGTGCGGGCGTGCTGGTGATCGAATGAGGCTGCAGCCACCGCCCTACGTTGTCCTCGAAAACGCGACCTTTCGCGGGCCGAGCGGACTGGCCTTTGCAAACAGCAGCTTGTCCCTCGGCCCCGGTGAACGATGGGCGATCGTGGGGCCCACGGAAAGTGGCAAGGGGCTGCTGCTGGCCGCGATTGCCGGTAAGGTGATCCTGTCCGAGGGCCGACTGCGACATCCCTTTCTCGAAGGCGACCCACGTTTTGTCGACTCGGTTTTCGGCGTGCTGCCTCCGGGAAGCATCGCGATCGCATCCATGACACAACACCGCGAACTGCTTCTCGCCCGCGAGTTTCATCAGTTCCGCTGGCACGGCTCATTCACGAAAGACACAGCTCGGGTGCGCGCGTATCTGGAGCGCGGTCAGGTCGAACAGCAAAATCCGTTTGCTGTGACGGACAGCGAGGGCGCTCGGCGATTCGAGCGCGCGTGGCAGCGCGAAATTGATCGCTTCGACTTGGCGCCGCTCCTCGACCGCCTCCTGGTTGGCTTGTCGAACGGCGAGTTGCACCGTCTGCTGCTGGCGCGCGCCTTGATGCTCGATCCTGGGCTGCTTTTGCTCGATGAGCCTTTGGCCGGCCTGGATACGCACAACCGCGCTGCGCTCTTTGAGATCCTGAATGATCTGCACAAGGACGGCACTGGCGTGGTGCTGGCCACCGCGCGGCCCGACGAGCTTCCCCAAGGTGTCAGCCACACGATCGAGGTGCAGGAGCAGCAAATCGTGTACGCCGGCCCGCGCCGGCCAAAGACTCCGCCCATCAGTTGCCCGCGCCGGGCCGCCATGCATGCCGTCCCCGACAGCCTGGTCGGCGGTGCTCCGCTCGTGGAATTTCGCGACGTCACGGTCAGGCAAGGCGCGGTCATCCTGCTTGACCACGTGTCCTTTACCATCAACCCTGGCGAGCACTGGGCACTGCTGGGGCCGAACGGCAGCGGCAAATCCACGCTGCTCAGCCTGATCTTGGCAGACAACCCGCAGGCGTTCGCCAATCACGTTCGCGTGTGTGCTCGGCAACTGGGGCCGGGCTGCGGGATCTGGGAAATCAAAGCCCTGCTAGGTTGGGTCTCCCCGGAACTGGATACGCACTACCCGCCCGACGCCAGCGCCCTTGATGCCGTGCTTTCCGGTTTCACCAACTCGCTTGGTGTCTACGGCGAATCAACCCACGCAGAAAGAGCAGCCGCCATCGAGTGGCTGGACCGGCTGGGTCTGCCAGACGTCCGCGATCGGCCCTTCGCCAGTCTGGCGACTTGTGGTCGCCGTCTCGTCCTGCTCGCCAGGGCCGCCGTGAATCGGCCCCCCTTGCTGATTCTCGACGAGCCCTGCCTGGGCCTGGACCAGTCCGACCGCGAGCGCCTGCTCGGCGCCATCGAGGCGACCGCCCTCGCCTTGCGGGCTGCCATGATCTTCGTCACCCACGATCCCAGCGAAATTCCTCGCACCGTGACCAAATCTCTGGTTCTCAAGTCCGGCCGCCTCCGCCATGCCGGCCTCCGTCCCCTGGGTCCGGTATAGTTCATCTTCCAGATGGACGACAATTCGCAGCGCCCGCCCGACGAAATTCCGGCCGAGGAAGAGCGCCTCCTTGCGCGGGTTGTGCAGAGTCTGGCCGCGGCGACGACGCAAAAGCCGGCCAATGCCAGCCAGGCGGCCGGGCGGCTGCGCGCCTACGATGCCGAGTTGATGGCCCTGCGCGACGAGATCGGCGAGGCGCGCCTGGAAGACGTGCCGGCCCTCATCGCGCAGATGGAGCGGCTGCAGGAGGTTTCGCTCACCCGCGCCGATCTGCAACACGTGCTGGTGGATCTACGCTCGCCCTACTTCGCGCACCTGCGCCTGCGCGAGCGCGTGGCCGGGCGGGGCGAGGTGGAGCGCGACGTGTTCATCGGCCGCGCCACTTTTACCGATCCGCGCACACACATTGCCATCGTGGACTGGCGCAACGCCCCGGTCAGCCAGATCTACTACCGCTATTCCGAGGGCAGCGACTTCGAAGAAACCTTCGGCGAGCGCGAAGTGGAAGGTGAGATTCTGGCCCGGCGCACGGTCACCATCGAAGACGGGGCGCTGGTGCGCATCGCATGCCCGCAGGGGATCTGGGTCAAGCGCCGGCTGCCGGGGCAGGACGGCACCACCGAAACTTGGCGACGCATCGACGTGCCTCTTCGCGAACTGGCGGGCGGCGAACGCAGCGCCACGCGACCCGTTCCCCGCCGCGGGACGCTCGGGTCTGCTCGCGAGGACGAACAGCGGCTCGACCGCCACCTGCCCGAAATCGCGGCCCTCATCGATCCGCGCCAGTTTGAGATTATGACCGCCGCGCACTCCGGTGTCGTCGTCATTCAGGGTGGCGCCGGTAGCGGAAAGACCACGATTGGACTCCACCGCCTGGCCTATCTGGGCTTTGCCTTTCCAGATCGCTTCCCGGCCAAGCGCATGGTGGTGGTCACGCAAGGCACCGGCCTGGCCGCGTACATCGGCCAGGTGCTGCCCGCCCTGGGACTGCCCGGGGTGCGGGTGGTGACCTTTGACGACTGGGCCGAGCGCGAACTGCACAAAGCCGTCCCTTGGATCCACGCCACCATCACGGACGACGTGGTGCCGGCGGTCACCCGGGTCAAGAGCCATCCAGCCCTCGTGCACGAGCTCGAACGCAAGGCCGCCGGGCGCAAGGGCAAACGTGGCCCGCTTGCCGCGGTCGAGCTGTGGGCCGACCTGCTCACCGATCGCAATCTGCTGCTGTCACTGTTGCGCAACGATCCAGAGATGCCGGTGTCCGAGACCGACATCCTGGAGGCGCATCGGATCATGGTCACGCGCGTGCAGGCCATCGTCAGCCTCGATCCCCGCGATCGTCCTGGGGAAAAGAAGCGGACGCCGCGACGGACCCCACGCAAGGATGAGTCAGAAAATCTCGCGAATCCCGGGGCCTGGGCGGCGATGGGACTTTCCGAAAACCCGCGCGCCAAGACCGTTGATTCGGATCTGCCCGAGGGTGTGCGACGCTTTGAAAGCGAGCGCGACGAGGTCGACGACGATGAAAACGTCCGCGGCGAGATTGGCATCGACGGCCAACGCACCGAGGACGATCTGCCCCTGCTCGACTCCGACGATCTAGCGATCCTACTGCGCGCCAATCAACTGGTGCGGCCGGTGGAATCGCCCCTGGCCCACCTCTTCGTCGACGAGGCCCAGGATCTGTCGCCCATGAAGCTGGCGGCGCTCATCGGACAGACGCGATCCGCTTCGACGCGCAAACAGCCTTCGCTGACCCTGGCCGGCGACACGGCGCAGAGGCTCTTTCTCGACAATGGATTCGGCGACTGGCGCACGGTTCTGTCGCACCTGGGCCTGGACCACGTGGCCGTCGAACCCCTGCGCATCGCCTATCGGTCGACCCACGAAATCCTGGAACTGGCCCAATTTGCCATGGGGCCGTTGCCCATCGACGTGCCGGCCGAGGCCAAACGGCGAGGCGCCCCGGTCGAGGCCTTTCGCTTTTCCGCGGTGGGCGCGGCGGTGGCATTCCTGGCCGAGGCGTTGCGCGATCTCGCTGCCCGCGAGCCGCACGCCACGGTGGCTTTGCTGGCCCGCCACCCTGAACAGGCCGACAGGTATTTCGACGGCCTTCGCCGGGCCGAGGTACCGGCCCTGCGGCGAATTCGCGCCCAGGAGTTCAACTTCCGCCCCGGCATCGACGTCACCGACGTGCGCCAGGTGAAGGGCCTAGAATTCGACTACGTCGTCATGCTCGACACCAATGCCAGCAGCTACGGCACCGACGATGAATCGCGCCACCTGTTCCACATTGGGGTTACCCGCGCCGCCCATCAGTTGTGGCTGTTGGTCACCGGCCCGCCCAGCCCACTCGTGCCCCCGGAACGGCTGCAGGACTAACCGGGGCTGCCCGCACCGCGCCTGGGAATCAGTATCCGTCAGTTCGCGAAACGGGTAGATTCTGCTCCTACCGCTTTGACCCCAACCACGAACACCGAACCGCAGGACCCTTCGCGCTTTCCCCGTCGCTTCGGGCCGCGCTATGTCTTGCTCAAGGAGTTGGGCCGCGGCGGCATGGGCCGCGTGTTCATGGCCCTGTCCGGCCAGGCCGGCGTCGAGCGCGTGTGCGCACTGAAAGTCTTGCGCGGCTTTCCGGCGGGCCGCCAGGCCGAGGAGATGACCCAGCGCTTTCTCGACGAAGCCAAGATTGTGACCAAGCTGTCACACGAAAACCTGGTCTACGTATTCGACTTCGGCCTGCAAGACCGCCAGGGCTTCCTGGCCATGGAGTACGTTCAGGGCAAGACCTTCACCGAGGCGTGGAACCGCTGTGCCATCAAACGCACAGGCTTTCCCACAGGCGTGGCCATCGCCCTCATCGCCGAGTTGGTGGCCGCGCTCGGCTACGCGCATCGGCTGGAAGGCATGAATCTCGTCCACCGCGACATCTCGCCTTCCAACCTGATGCTGACCTACACCGGCGGGGTCAAACTGATCGACTTTGGGCTGGCCCAGTGGAACGACAAGGTGGCGCAGACCGCGGCCGGCACCAACTGGGGCAAGGTCAGCTACATGTCGCCCGAGCAGTACCTGGGCAAGCCCATCGATCATCGCAGCGATCTCTTTTCTGCGGGCATCATCCTGTGGGAGCTGCTCACCGGCCGCCAGCTCTTCCCGGCCACGCAATCGCGCCAACCTAACCAGAAGATTCCGCTGCCCTCGACCCTGAACGACGCCCTTTCGCCAAAGCTGGATGAAGTGATGGGCAAGGCGCTGGCTTTGAATCCGGAAGAACGGTTCTCCACCGGCGAGGAGATGAGCGCGGCCCTGTTTGCGGAAATGCCGCGCGACGGGGGCGGCAAACTGGCGGCCGCGGCCTTTCTGACCCAGCTCTTCGATGCCGAGATGCGGGCCGAGACGGCGGAACAGCGCGAGCTCGTTCAGCGCGCCGCCGCCTTGGGCGAGAAGGTGCCAGCGCTGGAGGTGACCGACAGCGCCGTATCGGAAAACGATCCCCTGATCGGCAAGGTTCTCGGCGATCGCTACCACGTGCGCCGCCGCATCGGAGAGGGCGCCATGGGACGCGTGTACGAAGGCCATCACACCGGCATCGGCAAGCGGGTGGCCATCAAGATCCCTCGTCACGTGGAACGGCGGAAGAGCGAATTGGCCCGCCGCTTTCAGCGCGAAGCCCTGGCGCCGTCGCAGATTGGCCATCCCAACGTGGTGGATGTGACCGACTGCGGGACGACTGACGACGGCGATTTCTTCTTCGTGATGGAGTTTGTCGACGGCGTTGACCTGGAAGCCCTGGTCAAGCGTGACGGCGCGATGGCGGTGGAACGAACCCTGCTCGTGGCGATTCAGGTCTGTCGGGCGCTCGAAGCTGCCCACCGCGCGGGCATCATTCACCGCGATCTCAAACCCTCCAACGTCATGCTGGTGCGGCCGTCCGACGAGCAGGGCGACCTGACCAAGGTTCTGGATTTCGGCGTCGCCAAATTCCTGCGCGACGAAGGTGGCCCCGCCCTGACCGTGCCTGATGCCGCGGTCGGCACGCCGCGATTCATGGCGCCCGAACAGATTGGCGGGGGCAGCGTGGTCGACTTTCGCGCCGACATCTACGCCGTGGGTGGGTTGCTCTATTTCATGCTGAGCGGTGGGCACTGCCCCATCGAGGGCAGCAACGTTCAGAATGTCTGGCAGCGCAAGCTGACCGAAAACCCCACCCCGCTGCGCACCTATCGATCCGATCTGCCCGACGATCTCGAAGCCCTGATCATGCTCTGTCTGGAGCGTGACGCGACCCGCCGCCCGGCCTCGGCCGACGATCTCAAAAAACTCCTGCTGGCGGCCCTCGAAGAGGCGCGCACCATCTCAAGCAGCTTGGCGGGCCTCCGGGCGCCATCGTCGACGGCTTTGGTTTCCGGGTCAGGCCTGCGCGACGGGGCCTTGTGGTGGAAGACGATCGCGGTGGTCACCGCCACCGCCGTGGTGGTCTGGATCGCCGCGCGCCCCTTCTTCGTGCCGCGGCCGTCGCGCCCGCACGCAACGGCCACGCAGTCGACCGCAACCGCCCCAGCGCCAAGCGCCGCGCCGGCTGCGCAATAGTCTCGGACCTTTCAGTAGTTGAACTGAATGCGGTGCGGACGGTTGAGTTGGACCTCGCGGTCGAAGGCCCAAATGCGATTCTGCGGGATCACGAAAACCCCGATCGAATGGCGGCCCGGCTCGACTCTCAGATCGCTGGCGGGACACAGTTCGCCCGCGTCCTTGCCATCCACGAACACCGGATACGCGGCCTCCGTGGTGCAGGTCACGTAAAGCGGCACGCGACCGCCGTCAAGGCGAGGCGCAGGAAACATCTCTCGCGCCCACAGCACACCGGTCGTGGTCTCGACCACATCTCGCAACATGCGGAAGCCCGGCAGGGTCACCACCAGGCGATGTGAACCCGGCGTGGTAGTGAGTGTCAGCGGGGTCGTTGCCTTCTTCACGCCGTCGAGCCACACTGTCGCACCGCCGGGCGAGGTCTTGAGCACGAGCTGACCGGCCGGCAGGGACAGCGCTTCAGGCGGCTTGGGTGGACGCAGTTCTGCCGCGCGTTGGGCCGCCTCGGCCACGAGGAGCGCATTGCGCTGCTCGCTGGTGGCCCGGGTGGCGGTCCATTCTCGATAGAAAAAGACGCCCGCCACTGCCGCAACGATCAACACACCAAACAGGGGCACCAACGCCAGCCGCGACATCTTGCGCGCCAGCGGACTGCGGTACCAGGCCGGAATCCGCAGGCGCCGGCGATGGCGTCGCTTGACCTTTCCATCCGGCCCGACCTCGACCTGCTCCTCCACATCATCGTCGTCGTCATAGACCACGCCGACATCCGGATCATCGGCCGAGATCTCGGACGTCCTGCCCGGCTGGCCATCGAATTCTGCGGCATCGTCCGCACCTACATCCTCGGCTGGCGCGGCTTCCAGCGAAAACGGCACGATGGCCTCGCCAACCGGTTGAGAGGCTCTCGCCGCCTGGGCCACGGCACGGGGCCGGTCGTCCTCAGTGATGCCGTCGTCGAGCGCGAACGGAGCGACGGCTTCGACGCTCGGCGGAGACTGGGCACCCGTAACTGGTGACGGTTCCGCGCCCAGCGTCGGGGCAGTCCCAGCCGGACCGTCGCCCGCTGTCGGGGAAGTTCCCGAGCCGCGATCCGAGCCGGCGCCCAACGATGCCTGTGCGAGCCCGGCGCCCGCAGCTTCCTGAAAACCCGTGGGGACCCGCACGGCGCCAGCCGAAGATGTACGTGCAGGCGCGGCCATCGGGCCGGCCTCGGCCGCCAACATGGCCGCCGAGATCTGGCGTGCGACATCGGCCGCCGACCTTGGCCGCGCGCCCGCCTCTGACGACAGCAGCTTGGTCATCACAGAATGCAGCCAGGGCGGCATCTGCGGCAGCGCGGACACGCCGGCCGCAATCTTGACCTTGAGCGCATCACCCGACTGCGCTGCGAAGGGCGGCGCACCAGTGAACAAAAAGTAGATTAGCGCTCCGATCGAATACAGGTCTGACGCGGGCTCTGCGGCCGCTCCCGCGATCTGCTCGGGCGCGGCGAAGAACCACCGACTGATGAAGGCGTCGCCGCGTGGCCGCACTGACTCGGCCAAACCGCAGTCGAGGAGAAATACCTCTCCCTCGGGCGACACCAGGACGTTGCCCGGGTTCAACCCACCGTGGACACGCGGGGCTTGCGTGCGTGCGTGCAAGGGAGCCAGCCGTTCGGCTATCTTGCGCGCGAGCAGGCCGACCAGACGCGGTTCCATCGATCCGTGCGGCGCCGCCTGACTGCGCAGCTGCGCCAAATTCACGCCGGCCTTGAACTCACAGGCCGCATAGATCTGTCCTGGCCCCTCGCACAGCTCGACCACACGCACGATCCCCGACTGGTCGAGTCCCGCCAACCGGCGCGCCGCCTCGACGAAGCGCGGGGCCAACTGCGCGTCGGGGCGCCCGCGTTCACTCTTCAACAAGGTCACGACGAACTGGCGCTCGTCAGCGCCTGGCTTCACATCGGCCAGGCGCGCACGAAAGGTTTGCGTGGTCCCGCCCTCGCCAAGCAAGGTTTCTGTCTGAAAGCGTCCGAGGCGCAGCACCTTGGTGGTCATCGGTCGAAATCGCCCGATCTTGCGCCCCGCTTGCCCATTACTTCACCGCTCGCACGTGCCGCTGTCTCACGACTTCGTAGACAACGACACCCGCGGCGGTCGAAATGTTGAGCGACCGCAGGCCCGGATCCACCATGGGTATGCGCGCGGTCCGGTCGGCATAGCGGGCCAAGATGTCAGGCGACAGGCCCACGCTCTCCCGGCCGAAAACCACGACTGCGTCGTCTGGAAATTCGACGTCCCACAGTGTCCGCTCGGCCGATGCGGTGAAAAAGCAGGGCACCCCCAGCCGCGGCAATTCGGCCTCGATGGTGGGCCAGTCAGGCCAGACGCGCAGCCGGACCCTCGGCCAGTAGTCGAGACCTGCCCGCCGAAGATGACGATCTTCAAGGGTGAAGCCAAGCGGTTGCACCAAGTGCAGAGTCGCCCCCACGGCCAGCGAGGTGCGCCCGATATTGCCGGTGTTCCAGTGAATCTCCGGCTCGACAAGGACGATATGCAAAGAAGCCACGGCGAGCCCAGTCTAGCCTGTGCGGGACCAGGAGGTCGCCCGGAATAGCGGTGAGTGCCGTTCGTGGCCGGAGCCGGCACCGGGGCCGGGACCAGTTTGTACCTCCAGCCTCCGGCCTCCAGTCTCCAGCCTGTCCGTTCTACGTCGCTGGCGTGGCGGCTGCAGCGCTGGCGTACTTCGCCACCATGCGGCTCACCCGCGGAATGGCCGCCTCGGTGTGCTTCTTGGCCATCGGCCGCAACTTCTCGTAGGCGCTCCTGACCATGTGGTTCTTCGCCCGCTGGGCGCGTTGGTCAGTGATCCCCAGCAGCGCCTCGGCAGCCTCGCCAGCGCGCGCGTTCATGTACGCCGAAACCGGCTCATTCTTGGCCAGCGCGGCCTGGTACATCGGGTCCAGGCGATCGGCGAAATCATCGAGCAAGCCGTCGATGACTTCCGGGATGAACCCCGGCTTCACGGCCTTGACCGCGCCGTAGGCTAGCTTGATGGGCATGCCCATCAGGCCCTTGGCGGCGACTTCCTCGTCGATGATCTTTTCACAATCGACCACCACCTGCTTGCGGGTGGCGGGGGCGCTTAGAATTTCCTTGAGAGTGCTCATGCGCGCCACTTTACCGCGAGATGGGCTTTCGTGGTACCCATGCAAGCTGTGACCACGGGATCCTGCCCCAGTCTCCCGCAGCGTCCGGCCAGCACCCTCGCGGTTCTGACCGGGGTGAATGCGTTCAACTACCTCGACCGATTCATCACGGCGCCCCTGCTGCCCCTGATTATCGCCAATTTGCGCCTCTCGGACGCGCAGGCCGGATCGCTGCAGACCATGTTCATCCTGGTGTACGCGCTGGCCTGTCCGCTTTCGGGCTGGCTCGGAGACAGGGTCAAGCGCCTGCACGTGGCCGCCGCGGGCGTGGCGGTATGGAGCCTGGCAACCTTCACATCCGGCCTGGCCGTCAGCTTTGCCTGGCTGGCCCTGGCGCGCGCCGTGGTCGGAATCGGCGAAGCCAGCTACACCGTGGTCACCCCGTCGCTGCTTTCTGACCACTACCCGCCCGCCCGCCGTGGCCGCGCCCTCTCGATCTTCTACGCGGCCATGCCGGTGGGGATCGCGCTCGGCTACGTGCTGGGCAGTCAGATTGGGGCGCGCTTCGGCTGGCGACCCGCCTTCTTCATCGCAGGCGGGCCGGGTCTAGCGCTCGCCTGCACCCTGCTCTTTCTGCGCGAGCCCCCCCGCGGGCGATTCGACCAAGAGTCAAAGCCCACCACATCCCCGCGCCAGACAATCCAGGCGCTGCGCCAGCGGCCCAGCTTCTTCTTCAACATGGCAGGACAGACCATCTACACCTTTGCCATGGGCGGGCTCGGTACCTGGATGCCCACCTACTTCGTGCGCGAGCGCGGGTTGGGCGTGGGCGCGGCGGGCACGATTTTTGGCGCCCTGCTCCTGGCGGCGGGATTCCTCGGCACCATCCTTGGCGGACATATTGGCGACCGGCTGGCCCGTCGGTTTGCGGGCGCCCACTTCAGTTTCTCGGGGTGGGTTCTGATCGCCTCGATTCCCTTTACCCTGGCAGCTGTGCTGTCGCCCAATCCCGCCACCTTCTGGCCGGCCCTGTTCGTCACGTTGCTGCTCTCGTTCGTCAACATGGGACCGCTCAACGCCGCCCTGGTGAACGTGCTTCCGCCTGACCTACGTTCACGAGGCGTCGGCCTGCACACAACGACCATTCACCTTTTCGGCGACGCCTGTTCGCCATTCCTGATCGGTGTCGTTTCTGACGCCCTCGGCTTGCGCATCCCCGTGCTGCTCACCGGCCTGTTTCTCCCTTTGGCCGGCCTGGTGCTGATCATCGGCCGACGCCACCTGGTGGCCGATCTGGCGGCCCAGACGTCCCAACGCTCCTAGAACTTCTCGCGCTTGATGACCTTCGGAGCGGCCGGAGACGCCGCAGGCGCCGGCGGCCGAACAATCGGGGCCTCCATGGGCTTGGCCGGTACGGTCGGCGCGCGATGATAGGGATCCACGAGTTCGGGAGTGTGGCGATCGGGCCGCCCGCCCGCCTTCTTCTTCGCCCGGTCGCGCCTGGATAAAGCGCCCTTCGCCGCAGGCTGAGTGTCTTCCGGTCTTTCTCCAGCGCCTTGAGAACAACCGCCTCAAGCTCGGCCGAAACGTCGGGGCGCACCGAACGCAGGGGTGCGGGGCCGACTGTGATGTGCTGCAGAAACAGCTCGCCGAAGCTCTGCCCCACGAAGGGCGGCTGGCCGCACAGCATTTCATGCAGAATGATGCCGAGGGCGTAGATGTCGGCGCGATGATCGATCTCCGTTGTCTTGCCCATGCACTGCTCAGGCGACATATAGGCGGGCGTCCCCATGAGGGCGCCCACCCCAGTCCGCGCGGTTCCAGGGGCAAACTCGGGCCGCAGCTTCGCAATGCCGAAATCGAGAACCTTGATGCGCTCCTGACCCGGATTCTGGGTATCGGGCACGACGAAAAGATTGTCCGGCTTGAGATCGCGATGCACGATGGAGACGGCGTGGGCTGCCGTGAGCGCCGAAGCCGTCTGCCGCGCATGCTTGAGAGCCTCACCCACGCTCAGGCGCGGCACGCGTCGGAGGCGTGTCGCCAGGCTCTCGCCATCGAGAAACTCCATCATCATATAGGGCACGCCCTCGGGCAGGAGACCCACATCGATGATGTCGATGATGTTGGGGTGATGGATGGCGTTGGCCGCGCGCGCTTCGTTCAAAAATCGCTGGACCAACTCCTGGTTGGATGCCAGTTCGGGTCTGAGAACTTTCACGGCCGCCTTGCGACCGAGCAGCGGATGCTCCGCCAGATACACCGCCCCCATACCGCCCTCGCCCAGCCGGCGCGTCAGCTCATAGTTATTGACCTTGTGTCCAATCACTTATGGTCACCGGAGTCACTGGACATGCTAGCAGAACCCGCCCTGGCCTCACCACCAATGACACCGCCGCAGGGTTGACTTGCCACGACACAACGCCGGGAAGTTCCTAGCCTCCCGCGACCGTGATGCGCGGCACGCGAAGGGTAGGACTCTGCACCGAGCTGCGCGTGTCGAGGTCGTCGCCCACCCCATCGATGCTTTTCCACAAGTCGTCAAAGTTGATCGAGATGGTGATTTCGCTGACTGGATAGGCGCGGCTGCCGCTGTCGATCCAGAAACCACTCGCGCCTTGTGACCAGTCGCCGGTCACGGGATTGAAGCCAAACCCCATAAGGTCGGTGACGTACAATCCCTGCGGCACGCGTTCCAACTCAGCCGCCGGAGTTTTGCCACCAAGGAGGATGAAGTTCGACGTGCTCACGTGCGGCCCACCTCCCACTCCCCGCCCCGCCGACCCGGTGGAAGGGCGGCCGAGTTTGCGCGCCGAGTACGTATCGCAAAGGACGGTACGCAGAACGCCCTCGGACACAACCGTGTTCGGTCGCCCCGCGAGACCCTCGCCGTCGAAAGGTCGAGACCCGGGCGCCCGCGGCAGAAGGGGATGGTCCACCACCGTCACCAAAGGCGAAGCCACCGCGGTGCCCTCACGCGCCGCCAGGTAGGTGCTCTTGCGCCACGCGGCTCCGCCGGAAACCACGGCTGCCAGTTGGCCCAGCAGCGCACGCGCTGCCTCGGGCGCGAACACCGCCGGCACCTGACAGGTGGCAATCTTGCGCGACCCGAGCTTGGCCAGGGTACGCCGGGCCGCCTCCAGCCCCACGGTTTCGGGATCGAGCAATCCCGAGGCGAAGCGCGAGGACGTCCAGTGGTGTCCGTTGCGCTTCTTGCCGTCGGCGTCGTCGCACACGGGCGACACTACCAAAGAGAGCCTGGTGCCCCGGTAGCCGCCCGAAAATCCCGCCGAGCTAGCAAAGGCCGTCGCGCCCATCACGCGACTTCCCACCGCGCCCTCGGAATTGGTCACGCGGGGGTCGCATAGCAGAGCGGCCTGCTCGCCCTGCTTGGCGAGGCGTAAGACCTGGGTCGCATCGAGCGACGGCGCTGTCTCGTCCCACAAATCAAGATCGGGAACCTCGCGCGCCATTTCGTGCCGCTCCGGCAAGTCGGCCAGCGGATCCGGTTCAGCCAAGTCGCACAGCTCGACCGACTCGCGCGCGAACTGCCGCATGGCCGCGTCTGCGAAGTCCGAACTGTAGGTGACAGCCGCCCGGTGGTCGCGCAGGACGCGCAGGCCGAACGCGCGGCTGCCCGCCTCTTTGACGAGTTCGGGCTCGCCCAGACGAACCTTCACTTCCAACTCGCATCCGTCGCGCACCAAGACCTCGGCGGCTTCCGCTCCAGCGGCCAGCGCGTACGAAAGCATCTGCTCGGCCCACTCCTGGCAGCGCCGCGCATCGGGAAGACGACTCATGGCGTGCGCGTACCTCCCACCGTGATGCAGGCGATCTTCACCGTCGGCGTACCCACGCCCACCGGCACCGACTGCCCGTCCTTGCCGCAGGTCCAGGTTCCCTCAGACAGCTTGAAATCGTGTCCCACCATGGTCACTTGGCGCAGAACCTCTGGGCCATTGCCGATCAGGTTCACCCCGCGCAGAGGCGCCGTGAGCTTGCCGTCTTCAATCAGGTAGCTCTCGGTGAGCGAGAAGACGAAGTCGCCGTTGGCGATATTCACCTGCCCCCCCGAAAAGTGCCTGGCGTAGACCCCTCGCTTGACCGATCGAATGATGTCCTCTGGCGCGTCCTGTCCCGCAAGCAGCATGGTGTTGGTCATACGTGGTAGCGGCTGGCAGCGGAAACTCTCGCGCCGACCGTTGCCCGTGGCCGCACAGCCAAAGTGGCGGGCCGAGATGCGATCCTGCAGGTAGCCGCGCAGGATGCCCTTCTCGATCAGAAGATTGCGCTGACCGGAATTGCCTTCGTCATCCACATTGATGGTTCCCCGCGCATGTCCAACCGTCGCATCGTCGACCACATTGCACAACGACGAGGCCACCGGCTTGCCGATCTGGTCGGTGTAGTTTGAAGTCCTCTTGCGGTTGAAGTCTGCCTCAAGGCCGTGTCCAACCGCCTCGTGCAGAAGGATGCCGGACTCGCCCGGCCCCAGCACCACTTCCATGGGGCCAGCCGGCGCCTCCTCGGCATGCAGCATTTCGAGCGCCAGCCGGGCCGCCTCGCGACCGTGGTCCTCGGGCGCGTGCCCAGGCAGCGCGAACAGCTCCAGTCCCCGCCGCAGGGCCGTGCCCGAACGACCGCCCTGACGCCGACCGCCCTCCTCTGCCACGGCGTGGACCCCGAGACGAAGCATGGGCTGCTCGTCCCGCGCCAGCCGACCGTCCGACGTGAAGACCAAAATCTCGCGCCATTCCTCCGACAGCGACGCCTCCACTCGCACGATACGCGGGTCACAGGCACGTGCCGCTGCATCGGCCCGGCGAAGCAACGCTACCTTGTCCAGACCCGGCCGGAGCAGAGACGACTCCGGCAGGCGATACCGGTCGCTCGACGACAGCGGGGTCAGCGCCACGGGCGCGACCGCGCGGTTGGCCGCCGCGATCTGCCCGGCCGTCCGCGCCGCCTGCCGCATGCAATCCGAAGAAAGTTCCTCGGTGTAGGCGTAGCCGGTGGCATCCCCGCGCAGCACGCGCACGCCAAGACCGACGACAAGGGCTCGGCCGACACTACGCACCCGCGCCTCCTCCAGGACGAAATCGGCGCCACAACGAAACTCAAAGTACAGGTCGGCGTAGTCGCCGCCCGAGGCCAATGCCTCGCCCAGAAGTTGTTCAGCCACCGCTGCATCGATCCCCGCAAGCGGGTTCGATGCTGGGCGGCCGACCGAGACGAACGCGCGACTCACTCAGGGACTGCCCAGTCCGAGAGCCTCACTGTTCTTAGTGCGAATCTTCACCAGACCGCGCACCTCCACCTGGCGAATACGCTCGCGTGTTAGATTGAGAATCGAGCCCACATCTTCCAGGGTGATGCCGCCGCGATCCGCGACGTCCAGTGAGCAGGTCTCGGCCATTTCCCACACATCAAGGTGGGGGAAGTTGAGCTTGATGGCGCCGCTGTCGGGATTTACGTCCAGATACAGGTGGTGCTCGCAACTCACGAAGGGGCACGGACGGGGCATGGCCAGGCACTCCGCACGCGTGTGCGGTCTTGCCACGTTCTCGGGATAGACCAACTCCTGCGCCAGGCGCTTCTCGTCGCGGGTCAAGCGCTTGGGTGCGATGGTCTTCGACCGAAACCGGCCATCGCGCGACGCCCGCACCTTGCAGCGAATCTTCGCCACCTCGGGTTGCGGCTGCTCGTCGGCCGTGTCGCCCTCAAACGCCTCAAGTTCCTCGAATTCAGATTTCTCGTCCGCCATGGTGTTCCTCCCTCGCGCGTGTCAGTCGGGGCGCGCGCTAGTACAAATCACTGCCGCCCCCCGCGGCAGTCCCCGCTGCCGCCGCGGCGGCCTGCGAAGAAAAACTTGCTTCCAAACCAGAAATCCGCCGGACCAGATCGCCGGCGGCTTGTTTCGCAGCTTCGATCTCCCGCTCGATCTGCTGGCGCCGATCCGCACTCAACGCGGGTCCCTTGGCTTCACGCTCGAAGCCGGCCAGAAGATCACGCAGGCCCTCGCTGACTCCTTTGATCTCGTCCTTGAACTTGGCGAAGGAGCGCTGGATCTCCTCGATGGTGAGGTTGCGCGCCATCATGTCCTTGACCTGATTCACACGCCTGATCACGCCGGCCGGATAGAGGCCGAGTGATCCGCAGTGTTTGCCTTTGCGCCCCACGCGCACAGATCGCGGCAACAGCCCGAGCTGCACGTACTTGCGCAAAGTCGCCTCGGAGAAGCGCAGGCCCCGCGACGCAAACACGTCGACGATCTCTCGCGAGCTGATTCCCTTCGAGAACTGCCCCTCGATGGTGACGAGTTCGTCCTCGTCGAGCAGCCCCGACGCGCGCACCGCCGCCACCTGAGTCTCAGCGCGAGGCATGTCGCCGTTTCGTTTCATTCTCCGCGTGTGACTGTATTCTATTCAATAGACTCTTCTCAATAGAGAAAATCACTAGGCGTTTGTTCAGGTGACTGCCGGGTTGCCCGCACCACCATTTCTCGATGGGCACACGTCCCCCCCGGCGCTCACCCCAAAGAACGGCCTTTCTGGCACTCGCGGTGTCGCTTCCGCCCCGAGAAGACAGCCACGCCAGCGCCTATCGGCCAGTGTGTGCGGTGGCGGTGGCGGCCGCGACTAGCGAAGGCCCGCGACCCGCCATCCGCAGGCCGGCCCTACGGGTGGCCCGGAATTTCCCGCCAAGCTCTATCCGTCGCTCTCCACGTTCGCCGTGGCGTTCATCGCGAAGGGATCAACTCGGCCCGACGGAAACCGAACTCATGTACTTCCATCGTTTCTTCCACCAACGCCGTGGTCCCTTGTCGACGCAGCCAAAGATGCGGCTGTGGACGGGGCAAAACACGCGCACGTGCATGTGGTCATCGTGCGGCCGAGCGTCGGTGGGTTGGTGCAAGATTTCGTGTGCCCGCGCCAGCAGGGCGGCCGAGGCCTCCGCTCGTGCGGCTTCCTGCAGAAGCAACTCGACCAGCGGCTTGTTGATGAAGATCCACTGCACCTCGATCGTCGGGTCGGAAAGTAGACTCGCGATCAAGGCCCATGTTCGCCGCACATCAAGGTGGCCATCCGGCAGCGGCTCGCGTACGCGCTGCCCCGGCTTGGCGGGCGACCACGCCACCGCGGTGCCATCGGCTGCGAAACGAAGCATCGCGGGAAGATCGACCAGCGGCTGCCCGTCCTCACGGGCCGCATAGAAGAAGATGTCCACATCGCGTCCGCTTGCGTGCGAGCGGTGCATGGTCGAGTCTCCGCCGCGCCGGAGCGACAGATCCCCGACATAGGCCTCGCCGCCTGGGATGTCCTGCTCGACCCGCGCAAAGGCACGCGCCAGGCCGCCCACGAGTTCCTCAATGGCGAAGGTGCGACCACGCCCACGCCAGTAGGGATGGACCTGATAACCATCTCCTGCGATGGGCAAGGCGACCGCCCCGACAAGAGCGCCCTGCGCGTGAGTACCCCAGGATGAGCTGCCGCCCCCATGTCGGGCGAAAATCCCCGTGCAGCCCACAAGCTCAATCAGCGCCGCGAGCGCCAGCGCTATCGCCCGAGCGTACAACCGGACATCACCGGCTACCCTGGCCCCGCCAGGAACAACGCGCCCGGCTCTACCCGTAAGCCTTCTCCATCCTCTCTTGATCCTCCTTGCACCGAATGCAAAGAGTCGTCTCTAGCCTGGCCTCCAGCCGCTTGAGGGAAATCGGCTCGCCGCACTGCTCACAAAGGCCGAACGTGTTGTCGTCGATACGCTCGAGCGCGTGGTCTATCTTCTGCAAGAAGGTCTTCTCGCGTCCGCGCAGCCTAAACGTGAACGACTGCAGATACTCCGACGACGCAAGGTCCATCTCGTCCGGCAGGTCGTCGGATTCCAGCGTCATGTCCTCGCTCAGCGTCCGCTGCGCGTTGCGGAGAATTTCCTTCTTGCGGACCAACAAGATCTCACGAAAGCGCTTGAGATCTCTCTTCTTCAGACCGGTACCTTCCATGAAGCCCCTTGACTCAGGTTGTACAGACATCCACGTCTAGTTTACCGCCGGATTGGCTCGTGTCGCACAAAAGATACCAATGAATCCGTATCCTTGACAGCGTGCCTGGGAACTGCGTAAATGCAAGAAATCTCCCAGGCGAGATTAGCCACAACGGGGTGCTCCATGGCCGGTTCGGACAAGAGAAAACAAAGTCTCTACTTTCCAGAAGAGATGCTTAAGGAGATTCAAGAAGAAGCAACACGCCAGGATCGTTCTCTCTCCTGGATAGTTCAGAAAGCCTGGAAGATCTCGCGCAAAGAGATCATGAAGTACCCCTCGGTGAATGAATTCCCTGGGGAAGAAGACGAGCGCGGCGCGAGCGAGTGAGAGCGCGTTTTCGCGTATCCGTGTTGATTTACTTGCCGGGCCGCAAGAGCGGCTGGTCTGACACCGAGGTACCTTCGGGGTAGATGGCTGAGTTCCTGCTTGTCGCTGACCAGGTTGCTCCTGTGGTCGAGGGAGAATTGCCCGGCTGTGCGGCCGCCCTAGCGCTGGCGCTGTCGGTTGCCAAGCACCGTGTGGCAATTCTGACCCTGGCCAGCCCGGAACAAGCCTCGCGCTTGCCCGGCATGGCTCGTCGGTTGCGGAGCATCCCCACCCGTGTAGGCGGCGAGGACCAGGATCTCTCGCTATTCGAGGGGCGTTCGGCCGTCAGCCAGTGCGCGCTGTATGTGCTGGGCGCTCATTCGGACAATCGCGGACGCCGTGCGGCCCTCCTGGCTAGCGCCGCCGCGTCGCTGGTTCGCGACCAGATCTGCTGGCCCGACGTGGTCGTGGGCTGGGGCGAAGCATCGGCCCTGGCCCTGGCCTGCTCTCCTTCGGCCCACGCAGCCTTGGTCGTGCCAGACGGCCGCTGGGACCAGCCCCTATCCAGCGATGAGCGAGCCGACTTGGATCCCGAAAATCCCGCGGTCGCGGTGTCGCACGGCATGCTGGTGGGGCTAGGCGCCATCGAAGCCGACATGGTGATTCTCCCCTGCCCTTCGGCCGCGGATGCTTTCCGCAGCGCCAACGACCTGGCATTCCGCGCGTCCGACCAGCCAGTCACGTCGATACATTTTGGGTGCGACGAGCTGCCGCACGACCCGGCCATCGACCCAATTCTGGCCGCCACGTTCTCGCCTGAGTCCCCTGCTGGCAAGCAGGAGTGTCGGCGGGCCCTTGCCCGACGAACGTCCCTGGCCGTGGGTCCGCGCACGCTGCTCCTGGCAACCGGGCCGCTCGATCCCGCGCGGGGTGGCCGAGAAATTCTGGAAACGGTTTCGCGTCTGGGCCGCGCCGATGTTGCGGTCGTATTTCCCGCGGGCGGCGATCGGACGCTGGGCGAGCAGGCCCACGTGCTCTCGCTCGGATCGCCGGGCAAGGTCACCATGTTCCCTGAACTGGGCGCGGAGGCCGAACGCCATATTCTGGCAGCGGCCGACGCCGTGCTGCTGGCGGACGCCGGTGACCAAACCGGACGCGCGGCCAGTCTGGCGCTTCGCTACGGCGCGCTTCCCCTGGCGCCAGACGCAGGCGCGAACAGGGATTTTCTGGTGGACTACGACGTGGCTTCGCTGACCGGCTGTGGCCTGCTCTATGCGCCCGAGGATCCGTGGGGCGGAATCGGCGCCATCCAGCGGGCGGCCACGCTGCGGGCCAACGCCGACATCTGGCAACCGCTTCTGGCTGCGCTGATGCGCGCAGCCCCGCGCTGGTCCACAACCGCTGCCGCGCTCGAAGCGATGTGCATTTCTCCGCGCGCCGCCTGATGCCACGCACCCCGGAAAGGGGATCGGTCCTCACCCCGCGTGCAGCTTGAGAATACGCACGCCAAGCTCGTCACCCACGGTGACCAGCTCGCCGACTGCCCAAGGTTGTCCGCCAACCCGAAGCTGAATGGCGTCGGTTCGACGCGGGCCAAGGCTCAGCACACCGCCTGCCACCAGTCCGGCCAGCTCGTCACCTCGAAGCGTAAGCCGGCCGATCTCGGCAACAATCTCCACTGGCGCGCTAGCGAGGATATTCGCCACCTCATATGACGGGGTTTCTCCCGGGATTCCTCGCACCTTGTCGTCTTGCGATGCCATTGGCTTTGATTCCTCCTCAACCTGAACAAATGGGCCTGATAGGGAAAGGATGCCGCCGTCAGCCAAGCAAGCAGGCGCCTCGAAGTCGCCCACGCGCAAGGCCGCCCGCCATGGGTTCTGCTGCGACATCCCGGCCACGCCGTCAAATACGACCGCGTCGCCCGCGACAGCCGATGCCACGTCGACACCTGGCAGATCGGTTCGGGCAAGCTCCAGGGTCGCACGGCCTGCCAGCCGCTCAAGATTCGCCGTGACCGGACCTGGCCACGCGGCATCGGTCAGCCACCCGACGGGGACAAGCAGAAGGGCGCGTCCGGCAACGCCAGTCGCGGTACGGATTGATCCCCCAATCGCGAGCCGAGCCGGCGCGGGCTCGGGTCGCGTTCCCCATGTCCCAAGCCCAAGCTCGATTCCCCGGGAAACCCCGAATGCGTCCAAAGCCGAAAACAGGATGGCCGCCATAACCCCGCGTTCGGCACGGGAGAGAGGACGAACGGAAGCTGGCGCAGGCCCGCCCAACACGGCTCGCACTAGGTGGAGTGAAATCCGGTGGTCCACTCCCACCCAGCCCCTGCCGCCACCCCGGACCAGGGGAAACCAGTCCCTGCCGTCAGGGCTGTCTCCGTTCCCAGTCGCCTCTTGTGACAAAGCCACCACATCGGGTCGAATCTCAACCGCACCTACCGTCTTTGCCGCGATCGTCACAGCTGCAGGAATGCGTGATCGCGCCCGCGCCAACGCCGCCGTCCACGTTGCCGACCCGACCGGGAGGTGCGGCAAAGTGTCGGTCGAAAAAACCTGCCATCCGTCTTGAGCAATCATCGGTGAAAAGCGACCCGCGCCAGAATTTCTGGAACCGTTTTCGCGTTGCTGGACATCATAAGGGCCATCGGACATCATTTTAACCGGGGGTCTGGGTGGGCTGAGTTGAGGTAGCGTACATTCTAAGCGGCTCTCGGGAAAGCAACGACGTGAAGCCATCTGACGACGAATTGGGGTTTCTCTCTTGCCAGGAAATCGTGGACTACTGCCTCGATTTCCTGAGTGGCGCGCTGCCCGAGACTGAGCGCCGGCTCTTCTCTTCCCACCTGCGCAATTGCGCGGAGTGCATGAAGTTCTTCGAAACCTACCGAAAAACGCCCGAAATCTCGCGAGATGCGTTGGCGTTGAGCATACCAGACCGGGTACGGACGGCTGTGCGCGATTTCCTGCGCGAACGCTACGAGCCGGGTTCTGCCAGCGGCGACGGCTCGACCGGACGATAGCGACTGCGTCAGCCTGCTTGACAGGCGGAGGGATGCGGGCAAGATGGCAAGCATTAGCATGCCTGTCGGTCTGGTTTGTCCCCGCTGCGACGCCATGAATGGCCTCGACGCAATCCGGTGTCTGGTCTGTCAGGCCCCGATCGTCGAGGCGGCCAAGCGCGAACCAATGTCCGGCCGGTCCCAGCCTGCTGCTCGTGTGGAGGAGTCCATGTCAACCATGCCATGCCCGACCTGTGGCAACCCAGTCCCGACCGGCGATCGTTTCTGCGGCCAATGCGGGGCGCGCATTGAGGTGCCACCCGCGCCAAGCCCGAGCGCCGGCAAGACCATGTTCTTTTCGGGCGTCCAAGTTTCTGGCATCGCCAAACTGGTGGTGGTCAAGGCCAACAGCGCTGATGGCTTGGCCTACGAGCTCGGCGGCACCGAACATGTCGTGGGCCGAAGCGAGGGCGCCATCCTGTTTCCCGAGGACCCCCTGGTGTCCCCGCACCACGCCAACTTCCTGTACCGCGAAGGCAAGCTCTTCGTGCGCGACGAAGGCTCCATCAACGGCGTGTTCGTGCGCATCCGCACCCCGGCGCGGCTGGAATCGGGCGCGGTGTTCTTGGTCGGCGAGCAGCTCCTGCAGGTCGAAGCCCTGCCGCCCGATTTCGGGCCGCAACCAGATTCCGAAGGAACCTACTTCTACGCCAGCCCGAAGCGGGCCTCCAAGATGCGCGTCATCCAGCGCCTGCGGGGTGGCGAGATCGGTCTCATCGTCCGCGCCCGCGGCGACAGCATCACCCTCGGTCGCGAAGGGAATGACCTCAATTTCCCTGACGACCCGTTCATTTCTGGCCGCCATGCCGAGGCTGGCATCGGCCCGGACGGGGTTTTCACGGTGAGCGACCTGGGATCCAAGAATGGCACCTTTGTGCGCATCACCGATGAATCGCCGCTCGAGCACGGTGACTACGTGTTCCTCGGCCAGCAGCTCCTGCGAGTGGAAATTTCGTAGTGCAAACGCGGCGCACCAACTGAGAAAGTGAAAGTTAATGTTCTTCTTTATGAATTGCGCGGAGGATAGCCTGTGATCATCTGTTCTCGCTGCGGCAAGGAAAACCATGACCAGTTCAAGTACTGCCTCGGCTGCGGCCTGAAACTGCAGACGGCGCCCCCTGCCCCGGCTCCGGCTGATGTCCCCAGGGCAGCTCCGGCCGCCGAGGAACCTGCTGGTCTTGCCCGAACCTTCATGCCATCGACACCGATGGCGACCCAGCTCGCGGGTGGGTTCCTGGCTTCCCCAGGGACGAATGCGGGGACACGTTCCCCGCTGGCCGGTTCGCCAGCCGCGCCTGTGGTCAGGCAGGTCTCTGGTCCTGGCTCGTCTCCGCACGCACTTCGTCCGAGCGTGGCAGTGGGTGCCCAGCGGGCCGCGCCGACCTCGTCGAGCCCGATCGCACCGGCTGCGACCCCAGCCGCCTATTCCGCAGCCGTCACGCCGACACCTGCGCCCGCGCAGGACTCCCGGCCACGAGTCGTGACCTCGCCGCAGGATGCTGTGGCAGAAACACGACTCGCCCCTGGACCGACTGGCTGGCGGCCAGGCGGCACGGCATCTGCACCCAACCCACTCATGGCTGCGCCAGCGGCGGCGGCCCGGCCTTCGGCTGCCGCGGCGCAGGTGCCTGCCAGGGCGACCGCCGCACCGAACCCGGTCGCAGTGGCTCCGGCAGCGCCTGCCCCGGTTGCGCCCCAACCCGCCTATTCACTTGCACCGACCGCGTTTGATTTGGGTCCGGCCCCAACGCCGGGACCAGCTGTGTGTCCCCGATGCGGCAAGCCGGTGGCGGTTGGCTTCGCATTCTGTGGGGCGTGCGGTCATCGCATGAAGGCAGCCGCCGGGGCAATGGTCGAAGACGCCATGCAACAGGCGGCGGCACTAGCGCCCGAGCCGGTCAAGATCACGGTGCGTGGCCAGCTCACCCTCATCCGCCCCGACGGGACCGAGGGGGGAATTCACCCCTTGCGCGAAGGCGAGAATCTCATCGGCCGCGGCCAGGGCCATCTCTTCGATGCCGACCCCTATCTGTCGCCTCGCCACGCTGAATTCGTCCTCACCGAGGCAGGACTCGAAGTTCGCGACCTGCGCAGTCTCAATGGCGTGTTCGTGAAGCTCACGCAGGACGAAGCGCTGGAATCGGGCGACACGTTCCGCATCGGCCAGGAGTTGCTCCGATTCGACGTCATCAACCCGCCCACGCCGCTCGAAGATGGAACCGAGATCATCGGCACGCCTAACCCGGGTTTCTGGGGGCGTCTGTCGGTCATCGTCGGCCGGGACGTGGACGGCCCCGCCTTCCCGCTCTTCGACGAGACGGTCGTGCTCGGCCGTGAGCGCGGTGACATTCTCTTTCCCGAGGACGGCTACGTCTCGGGCACACACGCGCAAATCGCAATCAGCGAAGGCCGAGTGTGCCTGACCGACCTGGGATCATCGAACGGCACTTTCCTCCGGGTTCGCGAGGTGCGAACCGTGCCGACCGGCAGTCTCCTACTGATGGGCCAGCAGCTGTTCCGCGTGGCCTATCAGTAGCTACTTCTTCTCGCCGGGCTTGTTGAAGAAGGCCTTGCGCAGGTCTTCGTTCTGTTTGGGCTCGACGTAGCGGAAGCCGCCGGGGATCTTGAAGCGCTGCCCGTCGTCGAAGTCCAGGATCACATCCACTGGACCCTTGTCGCCATTAGGGGTCACGATGTTGATCTTCTCTTTGGACGAGATGACAACTTGCTCGGCCACATGGCCGCCAAACGAAACGCGAACCTGCGTCTTGCCCGGCTGCAGCCCTGCCCCGACAATGTTGATGTGATCACCGCCAGCTGTGATGCCCTCGGCGGGCTCAACTCGGTCGATGCGGAGCCTGGTCTCATCGCAGGCTGCCATGAATGCCAGAACCAGAAATGCCAGTGACAGCCCCAAGACGCGTTTCATGTGCGCTCCTCCTTGATTTGCGTCACCCTATCCCGCCTGAACCCTGCGGTCAACGCTGGGATTTTGAGTCTGTGATTCTGGGTGGCACGGCCATCGCACGTCCGGAGCACCGCGGGCTGTGGTAGACCCGCCCCATGTCGATGGCGTCATAGGCCGTCGGCGATTCTCTGTGGATACCCGACTCGTACTGCGCGACATCGAGGCGCTGCTGAAAAACGCGGCCGCTGGGACGACGGTCGAGGTCTACGGCGCCGCGGGTGCCCTGGGCCCGGCCCTCGCTGCCCATCTGGCGCGAACCAGCGCCGACCACGCTCCCCTGCTCTATCTGGTCGCCGGGGAGGATCTGGTCGAGACGCGATGTGCTGATTTTTCATTTTTCCTGGCGCCGCGAAAGTCGGTTGAGGATCCCCTGGCCCCTCCCGCGGTGCTGGATCTGCCTGCGCCAGAGGTCTCGCCCCACGCTGAGATGCAGGCTGATCGCCGCACCATCATGCGCAGATTGGCGCTGCTTTTCCGCCTGGGTCACGGCCACGCGCCCGACGTGGTGGTAGCGGCGGCTTCTGCGGTCTTTCGCCGCGTGATTCCCCCGAGGGAGTTTGCCGATCTCTGCCGCGTGGTCGAGGACCACGCCTCCTTGGATCGAGATGCCTTTGTCGCGGATCTGTTGCGGGCAGGCTACGGACGGGCGCAGGTGGTGGAAGACCCAGGAACCTTCGCGGTGCGCGGGGCGGTCATCGACGTCTTCCCCCCGGTGTACAAGCACCCGGTACGCATCGAGCTGTTTGGTGACGAGGTGGAATCGCTTCGCTTGTACGACGCGGCCACCCAGCGCACGCTGCGTTCGGTCGGCAGACTGGCGATTCATCCGGTGCGGGAAACCGTGGCAACCGCGGGGGCCGATGCGCGGTCGCGTTTGCTGGCCGCAGCTGACCAGGCCGCCTACCCGTCGAGCAAGACCCGCTACCTCCTGGAGCAGATCGAACAGGGCACGGATTTCTTCGGCAGCGATGCGCTCGCCCCCATCTTCCATGCCCGGCTTGGCTCGTTCTTCGAGTACCTGCCGCCCCAGACGCGCGTGGTGGTTGAAGATCCCGCGACCGTCCTGGAAGAAGCCCGCCGCAGTTTCTCACGCGTGCGCGAGAGCGCCTTGCATCGCCGGGCCGAGCATCGCCTCGCCCTCGACGCCGAGGAGTTTCTGCTCGACGAGGAACAGGCGCGTGTCGTGCTGAGCGCTTGGCCGCGCCTGGAAATGCGCGGAGTCGAGATCATGGCGCCGGCCGACGAACCGTCCGCGCCGCGGGTCCGATTGACGGCAGAGCCGAACACCAGCCTGCGCGCCGAACTGCTGCACGAGCGCGGCGACGAGGATGTCGGGCATGCCCTGTGCGAGCGTATCCGGCGCTGGCAAGCCGCGGGCTACCGAGTGTGCCTGGTGGCGTCCACCCGCGCCCATGCCGATCGGTTGGCTGGGGTTCTGCACGCCTTTGGCCTGCAGGCGGAATCCCCGCGCGAGCACGGCGAGGCGGGCGCGCATGGCCTGCTCACGCGCAGCACGACCCACCCTTCGCTGGAAATCCTGGTTGGGCCGCTCACCCGCGGATTTCGCCTCCCCGACCAATGTTTGGCGCTCATCGCCGAGGAGGAGATCTTCGGGGCGCGTGCACATCGCGAAGCCCCGGCCCCCAAGGTGACGGGATTCGGGGAGCTGGCCGAGATTGCGGAAGGGGATCTGATCGTCCACGACGAGCAGGGCGTGGGTCGCTACCGGGGCCTGAAGAAACTCACACTGCGTGGAGTGGCGCAGGATTTTCTGCACCTTGAGTACGACGGCGGCGGGCTCTACGTGCCGGTCTACCGCATCGGCGTGGTGCACAGGTTCGTGGGCGGCACGCCGGAAACCGTGCGGCTCGACAAGCTAGGCGGCGCCACCTGGATAGAAAAGCGACGCCGGGTTTCCGCCGAGGCACGCAAGCTGGCTGAGGCTCTCCTGCAACTGTACGCCCAGCGCCAGGCGCTGCCTGGCCACGCCTTTGCCGCGCCTGATGTGGTCTTTCGCGAGTTCGAAGAAACCTTCCCCTTCGAGGAAACCGCTGATCAGGACAAGGCCATTGCGGCGGTACTGGCCGACATGCAGGACGAGGCGCCCATGGATCGTCTGGTGTGCGGCGACGTGGGCTACGGCAAGACCGAGGTGGCCCTGCGCGCGGCGCTCCTGGCCGTGCTGGGCGGCTTCCAGGTCGCGGTGCTGGCGCCCACCACGGTCCTGGTCGAACAGCACGCGGTGACTTTCTCCGAACGCCTGCGCGATTTTCCGGTGCGGGTGGGATCGCTGTCGCGTTTTCGCAGCAAGGGTGAACAGCAAAGCACGGTGGCAGCCCTGGCTGCGGGAAAGCTGGACATCGTCATCGGCACCCATCGCCTGCTGTCGCGTGATGTGGCCTTCCGTCGCCTGGGCTTGCTCATCATCGACGAGGAGCAGCGCTTCGGCGTCACCCACAAGGAGCGACTCAAGGAAATGCGCTCGCAGGTGGATGTGCTCACGCTTACCGCCACACCGATTCCGCGCACCCTGCAGATGGCGATGACGGGCATGCGCTCCATCTCGATCATTGCCACTCCGCCGGCTGACCGGCTAGCCATCCGGACCTTCGTGTGCAACTTCGATCCCGATCTCCTGCGCGAAGCGATTGCCAAAGAGCTGGCGCGCGGAGGCCAGGTCTTCTTCGTCCATAACCGGGTCGAGGATCTCGCCAAGTGGACGCGCGACATCGCCGCCCTGGCACCCGGGGCGAAGGTGGGCATGGCCCACGGCCAGATGCCCGAATCCACGCTGGAACGGGTGATGATCGACTTCGTCGACGGCCGCTACGATATCTTGTGCTGCACCACCATCATCGAGTCGGGCCTCGACATCCCGCGCGCCAACACCATGATCGTCAACCACGCTGATCGCTATGGGCTGGCGCAGCTTTACCAGTTGCGTGGACGCATCGGCCGCGCCAAGGAACGAGCCTTTTGCTACCTGGTGGTGGCCGCCGAGGGCGGGCTTTCGGCGCAGGCACGTCAGCGCCTGGAGGTGTTGCAACGATTCACAGAACTGGGCGCGGGATTTCAGGTGGCGACGCACGATCTGGAAATTCGCGGCGCTGGCGAATTACTCGGCGATCGCCAGTCCGGCCTGGTTGCCGCCGTCGGGTTCGACACCTATGCGCACATCCTGGAGGAAGCCGTGGCCGAGCTGCGCGGCCAGCCCATCCGCAACGAGTTCGACCCAGAAATCGCGGTCGATGTGCCCGCCTTTCTGCCCGACGACTACATCCCCGACATGGGCCAACGCCTCGATTTCTACCGGCGCCTGGCGCAGGCCCACGACGACGGCGACGTGCGTGCCACCCTGGCCGAACTGGAAGATCGCTACGGCCCGCTGCCCGAAGAGGCCCGCCTGCTCGGCGAAGTGATGAGTGACAAGACCCTGGTCCGCCTCACCGGCGCACGCGCCTACGAGCTGACCGCCGTCCGCATGACCCTCGCCGCTGGGGTGGATGCGCGGCTGGACCCGGCCAAGGTCATGCGGCTGGTTCAACGCAAAGGCAGTCGCTGGAAACTCTCGCCCGACATGCGCCTGTCGTATGCGTTCGATGACGACGAAAAGCGCGACCACATGGACGCTGCACGCAAACGGCTGCACGACGTGTTGGCCTGCGTGACGGGATAGATACTCGACTGTCCTCTCTGGCTTGCTAGACGCCCGCACGTGTGCCATGCAAGCAGGATGCGTCGTTGCCTTCTGCCCATCGCGGCCATAGCTTTTTGCGCCTGCAAGCCCAGCCCCGCGCCAGGGGCAAAGCCTGCGCCTCGCTCTGGACCGGTTCTGGCCCGCGTCGACGACACGGAAATCACGGCCAGCGATCTGCAGGACGTTCTGGCCCGCTATTCCCACACGCCATTCGTGCTGGCGCGCTACTCCACGCCAGAGAAGAAGAAGGAGCTTCTCGACAGCCTGGTCCGCTACGAGCTGATGGCCCGCGAGGCGCTGCGGCGAGGCTATGATCGCGACCCCGATGTCCAGCGCATCGCCAAGAAGCAGATGGTGGCGCTGTTCGAGAAGCGTGAAATCAACGACAAACTGCGCGCCGAGGATGTCCCGCCGGCCGATATCGAAAAATTCTACCGCGAGCACCAGCCCGAATTTTCACGTCCTGAGGAGATTCGCGTGAGCCAAATCTTGGTACACGACGAGGCCGCCGCGCGCCGGATTGCCGCGGAAGCCAGGGCGCCCAAGAACAACGACATCAAGGCCTTTCGCGATCTGGTCGAGCGCCATTCAGAAGACGCCGATTCAAAACCGCGCGGTGGCGATCTGATGTTCTTCGACCGCAAGACCACCCGGGAACCCAAGGCTGTGGTCGACGCCGCCTTTGCCCTGGCTCAAGTCAACGATGTGGCTGGTCCGGTTGCGTCTGACAAGGGCTTTCACATCATCAAGTTGACAGAACGGCGGCCCGCAACGACGCGACCATTGGCGGAGGCCAAGGCTGACATCCAGAGGCGACTTCTGGAACAGATGCGCGCACAGCGAAAGCGCGAGATCGCGGACGAGATGCGCAAGTCGATCCGCGTGGAGATCTACGAGGACGAGCTGGCCAAGATCACCGTGGGCGCGACGCCCGATGGTGGCCGTCCCCTTTCCGCGCCCCCGCCGGTCATGGTTCCGGCACCAACAGCCGTGCCCACACCCAAACCCTAGGATCCCATCTCATGTCCATGGTCCGAACGTGCCTTGCTGCCCTTGTGCTGTTGCTGCCCTCGTTCGTCCAGGCGCGCGTGGTCGAAAAGATCGTCGCCGTGGTTGGCAACGACATCATTTTGCAAAGTGAGGTCGAGGAACGGGCCGCGCCGATGATGGCCGACATCGCCGCCATTTCCAATCCCGCCCAACGCGCCGCCCGCGCCTCGGCCATGCGCCGCCAGATCCTCGAACGCATGGTGGACGAACAACTCCTGGTGCAGGAGGCGGCCGATCTCAAGGTCTCCATCAGCAGCGAAGAGGTCGACCGGTCCATCGAACAGATCAAGAAGGACTACAACATTGACGACGCCCAACTGCGCGAGGAACTGCAGAAGCAGGGCATGACCCTGGCCGCCTACCGCCAGAACACGAAGCGCGAGATCTTGAAGTATCGGATCATCAACATCGCGGTCGGCTCGAAGGTCAGCGTGAGCGACGCCGACGTGCAGGGGTACTACGAGCGCCACATGCAGGCGGCCAACATCCAGGTGCATGCCAGTCACATCTTCTTGTCCATTCCCGAGGGCGCCGACGCAGCCGCAGCCCAGGAAAGGGAGAAGCAGGCCAAAACTCTTCTGACCCGGGCGCAGTCGGGCGAGGATTTTTCCCGTCTGGCGCGTGAGTATTCCGAGGATCCGGCCACCCGCGCCGAGGGCGGGGATCTGGGCTGGTTCGGCAAGGACATCCTGCCCAAGCCCATCGAGGAGCTGGTCTTCTCGATGAAAGTCGACGAGGTGCGCGGCCCGGTTCGCGCCGATCGCGGCTTCCACGTCATCAAACTGCTCGGCCGCCGCGCCCAGGATCCCAAGCCCCTGGCCGAAGTGCGCGACCAGATCCGCGGTCAGCTGCGCCAGCGCGAGATGGAACGGCAGACGAAGAACTTCCTCAGCGAACTGCGCAAGAAAACGCTCGTCGAGCTTCGAATGTAGCCTTCCCTCGCCATCCGGGATGGGAAGACATTGTGACTGGAGGCGCTAGCTCAATCGCGCGCAGCCTGCTCACCTGCTTGGCCTGTGGTCTCGTCGGGTGTGGGGGCGGTGCGGACATCAAGGTCCACCCGGATGCAGGCACTGTCGCGGGCGGCAACAGTGGCTCGGCGTTGGGCGGGAGCAGCGGCATTGCCACGGGCGGCGTGTCCCGGGGCGGAAGTGGTGGGGGCGTCAGCGGCGGCACGGCGACAGGTGGGACCGCCGCGGGTGGTGTGCATACGGGCGGCGCGGGCAGCCCCGGCACAGGCGGTGAAATAGGCGACGCCGCGGTGGAGGATGCGGTCAATCCAAGTCGTGACGGTTCCCTGCCCCGCCCCGACCTGGTGACGCCGGCCAACGATGGGAACTCACCCCGCTTCGACGCCGCGCCAGACTTGCCGATCGGCCGCGACACGCCTGCCGCCGAGGCCGCGCGCCCCGACGGCTTTTTGCCGAGGCTCGATTCGGCGCGCATCGACGCGGGCCCAACCGGGCTGCCCTATCTCCTCGGCGCGGACATTTCCAGCATGCAAGAGCAAATGGACCAGGGGGCGCACTATGCGGATACCGACGGCAGCCAGAAGAGTCTTCTGGAAGTCCTCAAAGCGCATGGGTTCAACGCCATCCGCGTGCGCACCTTCGTGAACCCCGCGGCTCCCTACGGCTACGACACGGGCACGGGCGGGACTTGCACCAAGACGGCGGCCTACGGCGACAAGGCCCATGTCATCGAGATGGGGCAGCTGATCAAAGCCGCCGGAATGCATTTTCTCCTCGATTTTCACTACAGCGACAACTGGGCCGATCCCGGCAAGCAAATCGTGCCCCAGCCCTGGCGCAAGGCCGCAACCGTGGCGGACATGGCGGCCTTGCTCAAGGCGTACACCAAAGACGTTTTGGCCGGGCTGGTCGCTGTGGGGGCGCGGCCCGATCTCGTGCAGGTGGGCAACGAAATCACGCCCGGCCTGTGCATGCATGTCCCCAATTCCAGCACCGATTGTTGGGGCAATGGCGTGTCGCCAAGTCCGGTGAGCGGGAGCACCGCGAATTGGACCAACACTGCGATTCTGCTCAAGGCTGGCATTGAGGGGGTGCGCGAGACCGACCCTGGAATCAAGGTCATGCTCCACATCGAAAGCACAGACGATTTGACCACGACACGATGGTGGGTGAGCAATGCCATCTCGCACGGGGTGCAGTTCGACGTTCTGGGCCTGTCCTGCTACACCGCCTTCGAAGGCCCACCTTCGGGCTGGCAGACCACCTTCCAGACAATGGCCACCGAATTTTCCACATTGTCCTTCGCCATCGCCGAGTACAACCCCGAGCGCACACAGGCCAACCAGATCATCCATGGCCTTCCCAACGGCCGGGGCGTGGGCACTTTCCTATGGGAGCCGACACAAGCGGGTGCCTGGGGAACGTCGTTGTTCACCTATTCGGGTGGTGTGTTTCGCGCACAGACCACTGCGTTCGCGGAGTACGACACCATCCGAAGCGTCCTAGGATTGTAGTTCCAACACCAACGCCATCGGCCCGATCATCGCGGCCTATCCCCAGTAGCAGATTTTCGCGTGGGCGGTGTTCCTTCTGGAGACAGGCAGGCGCGAATGAAACCGCGCCAGCAAAACCAAGGAGGAACCCTCATGATGAAGACCACTTCGCTCTGCGCTGCATTGCTCTTGGCCACAACGGCCGTCGCCTGGGCCGGCGAAACTGAGGACAAGCCTGAGTCCAGCCCAGCCAACGCACCCATCCCGCCTCAGACACAGGCAGCGGCAGCGCCCGAAACATCAACGCCCGCACCGCCACCCACCCCGGAGTCACAACCCGTCCAGGTTGCCGCCACCGAGGCCAGCGCACCAGTGCGGGGCGAACCTCAACCCTACAAAGGCTGGCGGCGGGGCGTGCGCGCCCCCATTTACGTCAACATGATGGTGACCGGTGGGGCCTACAGCGAGGACGGCAGCAACCGTCTCACCACGCGCGACTCCAAGAATCTGGAAGGTGTGGGCGGCGTGTTCCGCATTGGCGGCGTGCTCAACCAACACCACCGCCTCGGTGCGCGCATGCAGTCGTTCTTCCGTCCCACGAAGAAGATCCTACTCGACACGCCGGACACCTCGACCACGACCAACGAATGGGGTGCCGTTTCCTTCGGCTACATTGGACCCGAGTACATCTACACCACCGACTTCGGCCTGTACGCCGCCGGTTCGATCGGATTCGGCTTCGCTATGTCCGCCAAAAAAGTCGACAACCAGGACGATCACAAAAACGACGGCATCCAACGCGGTTCGGCCGGGGGCGCGGCCATCCTGTCCCTTGGTTATGAGTGGCGCGCCAACAAGTGGTTTGCGATGAATGCCGAAATCTACGGCGGCCTCTATCGCGGCATCGACGACAACGAAAACACGATGAACGGCGGTTTGTTCGGCCTCGGCATGGGCCTGGGGTTCTGATCGGCCGCGCCGGCCCAGAGGCTAGCCGCCGCTCCAGGTTCCGCCGAGCGTGGTGGTACAAACCATTTGGGCACCCGCGATCTGGCTGGCTGGAAGCGAATACCAAACGTAGGTCACGGCCGTACCAGCGGGGATTCCCGCGAATTGACCGGTGCCCGTTGAGGTGAACTTGCACGTACCGGATGCATTCGCCGAAACACAGGCAGCCTGCGAAAAAGTGCCCTGGTTCTGCTGCGTGCATGCGCTTTGCTCTTGCGCCAGCGCTGCGGCGGGCAAACCGGAGAAGCCGGTGCACACATGCATGCCCTGGACGGCGAAGTCACAACTGACCGCGCCCGTTGCGCTCCCACCACCTGCGTCAGCACCCCCGGCGCCAGCATCCGGACCGACAGCCGCAGCGCCAGCATCCGGGCCGACAGCAACTGCGCCACCATTCGAGCCGACGGCAACTACGCCACCACTCGATCCGATTACAACGGCGCCACCATCAGAACCAGTTCCAGCAGCGCCACCATTCGAGCCGACCACAACGGCGCCACCATCCGAACCGACTCCAACAGCGCCGCCGTTTGAAGCAGGCGCTCCCCCGCTGCCCAACTCAACCGAGCCACCTGTGGCGGTTGTGCCGGTCGACGTGCCGCCGCTGCCGCAGGCCGCAAGACACAACCAGGTTCCGAATCCAATGGGTGCAAGGAGGATCTTCTTCATGTGTTACATCTCCGTCGTCCCCACAGGCGGTCAAGAACAGCGCATGAGCGCCGCATGCCCGCGGGGAAACGAGCCGACCCTACAGGGTCTCGGGCGTCGGGTACAAGGATTCTCCGCAACTCCGTGACGAGTTGACGCTTCTAGCCCGGCGGCCAGTCGAGCGTCCGGCCAGCCAGGACATGCAGGTGGACGTGCGGCACGGTCTGGCCCGCGTCTGAGCCCGCGTTCATCACGACCCGAAAACCACCGCCGGCCTGCCCCGACTCGCGAGCCAGGCGGGCACCCACCAGCATCAGTTTGCCGAGCAGAGCGGCGTCCTCAGCACCCGCATCAGCCAGACTGGCGATGTGGCGGGTCGGGATCACGAGCTGATGAAAAGGCGCCTTGGGGCCAATGTCCTTGAAAGCCAGCACGTCGTCGTCGCGGTAGGTGATGGCCGCAGGGATCTGGCCGTCGCGGATCTTGCAAAATAGGCAGTCACTCATGTCCTTCTCCTCTTGTTGGTTCTACACCAAAGCAAAAAGCCGTTTGCGCGTCTCTGCAAACGACGTGTTCTCGTGCGTACCCTGGCGGAGAAAGGCGTTGATGGCGTCCATCGCGGCGATGGCCTCGTCGGTGCGGTCGTCGCTGCCTCGCTTGTAAGCGCCGAGCGCGATGAGGTCACGCTTCTGCTCGTAGGCCGCCAGCAATTCACGTACATGGCCGGCGGCCTGGCGGTGTCTTTCATCCACCACCGCGTTCATCACCCGCGACAGGGACGGCAGCACGTCGATGGCGGGCCAGTGGTTGCGGTCGCACAGCGCACGCGCAAGCACGATGTGGCCGTCCAGAATGCCGCGCACCTCGTCGGCGATGGGCTCGTCCATGTCACCGCCCGAGACCAGCACGGTGTAAAGCGCGGTGATGGATCCGACGTCGGAATTGCCCGCGCGCTCAAGCAGTCGCGGCAGCAGGGCGAACACGCTCGGGGGAAAACCCTGGCGGGCGGGCGGCTCGCCGGCGGCCAGGCCCACCTCGCGTTGGGCACGGGCGAAGCGGGTGAGCGAATCCATCATGAGCAGCACACGTTGGCCGCGGGCGCGGAACCATTCCGCCACCGCCGTGGCCACGAACGCCGATTTGAGCCGCACCAGACTGGGCGTGTCGCTGGTCGCGCAGATCACGACTGAACGGGCGCGGCCCTCGGGGCCAAGCGCGTCCTCGATGAACTCAGTCACCTCACGCCCACGCTCGCCCACCAGGGCAATCACGTTGATGTCAGCCTCGGTCTGCCGCGCGATCTGCCCAAGCAGCACCGACTTGCCCACGCCTGAGCCAGCCAGAAGCCCCACGCGCTGGCCTTCGCCCACCGTCAAAAAAGCGTCGATGGCACGCACCCCGAGAGCCAGCGGCTTGGCCACGCGCCGGCGGGTCAGCGGGTCGGGCGCGGGCCGGTCCACTGCCCATTCCTCGGTCGGACCTGCGATGGGTCCCTGCCCGTCCGATGCCTCGCCCAGACCATCCAGCACGCGCCCGAGCAGCCCCGGGCCCACGCGCACGCCAAGCGGCCGACCCGTGGGACTGACCACCGCGTCCGGGCCAATGCCCGCCACTTCCCCGAGCGGCATGAGCACCACCTCGTCGCCGCGAAAACCCACCACCTCGGCGCGCAGGCGCGGCTCGGCCCCCGCGGCCCCAGGCATCGCCTCGCGGTCGATGTAGACGAGTTCGCCCACGCGAACACCCGGAATGGCGGCTCGCACAACCAGACCGGTGACTTCTGTCACCCGGCCGGCCAGACGCCGGGGATTGACCTGGTCAAGCGCCTTCAAGGCGTCACCCAAGTCGACCAATGCAGGATGAAGGTCTGGTTCAGTCACCTTTGTCTCACGAAGATGGGTTGGCCACGCCCCGCAAAGCCTTTTCCAGGGCATCGAGTTGTGTGTCAAGGCGCGCGTCGAGGCGACCGACGGAAGTTTCCACCACGCAGCCGTGCCGGCCGATGGCCGGGTCAGCCACCACGCGCACGTCGACCCCGGCGGCTACGCGGGCAGCCCATCGCGGCCGCTCGCGCTCGATGACCGCCAGATCCTCGGGATGCACGCGCACAACAACCGCTCCCCTGCGAGCGCGACTGGCGTGCAAGGCTTCGGCGACAATTTCGCCGAGCAACGCGGGCGAAAGTTCGATGGCACGACCCACGATTCGTTCGGCCATGCGGCGGGCCAGCACAATGGCCGCGTCCTTGGCGCCGTGAAGGTCGCGCTCGATCTGGGCGCGCGCGGCGAAAAGAAGCGCACCGGCCTGCTCCATTCCTTCTTGCTTGCCAGCCTCGAACCCAGCGCGCTCGGCCGCCACCCGCACCGCCTGCGCCTCGGCCCGCACCTGGGCCACGTCGTGCTCGGCACGCGCTCGAATCTGCGCCGCTTCTGCCTGCGCGGTGAGAACCGCGGCCGGCACCAGGCGTCCAATACCTTTGTGCAATCGACCCATGCCCTGCCCTTTTACCACTTCAGCCATTGCCGCCCCACCGGCGCAGGCAAACGGCCGGCAACCGCCCACAGCGACGCGTCTCCCTCAGCCCGCAGTTCCTGGCAAAGTGCAGCGCCTCGGCTGGCCACCTCGGCGAGCAACTCGTCGCACCCCAGGCGACACAGTCCCGCGCCCACCGGGCCGCAAGGGGCTATACAAAGCGGCGTCAGCCGCCCGAAAACACAGCGTTGCAGCTCAGCCACGGACTCAGACGGCCATTCTTCCCCGTCCGCCGCCATCGCTCCCGATCCTTGAAGCGGCACCAACAGCGACTCTACAGCCTGCAGCCCCGGCACCCCGCGCAGCAGAACAGGCCAAAGGTCCGCCGGCTCGTCGGCAATGGTTTCGGCCAGCCAGGTCGGATGCAACCTCTCCATCCCCGACGGAAACGGCGCATTCGCCTCGACAATCCACGCGGCCAACAAAGCGGCGCGGGCAGCACGAGGCAAAAGCCGCAAGGTCTGCCATGCCTCGCAACACGCCTGTCGACGATCGCCTGCCAAACGAGCCAGAATCGCTTCGTCAGCCGACTCCAGGTTCAGGCCCAAAAGCAGGCCTCGCTCCTCGGCGTGCACTTCGCTCAGCCTATTTCCAATCCGTTCCCTCACGCGCCCAGCCTACCGCATGGGGGCGAGGTCCGGCCACTGTCTTGCCCGGTCAGTTGCGGTCAATCGCCTAAGATGTGGTATGCCTGCGCGCCTCACATGACCAGTTCCGGCTCCGCAACAGAAGAAGCACCCCGCCGTCGCGACGTCCGCAACATCGCGATCATCGCCCACGTTGACCATGGCAAGACCACCCTGGTCGACGGATTCCTGCGCCAAGCAGGAACCTTCCGCACTGGCGAGGTCGTCGCCGACTGCGCCATGGACTCCAACGATCTGGAGCGCGAGCGCGGCATCACCATCCTGGCGAAGTTCACCGCTATCACTTGGAAAGGTACCCGCATCAACATCGTGGACACGCCTGGCCACGCCGATTTCGGTGGCGAGGTTGAACGCGTGCTCAAGATGGTCGATTCGGTTCTGCTGCTGGTGGACGCCTTTGAAGGCCCCATGCCGCAAACCCGCTTCGTCACCCGCAAGGCGTTGGCGCTTGGACTGCGGCCCATCCTCGTGGTGAACAAGATCGATCGCGCTGGCTGCGATCCTGACGGCGCGGTCAACGACACCTTCGACCTCTTCTGTGCCCTTGGGGCCACCGAAGAACAGCTCGATTTCCCGGTGGTCTACGCCTCGGGCCGCGAGGGCTTCGCCATCAAGGACTTGAAGGACGAGCGCAAGGATCTGTCGCCCCTGCTCGATTTGGTGGTCGAGGCCGCGCCCCCGCCGCTGGCCGACATCGAGGGGCCTCTCGCCATGCACGTGGCCACCCTCGACTACGACGACTACCTCGGCTACGTGGCCATCGGCCGCATGCTTTCGGGGCGCATCCGCCAGGGCGACCGCGCTTTGTGTGTACACCGCGACGGCAAGCGCGAGGAGTTCCGGGTGGCTAAGATTCTGGGCTACCAGTCGCTGAAGCGCTTCGAGTTGCAGGAAGCGGTGGCGGGCGACATCTGCGCCATCACCGGCATGCAGGATCTGACCGTGGGCGAGACCATCACCGAGATTGCCCGCCCGATCGTGCTGCCTCTGCTCGAAATCGAAGAGCCCACGGTGAAGATGCAGTTCATTTCGAACAACGGCCCCTTCTGCGGCCACGAGGGCAAGTTCGTCACCTCGCGCAACATCCGCGAGCGCTTGTTCAAGGAGCTGAAGGCCAACGTCGCCCTGCGCGTGGTGGAGACCGCCTCGCCTGACACCTTCGAGGTCCTGGGACGCGGCGAGCTGCACCTGTCGGTGCTCATCGAAACCATGCGCCGAGAAGGCTACGAGCTGATGGTTTCTCAGCCGCAAGTCATCTTCAAAGAGGGGCCGAACGGAGAGAAGCAGGAACCCTATGAAGAACTGGTGATCGATGTCGACGAGGCCTACAACGGTGCGGTCATTGAAGAGCTCGGCCGCCGCGGCGGCCGCATGCAGGAGATGGGACCGGCCGGCGAAGGTCGCACGCGCCTGGAATACGTGATCCCGGCGCGCGGACTCATCGGCTACCGCTCGCAGTTTCTTACTGACACGCGCGGCACCGGCCTTCTCAACCACAACTTCACCCACTATGGCCCCTACGCGGGAACCTTCAAGGGCCGCACCAATGGCGTGCTCATCGCGCAGGACCCCGGCGACACCAACACCTACGCCCTGTTCTACCTGCAGGAACGCGGGGCCTTGTTGCTGGCACCGGGCGTGCCGGTCTATGGCGGCCAAATCGTGGGTCTGCACGCACGCGGCAACGACATCGTCGTCAATCCGTCCAAGGCCAAGAAGCTGACCAACATCCGCACCACGGCCGCCGACGAGAAACTCTTTCTCACGCCGCCGCTCGTGCTCAGCCTGGAAGCCGCGCTCGAACTCATCAACGAAGACGAGCTGGTCGAAGTCACGCCCAAGAGCATCCGGCTGCGCAAGCGCATCCTCGACCACAACGAACGCAAGCGCGTAGAAAAGGCGCGCGATCAGGGCCTAGAGGGCTAGGAGTGAAGAAGCTCATCTGGCGGGTGACCCTTGGGGTTGCCGCTGGCGTGGCCATCTACGTTGGTTTCTCGGTTTGGGCCGGGGCCAGGAGCGTCGGCCAAGCGCTGGCCGCTTTCAACTGGACACTGGCTCTCGTCGCGCTGGGCCTGGCTTCACTCAACTACGGCGTACGCTTTGTCCGCTGGCACTATTACCTGAAGGTGCTCGGCCTGTCGCAGGTGACGGCCGCGCACAGCTTTCTCATATTTCTGGCGGGATTCTCCCTTACCGTTACGCCTGGCAAGCTGGGCGAAGCGGTCAAGGCGCTGCTGCTGCGCGAATCGCACGGCATTCCCGCGGCGCGCACCGCCCCGATCGTCATCGCCGAACGTTTCACGGATCTGGTCGGCCTGTTGTTGCTCGCCTGCGTGGGCGTGTTCTCCTTTCACGTCGACCGACGTTTCCTGGCAGCCGGGGCTGTGGTGATCGGTCTGGGCTTGGTGGTGATCTCGGTCGAGTCCATCGCGCTTTTCTTTCTGCGACTCACCAGTCGCCTGCCGGGCGTGCGCGCGTTTGCCGACAAGTTGCACGAGGCCTACCAGGCGACCGCGAAGCTGCTGCGGCCCGGCCCTCTTGTGGTTGCGGTGCTGCTGTCCACCCTAAGCTGGTACTTCGAGTGCGTGGCGTTCTGGGTGGTGGTTCATGGCTTCCCGGGCGCGGCCGTCGGCATGCAGGCCGGAACGTTCATCTACGCATCCATGACTGTCGCGGGCGCCCTCTCATTTCTGCCCGGCGGACTGGGCGTCACCGAGGCCGGCATGCTGGCTTTGCTCGGGCAGCTCGGGACCGGAACCGGCCGCAGTGTGGCCGCGGCTGCCACCTTCGTCACGCGTCTTTGCACGCTGTGGTACGCGGTTATTGTCGGATTGGTGGCCCTCGTCATCTTTGCACGGCGAACCCACATCAGGGTCCAACTCCCTGAAAAGACAGCCGATTCTGCGGCTGCCGCATCTGCCGAACGCTAGAGCACCGAACGGCTTGCCTCCCGTCGGGAAATCGCGGATTTGCGCCGCATCCCTTCGTTGCTCGTCGGTCAAATACGTCGAGTATTCTCCCTCCTCGCGCCTCGGGCTGCTCGCAACTCCGCGATTTCACTCGGTCCGCCAAACCGTTCGGTGCTCTGCGGTCAAGGCCGTCGCGGCGCCGGGAACAATCTCTTTCTGGCGGCACCTAAAGTTCTGTGCCCCAGGTACCGAACGGTAGGGCACTGCTCAGACGTCCGCGGCGAGCCACCCCTAACCGAGAGATCAGACCATGGCAGACGCTTCCCGCATCAACATCTTTGAAAGCACTCACGGCGCGTGTCGGCGACTCCCCGGCCCCTGCCCCTACGCCATCTGCCGTTTCAATCTGACGGCGGAGACGCGCGACACCCGCGGGGCCAAACCAGCCCACTCCAGCGCACCGAAACTGCGCGAGGCCTGCGTGCTGGAAGCCGCCGAACAAGGCGGCATGACCCTGGAGGAGATCGCCTCGCGCTTCGCCCTGACCCGCGAGCGCGTGCGCCAGATCGAGCTCAGCGCCCTGAGAAAGCTCGGGCGTCAACTCCAACGCGAAGCCTGGACCAGCCTGGATCCCCTGCCCGTGACGTCGAAGGCGGCGTAGGCAGGCCGGAAGGCCGGAACTGGCGCCGGACCAACGGGTGCTGGCCACGGATTCGGCACGCGGCAGACAGAGGAGAAGGAGTTCCAGATTTCTCCGTCATGCCTCGCTTAACGCCTACTCTGTCACCTAGAAACTGTGCCCGGCCCTGTGCCCGGAAGCTCCTTGCCGTTCCAGTCGAGAAGCGTTGCCATGCCCAGATTGTTGCGCGGTTCGGGCAGGCAGGCTCAAGGACAAGTTGCTCCGGAGGCCAGCCTTTGACAGATACACATCGCAGTGTCAATCTGTACACATGCGCACCAACATCGTCATCGACGACAATCTGATGCGGGAGGCCCTTGCCGCCAGCGGACTGCCCACCAAGCGGGCGGTAGTCGAAGCTGGGCTGCGTAGCCTGGTGTCGCTGCATCGGCAGGCTGGCGCGCGCCGTCTACGCGGCCGGGTCAAGTGGACAGGCGATCTGGCCAGGATGCGCATCGGGCGAACCTCACACAGGTAGCCCGTGGTTGTCGTCGACACCACGGTTTGGATTGACTACTTCCGTGGTCGGCGGACGGCACAGACCCACTGGCTGGACCAAGCTTTCGGCGTGACCCGCGTCGGGTTGTGCGACCTCATCTTGTGCGAAATTCTGCAGGGGCTGGCTAGCGAGGCGGCTGCAACTGATGTGCTGGCCGAGATGTCATCGTTCGACCTGCTCGACACGGGCGGCATGGACCTGGCCGTCGAGTCAGCGCGCAACTATCGGCGGTTGCGGGCGCGGGGCCGCACGGTCAGGAAGACCATTGACTGCCTCATCGCCACGCTGTGTCTGCGCGAGGACCACGAGTTGCTGCACAATGATCGCGACTTCGACCCGTTCGAGACCGTGCTCGGGCTGCGCGTGATTCACCCCTGATTAGTTTCCTCACCGCGCCGAGGCCTTCCTACTTCGGCATCGCGCAGCTGTTCACGCCGGCCGACGGCAGATAGCATTCGCGCACGTAGTCCCGCACCATGTAGTTCGTCGGCGACCAGTTTCACGTCGAAGTGGGCGGTCTGATTGTCTCCAACGTCCACCATCCACCCTCTTCCAGGGGATCGCCGACGCCGTCTTGCCGCCTTCCTAGAAAACGCTGGCACCGCCCGCCTTCCTAGAAAACGCTGGCACCGCCCGCCTTGCCGCGCGCGAGGCGCTCAGTCAACGCAACCCGCCCGACAGGGGCAAACCACGGCGGCTTCAGCGCCGCTTCAAAGGTCAGGTTGCCGATCGAGCCCGAGGCGACCGCCCTCCTTGACCCGCAGAGCGCTTGCGGCATGATGTCGCAAGCGTGCCGCGAGATCCGCAACAGTTGCGGCCGAACCGGGAGGCGCCCGAGCGGTCCTGCGAAAGGAAGCGTTTCGATGCCTGATGAGCAAACCCAGGAGAAGACACCCGAGTTTCACCGCGAGGTATCGGAAGCCGCTGCCAAGGCGGCCGAGCTTGAAGAGGTCAAGAAAGTCCGTGAGACAAACAATGACAACCGCGGGCCTCGCGTTGACGAGTATCAGATGGTCAACAACACCCTCGGGCAGGCCTGGTGCGCAAAGTTTGTCTACTGGTGCTTCATGCAAGCCGCGCTTCAGATGAAGGTCGCCAACCCGTTCCCGAGAATATTTGGAGCTCGCGAACTGGAAAAATGGGGCATCAGGGAGAAGAGGATGGTTGTGGATCCAATGCGCGGCGATGTCCTGGTCAAAGAGCACCGCCATGTGGGGATTGTGACCGGACCGACAATTCAAGCGAAAGGAATCCTAGTCGTTCCCTCTGTCGAGGGAAACACATGGAAGGACGTCCACGAGGAAGGTGTGTACAAACTCGAGAGAGAGCGGCTTTCCAATTGCACGTTCATTCGACTCTAGCGGCACTGGTTTGCGGAGGTCTTGTCCTCTGGTCGCGTCCCTCGGCAAGTGATGTCGAGTGGCCCCAGAACAGATCGGACGGCTATGCCCCATCAACGGAATCAGTTGTCGACGATTTTCCCTGCGTCTCGGCCGGAACCTGTCGCATTCAGCGCATCAGGAACGTCCCGACGTGCCCTGGTATGAAGGTCGTCGAGACGAGACGGATTGATTATAGCCGCGTGACAAACCCGGACGCCGGCCCGGAATGTTCACGGCAAGACCACTGGCTAGTGCAAGGGGACGGCTCGCCGGCTGTTCTTCTGGTGACGGACTGCCTCCTGCAAGAAGGGTCGAGGCCGCCTGGGGCTTCCGCAACCGCGATCGTGGGATGTGACCTTTTCTTCAGGTACTTTGAAGATGGGGATTCCACTTCTCGCATTCGAGACGTGAGGATACACCTCGACACACTCCAGCCCTACCAGGAGATCGAAAGCGATGGAGTGCTGAGAAGACCCACCACGAGACGAGCGATTCGGCTTCCACGCGGCAAAGGGGTTGTTGGTTCGCCTTTGATCGAGATAGATGGACCTGCGACATGGGACAAAGAAACCGTTCTGCCCGAGGTGGCGACCAGAGCGCCTGTCTCGGCAACGAGCGTGGGCGATCCCCTTTGTGTCGGGGCCGGGACCTGTCGCATCGAACGTACGTGGATGCTCCCAAAGTGTACGAGCATGAAGATCGTGGACACGAGATCTACGATGGACCCCACCGAACCCGACGATAATGCTGAATGCGTGGGGCGGTCCTTCTGGCTGGTTCGGGGCGCCGATGCCTCGCCCGTCCTCTTGGCTGAAGAATGCGAGGTCCAGATTGGGCCGGCGGAGACTGGGACATCCACCATCGAAATCAAGAAGTGCGACGTTTTTTTCAAGTACATGGAGCTCGGTTACGATGATGAATGCCTCGTTCGAGAAGTGGGCATACACCTGGATACGCTGAAACTCTTCAAGCAGACCGAGCGCGATGGGGTGGTGCGGAAGAACGAGTGCAAGAGCCGGACTGCGGACCGACGAACCATCCGACTTCCACAGGGCAAAGGCGTCGCAGACTCTCCCTTGATCCATCTGGATGGCCGGGATCTTCGCGACACCAGGGCGGCCCGACCATGAGGACAGTAAGCCTCCTGCGCGAGCGCCTCCTCCGTGGAAACGCGTAGATTACCCTCTTTCGCCCCATGGGAGAACAGGTAACGAAGACGCGCCAGCGCGGCTTGGTCGTCGGCGATGACAATCGATCGGTAGCGGCGCGACCACAAACGATCGCGCCACTTGTGAAGGCGTCCAGCCTCCTTGGCGATGTTGGCGTTTACGAATTGCATGAACTTGGCGAGCTGGTCCGCACCCGACGGTGGCAGAAGAAAGTGCGTGTGGTTTGAGAGGACGACGAAGGCGTGAATGGCCATGCCGTAGAGATCCTGGGCCTTGCCAATGACACCGAGGATGATGTCGGTCAGCTCGGGCGAAGGTCTGAGGAGCAGCCTGCTTTGGATGGTGCGGGTAGTGATTTCATCTCGGAGTCGCCGCCCTATGCACGGCCATCGCTTTCGCGATGTTCGCCATGCCTCGTTTCAGGAAGATGCTTGCGAGCGATTCGGCCCGCGTGGGGGTGTGTCTCGCCCTGGCGCTCCTCCCGATAGGCAACGCGGTCGTCATGCGCACCGTCACCTGGTCCTTTTGGCCGTGGCTCTTGGGCAGCGTGCTTCTCTGTGCGGTTCCAAGCCGCCCTGGCAAGGTCGGTCTCGTGATCGAGACCAGCTACTTGGCACTCAACGCGTGCTCGAGTCCGGTCTCCATCATTCTACTCCCACATCTGGGGTGGAGAAGCCTCAAGGCGCGGAAACAAGAATTCAGACTCCACGCTGGCGCCAATCGGCGAACCCTTGGCCGAGTCCCTGCAGCGTTCCGCGCAGTATCGCCTGGAGGTTTTGGTGCGTCGACGGGGAACGAAGACAGCAAACAGCGTGGCCCTGAGCAGCAGATACCCAAGCCCGCGGATCCTCCAAATGGCGGGCATGTAGTGCCGGAAGCACAGCCGAAAGTGATTTCGGTAGATATAGAAAAGTCGCTGGGCGGAGTGCAGACGAATCGGGACGCCGGGCCACGCGCGGTGGATCCGATCGCCCCGCCGGTGCAGCAAGCAAGTCGCGTAGCTGCCTAGCCCCAATGCCGAAGCTACCCGCTTGTCCGCGTGGTTACGCTGATGGCGTTGCGCTCTCACAGCCTGGCCGCCGCAGAGTTCGGGCCGTACAGCGACAGCGAGATCGTGCTCAGCGCTTTCCTCTGGCGAGAAGTGCCAGACAATTCGCTGGTGCTGGCAACTATCCCCGCAATGATGGCGCGTGGGCTGGGATCCCCCGGAAGGTTACCGGCAGATCACCTCGACCGGTTTCGGCGTCGAGCGATCCGGGGGCAAAGTGCCAAGGCCTCCATCGCCGTTCGAGCCCCAGCAACGTATCCCACCCGTCGTCATGAGCACACAGGTGTGAGCGCTGCCCGTGGCGAGGGCTGCGACACCGCCGAGCACGTCACTCGAGGACGGCATCGACCGATTCGTCGTCGTGCCGTCGCCGAGCTGGCCCTGGGAATTGTCGCCCCAACAGCGGACACCACCGGTCGTCAACAGCGCGCAGGTGTGACTAGCGCCTGCGGCGATGGCCTGCACACCCGTGAGCGCGTCACCGGTCGGGGTCGAGCGAGGTGTGGTCGTGCCGTCGCCGAGCTGGCCATCGTCGTTGCCGCCCCAACAACGGACGCCGCCGGACGTGGTCAACGCGCAGGTGTGTGCGCCGCCCGCGGCGATGGCCTGCACGCCAGCCAGCACGTCGCGACTCGGCGGCCTCGCAGAGTCCGTGGTGGTGCCGTCGCCGAGCTGGCCATCGTCGTTGGCCCCCCAGCAGCGGACGCCACCGGTCTTCGTCAGCGCGCAGCCATGGTTGTACCCGAGGCTGATGGCCTTTGCGCCGCCCAACACGTCGGTCGCGGGCGGCGTCGCCACGGACTCCGATAGGAAGCCGTAGCCGGCCTCTCCCTGACCGTTGAGTCCCCAGCAACGGACGCCACCGGTCGTCAGCAACGCACAGGCGTGATACGATCCTGTCGCGATGGCTGTCACCCCGGTGAGCGTGTCGCTGGTTGGCGGTGTCGTCAGGGTTCTGGTCGTACCGTCGCCGAGCTGGCCAAAGTTGTTGTATCCCCAGCAACGCGCGCCGCCGGTGGTCGTCAGCCCGCAGGTGTAGTCGCGGCCGGTCGCGACGGCCTGGAAGCCGCTCTGCAAGTCGCTCGCGGGCGGAACCGAGCGGCTCGTCGTGGTGCCGTCGCCGAGCTGGCCGGTGTCGTTGTTTCCCCAGCACCGGAGTCCGCCGGTCGTCATCAGCGCGCAGGTGTGGGCGAATCCCGCGGCCACGGCTCGCGCGCCGTCGAGAACGTCGCTCGCCGGCGGGACGGCGTCGAACGGCTCGTCGGCGGTGCCCAGGCCGAGCTGGCCAGCGCTGTTGTCGCCCCAGCATTGGACCGCACCGGTCGTCATCAACGCGCAGGTGTGAGAGCCGCCGATCTCGATGGCCTGCGCTCCTTCGAGGGCGTCCGAGGCTGGCGGGGACGACCGATCCGTCTTGCTGCCGTCGCCGAGCTGGCCGAAGGCGTTGTTGCCCCAGCAGCGGACGCCGCCGGTGGTCATCAGCGCGCAGGTGGAGTAGCCACCCGCCGCGATCGCCTCCACGCCGCCGAGCACGTCCGTGGCGGGCGGAGTCGTGCGAGCCGTCTTGGTGCCATCGCCAAGCTGACCGTAGTCGTTGTTGCCCCAGCAGCGGACGCCACCGGTCTTCGTCAATGCACAGACATGCCATGCGCCCATCGCGATCGCCTGCGCGTCGCCGAGCACGTCGGTCGCGGGTGGGGCGGAGTCCCGAGCCGGCGCCCAGCAACGGACCCCGCCGGTCGTCATCAGGGCGCAGGTATCGTAGCTGCCCGCCGCAATGGCCTGCACGCCGCTCAAGAAGTCGGCCGCGGGTGGGGTGGTCGCGGCAAGGTGGTCCCAACACCGAACTCCGCCGGTCGTCGTCAGCGCGCAGGTGTAAGAGCCGCCCGCCGCGATGGCCTGCACGCCGCCCAAGAAGTCGGCCGTGGGTGGGGCCAGGGGGCCCATCCTGACCGGGGTGGCGGCCGACATCGTGCTGCCGCCCCAACAGCGGACTCCTCCATCTGTCGTCAGGGCACAGGTGTGACGGTTGCCCGCTGCGATGGCCTGGATCTCGCCGATGGCGTCGATCGTGGCGGGCGTCGAGCGATCCGTCCTCGTGCCGTCCCCAAGCTGGCCACTGGAATTGTCGCCCCAGCAGCGAACGCCAGCAGCGATCGTCAGGGCGCAGGTGTGAGCGCTGCCCAGGGCGAGAGCCTTGATCGCGACGGTGCCAGGACCGCTGCACGGGCCAGTCGTGCCGCCGGCGCCGGCGGCCCCCGCGCCCCCAGTACCCGCCGCACCGCCGAGACTCGTGGAGCCACCCTTTCCGGATCCACCCGTGGCAGCGCCGGCGCTACCGCCGGTCAGCGCAACGCCGCCGCTGCTCGAAGCCCCACCGGCGCTCGACGTGCCGCCGAGGCCCGATGTGCCGCCGGTGCTCGACGTGCCGCCGGTGCTCGACGTGCCACCCGTGTCGGACATACCACCCGCGGCGGTGGTCGTTCCGCCAGTCGCCGACGCTCCACCGGTGCCTGATGTGCCACCGACAGCGGTCGTTGTTCCGCCGCTCGCCGTGGCTGCATCAGTGCCTGACGTACCACCGACAGCGGTTGTTGTGCCATCGCTCGCCGTGGTTCCACCAGTGCCGGACGTGCCACCGTCGCGCGAGGTTGAGAAGGTCTTTCCTCCGCAACTCGCCGCCAGAAATGCCAGACACCCAGTCAGTAAACCCAGTCGATTGCCTGTTGACATTGAGTCCTCCACGGCCGGTTAGCCCCGGCTGAAATGCCCGAACCGAGGGTAGCCGAAATGCCCGAACCGAGGGTAGTTTCCAAGCAACTTTTCTTAAGCCCGGGGAGCGCCAACCCGCTGGTTGGTGGCTTTGGGAATAGCCCGTAGCTTTGCCTTCGCCTCCTTGGCGCGGTCAGTGGTGGAACAGGCGCAGCTTGGACATGGCCATCACCATGCCGTACTCGTTCGCCGCCTCGATCACGACGTCGTCGCGCACCGAGCCGCCGGGTTGCGAGATGTACTCCACCGCGCTTTGTGAGGCGCGATCAATGTTGTCGCGGAAGGGGAAGAAGGCATCCGAGGCGAGGCTGACCCCCGATTGCTGGGCCAGCCAGGCCCGCTTGTCCTCGACGGTCAGTCGCTTGGGCGCCGTCGTGAAGAAGGACAGCCAGGCCGCTTCCTCGGCCACGGACAGGGCCTCCTCGATGTAGAGATCGATCGCATTGTTGCGCTCGGGTCGGCCCACCTCGGGTTTGAAGGGCAGGGCCAGCGTCGAGGGATGTTGCCGCAGGAACCAGCGATCGGCCTTCGCGGCGGCCAACCGCGTACAGTGAATGCGGGACTGCTGACCCGCTCCGATGCCGATCGCCTGGCCATCCAGTGCGAAACACACCGAGTTCGATTGCGTGTACTTGAGCGTGATGAGCGCCAGGATGAGATCCCGCGCCGCGCTCGCCGGCAGATCGCGGTTCTTCGTCACGATGTTTTCCAGGTGTTCCTTGCCCGGAATCACGCTATTGCGCTTTTGCTCGAACGAAATGCCGAACACCTCGCGCGTCTCGTTTTCAGGCGCCTCCCACGCCGGGTCGATCTGCAGCACGCAGTAGGTGCCATTGCGCTTGCTCTTCAGGATCTCCAGCGCCTTGGGCTCGTACCCAGGGGCGATGATCCCGTCTGAGACCTCGCGCTTCAGGATGTTGGCCGTCGCCACGTCCACCACGTCCGACAGTGCCGCCCAGTCCCCGAACGAGCACAGCCGGTCCGCCCCTCGGGCGCGCGCGTAGGCCGTCGCGAGCGGCGAAAGCTCCAGGTCATCCACGAACGAGGCCCGCTTGACCGCGTCGCTCATCGGCACCGCCACCGCCGCGCCCGCCGGACTGACATGCTTGAAGGACGTCGCCGCCGGCAGATCCAGCGCCGCGCGCAGCTCGCGCACCAGTTGCCAGGCGTTCAGCGCGTCCAGCAGATTGATGTAGCCCGGCGCGCCCGAAAGCACCTTGAGCGGCAGGTCGCGGTTCCCGGCGAAGACGCGGGCAGGGGCCTGGTGGGGGTTGCATCCATAACGCAGTTTCAGTTCGTTCATCGAAAGTCCTCCTGGAGAAACCGACCTCATAACACGAGCTTGCTTGAGTTGGATCCAGGCGGTCGCGGAGGCTGTGGCTGCAAGCCACGCGCGTAACGAAGGCCGACACTATTCGAGCCCGGCCAGCCCTGCACTTCTCCGTGACGTCGGCAATCGCGAGGGAAATTGTCTCGCCGAGCCGCACCGCCAGGTTCTCGAACGGAATGGTCCGCACGTGCGCGGAAACAATAGAACATAAGTAGAACAAGCACCGATCTGCTTCGCGACGCGCCGCCGGGGTGGCGAAATGGTAGACGCCGCGGACTCCCGCCTACAGCCTCCAGCCTCCAGCCTGTCTGTCTACTTCGGCATCGCGCAGCTGTCCACGCCGGCGGATGGCAGATAGCATTCGCGCACGTAGTCCCGCACCATGCGGTCGGTGTTGAAGCGCCAACCCAGGGTGCGAATGGCTCGCTTGATTCGCGCCACCCAGCCGTGCGGCACGCCGTGATCGTCCTGGTCGTAGTACAGCGGCACCACTTCGCTTTCTAGGACCCGGTACAGCGACTCGAAATCGCGCGCGTCCTGCTCGGCGGTCGACACGTGGCACACGCCGTTGCCGATGGCGAAACCGTTGAGCCCGTCGTAGGCCTCGGCCCACCAACCGTCGAGAATCGAGAGGTTGAGGCCGCCGTTGAGCAGCACCTTCTGGCCGCTGGTGCCACTCGCCTCTTGCGGCCGGCGCGGGGTATTGAGCCACACGTCCACGCCCTGCACCAGATGGCGAGCCACATTGATGTCGTAGTCCTCGACAAAAACGATGTGCGAGCGCAGGTCAGGCAGCAGGCTGGCCCGATAGACGGTGCGCAGAAGCTCCTTGCCAGGCTCGTCGTCGGGGTGGGCCTTGCCAGCGAAAATGAGCTGAACCGGCCGCTGCGGATCGAGCAAGAGGCGGCGCAGACGATCCATGTCGGTGAACAGGAGGTTCCCGCGCTTGTAGGTGGCAAACCGGCGGGCAAAACCAATGGTCAGCACGTCGGGGTCGAGCGTCGTCTTGGCCGCCTCTATCAGTTCCTCGCTGTGGCTGTTGCGTCGGCGCTGCGCCTCGGCCTCACGGCGGACGAAGTTGATCAGGGTGGCCTTGAGGGTGCGGTGGGTCTCCCATAGCTCAGCGTCGTCGACGCTGTCGATGCGGGCCCACATCTTCGGGTCTGGCAGGTTCTCGCCCCAGTCGGGGCCAACGTGGCGGGCGTACAGCTCCTGCATGGCCGGCGCCAACCAAGTGCGCACGTGCACGCCGTTGGTGATGTGACCCACCGGCACCTCGTCTTCGCGGTGGTGAGGCCACAGGACCTGCCAGGCTCGCCGGGTCACGCGGCCGTGCAAACACGACACGCCGTTCGCGTAGCGCGACATCTTGAAAGCCAGCACCGTCATGCACAAAGCCTCGCGCGCGTCCTGCGGCCGCACCCGGCCCAGGCCCAAGAACTCCTCCTTCGACAGGCGCAGCGACAGGCGCAGCGGTTCGAGGTACTCCTCGACCAGGTCGGGCGTGAAGCGATCATGGCCTGCGTCGACCGGCGTGTGGGTTGTGAAGACCGTGGACTGCGCCACGTCCTGGGCCGCGGTCAAGAAATCGGCGCCCGTCTCTTCCATACGCAGGCGCGCGTACTCAAGCGTGGCAAAGGCACTATGCCCCTCGTTGAGGTGAAGCCCGCTCCACTCGATCCCCGCGGCACGCAGGGCGCGGATCCCGCCCACGCCCAGCAGAAGCTCCTGCTGGATGCGGACGCGCCGATCGCCGAAATAGAGCCGCGCGGCCAGCTTGCGATTCTCCTCGGAATTCTGTTCGACGTCCGTGTCGAGAAGCAGAAGCTGGTTGCGCCCCACGTTGACCTGCCAGACCTGGGCGTACAGGCGCTCGCGGCCGAGCGGGATGTCGATGACCAGAGGCTTGCCGTTCCCATCCTGCTTGCGCGTGGCGGCCAAATACTCGTCCGGTGCGCTCTCGTATTGGGCGTGCTGCCGGCCCTCGGCATCGATCTGCTGACGGAAATATGACTGACGGTAGAAAAGCCCGACCCCCACCAGGGCCAGGCCCAGGTCCGACGCCGTTTTGACGTGGTCGCCGGCCAAGACGCCGAGACCGCCGCTGTAGATGGGCAGCGATTCGTGGATGCCGAACTCTGCCGAAAAATAGGCCACCGGCCGCACGCGCAAAGGCGCCGCCTCGGTCTCGGCCCAGGTGGAAGCGTTGGGCGACAGATAGGCGTGCAGCTCGCGGTGTACCCGGTCGGCGCGGGCACGCACGGCCGCGTCCTGGGCCAACTCGCGCACCCGTTCCGGGCTGAGGGTCTTCACCACACGCAAGGGGTTGTGCTTGGAAGCTCGAAAACCCTCGGGATCGATGTCGCGAAACAGCTTGATCACGGATGGGTTCCACGCCCACCACATGTTCATCGAGAGTTCGTGCAGTTGGTGATACAGCTTCTCTTCGGGCGACATGGGGCGGGAAGTCTGTCACAAACGAGGCACGGGACCAATTCGAGGATATAATGTCGTCAGCTAACTCATGGACCAGCCCCGTCTTCTAGCCTTCATCATGGCCGGCGGAAAAGGAGAGCGCCTTTCCCCCCTAACCCGCGATCGCGCAAAACCTGCCGTTCCCTTTGGCGGACGCTACCGCATCGTCGACTTCGTGCTGTCGAACATGCACAACTCGGGGGTACGCGCCATCTACGTGCTGACCCAGTACAAGGCGCAATCCCTGGTTGAACACGTCCAGCGCACTTGGGGCGCGCGCAGCACCCACGCCGACTTCGTGACCATCGTGCCCGCGCAGATGCGCACGGGTGAAAGCTGGTACCGGGGTACCGCCGACTGCATCCACCAGAACTTCCACCTGGTCGAAATCTTCCGTCCCGACATGGTGCTGGTCTTTGGCGCCGACCACGTCTACAAGATGAACGTCCGGCAGATGGTGGACTTCCACCGCAGCAAGGACGCGGTGGCCACCATCGCCTGCAACCCCGTGCCCGTGGCTGAAGCCGGAAGCTACGGCATCGTCGAGACCGACGCCGATGGTCGGGTGACTGGATTTCAGGAGAAGCCGCAGGGTGCGGTCACGACCATCCCCGGCGATCCCACGCGGGCGCTGGCCTCCATGGGCAACTACATCTTCTCGCCCCTGGCCCTGCACGAGGCGCTGGAGGCGGATACGAAGCTCGACACCCACCACGATTTCGGCTGCGACATTCTGCCCTCGCTGGTCAAGACCGGTCGGGTCTTCTGCTACGACTTCTCCCGCAACACCATCCCAGGTGTCACCGCGGTGGGCGAACAGGGTTACTGGCGCGACGTCGGCACCATCGAGTCGTACTTCGAGGCCAACATGGACCTCAAGAACGTCGTGCCTCGGTTCAATCTTTACAACTGGGAATGGCCCATCATCAGCCAGAACTATCCCGACCCGCCTTCCAAGCTGGTGTTCGACGACGATCGACGGCGCGGCATGCTGGTCCAATCCGTCATGTCCAGCGGCTGCGTGATCGCGGGTGGCTTCGTCAAGGACTGCGTGCTCGGCCGCAACGTCTGGATCGACGAAGGCGCGGAAGTGCGCGACAGCATCCTGTTCGACAATGTCTACGTCGGCCCGGGCGCACGCATCCAGCGGGCCATCGTCGACAAAAACGTTCGCGTCGCGCCGGGCGACCACATTGGCCACGATCTGGCGCGCGATGCCGTTCGCCACCACGTGAGCGAGGGAGGAATCACGGTCGTGGGCAAGGCGGGTGACACCTGGCTGACCCGCGCCCGCGATTTCTAGGCGAGCCAACATGGCCAAGCCTCGTCCGCTAGCGCTGGTCGTTCACGGCCACTTCTACCAACCGCCGCGCGAAAACCCCTGGACCGACGAAGTCCCACGCGAGCCCGGGGCCACGCCGTTCCACGATTGGAATGCGCGCATCTCCGCCGAATGCTACCGCGCCAACGCCTACGCCCGCATCGTCGTCAGGACGGACAAGGTCAAGACGCTGGTCAACAACTACGACCGATTCACCTTCGACTTCGGCCCCACCCTGGCACGCTGGATTGAGCGTCACGATCCGCAGGCCGACCGACGCATTCGCGAAGGCGATGCGGCCCAGCGCCAACGTCTTGGCCAAGGCGGCGGCCTGGCCCAGGTCTGGGCCCACCCCATCACACCGCTGCTCTCGCCGCGCGACCGCGAAACTCAAATAGCGTGGGGACTGCAGGATTTTCGCCGCCGCTTCGGCCGTGACTCCGAAGGCATCTGGCTGCCTGAAACCGCAGTGAACACGGCCACCCTGGAAGCCCTGATCGACGCCCAGGTCCGCTACACCATCCTGGCGCCCGAGCAAATCGCGGCGGTGCGACGGCCCGGCAAGGAATGGGTTCCGGTGACTACGGACACCGTGGACACCGGACGCCTGTACCGCTGGTTTCACACTGACGGCTCAGGACGATCGATCGCCCTGGCCGTGTTCAGTGGTCCGATCTCGCGCGAGCTGGCCTTCGGCACCGCCAGCCGCGACGCCGGCACCTTTCTGGCGGCCGTGCGCAGCGCGGGCGAGCGATCCAGCGCCGAAGGCCGCCGCCTGGTGTTGGCTGCCAGCGACGGCGAGTTGTACGGCCACCACAAGAAGTTCGCGGATCTGACCCTGGCCTACGCCACCCACGTTGCCGCGGGATCGGCGGGGATCGAGATCACCAATCTGGCCACATTTCTTGAGTGCCACCCTCCCACATGGGAAGCCCGCCTGCACACCGGCCCCGACGGCGAGGGAACCGCGTGGAGCTGCTCGCACGGCGTGGGTCGCTGGCGCCGACACTGCGGCTGCGCCATGGATGCCAGCCGGGGATGGAGCCAGGCCTGGCGCGGCCCTCTGCGCGACGCGCTTGATCTTCTGCGCGACCGGGCGGCGGTCTTTTTCGCAGACGCGGGCGGCGATCTCTTCACCGACCCGTGGCAGGCGCGAAATGCCTACGGCGAGGTCGTGGATGCGCCGGCCGAGGAACGCGTGCGCCACCTCAAGTCCATGGGACGGGCTTCGCTCAAACGCGGCCCGGGCGCAAAACGCGCCGTCGGGCTGATGGAGATGCAGCGATCCCTGCTGCTCATGTACGCAAGCTGCGGCTGGTTTTTCGACGACATCGCGGGCGTCGAGAGCACCATCGACCTGCGGCGCGCGGCCCATGCCATGGATGTCTGGCGCGCCCTGGGCGGCCGTCCCCCAGAAAGCGCCTTCCTCGACGTCTTGGCCAAGGGCAAGAGCAACCAGCCCGCCCTCGGCACCGGCGCCGATGTTTTCCGCCGGGCCTGTCAGGCACGCGTCACCCCGGCCCGCGCGGTTGCACGCGCCGCCTTTGCCGCCCTGGCCTCCGGACCCGCCCTGCTGCACAGCCAGGATGTCCCCGGTTTCGACATCGCCATCGCGCCCTCGCCAGCGGCCACGGGCGCGCTCGCCGGTCGGGCCACCGTGGTTCACCGCCGCACCGGCGAATCGACGACCCTGCCCTTCTCTGCCCACCACGACGGCAAGGCTGGGTTCGAATGCAAGATCGGCAAGGAACGACTGACCCTGGCGGATCTCGACCCCGACGCGGCCCACGCCTTGCGCCTGCATTCCTTGTCCCGCCTGGCCGAGCAGGCCACCAGCGTGGCTGGGTGCCAGGCGCTGCTCGACATGACCGCACTCGTGGCTCCGATTCCCGAAGACGAAGTCGCTTCCCTGGCGCGCCTCTTCGCGACCGCCTTGATTGCCTTGCTCGAAAATGCGCCGGCCGACTCGACCGACGGACCAACCTGGGAAATCGCGCTTGTCCTGGTCGAGCGCGCGGCCCTGCAGCCCAACAGTGCGCCGGCCCTGCGTGCGCAGGAAGCGCTGTGGGAACACCTGTCTTCTTGCCGCGCCAACCGGCGCCAGCCGCCCAAAGCCCTGCGAACACTAGCCGAGCAACTCGGCTTCGACGTCACGTAGGCCCTGCGCCATCTTCCAAGCCGAGTGACCAGCACCACGTCCGCCGCGCCAATGGCGGTCCGGGTGCGAGCATCGATCTTGGCGCTACCCTGCTACCACCGTGTCGAGCAGTAGGCGCATCGTCAGCGACCCGTGAATGCCGCCAATAGATCGGGCGGCAGCGGCGCATCGAAATCATCGGCAATCCACACCTTGCTCTTGCCTCCCCCAGGCCGACGCAGCGTCCGCGTGGTCGGCACAGGCACGAGACGCGCGCGCTGTTTGCCGGCCTTCGCAATGACGATCTCCCCTCCGTCAATTCGTAACGTCTCAAAACTAGCCCGCGGCCTTGTGAGCGGCCGTTTCAGCTTCCTTAGTCCCTCCAAGTAGCAGGCAAGGGCTTCTCGGATGTTGGCCATGGCTTGCCTCTTGGTCTTGCCCATTGATGCACAGCCCGGAAGATCGGGGATGTAGACCGAGTAGCGACCGTCCTCTTCGTGTTCGAGCACCACGGTGTAGGAAATCATCTTGAGACTCCACAACGAGGCGTAGCGCACATGAGTGGATGGACTCGGCAGCGGGTGGCCAGACCCCACCGCCTTCCGCGCGGAAGCCCAGCGCCTGCGCGCGTGGCTGCACGCCGAGCACCCTTGCCTTCCCCGGCAGCAAACATCGGCACGCTACTTGGGGAGAACCGCAACCATGACCGCATCGGGGAGGGTGATGCAGAGCTTGCCGGTCGATGGATCGATTGCCACACCGAGTGGAACCAGGGACCTACGGCGTCCTGGCGCACCGAAACCCGAGGACGTCGTAGCGGCCCGCCGGGCCACTGGAGCTGTAGCCTCTCCGCGAGGTCACCAATCTAGACACATCATCCACTCCGAAGTCGCTGCCCCGAATCACCCGCGAGGAGGCCACCGCAAGGTAGGCGCAATCCGAGCATGGGTTCACGTAGGACGCATACCAGTCCAGGTTCCACTCGTTCAGTTCTCCGGCCAGATCGAGCTGGCCCCAAAGGCCTGCGCCCGATGTCGCCGCGCCTACCGGAGCGACGTTCCCGACGCCAGTGCAGGCGCAGCCGTAGACAGCGCAGCAGTTGCTCCTCCCCGGGGCGGTGCTGCCCCACGGGTACTCGCGCTGTTGGCTACCCCCTGCCGCGGTGTACTCCCATTCCGCCTCGCTCGGCAACCAGCCTCCGTCCCATATACAGAACGCGTAGGCCTCCCACCAGTTCACGCAATTGATCGGAAGGTTCTCCTGGCCGCCCGGCGTGTTCGTCCACGTCGATGCTTCGTGAAAACGAGCACAAGCGAGGTTCGCATTTGTCGGCGCGATTTGGCTGTCGTCCGTTGTTACCCATCCGCTCTCATAGGTCCCTGGACTGCCGGAGTTTGCGAGCCCCCGGCCTCCGTTTAGGTGCGTGTGCTTGCCCGATCCAGCCGGTGGCGTCCACCCGCTGTTCGACGCCGCGACGAACTTGCGGAAGCGGCCCACAGTGACCAGGTATTTGTCCAGTCGAAAGCTGCTGACGGTTGCAGGGTCGGCCTCAGCCGTCGGACCGCTGCCGTCGTTCGTATACGTCCGGTAGTATAATCCGCCCGTCACCTCCGAGCTCGTGCAGCAGCCCTCGCTTGCGGCCCCGCATTCGCTCGTTCCGACGCCGCCCGCCAGGCAGCTCGGCGGTGTTGTGATGCCGCTACTGCCAGGCGTCGATCCGCTAGCGCTGCTGCCTACGGTTCCTCCGGAACCGACGATGCCACCCGTGCCAACGACACCGCCAGTTCCAGGGGTTCCACCAGAGGTCGTCAACCCGCCGGTTGCGCCCGACTCAGTCATCCGACAGGTGCCGTCTGTCGCACAGTGGTAGCCAGAGGGGCAGCCGTTGTCGCAGGGGAGTGCGCCGTTTTCGGGATGGGGATTGAATCCGCATGCAGCCACACCCACCAACAGAATTGACCAAAAGACTCGCATCAGAATCCTCCTTGGACGGAAAGCCCGGCGCTTCTCGGTCCCAGGATGGGGGCCAGACTGACCTGCGCTGGGGTGGCCTGGGAGTACCCAAGCAGATAGAGAACAGTTCCCGTGGCCAGCGCAGCCGCGCCGACGCCGTAGAATACCCACTGCATCGTCTCGGCGTCCTTGCCTGCTTGGTAGTCGGATGGGCTTGCGGGATTCGCGCCTGTGACCTTGTCCGACAGCGAAGTTGCCCGCGTGTAGTAGTAGATAGCGGTTCCAATCGACGCCAGGCCCAGGGCGCCGCAGGCTATGCCAGCGATGCGCAGCCCGCTGCCCGTCGTGGTTCCGGAAGCCTGTTGTCCAGAGGCCGCCGACCCTTGAACATCCGGCGGGATCGGCTGGGCTTGCGGCGGGACCGGTCTTGCTGTGGCCGGTGATTGTGAGATCGGGGGCTGAAGTTCGGCTGGCGGCGCCTCTGATGGCGGCAAGGCGGGGGGACCGTCAAGGCGTGGTTGCGGCCCGCGCGGGCTTTCTGCGGTTAGCGGTGGCGCCACAGGCACGGCAGCATTCTGCGCGCGCAGCTTTTCCATCTCGTCGATCCAGCGATCCACGACCACCTTGTCGTCCGCCGGAATGTCTTTGCGGTGCATGAGGTAGTTGCGCAGATTCGACAAGGCAGGCTCTGGCTTGCGCAAGTAGTAGAAACACGCGCCCAAGCTGCGTTCGAAGATCAGCATGTCGGGATAGTCGACGACAAGCTTGGCGAAGAGCTTGGCCGCGTCCTCGTAAAGCCCCTGCCGGTAGAGTCCCGAGGCCTCCTTCGCCGTGGCCTCGCCCGAAGAGTCCAAGCCGGCAGCGAGAGCCACCGGTTCAAGGCGCGGCAGGTTCGCGGCTACAGCCAACAAAGCAACGACAAGCCAAACCAATTTCAATCGAGACGCCATTTGTCCTGGATCCCTTTCTCAGATTTCTCGGCCGGGCGAGGCGGTGCAGGCACGCTACGCATGTCATCGGACGGGGCGACGCTGGGCGCGACCGTGCGCCGGGTTTTTCTGGGCTTGGATTCCGCGAGCGGATTCGGACTTGGGGGCGGCGACTCCGGCTTGATTTCCGGCTGCTCGGAAGGCACGGCGGGCACCGCGGGTGGTGCGGCCACGGGCGGTGGCGCCGGTTCGACCGCCGCTGGTGCAACAGGCGGGGCGGCCACCAGCGGTTTGGGCGAAGCGCCAGAACGGAAAAGCAGGACCGCACCCACGATCAGGATCGCCACGGCGCCGAGGACCGCGCCCCACATCCACGCCTTCGACCGCGCGGGCGGCAGGTCCAGGTGGTCGTCCGGCTCCCGCACCTTTCGCGATACGCTCGGCACCACTCGACCGGCGTTTCCGGCCAAGGCTGCGTCAAGCGCGGTCGCGAAGTCGTCGACCTTGGCAAAGCGGTCGTTCTTGTTCTTGGCCAGACCGCGCAGCAACACCTGTTCGACTTGAGGGTGCAGGCCGGCGACCTTGGGCAGAAGCGAGGACGGCGGCTCGTGCACGATTTGGAAGAGAATCGACGGCACGTTTTCGCCCACGAACGGTCCTTGGCCTGACAGGCATTCCCATGCGATGCAGGCCAAGGCCCATTGGTCAGTGCGCTCGTCAATGTCTTCGATATTGCCCTTGGCCTGCTCGGGCGACATGTAGTTCGGCGTGCCCATGACGGACGACGTGCGCGTGAGCTTGGTACTGGCCGAACGCACCTTGCTGATGCCGAAGTCCAGCACCTTGACGAAGTCGATCTCGCCCGCGACTTCGAGCAAGTAGATATTGGCCGGCTTGAGGTCGCGGTGGACGATGCCTTTGGTGTGCGTGGCCATCAGCGCCGAGGCGACCTGCTTGACCATGCGAACCACGTCCGCGGCGGGCAGGCACCCCACGCGGCGCAGGCGGTGGTCCAGATCCTCACCATCAAGGAATTCCATGACCAAGAAGGGCTCGCCAGCAGGCGTGGTGCTGAAATCGACAACCTGCACGATGTGTGGATGGCCGAGGCCGCTCGTCACCAGAGCCTCGCGATGAAAGCGCGCCAGGGCCTCGGGGTTCGCGGTCAGCTCGCGCGCCATCACCTTGACCGCCACGCGCTTGTCGAGCCGCAATTGCGTCGCCGCGTACACCGCGCCCATGCCGCCCTCACCAAGCAACCCCTCGATGCGATACGAGCCGTCGAGAACGACGCCTACCAAGGCGCTTGCGGCTTGGTTCTGGTCAACCACGCCCAAGTCCCCGCGCGCCCAGGACGTGGATAGGCGAACACGACGTTCCGTCAACTACGAAGGCGGTGCGCCCAAGCTGCGTCATTGCAAGCCACGACTATATACCGGGGCGGCCGGCGGCATAAGCAGCAAACCGGTATCGGCTGTCTACTCGATTCGGCCGCTGCGCAGGAGGCGCCGGACCTCGTCGTGGGAAAGCAGGGCAAAGACGTAGAGGCACTCGGGGCGGTTTTCGAACAGGAAGCGCAGTTTCAGGTTGCCGCGACACTCGAAGGTCGTGGCGCGTAGCTTTCGGATGGCGAGCCCGGCGTGCAGATGGGGTTGGCCGAAGCCATCCTGCAATTCGTGCAACGCCAGCAGGCAGTCGGCCCGTTCGCTTCGCGGAAGCTGGCCGAGCTTCAGGAAGACATCAGGATCAATGAGCGTTGGCTTTTTCAAGGGCCGCCCCTACCTGGGCCAGGGAACGCAGTTTGCCAGCCTTGCGCTGCCGGCGGTAGCGGGCCGCCACCCCACTCTCAAGGCGGGCGAGAGATTCCGGCGTGGCGCCATATTCTGTTTCTGCGTAGCTGCTGTCGAGGGCGGCGATCTCGACCTTGCAAAGCGCGATGATGTCAGCGCCAGAAACAATGGCGATCTCCTGGCCCTGCGCTGCGGCCTTGAGCCACCGCCCCAGATTCTTCTTGGCGTCCGTGATCGTAAGGGTCCGCATATAGTCTCTATGGCGGCCGTATAGCGCCTTGTCAAGGGCCTGCAAATGATTGCCAGCCACTTCCACGTGCGTTTGCGGGCGTAGGAGAGGGCTACCCTGGGCTCAGTTTCAGCAGTGCGATGGAGCTTTTGGGTAGCGACACGTCGAACGAGGCGCTGGCCGCGATGTCCTTGCCCGCCATTGTTTTTGCCCCGGCCTCACTGGGGTGCACGGTGCCGTTGATGGCGATGTCGGTGGCTTCCTCGCCGCCGCCATTGGCGCCTTCCATCGTCCAGATCGTTCCCGTGCACGCTGGCGCAAATCCCGCGACCTTCACCTTGACGGTTCGGGCGACGGTGGCGTTGTTGGCCACCCAGATGGTCAGATCGTTTCCGTTCATGCTGGCATAGCCGCGCACGTCGGTGTTGTCGGAGCTGGCGGTGACCATGTCCCGGCCGAACTTGCCGTACAGGAATGCGTAGACGTACCACGCTGGCGCGGCCACGTAGGTCGTGGTGCTGTACAACTCGCCGAAAATGTTGGCGGTGGCCCAGTTGTTCTTGGCCATTTCCATGATGTATTGCAACGCCAGTTGCGCGCCGATCATCTTCAGCCACCTGTCGTTGCCGGCCGCCCCGAACTCCGTCATGCAGTAGGCGAGTTGACCCTTGCCCGTCTCATCGGAAACCATTTTGTTGAGCGTGGTCGTCCACCCGCCAATGGCGTCCAGGTCCGCGTGCAGAAGCTGGATGTTCCCGCCGGTTCCTGGGTAGTTGTGGATCTGAAAGCCATCAGGCACGACGCCCTTGGCCTTCGCCGCCTTCAGCACCTCGCGGGTCCAGATTCCGGTTCCCGGATTGAACGAGTCGTTCTTGTCGTTCTGGTCGCCCACCGCGAGAATCTTAATGTCGGCACTGGCCGCGCGCATGGCTTTGTAGAAATCGGCAAACCGACTGCCGTAGTCAGAGCCGATGGTGTGGCCTTGTTCCCATCCGCCCATGATTTCGTTGCCCACTTCCCAGTAGGTTCCGCCCACCCCACCCTCGGTGACCCAGTCGGCCGCCAGTTTGTTGGCCTCCGCGGCGATGTGCTGCGCGCCACACCAGTAGCCAGCAAAATTCACAATCGGCTGCATCTTGATGCCAGTGCGCTGGTACAGGGCCTTGCTTTGCGCGTAGCTGATGATCCAGGTGCCGTCGCATTGGGTGTTATTCCAGGCGTGGGAATCGCCCCACGATCCGCCCGGCCAGCGCATGACCTTGAATCCCGCATTGGCTAGCAAAGCGTTGTAGCTGGCGTTGCTGCCGTTCTGCTCGCCTCCGCTCCAAATCGTTGTGTTCCAGCCGTAGAGATCATCGGGGATCGTCCGGATGGCCACACTTTTGTCCACGGTGATGGTGGCGTTTGTCGTCGCCATTGACAGCGAACAAGTTGAGCTGCTGCCCGCGTCGCCCGCCGCCTTGGCGCCGCCGGTGGCAGGGGCGCCGCCGGTCAGACCTGTCCCGCCCGCGTCAGCTTCGCCACCCGAGCCGCCGCTCGGGGAAATCTCCCCGCCCGTCGCGACGATGCCCCCTGTTGCGGCCACACTGCCTCCGGCATCCATGATTCCGCCGAGGTTGTCCCCGCCAGTCATGTTGGTGCCGCCACTGGCCGCGCCTCCAGCCCCGGCCCTGTCGCCCGATGTGCTGCAGGCAAGGGCGGCGGACGTTGCGACGGCGAAAAGGACTAGTTTGAGCATCACTTGTGGGGTCCACCGTAGCATTTTGTTTAACCGCTTTCCTAACGGTGGGGCGGGACATCCCAAACGGGTCTTTCTGATTTCAAAAATCCGATCACGCCATAGCGTGGTAATAGATTGCCCGCGTCGTGTCGGCCCAGGCCTTTGCCCAGGACGGCGACGCAGTCCCTGCGTGGCAACTGGACGAAGAACCAATGACTGACCTGCTCGACCCGATCAAGATCCTTCAGACCGTCGAACTCTTGAGCAACTTGAAACCGGACGCTCTCGAGATGCTCGGACGCCAGATGACACGCATTCGCGTCTCCGCAGGCGAGATACTTTGCCGCGAGGGTGAGGTGGGCGATCGCATGTTCGTCGTCGAGTCGGGCGAGTTGGCCGTGCTCAAGCAGGCCGGCAACGCGGGACCGATGCAGGTCAACACGATTGGGCCAGGCGCGCTGGCCGGCGAGATGAGCCTGCTTGGCCGCGTGAAGCGATCGGCAACTCTGAAGGCGCTGACCGACAGTCAAGTGCTGGTACTGGCCTTTGACGACTTCCAGGCTGTGGTCGACGCCCAACCCGCGCTGGCCCGCGCGCTCCTCACCAACGTCAGTCGCAACCTGCGCCGCTCGACCTCGGTGGTGGCCAAGCTGATGGCGCGCGACTACGACCAGCGCTTCAAGATCGGGTTCTTCGACTCCAAACACTACATGACGGACGTCTTCACCGAACGAAACGCGAATCGATTCGCCATTCACTTCCACGAAGCGCGCCTGTCGTCGAGCACAGTTGCACTCGCTGCTGGCTGCAACGCAGTCTGCGTCTTCGTCAACGACACCGTGGATCGGCCGGTCATCGAAGAACTCGCCGAGATGGGTGTGGCCCTCATCGCGCTTCGTTGCGCCGGCTTCAACAACGTCGAGCTCGACGCGGCCATCGAGCGCGGCGTTTCGGTGGTGCGCGTGCCGGCCTATTCGCCGCACGCGGTGGCCGAACACGCGGTGGCGCTGATGCTGGCACTCAATCGCAAGATCCATCGCGCCAGCAATCGCGTGCGCGAGAACAATTTTTCTCTCGATGGGCTGGTTGGTTTTAACATGCAGGGCCGCACCGTGGGCGTGGTGGGGACCGGGCAGATCGGCGTGTGTGCGGCCAACATCCTGCTCGGCTTTGGCTGTCGCATCTTGGCCTACGATGTCGCGCCCAACCCGGCCCTGGCAAACCGCGCCGATGTGACCTACGTGGGTCTGCCTCAGTTGTTCGCCGAGTCGGACATCATTTCGCTGCACGCGCCGCTTTTGCCTGCGACCCACCACATGGTCAACGCCGCCGCCATCGCCCAGATGAAAACGGGGGTCATGCTGATCAACACCAGCCGCGGCGGCCTGATCGACACCGCGACCCTGCTCGACGGGTTGAAAGCGCGCAAAATCGGCTACGCCGGGCTGGACGTGTACGAAGAAGAGAGCGCCTACTTTTTCGAGGACTTCTCTGACGACATCCTCACGGACGACACCCTGGCGCGCCTGCTCACATTCCCCAACGTTCTCGTCACCAGTCACCAGGCCTTCTTGACCCGCGAGGCGCTGCACAACATCGCGGACACCACCCTGGCCAGCATCGACGAGTTCGCCGCCGGCAAGCGCGGCGCCCAGCTCTCCCAATGCGTGGCGGGCGAGCGATTCGCAGCCCACGCCAATCTCGGCAAGGGATAGCGACCATGCACGGCCTTGTCGGTCTCGTCCCGTTTCTGGCGCTCTTCGTGATGCTGGCCTTCACCCGCATCCCGGCCTATGTCGCCACCCTGGCCACCATGGTCGGCACCTGCGCCCTGGCCAGCGGCGTTTGGCACGCACCCGCGACCGCCCTGACCCACGCCGCGGCTGAAGGCGCGATCACCGCAGTCCTGCCCATCCTGCTGGTCATCTTCGCCGCCATCTTTGTCTACTTCGTCAGCACGGCGACCGGGGCCATGGATGTGATCCGGAACATGCTGTGCCGGGCCTGTCCTGACATCCGCATCCAGGCCGTGCTGATCGCCTTCTGCTTCGGCGGATTCCTGGAAGCTGTGGCCGGGTTCGGTACCGCGGTGGCGATCCCGACCGCCATGTTGATCACCTTGGGCTGCAACCCGGTGGCGGCGGCCACGGTGGCGCTCGTGGCCAACTCGGTGCCGGTGGCCTTTGGCGCGCTTGGCATCCCGGTTATTGCCCTGGCCAATGTCACTCACCTTGACGTGGCCACGCTCACCCGCCACATCGCCGTGCAACTGGCGCTATTCGCGGTGGCGGTGCCGGTCGGCCTGGCCATGCTGGCGGATCGGTCGCGTCCCATGGCCGGGTGGGTGGTGCGCGATGCCCTGCTTATCGGCGTGGTTTTCTCCGCAACCCAGGTGGTGGTGGCGTTTGTAGCCGGCCCCGAACTGGTCGCGGTGGTGGCATCGCTGCTGTCGCTAGTGTTGTTCCTCCTCATCCAGCAATGGCGCAATCCCGCGGCCAAGGGGCTGTTCACCCTCGCGCTCCTGCGCGCCACCCTGCCCTTTCTCATTCTGCTGGTGCTGGTGCTGACCACGCGCCTCATCTCGATCCCGCTGCTGCGCCAGCCGCCATTCTCGTTCACCATGACCGCAACCGGTCATCCCCTGAAACTAGATCTGGCCACCACGCCCGGCACCCTGCTCCTGTTGGCTGGCGTGATCGGGGGCCTCGTCCAGGGGCTGCGCCCGGCTCGTCTGGGCGGCCTCTTGTGGAAGACCGCCAAGACCATCAAGTGGACCAGCGTAACCATCGTGTCCATCTTGATCCTCGCCAAGGTGATGACGGTTTCAGGCATCATTTCCGCCGTGGCCGTGCAGATCGCTCATGTGTCCGGCAGCATGTTCCCTCTCATCGCGCCCTTGCTCGGCGCCCTCGGCACCTTTGTCACGGGCAGCGACACCTCGTCCAACATCCTGCTCGGCGAGTTGCAAAGACAGACAGCAATCTCCACGGGTTTCGATCCCTCGTGGGTCACCGCGTCGAACACCACCGGCGCCACCGCGGGCAAGATGATTTCGCCCCAGAGCATCGCCGTTGCCTGCAGTACCGTCGGCATCGAGTCGCGCCAGCGCGAAATATTCCGCAAGACCATTCTGTACTGCGGTCTGTACGTGGTCGCGGTCGGCCTGTTGGTGTGGCTGGGCGCAGTCACCGGGATTCCCCAGGTATGGACCCCGCATCCCCATTAGATGGGCGACGGATCAATTGCTAGCTTTTGGGCGGTCGCAGCTTGCTGCACGCCACGGTGCCGGCTACCGGCGCGCCCGCAACGAAACGACCGGCGCGGTACTCGCCCTCGGCGACGCGTGACCCGGCCTTGTCCCACTGACTCCAGCGGCCGTCGGGATGACCAGCCGAAAACTGCCCGGCAATCCAGGCCTTTCCGCCCGGATACCACGCGGTAAAGGGACCGTCGGGCTGGCCGTCGCGAAAATCGCAGATCTGCCGCTTCTCCTTGCCGTCGGGCTGAAACTCGACGTACTGGACGCGCCGACCGTCCTTGCTGCGGCACCAATCATAACGGCCTGGCTTTGAATCCTTGCCGTTCAATGACATGCCGTCAGGACAGACCCGCGGCCCCGGGTGCTGACAGGCCGAGAGGCCAAGACTGGCAAACGCAAAAAGGGAAACGACATGCCGCCACATGGAAGACTACCTCCCGAAAATAGTATCGGCCCGTCGCACGCGGCTGATAAGCAGCCATTGAATTTTGCGCAACGGGATGCGCATAGTCGACCACGATGACCCACCCAACCAGCCGAGGCATCGGCCTGTGGACCGGAATCGGCCTGGTCGTGGCCGACATGATCGGTGCCGGCGTGTTTCTCAGCACCGGTTTCATGGCGCAGGACATGGGCCCGGGCACCATCCTGCTGGCGTGGCTTGTCGGCGCGTTGCTGGCGTTGGCAGGTGCGCGCGCCTACGCTGCTGTCGCCGAACGGATCCCCCGATCGGGCGGCGAGTACCGCTACCTGTCGGAGCTGCTGCACCCAGTTTTCGGATCTCTGGCTGGCTGGGCCTCCTTGCTGCTCGGGTTTTCGGCGCCCATCGCGCTTGACGCCCTGGCCGCCGCTTCCTATCTGGCCATGCTGGTGCCCGGCCTACCGGTGCGCCCGACGGGAGCGGCCCTGGTCATCGTTTTGGTCGTATTCCAGGCGGTCAACCTGCGCAGCGCCCGGTGGACGCAGAACCTGCTTGTGGCGATGAAGGCTCTGCTGATCCTGGCCTTTGTCGCCATCGGCCTCGCCCTGGGCAGCAACCGCTGGCCGGCCTGGGCGCCACCCCACGTTTCCACGGGATTCCCTTGGCCCGCCTTCATGGGCAGTTTGTTCTACATTGCGTACGCCTTCAGCGGCTGGAACATCGCTGCCTACGCGGCCGAGGAATTCCACTCGCCCCGACGTGACGTGCCCCGCGCCATGATGATCGGGTGCGGCGCGGTGGCGCTGGTCTACTTGCTGCTCAACTGGATCTTCGTCGCCAACCTGGCACCTGCGCGCGCCACGGCGGTCTTCGACTACGACACCACCCGCGTGACGTTGGGCCACCTCATCGCCACCGATCTCATCGGCCAGGCGGGGGCCAAGGTCATGTCGGTCTTCATCGCGTTGGCCTTTCTTTCCGCCATGAGCGCGATGATGTTTGCCGGTCCCAGGGTCTACGCCGCGATGGCGAAGGACGGTTTTCTCCCGCGGTTTCTCCGCGGCCAGGCCGATCGCCCGCCCTTGGCTTCAATTGTCTTTCAGGGCGCGATGGCCATCGTGATCCTGTACACGCACGAGATCCGGCAGATCCTGCAGAACGTCGGCGCCATCCTGGTCCTGTTCTCCGGGCTCACGGCCTTGTCGCTCTTTCGCATGCGCTGGCAGCGTGGCCATGGCCCGCGACCCTCAGTGGGCGCGCTTGCCGCCGCCGGCCTGTACGCTGCCTCTGCCGCCCTGATGCTCTACTTCGGCTTCCGCAATTCCACACATTTGTTGCTGTGGATCGCCGGGGTGGCCGTGGTGGCCCTTGCCGCCCACGCCGCCACGCGGGTCACTCGTAGCACCGGCCTTCGTTCCCGTGATCGGTGACCATGCACACGCACTCGCGTTGAGGCAATCCCCGGCACTTGCCGACGTTACCATCCTCACATTCGCTGGAGCCAGCCCGTGGGGCGAAGTCGGTCGCGCAGAACCCGTCCTCGCATTCAGCGCTACTCGTGCAGGGACATCCATACGGCCTGGACTCACCAGCGCATTCATCTCCTGACGCCGATGCGTCGGACAAGACCGCGTCGGTCGGGCTGGCAGGTCCTGCCGTGCTTGCCCGGCTATCGATCGAACTCGAATCTCGTGTTCCCGTCAGAAGCTCGGTTCGACCGCAAGCGGAGAGAACGAAGATGCCCAGCAGAAATGGTGTTCGCAGTCCCATGGTTCATTCACGGCGTTTGAAGACAACGTTCGATGAGGGCTTGCGCAATTGTCCCACGATCGTCGCGTCGCCGCATCAGGCCCCGGGGACGCGCAGCGAGACGGCGACCCGCTCTAACGCCATCCGGCATGGAGGCACTTGAGCCATAACTTCTCCAGGTGCTACTGCCTAGGCGACAGGTGACGGATGACGGTTTCCCAACAGGAGATTTCGCGATGACATTTCTCCCTGCAGCCTCGATTCGACTCACGGTTCTGGCGGGTCTTTCACTCGCCCTGGCCCTCGGCGCCTGCTCCAACGGCGGTCCCGGAGAGGGGAACGGCGGCAGCCCGGAGGGCGGCGTCGTGGCTGAGGGCGGCGCTTCAACGAGCACCGGAGGCAGGGTTTCGACTGGCGGCAGCACGCCGACTCCGGACACGGGAGGGACGCTCGCAACCGGAGGAATCATCGAACCTACCGGCGGCGCGACCGGCGGCGCGAGTGCAACGGGAGGCAGTCCCGGAAGTGGCGGCTCTCCAGACACCGGCGGCGCCCCGGCCACAGGCGGCACGAGGCCGACTGGCGGCACGACGGCATCAGGGGGAGCAACAGGTGGCACCACGACGACTGGTCGAGGCGGGACCACGGCCAGCGGCGGAAAAATGGGCGGCGCGACGGCCACCGGAGGCGCGACAGGCGGGACCAAGGCCGCCGGTGGATCGGCTGCCGGCGGGACTACGGTCACAGGCGGCGGCAACCCGACCCTGCAGGCGCTGGTCAAGGCCATGTCCCCGGGTTGGAATCTCGGCAACTCCTTCGATGGTAATCCCCAGGTGACCAGCTGGGGAAACCCCGCGCCCAACGAAACCCTGATCAAGGCCGTGAAGGCCGCGGGATTCAATTCCATAAGAATCCCTGTCACCTGGACCGCCCACATTGGCGCCGCGCCCAACTACACCATTGATGCGACCTGGATGGCCTCAGTGGTGCAAACTGCGCAGTGGTCCGTCAATGCGGGATTGTACGCCTTCGTCAATACCCACCACGATGCTGATGGGCAATGGATAACATTCCCCGCCGACCCCACCCCCGTGACGGCCGAGGTCTCGGCGGTATGGAAACAGATTGCCACTGCCTTCCAGGGTCTTGACAGCAAGCTGATGTTCGAATGTTTCAACGAACCCCACAGCGCTAACGGTGGCACTTCCGCCGGCACTGACCTTAATGATTACCTCGTGGCCTGTGTCAATGCGATCCGAGGCACCGGGGGAGCCAACGCCACACGCGTCGTCATGATCCAACCGATCGGCGCCAGTCCGTCTCAGTCCGGCCTGCAGACTATGCTGAAGGCCTCGATCATTAACGACCCCAATCTCATTATCTCGGTTCACACCTACTACCCCACCAATTTCGGCCTGGGCAACACGGCCGTCAAGTGGGGAAGCGCTGCGGATTACACCTCTATGGCGAATTCAATCACGCAGATCCGAGGCTGGCTGCCCAACTGGGCCATCGTCATTGGGGAATGGGGATCGCAAAGTGTTGACGCCATAGCCGACAGGGCGGCCCATGCCCTGGCCTATTCGCAAGACACATCAACCGCCGGCATGTGTCCTATGTGGTGGGACAATGGCGGCTCGTACAAGATATTCGACAGAAAGACCGGCGCTGCGACCCAGCAGACCATTATCGATGGAATCGTCACGGGCGCCAAACAGGGCCTGGCAACGCCCAATACCTTTGCGACACTCGCGAACCCGTAGTCTCTAGAAGCGCCGTCCAAGACCAAACGCGTTGCGCACGGCGAGTGCCACGGCACGCCCGCTGAGGCGGGTCGAGCCGCGTTCCAAAAAATCGACTCAAAAGTGCGCCCACGCGACTTTGCAGAGTGTACCCTCGCTGGGATTTGAAGTCTCGGCACGGCCCAAATGGTTGTTTTCCGAACGCGCTAGCGCTAGCGGCTGTGTGCGCGTTGTCTGTTGTCGTGGCGTGGGTGCGATTGCGCGCCCTGCAAGATTCACCCTACCCCACGGGCATTGATGGCTACTGGTACTTGATCCAAGTGCGTTCCTTGCTGGAACGTGGGCATCTGTACTTTCCGTCGGCGCCGCTCGTACCCTGGATGATGGCCGCGGCGGCGTCGTTTCTGGGAACCGTGCTGGCCGTCAAGACCATCGCGGCGCTGGGTTCGGCCCTGCTGGTGGTGCCTTCCTATGCGCTCGCCAAGCGCCTCACGGGGCAACGCGGACCCGCGCTGCTCGGAGCCGCGCTTGCCGCCACCAGCGCGCAATCGTTCTTTCTTTGCACTGAATTCATCAAGCAAGCGGTCGGACTGACCTTGGCTGTGGGGTTCGCGGCGGCCCTTGCGGCTACGCTGGAAAGGCCGGGCAAGCTCCGCATCGCCGCGGCCGCGATACTGTTGCTCGCATGCGCACTGACTCACAAAACTGCTCTTGGTCTGGCGCTGCTCATGGCCGGGCCACCCGTCGCGGTGGTTCTGTGGCGCAACCGCGGAGCCGCTGTCGTGCGCATAGGCGTGGCTGCTCTTGCGGTCAGCTCAATCGCTGCCGCGTGGGCCGCGCGCGACTCGTTGGCGCCGCTTGGCAATCTCTTCTGCCGCCACGCTGACCTGAGCTTCGCGGTACTCAATACCCCCGGGCAAATCCCGCTGGTTCTTGGCTACGAGGTCGCACTCGCGGCCGGACTTGCCGCCGCCGCACTCGCCTTGGCACTTGTGTGCAAGCCGGTGAATGGTGCGCGCCTGCCTGTGCTTGCAATCGGCTTCATCGGCTTCGGCCTCTTTCAAGCACTGCCCTGGCTGAACGTCGCGGACAATCAGGGACTCGGCTATCGACTGCGGCTTTGCGCATGTGTCTGTCTGGCGCCGTGCTCTGCCTTGATTGCGTCGCGGTTACTCCGCACGGCCAGGCCCGCTGCGCGCACGGCGGTGCTGGCGTTGGTTGTTTGCTCTGTGCTCGTGCTTCGGCCCTGGCGATCGGATGAGGGCGTCATCAAGGCCCATCCCGCGATGGTCGAGGCGACCACGCGCCTGGCAGGCGCCTTGCCGCCAGATGCCGTGGTCGTGGTTCCCGAGCGCCACACCGCCTTTATGGCCACCTGGTACGGCCGCGTGAATACCCGTTTGCGTCCGCCGCCCAGTATCGATGCCAGTCGCACATTCCGATTGCTCCCTGGGGCGGCCATCCGGCCCGACCTTTGGGCGGCCCTGGATCGACTGCGCGCGCACCCGGTGGCAGGTGTCGCACCTTCGCTCGATCTGCACGCGCTGCACCCAAATGGCCTCGTCTTGCTGCCGGAAAATACGTTCCAGCACGTCATTGCCGAATTGCCAGAAACTGAGCGGCAACGATACGAAGAATGGGTCGTGCGGTGACCACTGCGCGAGCAGACTGGCGCAATGCCAGCCAGCGCCGGCTTCAACCTGCCGCATCGCACACTGTCTTGCATCCGCAAAAGGCGCAATGTACCCTGGCGAAATGCCACACTCAAAGTTGAATAGTTTTTCGCTTCTTCTGGCGTCGCTGGTCGCCATCCTTTCCAGCAACTGCACCAAGTCAAACGAGTGCCCTGTCACGACCGGCGGTGTTCTTGCGCGTGGCGGGACCCCAGGCTGCGTCTACGGTGGCGCCAGCTACGGCCAGACCGGCTGTGGCGGCGCTGGCGGGGGTGCTAGCGGCTCGACTGCAGTCACGTGCAATAGCGTTCTCTTCGACAACGGCAACACGGCGGCGTGCACCAAGCCGACTGACACCAGCGTGTTTACACTGTTGTCCACGTCGACGGTCACCTCGCTCAGCCTGTGGACCAACACGACTACTTCGGGGAAGACTGTCTCGTACACGCTACTGGGCCCGACGGGCAACACGCTCAGCTCGGGGTTGACCACCAAGGGCGGCTGTGACCCGTACCAGACAAATTGGTGCGCGTTTGTTGTGACCATGAACATAACGCTGCCGCCAGGCACCTACACGGTCAAGAGCTCGGCAGTGGCGACTTGTGCGAACAGCGGATCGAACAATGTCGGGATGGTTTCGGTCAGGGGCTGCGCTGGATCCGGCAGTGGACTGGGAGGGGCTGGTGGTAGTGGTTCTGGCGGGAACACGGGCTGCATCTACGGTGGCGACAGCTATGGTCAGCCTGGCTGCGGCGGCGTCGGCGGGGGCACCGGCGGCTCGACCGCTGTGGGCACGTGCAGCGGCGTTCTCTTCGACAACGGCAACACCGCCGCATGCACCAACCCGACGGACACCAGTGTGTTCACGCTCTCCTCGGCGTCGACCGTCACCTCGCTCAGACTGTGGACCAATACGAACATCTCGGGGCAAACAGTTACATACACGTTGGTCGGTCCAACGGGCACCACGCTTAGTTCAGGGCCAACGACCAAAGGCGGCTGCGACCCGTACCAGACAAATTGGTGCGAGTTCATGGTGACCATGAACATGACGCTGCCGGCTGGGACTTACACGGTCAAGAGCTCGGCGATGGCGACCTGTGCAAACAGCGGATCGAACAATGTCGGACAGGTCACGGTCAAGGGCTGCCCCACTTCTGCGCCGCCGCCAGATGCCGGAGCCAGCGACACTCCCGTTGCCACCTGCAGCGGCGTTCTCTTCGACAACGGCAACACCGCCGCATGCACCAACCCGACGGACACCAGTGTGTTCACCCTCTCGTCCGCGTCGACCGTCACCTCGCTCAGGCTGTGGACCAATACGACTATTTCGGGGCAGACGGTTACATACACGCTGCTCGGCCCGACGGGCAGCACACTTGCCACTGGGCCGACCACCAAGGGCGGCTGCGACCCGTACCAGACAAACTGGTGCGAGTTCATGGTCACCATGAGCATGACGCTGCCGGCTGGGACCTACACAGTGAAGAGCTCGGCGATGGCGACCTGTGCAAACAGCGGATCGAACAATGTCGGACAGGTCACGGTCAAGGGCTGCCCCACTTCTTCGCCGCCGCCAGATGCCGGAGCCAGCGACACTCCCGTTGCCACCTGCAGCGGCGTTCTCTTCGACAATGGCAACATCTATGCCTGCACCAACCCGACGGACACCAGTGTGTTCACGCTCTCGTCCGCGTCGACCGTCACCTCGCTCAGGCTGTGGACCAACACGAACATCTCGGGGCAAACCGTTACATACACGCTGCTCGGCCCGACGGGCAGCACACTTGCCGCTGGGCCGACCACCAAGGGCGGCTGCGATACATACCAGACAAACTGGTGCGAGTTCATGGTCACCATGAACATGACGCTGCCGGCCGGGACCTACACAGTGAAGAGCTCGGCGATGGCGACCTGTGCGAATAGCTTGTCCAACAATGTCGGACAGGTCACGGTCAAGGGATGCGCCTCTGCATCGCCATCGTCGGATGCCGGCGTAGATCGAGGCCCGGTTGATGCGGGTCCCACCTACTTCACCGTGAGCACGCCTCCCACGGGAATCGCGGCACCAACGGGGGCCAAGGTCAACGCGGTCAAGACGACCACCAATTTCGGCGTTGGGGGACTTTTCTGGAAGGATGGACGCCTGTTCTCCGCCTCGAACTTGGGAGGCCCGATCGTCAGCGTGATGCCGGGCGAAACAGGCACTCTCTGGGCGAATGTACCGACGCTCACGGGTGGCAATCCTAGCTGGCGGCATGGTGTGCCGCTGACTGGCGGTAACATCCTGCTGGCCATCGACTACTACGGCGGACCGACGGGCTTGCACGAAATCACGCCGGCAGGCGGCGATACGGCCTGGACCTTGGCGTCGGGGCATTCGGGCATCGGTGACATCGTCGCCTTGGCCAGCGGCGGCTGGATATTCTCCGATTTCGAGAGCTACAACATCTTCAAGTTGACGGCGCAGAACGTTGCGGAGACGGCCCTCATCCCCGCCGGCGGGGCCACCTACACCCCGGCATGCCTTGCCTATGATGGGTCGACCGACACGCTTTACTTCGTGAACATGAACGACCTAGGAGGCGAGCCGTGGTTTGGGGGCGACGGCGCCATCTACAAGATGACGACTCTGACGGCCAACGCTCCCACACTGGTTGCCAAGGCGTCCACGGGCTCTAGGTTTGCGGGTCTGGCAATTGGATTGGGGGGATTGTTCCCAGCTGGTCTGTACGCCGCGGATGCCATCAATTCCCGCATCGTGAGGGTCGAGAGTGCTGGCACCCTCACGCCCATTGTCGTTGGGGTTCCCACTCCCGGCGAGATGCGGATCGACCCAAACTCCAAGGGCATGGCGTTGATCAGCGCCGACCAGATCATCTTCGTTCTGCCGTAGCGCAGCGGCTCAAATGAGCTTGGCGTGAAAGTCAAACCACGAGTCCATGAAGACGTTCATTGGACATCCGAGTTTGGCATGGAGAGATCCGGCGTAGACACGGTTGGCACAATTGGCGTATTCGGCTTCAAATTCCTCCGCCGTCAACCAGGGTCCATAGGTTTCGTCGCCAAATGGGCCAGTCATGAAACATGTGGTTCGGGCGTCGACGTATTCCCCCTCCCTTGGTGGGAAAGGCAAATGTTGGTACTGATGCCAGACCTGGCTGATGATCTTGAATTGTGCATAACCGATGGCGCTCATCCGTTTGCAGAAGTTCCCCACTGTGGCCTCGGTTGAGACGTATTTGGGGAGTTGCTTGGCTCGCTCCAGTGACTGAATGCACATTTCATCGTGGCCTTCGATGTCGATCTTGCAGTAGTAGGGGGTGCCGAATACGCTCAGGTAGTAGTCAAGCGGCCGCACTTGAATACCGACGTACTCCACGTCTTGCCCGCGTTGGGCAAACGACTCGACAAATGACGACCAATCGCTCTTCGTTTTGTTTATGCCGAAGCTCATGACATCGCTTCGGTCCGCCACGCCTTCATTGATGACAACCAGGCGACCAGTGTCGATTTCCAACTTGAAACGCCGTTCGGCCGCGGCACAAAGATGAGGATTGGCCTCAATAGCCACCACCCGGTAGCCCTTGGCGAGGTAGAAGGCTGAATCCGAGCCGTCGTGCATACCGATGTCGAATATGAGATCCGGGCGCATGCCTTCTCCGTCTTGTTCAGGGACGTTAGTTGCTAGGTCCCCTTGAGGTAGCCGGGAATGGATCGCAACGCTTCTCGAAAAGCGGCTGTGGTGAAGGTCTCGGACACTCGGCGCTGGCCGTTTGCGGCCACCTGCCGCCAATGTTCACCGTCGTGCAGGGTTCGCTCGATCGCCGCCACGTAGGCAGAGGGGTCATCCGCGGCGCGCACGAGCAGGCCGGTGTCGGCATCGACAACGTCGGACACGCCGCCCACATCCGACGCCACCACGAGCAACCCAGCCTGCATGGCCTCCAGCAGGACGTTCGGCATCCCGTCGACCCGGGAGGTGTAGAGAAAACAGTGGTAGGGGGCCGCCGGGATGCTGTCGAAGCCCGCGAAGGAACCACGGTAGTCGATGTTGCGAACGGCACGCAGGCGGGCGATTTCTGCTTGGTCGTCCAGCACGGGGCTGCCGTAGACGTGGAAGGTCAAGCCGGGCAATCTCTCGGCGACGGCGCGGAGCAAGTCGGGCCGCTTGTCACGGTCGAGGCGACTTGCCCACAGCACCAGGGTGCCGTCTGAATGCGGGCCTGCTGGGCGGGCCGACGCGACCACGGGATGCCGTAGCGCCACGATCCGTTCATGCGGAACTCCGTGCATTTCCGCTAGCATCGCTGCTGCACGCTGGTTGTCGGTCAGCACACCAGCCAGACTTGGCCAAAGCGGCCCGAGCCAATCAGCGTAGGCCGCGCCTATCCCGACCGTGACAGGTGGAACGTAGAAAAGCGAGACGAACAGCCGCAGGCGATCTGCCAGGGCTGGCGCGTGGCAGCGCAGGATTTCCCAGCCCAGGCCCGAGTAGAATACGTGCAGGGTCCGTGCGCCGGAATTGAGCAGAAGGCGGGTGAGCACGTCGCGGCGCTGCTGATGGGGTCCGTCGGCGGCCGTAGGAAATGCTAGCCAGGCACAACGCGGGGGTAGCTGGTGATGCCAACGATTCTCGTGCGAATCCGTGGTGATGAGCAAAAGTCTGGCGTCCGGATCCTCGGCAACCGCCTCCATGCAAAACACCAAGGCTCGTTCTGCTCCGCCCGGGCGCAGGGCCGGTGCTACAAAGATGTGGGTCGGCCGTAGCGCGGCCGCGGTTCGCCAACACCAGCGGTAGACGTCGGCGGCCCAGGGATCGCGAAGCGGCATGGAAGCGAGTCGGTGAAGCTGCCGTGGTTCAAGTCCCGGGTCCACCTTCGCCAGCGTCCGCATTTCCTCATCCAACTGCCGCGACAGCAGAGGCGCTTTGTGCGGCGGCAAGCACCCTCTTGCTTCCAAAAATCCAGGCGGCCCGGAGGATAGGCCTCGTCGCAACCATCCGGGCCTCAGTGGGGGGCGTTGCGTGGGTGAAGCCGGTGGACGGGAATCAGCTGTCGCAGCGGTGGTCCATGCCGGGGAGCGGCCCTCCTGTCGCCCGTGCAAACAGTAGTGCGCGTAACCTGACGGCATTGTGCCGGCCGCCACCGATTGGGCGACATCGGGCCGCCGGCGCAAATAGGCGGCCTCATCCCAGTCCGGGGGCAACAGACACTTTCGCCGTTCCCCCACGAGGCCACTCGATGCAAAGGCCTGCCTTTCCTCTTTCCATCCATGCAATCGGTAGTGGTGGTAACCCGACCAGAACGCGCCTGCCTCCACCGCGCGCGCGACATCCGGATGCGAGCGCAGGTAGCTGCCCTCGTCCCAGTCAGCGGGAACGTCGGGCCCCGGACCCGCGGGGGCCAAGGCTTGAGCACGCAGCCAGCGGTGCGAGACGAAGAAGTGCGACGGCGGCAGCGTCACAGGCTCGATCGAACCGAGAGACGGAACGCTCTCGCCAAGCGAGCCGCCCGCGCGGCGATACACCGCAGTCTCCGGAACCGTCAGGTGTCGGCACCCTTGCGCCACTGTCTCACAGCTCCAGTGCCAGGTCGTGTGTCCGTAGCCAGAGGCAGCGGGTGTCCGCAGAAAGGGAATGCGCCGGAACAGCTCGCGCGTGGCGAGCGCGTGTGGTGTCCAGATTTCGTGAAATGCCAGGTCCGCCAGGTCAAAGTCCGCGGCCTGGCTGTCCGGCTGGCGACGAATCCGCAGGTCTGGCCCGTACTCCACGACGGCCCCCGGATGCACGATGGCGTCGGAGCCAGCCTCCTGGCAGCGACGCACAGCCTGCGCCACCCAGCCCGGCGACGCGAGATCGCCGGCCGGCATCAATGCCACAAAGCGGCCGCGCGCGGCGACCACGCCGGCATTGAGCACGGCCCCCTCGTCGTCGAGATCGGTTTCGAGCACGCGAACGTTTGGCCAACGCTGGGCCAGCGAAGCAAGAATGCACTTAGTCCGTGGGCCGGGCCGGCCGGTGGTGATGATGACCTCAGCCTGCAGGCCGCTTCTGGCGGCGTCGGCGACTGCGGCCGCCAGCGTGCGGAACATGGGATTCAGGTAGTAGCCCTCACGGCGCGCGTACACGACAATGCTGACGTCCGGATCGCACGACGCCGCGGTCGGCAGCGCCAGCACATCGGCCGTGTCATCCCGTAGGCCAAGCCCCGCAGAGCCGACCTGCCAATCATAGAGGGCGGTCCCCATTGACGAATTGCCGGCGCTTTCGTCGCCCCGGTCAGCCGCAGTCACCGCAAGCCCGCTTGCGCGGAAAAACCCGTTCAGGTAGTCCGCCACCTGTCGATTCCGGCACAAGGCGACGGAATATCGGCCTTCGGCGTGCAGCAAGTGATACCAATCCGCCAGGGGACCGTCGTCGCCCTCCGCTCCGTGGTGCGCATGACAGATTCGTATCGTGCGAGTTCCGCCGCTTGCCACTGCGGGTCCGAACGCGCCGATCAGTCCGTCGAAGAAACAGCTATCCAGATTCACCACCAAGCGCGCCCGCGTCTGTATGAGAAAACGCACAAGCAGACTGTGTCGCTCCGGTTCCCACAGATGTGCAAACGCCGGCTCCGCTCCGAGATCCAGGTGCCGCAGGCGCAGCCAAGGCGAGTCAGGCGCCTGCTCAGGCATGGTGGATGGCTGGAAATCGGCTTGGTCGCGCATCGGGGCCAGCGCGACGATCAGCACGTCGAGAGCGGGAGCTTGCCGCTGCCGCTGCGCCGCCAGAAAGTCTTCGACTACGCCGAGATTCCACGCCGCAAGGCGGTCGCAGAAAAACACGATGGGCTCCCGGTCTTCGCTCAGCTGAGCCATCAGCCTCAGGTAGAGGTGTCCGACCGCCGGATAGAAATGGGGTGTCTCCAGCCGAATCGCGCGACGGTCGCGGTATAGATCGTACAGGCCGAGTTCGATTTCACAGGCCTGCCCGACCTTCACTTCGAGCCACGGCGGCATGCAGGTCCAGCGCCGCTGATCCCCAAGCGGCCCTCTAGAGCGATCCGCAAAACGAATAGCGGCCGAAGGATAGGCTGCGTCCAGGGTTGGGACCATCGCTCGACCAAGAAGGCGGGTCGGCAAGAACGTGAACCCGCGCAAGCTACCTAGGCTGACGTGGTTGGGCTGCCGTCGGTAAAAGTAGACCGTCTCGGGGACAACAGCATGCTGAATGCCTTCGACGATGGACTCGCAGGTCCAGTGCCAATCCTCCGATCCCAGGTTGTGCGCCCGATCGCACGGCAAGAACGGAAGCCGTCGAAACAGGGCCGTGTGCGCGATTATGTCCGCGGCATAGTGCCAGGATGCGATGAGGTTCAGCGGGTGGAAAAGCGGGCTATCGGTTCCGATCTGGATCCGGCCGTAGCTTTCGGCGCCAAAGTTCAAGCGCACTTCTGCGTGGGCTACAATGCGTTCGTCGTCGCGACCCTCCAGGAACTGCACGCCCTTCCACAACCAGTCGGGGTCGAAAAGATCATCACCGTCGAGCAAGGCGAAGTACTTGGTGTCGACGTTGGCAATGCCATGATTGCGGGCGCAGGAGAGATCGCCAAAGTCGACTTCATGTATGGCATCGAGTTTGGGCCGGAAGCGGGAGACCTGCGCGCACGTGAACGCGTCACCACGATCGATGACCGCGACGATGCGGCAGCCGACGCCATGGCGGGCAGCTTCTTCGACGGCGAGCACGGCACTGCGCAACGCCGGGTGGACGAGGTGACGCTCCCGGTGAAAAAAGGCCAGTAGGGTTAGAACGGGTGACACGACCGGCCTTCCATTGCACACGTCATCGCTCGCAGCAAGGAGACAGACTTGTCTTCACAGCCCGACCTTCAATGCTCTCGAGACGACAGTTGAACCCATTCGGCCACCTGTCCGTTCGCGAGTGCTGGGAGCACTCGATGAGCGTTCGGCGGCGGCTATCCGGTCCACGGTTGCAAGCGCACGCGCTCGACTGCGATCGGCGCCGACAGAATGGCCTGGCCCTGTCGGGCGAACCATTCTGGATCGTCGGTGGTGGCGTAGTGCCGGGTGCCGTTGCGCCAAAGTCGACGTTCCATCTCGGGGTGGCGGATCAGCCAGTCGGCCAGGCGCTCGGCGACCAATCCGCCTTGCGCGATAATTTCCACCGACGCTGGCACCATGGGGCGAAGGGCTGGCAGAAGCAGCGGATAGTGCGTACACCCGAGCAGCAAACGGCTCGGCGGATCAGGCGCTGCAAAAAGCGGATCCAGGTATTTGTGCAAGAAATACTCAGTGCCAGGGCCTGACAGTTCACCGGCCTCGACCAGGGGAACCCACAGCGGGCAGGCCTTCTGAATCAGGCGCAACCCAGGCGCCAATTTGGCCAATTCCAGCGCGTAGGATCCCGACGCCACTGTGCCCGCGGTGCCCAACACCGCGACCGCGCCGCTGGTCAGGGCCGGCGCGGTCACGCCTGGTATGGCGCCCGGGGCCAGTCCGGCCAGCGCCTCGGCCGACGGCCTGACCACGCCCAGAATCCGCCGGTCGGGCCGGTGTGCCGGCAGGTGCCGTTGCTGGAGCGTGCGCAGGGCCTGGGCCGAAGCGGTGTTGCAGGCCAACACGACCAGGGGACAACCGGCATCGAAAAGAAACTCCACCGCCTCGCGCGTGAAGCTGTGCACGACCTCAAGACTCCGGGGACCGTAGGGATTGCGCGCGCTGTCGCCGAGATAGAGGTAGTCGTACATCGGCAGTCGGCGCAGCAAGGCTGCCAGGACCGTCAATCCGCCAAAGCCCGAATCGAATACGCCAATCATGTCAATCCTCGACCAGGGACGCGTATTCCTCCGACAGCATGAAGGCAACCATCTCCCGCATTGCTGTCGAACTGCGCACCCGCTCCTGCCTGGCGCCCTCATCGACTGAAGATCCCGCATCTTGCTTGAACTGGCCAGCCAGCACACGCAATGCCACGAGCGGACTGCCGCAACAGAGCAGGCCGACCCGGTCCGCTGTGTAGCGACAGCCACGCACGTAGCCTTCGAGATCCGGCGGCCGGGACAGCGCCTCGCCCGCATCGACCAGCAAGTCGGCGCGGACCTTTCCCGTGGGCATGAACCGGGCGATCGCGGCCTGTGTCAGCAGCGATGCCCAGGTGGAGGCCCGATCATCCTCACTGTCCTGTCCGCTGGTTTCCCCGTCGGTCGCACCAAGCGATACCGCACGAATCACCCCGCGCAGAAGCCCGCGCAGGGTTTCGACTGACAGACGCGCCACGGCCAGGGTTCCCGCGCGCGCCTGCTCAAGCGCACGCCCGATGAAGAAGCGCAACTCGCTGACCTCCAGGTCCTCGGCCCGCTGTCCCACCAGAACCATCAGCGGTCGCGAAGCCGCAAACGTGACGTCGACGCCCGCGCCGCGCACCACGGCGCGCAGGACCGGAGCGCCCAAGCGGTCGCGCAACTCCTGAAAAACCGTCTCGGCCTTGGGTCCCAGCGGCGCCCCCTCGACCGGCCCGCCCCCAACGTGGGGCACCTCGGCCAAAGCCGGGGCCAGGGCACGCAAGACGTGGCGCAAGGGTCCGCTGCACGAAGGATGCTCGGTTGCCGACGCATTCCACGCCGCCGGAAGCGCAGAATTCTGCGCACCCAGGTTCGCTATGCTTCCCTTGAGCGCCAAATCCGGGTTGAGGAAGAGCGCCAAGTCCCGCGCCGCACGCGCGATCGCCATCCGGCCAAAACGCTGTTGCAGGTAGGCCGAAAGCAGCACCATGCCGAGATCCGCGGGATCGCCGAGCACACCCCGAAGCGTGGCTGCGCACAGATTCGCCTCGAATTGCAGCGGGGTCGACATCCGCGTGGCCGCAAAAACCGCATCCAGCTTCTCGAAGACGCCTCGATCGGGCGGCAGCCGGCGCATGCCGCTCTCGCCGCCACCGCCCGTGCCCGGCTGGGCGGGCCGACACGCCAGGCGAGCCAACTCGCCAAGGCGCCGAGCCACCGCATCCACCTCGAACGTCGTTTTGGCCAGGGCATCGCGGACAAGGTCCTCGTCCTTGCTGGCCAGGATGGCCGCCACCGCCACGAGAAACGGAAAATCCGGATCGGCCGACGACGGCCGGGGTTCGGCATCAATGAGGCCGCGGCCCACCTCGGCCAGGTTGGCCAGATCGCCGCGTTCCCAGTAGTAGGTCACCAGGCGGGCCAGGGTGGGCGCGAAGCCAGGATCCAGATCCGAAGATCGCAGGTACGCATCGTTGGCCCCGTCGAGATCGCCGAGCGAGACCCGCAAAATCTCGCCCCTGCGGTAGAGCGCCGCGGCTCGCTCTTGTGGATCGTCGAGTTTGCGCGCCAGCCGTTCGCAGATCGCCGCTGCTTCACGATACAGGCCCAGTCGCTGATAGGTGTCGACCAGGCATTCAAGGACGCCACTGCGATCCGGATCGCTAGCCTGTGCCATCTCCAGGTTCTCGCGAGCGGCGGCGAGATTGCCGAGCGCGAGGTAGGTCTCACCAAGCCGGTGCCGAACGTCGGTCAAGCGCGCGACTGCATCGCGCGGCAGAAGGCGCAGCACCTCCTCAAGTCTCGCCACGGCGGCCGCGCGATCGTTGCGTGCCAGCGCCAAGCCTGCCAGCGCTTCGCGCGCCCCGGTGTGATGCGGATCCAGACGCGCTAGCTCCTGGTAGGCGGCCTCCGCCTCCCCGGGCTCACCGAACATCTCGGCCAGCTCCGCCCGGCGCAGGGCGAGCTGGTCAGGTGCGATGACCGTCGCCACGTCAGGCAAACCGGCCAGGTGCGCATAGGCCTTGCACGCCTTTTCCCAGTCCTGCGCGCGGTAAGCCAGGTCGGCCTGCGCGGCCCACGCTGGCGCGTGGTCAGGCACGAGCTCGAGCGCCTCAGATAGCAGGGCGCCAGATTCGTCGACCTGGCCGCGCCCTGCACAAATCCGCGCCTGCACCGTGAGCTGGCCAGCGCGAGCCCGTGGGCTGCTGTCCAGTACGCACGCACGTGCCAGCGCCTCCTCGGCCAAGGCGGCATTCTCGTTCCGCTCGGCAGCCTCGGCCTGGGCCAGCTGCCAGCGCGCGTGACAGGAAGCCGGCAGCTCGGGCACACGCTCCAGCAAAGTCGCCCAAGCCCGATCGCGCTCGGTCGCATCGGGCAGCCGCCCATACACGTCGAACAACGACTCGGCCAGCGCTGCGTCCGAAGGATTGTCGTCGAGGAGTTCCTCCAGCGTGGCCCGCGCTGTTCCCGTCGATACCGCGGGACGAACCACCACCGCCGCCAGGCGTTTGTCCACCTCCAGCCGCGCCGCCCGGTCGGCCTTGCGAAGCGCACGCAACCGCTGCCAGCAGGCGATCGCGTCGATCGCGTCGCCGGCCTTGTCCGCCAGGTTGGCGCGCAGGTCGAGCGCATCTTCGGGCAGAAGCGCGCTTCCCACCGACTGCAGCAGCGCGAGGGCCGGGCCTTCGCCCTCGGGACGCGCCAGATGCAGCCGGGCGCGCTCGATCAGCAAAGCCGCTGCCGCGGCGCCGTCGGGCTCGTTGTCCAGGCGTTCGAGCAGCAAGGCATCCGCCTCATCAAGCGCGCCCTTCTTGGCCAGCAGCGCGGAAAGCGCCCCGATGGCAGGGGACGAGCCTCGATCCGCCAGGTGGCGCAGGATCGATTCGGCTTGGGCGCGGCCATCGTCTTCCTGGGCCAGCCGACCGGCCAGCTCCAGTCCGATCGCCTCGCTGTCGACGCCAGCCGGCGCCTCTTGACCGTCGAGGACAGTCCACAGATGCCCAAGCAGCGCCTGCAACTCGTCGCCCCGGAATTGCTGGCGGCAGATCCCGGCCAGGCGATGCAGGCCGTACACGTCGTCGGGGGCCTGTTCCAAGAGGCGCCGGCAAGCCGCTTCCGCCTCATCGATCTTGCCTATCTGCTCCAGCACCTCGGCCAGCGCCGCCGTGACCGCCAAGCGCTCCGGGCACTCATCCAAGGCCTGCTCGCGCAGAACCAGGCACTCGGCCAACTGGATCTCCCGACCCAGCGCCTTGCAACCCTCGACCAAAATCTCAAGAGGTGCGCCATCAGGTTCAAGCGAAAGCGCCGCGGCCAGGGATGTCTCGACCTGCGCCGCTTGCTCCGCCTGCTGCGCGGCCTGGGCGGTGCGCAGGTGGGCCTCGCCCATCACGGCGACCGTACAGCCCGGACGGGTCAACAACTCTTGGTACTCGCGCTGGCTCTCCTGCCACTCCCCCGCTCGCCAAAGCAGTCGCGCCAGGGCCAGCCGCGCCTCCGCGTTGCCCACGTCGAGATCGAGCAGCACCTGGTAGGTGGCGAGCGCGTCCTTCTGGTTCTGCAACCGTTCGCCAAGCACCGATCCCAAACATTGCAGCAAGGCCTTGGCGTCTTCGGGCCTGACTTCGGCCAATCTCCGGTGCAACACATCGGCCAGCCCGCCCCAGTCACCCGTCTCGCCCGCGACCACTTGCAGCGCATCCAAGGCCGGCACGCAGGTCGGATCGGCTCGCAACGCCGATTCAAGCAGACCCACCGTCTCCTCGCTCGCCGCTGACATCTCGCGTGTGAGCCGAGCCGCCTCGCACAGACGCGCCGCCCGCTCTTCCGTCGAATCGGGCGTGCGAGCGTCAGTCGCCCACGCCGCCAGCGCCTGCGCGGCCTCGCGAACCTCTCCTCGTTGCGTGTGGATATCGACCAGACGCTGCCAGGCTGCCTGTGCGGTCGGCCCCGGCGCTTCGCCCCGCAGACACTCGTTCAGCCACTCGATGGCGGCCTCCTCGTCGCCCAAGACCAAGCACAGCGCAGCCATCTGGCGGGCGGCCTCCGCTCGCGGCGCCGCGGAATCGGGCCAGGTCTCACGCACAAGCAGGTCATCGAGGGCATCCACCGCCTTGGCGCAAAGGTCGGGCTCGCCCGATGCCAGTGCCAACTCGGCCATCTCAATCGCCGCTCCCGCACCGTCCGCCGATCCTGACTTCGCGCCCAAGGCCCGCCGCCCTAGCATCGGCAAGATCTCGTCCCAGCGATCATCGGCCCCAAAACGCAGGGCTAGGGCGCGAACCGCGGAACCCATTCTGGGCCGCTCGTCCAGCGACCCTGCCAGCGCCTTGCCAGCGCGGTCCGTCTGCTTGGCCAGTCGCCACTGGTGTGCCGCCGCCAACCAGGCAAAGGCACGGTCCATGCGCGGGCTGTCGCTGCTGCCGGCCAGACTCTCGAACAACTCGGCGGCCTGCACGAAACGACCATCTTCACTCGCGACCACCGCCTCGGCCAAGGTCGCGATGGGAAGTCCCGGCCAGCGCTGCAGCGCCGCCGCCGCTGTCGATTCAGCCTCGGGCAGCAGCTCTGTCGCCGATGTCAGCAGTCCTAACAGGCGAGCCGTTCCCGCCCTATCCCCACTGTCCACCGGCGCCGTCTGACGATAGCTGGAAAGCGCGCTCGCCACATCCCCAGCCAGCAAGGCAGCCTCGGCCGCCGCCTGCCGGCCCAAAGCCGCCGCATGGTCGACCAACCGCTCCGGCGCTGCCGAAGCGCCCGCAGGATCGGAGACATCCGCAGATGAAAAGAACGCAACCGTCAGACGCTGTGATGCCGCGTCGGCGCGCAGGGTGGAGCCGTCCAAGTGCCGGCGCTCGGGCATCCGCCACCCGCACATGGGCAGCAGCGCAAGCAGGGCCAGCTCCCGCAGATTGATTTCCAGGTCGGTGGCGCCTTCGAGGTGGGCAAGCGGCGCGACGCCTTCCTCAGGTTGGCGAGACGGCGCCGCACCCAGCGCGGTAAAGAGCGCCGTGACGAGCAAAGGCGACGGCACCGGAAGAAAGCCGTAGACCCGCACGTCAAATATCGAAAGGCGCGCCCGGCCTGGCTGCACCATGGTGAACGCGCCGGTGGCGGTGAATTCGGCCTGGCGATCCCCGAGCACCGCCCGCGCTCCGATGCGAATCAGGCCATCATCGATCTCCACCTGCGGGCCGAAGAGCCCATAGTCCGTAAGCGGCGCCTCGCGCAGAAAGTCCGTCAGGTCATCGGCGCGAAACGACACCGCCATCTCGCGCAGCTTGAGCCGATGGTTCTGAAAGCGGGTCACGCCCCCGGACAGATCGAACGGGAAGCGCAGGTTGGGGATCTCAAGATCCAGCTTCTCCACACGGCCGAAGGTAGAGAGAGCCCGACCGGCCAGGCTCAGAAGGCCTCGCCCTTCTATGAAGGTGAGTCGGAGTGCCCCTTCGGTGTCAGCCATGATCCTTCCCTGTCTGACGATTGTAGAACAGGTCGCCCCGCCGTCCACCGAAGTACAGCAGGAGCAGGACACAAAACAGAACGCCAAGCGCCGCGGCCAGCAGGGGAACCTGAACCATGAGGGTGGAGGTCAGCTGAACCACGTCCTCCAAGGCCGGCGGTGCATCCCCGGTTCGGGCGTGGGCCTTGGCCGCCACGGCCTGCAACACAGGCACGGCATCCGCCACCCCATGGCGCACAACCGCCAGCAGGAACAACCCGCTGCCAAGGTAGAGCGCCATGCCAGCCCACCCGGCAATCACACTGGCAGGACGAGCCCGCGGATCGTTGGAAAACACGGCGGCTACAGCGAAGAAGAACAGCAGCGCCAGCAGCAGGCGGGCTACGGCCTCAACCCTGGCGGCCACGGGGTGGGCGTGGGCCACGGCCTCGTCGAGGGCAAGCTGCCCGCGAATCAGCACCTCCTGATTGACGTCGGTCAGCCCGTCCAGCCGGGCCTCAACCATCGATCGGCCGGTGGCCAGCCCGCGCAAGTCGGTCAAGCTGCCCAAGAACAGACGCGCGCCCGCCAGCAGCATGAGCACCGCCAGCACAGTGACCCAGCGTGGTCGCCCCGCTGGCAAGCGCAAAGGCCCGCCGGAAGGCCGATTCGTCCCCTCCCCCGGACCCTGGTTCGCGCTCATTGGCTCGGGTGAGAATTGCCCTTGCTAGAACCGCGGCGGCGAGCAGGGCTCGTAGTTTACCGCGCCCTCGGCTCCGCCTTCATAGCGAAGAAGGTCCATGTTAACGTCGATCTTCTTCGCATCCCTGGCCTCCACGCAGCGCCGTCGGGCCCAGTCCATCACGACCGCCTGGCCCTTCTGCTGGATGGCGTCGTCGGCCAGTCTCTGCTTCTCCTTTTCAAACTCGGCCATGTCGGGCTTCATGTGCTCCTTGAGCTTGACCACGATGACGCTGCCGAGTTCCTGGAAGGGTCCGCCGTAGGGCGCCTCGGCGGTGAGATCAAAGGCAGCTTTGGCCACCGTCGCGGCTGGGCCGATACCCTGCACCATTGTGCCACGACGCGAATACAGTCCAGTTTCCTCCGCGCGGGGCGCGTCGGTCTTGCTGGCCTTGTCGTCACCGTCAGGGGCGGGAAAGAGATCCTTCAGGGTCTTGCTCGGATCGGCCTTGGCCTTGGCCAGGGCCGCCTCGGCTGCGGTCTTGGCGCGCGCCTGCGAGCGCTCCTGGCGCAACTCCGATTCGCCAATCTCCAGACGCGCCTGCTCGAAGGCAATGTCACCCTCGCGGGTAGCCTCGGGAACGACCAAGGCCAGGCCGCCTGCGATCTTCACCGGTCCGACCAGCTCGCCGTCCTTGGCCGCCCACACCTTGTCCTCGACCTCAGAACCCAGGGTCGTGCCGCCCTTGCGCTGCCAGCCCAGGTCCCCGCCCCGCGCCTTGCTGTTGGCATCATCAGACGACGCCTTGGCCAGCTTGGCCAGCGGCTCGCCTTTGCGCACACGTATCGCCAGGGCATCCGCACGCTTCCCGGCGTCGGCGGTCTTGTCTGGATCAGCGTCGGCCGCGACCGCGACCAACAAGAAGCGCAGCCGGCGCTGCTTGGGCTGCTTGTCGTAGAGCGCTGTCTTCCTTTGGTCGTACAGCTTCTTCAGCTTGTCTTCGTTGGTCTTGGCGTAGGTAGCAATCTCTTCGGGCCGCAACTCGATCTCGTTCTCGTAACGGTGGATCGGGAAACGCAGGTACTCGATATTCACCCGGTCAGCTTGGCGCAGGTAGTTTTCTTTGACCTCGTCAGCCGACACGCCAACGCCAGAGCGCAGGAGGTCGCGCATGCGGGCCGCCATCAGCTCACGGCGCTGCTGCTCGATGAACGACTTGGGCGACATGCCCAGGTGGTACTGCGCGAACTTGCGGAAAGCCTCGTAGGAGAACTTCCCCTCCTGCTCCACGTAGGGGAGCTTCTGCTCGCGCCCCATACTCATCATCTTGGCCTCGCCAATGAGGTCTTCGACCTCTTCGTCGCCGACGCGGAATCCCAGGCGCTCCGCCTCGGCCGCTAGCAGCTCACGATCGATGAGCAGATCCATGATCGTCTCCTTGAGGCGTATCTGCTTGGCCTGCTGCGGAGAGATCGATCCGGCGTTCAGGACGGTGAAAGCGTAGGTCCAGTCTTTGAGCGTCACCGCGCGACCGTCGACCCGGGCGGCACCCTCGGTTACCCGTTGGGGCATCCGCATGCCGCAGCCACCGACGGACTGGGGACCAAAGTTGACTATGAACACAACGATCACGATCGAGAACAACAGATAGATGAGCAGCGATCGGGATTGTTGACGCATCTGCTCGAGCATTTAGCAAGGCCTCCGTTTCACTTGTCTGGGTATGACGAAAGGTGCGGCAATCTAGCACGACCGACAAGGAAAACGCACCTCCATGCGAGACCAAGCACAAAACACTCGCGAAGTCGTCATCCCCTGAAGATTGCCGCCCATCGACGAGACGCTTCGCAGAAGCCACCTTGACTCCGTCGCCAGTCGCCTCGATAGTCCCCCCTCATGAACTGCCGACGGTTCGCGTGTTTTGTGATCGTTGTGCTGCAGGCAGTGCTGGCCGCGCGCCCAGCGCGGGCTCAGACGGCCGCAACCGGCCCAACTGCGCAACCCGGGCCGCAGCCGTACTCGCCACCTCAACCCAGTCCGCCACGGGCGTATCCGCCACCCCAGCAGTATTCACCCCAGCCCTATCCGCCACAGCCCAATTGCCCAGCCTGCCCACCAGGCACCCTCTGTCAGAACGGATACTGCGTTCCGGCCTACTATCCATCCTGTCCAATCGGAACGGTATTTGATGGCGTGGGAACCTGCGTTCCGGTTGGGTACTACCCAGTTCCCCCACCGCGATTGGGCCCCGACCCTGAAGTCGAGCGCGCGCACGCGGTTCGCATGGAGAACCGTATGCGCCCGAAGTTCACCATCGATCTGGAAGGTGGGATCGGCATTCTGGGTTTCGGGGGCGACGTCATTACGCCCTCGTTTCTGGCATTGGCAGGCTACCGCCAGAACTACGCGTCATGGTTCGGCCTGCACGTGCGAGCTGGGTTGGTTCTCGGTATCGCGACTTTCGATGCGTCGAATTCCAGCTCCAGTTCGTACAGCACCAGCGAAAGCCAGACCGACAGCACGTCAATGACAGGCGGAATGCTGGAGGTCCTGCCGTTCTTTGGCCCCTTTGGGCGGTTCTATTTCGGCCCCATCATTTGGGGCGGATACCTCAACTTTGGGTCCAGCGAGCTTTACTCAGCTCCTGTTCATGAGATGCTGGAAAGCCGAGCGTTTCTCGGCCTTGGCGGGGAAATGGGCTGGGTGCTCGGCGATCGAGAGCAGACGGTTCTATCGTTTGCTGTCCGCGAGGCTTCCCTCAACTCGAACACCGTGTTCTTTACAGCCGGAATCGGCTTTCAGATCTGAGATGGTGCGCCGCTGGCGACTAGGGCGCGCGAAGCGCGGGGCGGGCGGGGTGGGCTGCCCGTCCCGAAGCCCCCGCAGGGAGAGCCGGCGGGCTCCCCACGCCACCAATTTGGGAACCCTGAAAGGGTTCCCATTACCTTAGTTCTTGGCGCGGTTCAGAAACCCGTTCACGTCGTTGCGCAGAACCTCGGCCCGGATGGGTTTGTCCATCAACAAATCAGCCTTCAGCCACGACTGCTGCACCGCCGAATCTGCGGCAAATGACAGGCCGGTCGCAGCCTTCACCGCGGTGACCATGATCACGGGAGTGTCGGGATAGAGCTTCTTGATGCGATGACAGAGCACGAACCCGGAATCCTTTTCCTCCATCATCAGATCCAGGATGGCCAGGTCGGGTTTGAATGACAGGAGAAGTTCCTCCGCCTCATGCTGCGTTCCCGCTGGATGCACCTCATGACCGTCCTGAGTCAGAATCAGCGTCAGCTGGTCCACAATATCGGGATCATCGTCCACAACGAGTATTTTCTTTGCGTTCGCCATTGTAACTTCCTTCCAGACTTCGCGTGGACCCCTTCTAGATCAACACGTCCCGCTTGTGATAGTGCGTATGCAGGAGCTTGTGGCTCATTTCACCCAACGGGGCGCCCAGGAACTCCTTGTACAGGCGGGCCACATCTTCATTCTTGTGGCTGACTCGCAGGGTTTCGTCACGGTCGATCTGATAGAGCGCCTGCATGCGCGCCTTGATAGCGTTCTGATCCCCATCAAGCGGTTGACCGCCGCCGGCTATACAGCCGCCGGGGCAGGTCATGACCTCGATGAAATGGATGTCCTTGCGACCCGCCCGGATTGACTCCAGCAGAAGCGCCGCATTCTTCAGGCTGCTGGCCACGGCCACTCCGACCTCGAGATCGCCGATCTTGATCTTGGCCTCTTTGATGCCCTCCAACCCGCGCATCTCCTGAACTTTCAGTTCCTTCAGCTCCTTGCCGGTCAGGAGGAAGTACGCGCTGCGGACGGCGGCTTCCATGACGCCGCCGGTGGCGCCGAATATCTTGCCAGCGGTTGATCGCATGCCGAACGGCGAGTCCGCGTGATCCGGTTCAACGTCCATCATGTCGATGCCGAACATGCGAATCAGCTGGGCCAATTCACGCGTAGTCAGGACGTAGTCCACATCCGGGACGTAGTTACGGCCCATCTCCTCGCGCGCGCACTCAAACTTCTTGGCCGTGCAGGGCATGATGGAGACGCTGACGATCTTCGACGGCTCAAGGCCTTCGCGCTGGGCGAAGAAGCTCTTGATCACCGCGCCCATCATCTGCTGCGGACTCTTGCAGGTGGACAGGTTGGGAATGAAGTCGGGGTAGAATTGCTCGACGTACTTGATCCACCCAGGCGAGCAACTGGTCATCATGGGCAAGGTGCCGCCGCTCTGGATGCGCTTCACCAATTCTGACCCTTCTTCCATGATGGTCAGATCCGCCGTGAACGAGGTGTCGAACACCCGCTTGAAGCCCAACTTGCGTAGGGCCCCGACCATATGGCCGTCGGCGTCCTTGCCCGGCTTCACGCCGAATTCCTCGGCGATACTCACCGACACCGCCGGGGCGTGCTGGACCACCACGAACTTGGTCGGGTCAGACAGGGCCGCGACGACTTCGCTCAGGTAGCTGTGCTCGGTCAATGCCGCTGTCGGGCAAGCCAAGATGCACTGACCGCAGTTGATACACGACGAGACGTTGAGACCGGTTTCAAACGCTGTCCCCACCACCGCCTTGGGACCGCGGTGAATGAAGTCGATGGCCGACACGCCCTGGATTTCCTCGCACACCCGCACGCAACGGCCGCACAGCACGCACTTGTCCGGGTCGCGCACGATGGAAGGCGACGACACGTCCATGTCGCGGTTGTTCTTCTTGCCAATGTAGTGGCGCTGGCGAATGCCGAACTCGGCGGACAATGACTGCAGATCGCAACGCTGGTTGCGCGTGCAGTACAGACAATCGTCCGGGTGATTGGAGAGTAGCAATTCCACGATCGTCTTGCGTGCGGCGAGCACCTTGGGCGATCGGGTCTTGATCTTCATGTCCTTGGCCACTGGGAAAGAGCAGGACGGCACCAGGCTGGGCGCGCCCTCCACTTCCACAATGCACAGACGACAGGCGCCGCTGGGCGGGAGGCCTTCCATGTGACACAGGGTCGGCACATGGACGCCTTCGCGCTTGCACACTGAAAGGATGGTCTCGCCCCCGTTGGTCTCGATGGGCTTGTTGTCAATTTCAATCGTAAACATCGTGTATTCCTCGCGATGACTCAGGTTCAGTGCAAGGGCCTGGTGAAATCGAGGTCGCAGCGTAAGCAGCGCCGCGCCTCACATTGGGCCGCCTCTTCCGTGATGCACAACTCGACCTCGGCGAAGTTCCCTTTCCGCTCGGCCACCGACAGATGGGGCTGCTGCACCCGCGCCGCCATCACATCGCCCTCTTCTTCTTCCCCGGCCACATGCACTGGCTCGACGTAGAAGGACGGCAACTTCACCTTCGGTAGCTGCTTGAGTAGCTTGCCCGTGACGAAGTTCTGCACCATCACTGCTGCGCTCTTGCCCGCGGCAATGGCCTTGATCACCGTGCTCGGGCCGGTGGTCACATCGCCCCCGGCAAAAACGCCGGGACGGCTGGTGGTCAGCGATTCGGAATTCACAGTCACCGTGCCCCAACGCGTGGCCTTGAGGTCGGTCAGGCCGGCGGTTTCCGGCTGCTCGCTGATGGCCACCACCAGCGTGTCCAGATCCACCACGTGCTCAGATCCAGGAATCGGCACGGGCTGCTGGCGGCCCGAATCATCGGGCGGCCCGAGCTCGTTGTCGATGAGCTTCACTCCGCAGAGCTTGCCGTCCTTGACCACGACGCCGACCGGCGCCACCAGAGGCTGCAGCACGATGCCCTCGGCCAACGCGGCTTCGATTTCCTCCTCGTAGGCCGGCATTTCCGCGCGTGTGCGGCGGTAGAACACCGTCACGCCAGTCACGCCCTTCTGGCGGTAGGCGACGCGGGCGGCATCAATGGCAGAGTTGCCGCCGCCGACGATTCCCACCTTGCCCTTGGCCAGGTACTTGCCTTCTAGATTGTAGGCCTTGAGGAACTTGATGCTGGGGATCACGCCCTCGGCGTCGTCGCCCGGCACCCCGAGCCGCTTGCTCTCATGCGCGCCAGTGGCCACGTAGACCGCCTTGAACCCGCCCTTGTCCATGAGCGAATCGATGGTGAAGTCCTTGCCGAGCGTCTGGTTGAACTTGACCTCGACGTTGGCATTAAGCAGGGAGTCGATCTCCTTCTGCAAGGTATCGCGGGGCAAGCGGTATTCGGGAATGGCCGAAATCAACATGCCCCCGGCCTTGGACTCGCGTTCAAACACCGTGACCCGGTTGCCCATGACACCCAGGTAGTGGGCCGCCGTCAGGCCCGAAGGACCCGCGCCGATGATGGCGATCTTGGGCGCGTTGGGACCTGCGACCTTGACCGGCTCCTTGTAAGTTTCAGGCGCCACGCGATCCACGATGAAGCGCTTGAGTGTGCGCACGGCAATAGGCTCGCCGCCGGTGGCGCCCGCGCGACACATCACCTCGCAGGGGTGATCGCAGACACGCGCGCAAGCCGACGGGAAGGGATTGGCGCTGCGGATGACCCGGTACGCTTCGTTGTACTCGCCGCGCGCGATGTGCGCGACATAGCGCCAGGCTTCCGTGCCCACCGGGCAAGTGTTCTGGCAAGGCGCGCCGACAAGGTCCTTGCACGCGCCAGCCGGGCAATTGCGCTCGAACACATGCGCTTCGTATTCCTCGCGGAACCAGCGCAGGGTCGACAGCACCGGGTTGGGCGCGGTCTGTCCCAAGCCGCACAGGCTGGTGGTCTTGATGGTCTCGGCCAACTCGGACAGGCGCATGATGCCCTGGAAGCGAACCAAGGCATCGATCTTCTCTTCCTTGCGCCGCGGCCGCGTGATGGCGTCGAGGATCTCCAGCATGCGACGCGTGCCCTCGCGACAGGGGATGCACTTGCCGCAGCTTTCAGTCTGGATGAACTCCATGAAGAACTTGGCAAAGTCCACCATGCAGGTGGTCTCGTCGAGAACCACAAGGCCGCCTGACCCCATGATGGCGCCGGCGCTCTTCAGAGTTTCGTAGTCGATGGGCGTGTCGAGCAAATGTGGCGGGATGCAACCACCCGAGGGACCGCCGATCTGAACCGCCTTGAACTTCTTGCCTGCCGGCGGCCCGCTGCCGCAGTCGAAGATCACCGTGCGCAACGAGGTTCCCATGGCGACTTCCACCAGACCGGCGCGCTGGACCTTGCCGCTGACGGCGAAGATCTTGGTGCCCTTGCTCGTGGCGGTGCCCACAGCGGCGTAGGCCTCGGCGCCCTTGCGCATGACCACCGGAATGTTGGCCAAGGTCTCGACGTTGTTGATGACCGTAGGCTTGGCGAAAAGCCCGCTCTGCGCCGGATAGGGCGGCCGCGGACGCGGCATGCCGCGCCGGCCTTCGATGCTGTGCATGAGCGCGGTTTCTTCGCCGCACACAAAGGCGCCGGCACCCATCTTGATGTGGAACTGCAGGTTGAACCCGCTGCCCATGATGTTGTCGCCAATGAGGCCGTAGGCCGTGGCGCGCGCAATGGCCTCGCGCAGGCGCTGCACCGCCAGCGGGTACTCAGCGCGAATGTAGACATAGGCGTCCTTGGCGCCGATGGCGTAGGCGCCGATCATCATGCCTTCCAGCATCTTGTGCGGATCGCTCTCGATAAGCGCGCGGTCCATGAAGGCACCGGGATCGCCCTCGTCGGCGTTACAGATGAGGTACTTCTGGTCGCTCGATTGGGCGAGAGCCATCTTCCACTTGCGACCGGTCAGGAAGCCGCCGCCGCCTCGGCCGCGCAGTCCGCTCTTCTCGATGGTGTCGCACACCACTTCGCGAGTCTTGGTGCGAATGGTTTCGAGGAAGGTCTTGTATCCGCCGCGTGCGATGTACTCCTCGATGCTGCTGGGATCGACAATGCCCGAATACTCTAGGACCCAGCGCAACTGCGGCTTGAAGAAGGGATGCTCGTCCAAGAACGGCAGGTCGGCCCACGCCTCGGCTGGTCCAGCGCGGAATTGCCCGACCAGATTGGCGGTCGGGACGGTGCCCGCAAACACGCCGTTGAGGATCTCACCCGCGTTTTCGGGAGACACCTGCATGAACGACAGGCGGCGCTTGCCCGGCATCTGCACGTCCATCATCGGCTCGAACGCGCACATGCCGATGCAGCCAACCTCGACGATCTCGACGTCCTTCTTGTTGGCATCCAGATACTCGCGCACAGCCTTGCTAACCTTGACCACGCCCGCGCCCATGCCACAGGTTCCCATGCCGAGGTAAATGACCGGCTTGGTGACCACGTCGCGACGGAGCTTGGCCAGATAGGCTTCTTGCCCGGCGTCCTTGGCTGCGCCCGCCTTCAAGTACTCAAGGACGATAGGATCGGGCGTGGTGGACACTTCCAGCGGGGCGAAAAGCGATTTCGGCATAGTGGTCATGACTGCACCGCCTCCTTGCGGCAGCCGTCGAGGAGCTTGCGCGCCCGGGTCGGCGTCATACGAGCGAAGAACTCACCATTCACACACATCACGGGCGACAGGCCGCAGGCGCCCAGGCAGGCGACGACCTCAAGGCTGAAGACGCGATCCCGGCTGGTTTGGCCGGGAAGGATTTTCAGTTCCTTCTTCACGGTGTCGAGCAGGGACAACGATCCCTTCACGTGGCAGGCCGTGCCCCGGCACACCTGGACATGGAACTTGCCCGTGGGGTGAAAGCGGAACTGGTTGTAGAAAGTCGCGACGCCGAACACCTTGCTGGCGGGCAGCCTGAGGTGCTGGCCAATCGCGATGACCGATTCCTTGGACACGTACCCCTGCGCGTCCTGAACCTCCTGCAAAATCGTGATCAGGGAGTCCCGGCGAGCATTCGGGTACTTCTTGAGGATGGGCTGAATGTCCTGTGTGACTGTTGTCATTTCACCAGATCCCTCTTGTTACAGATCTCACAATGTGAAATCTTTCACGACCAAGCGTATCATTCTCCATTGGTTTTCGTCAAGGAGCGTTTTCGTATTTCAGAACACAACTCGGCGGCCCTCGGCCACATCGGCACCAAGGTCGCAAGACTTCACACCGCGATACGTATCTATTCAATATCGCTGGGAATATTCCGCATGATTCGTCGCGCCGGTGCCCTGCTCTGCTTGACCGCCTGTGCGCCATGCTCACGCGGCCGGCCCGTATGGGCGAACGACCCTCCGGGCCAGCGCAGGCCGGCCCGCGTGAGCGGCCGCGTGAGCGGTAGCGACCAGCGAAAGGCGGCCTGCGTGGGTGGCCTGGGTGAGCGTGAGCGGCACGCGACCCGAGACCCGTCCTCCCGCAAAACGCCCACGAACTCGCTCACGCCCACGCTCTCGCGGCCCGCGACCCGCCATCCGCGGGCCGACCCTTCGGGCGGCACGCAATTACCCGACAAGCGCTAGCTATCCGCGCTTCCGGTCGAGAAAACGCCGCGAATCCCCCCGTTTCCCGAAGCCGATGGTCTCGCCCAGGCTAGCGATGCGCGTTTCCAGACAGCCGCGGCACTGGGTGGCCGATTCGTCCAGGCAAGGCTTGCCGTCGTAAAGCTGGTAGGAGCCTCGGTATTTGGGGTCAGTCAGGTTGGGCATGATCACATTGGCCCCGGCCATCAGCCCCTGTTCCCGCCCGTCGGGCGCCAATGTCTGCAACGCCGTAGCGGCTGCGATGTTCACGTCTGGCAGATACAGGCGCGTGGCCGCAATCATGCGCAAAGCGCGGGCCAGTTGTGCATGTCGCTTCCAGGCGAAGTTGCGGATGGCGTCGCACATCGGCGTATCGGCGTGCGGAATGAACGGCCCCATGCCGATCATGACGACTTGCTCTTGCTCGAAGAACAGGATGTCGCGGGCCAACTGTTCCGAAGTTTGCCCGGGCAAACCGATCATCACGCCCGAGCCCATCTGGTAGCCGATGCTGTGAAGCAGGCGCAGACAATCGCGACGGCGCTCCCAACTGTGATCCGCAGGGTGGAGTTGACGGTACAGTTCGGGATCGCTGGTTTCAATGCGCAGCAGGTAGCGCTCGGCGCCGGCCGAGAACCACTGGCGGTATGTCGCCTCCGACTGCTCGCCGACTGACAAGGTAATCGCCAGCTCGTCATTCGAAAGAGCGCGGATCTTCGTCACCAATTCCGTGACCAGTTCGATGAAAGCCGGATCGCTGCGTTCCCCCGATTGCAAAACCAGGGAGCCGTACCCCTGTTCGTGCGCCCAGCGAGCGCCCGTCAGAACCTCTTCAACGGGGATACTGTAGCGTTCGACCTTGTGATTGCTGCGCCGGATGCCACAGTACAGGCAGTCTTTGCTGCACAGGTTCGACAGCTCGAACAAGCCGCGGAAATAGACCACCGAGCCGACTGTGCGGGTCTTGACTGCGTAGGCGGCGGCGAGCAGACGTGACTGTTCCGCCGGCGCCTCGGCGTCCAGCAATACAGCCAAGTCACCCGGGTCGGGTCTAGGTTTGGCTAGTATTTCGTCGAGTCTGCTCATGGCGAAACAGCACCTCCTCGGCGGCAGGGAAAGGCGCCAGGGCGCGGGCAAAAATCCCCAAGCTGTAGGCAATGCAGAGGCCGTAATTGGTGAAAGGCACACCCGCCGCACGGGCCCGCAAAATGCGACTCAAGACTTCGCGCCGGTTCAGTGTGCATGAGCCACAGTGGACAATCAGTCGGTAGGGCGACAGATCGGCCGGAAAATCGTGTCCCTGCACATTGTGGAAGTCCAGGCGACCGCCCACATACTGTGTAAGCCAGCGCGGAATCTTCACGCGACCGATGTCCTCGCCGATGGGGTGATGGGCGCAGGCTTCGGCGACCAGCACGCGATCCCCCGGGCGAAGCTTTTCGATGGCTAGTGCGCCCTCGACTTGAGCAACCAGGTCGCCCTTGAGACGCGCGAAAAGAATGGAGAAGCTGGTCAGCGCGACTGTGGCCGGTGTGTCGGCCGCGACTTTGAGAAAGGCCTGAGAATCCGTGATCACCAGACGCGGCGGCGCACGCAAGCCGTCGAGAGCGGCGCGCAGCTCGCGCTCTTTCACCACCAGGCCCATCGAGTCGTGATCGAGCAAATCGCGCAAAACCTGCACCTGCGGCAGGATCAGTCGTCCCTTGGGTGCTTCCTTGTCAATGGGAACCACAAGCACCGCCAGCTCGCCCGGGCCGACCAAATCAGCGACTATGGGGCGACCATCGAGAAAATCCGCAGGGGCCTGACTGAGCAGCGCCTGTCGCAGGTCGAGAAGGCCCGCGCCCGTGACCGCGCTGGCTTCCACTGTGTGAATCCCGCGCTCGCGCAAGGCCGCAAGTGCGCCTGACGGGGCCGCCGCCGCGTCCGATTTGTTGAACACCACCACCAGCGGGACCTGGCGCGCCTGCATCTCGCGCACTAGGGATTCCTCAAACGGCCCCCATTCGCCCGCAGCCACAATCAGGCCCAAATCGATTCGGTCGAAGACTTCTGTCGTACGCTTTACCCGCAGCTCGCCAAGCGCGCCTTCATCGTCAATGCCGGCGGTGTCGATGAACAACACCGGGCCGAGCGGCAGAAGCTCCATGGGCTTCTCGACAGGATCCGTCGTAGTTCCCGCCACGTCCGACACCAGCGACACATGCTGGCGCACAATCGCATTGAGCAGGCTGGACTTGCCAACATTGCGCCGGCCCAGGATCCCGATGTGCAACCGCATGCCCTTGGGCGTGGAGAGTTTCGTCATGGCTGCCCTCCCCTGTCCGGCGATCCCAGACGGCACACGGCCTCGGGCGTGGTCAATTCGAAAAACTCTGCTTCAGTCAGAATGCCATCAGCCAGCACGACATCGCGAATGGAACAGCGGCGCTCAGTTGCTTTGCGGGCGACGGTGCATGCGGCCTCGTAGCCCACGCGCGCCACCAGTGCCGTGACCACGGCAGTCGACGCCTCCACATGCGCTCGACAGCGTTCTTCGTCGGCTGTTATGCCTTCGACGCAAAACCGACGCAGGATCCGCGCCGCGCCGGCAAGCAGGTCCAGACTGTCGAGCAGACAGTGAGCGACGAGCGGCAGGAACGGATTCAACTCCAGACTCCCAGCTGCGCATGCCTGCGCAATGGCCACGTCGTGGGCCATCACCAGCATTGCCGCTTGGCTTGTCGACTCGGGGATCACCGGATTCACCTTGCCCGGCATGATCGACGAGCCGGCTTGCCGAGCGGGCAGCTTGATCTCGCCCAGTCCCGCTTCGGGTCCGGACGAAAGCAGCCGCAGGTCAGACGAAATCTTGAGAAAATTCACCGCGCAGGCCTTGAGAATTCCCGAAACCTCGGCAAACACATCCGCGTTCTGCGTCGCCTCAACCAGGTTTTCGGCGCGGGCGACACTGAGTCCGGTCAACTGGGAAAGCGCATCCACGACCTGAAAGATGAACATGCGCGGAGCGCCCAGACCCGTTCCAATCGCAGTCCCCCCAAGATTCACCACGCGCAAACGCTCTGTGCATTTGTAGATGCGCCATCGGTCGCGGGTGAGGGCCTCGGCGTAGGCGCCCATCTCGCGGCCCAGTGTGGTCAGGACAGCATCCTGCATCTCGGTACGGCCGACCTTCACGACATGGGCAAAGGCCTTCTCCTTCTCTTGAAAGGCCTCCTGCAGCGCCACGATCTCGCTTTCCAACGCCGCCAGCAGCCACAAACCCGCCACCCGCATCGCCGTCGGGAACGTGTCATTGGTCGACTGATGGCGATTGATGTCGTCAAGGGGCGACACGCGCTCATAGCGCCCGAGCGGCTCACCCAGGAGCTGCAGGGCACGATTGGCCAACACCTCGTTGACATTCATGTTCGTGCTGGTGCCCGCCCCGCCTTGCAAAGCATCCACCACCACGTGCTGGTCGAGCTGCCCGACGGCCATTTCGGCACAGGCCCGCACAATGGCCTCGCCCTTGGCCGCGTCCGTACTCCAGACGCCCAATCGCTGATTGGTGATCGCGCACGCCCCTTTCACCGCACCAAAGGCGCGCATCAGGGCCGAATGCACCGGCCGCCCGCAGAGCGGGAAATTTTCCAGCGCCCGCACTGTGTGCACGCCATAGAGCGCGCCTGCGGGAACGTCCATTTGTCCCAGCAGGTCACTCTCAGTGCGTACTTCGTTCATGGACTCCGCTTCGCCTCAAACCAAAACATCGCGTTTTCCGCCCTTCACCTGGCGCACCAGCCCCTCGGAAATTGCCTTCTGGCGCGCGTCCATGTTGGCCAAAGTGCTGCCCACCAGAGCTTCGCCCACTTTGCGCGTCTCCGGGCCAGCGTAGTCTTCCAAGTATTCAGTGAAGGTCGACAGTGCATTGGGGTCGCAGTGCAATTTGATGGCGCCGGGCTTGGCCAAATCCATGAAATCCTGGCCTGTGCGTCCCAATCGGTAACAGCCGGTGCAAAACGACGGTACATAGCCCATCGACGCCACATCGCGCACGACCTCGTCCAGTTCGCGGTGATCGCCGAGTTGAAACTGACTCGAATCCGCCGGATTGGCCTCGGCCTCGGCATAGCCGCCAGGATTGGTTCGGCTGCCCGCCGAGATCTGCGACACACCCAGGGCAAAGGTCTCGCGGCGAATGTTGGGCGTCTCGCGGGTGGACATGATGATGCCGGTGTAGGGCACTGCCAGGCGCAGAATGGCCACGATCTTGCGAAAATCGATATCGGACACCGCGTGCGGCGGCGTGGACGCAATCTCGGATCCAATGGCCGGTTCCAGACGTGGCACGCTGATGGTGTGGGGACCAACGCCGAAACGCGCCTCCAAATGGCGAATATGTTGCATGAGGGCCAGGATCTCGAAGCGCCAATCGGCCAATCCGAACAGAATGCCGATGCCCACGTCGTCGATCCCGGCTTCCATGGCACGGTCCATAGCGGTGACCCGCCAGTCATAGTCCCGCTTCTTGCCCGCCAGGTGCACGCCCTCGTAGGTCGCGTGGTGGTAGGTTTCCTGGAACAACTGGTAGGTGCCGATGCCCGTGCCCTTGAGCGCGCGGAATTCCTCAACCGTCAAAGGCGCAACATTGGCGTTCACACGGCGAATTTCGCCCCTGCCCCGCTTCACACTGTAGATAGTCGCAATTGAGTCAAGCACATACTGGAAGCCCTGGTGGGGATACGACTCGCCCGCGACCAGCAGGACGCGCTTGTGGCCCTGATCAATCAGGATTTCGACCTCACGCCGAATCTCATCCTGCGACAGCGCCCGCCGCTTGACCTGTCGGTTGCGCGCACGAAAGGCACAATACGTGCAGTCGTTTGCGCACAAGTTCGACACGTAAAGCGGCGCAAATAGAACCAATCGCGGCCCGTAGATTTGATCCTTCACTGCGCGTGCCGCCTGAAAGACTTCGCCCAGCAATTCGGGATCACTCACGGCGGCCAAGGTGGCCACATCCTGCATGCCGAGGCCGGCCATGCCGCGCGCCTTGGCCAGCACCGCGCGCACCGCCTCTGCGTCCTTGATGGCCGGCGCCGCCAATACCCGAACAATTTCGCTCTCGTCTATGAATTGTGCGATTTCGCTCATCTGCATCCTTTCTAGTCTGTCGCGGCCGCTGGCAGGTGCACGGTGAAAGTCGTGCCCATGTCGGGTTGGCTGGCGACTGTCACGTCGCCTCCGTACAGGGTGGCCAGTTTGCGCAAGATCGACAGTCCCAACCCACTGCCCATGATGTTACGAGTCTTGGTGTTCTTGATGCGCACGAATTCGCCGAAGAGTTTGGCGGTTTCGTCTTTGGTCATGCCAATCCCGGTGTCCTTCACCACCAGGGTCACGCCCTGCTGCCCGCCCGACACCGTCACATCGACGCGGCCGCCATCGCGGTTGTACTTCACTGCGTTCGACACCAGGTTGTTGAGCATGATTTCAATCTCACCCTTGTCAGCCTGCGCGACCACGGGCGCAGCGGCGTGCAATTCAAGTGTGATGGTGCGTTCCTGCGCCGCGGGCAAACCGGTTTCGATCGCGGCGCGCGCCACCTCGACCACGTCGACCTGGGTAAACTCGCGCGCCTTCTGCCCCGACTCGATGCGGGTAAGGTCGAGCAAATCGACAATCAGCTTTCGCATGCCGTCCAGGCGCACCAGACTGCGGTCGACGGCGCGCTTGGCGATCTCTGGATCCGTTGCTGCGCCTTCCTGCAGGAGCCGCAAGTACCCTTCCACGGCCACCAGCGGCGCCTTGAGTTCGTGCACCAAGACTGACAGGAACTGAAACCGCACCTGGCGCTTCTCCTGCGCCAATTTGCGCGCCTGCCAACGCAAAATGTGGTGTCGGGCCGCCTTGCGAACGGCATCCCGCAACTCCTCCGGGGTGAAAGGCTTGGCCAAGAAATCAAAAGCCCCGCGCTTGGTCGCATTCACCGCCACTTCCAGCGAGGCATACGCCGTGATCATGATGACCAGTACGTCGTCGTGCTTCTGATTGAGGCGCTCGAGCACATCCAGCCCCGACAGGCCGGGCAGCTTGTGGTCAAGCAGAAGAATGTCGTACTTGTGCGCCGCCATCTCCTCCAATCCCTCTTCGCCGCTTTCCGCCTGCGCCACTTTCACGCTCATGTGTCCGTCGCCTTCGGGCAACGCCACCTGAAATCCGTCGAGCACGCGCGAAGCCCCAGCGCACATCCCGGGTTCATCGTCTATGACCAACACACGCAACGTGTCCATGGGAACAGCCTCCGGGCTCTCCACTGTAGCGTTCTCTTTTGACGTCATTGCGCGTCCTTCAGGCCGTCATTCTCCGACGCCAAGAAACTCGTAGATTCCTCGCGACGCTCGAAGCGCGGCAGCGTGACGGTGAAAGTCGTGCCCGTCGGGCCGGCGGAGGGATCGGCGTTCGACTTGAGCTTGATGTTGCCTCGGTGCATTTTGACGATGCCGTAGCTCACCGCCAGGCCCAGCCCGGTGCCCCGCCCCATCTGCTTGGTGGTGAAGAACGGCTCAAACACGCGCGTGATGTTCTCCTTGGGAATCCCCACCCCGGTGTCCTCGACGGCGAACCAAACCTGCTCCGCGCTGACTCCCGTGCGCACAGTGAGCCGCCCGCCCGCCGGCATAGCAGCCAGCGCGTTGGTCAGAAGGTTGGTGAGGACTTGCCGGATCTGATCGGCATCGAGGTCGGCCGAAGCCGAGGCATCTTGATTCTCCACCACGGTCTCAACACTGTCAGGGGTCGGCACGCCTCGCAGCGAGCCTTCCACCAATTCAGCAATGTTGGTCGGCAGCAGGACCACCTTGTTCTGGCGGGCGAAGTTGAGCAAGCCCGACACGATCTTCTTGCAGCGGTCGGCCTGCTCGACAATCATCGCCAAGTCTGTCGATTGGGCTGAACCCTGCTCACAGGCCTCAAGCAGGACGTGGGCATAGAGCAACACCACGCCGAGCGGGTTGTTCACCTCATGGGCAATGCCAGCGGCGAGTTGCCCCATGCTGGCCAGTTTCTCAGCCTGCACCAGGGCCTGCTGCGTGCTTTCCAGTTTCGTGTTGGACAGATCCAGTTTGCGCACGGTCTTCTTCAGCCGCTCAATTGTATAGGGCAGGCACATCTCGTCCTCGGCCAGCCCGCGAAAAATGGCGACGGCGTGGGCGTGGCAGGTTTCGTAGCCACAGGCCCCACAATTCAACTCATCGTCGGGACCGACCTTGCCCATCTCGATCATGATGGCGCGAAGCTGTTCCGGCGAAGGGGTGGGCATGGTCTGGCTGGCGGGCTGGAAACCTCGGTCCATGGGAAGATCCCGCAGTTGATCCATCTCCTTCGTCCAAGCCGCGCGATCAAAGCCCTCACGCTGGCTTTGCATGTGACGGCTGATTTGGGCACGCCGAGCAAACGGGGGCGAATCGACGCTCATCCCCGCGCCCATCACGCAGCCTCCGCGACAACAAAGCAACTCAAGCAGGCGGGGATCAAGTTGACCCGAGGAGAACTCCTGCAGCGCCTCGGGGAATTCCGAACGCCCGTCGGCCGACACCACCTCGCCGTTCGAGAGATCTTCATCAATGCCCGCGGTCTGCAGGCTTCCACGCGGCAAGGGAAACACGCCGCCCATGCCGGCGCGGGGCGGGTCGAAGTCCGACGGGGCCATGGCGTTCATTTTGATCCCCTCGGAATCCAACATGTCGCCAAGCTCGCGGAAGGTCAGCACCGCATCGACGCGATCCGGTCCCGTCAGAGAGGCGGCCTCGCCCTTTTTGGCGATACAGGGGCCAATGAAGACGACCTTGGTGCCCGCGCCATAATGCGCCCGCAAGGCCCGCGCCGTGGCCAACATGGGCGACGCGATGGGAGCCAGATGCGACATCAGATCCGGATGATAGCGCTCGACGAAATTGACGATGGCCGGGCAAGCCGTGGCTATGAAACTCTCGCCCGGGCGATGGGCCAGCAGGTCCTTGTAGGCGCGGGCCACCAGGTCGGCGCCGAACGCCACCTCACACACCAGCGAAAAGCCCATCTTCCGCAGCGCTCCCACCAGTTGCCGCTCGTCGCGGTCGCCGATCTCGGCCGGAAAACTCGGCGCCACACACGCGGCCACCTTCGCTCCGCTCTGCAGGAGTGCCCACACCTCAGCGACCGAGCTCAAGACGCGCTTGGCGCCCTGGCTGCACACGAGCACACACGATCCGCAACCAATACAGCGCGACGGGATGACCTCGGCCTGCCCGCCGGCTATGCGGATGGCCTTGGCCGGACACTCGCGCACGCAGGTGTAGCAAACGCGACACCGCTCCCGGATCGTGCTGACCAGAGAGAGGTCGCTTGGCTTCACGGTGCGCTCTCCTCCTTGGCCGCCAGCGGCCGCCGCGCAAAGAACGCCACCTTTTCCAGGGTGACGCCGATGTCGATGTGCTCGATGTACACGTCCGGGGGCAGACGCAAGCGTACGTCTGCAAAATTGAGCAAACTGCGCACGCCCGCTTCGACCAAGATGTCCGCCGCACTTTGCGCAGCCGAGGCCGGCACCGCGATCATGGCCACGCTGATCCCCATGTTGCGCATGACCGTCCGGGCCTCGCTGATGTGAAACGATGGACACCCGTTGATCATCCGGTCCACCTTGGCCGGGTCGATGTCAAAGGCGGCAACTATCTGGAGCAAAGGCCGTCGTCCCAGGAAGTACGCAAACAAGGCGCGGCCAAGGTTGCCGACACCCACCAACGCCACCGCCTGCACGATGGGCGGGTCGAGGAACGTGCCGACTCGCTCTTCCAAAACTCCCACTTCGTAGCCGCGGGTCGGGCTGCCTTCGTAGCGGACGTTCATCAGGTCCCGGCGTAGCTGTTCAGGCGTCACGTCGGCTTGGGCCGCCAACTGGTGCGAAAATACGTAGCGCGTGCCTGACAAGGCCAGGTCGCGCAGGATGCGCCGATAGAGGATGAGGCGCACTACAACTAGTTCGGAGACTGTCTTCCTACCCAACTTTCGCCGAGCGTTTGTTCGCTTGATTGCCATTGTTGTGAACTCGAAAACGCTGTTATGAGTTTCACAGCTAACAGTTGTTGTTTTGGGCGCCGAAGCCTGTGAAGTCAAGTGCAATCATAGTCGGTTCTGGGCCCGTGGTTGAGCACATTCCGCACGACGCCTTCCCAGCGCAGGCCAGTTTCACAGATGCGCGTGCCCCGAACACAGCGAAGATGGTCGGCGCGCGTTGCAAGAAGCAGGGACATTGACCCGCAACGAAAGGATCTCTCCCCCTCTTCTGGGTGAGGACCACCATGACCAGCACACCACGCTTCTCGCTGCTCGCGTTGTCAACGGTTTTCGGCCTGATGGCCTGCTCACAGGACACGGCCGCGGGGCTGCCGGGCGGCAGCGGAGGCGTGCAGACTGCCACAGGCGGATCGGCGAGCACGGGCGGCACGAGCGCTTCGTCGTCAGGCACAGGCGGCGTCCAGTCGACGGGCGGCCTGGAGGCAACTGGTGGCGCGGAAGACACCGGGGGGACAATCGACACAGGCGATGCGGGCGGAACCGTTGACACGGGCGGGGCTGTCGATACCGGCGGCAATTCCGCACCCGGCGGGAGGCCCGGAGCCGGCGGAACCACGACCGCCAAAGGCGGCGCAGCAGGATCGGGCAGCAAGGCGGGGACGATCGGAGGGACCGTCGGCAGCACAGGCGGCTCGCCTGGGACCTCGTCCGCGCCCCAGCCAGGCACTGTCCCGACTGGCTATCCCGCTCCCACCGCCGACAACTTCGCCAAGTGCCAAAAGGTGTCGATAGGCACCAACGATGCGTGTGGCGGCCAGCCATCGGGGAATATCTGCATCGAATGCCTTTTCGGCGGCGCCACCTACAACGCGTCTGAGACTACTCCTACGGCGGATGCCACGAGCCAAGCCGGAAACTACCTCGTGACCGTTACGCTCGGCGGTGCCGCCTCTGGTGATACGTACATCAGCGCGGAATCGACCCGAGGTTTGCTGCCGTCCGTGACCACGACCCCAGGTCAATCTCTCACCTATGCGTTCGTGGTCAATGTGCGAGCGATGGAAGGGCAGCCACAACACGCTGGCGGACCGGGCGGATTTCCGGGCCTGGACTTGTTCTTCTCCGGCAAAAATCCCGAGGTTTCTGCCATCGGATACGCCAAGGCCACGGATGCGACCAAGCCGATCATGGTCTATATGGCCAGCGACTCAACCGCCTGCGACCAGACCGGTGGCGCCTTCGGCGGTTGGGGTCAAATGCTGCCTGAGTTCTTCGGGCCACCAGTTGGAATCGCGAACTACGCCAACAGCGGCGCCAGCTCCAACTTCGGCCACTGGGGCGACATCACGGCGAAGTGGAGCGCGGGCGACTGGGTCATCATCCAATTCGGACACAACGACAAGAACTCTTCGGACGCGCAGGTGCAGGCGAACCTTGAGGGGATGGTGGCCGACGCGCAGAAGGCGAAAGTCAGCGCGATTCTGGTTTCGCCGCCTGCTCGCGCCACGAGCATCCCCATAGGAGATCAGTCCAGCCTGCATGCAGCGGCGGCCAAGGCGGCGGCGGCGTCAAAGGGTGTGCCCTTCATTGACCTCACAGCCCTCTCGACAGCCTGGTACGACACGCTTGCCTCCAAGACCGAAGCGATGACGTACCACGCGAACGGGACTGATCAGACCCACACCAACCTTCCGGGCGCAGAGAAGATCGCCGGCCTGGTTGCCAAAGCCATCAAGGACCAGAACATCGGACTGGCCCAGTACCTGAGGTAGTAGCGCGAACACATGGCAGCTCGCTCGCGATGCGACCCAGCGTAAGAAAGGACAGCGCTCCCATAACGCAGATCTGATTCCGCGCATAAATCGCCGCCCAGTTGCGCGCGCTCCGGCTGGATCTGGTTGTCTGTAGCCATCGCGTCGCGTTGGCCAAATTTCCTCTATGCACTTCGTGTGTCAGTAACGCGAAATACCCTGACCCACATGGTGCTACAGGGCCACTGCCCTGGTTGATGAAATTGAGGAGACCCATGACCAACATGCGACATTTTGCGCTGCTCCCATCGCTGACTCTTTTCGGTTTTATGGCCTGCTCAGGGAACGACGCCGGTGGACCGCAACCCGGTGCCGGAGGGGTAAATCAAGGAGGATCGCCCGGTTCGGGCGGAACGACCGCGACCCCAACAGGCGGCCGCCAGTCGACTGGTGGCACGGTTGACACCGGCGGCACGGTTGACACCGGCGGTACGGTCGACACTGGCGGCACGGTCGACAATGGAGGTACCGAGGACACCGGCGGCACGGTTGACACCGGCGGCATCGTGGATCAGGGCGGCGCCTCGTCGACGGGCGGGAAGGGACCAAGCGGAGGTGTCACAAGCGCGAAGGGTGGCGCATCCGCCTCGGGCGGCAAGGGAGCGGGCGGGACCACGGGGCCGATCGGAGGAAAAGCTGGCGGCACGGGTGGCACCACAGTTGTCTCGACAGAGCCTCCGCCTCCCCCGCCGGGCACGATTCCGACTGGCTATCCCACGCCCACCGCGGACAACTACGCCAAGTGCACAAAAGTGACGGTGGGAACCAATGATGCTTGTGGCGGCCAGCCCTCGGGCAACGTCTGCATCCAATGCCTCTTCGGTGGCACCGACTACAACGCCTCCGAAACCGCTCCTACGGCAGAGGCTACCGCCGCCGCCGGGAACTACCTCGTGACTGTTACGCTGGGCGGTTCCGCCGCCGGAGATACAATCATCAGCGCAGAATCGACCCGCGGCATGCTGCAGTCCGTGACCACCACCCCGGGCCAGTCTTTGACTTATTCGTTCGTGATCAACGTGCGGGCGATGGAAGGACAGCCCAAGCACGCCGGCGGACCAGGCGGATACCCCGGACTCGACCTGTTCTTCTCCGGCACAAATCCGCAGGTTTCTGCCATCGGATACGCCAAGGTCACGGATAGCCCGAAGCCGATCATGATCTACATCGCCAGCGACTCCACCACCTGCGACCAGACTGGTGGCGCCTACGGGGGCTGGGGGCAAATGCTGCCTGAGTACTTCGGGCCTCCAATCGGAGTTGCCAACTACGCCAACAGCGGCGCCTCCTCAAGCAGCTTCGCCTTCTTCGGCGACATTTCATCGCGCTGGGTGGCAGGTGACTGGTTCATCATCCAATTCGGACACAACGACAAAGGCGTGGCGGACAGTGTGGTCCAGGCCAATCTCTCGAAACATATCAACGAGGCCTTGACAGCGAAGGTCAACCCGCTTGTGGTGTCTCCGCCGGCTCGCGCTGGTGGCTACCCAATCGGTGACCAATCCACCCTCCACGCGGCGGCGGCCAAAGCGGCTGCGGCGGCCGCGAACGTGCCCTACATCGATCTCACAGCCCTCTCGACCGCCTGGTACAACACCCTTGGCTCGTCGGCCGCGGTCATGAAATTCCACGCCAACGGGACCGACTCAACCCACACCAACCTCGCGGGTGGCGAGAAACTGGCAGGTCTTGTAGCCAAAGCTATCAAAGACCAAAACATCGGCCTTGCCCAGTATCTGAGGCAGTAGGGCGCTGCCCCTGCTCTAGATGCAGCTGCGTACCCACGTGTTCGTTTCATGTACGCGGCTGCACCGGGTGAGCGTTACCGTCCAGTACCGCCGGTCACCGCACGCAGTTCTGAAAATCTGAAGCCACCAGGCTCGCGGATTTCGCTGACCTGACTGCCGCGAAAGCGCTGCTCGTCTGCTTGAACTGCGGAAGCTGGGCTTGCTGATCTGAAGTGTGTAGAATCTGTCTTCTCCGCAATCGCGCGGCATCTCGTATCAACAGAAAGGGCAGTTTTCGATGACCACCGTCAGTATCCGATTTTTGACTCTGACCTTGTTGGCAGCACCACTTTGCTTGTTGGGCTGCGGCAGCAGCGACACCGGCGGCAGCCCTGCGGCGGGTGGCACGATCGGCATGGGTGGCACGAGCGCACACGGCGGGACGACCGGCAGCGGTGGAACGTCGGCCACCGGCGGCGCAAGCAAGACCGGCGGAGCCACGGCCAGCGGCGGTTCAATCAACAGCGGTGGAACGTCGGCCACCGGCGGCTCAAGCAAGACCGGCGGAGCCACCGGAAGTGGCGGGTCTGCCACGGGCGGGACGACAGGCGGCACGAACTGCACCATCGACACCTCAACTGTCACCGCAGCCAACTATCCCAAAGGCCTCACCCTAACCAAGGCCTGCAGCCCGTACATGCTTGACGAAATCCATGTCAACGACGGCGGCGTGCTCACCATCGAGGCGGGGGCCACGCTGAAGTTCAGTTCCAACACGGCAATCTACGTGGGAGAGACGGGCACCGGCAAGCTTCTGGCCAATGGAACAACCAAGGACCCGATCACCATGACCACCCAAAGCGAATCGCCCGACGATGAGGGCTGGTACGGCCTTGAGTTCTTCCAGGGCGCCACCGGATCGAAAGTTGCCTACACCACGATGTTGTACGCTGGGGGAAATTTTGACGCCGCCATCGTGGGCGAGGCCGGTATGCCCAAGAATTCTGTGACCCTGGATCACGTGGCCATCAACAACCTCATTGACAGCACGGCCGCCACCGGAATCCAGGTGGCCGACTCCACGTCGAGCTTCGTCGTCACCAGCTGCACCCTCGACGGTGCTCCCTACACTCCGTAGGCTCGGTGGATCCTATCGGTCGCATCAAAGTGTTCGCCTGTCGATCACGCGCTTGGCTTTTCCCTCGCCGATCGGCAGGCTGCCTGGCGGTAGCAGTTTGACCTTGGGCTTGGTCAGAATCTCGGATCGCAGGCGGGCTGCAATCTCGCCTTCGAGGGCAACCCGCTGCTCCTCGCCCATTCCCAATTCGCCACGGGCCAGTTCCGCCTGCACGGTCAGGTCATCGCGGCCCTCCAAGAGGATGAGGTAGTTGCGGCCGACCTGCGGGACGGACATGAGCACCTGCTCGATCTGCTGCGGGTACAAGTTGACTCCCCGGACAATCAGCATGTCGTCGGCGCGGCCGGTGATGCGCGCCAGGCGGCGGTGGGTGCGGCCACAGGCACAAGGCCCCGGAACGACGGACGTGATGTCGCGCGTGCGGTAGCGCAGAAGCGGCATGGCCTCGCGGCACAGGGTGGTCAGCACCAACTCGCCCGGCTCGCCGTCGGGCAACGGCGCTTCGGTCTTGGGATCGATGACCTCGAGAATGAAATGATCCTCCCACAAGTGCATGCCAGCTTGTTGCTCGCACTCGAACGCCACGCCGGGGCCGTTCATTTCTGACAGGCCGTAGGAGTTGAAAACCTGGAGGCGTAGCCCCTGCTCGATCTTGTCGCGTGTCTCGACGCTGTAGGGTTCGGCGCCCACGAAGGCCCGCCGCAGCTTGAGCGGCGCGCGCGCGTCGGCACCCTTGGCGTCGAGAAAGTCGGCAAAATAGAGCGCAAAGCTGGGTGTCAAATGCATCGCCGTGGTGCCAAAATCCTGCATGAGCTGGAGCTGCTTCTCGGAATTGCCCGGTCCCGCGGGAATCACCAGACAGCCGACCTTCTCGGCCCCGTAGTGGGCCACCAGCGCCCCGGTGAAGAGGCCGTAGGTCATCATGTTCTGAAACACGTCGCGCGCCGTGAGTCCCGTCGCCGTGAAGCTGCGGGCACACAACTCAGCCGCGTTGTCCACGTCCCGCGGCGAGAAGAAAAGCGCCTTGGGGCGGCCGGTCGTGCCGCTCGACGTGTGCAGGCGCAAAGTCTCGTCCATGCCAATCGCCAGCAACCCGGTCGGATAGCTATCGCGCAGATCGGCGCTGGTGGTGAACGGCAGACGGCGAAGGTCGCCGAGCGATTTGATGCTTTCGGCGGTGACCCCCGCCCTGGCAAGCCGCTCGCGGTACAGCGGCACACGTTCCTGTACCCGCGCCACCAGCGCCTGCAAGCGGCCAAGCTGCAGCTGCTCCAAGTCTGCGCGTTGGAGCGTCTCGATGCCGCGATCGCGGAACATCCGCTACCCTTCGAGGGGCTGCGCTTCTTCCACGATGAAATTCGGGATCTCGTCCACCACGGCGTAAACCAGTCGGCAGGCGCGGCAGACAAAGGCGCTTTCGTTGGGCGTCAGTTCCAACGGCCCTTTGCACTTTGGACAAGCCAGGATTTCGATCAGCTCACGGTTCATCGGCATGGTGGGGTTTATACAACGAGGCGGTCTCGGTTTCGAAGTCGTGCTAGCCATGATAGGAAACCGCCATGCTGAAACAGATTGTTTTCGCACTCCTCATGACCGCGTCCCTGGTGATGTTCGCCTGGACGCTCCGACGCTTCGCCAAGATGCTGCTGGCTGGCCGCCCCGACAAACGATTCGACAAGGTCGAGGCGCGCATGGACGCCCTTCTTTCGTTCTTTTTCGGCCAACGCAAGGTCATCGAGACCGTGGATCTGCCGGCCAGCCGCTGGCAGGTCTTCTCGAACCTGGTCGGCAGCCGCCACCACTTCATCATCTTCTGGGGCTTCCTGGTCATCTGCCTCGGCACCCTGGAAATCTTCTCGCAAGGTCTTTGGCCGGCATTTTCCTGGTCCCTCCTGCTCGGGGGCACGCTTGCGGGTGTGCTCAACGCCGCGGTGGACACGATGAATCTGCTGGTGCTGGCCGCCATCGCCTTCGCGGTCTTCCGCCGCCTGTTTATCAAGCCGCGCCTGATTCCGATGAGCCGCGACGCTGCCGCCATCCTTTCCGCCATCGCGATGCTCATGCTCACCCACTTCGCCATGCACGCCTTCCGCGCTGTGGCCGGCGCGGCCGAGCCCGGCTTCTTCATCTCCGATGGCGTGGCGGGCGTGTTTGACGGCGTTTCACCGGCCACCGCGCTCGCCGTTTCGGAAGCCAACTGGTGGGTGCACGCGCTCATCCTGCTCGTCTTCCTCAACTACCTCGCCTACTCCAAGCACAGCCACATCCTGGCGGCCCTGCCCAATATCTACTTCCGTCAGCTCGGCCAGCGCGGCATTCTGCCCAAGCTGAACCTAGAAGCGGACGACATGGCGCAAACCGGTGTGGTGTCGGAATGGAAGGATTTCACCTGGAAGGGGCTGCTCGACGGCTTCGCCTGCACTGAGTGCGCGCGCTGCTCGAACTACTGCCCGGCAAACCGCACCGGCAAACCGCTGTCACCCATGCAGTTGATCCACGATCTGCGCGACGATGTGAAAACGCGCCTGCCGGATCGCGGCCCGCTCGACGACATCATCGAACGCTTCCAGCACGGCAGGACCGCTGCGGACGAGGCGCGCCAGCCGCGTGACCTCATCGCCGGCCGCATCAGCGAAGAAGTGCTGTGGTCGTGCACGACCTGCGGCGCCTGCCAGGAGGTGTGCCCGGTGTTCATCGATCACCCGGGAAAGATTCTCGAAATGCGGCGCAATCTGGTGCTGCTGCAAGAAAAGGTGCCAGGCGATCTGGTACGCACCTTCAAGAACCTGGAGCAAAACGGCAACCCATGGGGACTGGGTGCGGATCGCCGCATGGACTGGGCCGAGGGCCACAATGTGCCCACTCTTGACGAGAACCCCGATGCCGAATGGCTGTTCTGGGTGGGCTGCGCCGGCGCCTACGACGACCGACTCAAGAAGCAGACGCTGGCCATGGTGGACATCTTGCGCCAGGCCGAGGTCAGCTTTGCCGTGCTGGGTATGGAGGAGGGCTGTTGCGGCGATTCCGCGCGCCGCGCGGGCAACGAGATGCTGTACCAAATGCAGGCGCAGCAGAACGTCGAGACGCTGAACGCGAAGAAGGTGGAGAAGATCGTCACGGCCTGCCCGCACTGCTTGCACGTGCTCAAGAACGAATACCCACAAATGGGCGGCAACTATGAGGTCCGCCACCACTCACAGTTCATCGCCGAGCTTATCGACCAAGGCAAGCTTGTGATCGATCGCAGCGCGAATGCTGGCGGCAAGCTGGCCTTCCACGATCCCTGCTACCTCGGACGCTGGAACGGCGAGTACGAGGCGCCGCGCGCAGTGCTGGATCGACTGGGGAGCGAGCGCATTGAGCCAGGCCGCACCCGCGAGCACGCCTTCTGTTGCGGCGCGGGCGGCGGTCGCATGTGGATGGAGGAAAAGACCGGCACGCGAGTCAACCAGGACCGCACCGACGAAATCCTGGCCACCGGCGCCACCACCGTAGCCACGGCCTGCCCCTACTGCACCATCATGATCAAGGACGCGGTGGATGACCGCGATGCGGGCGAGCGCGTGCAGGTGAAGAACCTGTCCGAATTGGTAGCCAAGGCCATGGTGCGCACGAGCGCGCCGGCCGAAACAGCGCCGCACTAGTCAGGCTGCTTGGTGGTCAGCCGCCTTCCTATTCCGTGCGTTTGACCTGAAACGGGATGGGCGCGCCCTGCACTTCTGACCAATCCTCCACCACGCCCACGATATGGGCACCGAGCGGACCTCGGCGCAGGTAGGCGAGGAACAGCATCAACTTCGGCTCCTCGCCCTCAGCCAGCACCTCGACCGTGCCGTCCACCCGGTTGCGCACCCAGCCGGCAAGGCCCAGGCGCCGGGCTTCGTCAAATGTGGTGGCGCGAAACCCTACGCCTTGCACCCGCCCGCGCACCACTGCGCGCAGTCGCCTGGTCATTGATATTTCCCCCACTGGCAAGCGCAGTTTACGCACTTGCGCGACTTGCACGCGCTGTTGGCGTCGCATGCTACCTATTGCCAGAGGTCCGACCAAGGCATGACGACGGTCTCACTGCTCTGTCCAATCAGCGTGATGGTTTGGGCCGTACTATCCACCTCGATCTTGTAGATATACCGGGCCCCGCTCACACGGTTCTGATGCACGACGTTCCCGCCCGCGTCATAGCCAACAATGGTCATTGAGTCGGTATTGTCGATGAGGCTGAGAGCCCAATATGTGGTCGTTCCACATCTGACGACCGGGCATTCCGCGGCAACCGTGAGATCATCGGGATTCGCCAGGCACTCGACCTTCAGCCCCGAAGGGATTGGTGGAGGGCTTACTGCAGGCGCGGTGGATACGCTAGGCGTACAGCCACATCGGCCTCGTGCGCAGATCTGGTCGGCACTGCAGACCCCGCAGGTGAAACAGCCGGTGGGAGAGGCCCCGCACACCGACGTCCCGCAATCGTTGGGAAGGCCTTTGTGCTGGCACTGCTTCGTGGATTCGCTGCACGTCTCAGGACCGTTGCAAGGATTCCCGTCGTCGGGGCAGGGGTTACCCGATGAGACACAGTGACGGGTCGCCTCGTCGCAGCTCTCAACTCCGTCACAGAACAGGCCGTTGTCCACACAGGGCGAGCCGGCGTGTCGTGAGCAAGTTCCACCACTGCAAGTGTCGACTCCGGTGCAGAAAAGACCGTCGTCGCACGCAACGCCATCCCGGCTGCTCCACGCCGATGCACTGGCCTGCGGGTTGCAGATCTGGCATGGGTTCGTTGGGTTGATGCCGTTGCTCTCGTATTCGTTGCCGCCGATCGTGCAGTACGAAGGGGATTGGCCACCGCTTCCGTCCCCCTGGCCCCCCACATCCGCGTCGATTCCAGGGTTCGCATCTTGATCCGGTTGCACAACATCCGGGCTTTGATTCGACTGTGCCGCATCGACGACGACACCAACCGGGGGAGGGTCTGACATCGCGGTGTCCGCCTGCGGAGATCCTGCCGGCCCTGGTGATTCGCCGTCAGCCGCGTTTGGAGCAAATGCCGACCCGTCTGCTGTCGGAATGTGCAGCGATGACCTACTGCAAGCCGAAAGCCCAGGCGCGACAACGAGAAGGACGCAGCTTGAAAAGGCCACGGCCGTACACCTGTAGTTCTTCATGAACGCTCCCGTGCAAATTTTGAGAAAGAGGCTTCCTACGCCCAAACTGGCCAGCTTCGCAACAACAACGTCGGCCGCGCCTGGCGTTTGCCCGGCCATGACTCTGCTCAAGACGGTTTGATCGCCGTCACGCCGTAGCTAGAGCGGCCCTTCGGTGACCGCGATCCCCACCAGGTGGCTGGGGACCATCGGCAACTCGGCGAAACGCGCTAGCACCTGACCACCGCGGCCCGTGATTTCCACCTTGGCCAGAACCACGTACTCGACCGGACCTTCCGCTGGCGCGCAGGCCGTGACCGTGCCCGCCACCCGCGTTCCGGTGTCGTAGGTGAAGGTCACCCGGTGGCTGAGCATTTCCCGGAGACTCTGGTGGTTCGCCATGGTCGGCAAATCTCCCAGCCTGGCTGCTCTCCGTCAACCCCGGGGTCTGACGCCCACCCAACGCACGCAGAACCCGCCCGAATCCCGCTACCAGTAGTAAGATGGCGTCGTGACCTTCTGGCCCCGCACAATTCTGCCCGTTTGCGCCGCTGCCCTGGCGGGCTGCGCTGGCAACCAGCCACATCCCCGCATCGACGCCGTCGACCCCGCGCAGGCCCACACCGACCAAACCATCCGGCTCGTCCTGACCGGCGCGGACTTCGTCCCCTCGTTCCGCATCGACCCCGTTTCGGGCGAACGCGTGGCCACCATGGATGGATTTTCCGGCCGGATTGGCGACGACCCGAGCTGGGAGTCGTTGACCGATTTTGGCTGGGTCGGGCCGACCCAGATCTCGGCCAGTCTGGCCCAAGACGACGCGGAAGACCTGGCCAACCAGGACGCGGTGAAAGCAAATGCCGGCTACTGCGACCTGGAGATCACGGATCCGCGCGGAACCAAAGCCGTGCCGTTGCGGGCAGGCTTTCTCCTCTTGCCCCCGAACACAACCGCGCCCGTTCTGACCATCAACAGCCCCGACCCGAACGATCCCTACGCCCCAGGGGGCACGATTCACGGAGATGTGGTCGCCACCATTCCGCCACCCGGACACATGACCGGCCTGACCTGGACCTACTCGGAACCGGGATTGGGAGAAGCGAACGGCCGGCGTCAGGTGGGCCATTGTCCGTTGCTGCTGGGCGAGAGCGAAATCCATTGCACCTTCGACGTCACCATCGACAAGAACTTACCCCCCGGTACCCCGGTCTACTTGGAGATCACGGCATCGGACGACGCTTTGCCGCCCTACAACCAGACCGCCCCCGCCAGAATCTCCATCACCCTTGGCCCTCGCCCCACGGTGTCCTCGGTCACTCCAGCGTCAGGAGGCATTGCTGGAGGAACCAATGTGGTGATTCAAGGATCGGGCTTTGTTGTCGGAAGTCGTGTCTACTTCGGCACCAGCCTGCTGGTCCCCGATGGGGGCACGGTGGTCGACGAGCACACCATCACCGGCTACACCCCGAGCAACCCCGCTGGCGCAACCGCTGTGACGATGCAGTCCCGTTTGGGATTCGCATCGTGGGCCAGCCAGTTCCAGTATCAGCTTCCGCCACACATAGGATCAATCGTTCCGCCCTACGGAACCCAGAACCAGGACACGCACGTGCGGGTTTTCGGCACCAACTTCAACAAGAACACGATCGTATTCTTTGGCCAGAATCTAGCCTCCGCGGTTCGCCTAGTGGACGCCTGGCTGGTGGACCCGGGTGAAATCGACGGCGTTGTGCCTGGCGCCAGTGGATCAGCCCCGGTCTGGGCCTTCGATGCCGACAACGGCTCGACTTGCCTCTCCTATTCCTTTGTCTGGAATGCACCATGAAGCTGCTGCCCAAGTTTGCCCTCCTGTCCATCGGCGTGGCCGCGGTGCCCCTGGCCATTGCCGGCTATTCGTCGATTCGGGTCAGTCAGGCGGCCCTGCGTTATGCCATTGAAACTCACGAGGTGCTCCTTGCGCGCCAGATCTCGGAGTACGTCAGCAGTCACCTCTCAAACCTCCAGTCCACCATGGCAGTCGAGACGCGCATTCTCGATCTCACCCGTGTGGGAGACGCGATGCCGACCGCCGAGGCGCTGCGCAAGTTCCTCCAGCTCGTGTACCACCAAAGCGACGATTTCAGCGCGGTGGCCCTGCTCGACACCAAGGGACAGCCGCTGGTTCCCGCTGCCTTCCAGTCGGTGGCCCCACGCAATGACTCCTTCGGCACCCATGAAATCATACCGGCCGCGGACGTGGCCCGGCTTCCCGCCCATGTTCCCGTCGAGGCGGTTCTGCGTGATGGCAGCGCGGTGGGCTCGATCTTCGTGGCCGGCAGCGCGCACATCCCGCATGTCGTGCTGGCGGTGCGCTACCAGGGGCTGGCCGATGAGGATCCGCGCATCATCGTGGCCGCCGCGTCTCTGCGTCGCATCGCCGAACACCTGGCCTCGCTTTCGTCGATCGACCGCGACATCTTGCTACTCGACAGCAAGAGCCGCACGGTGGTTTCCGGCCGCGCCGAAGGAACGACAGCGCTTGAGGAAAAGCACCTGCCGCGGGGCAAACCAGGATCGCTTCCGGCCGATTGGTTCGTGGCCGAATACGAAAGCCACGGCCACGCGGTCATCGGTGCCTACGTGCCAGCCCTGGCGCTGGGGTTGGGCGTGGTGGTCGAACGGTGGGTCGAATCGGCCCTGCAACCAGCGCGACGGCTGACCTGGACCACCATCTACTGGGTTGGCGTGGCGGCCTTTGTCGCCGCGGTGGTCGGCGGGGCGTTGGCCCGATCACTGGCCACGCGGGTCGGCACCCTGGTGCAGGGCGCGCGAAACATCGCGCAGGGCAAGCTCGACGACGAGATCGAAGTTGCGTCCAGCGACGAGCTGGGCGAGCTGGCCAAGGCTTTCAATTCTATGGCCAGCTCGCTCTCGGCGGCACGCTCCGAAATTCTCCTGCGCACCGAGGAGATCCAAAGCTGGAACGTCACCCTGGAGAAGCGAGTCGAGGAAAAGACCAAAGAACTGCGCGACGCCCAGGATCTCTTGTTGCGTTCACGCTCCCTGGCAGCCATCGGCTCGCTGGGCGCCGGGGTTGCGCACGAGATCAACAATCCCCTGACCGGCGTGCTCGGTCTGGCCCAAATCCTGCTATCCGATCTGCCCGAAGGCCATCCCGCCCGGCCGTTGGTCAAGGACATCGAAGAGCAAGCGGTGCGCATCCAGGGCATCGTGGCCAACCTGCTGCGTTTCTCGCAGAAGCAGTCGGGCGAGCACTTCCGGCCCTTCGACCTGTCCCAGGTGGTCGACGACGCGCTTGAACTGTGCGGACCCAAGACCCTAGCGGATGCCAACATCGCCGTGGTCAAACGCATCTCCACCCCCAGCCCACCCGTCCGTGGCAGCGCCCTGCAGGTACAAGCCGCCATTATCCAGCTCATCCAGAACGCCCGGGCCGCCATGGACTCGGGCGGCACCCTGACCCTCGAAACCACGCAGCCGGAAGACAAACTGATCCGCCTGCGTGTGAGTGATACCGGCCGGGGCATCAAGCCCGAGCAACTGTCGCGCATCTTCGATCCCTTCTTCACCACCAAGGCGCAGCGAACCGACACCGGCATCGGGTTGTCGATGGTGCACAAGATCATCGAGGATCACGGGGCCACCATCCGGGTGGAAAGTCAGGTCGGCCAGGGCACAACCTTCTGGCTGACTTTTCCCGTCAGTGAAGGAGCCAGCCTGCTCGCATGAGCCGCCGAGGCCAGCACCGCACGTCCCGGCTCCAGGTGGCGGTCATCGCCCTGGTGGTGGTCATTCTTGTGGGAGCCACCCTGCTGTCGCGCTTCTTCTTCGAGCGCCGCGGGCCTGAGATGCCGGCCGGGCTGGCCTCGCTGGCGCCACGCACACGCCCGGCCGAAACCGCCCAATTTCGCGTCAGCGCTCTCGCTGGCAGCGTGGAGGCCTTCCAGAACGGCCAGTGGTACGTCGCGCGCGCCGGACACCTGCTCTCGTCCAAAGACGTCGTGCGCACCCATGGCGGGTCGCGCGCGACTTTGCGCCGAGGCAGCGTCGAGGTCGAATTGCCGGGCAACATGGACCTGCGACTCGACAAGCTCGACAAGTCCACTGCCAAACTCGGTCTTCTGCGTGGCGATCGGGTGGTTGCCAACGTGGGCAAGGACGGCGAGACCGTGGAAATTGAGGCGCTCGACACGCGCACGACCAACGTCGGCGCCGCGCGCTTCGCGGTGTCCGTCTTGCCAGGCGACAAGGTGAACGTCGTCACCACCGAGGGCGCCGCGCGCTTTGAGGCCCATGGCAAGCAGGTCGTCGTGGGCAAGGGGAAGGAAAGCACGGCGTTTCCTGGGGAAAGCCCGAGCGATCCCGAACCCATACCCGAGGAGATCCTGCTCTCGGTGGTTTGGCCCGAAGACGACAAGGCTGACGGCGTTTCCAAGATCCGAGGCCACGCCAGCCGCTCATCGCGCGTGCGGGTCAATGGCGAAGAGATACCGGTGGCACCGGACGGCAGCTTTGTCGCGCGCGTGCCGGTGCCGGAGCCGCAAGCCCGCGTTCATGTGGAGGCCGAAGACACCACGGGTCGACACAAGACAGTGGACAAAATTCTGCGGCGGCCCCCCCGCTTACCAGCGCTGCAACAGGCGGGTGAGACGCTTTGGAAGGAATGAGAGTGGGGACGGCGTTTCGGTTGTCGACCGCGGCAGCCGCGGCACTCGCGGTGATTCTGCTCTTGGATGTGCGGGTCGAGGCGGCCGATGGCGCCCCTGACGGCGCGACGGAATCGGATGCAGCCGCCACTGCCGACCACCGAGCGCCCGTCGATGCTGGACAGGGCGACGTTGCGACGCTGCTGCCACTGGAACCGACGCCGCAGGCGCTACCCACCATCCCGGACGCCAGCGCGAAGGTCCCGGACAATCAGGCCCAGCCCGCCCTGCCCCAGAACCCGGCAACCGACTCACAGGGCTCGCCCGCGAAAACGCCCGAGGCACCCGTCGAGCCAGCCTCGCCAGCACGGGTGACCCTGTCGCTGGCCACGCCGGTTCCCGTTCTGGGCATCGAAGACGAAACCGAACTGCGGATCGTGGCCACGGGCACATTCGCGTCGTCCCTGCCTTTCCCACGAATCCTGTGCACCGCCGGCCGGGTCGAGGACATCGTTCGTGAAGGACCGACGAGCTTCTCGGCGCGTTTTCTCTTTCCGGTTGCGCGTTTTCCCCAAGCCGCGATCGTGGTCGCCGATTTCTCGCACGATTCGCTCATTCTGCGCGGCTTCCTGGCCGTGCGGATGCGGGCCGCTGCCAGCCCGGCGTTTCACACGGACCCGGGCGCCAAGGTTACGGTCAAGGTCGGTGACAAGGAGTTCGGGCCCGTCGTCGCGCCTGTGGACGGCAACGTCCGCGTGCCCGTGGTCGTGCCTCCCGGCATCGAATTCGCCCTGGCTCGCTCCGTAAGCCATCACGGCACGGCCGCGGAACAGCTTCTGGATCTCAAAATTCCACCTGCTCAGCGCGCGTTGGTGGTTGCTCCCGAAAAGCTCGCCGCGGGCAGTGCCGCCGAGGTTGCCGTGCTGGCAGTGGATCCCTCGGGAAGAATGGTCGACGCCTCCACCATCGTGCTGGCATCGTCGGGACCACGACCCCAGCCGCTCGGCAGCCACACCCCGGGCGAGGCCCGATTCCTCGTACGCGTACCGGCCTCGCTGCAAGACCCGACACTGCACCTGATGGCGTCGCTGCGGGGACAGCCCGGCGTGACGGCAGAAGCTGATCTCGTGCTGGTTTCGGCGCCAACAGCTCAAGTGATCCTGCAGGCTGAGCACACCCTGCCGCAGGCAGATCCACTGCATAGTCTGCGCGTATTTCTGACCGCGCAGGATGCGTTCGGCAATCCCACCGACGGTGGCGAGGCCGCTGTGCTGGTCGACGGCAAGCCAGCTTCACCCCAGACCACCGAAGACGGCCGCGTGATGCTGCTCGTCCGACCATCTGCCGTTCCAGCCGGGCGACAATCCATCGAGGTGGAAGCGGTTCTCGACAAGGGACACGCCTCGGAGCAAATCCCACTGGCCCTCTTCCTGCCCCGGCCGCCGCCGGCGTCGCTGCAGCCGGCCCGCTACACGCTCACGCCACGCCTGGGCCTCCTGTGGAACCTGTCCCAGTCACCGGGCGTGGCTCTGTTCGTCGAAGCAATGGCCCCGCTTCACCCCAGACTCGCCGACTTCGCCGTTGGCGCCAGCATCGGCTACTTGCACAGCCGTTTCTTCTCGTGGAACAGCGCCGGGGCAGGCGACGTGGTGCTCGACCAATTTCCCCTGCTGGCCCAAGCCCGCTATCGCCGCCGCATCGACCGGTTTGTCCTGTCTGCCGGCGCGGGCGCCGGGCTGGCGCTGGCGCAGACCCGAGTTCGCGCCTACAGCCACGAAATCCCGGGGCACGGAGTGGCCTTCGCCTGCGACTTTTCGACCGAGGCCGCCCTGCTGCTGCGGCGGTCCCAGGTCGTGCTCGGCTTGCGCTACCTGGTCATGTCCCTGGGCAAACTATCGAGTGGCGACGTGATGGTGGGCAACACGGGCGGCTTCATTGTCGATGCTGGGTACCGCATCGGCTGGAAGTGACGTCGGCAAATTCACGACGGCACGTGCACCTGCACAAGCTAGCTCACGTCATTTCGCCGCCAGCGCCGGCCCGACAAACCCCAGCACGGCGCCCGCAATCAGCAGACCGAGGACTAGAACGGTTGCCGACTGGACCATGCTTCCGACTCGGTTGATCCGCCTCAATAGCTCTGCATCGGCCGCCTCGGCGTGCTTCATCAACAGTTCGCCCAAGGTTCCACGCCGCTCGGCCGCTTGCATGGCGTTGATATCGGATCGCGAAGCCAACCCGACCTCGGCGAGGGCTGTCGGCAAATCGCGGCCCTTGCTGAGCTTGTCGATCACCAACATCACGGCCCCGCGCACCGCCACGCTGCCAGCGGTCATCGCCGCACTTTCCATCGCCTCAATCACCGAGATACCGGCTGCCACCAGCACACCGGTGGTCCGGGTAAAATGCGCCACCGCCTTGCTCCGCCACAGCGGCCCAATGATGGGGGCCTGCATGAGCATCCCGCTCCGCAGAAGCTGCCCCTTTTCCCCGCGCACAAAGAGTCGAACGCTCACGAAGCCGATGACACCTACGGCCAAGACCACTGGCAAGATCGAACGCGCCACAGCGGCAGCGTGGATAGCGAGATGGGTGGCTGCCGGCCATTCTCGTTCGGGAATACCCTTCAAAAACGGCTCCACCGCAGGTGCGGCCACCGCCAGGCCGACCAGAACGACCAACAGGCCGACCGCAAGCCCGAACAGAGGCCGCGTGGTCGCCCCGCTGAGACCGCGCGCGATCTTCGCCGTGGTGGCAAGGTACCCAGACAGCCGAAGCAATTCGACCTGCAGCCGATTGCTCTTCTCCCCCGCCCCCAAGAGCGCCACACTGACTTCGTCGAAAACGTCCGGGTGGGCGCGCAGGGCCTCACTCAACCCGCGGCCCTTGTCCACGCTGGCCTTCACGTCTTTCAGCGCCGCCGCCAGACGCGAATTTTTGCACTCGACTGACAGCGCATAAAGCGCCTGTCCGACGGAAAGGCCTGCCTTCAGCTTGGCGGCAAAAATCGCGGCGAGTCGGCTCAGCTCCGATGAATTGACCCGACCGCCCTTCGATATGGAAGGCGGCTGACTTGGCAATAGTATCGCTTGGTGCACGCGTTGAACCCCCGGTTGTCGCTCTCCCGGGTTTCGATTGTGCACCCAGATTTCCGTCCCGTCATGAAAACGGAAACGGAACCAATCGCAACTATCTGAAATTGCTTGCCAATTGCCCGCACGCAGGATGCGGCGCTGTGTCCGCCTACTTGATGAGGCCCCGCTTCGTAAGGTACTCGCTCACCAAAATCGCTCCCTTGGCCGCACCCATGCGGGTGTTGTGCGACACCAAAACGTACTTGATGCCGTTGGGCAGAGCGGGATCCTCGCGCAAACGTCCCACCACGGTGGACATCCCACCTTCCTCGTCGCGATCCAGTCGCACTTGTGGGCGATAGGGATCCTCACGAATCGCGATGAGGTGATGCGGTGCCGAGGGCAGACCCAATCCAGCCATGTCAGCGCCGAACTCGCGCCAAACCGCCTTCACCTCGTCGAGCGTGGCGGGACGCTTCAACTGCACGAAGACCGACTCGGTGTGACCTTCGAGCACGTTCACGCGGGTGCAGGTGCAGGACACGGCAAGCGGCGCGGGCACGATCGCGTCGCCGACGAGCTTGCCCAGAATCTTCATGGTCTCGCGCTCGACCTTCTCTTCTTCCTTGGGGATGTAAGGAATGATGTTGTCGAGGATGTCCATCGCCGTCACGCCAGGCGAGCGGCCCGCGCCTGACAATGCCTGCATCGAGGTCATGATCACGCGTTCGACGCCAAACACTCGGTCGAGAGGAGACAGTGTCATGGCCAGGCCTACCGTGGTGCAGTTCGGGCCTGGGGTGATGAACCCCTTCCAGCCGCGCTTTTTTCGTTGCACGTCGATGAGACCCGCATGGTCCCAGTTCACGCCGGGAAGGAAGATTGGAACGTCCGGCTCGTAGCGGAACGCACTCGCGGTTGAAATCACCGGCACGGTTGCGGCACAGCGGGGCTCAAGTTCGCGCGCCACATCGGCCTCAACCGCGGAGAAAACCAGCCGCACACCGTCGGTCGTCATGGCGGCCGAATCCTCCACCTTCAGGCCGGCCATATCGGCGGGAAGAGGCTCGGTGCAGAACCACCGTGAAGCTCCCTTGTCGTCCTTGACGGCATTGGCCATAGTCTTGCCTGCCGAGCGGCTGGACGCCGCGACCTTGACGACCTCAAGCATCGGATGCCCAGCCAGCGAGACCAGAAATTCCTGACCTGCCAGGCCAGTGGCACCAACTACGGCGACGGGAATGCGTGACATTTTCAGATTACCTCCGGGCCAAAGACCTTAGCAGACTGGGCGCGGCTGCCAAATCGCTTCTTGCGCAGAGCACGCTGTCACGGGAGATCTGCCGGACCAATCGATGCCCGAGCCATTGAGCGCTGGCGCGTGGCTTCGTAGAGCAAGATCGCGCCTGCGGCTGAGGCATTGAGCGACGATATTTGCCCGCGCTGGGGAATCTGCACGATGCCGCCGCAGCGACGGGCCACAGCCTCGCGCAGACCGCGGCCTTCGGCGCCCACCACCAGGCATGTGGGACCGAGGAATTCGGCCTGGGGCAAGGGCACGCCGCGTTCAGCGGCTGCGCCCCACACGCGCACGCCCTGCGTCCCCAGCCAGTCGATTGTGCCGAGCAGATTGTGAACGCGCGCAATGCGCATGCGTTCGCTGGCACCCGCCGATGCCTTGACCACCGATCCGGTCACGGGCGCCGCGTGTTTGTCAGGGATGATCACGCCGTGAGCGCCTAGCACCTCTGCACTGCGCACCAGGGCGCCGAAGTTCTGCGGATCGGTGATGCAATCGAGCAACAAGAGCAACGGCGCCTCAGTCGCCGCCTGCGCTGCGGCCAGCATGTCCGCGATGAGGGCGTAGCGGTATTCGCCGACAATCGCCACAAGTCCTTGATGCGCCGGCGCCCCGGCGAGCCCCGCCACCAAGGCGCGCGACCGGATCTCGACGGCAATCCCGCGATCCTTTGCCACCGCCACGGCGGCGTCGATCTCGCGCGAACGATGCCCCTCGGCCAGATAGACCACAGCCACGTCACGCGGTCGCGCCCGGCACAATTCCTCAACCGGGCGGACACCGAACACGACGCGTGACGAGGGTTCGTCAGCCACGCGCCCTACTTTCCCGCCAATGCCGTTGCCACTTCGCCGACCAAAGCGGCAAAGGCGGCGGCCGGACTGGCAGCGTCGCGAATGGGTCGGCCCACGACTAGATAGTCTGCGCCGGCCGCGATGGCCGAGGCTGGCGTGGCCACCCGCTTCTGGTCGCCGACATCAGCGCCCGCCGGTCGCACCCCGGGCACCACCAACAACAGCGACGGACACGCCAAGCGCGCGTCAGCCACTTCTTGCGGCGAGCACACCACGCCCGCGATCCCCGCCTGCGCCGCAAGTTTCGCCCGACGCACGACCGCCTCACGCATGGTGCCTGCGATGCCGTCGGCACGCAGATCGTCTTCCGCCAGACTGGTCAGCACGGTTACGCCGAGCAGTTTCGCCCTGCCCTCGGCCGCCTGTTCCGCCCGCTTCATCATGGCCAACCCGCCCGCGGTGTGGATGGTCAGCAACTCGGCACCGAGCGCCATGGCAGAGGACACCGCGCGCGCCACGGTTTCGGGAATGTCGTGCAGCTTGAGATCGAGAAAGACCTTCCCGCCGCGGCTGCGCACCGCCTCGATGGCCCGCACGCCCTCGGCCACGAAAAGCTCGAGGCCGACTTTGTAGAAAGCAGGCCGGCCCTCCAGGCGGTCGAGAAAATCCCCGGCCGCCTTCAAATCAGGCACGTCCAGCGCGACGATCACGCGCTCACGCGCGGGGATCGCGCTTGCACTCACGCCAAGCCCCCTGCCCGCTCAGCCGCGACCTTCTCGGCGACTATGCGCACAACGTCTTCAATCTTCACCTTCAAAACTTCGGGTGAACGCCGCGCTTTCAGCTCGACCATGCCTTCAGCCACGCCCTTCTTGCCCACAGCAATTCGATACGGCATGCCGATGAGATCCGCGTCCTTGAACTTCACGCCCGGCCGCTCGTCGCGATCGTCGAACAAGACCTCCACGCCCGCCTTCTCCAATTCCTCGTGCAGGCGCTCGGCCACCGCGGTCACCTGCGCATCGCCGGCTTGCAGCGACAGCAGGCTGACCTCGAAGGGCGCAATCGGCACCGGCCAGATGATGCCGTCGGCGTCGTGATTCTGTTCAATGGCCGACGCCGCAATTCGAGTCACCCCGATGCCATAGGTTCCCATGACCATCGGCTGCTCTTTGCCGTCGGCCGCGAGGAAGTTGCACTTCATGGGCGCGGAATACTTGGTGCCCAGGAAGAACACCTGCCCGACTTCGATGCCTCGATAGCCGGCAAAATGGCCGCCCTCGCAGCGCGGACAAACATCGCCCACTGCGGCCTGGCGGAAGTCGCCGCATGTGGTGGGCGAAAAATCGCGTTTGGAAACCACGTTGCGCAGGTGCAAGTCCACGGCATTCGCGCCACACACAAACGACGGCAGGGCGCACACCTCGTGGTCACAGTAGATCGGAATGCGCAACCCCACGGGACCGGCAAAGCCGACCGGAGCTGAAGTCGCGTCCTCCACGGCCTTGTCCGGTGCCAGCACCAGATCGGTGCAGCCCAGCGCTCGCTTGACCTTGATGTCGTTGACGGCCCGATCCCCACGCACGAGCACCGCCACTGGCTTTCCATCGGCCAGGTAGATGAGTGTCTTCACCAAATCCTGCGGCCGCAGGCCGAGGAAAGCCGAAACCTCGTCGATGGTGCGCTTGCCTGGCGTAGACACCTTCTCGACCGCGGGCACTTGTGTCGCGGGCGCCGGTTCAGCCGGGCGCGCCTTGGCCTCTTCGACGTTGGCAGCATAGTCGCACTTGTCGCAGGCCAGAATGGCGTCCTCACCCGTCTCGGTCAGCACCTGGAATTCGTGCGAGTGCGAACCGCCAATGGCGCCGGTGTCGGCCTCGACCGCACGGAAGGCCAGCCCGCAGCGGGTGAAAATGCGCGTGTAGGCGTCGTACATGTTCTTGTACTCGCGCATGGCATCTTCCTCGCTGGTGTGGAACGAGTAAGCGTCCTTCATGATGAACTCGCGGCCGCGCATCAGGCCGGCGCGCGCGCGCAGTTCGTCGCGGAACTTGGTCTGAATCTGAAACAGGTTGAGCGGCAACTGGCGGTAGCTGCGCACATCGTGGCGAACCAGATCGACCATGACCTCTTCGTGGGTGGGACCGATGACAAAGTCCGCGCCCTTGCGATCCTTGAAACGCAGCAGCTGATCGCCGTAGCGATCCCAGCGCCCGGATTCCTGCCACAGCTCGGCCGGAATCACAGCAGGCAGGAAGACTTCCTGCGAGCCGGCGCGGGTCATTTCCTCGCGGATAATCCGTTCGATCTTGCGCACAACGCGCCAGCCGAGCGGCAAGAATGAATAAATGCCGGCAGCCACCTTGCGTAGGTAGCCGCCGCGCACCATCAGGATGTGGGACGGCACCTCAGCCTCGGCAGGGGCCTCTTTCAGGGTCGGAATCAGGGTCTTTGAAATTCGCATGGCAGGGCTTCATAACATAGGTGGGGCTGGACGCGGCAGATGTCAGCAGCGACAAAACAGGGCGCGTTACACGATTCTTTCTTTTCCAACCGGGGGAGATCTGGGAAACTCGGCCCGTAAGTTTGTGGGAATAGCTTCTCGTTCGCGCAGGTTTGGGAAGGTGTGGTGGCGGCAGCAAAGCGACGCCACCGAAAATCGAACCAGGGAGGGAGACGATGCAGCTACGGCACATCCGTCCGGGAACCGTTGACTGGAACGACGCGATCAATGAGGGAAGGGAGGCAAACACGGCGCGCTTGAACCCGGAAGAGGTCAAGCGGCTCCGCGCACTACTCGAAGCAGAAGGTTTGGCCAGGGAGGAGGCCGAGCTAGAAACGCGACAGAACTGACCGGCGGTCGAAGATCTGGTGCGGAATCCCACAGGGGATCGCACCTCCCCGCGGCGGGACTGTTCGAGGACAGCCCGCCAACGCCCACACACGCTGGGCGGCCAGCCCCCGCGCGATCTGGAGGATCGCGCGGGGGTGCGGGGTGGGACGTGCTCTTCCAAACAAGGGCGAGGAGTTCACCGAGCCCGGAGAGGGGGTGCGAATTCTCGATCTCCCACTGGGGTGACCAGCGGTTGCCCCAGTGGGTTCGCATGCCTGTCTAGAATCGAGGACGGGCGCCGCAGGTTGGCCCGAACGTAGCGCCGCCTCAGGGATGCGAACCTACAAGAGTGTCGAGAACGCAAGGGTACTGTAGAAGACGTAGAGGTCGCCGCTTTCCTGTCTGTTGTCCGTGCTCGAGATCCGGCAGGCCATGCCCTGGATCGCGGCCAGCTCAAAGTCCCGCTTCTTGCCGAAGCGAAGACTCAACAGTGACAGTTCGGGGCCAAGGAAGAGGCCTCTTTCGGGACCTCGACCGGGGGAAGTGCTTGCGTTCGTCCAACGATTGCCGAGGTATGCGCCTAGCACGATGGAATAGGTCGACCCCAGGTTGAACCGAAATGACGCCGGAATTCCCAAGAGGATGACCGAGTTCAGAGTACCGAGGGAACCGTAGGCAGCGCGAAGGCCAACGCGAAAATCGACAGTCGGGCTGAACCCGAGATTCAAGAAACCAGCGGCGCTGAACAGTGGGCCTTTGTTGCCATTCCCGAACGCGTAGGCGTACCCAAACCCGGCGCCAACTTCGAAACCGAAATGCGCGCCCCTTCGGGCAATCGCGGCGGCGATGCGGGGCGAGGTTTCAACTTGAAGTCTGGTCACTCGGCCCGCAACAACCTCGACCTCTTGCTCGTCAATGGTGCCGTCCTGCAGTTCAACGCGGATGCTGTAGGCGCCGGGGTACAGATCTGCAATCTCGATGGGCAGTACGCCCTTGTATTGGCCATTCATGCTGAGCCTGCCGGGGCCGGATGCTGCGACGTAAATCCTGCCGGGCTGGACTGGCGCGGGTGCTGGCGGCGGACCGCTGACGGCCTGCGGATCCTCCAGCCCCAGCTTGCGCACCACCTGATGGGCAGCCCACGTTCCGACCGCCGAGACTAGCCCGGCCGCGGTTTCGGCAGCCGGCGACCGGTTCTGGACCGGTTGCCCGGGCGTCTGTGGCTCCGTGGCGGCGGGTGGCTGCGCGTGCGCCAAGGCTGACGCCGGGCGCGGCGCGATGTTGTTGGCCGCCAGCTTGCGTCCCAGCTCGCGCAGTTGGCGCAAGACATCGAGCTGCGTCTTGGCATCGATCTGGTCGGCGGCCAACAAGCTGCCCCTTTTGGTTTCGTGCAGCTTCAGCGTAACCACAAACGCCGCTTCAATCCGCGCCACGGTGCCAGACACCACGAAATCCGCGCCTATATTGCGCGCCGTCTCCACCTCGCAATCGCCCTCGGAGCAGTCGTGCTTTCCCATCTCCTTGAGCAACACCATCATGTTTTCGCGGGTCATGACATCGACCTCGCGGCCGGCCAGCCCCTGGACCGCCCCGCCGCGGACAGCGTCGGTGAAAGCGTCGAGCACGTCACTCTCGATCTTTCCCGTGAATTCCAGCACCGCCAGTCGCTTGTTGACCGTCTGAGCAGCCGCTGGCTGGCCCCACAGCACCGCGCACGCAAGGCCTATCAAAACGAGCCAGCAGCGTGACCGATGAAAGATCGCCATAGCCGCACTGTCTCACGCCGCCCGCGCCCCGCGCAAGACCGAGCCTATTCCCGACGGTCGACTAGAACCGCCCCCTGTCGTAGAAACGCCCTATGCGCTCGTGGTTCTCTGTCGCCTTGTTTCTCGCCAGCTGCGCCAGTGGGCAGATCCAAGCTCGCCCAGAAGGGACACCGCTGTCGGCCGAGCCGCCGCCCGATGCCGGCCCTTCTGATGTGCGGGTGGCGCACGAGGATCGCGGAGGCGACGCGGATTTTCGCGCGGCTGCCAGCAAAGCCTTTGCCTCGGATCCGGTCACGGCACGGAAGGCATTGGAGTCATTCGTCGCCGACCACCCGGATCACCGCCAGCGATCGGCTGCCATCGCCCTGCTCGCCCGCGTGCAGATTGCCGCCGGCGATGCGGCCGGCGCCAAGGCGACCCTGGACAAGGTCAGCGGCGCGCGCACGCCTGACATCGATTTTCTGCTTGGAATTGCGGCCAGCCGGCTTGGCAACGCCGCGCAGGCTGTCGGATTGCTGCGTCCGTTTTTGGCGTCTGGACCGCCGCCGATCGGTGGTCTGACCGACGCCGATGCACCCTTGCTTCTGCGCGCCGCCGTGGCCGAGGCGCTGGCCGCGACCGGAGAATCGGTGGCGGCAATTGAGCAGTGGGACCAGTATCGCGGCATCGACGGAACACGCGAGCCAGAGCGCGCCTATGCACGCCGCCGCGCCGAAGAGGTGGCGGAAAAGATCCCCGGCGAGGCAGCCGCGACGGCCCTGAGTACCGCGCGCTCGCCGTTTGTCCGCGCCATGATCGGGACCCAGGCTGTGGCCGCCCTACGCGCGCGGGGCGACGAAGCCGGTGCCGCCCGGCTTGAGCAAGACGTGGGCTTGGCTCGGCGCAACTTGGGTTTTGACGTCGCCCTCCAGGGAACGTCGTCGGGTGATCCGTTGCGCCTGGGCTTGGCTGTTCCCCAATCAGGGGCACAGGCGCGGTTGGGCGAAGTGGTTCTGCGTGGAGCGATGCTGGTTGCGGCCGATCCCTCGCCATCGGGCGAGCCGTCGTCGTACCATCTGGTGGTTCGCGATGCGGCCGCCCCGGCAGAGCGTGGTGGGACCGCCGGCGCGGCGACCTGGTCGCTGGCGCGCGAGGAGGCCGTCATCGGCCTTGTTGGATCGTTTGATCCGCGCGGTATTGAAGTGGCCACACGCGATGGCGTGCCCTTTCTAGTTCTCGATGAACATGCGCCTGGCGCCCGCACCACGGCTTTCCAGCTCATTCATGCGCCGGAGTCACGCGCCATCGCACTGGCGCAGCGGGCGCTGGCGATGGGCGCTCGCCGCTTTGTTGTATTGGGGCCGGACAGCGCCTCGGGCAAGCGTCTGGCCGGTGCCTTCAAGCAGGCCCTCGCCGCTGGTGGCGGCGCCCTGGTCGAACACATCACCTACATCGCCGGGGCCACGTCGTTCACGGCGCAGGTCAACCAGCTGCGCCGGCTTGCCTTCGATGCCCTGTTCGTGCCCGACGAAGCCAGTCGACTGGAACTTATCGCACCAGCGCTGGCCGTGGCCGACATCTGGCCGCGCCGGCCGCGTGTGATCCTCGCGCCCTCGTCGGCGACGGCGCCGATTTCAGGACGCCGCGAGGTGCTGGTGCTGTCAACCGCCTTGAGCCTTTCCGCGCGCCTGCTGCGAAACGCCGAGCGCTACGTGCAAGGCGCGATGCTGTGCCCGGGCTACTACCCAGCCGAGGACGAACGCAGCGGAAGCTTCGTCTCCCACTTCCGCGAGGTCTATGGCACCAGCCCGACGGCGGCCGACGCCTATGGGTATGACGGCTTGTCCGTCCTGCGCGGGGTTGTCGACCGCGGCGCCCGCACCCGCGCCGATGCCCTGCGATTGGTGGCCGGCGGACGCTTCGAAGGCCTGACCGGCGACATCCGTTTCGGCCCGGATCACGGCCGCATCGACCCGCCTCTCATCTACGTGGTCGAGGGCGACAGCATCCGTGTGTTGAAATAGCCGGCCTGTGCTAGATCCGGCGCGTGCCTGCGCGGGAAGAACCCGATCTGCTGCGCTCTATCGAGAGCGGCGACCTCGCGCCCATCTACTGCCTGCACGGTCCTGAGCGCTTTCTCGTCGACCGTTGCGTGGCAGGCCTACGCCAGAGGATTCTTGGTACAGCGTCGGGCAACAACGCGGGGTTCAACTACGAAACCTTCGACCTCAAGGAAAGCAGCCTGGCCGAGGTGCTGTCCATCGCCCGCACCCTGCCCATGTTCGCCAAGCAGCGTCTGGTAGTCGCCCGTGGCCTCGAGCAGGTGAAATCCGAAGGCTTGGAACCGCTGACCGCGTACGCCGCCCATCCCAATCCCAGCACCTGCCTCGTGCTTCTGGCCGAGAAGATCGACGGTCGGCTGCGCGCCTTTCTGGCGCTGCGAAAGGCCGGATTTCTGCACGAATTTGCCCGACTCAAGGATCGCGAGCTTGGCCCGTTCATCGCCCGTGAGGCCAAATTGCGCGGACTCGGCATCGACAGCGACGCGGCCGAGGCCCTGGCCAACGCGGCTGGCCCTGATCTTGGCCGTCTGATGCAGGCTCTGGAGCAACTGGAGATCTACGCGGGCCAAGGCGGTCGCATCAGCCGAGCCCAAGTCGAGGAGCTCGTTCCCGAATCGCGTGAGCGAAATGTGTTTGAGCTGACCAAGGCCATCGGCTCGGGCGACATCCGGCGGGCGCTTGAGTTGGTCACCAACATGCTTCGCAACCGCGAGCCACCGTTGCGGGTCCAGGCCATGCTGCTGCGCCAGCTTCGCCAGATCTGGCGCGCGAAAGAGCTGGCCACTGCGAATATGCCGCGTGCTGCGATGGCCGCCGCGGTGGGATTGCCTCCCTTTTTCCTCGACGACGTGCTGGTGCCCGCGCGGCGTATGTCCGTGACGTCCCTTCGCCGCAGCTTCGACCGCCTGTACCAGGCCGACCGCGCGTTCAAGTCATCGCGCGTGGATCCCGAAGTCCAGTTGACCCGTCTGGTCCGCCAGTTGGCCGAAGAAGCAGCCCCGCGACGGTGAGGAGAGCCTGTCGCGGCAGCGGCAGTTGACGCACAGTAGATAGTCAGACATTCTTTCGGCCCATGAGGCGATAGGAGCAATGGCCGGCTATTCGGGCCAGATCCCGCATCTCCCAGTCCCTTGATTGAGGGTAGCGAAAAGAGCGGTAGTTGAAGAACACGGTGTTTTGGGAAAGGAAGGACATTGCATGAGAAGTCGAGCAGACAGGTTTCTAATCAAGTCATTTGCCCTGACCACGGGGTTGCTGGCCGTCCTGGCGGGCGCCGGGGTCCCGCGCGCGCAGGCCGCCGAGGACGAGCCCTTCGTACAACCCTTCGAGATTGGCATTTTCGGCGGGCTGCATTTCTACGACAAGCAGCACGGTCTGGGCCGCTTCGTGGACTCTCCCGAAGGCATGTCGCCTGACACCGGCGGAGCCTTCGGTCTACGCCTGACCTACAATCTCTGCCCCTGGGTCGGATTTGAGGCCGAAGGCATGATCTCGCCCACGCACACGCGCTGGGGCGATCCCGCCGGCACACGCGAGATCATCATCGGCTATCGCGGCCAGGTGATCGTGACCTTCATCCACTCCGGCTACGTGCGGCCCTTCGCCCTGGTTGGCTACGGCGCCCTGTCGTCGTTCCCCAAGGACACCAACGTCGTGCCCCGGGACACCGATGACATGTTCCACGCTGGAGTGGGTTCCAAGTTCCCGCTTACGGACAACTTCGGGCTCCGCCTCGACGGCCGCATCATGGCGCCGCCCGCCGCGTTCGGATCGAGCGGCAACGAGTCGCACTTCCACGGCCCCGATTACGAGGTCCTGCTGTCTGCCTACCTAGCGTTCGGTGGCACCCGGCCAATGCCTGCTCCGGCCCCGGCGCCCCCGCTGCCCAGGGATACGGACGGCGACGGCATCGCCGATATCAGCGACGCCTGCCCGACCGAGCCCGGCCCGGCCAGCGACAACCCCAAGAAGAATGGCTGCCCACTGCCCAAAGACACCGACGGCGATGGCATCCTCGACGTCAACGATGCCTGCCCGACCGATCCGGGTCCCAAGAACGATGATCCGGCGAAGAATGGCTGCCCGCTGCCCAAGGACACGGACGGCGACGGCATCCTCGACAACGTCGACAAATGCCCGAACGAGCCCGAGACCTTCAATGGCTACCAGGATGAGGATGGCTGTCCGGACGAGGTGCCCGCCGCTGTGAAGAAGTTCACCGGCGTCATCGAGGGAATCACCTTCAAGACCAAGTCCGCCGAAATCGCGAAGGAATCGCACGCCGTGCTCGACAAGGTCGTCGCCGTGCTGACTGACTACCCGGATGTCAGGATCGAGATCAGCGGCCACACCGACAACGTGGGCAAGGCCGAATACAACAAGGACCTGTCGCAGAAGCGCGCTGAAGCGGTCAAGACGTACTTCGTCGACAAGGGCATCAAGTCCGAGCGACTCACCGCAGTCGGCTTCGGCATGGAGAAGCCGATCGCTGACAACAAGACCTCGGCAGGCAAGGCCAAGAACCGCCGAACTGAGTTCAAGCTCCTGACTGGAAACTAGCCCTTCCCTGCAGCCGGCGCCCCTCGGACATTTCCAGGGGCGCCGCAAATCAGGCAATTCGCTTCACGCCCAGGTGCCGATCGAAACCTCGGTCGAAGGTGAGAATCTCGTGAATGAAATATAGCCGGCGGAGATCTCGTCGAGCATCTGCTCGATGTCAGGTGCGGGAAACGCGTGACGCACAGACACGCGCAACGCCGCGATCTTCCTCGCCAGCCCCGGCTCCGCGCGAGCGGATTGCTGCAGGCTTTGCCTAACCCATTCCGACAGAACCATGCCCTTGCTCTGCGCCAAGCGCTCGTAGGCACGCAGTTCCGCGTCCTTCATGACCACTTGCAACCGCTTACTCATGCCGTGAGTATAAGCATCAGTATACACGCGGCTCTGCCGGCGGATGGAGTTGCTCCGCCGCCAGCAACGTCGAACGCCCGGATCCAGGCGTGTCGACGGACTACTTGGCCATCTTGTTGACCGCGACGGTTAGGCGCGACACGGATCGTGAGCTGGTCTGCTTCTTGATCACGCCCTTCTGACCAAGCCGGGTGACGAGAGTCGTCGCCGACTTGAGCAACGCGGCTGCCCGCGGCTGATCCTTGGCCGCAACCGCGGCTCGCAGGTTCTTCACTGCCGTTCGCATCGCCGACTTCTTGGACGAGTTGCGGGCCTGGTGGGTGATGCGTTGTCGATTCTTCTTCTGCGCTGACTTGATGTTCGCCATTGGGAAGGGGTCGCATTCTGCGAAGCCGCCCACCCGCTGTCAAGCAACACAGCGTTGGGGACCCGCGATTACATGAGGTTGAGGGCTACTTGTCGAGATCGCCGCCAGAGGCAGGGGCACCCGGCGAAGGCACAACGATATTTTGCTGCGCGGCGCGGCGATCGCCGGGCTTGAAAACTTCTTTGCCCGTGATGCGGTCGATCACGTTGTCGTTCTCGTCCCGATCAGAGTCCTTGCCACCGATCACGGTGTCGAGCATTGAGCCCTTGGGGGCAGCGGCGTCCGCGGCCTTGCGCGCGGCCATCATGCGCTGCTCGACGCTGTTGTCGTACAAAACCAAGCAATACACATCGTAGAACTCGGAACGGTCCACCAGCCTGAGTCCGTCGCCGGTGGTCGAGCGCCACAGCAGGTGGTCCAGCCGCTTCTCCTTGACCCCGAGGCTGTCGTTGCGGGTCACGTAGACCTCTTGCGCCTTGCCGAACTTTCCCTGCATGGCGGCGCCGAAGTCTTTGAATTTCTTCCCCTGCAACATCTCCTTGTCGAAGGCGATGAACATCTTGTACAGGCTGTCATTGGCAAAGAAGAAGTAGCGGGTGGAGGTCGTCTCTTTCATGACGAGCATCGACTCGCCCGTGCCCTGCACGATCTCCTGATCGATGATCGACACGTCCCACGGACCCTTCTGACCGTCGAACTTGACGACGTTCTTCTTGATCGCGGCTGTCTCATCCCGCACGGCCTTGCGAAGCTTGTCGTTGCGGGCCGGGTCAGCCGCGGACTTGTCGATCCTATCCTTGTAGCTCGCCTCGATGCGACCATTGATCTTGTCGATCACTTGCTGAGTGGTCATTCCCCACTTGTAGTCGCCCCGGATCTCGGAGATGGCGTCGGCCGAAGCCACCGGCGCGGGTCCGCGGGTCGCCTTCTCTGGCTTGACTTTGTCCGCCTTGGCCTTCGCCTTGGCCTGCACGCCTTGCTGTGCGGCCGCCAACACAAGGAATGCTGCCACCAAGGAAACACCGAGCTTCTTCATCTGGGATTCTCCTCTGAGTTCGCGCCCATGCCGGCCCTTGATGGCCTTGAGCAATGACGAACGTGGTCCGTGGGCGTACTGGGAAGTCTTCTAGCACTGCCGGACTGGTTTCGACAATCGGCAAAGCCCAGCTTGGCTAGTTCGTGGCGCCGGTTCGCGACGGGGCGACGCGCTGCGTTGCCGTCGCGGTCCGCAAGGCACCGTTGCTTGGCGCCGCCGAGGTGCCACCGCCCTTCACAGCCGTCTCCATCAAATCGTCCACGCTTTCGGCATGATCGGTTCGCGCCGAGCCTCGCCCGCCGCTGGCCGGCCTGTACCAATCTGCCTTGCCAGTGCGCAGATCGTCGTGGGCATTGCCGGAATAGGCTGCCCCCTCGCCCGGCCCGGAGTAGTCGATCCAGAAGGCCGACGGCCCTTTGCGTACGTCCAGGTGGACGAAGAACGAATTGGGATAGAAGCCGACGCCCACGTGATCCAGGGTGCGGCGGAGATAGTCGCGTAGGGTCGCGTTGGATACGCCCGCCACACGAAAATCGCAGGCCAGCCCCAGCTTGTGGGGACTGCGCGGATTGCGCGCGACCTTGGGATTGCGGTAGCCAGAGACGACTTCCAGGCGGTGCCCGGCAAAATGTCGCCCCGTCTGATACATCAGCCGCGGCAGCCGAGGATCGATCTTGTGCTGGGTGTTGGTGTGATGGCAGCGCATGAAGCGCTGGAATCGCTTCTGCCAGCCCTGAATCGGACGGCCGCGCTCATCGGCGAAACGCAGCGAAAAGCTTTCCTTGGTGTTGATCTGGAAAAGATCGACCGGCGGGTTGCGCATCGGCCTGACCTTCTTGGTCGCGGTCGAAGTCGCGGTCGAAGTCCGCGTCGGCGCTGCTGCCCGCGGCCGGGTGGACCGCTGGCCGGTGCCGCCGTCGGGCGCGCGCGTTTGAGCAGCGAAGATGCTGCTAGGAAGGGAAACGAGCAGAAGCGCGAAGGCCGCGCGCAGTACAGCCACGACCCCTAATCATGGGCGGCCGGAACCGCCATCCGTCAACTTCTTTTGCAATTCGGCCAGCAGATCCCATGCCGCCCTCGGTGACAAACCGTCAAGATCGACGGCCCGCAGCGCAACGACGACTTCGCGTTCGCCTCCAGCCTCGGGACTCGGCGGACCTGCCGTAATCTTCTGCGCACGCGCCCCGAACAGCCCCAATTGGGGCGATTCGCCCTGGCCAGGTGCAGCCGGGTGAGGTTCGTCAGGCCGGCGCGGGCTGGAGGCGTCGAGTTGCAGGCGTTCGAGAATGGCGCGGGCGCGGCCAACCACGGACGCCGGCAGCCCCGCCAGTTTGCCCACCTCGATGCCAAAGGACCGGCTGGTTCCGCCCGGGGTCAGCTTGCGCAAGAAGACGACCTCGCCCTTCCACTCGCGCGCGGCCACGCTGACGTTGTGCACGCGCGGGTGGGAATCGTGCAGGTCGCACAGCTCGTGATAGTGGGTGGCAAACAGGGTGCGCGCACCGACAACATCGTGCAGGTGCTCGGCCACGGCCCAGGCAATCGACACGCCGTCGTACGTCGATGTCCCGCGGCCGATCTCGTCAAGGATAATCAGACTCTTGCGGGTCGCGTGGCGCAAAATGTGCGCGGTCTCGCGCATTTCCAGCAGGAACGTGGATTCGCCGCGCGCCAGGTTGTCGCCTGCACCCACCCGGGTGAACACGCGATCGCACACGCCGATGCGGGCCGCGCGCGCCGGAACGAAGCTGCCGGCCTGGGCCAGAATCACCGACAGGGCGGCCTGGCGAATTAGCGTCGACTTTCCCGCCATGTTCGGCCCAGTCACGATCAGGATCTGCTCGCGCTCGGTGTCGAGGCGCAGATCGTTGGGCACGAATCCGCCCGTGGCGGCCAGTCGTTCCACCACCGGGTGGCGGCAGTCACTCAGGTCGAGAACCTCTGAATCGTCGACCACCGGCCGGCAGAAGCCATGGCGGTGGGCCTGCTCGGCCAGGGCGGCGATCACGTCGACCGCAGCCACCCGACCGGCCAGGGCCAACACGCGCGCGGCGGCCTCGCCCACCTGGTCACGCAGGCTCGAAAAGAGCGCCAATTCCAACGTCACCCGGCGCTCGTCAGCGCCCAGGATCTTGGCCTCGTAGCCTGCCAGTTCGGCGGTCACGAAGCGTTCGGCATTGGCCACCGTCTGCTTGCGCGTGTAATCCGCCGGCACATTGGCCAGGTGGGTGCGCGTGATCTCGATGTAGTAGCCAAAAACGCTGTTGTACTTGACCTTGAGCGAAGCAATGCCAGTGCGCTCGCGCTCGCGCGCCTCGATAGCGAGAATCTGATCGCGTCCGCCAGAGGCGATGACGCGCAGCTCGTCGAGTTCGGCCGAGAGGCCGGGCCGGATGAAGCCGCCTTCCTTGGTGATAGCGGGTGCGTTGTCTTCCAGTGTGGCGACAATGCGGTCGGCGATGTCTTGCGCCTGGTCCTGGCCCAGGTCGAGCAGGTCGGCCCCTGATCCGCCAGTGGCAAGTGCCGCCAGTGGATCGATGGCCTGCTGCAGGGCCGCCGCCAGATCGGGGATCTGCTGCAACGAACGCCCAAGCACCACCACATCGCGCGGGCTGGCCACACCGAGACGCGCGCGGCTCACCAGGCGCTCGATATCGCCCAACTCCGACAGGATCTTGCGCACGGCCTCGCGGGCCGATTGCTTTTCAACCAGGCGTTCGACGGCGTCGTGGCGGCGCCGAATGCGGGCGATGTCGAGCAAGGGAAAGAGCAACCAGCGACGCAGCAGGCGCGCACCCATGGCGGTGGCGGTGACGTCCAGTGTGTCGAGCAATGAGCCCTGGCGCTTGCGCTCCAGCATGGTTTCGACGAGTTCCAGGTGCGAGCGTGCCTGCTCGTCGATTATCAGGAATTCGTCGCGCCGGAAGAGTTCCAGGCGGGCCACCGGCAAGGGCGCCGATAGCTGGGTCGAGCGGACGTAGCGCAGGACGCGGCTGGCAGCCAAGCAGGCCTGCGGCACCCGCGCGAGCGCGTCGCGATCCAACCCCGAGCCAAGCACCTCGGCCAGGGCATCAAGCGGCGCAGGCTCGTCGTCGATGCTGATCGGGGTCTGAGCCAGGCGCGGGTAAGCGCGCCGGATGAGCGTCGCAAGATCGCCTTGCCCTCGTGGCAAGAGGATCTCGCGCGGATCGACGCGGGCCAACTCGTCGAGCAGGCCCTCGCTGGTGGCCGCCAGGGTGGCGCGGAAGTCGCCGGTCGTCACGTCAATGAAGGCCAGGCCGAACCCGTCGCGGACGTCGCCGGCCACAGCCGCCACATAGTTGGGCGTGCGCGGTTCCAGCGATTCCTCGTCGAGAATCACGCCCGGCGTGATGATGCGCACCACGCCGCGCTTGACCAAGCCCTTGACCAGCTTGGGGTCTTCGAGTTGCTCGCAGATGGCCACCCGATGGCCGAGCTCGGTCAGGCGGGCGATATACCCGCGCGCTGAATGGTGCGGCACCCCGCACATCGGCACGGGATTTTCCTTGCCCTTATCGCGGGTGGTTTGGGTCAGCGAGAGCACACGAGACGCATAGACCGCGTCCTCGTAGAACATCTCGTAGAAGTCCCCGAGGCGAAAGAACACGATCGCGTCGGGGTATTGCGCCTTGACCTCAAGGTACTGGCGCATGAGCGCAGTCGTGGCCTGATCAGGCAGCGGAGCGCCCGCAGGCGCGTCCGGCAAGGACCCTGTCCCCTTCGTGGTGTCCTTCTCGCCGCTCACGCGACCCCCTTGGACCTTGGCGGAGGCCCCGGCGAGAGACTATTCCTTGGCAGGAGCGGACGCCGCAGCCCGTGGCTTCTTCGCGGGCTTGACTGGCGTTCCGCGGGCAGCCCGGCGTTCGGCCTTCTGCCTCTTGATTCGCGCCTTATACTTCGTCTGGCTTACGCGTTGACGCATCTTCTTCGAACGGCGATTGTCGAGCTTTCCCATGCGGCAGTTACTATTGGGAAAGTAGCTTCGTAAGTCAAGGAAGGAGGCGTGCCATGATCGGTTGAAAGCCGCAGAAAGTCGTCCCTACTGTCTCAAATACTGGGCAAGTCCGATGTTCTGGTCCTGGATGGCTTTGACAACGAGGCCAGCAAGCTTCTCGGCGCCCAGCAGATTGGTGTGGGTCGCGTCTGAACCATTGGCATGATACGTCAGCGCGACGGTCGCCGTCTTGCAAACGTTGTCGTACCAGTCGGAGGAAAGCGAGGTCAGATCGATATAGGGAACGCCCTTCTTGGCCGCCGCTGCCTGCGCAGCCGCCGCATGCAGGGTGGATTGATTCCCGACCGGCACGCTGGTAACGCGGGCGGGAGGAGAGACAAGAATTGCGTTGACCTTCGCCGCCTGTGCGTCGGCCACCATCGACTCAAGGTTCGCCTGGACAGCCGTGTCCGATATCGCCTTGTCGTTGGTGCCAAATTGAATGATCACCCAATCGCCCGCGGTCCACCTCGACGTGATCTCCGTCCAGTAACCGAAACTGGAACTCGCGCCGCTGTTGGCGTAGTTGGCAATCCCAACCGGAGGCGCAAAAAACTCAGGCAGCATTTGCCCCCAGCCGCCGTACACGCCGCCGGTCTGGTCGCAAGCCGTCGAATCGCTGGCGATATAGACCATGACCGGCTTGGTCGCGTCCGTCGCCATCGCGTATCCGATGGCGGAAATCTGCGGGGGCGTGGCCGCGGGACCCGAGAAGAACAGATCCAGCCCAGGGTAGCCGCTCGGCCCGCCCGCCTGTTGGGGTTGTCCTTCCATCGCACGCACGTTGACCACGAACGCATAGGCCAAAAATTGGCCCGCCCTGGTGGTCACCGGGGCCAATAGACCCCGGCTCGATTCAGCACTGACGTAAGTTGTGCCGTCCGCTGCGCCTCCGAGGGCCAAGGTGACAAGGTAGTTGCCCGCCAGGTTCGTGCCCTCGGCCGTGGGAGTGGTCTCTGAGGTGCCGTAGGTACTGCCTCCGAAGAGGCATTGAATGCAGACATCACCGGCGGGCTGGCCAACGCACGCCTTGTCGCTGACCGGCACTTTCTGGCACTTGGCGTAGTTGTCCGCGCTGGGAACGGGATAGCCAGCCGGAATGGATGGAGTCGGCTCAGCAGCGTCCGCCGCGGCGTCGACGCTTCCGCCGGTTGGAACACCGCCGGCGCTGGGCTGCCCTCCCGACCCTGAGTCGCCGCCCGATGTGCCGCCCGCGGGATCCACGGTCGCGACACTTCCGCCTGTGACGAGAGCGCCGCCTTCATCTATCAATCCGCCCGTGGCAACAGAACCGCCGTCCGTCGAGACACCGCCCGTGACCGCCACCCCGCCTGTCGCCAACCCACCGATCGTGCCCCCTGTGGGTGTGCCGGTGTCGACAACGCCGCCTGCTGGCAGGCTGGTGCCCGCCAATGGATCGGAATTGCACGCGGGAGACAGCCCTGCGATCAGGAAGGCGGCCAATGAAAGGTGATGAAAGCCAATGTGTCTTCTCATGACCATCTAGTCCCCGCGCACAGACCGACCTTACAACCAAGACTCATAGGAGAGCGAAACTGAAACCCAGGCCAAGCTGCGCCTCGATCCGCGGCAGAGCCTCAAGATGAGGGACTGACCCGGGTACATCGTTGCGAATGTTCTGCGCTGCCGGCCACAGCAGCCCACGCAGATCGGCCCAGGTGGTCCGGCCACGACTGCGCCTCGCCAGGCGAAACCCCACCGTGGCCCCCCACGACGCCACGGCATCGGTGTGGTTCTGCGAAAAGCCGCTGCCCGCGACCACGAGCAGCCCGAGGGCCGGCCCGATGCCGCCTTCCACAATCCAAGTGCCTTCAGCCAGCGGAATCCGTAGGGCCAACGCCACCACCGGCCGCCACCAACGCGCCTTGCCTTGGCCCACAGCCATCTCGCGCGGAAGCGGGAACGACAGCCCGACCCCAAGGCCGACGCGGCCGACGAGCCGCAGCCAGGCGGCTTCAGTGGACAGAATCGCGCCACCGCCGCGCGAGTCGAGGGAGGCAAGGCCACCGACTCCCAGAAAAAATCGCGACGGCAACGGTGGCGGTGGTGGCGACGGTAGCGGCGACGCGATGGGAGTGGGCGCGCGGACGGTGGCGAGTTCAAACGGTGGCGCCGCGGCCGGCTCAACCTCACCGAGAGGCCCCGACGGCCTGCTGTCGAGCCAGGCCGCGATGACCAATGCGGCGGCCTGAGCGCGCGATTCGCAGTCAGCCTCCGTGGGCAAGGTGCGACTGACCGCTGGCTCGCTCTCGCTGACCAGATCCACTGTCATCTGCCCGACCTCGACCCGAATGTGGGCCATGGCCGAAGCCGAGCTGTTGCCCGACCACAGGCCGGCGAGGCGGGTCGTCACGTCAGCCGCCGACGGGCAATCTGAATCGCTGGTGACCAAGGGCGCGGCAAGCGCAGGCGCCGCTAGCCACAGGGCACTCGCCACCACGACGAAGCTGGCTGATTTCATTCAGCGGCTGCCAGCAAACGCGCCGCCTCAGAGGCAAAACGGCCCTTGGGATACAGGCGCAAGTAGGTCTGCAAGTCGGCGCGCGCGGCCGCCTCGTCTCCAGCGCGCGCTCGCGCCACGGCCCTGCCCCACAGGGCGCGTTCTTGCCAAGCCTTGGTTCCGTTTGCGTGAGTCAGGGCCTGGTCAAAATCAGCGATCGCATCACGCCAGCGTTGCGCCCGTGCGCGCAGCTCGCCGCGCACCACGTGGCGTTCGGCGCCGCGCGGGGTGTTGTCGAGCGACATTCCATCCAGACGGGCCAGAGCCTCGTCGCGCCGGCCGAGGGCAAGCAATGCCTCGATTTCCAGCACGGAGCGCTCGGCAGCAAGCGGGCTATGCGGGAACAGGGCTGCATGCCTGGTCAAAATGTCGAGCGCACCCGCGGCGTCGTGATTGTTGCGCAGGCTGTTGATTGCCTGGCCAAGAATGGCCTGACCATTCGACGCGGACGCCGGAGCCGGCGCGACACGGGACGAGCGAGCCACCAACGCTTCTCGGCCGGCAGAATCAGGCGACACCATGGCCAAACGGGGAGCCGCCGGCGCGACGACATCAGCGGCAAGCCCAGCTAGACCTGCACCTGGCGGCGTCTCGAACTTCCTCGGTGCGAGCGGACCCTCACCCGCCGAGGCGGACGCCGGCGGCCTCTCCCCGACGGGGAGAGGCAAGGATCTCGATTCGCCTGGTAGCCTGACCGGCTGCACGCGGGCGGATCGCAAAGGCTTGGCGGGCGTCGCGGGATCCACCATCGCCAGGCGCGGACTGGGCGGCGAAGCGACGGGCACAGGGGAAGGCGGCTGGGCGACCGGTGGCGGCGGGAGCGCGGGGGCGACCACCGCCGCCGTCACAACTGACGGGAGCGCTTCTCCTGAGCTGACGGTCCCGGTCGGCACAGCTCTGGGCCGCACCGGCCGCCGCGGCGGGCTGCCTGCTTGCTCGCTGTCGACCGGTGGCCTGGCTTCGCGCGGCCAAGGAATAAGGCCGAAATGGCCAGCGGCCGCCGACACCGCGCCGCCGACCAGGAGCAGACCGAAGGCAGCCAGCACCGTCGACCAACGAAATCCCGCCGCCCCACGTGGGCTGGGCAGCAAATCCCTGCGCAGTCGGTGTCTGATCCGCTCACGCTCGACGGCCGTCAGCTCTTCCAGCGGCTCGGCAGAGCGCATGAGCGCTGCGAGCGGTCCCATGTGCCGATCGCTCCCAGGCTCGGGCGTCTTGTCTGTGACCCTCACAGGACGTTGCCTCCGGGTGACAGATCATCGAAAAGCCGAGCCCGCGCCCGATGGACCCGGACCCAGACAGCGTTGGGCTTGATTCCGAGAAGGGTCGCCACCTCTGCCGCTGAACGGCCATCGATATCGAACATGATGACCGGGGTGCGGTACTTCTCGGGCAGGCGATCAAGCGCCGCGTAGAGCAGAGCGCACTGACGCCGGCGCTCAAGTTCTTCGAGCGGCGTCGGGCTGGCCGGCGCCAGCGCGTTGGCGTAGTCGTGGAAGCGCAGGTTGAGAAAACCGCGCGCGCGTCGGCGAAAGATGCGCTTGCGCACGATTCGTTCGGTGATGCGAAACAGCCAGGTCGACACCTTGGCATCGCCGCGAAACTCATGCCGCCGCCGCAAAGCGACCAAGAATACGTCGTGCACCAGGTCTTCCACGTCGGCGCCAGGCCCGGCCAGCCGGCGCACCCAGCGCTCGACCGACGGCTCGTAGGTTTCGTAGAGCCGGTCAAGGTCGTCCGACAGATGTTCCCCCGCGCGGGCGGCGCGTGTTGCCGCCAAATCATCCTCGGGGAGCGGATCGTGGGCCATTGGACAAAGACCCTGGTGCCGTGAGCCACCATGTCCTTACAAACTAATCCTATCACCAGGCCGGTCGGTCAAACGTGATGGATGCCAGGAGGATTTCCGAACCATGGCTGACCCCAACCTCGGCACCGACTGGCACCGTTGTGGCCAGAAGCGCCAGAGCCACCGCAGGCTGGCCAGAAGCGCGGCCGACGCTGGTTACGCGTCCCGCTGTAGAATTTTCCTCAAACGCGATCGCATCGCCAGCGGTCGGCATCCCGTCGCCGTGCAGGCACAGCCCGACCAACCGTCGCCGTACCAGACCACGATCGCGCACCCGGACTATGGTTTCCTGACCAAGGTAGCAGCCCTTCTTGTGGTCAAGCGCTCCGCCCAAGGCCACCTCCATCGGAAGTGTGTCACCAGTGATCTCGGCACCGAAACGCGGCTCGCCCGCCTGGATGCGCAGAACCTCCGTCGCATCAGACGACAAAGCCGGTATGCCAACCTGATCCAGGCTGGCGACCAACGCGCGCGTGGTATCTGCCGTACCAAAGGCCCAGACGCCATCGGTGCCGAGGGCGTGGCTGCGCACCAACCAGAGTGAACCGAAGGGACTGGCCGCGTCGCTGTGCGACCACGGTGGGCGTGCCGCAAAATCATCGGGAAACTCGGCTCCGGCCGCACGAAGCGCATGCGCCGAGGCCGGCCCGTGAAGTGCTGTGGCCGTGGTTTCGGGCTCCACCGCCACCGTGAAATCATCCATCACCGCGTAGCGTCCGAGGGCAGCGACGAGCCCCTGCCCCGCTGCCGCGTCCACCACCAGGCGCACGTCGTCGGGTCTGGCGCAGACGCGCAAGTCGCCCAGCACGTGGCCTTTGCTGTCGAGCAAGAGCGAATGGCAGCCAGCGCCGATGCCGGTTCCCTGGACGCTGCCCGTGGTGAGGCGATGCAGGAAACCGATTCGATCGGCACCGGTGCAGCGCAGGACCGCAAGCCCGCCCAGGTCGACCCGCGACGCACCGCTGGACAGGGCTTGGGCATCAAACCGGGGCATCACGACCTCGCAGCCGCCTGGGGGAACGCATTTCGCACTTTCGTACTGCTGCCGACTGCCTCTTCTTGACTGCCGACACGCGGTTTGCGGTAGCATGCGCCCCGGCCTCGGTCAAACCCGTCGGCCGCTCTCCGTGTCGCCACCATGAAAACATACCGTTTCACTGGTCCTGCAGTTGCCGCTTGTCTATGTGCGAGCATCGGCCTTCTCCTGGTCGGTGACGCGTACGCAAGGGCCTTCACCCTCGATGAGCTGCTGGACATGGCAAGAAAGGGAAACCCGGGGCTGGCGGCCAACGCCCAGGTCACCGCGGGTGTGGAAGCGCAAGCGCTGGAGGCCCACCGAAGTTACCTGCCCACCGGCGAGTTGCTATCGACCCTGGCGCCGGTGCCGGAGATTCGCTGTCAGTCGAACACTCCCAACCCGAACGGCCCCACTGACCTGGCCTACCGCGAGCAGCACTGCGACAGCACCAATTTCTCCTTCCAACCCAACCAGACCTTCGCCGCGATCACCGACCTTCGTGGCGTGTTCACGCGAACCGAACTCAAGCTGGTCCAGCCCATCTACACCTTTGGCAAGATCTCGGCCGGAATCAACGCGGCCGAGCGGGGCGTGGAGGCCTCGCGCAGCCGACAGTCGGGCCAGGTGGCCGACGTCGAGCTGAATGTTCGCAAGGCGTACTGGGGCGCCAAGCTGGCGCGCGAAATGCTGACCATGCTCGACGAGGGCCTAGACTACATGACCGAGGCCCAAAAGAAGGTCGACGAAGAGCTGGCGGCCGCCTCGGGCAGCGCCTCGGTCACCGACCGCCTGCGCCTACGCACGATGCGCGCAGAAATCGAGGCCCGCGTGCTGGAAGCGCGACGCATGTCGGATCTGGCCAGAAGTGGCCTGCGCGCGCTCATCGGCCCCAATGCCCCTGCCGACCTCGATGTCGACGATGCGGCGCTGGAAACCCTCGCCGTGCCAGCGCGTGATCTCGCCGCCTACAGTGATGCGGCCCACGCCCATCGCCCGGAGGTCAGGGCGCTCGACCAGATGGTCGCGGCCCGGCGTGCCCTGGCTGATCTGGAATGGCGCCGCCAGTATCCAGACCTGGTCTTGATGGGCAGCGCGACCTACGCCTACGCCAGCTCGATCGATCACCCGCAAAACGCCTTCGCCAGCAACCCCTTCAACACCTCGGGCGTCGGCGTCGCGGCTGCTTTTCGTATGCCGCTTGATCTCTTCGTCAAGAACGCGCACGCCCGCCGCCTGCGCGCCGAGGCCCAGGAAGCTGACCTGCGGCGCAGCGAGGCGCTGGGCGGAATCAAATTCGAGGTCGAAAAGGCCTATGCCGAAATGAAGGAAGCCGATCTGCGGCTCAAGACCGTGCAGAAGGGCGAAAAGGCCGCGCGGCAGTGGATCGCAGCCATCATGCAGAACATCTCGGTGGGGCTGGCCGAAACCAAGGATTTTTCCGATGCCCTGCTCGCCTTCTTCCAGGCCCGCACACGCCACCTGCAAGGTGTCTACGACTTCAACATTGCGGCTTCCAGCCTGACCCGCGTCGCGGGTATCGACGTGACGAAGGACTAGATCCCGAGAAACAGGCGCGTGCCGAAGTTGGGTTCGAGGTCCGAGGCCAGGATCTTCGCGGCCGCCGCCTTGGTGTCGTATTCGACCCGCTTGAATTCAAAGGTCCCGGTGTCGGTGTCGAAAATGGTGTAGGAAGCGCGCGGGTCGAAATCCCGCGGCTGGCCCACCGATCCCACGCTGACGATGTACTTCCACCCAGGCCGCAGTTCAAACTTGAGAGTGATGACTTCCTGCGCGCCGGCATGGTCGGGGTGGATAGCGAACGCCTTGCAAAGATGCGAATGCCCGATCACGGTGAGCGCCGGCAGCCGGTCCCAGATGGCTAGGCACTGCGCGGCCTGGTCGCGCGCGAAGATGTAGTCGAACTCGCTCAGGTTGATCGGCGACCCGTGGCAGAAGAGGATGTCGCCTTCGCGATGGTCATAGGGCAGGCTCTTGAGCCACTCCATGTTCTTGGCGTCGACGAGCTGGGCGTGTTTGTCGAGCGCCTGGCGCGCGGCGTAGTAGTAGTACGAGTAGTCCATGCGTCCGGCTACCGCGGCGTCGTGATTGCCGAGCACGGCCTGCGCGACCTTGGAGCGCATCAACGTGCAAGCCTCGTTGGGGCTGGCGCCGTAGCCCACGGTATCGCCCAGGCACATGTACTTGTCGATTCTCTCCGACTCGTACGCCTTGAGAACCGTTTCCAGCGCCTCGATGTTGGCGTGGGTGTCCGAGAGGATCCCGTAACGCATCCGATGACTACGATACCACCGTCGGCGGCCAAGTTGAAAGGAAGCTGCGCCCGATGGTGGAACTTTCGCAGCAGCCGGTGGGACGCGACCATCGCCGCGGTCCGTCAGGTTTGAGTGTAGGCCGCGGGCTAGCAGCCGTTGGCATCACCAAGCGGGCGGGATAGAAAGGCGAGCCCATGCCAACCGTCGTTCTTTCCTGCTTCTTCCTGTCAGGAGCCTCGGGGCTGATCCTTGAGCTTCTGTGGACGCGCATGCTGACCCTGGTCTTCGGGTCCACCGCGCTGGCCGTGTCCACGGTCCTGGCCACCTACATGGGCGGGCTGGGCCTGGGTTCGTATCTCGCGGGGAAAATCGCAGATCGCATCAAGAAGCCGGTGCGCGCCTATGCCCTGGCCGAGGCTGCCATTGGGCTCTACGCCCTGGCCGTGCCCTGGCTGATCCACTTCTACCCGGGGCTTAATCACTGGCTGTGGGCCGCGTTCGGCGATCACTACACCCTGCTCTCTCTGCTGCGCTTCCTGGCTTCGGCGGCGCTGCTTATCGTGCCCACCACGCTCATGGGCGCGACCCTGCCCTTGCTCGCCCGCTACTTCGTGTCGCGCCCGTCCGAATTCGGCCGCGTGAGCCTGCGACTGGGCACCCTGTACGCGGTGAACCTCTTCGGCGGGGTGAGCGGTTCATTTCTGGCCGGGTTCATCTCCCTGCCGCTGGCGGGGGTACGCACCACGAATTTTCTAGCAGCCAGTTTCAACCTGTCGCTCGCCGCCACCATCCTCATCGCTCAGCGGTTCGTTCGATGGAAAGCGCCCTCCGGCCCGACCCTTGACGAGTTGGCGACCCAGTCCAAGCCAGCCGAGGCGAGCGCGCCTCTGATCACCACGGCGGCTCGACGCGCGGTTCTCCTCGCCTTCGCTGTGTCGGGAGCCACGGCCATGACCTTGCAGGTACTGTGGACACGCGCCCTGGCGGTCATCATCGGCTCGTCGATCTTCTCGTTCACCATCATCTTGCTCGCCTTCCTGGTCGGCCTGGGCACCGGGTCCGCGGCCTTTGGCCGGCTGGCACAGCGGTTTCGCGATCCGGTGCGCGGCCTGGCCACTGTGCACCTGGGCATTGTGGCGGCGATTGGGCTTTCCTATTTGGTCACTGACCGGCTGCCCTATGTCTTCACATTCTTGCTGTCGTCCACGTCGATTTCGGCCGACGCGGTTCTGGTGTGTCAGTTCGCCCTGGCCTGCATCGCCGTTTTGCCGTCGACATTCCTCATGGGCGCCATTTTTCCCATCACAGTTCGGGTGGTGACCGCGAACATCGATCGGGTGGGCCGCGACGTGGGATCGGCCTACGCGCTCAACACGGTGGGCGCCATCGTGGGCTCGTTTCTGTCGGGATTCGTGGTTTTGCCCCAGCTTGGGTTGCAGCGGGGCATCTACGTTTCTGCCGTGCTCGACCTGGGTCTGGCCGCCCTGCTCTTCGCCGTGTCGCCCAGTTTGAAGCCTTCTCGTCGCATCCTGGGCGTGGCGGTCGCGGCGGGCATGGCGCTCGCGGCCCTGGGGCTGCCGCGCTGGAATCTCACCGATTTTTCCATCGGCTTCTTTCGCGTGTCCATGGCGCGCGACTACATCGACATGGTCGAGCGCCGCCACCAGAAGAAGAAATGGCAGGTGCCCAAGCTGGTCTATTACAAGGACGGCATTGCCACGACGGTGTCGGTCGACCAGTGGGGCAAGGTCTTCTCGATGAAGAACAACGGCAAGGTCGACGCTTCCAACGACGCCGACATGCCCACCCAGATCAGCGTGGGCCTCCTGCCACTTCTGCTGTACCACAACGACCACGCGCCCAAGGTCGCGCTGGTCGGGTTCGGATCGGGAGTGACCGCGGGGGCCGTGACCCAGTACCCGATCGACTCGCTGGAAGTGGTGGAACTGGAACCGGCCATCTACGAAGCGTCGCACTTCTTTGACAACGTCAATCAGCGCCCCCTGGAAAACCCCAAGGTGCGCGCCCTGGCAGGCGACGGCCGCAATTTCCTCAGCCAGCGCAGCGACAAGTTCGACGTCATCATCAGCCAGCCGTCCAATCCCTGGATTACCGGGGTGTCGAACCTATTCACGCGCGAGTACTTTCAGGATGTGAAGGCGCGCCTGCGCGACGACGGCATGTTCTGCCAGTGGGCGCAGCTTTACGAAATGGCCCCCTGGAACATCAAGGCCATCTACCGCACCCTGTCCAATGAATTCCCCTACGTGATGGTGTTCGCCGCCGAGGACTTGTCGTCTGACACCATCCTGATCGCCAGTCGCCACCCCATCAATCTGGACGTGCGCCAGATCGCGCGGGCCTTCGACAACCCGATCACGGCGGCCGAGGCTAAGCGGGCGGGGTTCAATTCGCCGCACGACGTTCCCGCGTTCCTGCTCCTCGGGCCGGAGGAACTGCGCGCCTTCACCGCCGGCGCCGCCGTCAATACCGACGACAACGCACTTATCGAGTTTGCCGCCCCGCGTGATCTACTCGGCTATGCCCGGTTCGATCCCTACCTGGCCAAGATTTACGGCCCGATGTGGCCCTACGGCCGGCTGACCGAACTGGTCGCAGGCTACGACGGGCCTGACCGCGCCGTGGCCATGGCGCGGCTGGCGCGCAGCCTGCTGGCCCACGGCAAGGCGCGCGAGGCCCACTTGTGGCAAAAGCGGGCCGAGGCCGCGGGCACCAATGCCGAAGTGGCGCACTCCCGTCTTCTGCTGAATCTAGTCGCCACGCGCGAGGATCGCGATCCCGAGGTCGCGCTCGCTCCGGACGACAGCCTGCAGCCGCCGGTGCTTCCCCCTGGCTTGTCCCCGACGGTGGCCGAACGCGTGCGCAGCGAGTACCCGCAGATTGTGGCTCAGATCGAAAAGAACAAGTTCGCCAGCGCCTACAAGGTCATTGACGACTGGCCAGAAGAGACATGGGGGACCAAGCTGGGCAAGGATGTCGCCCTGATTGCCGGCCTACTGGAATACAAGGCCGAGTTCTACGGCGACGCCATCGGCGAGCTGAAACCCCTGGCTGAAGACGCCGACTACGTCAAACGCCGGCCGGAATTGCTCTACTACCTGGGCCGTTCGTACTACGCGAACGCGAACTGCGCCAAGGCCGTGGCGGCGCTGGAGCGTTTCATCGATGGACAGTCCGCGTTGAATCGCCCGCTCTTGCCGGCATCTGCCGCAGCTGGCGAAAACTAGTCTAGGGTTCGTAAAAGCGAAAAATTTTCCCGTGGTGGTAGCATGGACCCGTGGCCACAAAGCGTGAACCTCGCAAGCCCAGCCGCAAGAAGACCCGCCCGGCCGTGAAGCGGCCCGCTTCCCGTCGAACGGCGGCTCGTGGGCGAGACGCCGCACCTGCCGGGCGAGGCGACCTGGCGGTGGGCGTGGGGCTGGCCACTGTGGATCTCCTGTGCGTCGTGCCGCGTGTGGAACACCGGCTGGTGGAAGTGTCGGTCTTCAGCATGCAGGGAGGCGGGTCGGCCACCAACATCCTAGCGGTCCTGGCCACGCTCGGCGTGCGCGGCCGCTACTTCGGGCGCGTGGGCGACGACGAGTTTGGCCAGTTCATCCTGCGCTCGCTTGAACAACTGCACATCGACACCGCCCTGCTGGCGATCGAAAAGGGCAAGGTGTCTCCGGTTTCCATCATCCAGATCGACGAGCTCAGCCACCAGCGCAGGATCCTGCTTTCCCGGGGCAACGTAACCACGCTCTCGACGCGTGACCTGCCGGACCGGTTGCTCGACGGTGCGCGCATGCTGTGCATCGACGGATCGCAGCCAGCCCTGCAAGCCGCGGTCGCCGAAAAGGCACGCGCCAAAGGCATCACCGTATTGCTCAACGCCAGCCAGCTTTCGGGTGGCATGGGCGAACTGCTCACCCTGTCCGATATCGTGGTGGGCTCAGAACGCTTCGCCAACGAGATTGCGCCTTCGGAGGAGCTGGCCGACAGCCTGCGCGAGATCACACGGCTCGGCCCGCGCATCGCCGTTATCACCATGGGCGAAGCCGGCGCGATCGCCCTGGAAGGCACCAAGCTGGTCCAGCAGGACGCCATCGACGTGTTTGTGGCCGACACCACAGGAGCGGGCGACGCCTTCTGCGGGGCCTTTGCCTACGCCCAGCTCAAGGACTGGCCGCTTGAACGCGCCCTGCCCTTTGCCAACGCCGCCGCAGGGCTCGCCTGCCGCAGTCTGGGCTCGCGTTCCGGGCTGCCCACCACGGCCGAAGTTGTCAGTGCGATGAAACGCGGGTAGCCAAAAACACGCGGCTTTCTTGGGCATTTCGCCCAGATGTGCGACTCTGCCGCCGTGTCCGCCTTCAGCAAAGAGAATGCAGTCAACCTGGGACTTCTGGTCCTGCGCCTGGGCGTAGGGATCAACCTGGCCGTCCTGCACGGCCTGGACAAGGTCCGGCACTACGGTCAGCTTGTGAACAGTTTTCCTGACCACCTGGGCATGGGCCATCGCCACAGCTTCATGCTCGCCATAGCTGCAGAATTCGCCGGCGCCATCCTGGTCACGCTTGGTTTTGTCGGTCGACTGGCCGCTCTTCTCATCGCCTTCAGCGTCGGTCTCACGATCTATTCGCACGAGACCAGCATCCAGCGCGAGCCCGCCCTGCTCTACCTGGCCGCAGCCCTGGCCATCCTGATGCTTGGCAGCGGCCGATGGGCTCTCGACGCCGTGGTGTGGAAACGCTTCCGCAAAGGCGGCGGCAGCGCGCCGAAAAAGTAGGGACGCTCAGCCTCCCCCGATATGTGCTGCGATCGCCGAGGACCAGAACCTGCCCGTAGCGCACGACCTGCCAGCGCAAGATTGTGGACGCCCGATCGAGCCGGACGAGATCCACCGGACGTCCGGCAACGTGGGAGAGTCCGGTCTGCAACGTGAGTTCGTCGGTCAACGACAATTCCGGATCCTCGGGAACGATCCCAATGTCGATGTCGCTGTCGCTCCGCTGTGTGCCCTTGGCCATCGAACCAAACAACATGGCCAGCCGCAGCCGCGGGCCGCTGCGCAAGGCGGCCACGAGGCGATCCAGTTCGGGGGAAGTCACGAGTTCAAGAATACGCGATCTGTGCGGCGTGCGGGTTGTTGTTGGTGTCGCGGGTGCGCTTTGATGTCGCACCTTCTGTTCACTACACTGTGAATTCCTCCACCCGGTTGCGCAGGGCTTCGGCCTCGGCGGCCAGTTCGCGCACGGCCAGGTTGATGCCTTCCACCACCTGAAGATTCTGTCGCGCCACGTCCGCGATCGAGTCGGTCGCCTTGACCACGGTTTCGCCCCCGTGCTTCTGTTCGATGGTGGCGTCCAGCATGGTGTTGGTCAGTTGGCTCATGTTTTGCGACGCCTTAACGATGTCGGCAGCGCTGCCGGCGTTTTCCCGTGATGCCACCGCAATCTGCTGGGCCAGGCCCGCCATGTTCTCGGCCATGGCCAACGTCCGCCGCGCCGACTCGGACTGCTTCTCGGTGGCCAGCGCGCTCTGTTCGATGATCGACGACGTCTTGTCGATCGACGCCATCATCCCCACCAGTACCTGGTCGGTCAGGACCACGGCCCCGCCGACATCTTTTTGTACGCGCTCGATGATCGCGCCGATGTCCTGCGTGGCCTGGGCGCTGCGTTCGGCCAGCCGGCGCACCTCATCGGCCACCACGGCAAAGCCGCGGCCGGCATCGCCGGCACGCGCCGCCTCGATAGCTGCGTTGAGCGCGAGCAGGTTAGTCTGATCCGCGATCTCCTCGATCAGCCGCACAATCTTGCTGACCTCGCCAGCGCGCTCCCCGATCCCGCCGATCGACTGCTGCAATTTCTCGCCGCCCAGCTTCACCGCGCCGAGGGCCGCCTGTGACATCTCGTTGGCGGCGCGCGATTGCGTGGTGACCTGGGTGATGCTGGTGGTGAGTTCGGCCAAATGGGTGCTCGCCTCTTGCGACGACGCCAGCAGGGTCTGCCCGTGGCTGGCTGTGCGCTGCAAAGTCTCGTGCATCTTCTGAAAGGCGGTGGTGGTTTGCTCCACGCTGGCCGAAAGGGATCCGGCGGTCTTGGCCAGTTGTTGAATCTGCGAGGCGATCTCCGCCATGCTCGTCGATGTCTCCTCGGTGGCCGCCGACTGGGTCTCGGCCCCGCGGGCCAGCTGGTTGCCCGAGCTGGCGATCTTCTCAGACGCTGCCGCCACGATTCGCGACGATGACAGAATCGAGCCGATGGTGGCGCGCAGACCACTCGACATCTGGCGCATGGACGCCTGCAACTGGCCGGCCTCGTCGCTGGATTCGCTGGGCGCGATATCGATGCTGAAGTCCTGGGCCGCCAGCCGGTTGGCACAGGCCACCGCCACCGACAGCGGCGCGGTGATGCTGCGGACGATGACCGACACCAGAAAACCCGCCAGCAGCAACGCCACGATGACAAAGGCGACGGTGCGCACGCGCTGGCCCTCCAACCGCGCCACGCGCTCCCCCAACTGAATTCCCTGCCAGGCCAATGCGGTGTCGTATGTGACGAAGAGGGCATCGAGCGCCGCCTTGGCGGCCTTCTGCATGGTCAGGGCCGCGCGCATCGCCGGCGTCTCCCCCGGCCCTGTTGTCTTTCCCTGCGCGCCCAGGGTGCGCGCCGCCCCGGTGGATTCGCGCAGTGACTGCAAATACCGGCGCGCGACCGCGCCCACCGCCGCATTCAACGACACGCCGGCCCCGCCGGCCCGACTTTCCTCGTCGGGCAGCGCACGCAACCCGCGCTGCAGGTCGAGTAGGCCGGCCTCCAGACTCTCCACCGCACTCACAAGCTGGGCCCGCGCCTCGATCGCGTTGTCCCTGGCCCCGACAATCTGGGCGCCCAGAACGACCAGGTCGGCTAGTCGCCACGCGGCCTCAGGCAGCGCGCTGCGGGTCATCTCGTTGACCAGTTCCGAATCGAGGTCAGCGCCCGATCCGGGGTTGGTCCCCGTGGCAAGCTGCCGAAAGGCCAGACGCAACTGCTCGCGCACGTGCCGGTCGATCTCGTCGGCGGGTGGACTTTCCGCTGTCGATCGATTCGCAGCGCTGCGCAGGCCCGCCAACACCGGACGCATACGCCCGGCAATTCCCGGATGGGCGCGACCACAGCCCGACACCTGCAGACTATCGATCTCGGCCAGAGCATTCTCGACCTGCGCGCCCGCGCTCGCTGCCAAACCAGACGGTGCCGTTTCGGACTCGACCCGTCCCATTCGTAAGACGACCTGGTTTGCTTGGATCACGCGCAACTGGCGTGAATAGCCGTCGAGGCACAGCTCGCCGCGAGAAAGCACGATGTCCTGGCTGGCGCGGCCGACGAAGTCCTTGAGCAGAAACAGCGTCGGGATAAGCAGCACCGCCACGATGCAAAGCAACTTCTGCCACAGGCGCATGTGGCGCAGCAGAGGGATCGCGCGCGAACGGCGCATCGACCTCCCCGGTTCGTTGGCTGGGGCTGTCGGCTCCGCGCAGACCGACCCATTCTTCTGATCATTCATGGGGTATCGCTCCTTGCAGCGAAGAGCTGACAGATCTCGGAAAGAGAAAGCATGTGCGCGACCGCTCCCCGTTTGTGGGCAGCGCGGGGCATGCCGTACACCACGCAAGAGGTTTCGCTTTCGGCTACGGTCAGGCCGCCCGAGCGGCGAATGGCCAGCATCCCCTCGGCCCCGTCGTCGCCCATGCCGGTCAGCAGAATGCCAACCACACGTCCAGGGCGCGCACGATTGGCCGATTCCATGAGCGCGTTGACGCTCGGAATGTGCAGACCATCCATCGGGTGAGGCGACAGCCGCGCCGTCAGATCAGGCTCAATGAAGAGATGGGCCCCAGCCCGCGCCAGCAGCACCTGTCCCGGCTCCAGGGTGTCGTGGTCGGTGGCCTCTTTCACCCGCAGCGGCCCCAGCGCATTCAGACGCTCGGCAAACGGACGCGTGAAACCCACGGGCATGTGCTGGACCACTGCCAGGGGCAGGGGAAAGTCCTTGGGGATGTGACTGATGACCCGCTGCAAAGCTGGCGGGCCACCCGTGGAAGCCCCGATCACGCACAGATCATAGGACGACCAGCACACCCGCGGACGTGGGGTTTGAACCGGCATCGGCGCAACCGTGCCGCCCGAGGCGCGCGCCGCCTGCTGCCAGATTTCAATCTTCTCTACCAACTCGCGCGACAGGCGCTCGAAGTCCATGAGGTTGAATCGGGTCTTGTCGATGAAGTCCACCGCCCCGGCCGCCATGGCGTCGAGAGTCGTTTCCGCGCCTTCCTGGGTGTGCGCGGACAGCATGATGACGGGCAGGCCCGGCGTGCGACGCTGGATCTCGCGCAAGGTCGCCAAGCCCCCCATGCCCGGCATCTCCACGTCCAACGTCACCAGGTGGGGCCGCGCGAGAGGAAGGCGTTCCAGCGCCTCCTCCCCGCTTTGCGCAGTCCCCACCACCTGCATATCGGGTCGCGCCGAAAGCATGCGCGCCACGGCTTTGCGAATGAAAGGAGAGTCGTCTACCACGAAGATCCGGGTTGCCTCGTCAACGCCCGGCTGCCACAGCGCCCTGTCCTCCGTCGCAGTCATCCGCGCGGCTCCGTCGTCGCGCCATTTTGCACCGGCGCCGTCGGGTTAAGCAGCAGGACCTTGTCGACGTCGAGCAGGATGACGAGATCCGTGCCGGTCTGGGCAATGCCCGTGACGTAATCTGTGCTGGCGGACAGTGCCTCGGCCGGCGCGGGTTTGATGGTGTTGGTCGGAATCTTGGCGATACGGGACACGCGATCGACCAGCAGCCCGAACAAGCGGTCGTTCGCTTCCACCATCAGAACACGCGACTGCGGTGTGAGCGGCGCCGCCTCCAACCCCAGACGGGTGCGCAACTCGACGATGGGCACCACCCGCCCCCGCAGGTTGAGCACCCCGCGCACGTGCGGAGGCGCCTCAGGGATGCGCGTGATCTCAGCCACGCGCAGGATCTCGCGGCTGCACAGGATGGGAAGCCCGAACTCTTCGCGACCGATCAAGAAGGTGACGTACGACTGCACCTCGGCCGCAACCGGCACCGGCCTTTCCGTGGGCCGGGCCAGGATCGCGTCGGCGAAGGTCAGCAGGCTGTCGCGGACCGGCCGGGCTGCGGTGCCAGGGACAGCCGCGCCCGGGGCTTCATCAACTGACATTATCGATGCTCCCACGCCCATATCGGACCACGGAGGCGTCAGGCGCCTTGGGGCCTGCCGTCCGCCGCAGGACCTCGCCGCAATCGAGGATCGGTACCACGCGCCCCTGCCCCAAGACGGTGAGGCCCGACAGCACGCGCGAGTCGCGCAGGCTCTCGTCGAGCGGCCTCACCACAATCTCCTGCACGCCGACAAGCCGGTCGACCAGCAGCACACACCGTTTGGCCGCAGCCTCGACGACGATGCCAAAGCGGCGCGTCCCCACCCCTGCCGACCCGACGCAACCCAAGAAACGGCCGGCATCGAGCGCGCGCAAGAAGTCTCCGCGCCACGGGCACAGGAGCACGTGGTTGATCTCGTGCATCGATTGCACCGGCGTCCCGACGGTGTCGGCCACAAAGCTGGCCGGCGCCGCAAACATCTCGCTGCCCACGCAGAAAATCAGGGCCTTGACCAAAGATGCGGTCACCGGCAGGTCGATGAGAAATGCCGTCCCCTGCCCAACCGCACTGCGCACGTCGATGCAGCCACCCAGGCTCTGGACGACATTGGCGACCACGTCCAATCCCACGCCCCGGCCGGCCAGGGTCGAAACCTCCGCGGCGGTAGAAAAGCCGGGCTGAAAGATGAGGCGCCGTAGATTGGCTGCCGGCATGTGCTCGGGATCCAGCCCCAACGCGCGGGCTCTGTCCGCAATCGCGGTCATGTCCAGGCCGCGCCCGTCGTCCGCAACCACGATGCGCGCACGGCCCTCGGCCAGACGTGCAGCGAGGAGAATCTGGGCCCGCACCGGCTTGCCCGCGGCCGCCCGGGCTTCCGCGCTCTCGATCCCATGCGCGACAGAGTTTCGCACCATGTGGACCAGCGGCTCGTGCAGGCGACTGATGATGGCACGATCGACAGCGGTCTCGCCGCCTTCGATGACCAGTTGAATGGCCTGCCCGCGCTCGCGCGCCAAGTCGCGCACGTAGCGGACGTAGCGCCGAAACATCGTCGAGACGGGCGCCAGGCGCACGCGCAGCAGGGTGTGGCGAATCTCGAAAGTGGCCCGACCCAGGCTGGCCAGCACCTGCTCCAGCAAATCTGCGTCGCCGTGCTGGATGTGCCCGCGCGCCAGCCGCTGCTGAAAGCGCACCAACTCGGCGTGACTGATGATGGCCTCGGCGGCCAAGTCGAGCAGCCCATCCACCTGACCGTCACCGATGCGAACCGTCGCGCCGCCCCCACTTTCATCGGCGGCGAGCGATGCAACGGGCCGGTCCTGATCCTGCGTGGCAGACACCCGTGGCCGACCTGACAGCGATGGCGGGCGGGCGATCTCGTCTGCCGCCTGGGTTGCCTGCGCCACGCGATCAAGCAAGACCGCAATCGGGGCGCGATCCGGCTCGCCGTGCAACGAGCCTTCGATCGAGCGAATGAGCAGATCCGTTCCGTCCACCAGGAGCTGGGCCTGTCCGGATTCGCGCAGCTTGGGGTGCTGACTCACCAGCGGGCCGAAATCCTCCAGCCCATGCGCCAAAGATTCGATGGCGGTCAGCCCCATCATGCCGGCATTGCCCTTGATGGTGTGCAGAGCGCTCTTCATCGCGCGCAACAACTCGCGGTCGTCCTCGCCACTGCTATGCGCTTCTTCCAGCCGCAAAACCAAACTGGCCACCTCGCGCGCCAGCGGCCCGGTCTCCTCGACGAAGTCCTTGGCAAGCGATGCGAACAGGTCCTCCATGACCCTAGCCGCGCATCTTGATGACGGGTCCGCCTGCCCCTCTGTCCGGGTCTGCGCGCCGAAGGAATTCGTTCTCCAACGCCAGCCCGAGCTGAAACGCGGCCAGCTCGAAGATCTCGATGTCGCCCACCAATCGATCGCGCGCGCCGTTGTCGAGGTAGATGACCGCGATCACGCGCTCGCTGCCCGGGACAGGCAAAACGGCGATCTCGCCCGATATCGGACGGTCGACCACGTCGCAAAAGGCGGCGGGCAATCCAGCACTTTCGTAGCTCACGCGGCGGGTGTGGCTGTCACGCACGCACTCGACGAAGACGCCGTTTTGCCCGAGCGGAAAGGCCATGTGCTGTGTCTTGGCTACCAGATCCTCGCCCGACGCGGTTCGCCCGAACGCACCCAGTGCCACCAGTTGCTCGCGGTCGGGCACCAGCAACACGCCGCGGTCGAGCGACTCGGCCACCACGTTGAGCAGGTTGGCCGACACTGACGTGGCCAAAAGGCCCGAGCGCAGATCCACGATGATCCGCCGCAAACGCGCCAGGCTGGACCGCACGCCCTCGGCGATGGCGCTTTCGTTGGAAAGGTACTTGCGCTGGCGCGCCACGCTGCGCACGCAGGCCACGACCGTCTCAGCCGTTGCCGAGGTGATCGAAAGCACCCCTGCGTGGTACAGCTCGCGCAGCGGAGCACGCCCTTCAAAAAGCACGACGACAGAAGCCCGCGGCCGCGCCCGACAAAGCGCGGTGAGCGTCTCCGCCCCTTGCGGCTGGTAGCGCAGATCCACCACCACGATGGGTGGCGCCTCGCCCAGAAGCGACGACCCGGCGTCGCGCAAGCCCACCACCGACATGCGGTCCCCGGTTTCGATTAGCATCTGATTGATCCGGGTCGCCAGGTCGGCGTCGGGCGAGACCAGTTGGAAACGCGGGCGATCAGGCACCTCGTGCTTGGCGGTGATCGCGCTGTCCGACACCGCAGAATCGGGACTCGCCGTCCCCGCAGGGGCCAGCGGTTTGCGCCCGCTCCTCGTGATCACGTGCACAAACTCCTCGACCGGATCTGACCCTTCCCCCGTGACCTCGGTCGGGGTCGGCGGCTGGCACGCGGCGCGGATGGACTCTTCCTCCATGGCCTGCAGGACTTCCAGAAGCACCTGCTGCGTGTCGAGATCGACCTTGGGTGCGCCGGAAAAGCGTGAGATCTCCACCACCGGTGTCAAGTCATCGAGTGCGAAATCGAAGGTCCCCGCGGGCCAGGCCAGCACTTCCTTGACCACACGCTCGATCTCGGCCCCGACAACCTGCCGGATAACGTCCGGCGTGGTGGCGCCCTGCCGAACCAGAATCTGCCCAATGGGGCGCCGGGGCCGTTCCGCCTCCTGTGCGTCGAGCGCGCGCTGCAAGGCGGGCTCGTCGAGGGCGCTAGCCGCGAACAGCAGCTCACCCAGCCGCAACGAGCTGGAGCTCCAGCCGCTCACCAGACGGCCGCGTTCAAATCCGATCAGCGCCTCTTCTTCGCCAGCATGAATCGACAGACTTCCCGAATGCCCGCCCAGGCGGATGAGCTGCATGACGTCCGCGACAGCGACATCCTCGATTCGGCCCTGGAAACTCATGGGCGCGACCGCTGGCTATTTCCGATCGTTCTGGGCACGTCATCCCTTGTTGACCAAGCGGATCAGACTTTCGAGGGTGCGCAGCTTGCGCGCTGTCTTTGAATACACCCGCGAGGCAAAGACCGCAGACGCGGCATGGGCGCCGAGAAGATCGAGCAAGTCGTGGTCTTCCTTGACGAAGGCCGGCTTGTGGTCGAGCAGCTTGAGAATGACAAGCGCTCCGACCGTCACGTCTTGCACACGCAAGGGCACCACCGCCAGTGCCGGCGATTCCTCGCTCGGCCCGAAGCGCAGCCCGCCGTCGGACAGCGCCGCATCGACCAGAGAATCGCCGCCCGTGTAACGCTCGGTCTGCTGCCACCGCGTGTCGGTCCCGCCCTGGATGAGCCGCACCTCGTAGCCCTTACCCTCCTCGTCCATGAGGAGCAGGACGAACTGCTCGGCGCCGATCAAGTTGAGGGCGATCTCGGCAATGGTCGACTGCACCTCCACGGGATCGAGAGTGGAGTGGAGTTGATAGGTGGCCACGTAGAGAGTCATCAGACGGCCGACCTGGTGCTCGACCTCGGCCAGACGACCAGTCAATTCCTGTCGCTCGGTCTCTGAAGCGGCCAAGCGCGCCTGCACCCCGCTTGCCGAAACTGCGCCGCCGTCCCGCCCAAACGCCCGGCTGGCCTCCTCGATGGCCGCATGCGCGTCGCTGACGAGCTGCTGCGCCCGCCGCAAGGTGGCCATGGCATCGCGCTCGTTGCGGACCGGCACATCCCCGTCAGGGGGCGCATCCGCCGAGCGGGGCAGATCGGTGATGTTCGTGTCCTGACTCATGCCGCGGACTGCTTGGGCTCGATGTGGTTGATGATCCTGAGGAGATCTTCGCGTTGAAACGGCTTTCTGAGATAGGCAGCCGCGCCGCCCTGCAAGCCGCGCGCAACATCCTCTTCCTTGCCGTCAGTCGAGACGATGATGACCGGGATCTTCGCCAGGGCCGGGTTGGATTTTACCTGCGCCAAGAATTCCAGACCGGTCATCTTGGGCATGTTGATGTCCAGAATGATGAGGTCCACGTCCGGGCTCTGGCCGAGCTTGTCCAGCCCTTCGCGCCCATTGAACGCCGACAGCAGCGTATTTGGACGCAGCATGACCTCGTACATCTTGTGGATGAGCTTGGAGTCCTCGACCACGAGGATCCTTCGGCTATTGACCGTGTTCACGTGGTCCTCCCCGGGCAGAACTGCTCCCGCCTTCTTCTAGGGCATCTTCCTCGTTCGACAGGAACGGTTGGCACAAGCGGCATGGCGGTCAAAGCATCTCGACTTCCGATCGGAATTCTCGTCTGATTTCGGTCCTAGCTTGAAGGCACAAGGCAAACGCGACTATGCATTCTTCAACCCGCCGCCCGAACGGCGCATAATGAATGGACGTGCCCGACTCGAACCCAAGCCCTTCATTGTCCGCGTTCGTCGATGAACTCGACGTGCTCATCCGCGCACGCTACCCGCTCATCTACCTTGTGACGTGGGAAGAACAGCGGGTCGACGCCATCCTGACTACATTGGCCGAGTCCCACGGCAAGGCGCTTTACACATGGTCGGTGACCCAAGGTCTTTGCCGCATGACCGACGGACGCGCAGCAAACGAAGGGCCTACGGACCCTGCCAAGGCGCTGGCCGCGGTGGAAAAGTTGGTCGAGCCGGCCCTCGTCGTCTTCAAGGACTTCCATCCCTACCTCTCCGACGCGACCGTGATCCGGCGCCTGCGCGATCTGGCGCGCAGCCTGAAAAGCACGTTCACCACCATGATCCTGGTCTCGCCGGTGCTCAACATCCCGCCCGAGCTGGAAAAGGAAATGTCGGTGCTGGACGTGCCCCTGCCCGGCATCGAGGATCTGCTGAAGTTGTTGCGCGAAATCGTGGCAGTGGTGCGCGAGGGAAAGAAGGCCGTCATCGATCTGCGCAACGAAGACGTCGAGCCCTTGCTCAAAGCCGCCCTGGGCCTGACCCTGTCCGAGGCGGAGAACGCTTTTGCCAAGGCCATCGCCAAAGATCAGCGTCTAGATGCGACTGACATTCCGCTCGTGCTGGCGGAAAAGCGCCAGGTCATCCGCAAGAGCGGCCTGCTGGAGTACTTCGCCAGCAGCGAGACGTTCAACACTATCGGCGGTCTACAGAATCTGAAGGCGTGGCTGGGTCAGCGCGCCGCCGCCTTCACCGAGCGCGCCCGCCAGTTCGGCTTGCCCGCGCCCAAGGGACTCTTGTTGCTCGGCGTGCAGGGTTGCGGAAAAAGCCTGACCGCCAAAGCCGTGGCATCGCAGTGGCACCTGCCTCTGCTTCGCCTGGACATGGGACGCATCTTCAGCGGCCTGGTCGGCTCGTCCGAGGAGAACATGCGCAAGGCGATGCGCATCGCCGAAAGCATCGCCCCGGCGGTCTTGTGGGTCGACGAGCTGGAAAAAGGCCTATCTGGCATCGGATCGTCCGGGGCGAGCGACAGCGGCGTCACCGCACGCGTGTTCGGCAGCTTTCTCACCTGGTTGCAGGAAAAGACCGCGCCGGTGTTCGTGGTGGCCACCGCCAACCGCATCGACAGCCTGCCGGCCGAACTGCTGCGCAAGGGACGATTCGACGAAATCTTCTTCATCGATCTGCCCACCGCCATCGAGCGCGCCCAGATTTTCACCATTCACCTGCAGCGGTTCGGCCGCAACCCCGACAATTTCGCCGTGGAAGACCTGGCCCGGCGGGCCGAGCATTTCAGCGGCGCCGAGATCGAGCAGGTCATCGTGAGCGGGCTATACGCCGCCTTTGCCGAAGGCGTGGAACTGGAACAGCGACACATGCTCCCCACCCTGGCCGAGACCATGCCTTTGGCCGTGACCATGCGTGAGGACATCACGCGTCTGCGCGACTGGGCGAGCACGCGCACCCGACCGGCCTCACCGCCTGAACCAGAACGGCCGACAAAGATCGGTCTCGCCTAGACGGCCCACGCCTAGGGCACCTGGTGCTGGTGGTCGGCGTGGGCCTGCTGCTCGTGCGGAAGCGGATCTAGTTTTCGCTGCGGCCGCCGACGCCCTTGGTATCAGCAGAAATGGCCTTGGCTGCCTCTTTGGGACGCAAAGCGCGCGTCGCCTTGCCGGCGCGCCACATTTCGCTGTTCCCCATCTCGGCCAATTCCTTGCCGAGCCGCTCCTGGTAGTCGGCACCGCCGGTCGATTCGAGCACGCGCGCGGTTTCCTTGCCCGAGGCCACGCGGTCGTAGAGCCAGTGGAAGACCGGGAGCACAGCCGACTTGAAGCGCGGGCGCCAATCAAGCGCGCCCCGCTGCGCGGTGGCCGAGCAGTTCGAGTACATCCAGTCCATGCCGTTCTCGTCGACCAGGCGGATGAGGCTCTGGGTCAGCTCCTCGACCGTCTCGTTGAACGCCTCGCTCGGGCTGTGGCCGTTGGCGCGCAAAACATCGTACTGGGCGTCCATGATGCCGGCCAGGGCGCCCATGAGCACCCCGCGCTCGCCGGTCAAGTCGCTGTAAACTTCCTTCTGGAAGGTGGTGGGGAACAGGTAGCCCGAGCCCACCGCGATGCCGAGGGCGATGGCGCGATCACGCGCGCGCCCGGTGGCATCCTGCTCGACCGCGAAGCTGGAATTGATGCCCGCGCCCGACAGGAAATTGCGTCGCACATTCAGGCCCGAGCCCTTGGGCGCGACCATGATGACGTCCAGGTCCTTGCCCGGAATCACGCCGGTCTGATCCTTGTAGACAATGGAGAAGCCGTGCGAGAAATACAGCGCGTCGCCCTTCTTCATGTGCTTCTGCACGTCGGGCCAGATCGCCTTTTGCGCGGCGTCCGAAACCAGCATCTGGATGATGGTGCCGCGCTCCGCGGCCTCCTCGATCTCGAAAAGCGTCTTGCCCGGCACCCAGCCGTCGTTGACGGCGCGGTCCCAGTCGCGCTTAAACCTGGACGCCTGGCCGATGATGACGTTCACGCCATTGTCCCGCATGTTGAGTGCCTGGGCCGGGCCCTGCACGCCGTAGCCGATCACCGCAACGGTCTCGTTCTTCAAGACCTCGAGTGCCTTCTTCATGGGGAACTCGTCGCGGGTAACGACTTCTTCTTTGACTCCACCGAAATCGATCGTTGCCATGGCTTCTCCTACGGAAAATCTCTTGAAAAACCCAGGGATTGGCCCCCAGGGAACGGCAGACTCTGCCACCCGGTACCCTTCTGTCAAGCAAGCAAGCCACGACAGGGTTGACCAACGCCGCGCCGACTGGTAGGTACCTATCTCCTAATTTTGGGGCTGTAGCTCAGCTGGGAGAGCGCCTGAATGGCATTCAGGAGGCCGACGGTTCGATCCCGTTCAGCTCCACAAATTGCGATGGGAACCCCAAACGGGTTCCCAAACCCTCCCGCGATGGTACGCGGCGAGCTGAGCTCGCCGACTTCCCACGCGAATTTCAAAGACTTACGGCGGCGGCGGGCGCCGCGAAGGTCGCTGCGGCGACATCACCCACGGCTACGGCACAATGATCGACCCCAGCAGGTAGTTACCGCCCGGGTCGTGGCCCTGCATGGCCAGGAACATGGGGGGCGAGATGGCCTGCATGGCTCTTGAGGGCAGCGGTCTCCATCGAATTGATTGAAGAGCCCTTCATATTGACTAAACCGATCCGTCCATCGTCGTGCAAAAAGGCGAACCTGCCAGATTACCGATGGCCCGAATGCTGCAACATCCGCTTGTCGAGCGGCAGGGCAGGAAGATGGGTCGACTGGTGAGCCAGCGGTCCTGCCCACATCGATCGAACTCGAAGGAAGGCACCGATGAAACTACTGGTACTGTTCTACTCCACCTACGGGCACGTGTATCGCCTCGCGCAGGCGGTCGCCGAAGGCGCTGGCGAGATTCCAGACGTTGATGTGATGGTGAAGCGCGTCCCCGAGACCCTTTCGCCCGACATCGTGCAGATGATGGGGGCGACGGAGGCACAGAAGGCTTTCTCGAACGTCCCCATCGCGACTGTGGACGACCTGGTGGAACCCGGCGCCATCATCTTCGGCACACCGACTCGCTTCGGAAACATGGCTGGGCAAATGCGACAGTTTCTCGATGCGACCGGCGGCCTGTGGGCCCAGGGCAAGCTTATCGGCAAAGTCGGCAGCGTCTTTGCGAGCTCTGCGACCCAGCACGGCGGCCAGGAATCCACCATCCTGAGCTTTCACACCACTCTCCTCCACCACGGCATGGTCATTGTCGGATTGCCCTACGCATTCCAGGGCCAGACCCACATCGATGAGATCACCGGCGGCTCGCCCTACGGAGCATCTACGATTGCCGGCGGCAAGGGTGAGCGCATGCCAAGCAAGAACGAACTCGCAGGGGCGCGCTTCCAGGGCAGTCACGTGGCACTGATCGCGAAAAAGCTTTCGGCGTAGCCGACAGACATCGAAAGAGATCGAATTGCGAGACAGCCCACGGCTGTAATCACCCATTGAAAAGGAACCATCATGTCACAGCACACATCTCATTCTTCCCCTCACGTCAAACACGCAACGGGTTCTTCGCAAGTCCCGGCAACGGCGCCGCACGCCCATTCAAAAGCTGCTTGCGATGCGGATATCGCCAAGCGTGCTTACGAGAAGTACGAGGCACGCGGCCGCACGCATGGCTTCGACCGCGAAGATTGGATAGCCGCAAGCCACGAACTCATCGCCGAGACATTTGGGCACTTGAGTCTCAGCCCGAGACGATCCCTCTCGGCACTCCCCGACAGCAAACAATTCCGCCAAGAATAGTGTTCGGTTGGTTAGGGCGTCGGCGACGAGTCGCGATTCGTCGCCGACCATTTCCACCCGAATAGCGCGCGATCATCGAGAGGGACTCTCCTTACGTCGCGTGTCTGCCATCTGAGGGGGCTACTCAGCCGAGCGGGGCTCACCGCCGACGTCGGTGGAGAGCCAGGCCGAGCAGGCCGAGCATGGCGAGAAGCGCTCCCGCCGGGGCCTGTGTGGAGTTCGCGCCGATTGCGCATGAGCAGCCCGCCGATGTCGAGGGGGTCTCTATCCCCGTGCCGCTCTGTCCACCGGCAGCGCCACCCGCAGCGTTGGACGAGTTCCCCCCGGTTTCGCCCACCGCCACACTCGCGCCTCCAGCGCCACTCGTCTCGCCTCCAAAGGCTGCGCTGCCTCCGGTCGCGGGATTGTCGTCGGTGGTTCCGCCGGTTGCGAGCGCCCCGCCCGACGCCCCTGCCCCGCCCGAGCCAACGTTGGGAGTTCCTCCCGTGACTGTCACGGTCGCACCACCGGTCGCGGATCTTCCGCCACTGCCCGACACGCTGCCACCGGCTGACGTCGCACCACCGCGCGCAGTCGCGCCGCCCGAGGCGATCGCGCCGCCGGTCTTGCTGGTTCCGCCGCTGCCCACGCCGCCGATGGCGATGCTCCCACCGCTACCCGCGCCGCCAGTGCCGACGCTCCCACCGCTGCCCGCACCCCCGGTTCCAGTGGCGCCGCCGCCCCCGCTGCCTGGCGTGGCGCCATACTCGTAGGCGCCCAAGTCCGGCTTGCCCACGGCGGGAAGCCCCACGTCCGTGCCTTTGTCGATCATCTGGCTGCCCGCAGCCAGTTTCAGGAAGTCCACATTGGGCGGGCTCCCGTCGGCCTGGCGGGGACCCAGGATGCCTTGACCTGGGGTCGGCTCTGCCACGTCGAGGAAATCACTGTCTTTGGGAGTGATATTCAGATCCCACGTGTTGAATTGGCTGTCGGTCCCAAAAGCGTCGCCAATGTCGGTGTTCTTGTTGGGATAAGCGAGGTTGTTTCTCAATATGTGAGCCTTGTCCCCCGTCAGCTTGACGTCGTCCCCCGTTCGCGTGGTGCCACTCCATGTGCTGGATAGCATGTTGAATTGGGTTCCGTTCTTGTACGCCGTGTTGTTGTACCAAGTGTTCCCACCCCCGGAATGGTTGGCGTAGAACCCCGATGCCTTGCATCCCCAGGCAACGTTGTTCTGGACGAGGTGCCTGATTCCGGTCTTGCTGCTGCCTATCTTGAAGCAGTTGCCATTGCCCGCCTGACCGGTGCCCGAGTTGATGTACCCACTGCCATAGGCATAGGAGTTTTCGATGGTCACCGGGACTTCCTGGCTAATGAAGTCATAGCCATCGTCGGAGTTCCACCACGCACGGCAGCCCCTGATGATCGTGCTCGTGCCCTTGGTCTGGTAGTGAACGCCGAAACCATCGGCATTTTCCCCAGGCGCCTTCCCGTTGGGACTTGGATCGTAGTTATCGTGCGCATCACAATTAATGATTTGGTGGCCCCCGCCCTGCTTGGTGCCGATAAATATCCCGTTGCCTGCGTTGTGATGCATGTTCAGCAACTCGAAAATGTCATTGCTGGCGGGATCGTCCACCGCAAAGCCATTGTTCGAGTCGTTGATCATCGGCACGCCCTTTTCCTCGAGCCCCTTGAAGTGCAGGTAGCTCCCGGTCACGTGAAAACCCATGGTGTAGCCGCTGCTTGATACCTTCATGTTGGTGAAGTCGATGACCGGCACCTCACCCGGGTAGGCCCAGTACTTGATTCGGTTGGTATCCGATGTCCCGCTCTTGGTGAACTCGAGGCCGTTGCTGGAATGAGGGGTTGTGATCGCGTAGGTCCCAGCGCGAAACCAGACCGTGTCCCCCGCCGCTGCCGTGTCGGCCGCCTTCTGCACGGTGCCCCACGGGCTGTCCTTGGTGCCGGAATTTGAATCGCTGCCCGTCGGGGCCACGTAGTATTCCGTCGCCGAGGCGCTCTTGGCAGCCATCAGGCCCAGGCCGACAAACAGGGCAACCAACAACGAGTGGCCCCCACCCGCTCGCGACGAACATTCTACGGATTTCATCAAGAGTCTCCTTTTATGCAACGCGGCCACCTGCCACCACATGAAAATACTCATGGGCTCGTAGGATGCCACGTTAGTAAGGGGCCACTCCCCGACGGAACAGGTCATTGCGATAGCTACAAAGATGCGAGGTTCCGACGGCGCCCCACCTCACCTTGGGTCGGCCACGCATTGCGCGGGGCCTGCCACGATCACTGGAAGACCGGGCACTTGCTGTCAGTCAGGCAGGCGTTCGGGACGCAGCCGGTCATGAGGCCCTGAATGGCACAGCAGATCGCGTTGCTCCCGCAGTTCGTGCTGGCCAGGCAAGCCGCGCCTGGCTTCAAGTTCGTGCAGAAGCAGGGCATGTTGGCCGGCAAGGTGATACCGAAGTCAGCGCAAGTGCAGCTCATGCCGCTTGCGCACTCGCTCCCGGTTCTGGTGCATGGCTTGCCGATGCCGAGTTCGTTGCCGGCGTCGGGTGGACAACCAGCCGGCAGACTGAGTACGACCAGGTCGGCGCCTGCATCAAGGCTCTGCGGGCCAGCGGGACTGCCTGCGCTCTGGCTCTGCTGGCAGGATGCCGCGAAAATCGTGAGCGCCACGGCATGAATGTAAGGACGCATGCGGTTTCAGGGTCCATAGCACACCCAGGCTGGCTAGAACAGATAGGACAGACGCGCCAGAAATGCCTGTGAGCCAGAGAACGTGATCACGCCAAATCTCTCCGTGTCCCCGCCAAGCCCGAATCGTCCCGCCAGCGAAATCCGATACGCCCCAATGTCGAAGGCCACACCCGGATCGAGGTAGAACGCCTTGAGGTGATTCAGCGTCTTGAAGTTGTCATCGTCGATGTGACTGAGCTGGACGCAGCTAATGAGTTCGAGAGACAGTGTCAGCCAGTGGACCGGCCGCAGGCCAGCGGCGTAGTGCGACTCCCAGAAGTAGACGTTTGGGATGTTCAACGGCATGTTGAGCAGCGTAGTGTTCTTGGCCAGCATGGCCAGAAGACCCTGGTTCACTGTCAACGAAAGCGGGCCATAGGACACAAACAACAGAGCCGCCGGGGCCAGGTGGAAGTAGTAGGGGAAACCAAAAGAATAGGGTTTCGGTTGGTTGGCCAGGGAGAAGCTGTACTGCATGGTGTGCGTCGGCAGGCGCATGCGCATTCCCACGCCGACAAGAGCCGTGAGCGCGTCGAAAGGCAGCCGCCAGGCGTAGTTGCCGCCGCCAACCACATCCCCGAGAGAAAAGGACGACTTCTGCCGGTCGCTCGCAATCGGGGGACTGTCTCCCAGACTGTCAATGTAGAGCCGGGTGAGTTGCACCGGCAACTCGATGTTCAGCAGAAGTCCGCCAAGTCGAAGACTGCCGCCAACTGCTGCGCGATACCCAACCGCGCGGCCTTTCACCCAGAAGAATGTCGACAGATCGTCGCTGCGCTCGTTGGTGAAATCGACGAAGAGGGTGGATCCCCCACCCAGGGTTTGCAGGGCCGGGTAGTCGATGCCGGATGGCAGCGCGAGATCCACGGGTGGAGGCGCGGCTTCGGCCGCGGGCGATGGCGCGACTCCCCAGTCGACTTCCTGAGCGAATACGTTGAGCGAGCCTGCCATGGGCAGGCACAAGGCCAACAGACAGAGGTATTTCATGTCGTCCGATGGCTCTTCGTGTAGCACGCGCTACACGTGCGTGACTAGTTGTGGATGACGCCGACCTTCTTCACGCAGAAGTTGAACGTGCTGGAAAAGTAATCCCCAGCCGGGATCTTCCACTGGATGGAATGGATGCGCGTGGGATCCCAGGCGGGCGGGTACACGTAGCCCAAGCCCCAGTCTTCGTAGTCCATCGACATGGTGCTGAGCATGACGAAGTTGCTCCCACTCGGCCCCATCGAGGGCATCGAATTCCCCCAAGGAGGCTGCAGCACGGTGCACTTGTTTGACGTCGTCAGGCAGGCGCCCAGGCCCGCGGTCTGCGGCAGCCAGACCGCCATCCCCGGTGCCGTGCCGGTCACCTCCCAGAAGAAACCCGTGACGCCATTTGCGGTGGCGTCGTATCCGTAGTCGTAACCGCCGCTCGACTTGAGCGTCATTCCGATCTCCACGCCCCAGTTTAAGTAGTAGGGCGGATCCTTGGCGCAAACGGTTCCGCTGGCGCAATGAGTAGCGGCATCCCAGGTGAGGGTCGCGCAACTGTCACCAACCGCATAGAAACCACCCTCGATGCCGAACGCGTTGCCGCCGCCGGGCACGCCACCGAGGTCGTCCATGCCGAGATAGCAGTGGGTCGAGTCTGAGCAGACCTGCGTTGGCGAATTCGAGCCACCCGTCCCGGTGGCGATGCCGCCCGTGCCTATCACACCTCCGGTGGCAAAGACGATCCCGCCTGTGCTCGGCACGCTACCCGTGGCCGGGATACCGCCGGCGCCTGGGGGCGCGACGCAAACCTTGGACACGCAAAGAAGGCCCGCGTTGCACGTGTTGTTCGGATAGCAGAAACAGCGTTCCATCCCGTCGCTACAGGTGCTGGCGGGAGGAGTGCTGACGCCTCCGGTGGCGGAAATACCACCCGTGCCGACCGGGGGTTGGCTTAGGTCAACGCACAGATTCGACAGGCATTGGAGCGTGCCGTTGCATGTGCTGTTGGCATAGCAGGGACAGCGCTCCGCCCCGACAGTGCATGCGGCGCCAACCGTGCCGCCGGTGGCGGGAATACCACCCGTGCCGACCGGGGGTTGGCTCAGGTCAACGCACAGATTCGACAGGCATTGAAGCTGGCCATTGCAGGTGCCGTTGCCAAAGCACTTGCACCGAACGTCCCCCGTGACGCAATTCTCGCCGGGGCTCGCTGTTCCGCCGGAACCGCAGCCGGCCAGAACCAGCGCCGCGGCCACTACCCTGAATCCTAAGAGACACTCTATGTTGCGCATGCGCAATATCGTCGCACCACACGATCGATTTTGCAATCCCCTCTGGAATGGCATTTATTTTGACGGCCATTCGCTCTCTTCCGCACTAAACTATTAACTATGGGTGTAGAGTGGGTATTCGTTTATCAGTTGGTCTAGCGGCTAGCCCATAGCAGGGTTCGGAGCGACCGAGTTTTTCTTTTCGGGAAGGCCCGAGCCACGGCGCGAATTTTCAAGGAGGCCAAGATGACCGGGTCAAGGACGACAAGCCAAACCAGTTGGATGTGTTTTTGCGGCGCGGCCGCATTGGCGACCGGTGTCTTCGCGGCCTGCAGCGGCCCCACCCCGATCTCTGGAAGCACCAGCGTCGTCGGCGGGGGCGGCAGCGGGCAAAACGGCACCCGGAGCGGCGTCGATCTGACGAAGACGACCAGCACCCAGACCGACACCAGCGCGGGCACGGGCACCGGCACAGAAATCTGCGACGTCGCGACCGCCAATCTCACAAAGAAGCCGGCTGACGTGCTTCTGATCGTGGATCGCTCGGGCTCCATGACCAAGGCTATTGACGGCACCGGCGAGTGTGACCCCACCGCCGGCACCTGCCAGCAGCGCTGGGCCACCATGCTTGCCGGCCTGACGGCAGTGCTCACGGGAGCCTCGGGTGATGTGACCTGGGGCCTCAAGACCTACTCATCCGACGACGCCTGCGGCGTCACGCCGACCATGGATGTCGACATTTCGGCGGCGGCCGCTGCCAATATCCAAACAACTCTCGCCGGTCTAAAGCCCGGGGGCAACACGCCTACCCAGGCCGCGGTCAAGGCAGGCACGGCCTACTTGCAAAGCCTGACTGACACGAACGGAAAGTACATACTGCTGGCCACCGACGGAGAGCCAAATTGTCTTGTCACCACTGGCAAAGGCGGCAGAGGCGGAGGCGGCAACGGGGCCTCGGACGTGGACGGAACGGTCGCCGCGATCACCGCAGCAGCCGCACCCGGAGTCGGGTTCAAGACCTACGTGATCGGCGTGGGTCCCGAAACCGGAAATCTGGACAACTTCGCCATAGCCGGCGGCACGACCCACTACTACCCCGCCCTTTCGCCGCAGGATCTGACCGCCGCCCTGTCAGCCATCGTGGGCGCGGTGGCAAGCTGCACCTTCAGTCTGCAAGTCGCGCCGAAGAATCCCAACGACGTGGCCATCGAGTTCAACGGGGACTCGAGCCTGCGGGCGCCGCACGACACCAGCCATGCCGACGGTTGGGACTATACCGACTCGTCAAACACCACCATCCAGCTCTACGGCTCGTGGTGCGGCAGGGTGACCGACGGGACCTTCACTTCCTACGTGATCAAGATGGGCTGCCCAGGCCAGCCCATCCCGTAGACGCGTGGGGAGCCCGCCGGCTTCGCCGGCGGCGCACCATCGTGGAATGGGAACCCTTTCAGGGTTCCCATATTGGTCAGCCACAAACGCGACATCCTTGTCAGGACGGTCGCAGTTTTCCATCGTAAGGCGGCGCCAATCTAGACAATAGGCGCCGCCTTTTTCGTGGCTTGAGCCTTGCATGCTCGCATGCGTGCTCTGGGTTTGTGTGGATACCACTGCCCAAAACAGAGCACCGGTTGATTTGATCTTTGCACCAGAGAGAGACTTCCTAGATCTGTCCACCTGTGTCAGAGTCTCGTCACACTCGTCCCTTCGGTCAAGGAGGCCAGCCATGAAGATGCGCAATGGCGCAATCGCCGCACTTCTCTTCCTCACAGCATGCGACGAAGCGAACCAGAATGTCGGACCCGCTAGTGTTGAATCCGCTCCCCAGGCACTGGGCAAATCCGCTGCAAGCGAGGTCGCCACCTGGCTGAAGGTGGGCGGAGCCATCTTGCCGGATGGCCGCTACCTGCAGGCCATGGCCTTCGATGAGACTCGCAAACTGGCCGTGATGTTCGGCGGGGTGACGTACAACCCTTCGAGCAGCACTGCCACTCCGACTCAGGAGATCTGGGAATGGAGCCCCACCACGGGCGACTGGACCGACCGCAGTCTGACCGGCGCGCAGCCCGCAGTGCGCTCGGGGGCAGCCATGGTGTTCGATTCCCTGCGGAACAAGTTCGTGCTCTTCGGCGGCCGAGCCGGCAGCGGATTCAACTACCAAGACATGTGGGAGTGGGATCCGACGACCGGAATCTGGACCGACCTGACCAGCTCAGGCAGCCGTCCCGCCGCTCGCAGCCAGCACGCCATGGTCTACGAGAAGTCGACCGGCAAGATCTTGCTCTTCGGAGGAGGCCGCAGCGACTCGACCTCCACCGATGGAACCGGGATCTCAGTCTCGTTTGGCGACACATGGGAGTGGGACGCGAAGACCCATGCCTGGACCCAACTGCTGCCCACCACCGGCCCAACGGCGCGCCATGATTTCGGCTTGGTCTGGGATGCCACCCGCAAGAAGGCCGTGCTCTTCGGCGGTATGGAAAAGGACAGCGCCGGAGTCGACGGCTCGCCCAAGCAGGACACCTGGGAATGGGATCCCGCCACGAGCACGTGGACCGAGCGAACGACCGCGGGAACGAAGCCGTCCGCGCGGTACGGTCACTCGATGGCATTCGCGGGCGGCAGCAACAAGGTCTTCGTCTTCGGCGGTTGGGACATTGGAACTGGCTGGGGCACGAACGATCTGTGGGACTGGGATCCGACAAGCGGCGCCTGGACTTCGCGCCTGACCGGGACCGAGACAGGCATTCCTTCGGCGCGCATGTATGCGTCGCTCGTCTCAGTGGACGCGAACGCGCGACTGGAATTGATCGCCGGTGCCACGACAACCGATCCCAATGGCGGAGGAGGCGCGGGGCCGGGTGGGTATGGTTGGCTGGCCACCAGGGAGATCTGGGAGATCGATCCGGCTACGTACACGTGCACGGACCGCTCGTCGCCCAGCAACGCCCCCCTGCCCCGTTCAAATTCCGCCATGGCGTACAACCCGACCACGGGCAAGACGTACGTCTTCGGCGGCATGGACATCATGCAGGTCCCTTTCGATGACCTGTGGGAGTGGGATGGCAAGACCTGGACAAAGGTGGCCACGACTGACGGCCCCTCCGCCCGATCTGACGCCGGCCTGGCCTACGATCCGGTGAGAAAATCCCTCATCCTCTATGGTGGTCAGGGCGATTCGATGGCGTACGGTCAGACGGTGCTCGGCGACACTTGGGAGTGGAACAGCACCACGCGACTGTGGAAACAGATCTTCCCGACAACCAGTCCCGACCCTCTGTACGGGCACGGCATGGTCACGGACACGACCCGCAACAAGATCCTCCTCTTCGCCGGCATGAGCAACTACGTGTACTATCCGTACCCGCCCATGCCGGGGCCAGGCTACAAGGATCCGATGCGCAACGAGGTTTGGGAGTGGGACGGCACCACCACGACCTGGACCAATCGCACTCCCTTCACCGGCGTCTCTGCGCCGAGTTCTCGCCAGTATCCGGTCCTCGCCTACGATGAGGACCGCAAGAAGCTCTTCGTGCAAGAGCCCTACGCGTACTACGGCACGGGCGGCTACAGCGCGTTCTGGGAGTGGGATCCCATCTCCACGGGATGGGCAATTCGTGATAGCGGCGACAATCTGTCGTACGGCACGCCCTCCTATGCGACCTACGACTCCAACCGACGACGCGAGGTGGTCTTTGGCGATATGTGGAGCCAGACCGGGGGAATCCACGAAACCTGGGAGCTCGATGCCAAGGGTCCCACCTGGTATGTGCGCGCCATCCAGAATTCGCCCACCGCGGTCTACAACGGCGCCATGGTATTCGACCGTGCACGCGGCGTGGTGGTTCTTTTCGGGGGAAATGCGAACGGATACCCGACCGACGAAACCTGGGAATACGGCGTAACTGGCCTGGGAAATGGCGAAGGCTGCGTGGCCAGCACCGCCGCGACTTGCGCCTCCGGCAATTGCGTCGATGGCGTATGCTGCGACTCGAAGGCATGCACGGGCCCCTGCAAGTCGTGCAATGTGAGCGGCCATGAAGGCACTTGCGTTCTCGCGCTGGCGGGCACCGAAGTTCCGGGAAGTTGTTCGAGCGGACAGGCCTGTGACGGCAGCGGCAACTGCAAGGCGAGCAACGGCCAGGCCTGCACCAGCGCCAGCACGTGCGCCTCGGGCTTCTGCGTAGACGGCGTGTGCTGCAACAGCGGATGCGATGGCACCTGCGTGTCCTGCAATCAGGCCGGCCTTGCGGGAAAGTGCAGCCCCTTCACCGCCGGCACCGACCCAGGAAAGGAATGCAGCACGGGCACCGGAACGTGCAAGTCCGCTTGTGACGGAGTCGGAGCATGCGCAATGCCTCCGTACGGTACGACGTGCGGCAACTGCATGTTCTGCGACGGCGCGGGCTCGTGTGACATGCCGGATCCCTCCTGTGGCTTCGGGACAGGCGGATCGCCTGGCTACGGTGGATCCACTGGCTACGGTGGATCGCCTGGCTACGGTGGATCCACTGGCTACGGTGGGATCACTGCCCGCGGCGGCACCACCTCCCGAGGCGGGACGACCGGCACCGGCGGCGTACCCCCCACCGGTGGTATTTTCATCTCCGGCGGCATCAACGGCACCGGCGGCATTTCCCCCACCGGCGGCATTGTCATCCTCGGCGGAATCACCGGCACCGGCGGAACGCTTCCCTATGGCGGCAACATTGGCGGTGCGTCCCCCAATGGCGGCAGTATCGCCTTTGGCGGATCCACTGGCCGAGGAGGCACGACGATCTCCGGCGGTGCCACTGGCTACGGCGGCAGCACCGCGCTCGGGGGCTCGATCGCCAACGGCGGTACAATTGCGGGTTCTGGTGGTATCAACGGCCAAGGCGGCGCCGGCGGCCACGGTGGATCGGGCGACGCGGGCATCGGCACCGGTGGGTCGACCGGCAATGGCGATGCGGGCCCTCCGGGCTTGGATGGAGGACGCAACCGCGACGCCCAGGGATTGGACGGGGCCATGACCCTGTCCTCCCTGCACCGTGCCGGCTGCAACTGCGAATTGGGTGGCACAACACCCGCTGATCCTGGTCTGGCAACGCCGATCTTCCTGGGCGGGGTTGCCCTGGTCCTGCGCAGGATTCGCCGAACGCGCAGGTGAGCGCCCCGCACGCTCGCGAGGCGGATCCCTATTCCGTCTCGCCAAGTGCGAAGTGGACCTTGAACCGCCGCACCCGCACCGGGACTGGCTTGCCGTCTCGTTCGCCGGGTGTGAACCGACACGCCTTGAGCGCCTGCACGGCGGCTTCGCTCAAGCCTTGACCAAGACCCTGCACAATCGCGATGTCACGGACGCCGCCGTCCTCGCCGACCACAATGTCGAGAATGACCGTGCCCTCCAGTCCCGCCTGCCGCGCATCCTCGGTGTACTTTCCCGTGCAGCGACCTATAGGCAAGGGCATCTTGGTCACTTCGTAGGCCTGCACCGGCGCGGCCAGGGGCTTCACCGCGGTCTCGGTGGTTTTCGTGCGTCCCTGCTTGGTTTGCAGGGTGTTGCCGACTGGCATCGCGGGCCCCGTGCCGGCCCCTGATGTCGATTCCATGGAAATGCCGAACACCGGCGTGGTGGTGACGTCAGTGCCTGTGGCCGGGCGTTCAGTGGGCGGCGGCTGGTCTTTCGGCGGATTCTCGCGCCTAGGAGCATCAGTCATGGCCCGGCGGGGTTGGCGCGTGGGCGGCTGGTGCGTGGGCTGGGTCTTGGGCTCGGGCGTTGCCTCGGGCTCGGGCAACTTCTCGGGCTCGGGCGGCGGCGGCGGCGGCTTGAGGACCACTTGCACCACCACCGGTCGCGCGGCTTCGGCCCGCGCAGGAAGGTGAACCACGCCCCGGATCAGCAGCAGGTGGCCGACGATCGCAGCCACCGCGCAAACCAACAATCGCGTTGGGTAGTTCATTCCTCCAGCACCGGAGCCATCAGCCCCGCGGGATCGATCTGGATGGCAAACGACGTCACGCCCAGTGACTTGACCAAATCAAGCACCCACACCACCCGGCCGTGCGACACGTTCTTGTCGCCCGCGACGATCACCTGGGTCTTGGCGTCCTTGGCCACCGAGGCCTGGATGGCGGCCCGCAAGGCATCCGGCGTGACTGCCACTCCGTTGAGAAACATTCGCCCCTCGCGGGTCAAGGTCACGGACAGCGTGGTCGGACTGACGGCCGAGGACTGGGCGGCCTTGGGCAACTGCACCTCGATCACCTGCCGGGCAATGAGGTGCGCGGTCAGCATGAAGATGATGAGCAACACCAACATGATGTCCACCAACGGCGTGACGTTGATGTCGGTGATAAGGCCCCGGCGGCGCCCGCTTGCTGCAGCCATCACTTCCCCTCTTTGCCACCAGCGGGACGCTCGGCCTTGACGTGGGCCAGGATGCGGTGGCCCAGCGTGCCGGCCGAGGCCATCGCGGTTTCCACGTGGCGCATGAGCACGTTGTAGGTGGCAACCGCGGGCAAGGCGACCAAGAGGCCAATGGCGGTGGCGACCAGGGCCTCGGCAATGCCGGCCATCACCGCCTGGGTGCCCAGGGCCGCGCTGCTTCCGGCCAGGTCGTGGAAGGCGCGCACGATGCCGAGGACCGTGCCGAAGAGGCCAATGAAGGGGGCATTGCTGCCCAAGGTGCCGAGAAAGGCCAGGCCGCGCTCGTAGCGGATCCGCTGCGATTCAACCACGGCAGCGACCTGCTCCTCGATGGCCGCCGGGCCGTCAGCCACATGTTCCAGGCACGCCCGCGCCACCGCCGCGTCGAGTGAACGCGTGCCTTCAATCTCCTTGAGTGCCTTGGCCGCACCCGAGCTTCGCAGGGCTGCCAGCATCTCGGCAATCTGCCGGCGGGGGCGCCGCTCGCGCAGAAAGAACCACAGCCGCTCAAGCACAATAGCAGCGCCAGCAATGCTGAGGCCAATGAGCAGCCAGAGCACCCAGCGCGAACCGGCGCGCAACATGAGGTCAAGTGCCTGAGCATCAATGGTCTGTTCGTTCATGGGATCTCCTTAGAATCGAGCGCGAATGCCCGCGGTCGGCAGGACGTAGCGAATGGTCGTGCCCGGCGTGACTTCCTCGGGCAGCAGGGCCGCGTTGATGATGTCGACGTAGAAATCGAAAAGCCAACCCCGGTACACCGCGCGTTTGTCCACGCGAAAGTCGATCCGCATGTAGCCGTTGGTTCGCGCGGTGTTGTACCCGTAGGTCGTGGTGGCCGGCTTGCCGCTCTGGTATTGCAGGCGCATGCCCACGTCCCAATTGCGCGGCAACAACAGTCCCGCCACGAGATTGACCAGGTGGGTGCGGTCGAAATCGTAGGCCGACCAAGCGCCATCCTTGTAGCGCTCGGATCGCGACAAGGTGTAGGACAGCCAGCCGTACAGGCCGCTCTTCGCCTGGCGCCGAACCAGCATTTCAACGCCGTAGGCGCGCCCGGTGTGCGGGGAAAACAACCGATCAAGCGTGTCCTGGGCGGTGGATTGCGGCGGCACCGAGCTGGTCGGGATGAGCGTGGCATTGCCGACGGTGTTGAGTGTCTGCGAATTGACTGTCAAGTCGAAGATGGTCGGGTCCATGTACGCAAAGTAGCCTTCGACTGTGGCGGAAAATTGCTGGGACAGGGGAATCTCAGCGCCCAAACTGGATTGGATCGATCGCAGCAGGCCGTATTTGAGCGGCATGACGTCGAGCCCGGGCAACGGCAGAACAAAGCGCGGCGGCTGGTGGTAAATGCCCACCGCGGCCTTGAGCCAGATGGCGCTGTCGTCGCTGTCGGCGGGCACGCCGGCCAGACTGCGCGAGGCCAGCTTGTAGCGCAGGGTCAGGCGCGGATCGACGCCCGACTTGGTCGTGTTCTTGTCGTAGTAGACGTCGGCGCGCACGCCGGGCCGAATCAACCAGCGTGAAGTGGGCCGCCACAGACCCTCAACCAATGCCGAGCCCACATAGAGCGCACGAAGATCCTTGGTAATCGAGTCGAGCGAAAAAGCATCGGGGGCCACCGACGAGGGCGCGCCCTGGATGATGTCGTGCATGCTGCCTTCGAGGCCGCCCACCAAGGTCAGCCGCTCGCCCAGACGGAGATGCCAGCGCGCCGACGGCTCGGCGACCCAGGTCGCCACGTTGCTGCCTGAACTTTCGGTGTGGTCATAGCCCAGCACCAGGCGGTACAGGCCGTCGAAACCGCCGCTGCCATGATAGGCGCGCAGGTCAGCGCGGTGGAAGTTGAGAATCAGCGCCGGCGCGAGCGGCGGGTTGGCACTGCCAACCGGAGCATTGGGCGCGGGCGTGTCGAGTTCGTCCCCAGCGCCAAAGAACGACACAGTCCACCCGTTGCGCGGATTGCCGCCGTCGAGGCGCAGCTGGTAGTCCCAATAGGACAGTGACATCTGCTTGGTCGCCAGGCTGAGAATCAATCCGGGATAGCCGTAGCGACCGGCCGCCGTGACCGTGGCTCCGATCTGCGGAATGGGCTGGCGGATCAACCCGCCCGCCTGCAGGAGGTTAGCGTCGAGATCAATGAGATGTTCGTCGGAGCGCGCCCGATGGGTGCGGCCGTCGACGATGCCGCCGGTGTAGCCGCCGTAGAGAACCGGCGCGCCACCTGGGTAGAATTGCACCTCGTCGATCATTTCGGGGTGGATGACGCTGGATCCGACCAGCAGGTGGTAGAGCAGCGGAACCCGCGTGCCGTCGAGCAGGAAGCCGGTGGAATTGGGACTGGTGCCACGCACCACCGGAAACGGGAGCAACCCCACAATGTTGGCCGTGCCGGGCAGAGCCTGGATGACACGGAAGGGATCGCCGAAGGTGCCTGGTACTTCCTTGATCTCAGCGCCGCGCAGGGTGATGCGCGATACTTCCTCGCGGCGCTTCTCCTCGACAATGACAATCTCGTAGGGATCGTAGCGCTCGCGCTCGATGTAGTAGCTGACCACCAGTTCCTGTTGCGGGGCGAGTTGTTCCTCTTGCAAGAAGGAGTTGTAGCCCGCGGCGTGCACCGTGATGCGCGCGTCGCCCGACGGCATGGGCAGGCGGAAGTGGCCCTTCACATCGGTCTCGGCACTGTAGTGGCGCTCGCCGACCAGTGCGGCGACTGTGGCGCCCGCGACCGGCAAACGGGTTCCCATTTCGACCAGGCGACCACGCAACGCCGAGGTCAGGGGCGGGCCGGTATCAACCGTGGGCGGAGGCGGCGGTGGTGGCGGCTGGAAGGTGTGGGTGAAGGCGATCTCCACGGGCACGGGCTGGCCGCCGTAGCGAGCGGGCTGGAAGGAAAAGGCCTGGGCCGCGCGCACCACTGCATCGTCGAAAACCGGCAGCGAATGACTGACGAGTTCGACCTTGTGGACCACGCCGTCCGCCCCAACGGCGATCTTGATGCGCACCACGATGGGTTGGTCGTGAGGCGGAGCATCTGCCGGATAGGGAACCGTCGTTGGAACCAGCGGCAGGGGCGGTTCCAACTCCATGGGCTTCTCGGGCGCAGGCACCTCGGGCGAGCTCGCGTCCGCGCTCTCGGCGCGCGCCGTCCCGAGGGGCAAGCAAGCCGCAAGCGCCAGAAGAACAACGCCCTTCATCGCCACAGAATCACCCAGGCGAGTGAGCCACCAGCGTGGCCCCACCACTGTCGGCGAACGATGGGTCTCGCGGTATCGGATTCCACGTTGCCACTGTCATCCACGCAGCCAGTCCACTGGGCGTCGGTTTCCAACGCCACCCCGGTCGAAGCGCGCGGCCCCAGCACCATCATCCAGTCCGCGCGCAAAAGACCAGTCACCCCCACGCCATTGCAGCCGGCCAACGGCGTTTGCGCATTGGGGAAGGTGTACGACGTGTCGAGGCTGCCGCTCTTCGGTGCCGGGTCGACTCGATTGGACGATGTGACCAGGCCGCCAAAACCGATGCCCACCGTCAGACTGAGATGCTCGGTCGCATGCCAGGTGGGCTCGATGGTGCCCGCGTAGCGCACGCCCATCATCGGACCACTTCTGGCGAACAGGTACTGCAAAGAGCCCATGAGCGACCAACGCTCGTCCAGGCGAAGACCCAGGCGAATGGTGGGTCCGATGAAGGTGCCACTTGGCGGACCGTCGATGCCGAAATATCGACTGTAGACCAGACCCAGGCCAAAGCGAAAACCAGGATTTTTCCACACCGCGCGGTCGCTCTCGGTGGGCAGCGACAAGCGCGGCGGCCCGTCGTCGTCGAGCACGGGTTGGGCAGGCGAAGCAGCAGCGCCGGGCGTTGCGGTCACCGCCTGCGGCGCAGCCCAGACGCGACCCGCGCCGAGGGTGGCCAGCGCGACGAACGCAAAGAGTATCTGCCGCAGTTTCATGGCGTGGTTGAACAGGGCCACCACGCGGGTGGTGTCGCGGTAACATCCCATGTCGCCTTCGGACAGGCGGGATCGGTGTCGCATCCGCGCAAGGTGTAGTGGAGGGCGCCTTGGCACGGGTCACCAGGCGCGCTCGCGACCACAAGCTGCTGACCGCTCGCCATCCCCGCGTCGTCTCCGGGAATGTGGGGGAACCCGATGCAGGCCCATGCGGGTTGGCTCAGGTCAGGGGGTGGGTCGGGCGGCTCGCCATAATATGTGGTGCCCCCGGAGTCGTTGGAGGTACAGGCAAGCTCGGTGAGCCCGGCCGGATTCTGCAAGGGGATCGTGATCACGGCATCAGCGAGTGGGGCCACACCACAAGTGGCCGGATCCTCGGCGGGCAGTTGCCCCTGCAGCACCGCGAGCAAAGCCGCGGCCGGCGAGAATCCGCCCGCTGACAGAATGGAAAAACTCGGCAGCGGTGGATCGCAGCCTACCCGCGGATAGAACGCGACGCTGTCATTGAAGGCGCCCTCGCGAAAAGCGACCCGCTGATCGGGGCGTGTCATGGAAATGAAACTGGCGCCGTACACGATGTCGCGCGTGGCCGGCGCGCCAGCATCCTCGACCGGCTGCTGGTCGCCGTGATGTCGGCGCCGCGCCGGATGGTGGAAGTCGAGCGTGCCGTTGCCGTTGCGATCGTCGTAGACGATCAGACTGGCGTAGGCGACGCGCGCGGTAGGGTCACCCACCATCAAGTCACCACTGGGCAGGGTGATGAGATCAATGGTCGCGGGTACGCCCGGCTCGACGCTAGTCTCGGCGCCCGCGCGGACGGGGACGAAACGGAAGCTATCAGGACAACCCGCTGCAATGACAGCGGCGGCTCCCGGCTCTGCTGGCAGGACGCAGAACGGCTCGGGCAGCCACTGGGCGCCCCAGACCAGGGCGACGCGCAGATTGGTCGGTTGCCCCACTGTGTCCGGCCGCTGCACCGACGCAATATCGCCGGTGACCTGGACCTGAAACTGAACCAACGGCGTGACAGGAGCGTTGAGCCCAACTGTCTTGCCACAGCCGAAAAGGGCGAGCCCCACCAGCGCCAGCGTCCTGTTCAATGTTGCCATGTGACCCCCAATCCGCTGGTCCACCCCGCGTGCAGCCCGCTATCGCGCCAATGCATTGCGGGCCCGCCACTGACGCTCATGCCCCAGGAATTCCAGATCTGTAAGACGACGATACCTTCAACGTCAGCCGCGGGCAGCAGGGACCAAACCGTGTCTTCCAATTGACTGCCGGTGAGCCCGGCCCGCGCACCCTGAGCACGCGTCCGATCCTCGTAGACCAAGGTTCCGCCCAGCCCCACACGCAGGCCAAACAGACCGCGGCCCACCGCATGCTGGATCTGGCCGCACAGACGGAAGCGGATGTCGTCGTTCCTTACGATCTCAGTCCGCGAATACTCCGTCGTCGTGGACCACGAGGCGCGCGCGCCCCAGGCCAGCAGGCCCCCGCGGGTCGCGACCCGCATGAAGGCCAAGCCGACGCCGGCTGACATTCCCGTGGACAGGGCAGCCGGCGACGCCAAGAGCAGGTGCCCGTCGACCGTGGTGCGCGGCGATGCCGGCGTCTCTTGTGCATGGCCGCTCGCGGCGCTGACAAGCATCACGAGCAATCCAGCAAGCGCTCCAGCGCAACAAGCGCGGTGCTGTGACTTCAGCATATTCAAGATTTCGGCCTATAACCTACCCCGAGGGATCTGGCTGCGCCAGCAGCGCAGACTGAGAATCGCGGTTGTAGTATGATCGCGGCAATTGGATGTTCAGATCCGATATAGCGTTACTTCCGTCCTAAGGAGCGGTCCCATGCGAAGCCTATTCGTGGTTGTCAGTGTTCTTGCAATGACCCAGGCTTTGGCCTGCGGTTCCACCAAGAATCAGGCGAATCGCCCGCCGGCGGACGGCGGCGGAGTGACCGATGGCGCGACCACGGGCGTTGACCTTGGCGCCGGGAGCGGCGGCGTGGACGTGGGCAGCGGCGGCGCAGGAGTGACCGGCGGGAGCACCGGGACCGGCGGCACGGTCGCGATGGGAACGGGTGGCGCGGGCGGCAGCGATGCACCGCGAGCAAGCGACGGGGGCACAACGAGCGACGGCCCCGCCGCCAGCGGCGGTTCAGGCGGCGCCGACGCGGCCACGGCAACCGGCGGCGGCATTGGGAGTGACGGCCCCGCCAGCGATTCGAGCGTGGGCGACGGACCGGGTGCTACCGGCGGCGCCGATGGTCCCGACGCACCGGCATCTGCTGGAGGCGCGGGTGCCGGCGGAAGCGGCGGCGTGACCAGCGCGGGCGGAACAGCAGCGACCGGAGGTGCCGGCGCAACCGGGGGCGCAACCAGCGTGGGCGGAACACCAACAACCGGAGGTGTCAGCGCAACTGGCGGTGCCGGCTCCGGCCCGGCAATCATCAGCGTCTTCCGAGCAACGCCCACCGCGATTTCAGGGGGCATGAGCAGCACTCTGAGCTGGATGGTCACCGGCGCCGTGACCCTCTCTATTGATCATGGAGTCGGCTCGGTCCTGGGCAAGACCTCGCAAGTCGTCACCCCCACCGCGACCACCACCTACACCCTCACCCTCAACGACACCGTGACAGCGCAAGTGACAGTGACGGTGTCAGCGGCGCCGCTGCCGTTCATCAACAGCTTCAGCGCCAGCCCCGCCAGCGTGATGACCGGCGGCAGCGCGGTTCTGACTGCCGTCTTCTCCGGCGGCACCGGGGTGGTGGACCATGGCATCGGTCCCATGACCAGCAATCTCGGGAAGGCCACCGGCTCCCTTGCCGCCGACACGACATATACCCTGACCGTGACCAACGCGTCCGGAGCCTCAGTCACGGCCCAGGTCACTGTCACAGTGAAGACAATGCAAGGAAGCTTCATTGCAGTGGGAAGCATGACAGCAGGAAAATCCGGCCACACAGCGACACTGCTTCCCGACGGCAAGGTGCTGATGGTGGGTGCCGAGTGTGGCCTCGCCGACGTCCCCTACACGAGCCTGTATGATCCTGGCACCAAGACCTTTGCCAAAGAAGCCTATCTGGAAACGAGGAGAAACAACTTCACGGCAACGTTGCTGCCGGATGGTGTCCACGTGCTCGCTGTGGGTGGCAGCAACCCCAGTGGGTATCTTTCGAGCGCCGAACAGTGCAGCCCAAGTGCATGCACGATCATCAGCCACCTGCTCCAAGCCAGGGACCGCCACACGGCGACTATGCTACCGAGCGCCAAAATTCTCATCACGGGCGGACAGAACGCCTCCGGAGCCTATGGATATCTCGCAAGCACGGAGCTATTCGCCCCCGCCGACTCAACATTTGCGACTGGCAAAGCCATGACAGTGCCCCGCGCGGATCACACAGCTACCCTGCTGACGAACGGAACGGTCTTGCTCGCCGGCGGCTCCGGCAGCAAGTATCTGGCCAGCGCGGAGCTATACGACCCAGATACGGGCACATTCACAGCCACTGGCGACATGACCATGACTCGATCCCGCCACAGCGCCACGCTCTTGGCCAACGGGTTGGTGCTCATTACCGGCGGACTTGGTACCAACAACTCAACAACGGCAGAGCTATACAATCCGGAAACCGGGAAATTCACCGCCACCGGCGCCATGACTGTGCAGCGTGTGTATCACACAGCAACCTTGCTCACCAATGGGCTGGTCTTGATTGCCGGCGGACAGACAACGACACCAAGTTTGGCCAGCGCAGAACTGTACGACCCGGCAACCGGCACGTTCACCGCCACTGGCAACATGACTGCGGCAAGGCGGGACCACACGGCAACCTTACTGAAGGACGGCACTGTGCTCATCGCCGGCGGAGCCAATACCGACTGTCTGGCGAGTGCAGAGATCTTCCAGTAGCCTCGTAGGCTAGGGCAAAGGAAAAACCGGCATAATTGAGATCGAATACGTCCTCGGATTGTGGTCACCCAACTCGCCGTGTTTATTCGCGCCCCAGCAGCGCGTGGTGCCGTCAGCGAAGATCCCGCAGCTATGCGTGGCGCCCCAATCCACGGATGTAATCAAATCTGGGGCATCGATGGAAATCGGCGTCGTGTGGTCGGTCAGCAAGCCGGATCCAAGCTGATTGCTGTCGTTGCGGCCCCAGCAGGTCATCTTGCCGCTGGCCAGAAGCGCGCAGGTGAAGCCATCGCCAGCCCCGATCTCGACGACCCCCGATAGCCCCGGCACCGCCACAGGCGTCGAACTCTGCTTTGTCGATCCGTTGCCGAGCGCGCCCCGCGAATTGTCGCCCCAGCAGCTCACCGAACTGTCGCCGAGCAGCGCGCAGGCGTGCGAGCCGCCCACGGCGAGCGCCACCGCGTTGGCAAGACCGCTGACCGCGACAGGTGTCTGGCTGGTTTTCAGGGTCCCGTCGCCAAGTTGGCCGCTGTCGTTGCGGCCCCAGCAGCGCGCTGTCCCGTCGGTCAGCAAGGCACAGGTGCACGAAAAGCTGGCTCCGATGGCACTGGCGCCTGACACGCCCATGGTCTGCACAGGCGGCGAGGTCATCGCGGAGGTTCCGGCGCCCAGCTGGCCGTTGAGGTTGGCTCCCCAACAACGGACGGTTCCGTCGGCCAAGACCGCACAAGAATGATAGTCGCCGGTCGCAATGGCTATCGCCGGCGGCAAGTTGACGGCTACGGCTGTGTAGGCGCGATCAGACTCTTCACCGTCCCCGGCCTGGCCCTCCGTGTTGCTGCCCCAACAAAGGACGGCGCCGTCCGTGCGCAAGGCGCAGCTATGCGAGGAGCCCAAAGAGACTGACGCCACTCCCGTCAGGCCGGCAACTTTGACCGGGCTCCAATTGTCACCAAGGGCGCCGCCCCCTAGCTGCCCGAAGGAGTTGTCGCCCCAGCAGCGTACTGTTCCGTCGCTGATCACCGCGCAGCTATGGGCGCCGATGGCCGCGGCGACCCCAACCACCGAAAGAGCGCCCGCCCCACCGGCGCCCCCGACACGAGTGGCGCCGCCAGCCGACACACCGCCACTGGTCGCGCCGCCGCCCACTGGCCCACTAGCGCCGCCCGCCCGTCCGCCGCTGGATGGCACACCGCCACTGGTCGCGCCGCCGCCCACTGGCCCGCTGGCGCCGCCCGATCCGTTGATACCGCCCGCATCGCCCAGTCCACCTGCGCCACCCAGCCCACTCACGCCGCCAGCGGAATTGGATCCTCCCGGTCCGTTGGCGCCGCCGCCTGCGGCCCCGCCCAAACCCGCTTGGCCTCCGCTCGGCTGGCTTCCCGCAGCGGGCATGACGCCACCGCCGAGAGCGCTTGCGATCCCACCGGTTCCGCCGCTGGTCGTCCCGGCGAGCGAACCAGCTTGACCTCCGCTCGACGAAATGTTGTCGGCATCACTCATCGCCCCGTCTGGCGAAAAATCGCCGTTCGATCCCGCGGACCCGGCGCCGCCCCCGCCCTGGGGAGCAGCAACGCACACACCCGATCGGCAAATCAGCTCGCCGTTGCAGGTGCTGTTGGGATAGCAGCTGCAGCGCTCGCTCCCGGCTGGGCACGATTGCTTGGGCTGGCTGTTGCCGCAACCCGCAACCGATCCTGCCGACACAAGTGCCAGACAAATAGGGAGCCATCCGCGTCGTGCCACCATGGCGCCATTTTGCCAGACTAGCGAAACCGAAGCGAATCTGGCGCCATGCCCAAGTGACGAAGCGCATCCGAAGCCAACACGCGACGCGCTGGCGCTTGGCACACTGATTCATCGCTCTCCAGAAGTGTCACGAACCACACATTTCCCATCCGGTTCGCGCTCCCTGTTGACCTATCAGAGTGGTATTGTTGAGCGCTGCCCTCCTCGGCGGCCGGCCTATGACCAATGTTCCAAATATCGAATAGCCATCGACCGCCACGGGCGCGCGCGTTCTGGAAGACGACGCGACGGTTTCTTCTGAGCCCGGGCGTGGTCCTGGCCCTGTGGGGATGCAATTCCCATCCGCTGGCGTTGGTGGCACCTGGCCAGACGTTCGTGGTCGACGTCGATGCCGGTGCGCCGACCTCGCCGCTCGACGCTCCCATGATTGTGGCGACAGGCGGCACAGGTGGCACGAGGACGGTCGGGCACAACCCATTTGTGGGAGGCTCAGGCTCAGGCGGCGTCGTCGCATCAGGCGGCGACGTGTCAGCGGGCGGCACCACCACCATTGCCACAACCAGCGTCGATGCCGCCGTGGCCCCGCCCGATACCCGACCGCCAACACCTGACGCTCGCGTAGAGATCTTCTCGTGTCCAGCCGGCCAGGTGCGCGTCCACGTGCGCGACATCTGGTCCAAGGCGATGAACCCGACCATGAACACGATGACCACGCCGCCCTTGTCGGTCATTGTCATCGATCCGAATGGCGGCTACGTGCAGTACGGCGCGCGCCAGGACACTGCCAACTGTTCTTGGTATTCGGTCTGTGTTCCGAAAACCGTGACCAAGTTCCAGCTCAAGGCGGTAGGGGCTGACGCCTGTCCGACCAACAACGCCTCGGGTGTCTTCGATGCCTCGAAGCTCCTTCCCGCCGCCTCGGACATCTGGCTCGACTACACCGGTTCCTCCACCGCCATCACCGCTGATTACAGCGCCTATCCCAACGCCAATGTCGGCGACCAGAAGTTCCGCCTGACCAGCGACAAGACCGCGGTGGCATCGACGGCGTGCCCGGAGGGCCAGCCTGATTCGACCGTTCCCGACGGCTATATCAAGCTCCACTTCCGTTGGCCCTGGGGCGATCCCCAGATCACGGGCTATCCCGGATCGGCCTGCGGCAAAGACAAGCTGGGCTACGAAACTCCCCCCTACCCGAGCAGTCTGAAGGTCACGGGCGTGGGCTGCGAAATGCAGGCACTGCTCGAATTCCAGGACGGCCAGTGCCCCTGGTACTTCGTGCTGGTTCCCAAAAAGAACTGGACGCAGACCGCGGCCAACCCGGTGAACATCACCTTCCGCTACCCCAATGACAGCGTGGGCCTGTGGACGCCGAATTTGCCACTGCCGGTGCTCGGCACCAACGTCACCGAATACTGGATCGGCTACGCGGGCGCACCGGACAATACCGCGGCGTCTATCCCCATGTGCATGGACTGGGCGCAGGATCCGCTTTCGTTCTTCTTCTACACGCAGAATCCCGGCCCCGGCTATGACCACTGCGGCGGCTCCACTGGCCCCGTTGATCCCTGCAGCCCGCCGGTTCCCACCAATTTCCACACCATCCATTTCCGCTATATCTGGGCCGGGCAGAAGACCTTCACCTACTTCCCCAACACCGCGCTCATGCCCAGGTGGATGGAATTGGAAGTGAGCAGCAACAAGGTGATCTGCTTCCGCGAGGCGGATCGCCCTTGGTACAACTGTCCGGTTCCCGACAAGTTCTTCGTCGCGGGCGCCACCTGGCGGGCGGTGGACAAGACGCACAACCCGGAATGGAACACGGTCCAGCCCCGCCCCTTCCAGAACCCCAACCCGAACTGGTTGCCCGCCGGCCCGCTCAAGCCTGGGGAATACTGGCTACGTTGGGAGTACGGCAAGCCCGACATTCCAGCCACCAGCCAATTCAGGTTCTTTGACTACTACCCCGACGCCACCAATGGCGACTGGTCTGCCACCGGCCAATGGAACGACGATGCTTGCGCACCCAAGCCGCCCGCCCAGCCCGTCACAGTCGGCTTCGGCTTCGGGGGCTGGTTCCCCTACGCAAAGACTAACTACCTCTATCCAAACGGCGGATCGCTGGCCTTTGTCTATCCTGATGTGGCCAAGGTGCAGGACCTGCTCAACGCCTTCGTGTTCCAGCGGTACCTGATCTGGCGGGACAACTACGTCACGACCACGGACACGGTCTGTGGCCCGGACACGGCGCGCATCAAGACCGACCCGCCCAAGACGGTCAGCGAGGGCCAGGGCTACGGCATGGCCCTCTCGGCCGCCATTGGCGACAAGCCGACCTTCGATGCCCTGTGGAAATTCGCCAGGCATTTCCTGTCGCAATCGTCGAAGAAGTACTGTGGCGGACTCATGGGCTGGATGTGGGATGGCAGCATCGCCTGCCGACCGCTCGACACGCCCTGCGACCCCGACACGGGCGGATGCGGCGGCAACCAGGACAGCGCGTTTGACGGCGACGTGGACATCGCCATCGGCCTGGTTTACGCGGCCTTGCAGTGGCCCGAATACCAGCAGAACGCCGTCGACTGGTTGGTCAAGATGGAATGCGAGATCAACACGGTATACGACAGCAAGTGGAACTACCCGACCAACGGCGACACATGGGACAAAACCGACTGCTCGGGCTACCAGGCCACGGGTCCGAGCAAGCCTTGTTCCTACGTCAAGGGCGTGCCGACCACCGTATTCATGGACTACTTCCCGCCTGGCTACTTCAGGGTCTTTGGTGATTTTCTGGCGGCCAAACTGGGCGCCACCGCTCAGGCATCGAACGGACAAACCCACCGCGACTTCTGGTACAAGACCGCCGAGACAACGTGGGAGATGGTTGAGCGCTGCTACGACCAGACCGCGGTCAACCCCGGCCTGATCGGTGCCAAGGGCGACATCGAGAAGCCTTGCGCCTCGGTCAGCCAGGGAACCTACGAGGAGATGCGGGCGCACTGGCGGCTGGGCATCGACGCGGCTTGGTTCGGCGACAACACCAACCTGCCGGAGAATGCCGCGAAGTCCTCGACCCACTATGCGTCGAAGAGCCGCATACAGGCCAAGATCGACAACACCCAGGAGTTCTTCAACAACTTCTACAAGAAGAATCCGGTGGAGGCGAACGCCAACCGCTTCTCTTCGATCTGCGATAGGCTGCAAGCCGACGGCGCCATAACCAACTGCGATCCGGCCTATGGTCACAACTCGTACATGGTCAACACCGCCATGTGCGCCTACGTCAGCCTTTTCAATGATGGCGGCGCCACCACCCTGGGCATCCGGCAAGAGGCTCTTGAAGAGGCCGTGTCAACCACGGTTCAGAATGATCGCTACTTCCAGGAATCGCTTGGTGTCTATTCCATGCTGTTCCTTTCCGGCAACTTCCCCAATCCCATGACCATGGCGACCAAGTAGGTCAAACGAATGACTACACTCCAAGATTTGAATAGGCATCGATTCCGACGGGCGCGCGGAATTGCTCACGCAGCCTGGAATGTGACCCGCTGGTTCCTTCTCGGCGCGGGCATGCTCCTGGCGCTGTGGAGCTGCAACGCCCATCCACTGGCGTTCGTGACCCCCGGCGAATCAGTGGTCGTGGACGTCGATGCGGGCCCGCCCGACGCGCTGGTTCGGGTGGTGTCGTCAGGCGGCACCACTGGCACAAAGACTCTTCCGCCCAGCCCATTCCCGGGCACCGGCGACACCCCTACTGGCGGGGACATGTCTGGCGGCGGCACGACGGCAGCCACAGGCGTCGATGCTGCCGTGTTTGCACAACCCGATGCTCGCCCCCCGCAGCCCGACGTGCCTACCAAGGAAAACTACCCCTGTCCCGTCGGAACCGTGCGCATTCACGTGCGCGATGTCTGGTCAAACGGGGTGAATCCGAGCATGAAGACCATGCCCAATCCCCCCATGTCGGTGCTCATCATCGAGCCGACAGGAAGCTGGCCGGCGTACGGCGCACGCCAGGACACGGGGAATTGTTCGTGGTACTCGGTCTGTGCACCCAACACGATCACCAAGTTCCAGATCAGGCCGGTCGGCCCGGATGCCTGCGGCGGGACGTCCAATGCATCGGGCTCGTTCGACGGCACCAAGCTGATTTCCACCAGCACCAACACCACCGAGATCTGGCTCGACTATACCGGCCAATCCGGCACCCTGGCGGGCGACTACAGCGCCGCCAACGTGGGCGATCAGAAGTTCCGACTGACGACAGACAAAACCGCGGTGGCCTCTGAGGCATGCCCGGAAGGACAGCCTGATTCGACTGTCCCCTCCGGCTACACCAAGGTTCACTTCCGCTGGCCCTGGAGCGATCCGACGCTGACCGGATACCCCGGCTCGGGCTGCGGCAAGGACAAGCTGGGCTACGAAACACCGCCCTACCCGAGCAGCCTGAAAGTCACGGGTGCCGGGTGCGAGATGCAGGCCATGCTCGAATTTCAAGACGGCGTGTGCCCCTGGTACTTCGTGCTGATTCCCAACGCCAAGTGGACGACCAATGCCGCAAACCCCGTAAACATCACCTTCCGCTACCCCGATGACAGCAAGGGATTGTGGACGCCCAACCTGCCCCTGCCCGTGCAGCAGCCAGGCGTCACTGAATACTGGATCGGCTACACCGGCGCGCCGGACAATACCGCAGCCTCGATCCCCATGTGCATGGACTGGTCGCAGGATCCCCTTTCGTTCTTCTTCTACACGCAGAACCCGGGGCCTGGATATGACCACTGTGGCGGATCTACGGCCCCGGTTGACCCCTGCAGCCCGCCGGTGCCCGCCAGCTTCCACACCATCCATTTCCGCTATATTTGGGCGGGACAGAAGACGTTCACCTATTTCCCCAACACCGCGTTGATGCCGCCGTGGATGGAGCTTGAGGTGAGCAGCAACAAAGTGATCTGCTACCGCGAGGCGGATCGCCCCTGGTACAACTGTCCTGTTCCCGACAAGTTCTTTGTCGCGGGTGCCACCTGGCGGGCTGTGGACAAGACTCACAGCCCGGAATGGAACACCGTGGCGCCGCGCCCCTTCCAGAACCCAGACCCGAACTGGCTGCCGGCAGGCACACTCAAACCTGGCGAATACTGGCTGCGCTGGGAGTACGGCAAGCCCGACATCCCAGCCACCAGCAAGTTCAGGTTCTACGACTACTATCCAGATGCCACCAATGGTGACTGGTCCGCCACAGCCGACTGGCGCGATCAGGACTGCGCACCCAAACCGCCCGCCCAGCCCGTCACAGTCGGTTTTGGTTTTGGGGGATGGTTCCCCTACGCCAGCACCAGCTACCAGTATCCCAATGGCGCCTCTCTCGCATACATCTATCCCGACGTTCCTAAGGTGCAGGACTTGCTGAACGCCTTCGTGTACCAGCGGTACCTGATCTGGCGCGACAACTACGTCACGACAACGGACACTGTCTGCGGCCCGGGCACTGCCCGCATCAAGACCGATCCGCCGAAGACCGTCAGCGAGGGTCAGGGCTATGGCATGGCCGTTGCCGCGGCCATTGGCGACAAACCAACCTTTGATGCCTTGTGGAATTTCACCCGGCATTTCCTATCCCAGGCCGCCGTCAAATATTGTGGAGGGCTCATGGGCTGGATGTGGGACGGCACCATTGCGTGCCGCCCGCTCGATTCGCCCTGCGATCCGACCAAAGAGAGTTGCAGCGGCAACCAGGACAGCGCCTTTGACGGGGACGTCGACATCGCCATCGGCCTGGTCTACGCAGCCCTACAGTGGCCCGAATACACCAAATTCGCCACCGATTGGCTGGTCAAGATGGAGTGCGAAATCGACACCAAGGCCGACGGCACTTGGAACTACCCTACGGAAGGCGACACCGGACCCAAGGACTGCCAGAACTATCCCAACCAGCCCTGCTCCTACCAGACCGGCAACATGTCGGTGAACGTCCATATGGACTACTACCCGCCGGGCTATTTCAGGGTCTTCGGGGATTTCTTGGCGGCCAAGCTGGGCGCCACGGCCCAGGCGGCCAACGGACAAACCCACCACGACTTCTGGTACAAGACCGCCGAAACCGTCTACGAGATGCTTGAGCGATGCTACGACCAGGCCGGTTTGCAGCCAGGATTTGTCGGGCAATCAGGGAGTTCTTTCACTACGCCTTGCTCCGAGGTGGGCGGTCCCTCTGGACCGTACGAATGGGAGCGCTTCCTGTGGCGCGTCGGCATTGATGCCGCGTGGTTTGGCAACAACAAGAGCCTACCGGAAAACGCCGCCAACTCCTCAAAGCACTATCCGGGCAAGACGCGCATGCAGGCCGAGATCGACAACGTCCAGGCGTACTTCAACGACTTCTACAAGAAGAACCCGCCCGAGGCCAATGCCAACCGGTTTTCGACGATTTGTGACATCCTGTCACCAACTGGCGCTGTCACGAATTGTGATCCTGCGGTTGGCCACAATTCCTACACCGTGAATTCGGCCATGTGCGCGTACGTCAGCCTCTTCAATAATGGCGGCGCCACGACCTCGGCCATCCGACAGGAGGCTCTCGAAGAGGCCGTGTCGACGACTGTCGAGAATGACAAGTACTTCCAGGAATCGCTCGGCGTGTATTCCATGCTCTTCCTGTCGGGCAACTTCCCTAACCCAATGACCGTGCCGACCAAGTAGGACAGCGCTAGAACGGGGGCATGCCGCGTCTGTCGCTCCCGTTCGCTGTCCTTCTCGCCGGCCTTGCCCTTGGCTGCCGGCGCACACCCTTGCCCGCACAGGCAGCGGCGCCTTTGTCGGCGCCGGCTGGCAAGGCGGCTCATGCCGCATCGCGTCTGGACGAGACCGGGCCGCACATCGATCTTCTGGCCAATCGCGGCCTGTGGCACCTATTTGCGCGTGGACTGGTCATCCCGTTTGGCAGTGAAGGATTCAGGAAGTACACGCAGGAATACAACAGTCCCTGGCGGGGGGTGACGAAGCTTCAAGATCGCACGGGTCGCGTTCTCGGCAGCACGGCCAGCAACCTGCGCTTCCCGTGGGACGGCGCCACCGGCGCTGCCACTATCATCGTGCGTATGAGCGGGGATGCGGGACAGCGCGTGTCGCTGCGCCTGAATGGCAGGCCACTCAAGACCGCCGCACTCACGAATGGCTGGCAGGCCGTGGCGATCGCTGTGCCGGCCGGCGCGCTTCGAACCGGCGAAAATGATCTAGCCGTTGCGGTAGCAAAGAAGGGCGCCGTGTTTCACTCGCTGGAAATTGTCGCGGGCGCGGCGCCCGAGGCGGCCGAGGCATGGCCCGCTTCGCCTGTCGTGACGGCCACTGTGGCTGGACAGTCAAGGACTGGTTTCGGCGGATTTCGCCGATACGTCATGTTCCTGGAGGTTCCACGCGAGTCGTTTCTGGTGCTCGAAACGGCAGCGGTGCAGACTGCCGCGCACCTGCGCGTGTCGGCGCGACCCGATGGCCAACCAGCGCAGGTTCTGCTCGATGAGACGCAGCAGCCGGAGCGATGGCAGCCTCACACGGTTTCGCTGGCGGCTTTGGCCGGGAAACTGATCGCGCTTGAATTCGCCACGGTCGACGGCGGCGATGTCGAGTGGGCCGCGCCGCGAATTCTACTGGCGGCGGCGTCCTCCCTGCCCCGCCCCAAGCCGGTGCGCAATCTGGTGCTGCTCATCGGCGATGCCATGCGCGCTGACAGCCTGGCGCTGTACGGCCCAACCAAGGTTCTCACCCCGCGCATCACTGAAGCCGGCCGCAAGAACGGCGTGGTCTTTCTCAATACAGAGGCGGCCTCGCCCTCTTCACCGCCTTCCCATGCCAGCATTCAAAGTGGCACCTTGCCGCGGGTGAACGGCATTCTGGGCGACAAGGCCAAGCTCAACCCGGGCACGCCCATGGTCAGTGCCGTGCTGGGCGATGACAAGATCGCCACCGGCTACTATGGCGACAATTCATTTGCCATGGGCCGGCTGAAAGCCGCGTCCAAGTGGACCGCCTATCACCAGCCATCACAAGAGGGCAAGGGCGGCGGCTGCCCCACCCTCATCAAACTGATGCTGGGTTTTGCCGACGAACAAATCAAAGCGGGAAAGCGATTCTTCCTGTCGTCTATCGCCTTTGAACCCCACACACCATACATCTATCACCAGGGCATCACCGAACACTATGTGAAGGGCGATTTCGACCCGGCCATCGGCAAGAGCCCCGATGGCGTGATTCTGACTGGGATCGTGAAGGGCTCTATCACCATGACCCCGGCGCGCTGGCAGCAGTTGCGCGGCCTTTACGACGGCGAAGTGGAGTATCTCGATCAGTGTTTCGGCACCCTGGTCGACGGCCTGGCAGAGCGTGGCCAGCGCGACAACACCGCCGTCATTCTGCTAGCCGACCACGGCGAGGGCTTTTTCGAGCACGGCAGTTTGGGCCACGCCTATGGCCACTGGTTCGAGGTCACGCAGGTGCCGCTGGTGCTTTGGGTGCCGGGCCTGACTGACAAGCAGATCACAGTCGACACGACTGTCAGTCACGTGGACGTCGCGCCCACCATCCTCGACCTGCTGGGACTGCCGCCCGACCCGCGCATGCAGGGACAAAGCCTGTTGCCGCTGGCCTTGCGTCAGGGGCCGTGGACGCCGCGGGTGATTCCGGCGGAGTACGGCCGCAGCTACTCGCTGCGCGCCTCGCATCTGCGCTACATCGTCGACTACGGTGGCAAGGAGATGCTGTACGACACGGTTGCCGACCCGATCGAAAAGACCGACGTCAAGGACCAGCGCCCCATGGCTTTGCGCTATCTGCGCGACTGCGCCGGCTTCTACCTGGCCCACCGTGCTCGCTGGCACACGGCCACATGGGGCACAGTGAACAATCAAACCCCGGAATTTGTGAAGGCCACGGGGGGATAGTTCAGCTGGCCGGACGCGTGGGCTGGTGTTTGCGGCGAACCAGCTCCAACTCGCTCTCGGAAAAGACGTACTGCTCGCCGCAGAAGTTGCAGGTAATCTGGGCCTGATTGTCTTCCAGGATCATCGCCTGCAGGTCTTCCTCGTGCAGCATCTCTAGCGTGGAAGCCGCACGCTCACGGCTGCAGGCGCAGGCGAATGTGACTGGCCGACTGTCGAGTGCCTGCAGGCTGTCGGACATGGGCGCCAGCAAGCGGCGCGCGAGCGTCTCTGCGTCCACGGCGGCCTCGCTCAGAACCTGGCCCAAGCGCTCGTCGTCCAGAGTCTGGCGAATGAATTCCACCAAGGCCTCGCCCTGGGCCTGGGGCAGCGTCTGCACCAGCAGGCCGGCGCAAGCCGTGACCTCGCCCGCGCCGTCGACCAGGGTTTCGCAGCGGAGCACACTGTCGATCTGCTCACTCGCCGTCAGATAGTGTTCCACGTCTCGGTCGATTTCCCCCGTGACCAGCGCGGTCTGGCCGGCGTAGTTCTGCGCCAGTCCCAGATCGCGGATGACGTTCACCACGCCCTTGCATCCCACGGCCTTGGCCAGCGACACGCGGCCCGCGCCAGATTCGCTGCTCGGCACAACAGCGCCAGGATGCTTGACGTAGGCGCGCACCCGACCAGACGAACGCGCATCCACCGTGATGCCGCCAAGCGGCCCGTCGCCGAGAATCTGCAGGGTGACCTGTTCGTCGTCCTTGGTCAGCGTGGCCAGGGCCAGCCCAGCCGTCACCGCGCGCCCCAGCGCAACCGCGGCCAATCCCAGCGCCTTGTGCCGACGCGCGATCTCGCGCACCGCCTCGGTTGCAGTCACCGCCACCACGCGGGCGCGGCCATTTTCGAGCAAACAGCGAACAATTGTGTCCGGTAGAGTCACGTCTGCTCCCTGTGAAAACGAGTCAGTCCTTCGAGGAAAACACAATGGCCCCGGGGTCGCGCTCGCGCCCTGACGCTTGGGCGCGGGCCTTCTCGATTTCTGCTAGCTCTTCGGCAATGCGCGGGAAGGCGTAGCGGATCTGGCCGTTGTCGTCGGTCACCACATCACCGCCCAAAGGCACCAACGACTGGGCGAGCGCCTCGGCCGCCGCCGGTTCGGGCGCCAGTTCCTCGACCGATGCGGGCTTGCCCTGGTTGGCCAGCACGGCTTGCAGCAAGCGTCGACGGGCGTTGCGCCGGCGCCGGCCGGGTTCACGCACGCGCTCGACCAGCCAGCGCCCGAGCGGAACCGCGAACAACAGCGACGAAAACGCCAGGGGATAGTCGTATAGCAAAAACTCTTGTCCTGGAATCGCTGTGTGCAGGCCGGCCTCGAAGGCCGGCACGATCCAAAATGGCGCCAGCAGGTTGAACCCGTTGAACAGACTGATGGCCACGTTGGTGCCGGTGCGATTCCCGGTGAGCGGTGCCCGCGTCTCAATGCGGTCCCACGCCCGGCGCACCGTGAGCGGGGCCACGCGATTCTCTTCCGCGGTCTTGCGGATGTCTTTGAAGACATAGACCACCACGCCTTCGTCTGTCACTTCGGGCTCGCCGCCGTAGTTGACCAGCAGGCGGGTGGCCTCGTTCTCGGCGCGGGCGAAATCCCAGCCCATCAGCATCACCAGATCCGCCGCAGCGATGCGGCCGTTCTTCTGGCGAATGTAGGCCAGGACTTCTTTCTCTTCGGCCAGCGGATCCACGGGCGACTGGGGCGGACCGAACACGAACTCGAAGACCTTCTTGTAAAGGGGCTTGTCCGGCAGCCGACGCCGCGGCCGTCGGTAGGGGCCGCCATCGAAGCTTGGCCCCCAACCCCACATCCAGAAGAGCGGCCAGGTGAAATCCATGCCGCCACCGCCATCGTCGCGATCGTCCGAGCTGCGCCGTGCGAACAGCAAGGCGAGCAACATGGCGACAAACACGGCGAAGTACACCACCAAGGTCGTGACGATGGAAATCTTGAAGAGAAAGGTGAAACCCTTCCACAGCCGGTTGCCCAACTTGGCCAGGGTCTCGCGCACGGGCACGGCATCCCGCCGCGTGAACGACGGATCAAATTGATAGATGAGCTCGCCGTCTTCCGTCGCGGCGATGTGGCTGCGGAATTCCTTGAGTAGGCCGCCCAATGCCTCCTCGGCGGCGGGCACCGGCAGTCCCGACTTGGCCACGGCGTCGGCCTTGGTCAACTGACCGCCTTGTCCCTTCAAGGCTTCGAGCAAAATGCGTCGCGCCTCACGATCGGAGTAGGTCTTCGTTTCAAAGGTGGTGTCGGCCGCCATAGGCCCTGTCATGCCTTACCTTGGCGCGATCGCCAAGGGGTTCTCTCGTTTCGCGCCGCCGCCTTCTGCGCCGCCCGCCCGCATGCGTTGCGTGCCCGTGGTTGCAGGTCAGCCACTCGCGACTATAGTCACTGGGTTTGCGCCTGCGGGGCAACGTTCGGGCGCGGAAAGGCACACGGTGGGGAAACGAGATTGCTGGGCACGCGAATCAAACCGAAGGAACTCCTGCACAGACCGCGACGTTGGGCGTGCCCTGCCATGAAGGCCGACCTCAGCCAAATGGCCATTGCCGCGATGGCAGACGGGCTCGTGCTCTATGCGTCCGACGGCAGTGTCCAGCACATCAACCCCGCGGCGCGAGAGCTGTTCGGCTTGCCGGGTGACGCAGACAACGCGACCATTGACGAGCGTTTGCGCGGCCTATTGGAAAGCGACGGCACGCCCATCACACCCGAGCAGCAGCCCACAGCGCACGCTTTGCGCGGCGAAGCCGTTCGCCATCAGGCACTGCTGGTGGGCGGGCCCAATCACCGTCCGGTGACTGCGAGTGCGATCCCGCTGCGCGGGGCGGACGGCAGGTTGGAAGGGGTAGTGGCCACCTTCGCCGACGCCACGCAATTGCGACAGTTGAAGGCCCAGCGTGATGACCTGATCAGCATGGTTTCGCACGATCTGCGCACGCCGCTGTCCGCGCTGCTCATGCAGGCGCAGATGCTGCAACGATCGCTGCCACCCGACGATCGCAGCGCCAAGCGCGTGAACACGATCATCGCCAATGGCCAGCGTCTGGCCAACATGATTCGGGATCTGGTCGAACTGGTTCGCATGGAGAGCGGCCAGTTTCAACTCGGCCACAAACCGGTTGACGTGCAGGCCTTCGTCACTGCCATGGTGGAGCGGCGAGCGGCCGATCTGGCCAAAGATCGTATTGAACTGTCTTTCGCGGCAGACCTGCCGTCCCTGTCCGCCGATCCCGACCGGCTGGAACGTATCTTGGTCCACTTGCTCAGCAACGCGCTTAAGTACTCCGACCCGCCATCCAAGGTCTTGCTGCATGCAGGTTGCGCCGATGGGTTTGTCACCCTGGCGGTCACTGACCACGGCGTCGGCATTTCCCGACGAGACTTGCCTCAGCTCTTTGAACGCTCCTCGGAACCCAGACCCGGCAGTCGGCAGGAAAGTCTCGGCATCGGGCTCACCATCACCGAGCTGTTGGTGCGCGCGCACGGTGGGCGCATCGAAGTCGAGAGCGAGCTGGGCAAGGGCAGCGTCTTTCGCGTCTACCTTCCCGTCGACGGAAGCGCCTCATGCCCGACGCCGGCCGCGTGAGCTTGCGAATGCCCTACGGGTAGGATCCACTTCCTGCGACTTGCGGCTTCTCACTCTTACTGGCAGGCGTAGGGGGCAGCGCGCGCATGCGCTCCACCAGCTCACGATGTAGCTGCTGTTATCTAACATCTGTTAGCCCATCAGGCGAGTCCCATCGTTGAGAACGACGCCTGTCCGAACCCGGCGTTCCGCATCGGAACATCCTGGATCAGCTCATGGCGGTGGGCGACGGACTGCAAAAACCGCAGTCATGACTGCCAAACTGGCGTGCAGTTTCGGCATTGTCGCTGCAGGGCGACCTCCCCTCGTCGGCCAACCCTGGCGGATGAACGACTCCCGACGCTGGCACGCTTCTGGCTCCTACGCCCTGGCAAGGAGATTGGTTCGATGCCAGCAACAAGAAGCCGTGCTCTCTCGCTCGTGAAACCGTCGCGCAGTCGCCAGAAGGTGCTCACGCCAAACGAAAAGGCCAGCCTGCAAGAGACTATCCTCGCGGACGCGACTCTCAGCAGCGTCGATTTCGCCCGCGCCGACCTACGCGGTTCACGTTTTGAACGCGTCTGCTTCCGCGGCAGCGATTTCTGTGCTGCCAATCTTGTGCGCGCGTGGTTTGTGGGCTGCGACCTGACCG
>Ga0265316_10000009_pt1 | contig 244484 bp, 225 predicted proteins | sample 4522metaG_FD_202092 | JGI IMG/M metagenome (GOLD analysis project Ga0265316, IMG submission 202092) | Rhizosphere microbial communities from Carex aquatilis grown in University of Washington, Seatle, WA, United States - 4-5-22 metaG | ecosystem: Host-associated > Plants > Roots > Rhizosphere... | reverse complement strand
GTCGGGATCAATGAGGATGTGATTCGCCGATACATTGAGTATCAAGGAAGAGAGGACAGCGGACAAGCCAAGCTTGTATTGTGACTATGCCCTGAAACCCCGTGCCGTAAGGCCGGGGTGTTTCATTCATAACAATCATATTTTCAGTTTATTCAAAACAATCCGGCAATCGTGATATAATACCAAACTATGTCGCAAACGGGCGAAACATTCGCGTCTTTCTTTAAATTCCGGAATGCTTATGAGCGTAAAGTGTTTTTAACCGTCGCCGCCGCCACGGTCGTTTTGGCGGGGGTCGCGGTTTTCACCTCGCCGCTCAAAGTGCTCGCCGTCATCATCACGCTCATCGCCATCGCGCTCTCGATCACCCGGCCGTACCTGGTCGTCGTGGCCCTCGCGCTTTGGACGCCGTTCGAGCCGTTCCTGCTCAAGTTCGTGCCGGACGAACTTTACGTTTACGCACGCTATTTTCCCGAAGCGCTCATTTACCTCATGGCCGGGCTGGTCACGGCACATGTTTTGCTCGAGCGGCGCAAATTGCCGGTGACCCCCATCGACCTGCCGTTCGTTCTCTTCATGGTCACGGTCCTTGCCTCGGCGCTCATTAATTTGGTTCCGCCCTCGATCGCGCTCCTGGGCATCCGCCAAATCATTCGTTACATAATTTTCTATTACGCCGTCGTGTATCTGGCGCCGCCCAAAACGCGCATCCGCCAGACCGTCCTCATTCTTTTCGGCATCGCCGCATTTGAGTCGCTCCTTGGGATAATTCAGGCGGCGCTCGGCGGCGCGATCGACGCCTTCCTGCTTCCGTCGGAAATGAAATTCTACGAAAGCATCCAGCTCACCGTCGGCGTCCAGCAATTTTGGGCGCCGGGCCAGCGCGTTTTCGCGACCATGGGCCGCTACGACCAGCTGGGCACTTATTTGGCTTTCTTCGGGCTCATCGCCCTTGGACTCATTTATGAGGCAAAAAAACACGTTGAACACAAATGGCTGGGCGCGCTCATGCTCGTCATTTTGCCGGCGCTGGTTCTTACTTACTCGCGCTCGTCGTGGTTCGGCTTCCTCTTGGGTTTTCTCGTGATCGGTTTGTGGGTGAAGCGCGACCGCCGCGTGGCCATCGCCTTCGTCGCCTTCATCGCCATCGCCGTTTCCTTCTTCTTATATGAAGGCGTTGTTGTGCGCTACCTCGTCGATGTGCCGGAGCAGACGATCACCGAACGGTTCTACGAGGCTTTTTCGACCGAAAGCATCAAAGGCGAATACTACGGCCTCGGGCGGATATATTGGTGGGTGAATACGCCGCTCGTCGTTGTTCGCGCTTCGCCGTTCTTCGGCGTCGGTCCGGGCCAGTTCGGCGGCGGCGCGGTCGCGGCCTTGCACAATACCGCGGCTTACGACAAGCTCGGCTTGCCCTTCGGCTTATACGGCACCGACGGCCAAATTGACTGCAATTGGATGGCGCTTTGGGGCGAGACCGGCACGGTCGGTATCATCTTCTACCTCGCCATGATGATCATGGTCGCGCGCACCTCGTGGTCGGTTTACAAAAAGTCCGACGATCCATGGTCGCGCGGGCTTGCGCTCGGCCTCTTGGGCGCCGAATCATCCGTCGCGTTCCAAGCGTTCTTCGGAAGTTATTTGGAAGTGCGCACGCTCGCGCTCTTCCTGTGGTTCATCGCCGCGCTTGTTGCGGTTTTGGCCAAACGCGAAGAACTGGTATGAAGATCCTGATCATCAACAAATTTTTCTATCAGTTCGGCGGCACGGAGCGCTACGCTTTCGCTCTTACCGACCTGCTCGAGTCCTACGGCCACGAGACCGTGCCCTTTGCCATGGCGCATCCGGATAACGTCATTTCGGATTATTCAAAGTATTTTGTTTCGCCGGTCGACCTCGCGAAGCCGCGCATCTCTTGGTCCGGCCTTAAAGCCGCCGGCCGCGTCGTTTATTCGTTCGAAGCGGCGCGCAAGTTGCGCCAGCTCATCCGCGACACCAAGCCCGACCTCGCGCATATTCAGAATATTTACCACCAGCTCTCGCCTTCGGTTCTCAAGGTGCTTAAAGAAGAAAAAATTCCGACCGTGCAAACGCTCCATGACTACGCCTATCTTTCGCCATCCTACGGCCTGTATGACCACGGCGCTGTTTGCGAACGGGTCAAGCCGCGGAAATATTACCGGGCCGTCTTCCACAAGTGCGTGAAGAATTCGTTCATGGCCTCGGCTCTCGACGCTTTCGCTTTTCGCTTCCATGCAACCTTCGGGCTTGACGAGCGCCTCGTCGGCCGGCTCATCGCCCCCTCGGAGTTCGTGAAAAACAAATTCGCCGAATGGGGCAGGAATGTTTTTCGCATGGAAGTTCTGCCGCACTTCATCGACGCGACCCGTTATGAGCCCTCACCCGCGCCCGGCGCCGAGGTCGCTTATGTCGGCCGCCTTTCGGAAGAAAAGGGGATCGGCATTCTGCTTGCCGCGATGGAAAAGATCCCCGACGTCCGCCTTAAGGTCATTGGCACCGGACCCATGGAAAAGCAATTAAAAGATTTTTGCGAGCTGGCCGGGCTCAAGAACGTTCGTTTCTTGGGACAGTTGCGCCACACCGAGGTCATGGAGGAGATCGGCCGGTCGCGTTTTGTCGTCGTGCCGTCGCTTTTTTACGAACCATTCGGCTACCTGGCGATCGAAGCTGCTTGCATGGGCAAGGCCGTGGTCGCCTCCAAGGTCGGCGGCCTTCCCGAAATTGTCCGCGATAATGAGACCGGGGTGCTCGTGCCGCCGGGCGACGCCAAAGCGCTCGCCTCCGCGATCGCGAGTCTCGCCGCCGACGAGCCGTCCATCCGCGCCTTTGGCAAAGCGGGCCGGGCCATGGTCGAATTGCGTTTTCGCCCCGATGAATACTACGCCAAACTCATGGAAATATACGAGTCCGTGTCCATGGGCGTAAGACCGCATGTCAAAAAGTAATGATTTCCAGATGTCATTCCCGCGAAGGCGGGAATCCAATCATCATCGGTCGGTAAACATTAAATTTTTAAAAATTAAATATAATGTTTAATTATTAACATTTAATGTTTATCGAGGGTCGCCCAATATGGATTGGACCCCCGCCATCGCGGGGGTGACGTCAAAAAGACGATCTGATGCGTAAGAACCGATACTTTGGTATAATGCAAACATGAAGAATTTGCGCACCATCCGCAACATCAAAGGTTTGCGCGACAAGCGCGTGCTTTTGCGCATCGACGCCAACGTGCCGGTTCATGACGGCAAAGTGCTTGATGATTTTCGCCTTTGGTCGGTGCGGCCGACCATTGAATATTTGACCGGCCGCGGCGCCGTGGTTGTCATTCTCGCTCACTTGGGCCGTCCGTCCGGCCGCACGCCCAAGCTCACGCTTAAACCGATCGCCAAACGCCTGTCGCAAATTTTGGGCCGCGTCGTCACTTTCGTGCCGGAGCTCGGCGGTCCGCTCGCCGAGCGCGCCCTCGCTTCCGCCGTTCCCGGGCAGGTATTCATGCTGGAGAATTTGCGCTTTGACCGCGGCGAAGAATCGAACGGCGGTTCGTTCGCCAAAAAGCTCGCCGCCCTCGGCGCGGTTTACGTTAACGATGGCTTTGCCGTTTCGCACCGCGCCCACGCCTCGGTTGCCGCCATCACCCGCTTCCTGCCCTCTTACGCCGGGCTTCTCATGGAGCGCGAACTAAAAATTCTTGACCACGCGCGCACCAAGCCGAAGAGCCCCTCGGTGGCGATGATCGGCGGCGCCAAAATAGGCACCAAAATAGGACTTATCAAGAAACTCGCGGCCACTTATGACAAGGTGCTCGTCGGCGGCGGGCTCATCGACCCTATTTTGGTTGCGCGCAAGTTTGAAATAGGCGGTTCGCTTTTGGACAAGGTTCCGGCCGCGACCATTGCGCCCATTCTTAAACTGAAAAATCTCATTTTGCCGGTCGATGTTTTGGTGGGGAATCCGGCGCATCCCGCCGCGCCCATTCACGCGGTTCCCATCGCGACCGACGTGCCTTTTGTCATTTGTAAAAAACCCGAGTGCATCGTCGATATTGGACCGCGCACCATGCTCGCCTGGGCCGCGCTCATTAAGCGGGCGAAGACGATCGTCTGGAACGGCCCCGTCGGCATTTTCGAAGTTCCGCGTTTTTCGCACGGCACCATGGCCCTTGCCCAGCTTGTCGCGAGCCGCTCCAAAGGCAGGACGCTCGGCATTGTCGGCGGCGGCGAAACCGTCGAGGCGATGTACAAGACCGGCATGGCCAAATGGGTCGATCATATTTCGACCGGGGGAGGGGCCATGTTGGAATATCTCGAAGGCAAGGTCTTGCCGGGAGTGAAGCCGCTTTATGGGAAATTGAAGAAGAGCTTTTAGATTTTAGCTATTGGCTTTTAGGTCTTTCTAACGGCTAACAGCTAACACCTAACAACTAGGTAAATATGGCAAACATAAATCAAGATAAACCAAGCGGTTTTTGGCCCGACTGGCGCGAGAATCGTCTCTTCGCCCTCTTGGTCGGCATCCTCATGGTCTATCTCATCGTCTTTTTTGCTTTTGCGATCAAGAACGAAGCGATCACGAGTAACGCCATCGGCAAGGCGCCGGCCGAACGCAAGACCATTTCCTTCGACGGCACGGGCAAGGTTATCGGCACCCCCGACATTGCGACCGTCGACCTGGGCATGACAACGCAAAGCGCGAGCGTGGCCACCGCCCTTAAGCAGAACAATCAAAAGATCAACGATCTCATCACGCAGTTAAAACAGACCGGTGTCCCCACCGCCGACATTCAAACTTCGCAGTTCGACGTGAGCCCTAATTACGATTATTCCAACAACAAGCAGACGATCACCGGGTACACCGCAAGCCAAAGCGTGACCGTAAAGATCCGCAACCTCGACCTTATCTCCAACGTGCTTGACGATGCCGGCACCATTGGCGCCAACCAGGTTTCCGGCCTTAATTTCACGATCGACAACCCCGAGGCGCTTCAGGCGGCCGCGCGTGAAAAAGCCATTGCCGACGCCATGAGCAAGGCGACGGTTCTTGAGAAACAACTCGGTATTACCCTTACCCGCGTCGTCAATTTCAGCGAGAACGGCCAAGTGCCGACGCCGATCATGTATAACTCGATGGCAAAGCTGGGCGCCGGCGTTGCCGCCCCTTCGGTCGCGCCCACGATCGAGACCGGTTCCCAAGACATCGTCTCCAACGTCACCCTTACCTTCGAAATTCAGTAAAAATTTGAACCCCAAAACGCCTTCGCGTTCAACGCAAAGGCGTTTTTGTTTTGAAAAATAAAACGACTTCCCCCTTCGTCGGAGGAAGTCGCGCGAGCGTCGTCGCGGATCAGGCGTTTCTTGTTCGTTCGATGGCCGAACTGATCGCCATGGCCAGCGGCTCAATACGGTTTTGTTTGCTGACGGTTGCGTGCGCCAGCTCGTGTTGTATTTTCCTGTTACTGGGCGCATGCAGAACAATTTCGGCTTCCGGGCACATCCTTTTGACGCGCTCGATGAAGACGCCGACGGCCGCCATTTGCGTCTTGCCGTCGATGCCGAGCACGACCACGTCTTGTTTGGCGTCTGCCGCGCTTGCTACAGCTTGCGACCAATTGTCATGACTCTTAATATCCCAGTCGCGGTTAGCTTGGGCGAGCATGATGCTTAACCAGCGCGATGTCGCCCTATCGGTTTCAATGACCAACACCTTTTTCCTGGCCCCGTAAAATTCCTGTTTTTTCATTTTCCCGCCGTTTCCCTCCGTTAATTTTATCTCATATTTTTTCGATTTCGTCAAAACTCGCCTCCCTTGCAAAAAGAAAACTCCCCGTCTGTCAGGCAAGGGGAGTCGAGTTTCGATGAGAAAAACTAGGCGTCGATCGTTCCGCTTGGCAAGAGCGACTTTATCGCCTCGGCCAATTCTTCGAGCGACGGGCTGTGCACGACCGCGTGGGCGTCGAGGCGGCCGGATTTTACCCCGCCCGCCGCTACCACGATTTTGGCGTGCGAATTTGCAAGCGCAATGTCGCGCACCCTTATCCGCAAGAGGTTGGAGTTTTCGCGGAAGTACGCGCTCACCACAATGACGTCCACGTCCGCATCAAGTTTGTCCGAATTCGCGGGATTGTACCACTGCTGCCACAGCACCTCGTCAACGGCGCGCATCCCGATCGCGGCGGCGAGCGCATCGCAAGTTATTTGATCAAACCCGGCGACAACGATCTTTCTTGGACGTATCAGCATGATCTTGCCTTTCTTCGTTTTGGTATATCGACGTTACCCAATCGCGGGTACAGGTGCGAGACGTTGTTCGCGCTGAACGAGAAGAGTCGGAAGAACCCGGCCAAGTCGCCTTCGCTGGTGGAAAGCGGTTTGGTGTTGAAAATATAGCGCGTGGCGGCTGGGCAAGCCTTTTGGAGTATATGGTAGCGCTTTGCGTCTTGGCCGCCGTCATCGCATCCGCCGGCCGCAAGCACGATCGTATCGACCGGCGCCGTCGCGAGCGCGGCCAAACCCTCGTCGAGCGTGGCCACTGTCGTAAGCTCCAGGTCGGGGGCATATTGCGGCCGCACCTGTTGGTAAAGAGCGCGTCTGTCCGCGTCCTGATCAATGATCAAAACTTTTTTAGTCATTTACTCCTCCGTCCGCTTTTTCTCATAAATTCCCCGCTTTGTCAACTCCCTCGCCCTTCAGGCGGCGGCAAATACCGCCGCATCGCTTTGATGATCGCCTGCGTCGGTCGCCACCGCTTGCGGCGCACGACGGCGCTGGTCTCATGCCTGCGTTTATTCCTGCGATGGGGATCGTAGAGAACAATGTTCGCCTTGGGACAGTTGTCAAAAAGCCAATCCACTTTCTCACGAATGCTGTCCTCATTATCATTGTCGCGCGTACAGAGCAGAACGAGGCCGTAGTTTGCGACAGATGCAGCCTCCGATGCGTCGCGCATCGTTGATTCGAAAACAAAAGAGCAGTGCGGGAACGCCCTAGGCAAGCGTTTTTTTAGCTTGTCGCAGAATTCGCCGTCATGTTGAATGACCAATACGCTTTTTTTATCCATGTCTTCCTCTACTACCTTTTCCCACCATCGCCGCCTTTTGTCAAAACACCCCCTCGCCGATTACGGCAACAAAAAAGACCCTGCCTTGCGGTCAGGGTCCGTGTCGCGCGCTCGCGCGTCAGGCTCGCTAGTTGGCCGCTAAATATTGGGCGGCCGCGCCGACGGTGGTCTTGATCAAGTCGATCAGGCTTTTGACGCGTTCTGTATCGGCCATATCTTTCAGCGTATTCAAGTCTGCTTCGCTCGTCACGATCACAACGATCGGTATCTTGGCGTCGATGGCGCGTATCTGTGTTCTAAACTCCGTCATCTTGGTTTCGACTTCGGCCGGTTTCAACAGCGCAATGCAGCGCAGGTCCTTCCTGCTCTTAAGGAAACCGAGGGCCTGCTCGAACGGCATTGGAAAAATGCCTTCCGGTTTCATTTTGGCCGCGAGCTCATCGGCATGTTCTTCCAGAAAAGGCTCGGTCATGAGGAAAAGGATATTTGTTTTAACCATCGTTCACTCCTAACGCCACCTGAAGAAATTGGCGAATCTCGATATCCGCGACTTGCGGGGCGGGGCACGCTCGGCTCTCAATTTTTCATACGCTTCCCGCCGTTTAGCCGATTGAATCCTCGCTTCTTCAATTTGTTGCGGTGTCTGCCAACGGCATTCGAATTTGAGGCTTGCGGCTTTTTCCGCCGCCGCCAAAAGCCCTTCTTCGTCGCCCTTTGAAAACTCGCCCGCCACGGCCGGACCGCGAGCGCCATCATCGGCTTCAAGGTGATATAGAAAAACATCATCGGGCGAGTAATCGTGGTCGCAAAATATGTTGATGAGGCACATTGCACCGTTAGCGGTGCGCGCCTTGTCGATGACGACCACGACGCTGAATCTGTTCTCAAGGATCGAGAAGAGCGGCTCAATTATGCCGCAGACGGTATGAATGGTGATTTGCGGAAACTTATCCGCGAAGCGCCTTTTCAATTCCAAGGCCGCTTCGTCGGAATCAATGCCGCAAATGAGCAGGTCTCTTTTGTTTTGGTACATCATTCCCTCCCACGCCCCAGTTGTGCCCCTTATGGCGGCTTTTGTCAATCATCGAAAACCCCTCGCCCCCCAAAGGGGAGAGGGTGGCCGAATGGCCGGGTGAGGGGAACTCGTTGATCCTCAATTTCCATTCTCCATGTTCTCCGTTTGTGATATGATTAAGTAAATCAAACAACTCCCAGCGATCCGACCGACTAAGACGCCTTGAGCGAAAAATTGCCCCGAGGATGATTAAATTAAAAAACATCGCGTTGGCGATGTTTTTTAATGATACTTGGTTACGGTTTGGCAAAGCATTGACCGTGAGAGGGCAAGCCCTTCCAAGCATCAAACATAATCTATCATGACTGTAGTCATTCGGTCAATATTGATTAACGCCCCCACCACAGACGCTCCAATCGTATATTTAACCGACAAACGCTCCATTTTAGAAAAAACCCCCGGTGCGGACTAGCCGCACAAGGGTTCTTTTCGTGGTGATTAATTAAAGAGTATCATTTCGTAGTAAAAAGTCAATAGCACGGTTTCCACAGCTCTTTGATTTGTTGACAGAAAATCAAAAATTCGCCCTTGCGGGCGAATTTCGATCAAAATCCGGTAAGCAGATTGCTCACAAATCCAATATAGTAAAAAGTGACCATCCGGTCAATAGTTATCAACAGCAAATAAATGCCTGTTATTTGCACCACTGTCATCCCCGAGCGCCATCGGGGATCCAATCTATATTGGGCGTCCGTCGTTTTGTTTTCCCCTCGCCCCGCGCCATATGCCACGTGCCACAAGCCCCGCGCCACGTGCCAAAACACCCGCGCCAAAGAAAAACTCTACATTTTAACCGAATCCGGCAGCCAAAGTCCGTTTATCGGCGAACTATTACCATAGGCCGCTTGCCGTTCCGTCAACGTTTGCATTTTTACGCAAAAAACGGTATGTTTTTAAACCTAACTGCATCTATTTATGAAATACGCACTCGAACATTCTACAGACCTGATTGCCGCAATTTGCCGAAGGGTTAGGGGTGTTGGCCCTAGCAAAGGCTATGCGCTTGCGGAATATCTTGATAACGATTGGGTTGCTTTCCTAAAAGCGGACACTACTAAAATTTCTAATCTGGAAAAAAGTTCCGGCAAACAGCTTTTCACGTCCGAACAAATCAAAGAACTTATCAAAATAAAAAATGAGTTTTTGGACTTAACGAATGTGCGTTCTGCATGGATTTATTTTATTGGAAAGGATTTTTTGCTGTCGCAAATTGAAATGTTGAGATCCATCACATTATCAAATTTAGACATAAATCCTTTTTTGATGAAGGTATTAAATTTTAAAACACCAAAGGATATTTTGGAGTTTAACTTATATCAAACGGTAACACGTTCTATCGTTACGTCGTGGGGGAGCACAGTTGAGGAATTGCTTGCGCGTTGTGGCGCAGAAAAATTTACTGAAAAAACCAAAGGCGACCGAGCAGGAAGACGTCCGGATATTAAAAAAATGTTTGGAAATAAAAAATTTTATATACAGGTTAAAAGTGGTCCGAACACCATGAATGTAGATATGGTTAATAGTTTAAATGAAGTAATACTAAATTATCAAAAACGTGAACCGAGTGCTGTTTTTTTGCTTGGCATGACCTATGGAACGAAGGAGCGAATTTCTTCACAAATTAGAGCTAATTTATCAAACTTTGAGAATTCTATTTTAATTGGTAGACATCTTTGGGATTTTGTTTCGGAAGAAAAAAATTTTCATCGAGAAATTTTTAAAATTTTAGATATTTCTTCAAGAGAAATAGCAACAAAAACATTCAGCGACCACCTTAAAGATCAGCTGATTGCACTTGTTGATGAGTGGACGGAATTCTATGGAAAAACCTCGGTGGATATGGCCTACGAAAAATTTATTTGACAAATATGAACGCAATCTCTCTTTTTTCCGGCGCAATGGGGCTAGACCTTGGTATAGAGAAGGCAGGTTTTCATATATGTGTATGTAATGAAATAGACCCGGTGTTTGCTGAAACAATTAAAAAAAATACAAAAATTCCAGTAATTTGTGGAGACGTCAATGACATTTCCGCAAATGACTTACTGACCGTTGGGGGTGTAAAGAAAAAGGATGTAGACCTTATTTTTGGAGGGCCGCCGTGCCAAGCATTTAGCACGGCAGGGGCACGAAGAGCATTGAGTGATAAGAGAGGCAACGCAATCCTTTCATTTCTCCGTATAGTTAAAGATATCAGGCCAAAGACATTTTTACTTGAAAACGTCCGTGGATTGCTATATGCGAAAATGGAGGTTGTTCCTGATGGTTTTAACGAAAGAGAATATACACATGTCCTCGGTAAAAAAGGAAGTTTAATCTATTTCCTCTATAAGGAATTCGGCAATTTGGGATATAAGGTTAGTTTTTCTCTTTTTGACAGCGCGAATTATGGGGTACCCCAAAGGAGAGAGCGCATTTTGATGTTTGGAAGTAAATTAAAGAGAGAGGTCGAACTCCCCACTCCCACGCATTCAAAAGATGAGGAGAATGGGAAGAGATGGGTTTCAATTAAAGAAGCTTTTGTTGGTTTGGATAAAAAAAATCATGATTTTGTTGAATTTCGCGACAAACATAAGGTTTGGCTAAAAAAATTAAAACAGGGACAGTACTGGAAACACCTATCAATCGAAGACCAAAAAATTGCTATGGGTGGGTCTTATAAATTACAAGGTGGCAAAACTGGTTTTTACCGCAGGTTGTCTTGGGACAAACCGTCACCGACAATCGTTACAAGTCCAATAATGCCTGCCACTATGCTATGTCACCCGGAAGAAATTCGCCCGCTTTCAATTCAGGAATACGCCCGCATTCAACAGTTTCCTGACACTTGGAAATTCGCAGGAACATTGGCACAAAAATATAAGCAGGTTGGCAATGCTGTACCCGTTGGTTTGGGGTATGCGGCAGGCAAGGCGTTGAAAGCGCATATTTTGGGTGAAAAGAAAAAAGAAAATAAACTTTATAAGTTTTCACGATACAACGACACAGACCACGAAACCTTTATAGGTAAATTTGATATGGCTACGACGGATATGGGAATTTAATATGACCGACCAGATAACTTTAGCCGTAAAATAATCCGAGCGTGAAACGCACTCAAATACAAGAAGGAACAACGAATAACCGGGACACGACCCCTTAATTGTGTAATCGCCTAACCTGGACAGCACCGAATAATTAATATAATAAATTTTCTTATGGACAACATTGCTTTTGCCAGGAATTTAGTAAAGGGGAAAATAGCGGAAACGGTATTTGCGCAGATGCTTAGGGAGACCAGAGAATTTACTGTTCTGGAATTTGGTTATGAAAAAGTTATACCGGAAATGATCCAACAGGGACACGTTGAAGATAACGGAATGATCGAAACATTGCGTACCGCACCAGATTTTGCAGTTATTAACCAGAAAACCAAGGAAGTCAGGCTTATTGAGATAAAGTATATGCATCGGCTGAATCCTAAATTTGTTTTGCAGGATGCAAAAAGAATGAGCGGTTCGTGGAATCCTTCTTATTTGTTTGTCGCCACCCTCGATGGTTTTTATTTTGACAACATAGAGATGATTATTAAAAATAACGGTTTCATACCAGCCCTAGAGCACCCGCAAATTCCAAAAGCAGTTCAGGATAAATATTTGCAGATCATAATTGATTTTGAAGGGAAAAATTGATACCTCTAAGTCCATTGTCGTAGGCGAAGCCTACGACAAGCAATCCTTCATATTTCCTCGAATTCCATTGCCTTAGGCTTCGCCTACGACAAAACCCTTGACTGATGGGGGAATGAGGATTTAGATGTAAGGGGTATATATAAACGTATTGCTTTTATCGCAATTTTGACAATAAACACCGCGCTGAGGGGAAAAATGATGAAGTCTAGAAGCGTATCTGGGATTCTGCTTGCGCTAGTGAGTGCGTATTCGTTTTCAGCATTCGCCAATCAGGATGATCAAAATTCCTTGGCGCCGACCAGTTCAACCGTCCAACCAACAAACAGTACCTGGGACAAAATAACAACCTGGGTCAGCAGGCTGGAGGTTCGTTATATCGTAATGGGATCGACAAGGATGAAAGTGCGCGATATCCCGAATTCGGTAAGTACGGCGACGGAATACCACGGAAACAGCCCGATCGCGCTTCCTAGCCAAACAAGCGGGGTGTGCTCCCTGAACGGATTCGGTACGGGTTTCAGTGTTTACGGGTTGAATTGGCTCGTGTTGACCCAAGACTTTACGACCCGTCATTCGTATAATGGAGGAAGAACGACTTGGAGCGAGATCGGTTTTTCTTCGGATGACTATATTGGATATGCCTATAACGGTCGTACCATTGATTTTTCCTTCAAGGTTATACCACTCTCGTTTTCAATCGCTGGCTTTGAACTCGTTCAGGCGTATTTTAAATCAGGCATTCAACAGCACTCCGGCACGCTTTCAAGCGGTTCGGATGCCTGGAACGCATTTACTCCGCAAAACGGACTTGCCATCAACGGCTATTCCTACACCTTCGGAGCAGGGTTCATCGTACCGTTCATCAGCGTCGAGTATTTACATGGTATTTCGTTCGCGCGCCATCTAGCTACGCATGACAACCAACGCCCAACCGGGACAGGACCGCTTAATTATGAAGTATACGACTAGGGTTTGAACGACTAACCGTGCCATGACCCGTTAAATAAATAATAAAATATTTTTACGCCAAGGGTCTTGGCCGGTTGCCGCCCGCCAACAATCTTAGGTGAGACCTCCGGGAAAATAGGGGATATGACCCTTTTTTCAAATCAAATTTGACTCGCGTAGGGGTAAAAATTTACAAAACTCAACATTCTTGATACGGTGTAACCACAATGCAACTGAAAAGATCGATAAAGTAACCACCAAAGAAAAGCGCACAAAATTGCGTTTATTCTTGGTGGATTTTTATTTGCCCCTGTAAGCTAACTGGATCAAACTGCGGTTCTTCTATATCCGTTTTCTGGGTTCGAATCCCAGCGGGGGCATTAATTTAAAAATTAAGCACGACCTGTTTTCGTGCGGTCGCACGAAAAGGCGGCTTGCAATTAAAAGGGACAGTAACCGGTCCATGACCCGTTTTTTTAACAAATTTCAGTGCAAAGGTTGAGTTGACATCTCTCTTGCCAATATCAACTAAATAGGGCATTTTGTTGATATAGGATAAAAGCAAAATACGATGACGAAAAAAGAAATGGAAAACAAGTTGCGCGGATTGATTGAGATTTTGATCAATGGGGACAAGGCCGAATTTAGGCAAGCGAAAAAAGACATCGATTCGCTCATGCGTCGCGAGAGGACGGCTTTTAATCATGCGGCTCCGGTTATTTTTGAATATCTGCCGAAATTCGACGAAATAGCAAATATCGAAAATAAAAAACACTTTCTTTCCGGTCTTGATCTTTTCTTTTATGTTTTGGGCGAAGAATATTTTGATCGGTTAAAAGATTTTTCGCTTAAAACAATTCAACACCCACACGGTCACATACGCGAAGCCGCGCGCCATGCCATTGATTGGCTTCATTTTTCGCTCACCGGCCGCGCGAGTCCGTATTTGTTCGGAAAAAGGAAAAATTTGTCAGAAAAGAAGCAAGCTCAAATCGCTTTAGCCCGCGAACAATATTATAATTTTGTCGAGGAGATTAAAAAACTGCTTGATCAATATAAAAACGAGGACGAGGACATGGTCTATATTTACGAAATGAAGCCATCGGTTTCAAAAAGTTTGCAACAACTGTGGTTTAGCCTTACTGATTCGCCTGTATATGGCGAAGTGGTGCGATCGCGCTCCGTAACGCTCGATATTTTTATGAAAAGGAAAGAGATCGAGCGCGGGTTAACAGAGTTGCTAAAGAGAACCAAAAGCGATTATTCTTTAGATGATGTTCTCGATGCTATTTACACGGAAGAGGATAGTGACGATATGGCGAGAATTGTAAGAATGTTCGACCGCGGCGGCGACATTTCGGAATTAAGCGATACTCTTGAACTCGTCACCGATGCCTGGAATTATTTTCCACATCACTCCCTCGGCGGTTTGTCGCCGGTTGAGGTGGTTAAAGGGGACGCCTAACCGGGACATGACCCGTTATTTTCCGCACCCAAAAAATCGACGGTATGATCATGGGGTGTTAAATGATTATTAGGACGAATGTTAAATAACGAAAATCAATCTGTTCAAATAAAAGCTTAACTATGGCCAAAATATTCAATCGAATGTTAAATCATGAATTTTGTAAATGTAATTAATTGAAAAGTTTGTATACATTGATAGTTTATGGTCTTATAATCGTGAAAAGTTGTTCATAAAAAGCTCTTTTTCACGGTTATGTTGACAAAACCGTGAAAAGGTGGTATTATTCTAGTATCTATGGCTAAAACGCTTAATGTTTATAATAAAATTAATTCGCTTCGCGAGCGATATTACAAAGCTTCTATTGGCAAGGAGGCGCTTATTAAGCTTGTATTGGAAGCGGAAGTGGCGGAGCAGGTTTACAATTCCAATGCCATTGAAAACAGCACGCTTTCGCTCGAAGAAACGGAAAAAATTCTTTTGCAGATCGACCTTGACCGGTTTGTGAGCGAGCGCGAATTGTTTGAAGCGAAAAATTTGGCGCGGGTGGTGGAGTACACCGACAAGCGCGCCAAGGAACAGGAGCTTTCACTTGAGGTTATTTTGTTGCTTCACAAAATGTTGATCGGTAATATCCGCGACGAGGTGGCGGGACGGCTGCGGAATGAGCATGAATTTGTTCGCGTGGGGAGTCATATTGCGCCAAACCCGAAAGAGGTGAAGGACCGGCTTCTTAAAGCGCTCTCCGAGTATCAGGCCATGAGCCACGAAAGCATCGTTAAGCGGATCGCTAAATTACATTTGGCTTTTGAACACACGCATCCGTTCGTCGATGGAAACGGGCGCATTGGGCGAGTCATAAACAACTATCAGCTTATCCGCGAAGGGTATGTTCCGATCAACATTAAATTCATCGATCGAAGCAAATACTACGAGGCGTTTAAGGAGTTTGATGCCAAGGGCTCGACCGCCGTTATGGACGAGATCGTCGCCAAAGCATTAACAAACAGCTACCATAAACGTTTGGCGTATTTGGAAGGCAAGAAAATAATCACCTTGGTCGAATATGCGAAAGCTAACAAGCTTTCGCATTCCAACCTGATCAATAAAGCGACGCGTCAAACGATTGAGGCTTTTTTGGAAAAGGGCGTTTGGAAGATTGGCGTTTAGGCGGCTTGGCAACTCAATCACCTTTTGAGTTTAACTTAAGACATATTGATTAGCGATCTAAATTAAAACTGATTATATTAATATGAAAAAAGCCATCATTTTAACGGCGGATAAGTTTGAGGACATGGAGGTTTATTTTCCGCTCTTTCGGCTTATTGAGGCCGGCTGGCAGGTTGACGTTGCGGCGCCGACGCTTGATGAGATAAGCGGGGAGCACGGGTACGCTTTAACGCCGACCGTCACAATCGACGATGTTGATCCGGATAAATACGACCTGCTGTTTATTCCGGGCGGTTCGCCGACTGGCGCGCCGGCGACAGTGCGAAAGATCGAAAAGGCCCGGGCTATAACGCGTTCGTTCTTTGAGAAAAATAAGCATGTCGGATCAATTTGCCACGGTCCTTGGACGCTAGCCGATGCGGATGTGGTAAAAGGACGGCACCTTACGTCGTTTTGGCATGACGGCGTGCCTGAAACGGTTAAAAAGGCGGGAGGGGTTTGGGAGGATAAGGACGTTGTCGTCGATGGCAACTTGGTCACCTCGCGCTACCCAATGGACCTGCCCGCCTTCATGCGCGAACTTATGAAATTGATCGGTGAATAATGACTAATCGGAACAGGACCGTTTAAATTATGAACCTCATTCGCCTAAGACATTACAACCTCTTGCCCGAAGCCGAACTGGCAAAAAGTTTATTGGAGAGCAATGGGATCAAGTCGTTGCTGCAAAAAGACGGTATGCCCGGGGCCGGCTTGGTGCTCATCCAGGGCGCCGATCTTATTGTTGAAGATAAAGATAAAGAACGATCGGAAGAAATATTAAACGGCGCAACGCATTAGGTTTCACTTAAGATTATTAAAAACGGATTCTATTTATAACATCACAAAAATCCGCGGTCGCGGGTTTTTGTGATGCGGTCTATTTTTTCTAATTTTCAAACTAAGGGGGAAGGATTGACAAAATCGGTAATCGGGCATAGGTTCAGGGCAGAAGCTTGGCTTGGGTTCCTGACAACAAAAATGGAGTTGGAAAATGAAAACATTATCAATTTTTTTGGCTGCTGTTTCTGCAATTTCTTTGGCGGCGGGCTGTGAACCGTCCGGAAACGGAAAGGATGCGGGAGCGGATGGAAGCGTTAGCGATGCCGCGGTTGATCGTCAATCGGACGCGAAACATGTCGCGTTTGATACGCGCGTCTCGGTGTTAAGCCCCGACGCGATCACTGAGGTGGCAAGCGACGCGAACGGCGTTGGGGTCAAATATGATCTCGCGCCGGACCTTGGAACAGTAGACGATTTTGATGCGGGAACGGTAACGGCGCTTGATGCGTCCGACGATGTAAACATCGTTGCTGACACGAAGGTTGTTTATGTTTTCCCTGAAACCCGTCCGATCGATGTTTTGCCTTTTCCCCGCGATGCGGGCAAAGACAGCCATGACGTCGGCGACGTCGACGACGTAACGATCATTATTCCGATTGTTCCCGACGCGTCGCGCGATACATCGCTCGCGGACACGGTTCTTTGGGGGCCGGAAGTTTTGTTTTCGGCGCCCGATGCGTTCATCGCTGCGCCCGATGCATTCGTTGCTACGCCCGATACATTCGTTCCCGGCTCCGATACGATCGTCTCGGTTCCCGATGCCGCGCCGGATCTTGCGCCGGACACGATGTCCGACACAACCCCGGCCACAATACCCGACACGGCGCCTCTCTGTACCGCGGGAACGCCTTGCAACAACGTTTGCGCGGATACGGCGAACGATTCGGCAAATTGCGGCGGCTGCAACAATGCTTGCCCGTCAGGGAACGCTTGTTACGCAGGCGTTTGCAGCTGTTATCATGTTGAGCCGGAAGCGGTCTACGGCAACGACCATGAGATACATATTTATTGCGCCGAGACGCATTTTGCCAGCGTGGTCATTACGAACGGCGCCATCGGCGGCCCGTATTCGGTGGTTCTGCGCGGTCACCCCGGGGTGGACGTGAACGGCTGGGGGCCGGGACATCACCTGGGTGCGTTCCTTTCGAGCGGCGATTCCATCGACACGGTCAAGCCGCCCGTTTCGGTAACGGCCTCGACGAACGGAGTGACGGTCGTCGTGAGCGGACAAGTTAACCGCAAGGTCGGCGCTCCGTACGGAACTTGGGACACGAGCATTTCGCTGATCTTCGACAAGGCCGGCAAAAAAATTACCGGCAGCGGTTCGTACCATGTTGCCATACCGGGCCCGCTTGCGGCGGCGGGCGAAGACCTGAATTTGGGACGGATGTCGTCGAATTATTTGATCGATGTCCCGCTCCAGTGCGGCGGCGTCGGGAACACCGGCGACACTTCGCTCGTTGAAATAGAACGGGTCGGCCTTTCTTCGGCCGCGTGGGACTTGATCGACTATCCCGCCAGCTGTCCGACCGACCCTTCGACCAACATGGCGATCGACGCCTACGGTAACTGCAACGACGTTGATACTTTCGTTATGGGGCTCACCGATCCGACGATCAACTCGGTCTATAAGCCGGGTCTGCGCGTTTCTTTCGAAAGTTTGGACGGAACACAGATCATGACCTTCTGCGGAAAGTTCGCCGAAGGTTATGTCGCGCAAAACTGCAAGAATTACGACGTGAGCCGTTGCCCATATTCCGATAATCTGGGAATGGAACATATCGTAAAAGCGGGGAGCGAAACCGGAACGGATCTTTCGTTCAAACTGACTTCGCTCTCTTACGCCATGAGCGGCGACGGCGCCTCGTCTTGCTGCCCCAAGTAGATCGTTCGTCTCGACCCGAAGGGAGTATCTGCATCGGCAGATGAGCCCTTCGGGTTTTTGAATATCATCGTTTTTATGGATTTTGATTTTTTTAACGTTTATGAATAAAATAATAAGGAATGAGAGATTTAAATAACATTTACTTATGATCGACGAAGACGAGATCGAAGAAAAAGAAATTGACGAGGAAATAGCCGAGCTTATGAAAGGGCAGGGGGTGGGCGCGGAGGAGGCGGGCGCGGCGGCGGAGGATCCGGACGAATTGGGCGAGGATGAGAAAAAAACCGGGGAAACGGACGAAGACGACTCGGCTGAATCCGCCGAGGAGAGCGTTTAAGGCCTTTGCCTTAAGAGGCGGTAATCGGATATAATGCGATCGATAGGATTATTCAATAACAGAAAAAACATGGCAAAAATACGTTCAGTGGAAGCGTGGGAAATTTTGGATTCGCGCGGGAATCCGACGGTGCGCGCGTCAGTAACGCTTGATGACGGTTCAATCGGCGTCGCGTCGGTGCCTTCGGGCGCCTCGACCGGTTCGCACGAAGCGCTGGAATTGCGCGACGGCGAAAAACGCTACGGCGGCAAGGGGGTTTTGAAGGCGGTTAGCAACGTCAATTTCGTCATTGCCAAGGCGGTCAAGGGCATGGATGCGAACGACCTGCGCAAATTGGACGCGACGATGATCGCGTTGGACGGCACCGAAAATAAGTCAAAGCTGGGCGCGAACGCCATTCTCTCTGTTTCATTGGCCGTTGCCCGCGCCGCCGCGGTCTCGGCAAAAATGCCCCTCTACGCCTTTATTCGCAAGGCATACTCCCTACTCCCTACTCCCTACTCCCTACCAGTTCCGATGATGAACGTGCTTAACGGCGGGGCGCACGCCGACTGGACGGTCGATTTCCAAGAATTCATGATCGTCCCGCTGCAGACGACCATGACCGAGCGGGTGCGCTGCGGCGCGGAAATTTTTCACGCGCTGGGCAAGCTCTTGAAAGACAAAGGATTTGATACGGCAAAAGGCGACGAAGGCGGATACGCGCCGCGCTTAGGCGGCAACGAAGCGGCCATGAAACTCATTGTCTCGGCCATGAACAAGGCCGGCTACAAGCCGGGCGCCGAGGTTGCCATTGCGCTTGACCCGGCTTCGAGCGAGTTCTATGACGCCAAGGCTAAACGTTATATTTTGAAGGCCGATAAAAAAACGCTGACCTCCGACCAAATGATCAATCTCTATGCCAAGTGGCTTGAGAAATATCCGCTCATCTCGGTCGAGGACGGCCTTGCCGAGGACGATTGGGAAGCATGGATCAAGTTTACCGCCCGTTATGGCGCGGAGTTGCAATTGGTCGGCGACGACTTTTTCGTCACCAACGTGAAGCGTTTGGAAGAGGGGATCAAACGCGGCGCGGCCAATGCGATCCTCGTGAAGCTTAATCAAATTGGCACGCTCTCCGAAACAATGGCCGCCATCGCCATGGCTCGCGCGGCCGATTATAAAGTGGTCATTTCGCACCGCTCGGGGGAGACCGCCGACACGATCATCGCCGACCTGGCGGTCGCGGTCAATGCCGATTACATCAAGACCGGCTCCCTCTCGCGCTCGGAGCGCGTCGAGAAATACAATCGCCTCATTGAGATCGAAAGGGAAATATAAACGACTGTAAAAATACCCCCGCTATGCGGGGGTATTTTGTTATGGATTTTTTGTTCCAACCGTTTCGAGCAGCGTTCGGATCGCCGCAATGTCGGGCTTCCCGGATTCGACGTATTCATTCAGTTTGACCACGTCGGCGGCCGTATATTTACGCGAATCGGTTTCTCCGATTTGCGGAACCCCGGGCTTAATATTTTTGCTGTTCATTTTCCTGTTGATGGATTTTATCAGTTTCTTTTTTGCTTTGTCCAGAATTTTTTCAAGTTCGGGTTTGACCGTAGCGCGCAACTCTTTGATGTCTTCGGGCGTTAATCCGGCAATGTCTTTTTTGTCGATGCCGATCTTGTCGTCCAAGGCTTCTCGGAAGAGTTCGTCGTCATCCATCGACATCATGACCATCAGATCCTCGCTTTCCTGCAGTTGGTCAACGCCCTCCCTTAAACGAGCGGAAAATCTTTCAAAGAAACTGAAGAGCTCCTCGATGACGCGTTGTTTTTCGCCGCTCGGCGCTTTTTCCGGCGGCTTGGGAGGTTTGGGCGCTTCGGGAGCGGAGGCGGTCGCAACTTCAACTTGTCTCACGTTATGGTCGGGAACGACGTCGGTTTTTGTTTCCGCATTTCTCTTTTCGAGAAGTTCTTTTGCTTTTCCCCAAGTCGCCATTTTTTTTGCGATCTCGATATCGCGCAATCTGCCAAGATCATCGTCGTTCAACAGGGCGACATCAACCCCGGGGAGTTTGATTATCTCCAGATGATAACGGTATTCTCCGCGATCGAATCTTTTGATCCTTTTGATCTCCGCGTTAATGTCGTCGGCTCTGTCGGCGGTAACGGTTTCATATCCCTTGTCACCGACCCTTATAAGATATTGTTCCAACTGCTCTAGCGCTATTTGCCTCGGTTCTTTTTCTTCGCCCGAGGCTTCGGCGGCAGCGGGCGGCGCGGGTTCGACCGGCTTGGGGCCGGGCGCGGGCGGTTCACCGGCTCCTCCCTTGGGCGGCTGTTTTTTTGTTTCTTTTTTACTTATCTTCTCAAAGCAAATGTTAATAACCTCTTTGCGCAAGGCTTTCAAGTCGGCAGGCGTTAATTTTGTCCTTTCATCTTCGGTCAAGCAATCTCCGTTCATGAGTATGTCCGTCAATTCTTCCGCCGCTTTTTCCGGCCTGGCGTTCACAAGCCGGTTGTAGAATTTTTCCACGGTACGGATATTCTCGCCAGCGATCTCTTCAATGCGGGCGGCGAACTTTGTTTTCGCCGATTCAACTATTTTTTCAGCCGCCTCCCGTTCCGGACTTTTTAATGCGGGTTTTGGTTCGGCTTTTTCGCCGCTCTTTGCAGCGGCTCTTTTGCCGATCTCCTTAAGGTAAACGGCGGCCAGTTCGTTGCGCAAAGCGAATATCTCATCGTTTGAAAGTTTTTCAACGTCGGAAGCGTCAAGCACGCCCCTGTCGAGAAGCAGTTTTTTAACCGCTTTCGATCCTTCGGGCGCATCGATCTCTTTATACGCGGTTTCAAGCCCTTTCGGATCCATCGCTGTCGCTTCATTTGCTTTTGTTTTGATCGCTTCGCGCGACGCGGCCATGACCGCGGCAACGGCTTCGCGTTTTTCCGCGCGGGCGTCGCGTTTCGGCTCGGCGGCGAGATCGGGCACAACGACTCCGTCCATATTGACCTCATCGGGCCCGGGCGGCGCGTTGTCGCCGGCGGCCGGTTTCGGCGCTTCGGTTTTTTCGGCGAGCGCAATGAGCGCGTCGGTGTCGGCGATGAGACGGTCGTAAAGGCTCGACGCGAACGGTTTCAATTGTTTAATAAATTTAGGCTTGATGCGGAATTCCCGGGTCTTGCTTGACGTAAAGACCTTTTCCACGGCTGCTTCGGCGCCAACGTCCGTTAGTTTTTCTTTTATCGTTCGCAACTCGGCGGCGGAAAGATTGCCGGCGGCAATATCGGCGGCGTAAGCTTCTTTGCGAACCGTAAGAATTTCCCGCGCGAGTTTTAGGGTTTCCCTTGTTTCCGTCTCGCGGCTCTCCGGTTCTTTTTCGGTTGGTTTGGCGTTTTGCGACGGCTGATTTTCGCTTTCGGAAATGTCGGCGGCGAGCTGACTGTCCGGCCGCACCTCGACCGGTTCGATTCGTTCGAATTTGCCGGCCGATACTGCAGGTTCGGATTCTCCCGCGGGCGCCCCGCTTTGGACGTATTCGTCGTTCGAGCCGCCGGCGTAATCGGCGGGGGAGTATTCGATCGTTTCGGACGCGGCCGTCTTGGCCGCGGCTTCGGCGGCGAGCTTCTCGCCTCGCGCCTTAAGCTCGTCCAAGCGTCGTCGAATTTTTTCTTTTTCAGCCTGAAGCTCCTTCATCGTCCGCGTCAGTTCGACCAGGCGAAAATCATTTTCTGCGCTCGGCGGCAGGCGACGGGCCTCGTTCAATTCCTTGTCCAAATTCTTGATGCGCCCGCTCACTTCCATCAGCTTCGCCTCGGCCTCGTTCGTTTCCTTTGCCAGCACTTGCTCCGGGGTCAGGCGCTTGGCGGCGGCGAGTTCTTTTTCCAACGCGGCAATTTTGGTTTTGAGTTCAACATCGCGGGCGCTGGTTTTTTTGATCATCCTGTTCGACTGCGCCAGCGCGTTCGTTAGCGCCGATTCGATGAAAAGGATCCGTTCGGCGCCGGAAAGAGCCAAACCCGGTTGGATCACCTTAGCGTTAAAATCCTGTTCGTTCATTTTTTCGATGAAATTTTTAAAGCTTTCCGCTTCATTCGGCTTCATGCTCGGGAACATTTGTTGTATTTCTTCGACGCTCGCCGAGGCGTCAAAGAGTTGAAGATACTCGGCGATCTTTCCCATGTTCTTCAGGATCGCTTCCATGCGCGCGACGGGATCTTTGATCTCGTTGATGTCGATAAGAATGCGGGCATCGGTCTTCAGGTTCTCTCTTTCTTCAAAAAGTCCTTTTTGTTCTTGAAGCGCGGCGTCGTATTCGGAGCTTGCCGCTTCGATGCTCCGCGGCGCCTCATGCGTTTCGCCGCTTTCGAGGAGCGCTGCCGCGGCAAGCGCCGCCGCGACGGCTTCGGCGCCGGTGATCGTTTTACCGGTTGGAAATTCGTGGATGCTGGCTCCCGCCGGCGCGGCCTCGGGCCTGCTGCCGGTCGCGGGAAGGCGCCCGGCGCGCAATTCGTTCATAGCGGCATAAATGCCGTTCATTGTCCATGACATTTCGCCGCTGGCCATTTTTTTTATGACATCGCTCGTGATGACCGGCCCCTCGATCGCACTCAGGCGCGATTGCTCCTTGGCGCTTATTTTGGAATATTTGCCGAACTCATCCTGCGTCGAGCCTTTTTTATAAAGTTTTTTGTATAATCCAAGATCGGCGGAGGATGTATTTTTCATTCCCGCGTCCATTTCTTTCCACATTTTGTCGAGCGTTTTTAATTGCTCGTCAACGCTGCCTTCGAGCTTTTTGACGCGGGTCTTGTCCACCGCGTACTCGACCTTCTCTTCCGCTTCCTCGACCTTCTTTTCCAATTCTCCCGCTTTTTTATCCTCGACCGACGTCAGCTTGACTTTTTCTGCGCCGACCTGTCCGCCCCTGATCAAAGCCAGCTCCGCCAAAGCCTCGGCGGCTTTTGCTTGGGCTTGCATCACGAGTTCGTTGGCTTTTTCCAGATCGCCGCCTTCAACTTTTGCTGCGCGGTCGGCTTTCCCGGCCTCGGTCTTGTGCGCGGTATCAAGCGACTCAATTGGGTCCGGCCTGCGTTCGGCGTTATTTCTGTTTCTTGCGCTCATAGATCATTTCTTTAATGATTTTTTCAATATCAGCGGTTTTTTCGCGGCTTACGCGCTCCAAAACAGCCCTGACCAGGTCGTTTTTTTCTATTTCAACGGCTTTTAATTCCAACGAAAACACCCGGTAGGCGTCCGTGATCTGCTTTAACGTTTCGCTCGTTGCGGTCGGATCCGACATATTATGGTATTATAGATTAAACTATGGAAAAAACAACCAGGCCAAAGCCCGTTGTCTTAATGGTTCTCGATGGGTGGGGAGTGGCGCCGGACTCGGAAGGGAATGCCATAACTAGGGCAAGAATTCCGGTCTTGGACCGGCTCATTGCGAATTATCCCGCCATGACCGTCGCCGCCGCCAGCTCCGAGGTCGGGCTTAATTGGGGCGAGATGGGCAACTCCGAGGTCGGGCACCTGAACATCGGCGCCGGCCGCGTGTATTACCAAACCATGCCGCGGATAAACAAAGCCATTGCTGACGGATCTTTTTTTACGAATCCGGCGTTTTTGGAAGCAATGCGTTACGTAAAGGCGCATAATTCGCGCTTGCACCTCATTGGTTTGCTTTCACCCGGCGGCGTTCACAGCCACGAAGACCATCTGACGGCTCTTTTGCAGATCGCGGTTAAGGAAAAGATTGAAGAGGTGTATGTGCATGCGATCACCGACGGCCGCGATACGCTGTTCAATTCCGGCGCCGATTTCGTAAAAAAGGCCTTGGCCGCCATGAAACGGCTCAAGGTCGGCCGCTTTGCTTCGTTAAGCGGCCGCTATTATGCGATGGATCGCGACAATCGCTGGGACCGGGTGGAAAAAGCCTACCGCGCCATTGCCGAGGGGATCGGTGCGCGCGCCGAAGACCCGCTTGAGGCTATTAAAGCCAGTTATGAGAACAAGGTCTTCGATGAAGAGCTGGTTCCGACGGTCATGACCGAGAATAATCGACCCGTTGCCGTGGTCGGACCCGACGACGCGATAATTTTTTGGAATTTCCGCGAAGACCGGACGCGCGAACTTACCAAGGCTTTTGTGCAGGCCGACTTCGACAAGTTCGAGCGCGTGTATCAGCCGGACATATTTTTCGTGACCATGACCGAGTATGAGAAGGGTTTGCCGACGCACGTGGCGTTTGAGCCGGATATCGTGACCGAGTGCTTGGCCAAGGTCGTTTCCGACGCCGGTTTGCGTCAGCTGCACCTCGCAGAAACGGAAAAATACGCTCACGTGACGTTCTTTATGAACGGCCAGCGCGAAGAAGCGTTCCCCGGCGAGGAGCGGATATTGGTGCCGTCGCCGCGGGTCGCAAGCTATGATCAAAAACCGGAAATGTCGGAGGCCGAAGTTACTGCCAAAGCGGTCGGCGCGATCCAGGAGGATCTTTACGACCTTATCATCATGAATTACGCCGCCCCCGACATGGTGGGCCATACCGGCGATTTTGCGGCTACGGTGCGGGCGTGCGAATTTACCGACGAATGCGTCGGCAAGGTTGTTGAAGCGGCGCTTGCCCGCGGCGGCGTTGTTTTGATCACCGCCGACCACGGCAACGCCGAAGAAGTGAAAAATCTTCAAACCGGCGGCAAAGACAAAGAGCATTCCACCTCGCCGGTGCCGTTCATTGTTGTCGGCAAGCAATACGAAGGCATGAACATGGGTCTGCCCGAAGGCGTCGGCTCCGACCTTTCGGTCGTGCAGCCGGTCGGCGTGCTCGGGGACGTGGCGCCGACGGTTTTGAAGATCATGGACCTGCCCCAGCCGGACGAAATGACGGGCCGGGCGTTGATTTGAATGTCGAATGACTAATGACGAATGTCTAATTATAACAATGCGAAGCTCTTTCGGAATTCGACATTCGACATTCGATATTAGACATTCTGATTATGCCCGAACTTCCCGAGGTTGAAACAATTCGCAGACAGTTGGAAAAAGCCGTCGTCGGCAAAATGATCAAAGCGACCGAAGTTTTGTCGGCCAAGCGGTTGAACGTCGCCGCCGCGGCGCTTATTAAAGGAACGGTCGGAGCTAAGATCGTTGCCGTCCGCCGCCGCGCCAAACTTTTGATGATCGACCTTTCGAACGGGCGCGCCATTGCGATCCACCTAAAGATGACCGGCCGCGTCTTGCTTGTGGGGAAAAGCGCGTCACCCTTCAAACATACCTTTGTTATTTTTAAATTGTCGAACGGGGAACAGGTCATGTGGGAGGATTACCGTCGCTTCGGATTCCTGAAATTATTTTCCGCTGACGAACTCGAGGCCTATCTGGCCGCGCAAAAATTTGGTCCGGAACCGCTTGAACCGTCGTTTACTGCCGCCGTTCTCGCAGCGCGCTTGGCGCGGCGTCCGCGCATGAAGATCAAGCAATCGCTCATGGACCCAGCCTGCGTGGCCGGGGTCGGCAACATTTACGCCGCCGAAGCCCTCTATTCCGCTCACGTGCGCCCCGATCGCCCGGCGGGCGATCTTTCGAAGAAAGAAAATCTTGATTTATGGAAAGGTATTCGTAAGGTTCTTAATGAATCGATCAAGAATCGCGGCACTTCGGCCGATGCTTATGTTGATGCGATGGGCGAAGAAGGAACGAACGTGAAGAACCTTAAGGTCTATGGCCGTGAAGGGGAACCGTGCTTGCGGCGCGACGGGGGCGTGATCAAGAAAATCAAGCTTGCCGGTCGCGGTACTTATTGGTGTCCGGTTTGCCAAGTGTAGCTTTTAGAATTTGTTTGTTGGTTGTCGGTTTTTGCATTATAATGCAGCTATGGTGAACAAACATCGCCGTGGTTTCACGTTGGTCGAGCTTTTAACGGTCATGACCATCATCGGCCTCTTGGCGGGCATTAGCACGGTCAATTTGTCGAATACGCGGATAAACGCCAGGAACGCCCGTCGGCTTGCGGACATGGATTCCATCCGCACGGCTTTGGAATTTTATTATGGCGGCGAAGGGGGGTATCCGAGCGATCAATCCGATGATTCCGGGGGGTTGGTGCTTGGAAAAGGCAACGCGACGATGTTGTCGTCGTTAGGCGGTTTTTCTTCCGTTGTTTCCGGCAACCCGTATCTTGAAAGCGTTCCCGCCAACCCAAAGGGCGGCGGCTCCGACTATCTTTATTATTCCCTGAACAGCGATGGCACGCATTGCATCTTGAAAGATTGCCCCTCTTTCAAGATCGAGTTCGTGCTGGAAGCGCCGATAAACGGCATGCCGGCCGGGGCATATTTGGCCGGTCCGATCCAGAATGTTTCCGCCCCGCCCGAGGAGGCCGCGAAAATATTGGCGCGCGTTTCTTCTTCGCCCACCGACCGGTTCACGAGCGAGGTCTTGCCGGCGCTCGATGCGGCCGCAACGACCATCAACAAGGTGCGGAACGACCCGACGGTCGATGCCGTCTCCGGCAACGTGGTGGCGCCCGTTTCCACCGCGGCCGCGGTTGTCTCGGCCGCCTCGGGAATATCGTCGGCCGGCGCGGCCGGGGTCGCGGTTCAGTCGGCGGTGCAGACCGCCGTGTCGACCGCGGCGACCGCCGCTTCCGCGGCCGGAGCCTTGGGCCAGATCGGCGCGCTCTTTTTCCTGCTTTTGACCCAGCCTTTCTTGCTTTTAAGCAAGCGCAAGGATTACGCCTGGGGCGTTGTCTATGATTCGCAAAAAAAGATGCCGATCGATCTGGCGATCGTCCGCCTTATTGACGACAAAACAAAGCGGGTCGTGCAAACGCGCGTGACCGATAAAGCCGGCCGGATTTTTTTCTTCGTCGGCAAGGGAACATACCGGCTTGAGGCGTTAAAGCCGGGCTATGTTTTTCCGTCGGCGTCGCTCGCCGGCGAGCGCGAGGACGGAAATTTCGCCAATCTGTATTTCGGGCAGAAGTTCTCGGTCGCGGGCTCCGGCCTCGTGGTAAACCCGTCGGTGCCGCTTGATCCGGCCGGCTCCGACCTGAGCGACAAGGATTTCATCAAGCGGTTCGTGCGCAACAACCTCCGCTATTCCGTTTCGCTCATCGGCTTGGCGCTGACGCTCATCGCCTTTGTCATCACTCCGACGCCCATGGTCGGCGGCCTGTTCGCCGTCAACTTGGCGCTTTATCTCATTTTCCGCCGCTTGTCGCGCCCGAAACAGCCGGCCGAATGGGGAACGGTCAAAGATGAGAAGACCGGCCACCCCTTGGGTCATGCCGTGGTTCGCCTCTTTAGCGCGCCCTACAACAAATTGATCGAAACGCGCGTGACCGACAAGGCCGGCCGTTATAATTTCGTGGTCGGCTCCAATGTTTTTTACTTGACCGCAACCAGGCAGGGATATTGGAAAACCCAGTCTTTCCCGCTTGATCTGCGCGGATCGCGCAAGCCCGAGGTTATCGCCGCGCCGGTGCGTTTGCGACCCGTTACCGAGCCCGCCGCCGCAAATGCGACCGAAGAGATCGGTGAAAAGAGCTAGCTTTTTCTGGACAGGGACGCGGAAATAATTTAAGGTTCGATAACCAATGGATATTGCCATCTTTCACGGGATTCAAAGGCTCGTCGGCATCTCGCCCGTTTTGGACGGGATCGGCGTTTTTTGCGCCTCCGTTCTTATTTGGATCGAAGCGGCGGCGGTCATCGTATTTTTTGTTCAAGACCGCCGACGGAGCTGGACCTTCGCCAGCGCGGCCGTTTCCGGCGCTATCGCATGGCTCGCGAGCGAAGGGATCGGCTTGTTATACTTCCGTCCGCGCCCTTTTGCGGCGATGTCCGACGCGCATTTGCTCATCGCGAAATCGCCGTTGGACAAGTCGTTCCCGTCGGACCACGCGTCCATCGCTTTCGCCATAGCGTTCGCCGTGTATTTAGCCGATCGTCGTTGGGGCGGCGTTCTTTTGGTCCTGGCCGCGGTTATCGCCTTGGCGCGCGTTTTCGTCGGCGTGCATTATTTTTCTGATGTGATTGCCGGCGGTTTCCTGGGATTTATTTGCGCTTTCGCTATTCATCGTTTGATCCATATTTTCTTGCACACGAAGCATCATCAACCCAAACATATATGAAAAAACTCATCAGCACGGTGGTTTCCTTGATCGCGATCATCGCGATCGGCGCGGCCGCCTATGAAGCGTACTTGAAAAAACCGCCGGCGAACGCGCTTTCCGAACCGATCGTGATCGGGAACGGCATGACGACCGCGCAAATCGCCGATATTTTGAAAAAATCCGGCGTTATTTCTTCGAACGCCGTTTTTACCGCCGTCGCTGATCTCTCGGGTCGATTCAAGGATTTCCATGCCGGAACTTTTATTTTTAAAGAGGGCATGTCCGCTTTTGACGCGCTCAAGACCCTTTCGGTGCAGGGGCAAAGCGAGATCAGCGTTACCATTCCCGAGGGGTTCGGCCTTAAAGATATCGCCGGTCGCTTGGTTCAAAACAAGATCATCGGAACCGACGCCGATCTTTTCAAAGTTACCGGCGAACCAAGAAAACAGGCCAATATCGACGCCGCGCTTCTCAAAGATTATCCGTTCCTCGCTTATAAACCGGTGCAAAACAACCTTGAAGGTTATCTTTTCCCCGATACCTATCTCTTTTACGCATCATCCGATGCGAAAACGGTCGTGCGGCGCCTGCTTGACGGCTATGCGGCCAAGGTCGCCTCGCTTTCGCCCCCTCCCGATTACACCACGCTTATTTTGGCGTCGCTCGTCGAGCGCGAGGTCAAGGACCCGGCCGATCGCGCCAAAGTGGCCGACATAATGAAGCGCCGCATTGCCGCCGGCATGCCGCTTCAGCTTGATTCAACGGTCAATTACGCGACCGGCAAAAATTCAGCGTCCGCATCCTCCGATGACGTTAATGTCGACTCATTGTGGAACACGTATAAGCATGTAGGTTTGCCGCCGACCCCCATTTGCAGCCCGGGTCTTGATTCGATAAAGGCGGCGCAAACGCCGACGCCCAACAACTACTTGTATTTTTTGACCGCGCCCGACGGAACAGTGATCTATTCGCAAACGCTTGCCGAGCACAATGCGGCCAAGGCTAAGTATTTGAAATAGCTTTCAGCTTTTAGCTGTTTCCGCCCAAGACGGATCAGCCACTGGCTAAAGCTTTTAGGGAAAAGGAAATGTGAAAAAAATTTTTACAGGCATCATCGCATCAATCATTCTGTTCTCCGCCATGCCGGCCTTGGCCAGCGGCTTTTCGTCGTTCGATCAGCAAATAAAGGTCGGAGCGACCTCAACGCTCACGATCAAAGAAACGATCAACGTCGATTTTTCGGATTCTCGACACGGGATCTTTCGCGATATCCCCGTCAAATACGCGACCGGCACCGGCAACCCTTTTAATCTTCGCGTAAAGATAATTTCCGTTACCGATGACAGCGGGAATAATTTGGAATATTCCGTTTCGCGCTCGGGCGACAATGAAGAGGTGAAGATCGGCGACGCTAACGTTCTTGTCAGCGGACCGCAGACATATATCATCACTTATACCGTTTCCCGCGCGCTCCTGTATTTGTCGGACATGGACCAGTTATATTGGAACGTGATCACCGAGCCGTGGGGCGATCTAGGGATGCCCGACAAGATCAGCGCCGCGGTTGTTCTGCCGGGGACGGTCAAGGCGGGGGACATCCAGATCAAGTGTTTTACCGAACTCGGTTCGAGCTCGCCCGGCGATTGCGTTCAAAACGCGAAAGACGGCGCGGCTCAGTTCAGCACCGATGGCGGAAAGCCGCTCACGATCGTCGTCGGCTGGCCAAAGGGTGTTGTTGCCCCGCCAACCGCGGCCCAAGCGGTCGAAGATTGGCTTGCCGACAACTGGATCGTTTTTTGGCCGATCATCGTTTTTGCCGTCATGTTCTTGTTGTGGTTCAAGCGCGGCCGCGATCCAAAACCGGAAGGTCCGCTCGTCGTTGCCTATGAGCCGCCGGAAGGCGCCAACCCGGCCGAACTCGGCGTATTATTTTCTGAAAAAACCGACAACCGCGAATTGACCGCCACCATTGTCCACTTGGCGGTAAAGGGATACTTGAATATCACCGAGACCGCGTCAACGAACATCATCGTTCCTTCGTCGTCTTATTCTTTTGAACTGAAAAAACCTTCGGCGGATGATGCCGCACTCGCTTCCTATGAAGCGAACATCCTCGACGGCCTGTTCGGCGAGGGCGCCGCGGCGGGGAGCGTTGTCGACGTTTCCGATCTTAGGGACAAGTTTTACGCGACGGCCACCCTGGCCAAGGCGCAGATGGCCGCCGCCGCCGTCGACCGCGGCTGGTTTGCGAAAAATCCGCAAACAGTTCGCAATGCCTTTGTCGGCGCCGGCTTTGCTTATCTTTTTTTGGTTCTCTTTTTTCTCTACGGGGCATTTACCTCCGCCTTCGCGGTAGACGGTCCGACCGCCGCCGTTTCGTTGTTCCTTCCGGGCGCGATCATTATTTTCTTCGGGTATTTCATGCCGGCGCGGACCGTTAAAGGCACGGCCGCTTACGCGCAAGCGCTTGGTTTTAAGGAATATTTATCCAAAGCCGAAAAATATAAATTGCAGTGGGAAGAAAAAGAAAATATTTTCGAAACATATTTGCCGTACGCGATGGTCTTCGGAGTGGTGGACAAATGGGCGCGAACTTTTGAGGGTATTGATAAGGAGCCGCCGTCGTGGTACAGGGGCGGCATGATGAACGGCTGGTCGCCGATCATTTTTGCGAACACGCTCACGAATGCGACCTCGACGATCGGCCACGCGCTCACGGTGGCGCCGTCCTCGCACGGCGGAGGCGGCGGCGGAGGTTTTGGCGGCGGCGGTTTCGGGGGAGGCGGCTTTGGCGGCGGCGGAGGAGGCAGTTGGTAATATGAAAAATTACGCCCGCAAAACCAATCGCAACGTCACCCGCTACCGCACGCCCGCGACCTTTCGCGTTCGCGCGGTCATGGTTAATCAAAAAAGCCGGCTTGATAATAATCGTTTCGGAAAAAACAACCCGCCGCGCCGTCCGGATGTCTCGTAACTCATAACTCGTAAGTAGCAACTCGCCATGCCCGATTGCCGTTTGGTTTTGGACAATTTGAGCGATATGGCGTCGCTTCGGGGACCGCTCGTAACGGGCTCCGACGTCGTTGATATTTCCGGCGCGCAAATGGCAGCCGGCGCGAGCGGTTGGCAGATCATGATTAAAACCGTCAGCCCGGCTCAACAAAATCCGCGCCTCTCGGTTTCTGTTGCATTGTATTTGGACGTTGACGGACGCATGGACAATAATGCGACCGCCGGACCGCGCTTTGGCGCGGATACGGTTTACGGGATCGCCTACAACGGCGGCCAATGGAAGATATCAAGAGAGGTTTTTAATCCGCAACAGAACGCGTTCTTGCTCCAACCGACCAAAGCCACCTACTCGATGAATAATGACGGGTATACTCTTAATATACCCTATTCAGAGGTTGCCAAAACCGCGCCGACGTATTGGAAGGTCGGCGTCGGCGTGAGTGATGCGACGCGCCTTACCGTCGATTATGCGCCGGATTCCGGCATGGCATGCACGCCGGCTTTGGCGCCAAAGAACAACTTGGCCGCGCTTGCAACCCGCGCCAAATACGCGTGGAACATGGGCTTGGGCGACCAGGTTTTTGTCGGCGCTGTTGTCCTAGCCGCGCTCTTGGTGATATTCTTTAAGTGGAAGAAAGCTAAGAAGAAAAAACATGATCTCCAAACGCAGCACCATTAAGCTCATCGCCGCCGCCGTCATTGTTCTGATCGGCGCGGTTTATTGGTATTATGCGGAGCATCGTACCGGACCGGTCGAAGCGGTCGAACAATCCGCCGCTCAACAACAATAAAGACGTTGGGAGTATTAGCTCGGTGGTCGGCGGGAGATATTAACAATTTTAAAAATGGTTGCGATTAGAAAGCAATAGAGCGCCTTGGGCGGATTCCCCGGGGCGTTTTTGTTTTATTCAAACTAAGTCATTATTTCTCGATCGAGAAATAATGACCCAATAATATGAACAAAGAAAAAATTAAAATTGCGGCAAAGAGCGCGGCCGTCGCATCGCTTTCGGCGGTCGGTCATATTCTCATTGGTCTATTCGAATTGGTCGATGATATGAATTTTTTGAGGAGTCATCAAAGTTTGTGTATGGGCATGTCAATTGAAGACGCGCGCGAATACATGGCTGAATGCGAGGAATATCACCGGACATATCGTCGCGCTTTTGATCGGCTTAAAAATAAGGGATGGATCGAAGCGAAGGAGATCGGTCGGTTGGTCGTAGAAACGCTTACGGAAAGCGGCGAAATAGCCGCGATCGAGGCCATGCTAAAGCATCGTTCGCCATTGTTGTCGACCGGAGAATATTGCATGGTGGTTTTTGATATACCTGAAGCGGCCCATGCCGCGCGCGATCAGTTCAGGAATATGTTGAAGAGGATCGGATTCGTTTACCATCAACGAAGCGTTTGGTGCGCGCGAAAAGAAATGAGTTCGGGGATCAGACGCATCGTGAATATTTTGAAGATCGAAAAATGGGTAAGGATCTATAAATCATATGAAAACTAGGTGAAAAATTTTGAGACAGTTATTCTCGATCGAGAATAACTGTCTCAAGGGGAAAATACTAAAAAGATCGTTCTTTGGACGATCTTTTTAGTAACTTTACCCGGCTATGTGATACGTCGTTAACTTGCTCGGCAATGAGAATTACCGGTACAGCAACCCGCCCCACTCGACGGCGGTGAAGCCGGTGCGCACCGGGGTAGGGGGAAGTGTTTGCGGCGCGATTGAGATCGGTTTTGCGAGCGGCTTCCAGTCCATGAAGACGCGGATCAGCGTTTGCGGGGCCGGGGAAATGGCAAGCGGCGCGGCGTTGCTCCATTCGGCTTGCGGCACGAACGAGATGAGCGCATACGGCGACTTGGTGACGATCGGCAGCCAGAAATCGTTGAAGTCGGCGATCTCTTTGGTGTTCAAGCCGAGTTGGCTGAGTTTTGATTTGAATGTTGCTTGAACGTCCTTTGATGCGACGACAAACCCCGTCGTCGGCGTATTGTATGACGCGCCTGTGCCATCCCAATAAAGATTTTGATATGTTTTTCCATCAGCGGTCGTGAGCGTGCTATTGGGTTTAGCGGTCACATTCCAACCGTTTTGATAGATCGGCTCGCTTTTTTCAACAGTGATGTTGCTTCCAAGCTTCACGCTAACGGCTTCGGTCTGCGTAGGATAGAGATACACCACCGGCTTGCCGCATTCGGCTTGGGGAATAGCTGTCGTTGTTTCCCACTCGACCCAGCGTCCAAACGGGTCTTTCCAATAGAATATCGGTTTTTTGGCAAGGAACTGTTCGTATGTTGTTTTGTCGGAGGACATCCATGTGAGCCACGCATCATACAGCACCTTGGCATCAGAATGATCTTTTAAGAAATACACATTTTCGTTGGTTGCTGTCTGGCCGGCTAGGATAAGCTTGGTCACATCAAAATTATCAGGTTTTACCATCCAGGCCGTTCCGCCACAACCGCTTTGCGTCTCTTGAGTATAATCATTGCCGCCCGTCGTGCCGTCGGACCATGTTATGGAAGGAATGCGCATGTTGTAGAACGGGATCGACATGTCGTATTTTATCAATTCGCCGTTTTTGAGACGGATTGCCGGTCGGTTGTCGCTGTATTGGAAGATGTTTGTGCCATCCGCCGCTTCACCGATTTTTTTGGCATTTTTTTGATCAGCCAGCCCCGTCGCAGCCATCATGTTGGTCAGCGTATATCCATCTTTTTTCAGTTTGATCACGGCGGGGGCCTCCAGGTCGGCAATGATCGTGTAATCGTCGGCGTCGGATATTTTTGCGAGAGGCGATTCAGGGTCATCCCAATAATTGGAATAGCGTTTTAAGATATGGAATTTATGTTGATGGCTATCGGCAACCGCAAGCGCATCAACGGATACGCAGCCAAGGGTGCAGGCATTGTCGACACGAAAAATTTTTTCGCCAATGTATTTTCCGCTCGTTACCGTTCCAACAAACACATATGAAGGTTCGTTTGATCCGGGATCGGAGGCCGTTTCTGATATTTTTTTGATGGGCGTACCGATATAACTGGATACTTGTTGAACCGGCACCGTTTGTGGCGGCGTTAGCCAATTCACAGAGATTGTTTCAAGCTCGGGTATGTTTAAATTAAAGCTTATATCAGTTTTTCCGTAACTGGATTGTTCCGGAGTAATACTGTACGCCATGCTGATGGAATTATTGCCATTTAAAAATACATAATCAGGAATTGAGACCGTCCACGGTTCTCCATTTTTAGAATTTGCGGCGCAATTTGGATTACAGCGATTGATCGGATCGGTCGCGCCATTGATAGCCGTGATCCAAATATTCAGATCTTTGTTGATCGTCGGTTTCCCGGTAAAAATTACCATGTTCTCTTTTATCGTTGGTTGGTAATTTGGGGAAATTCCTATTTCATCGGCCGTTAGAGAAGGCGCGACAGGTAAATTTGCATCGGCCGCGGGCGGAGTGTTCAGATTTTGGTTTTCGACCGGCGTGACGGCGATCGGTGCGGGTTTCTCTGCGAAGAATATCTGCCGCACCAGCGCGGCCGAAACGACGACAAGCAGGAGGGTTAAAACGACGATGAGTATTTTTTGCGTACGAACATTTTTCATAAGATCCATTTATTAATGGTTGTTAAGTATACGGTCTCGATCGCTTTTTGTCGAAAAAACATCCCGCCTTTTGGGCGGGATGTTTGGCATCGTCTTCGCTATCTATTTATACAGCAACCCGCCCCACTCGACGGCGGTGAAGCCGGTGCGCACCGGGGTTGGGGGAAGTGTTTGCGGTGCGATCGAGATCGGCGCAGAGAGCGGCTTCCAGTCCATGAAGACGCGGATCACGGTTTGCGGAGCCGGGGAGATGGCAAGCGGCGCGGCCTTGCTCCATTCGGCTTGCGGCACGAACGAGATGAGCGCATACGGCGACTTCGTCACGATTGGCAGCCAGAAGTCGTTGAAGTCGGAAATTTCTTTGGTGTTCAATCCAAGTTGGGTAAGTTTTGATTTCAACGTCGCTTCAACATTGTTGCGCGCAACGACGAATCCGGTCATCGGTGTCGCGTAGCTCGCGCCGTTGCCGTCCCAATAAAGATAGGGGAAGGTCTTTCCATCGGCGTTCGTGAGCGTGCCGTTCGGATCGGCGGTCACGCTCCAGCCATTGCCGTACGCCGGCTCGCTCTTTTCGACGGTGATGTTGTTTCCGAGCTTCACGCTAACGGCTTCGGTCTGCGTCGGATACAGGTAGATCACCGGTTTGCCGCATTCGGCCATGGGCTGGATGTCGGTTCTGGTCCATTCGACAAGGCGTCCGAACGGATCGTGCCAGAAGAAAATCGGACGACTGGCCGCAAAGTCGGCCAAGGAAGTTTTTTTGGCGGCGTCGGCGGGATTCCATTGTGAATAAGCGGCGGCCAAGACGGGGTCATTCGGATCTTTAAGCGCAAGAATGTCCTCGCCGTTGATCGTTTTGCCTGCAACTGTTAATTTATCCGTGAAATTGCTTTCATCCTGAACGTCCATCATCGCGCTTTGGCCGCACCCACCGCTTACCATGGGCGAATAGTCCGCGCGGTTGATGGTGCCGTCGTTCCATGTAACGGCCGGAATACGTTTGTCGGCGTAGAAGGGGATGTTCATATCGTAAGACACGTACTCACCGTCCGGAAGCCGTCCCCAGGTTCCGGTGGCTAAGCCGTTGGCTGACATGATATAGATGATCGTCCCGTCGACGCTGGTACCACCTTTTTCGTAATTGGCGGGATCCGGTGACCCGGTGCCGCGACTCGTCGTGGTCAGGGAATATCCCGATTCTTTAAGGGGCAAAATTTCGGGCGCTTCCAAGTCGGTGATGACCAGGTTGGAAACCGGTTTGGCGAGGCCGGTCAATGGATAATCGACAGACGGAGGCATCCCGTAGAAGGCGACCGGGAAAGCGTAACGGCTCAGAATGATCAATTGTTTGCCAGTCTTATCAGCGATAGCCAGATTATTTATGCAGTTCCCGTCTCCCATGTCGCAACCTGCCCTGATCCGATAAAGGTCGTCGCCGACGTAATTCGCCGTATCTTTTCCGACCGCGGTTATTGTGCCGACCTTGGTGAACTCCGGTTCAACGGTCATCCCCTCACTGATGCTTTTGGGGGTCGGAATGTTCCGTCCGATGACTGCAGTGACGGTTTTGGCCGGAACATCAATTCCTTGTGTCAACCATTGTGCGGTAACGCTAAGGTTGCCGTTGATGCTTGAGGCATCGGTGATGAGGTCGTGTCCGGCAACCGGGACCGGAGTATTAACGTTTTGGTTAGCGGACGGCGGAAGATTCGCATTCTGGTTTTGCGCCGGAACAACGGCGATCGGTGTGGGCGTGGCATTCTTACTAAAGAACACTTGGCTCACCAAGGCGCCGGAGACGACGACCAAAAGCAGTGCTAATACGGCGATAATAATTTTTTGCGTGCGATCTTGCATATTTACATTTGTCATACCGGCGAACGCCGGTATCCACGACCGTCGCCGTGGACCCCGGCTTTCGCCGGGGTGACAGAGAGGGTCGTGGGGGTAAAAAAATTAATTAATTTTGTATGGTAATTATACTCTCCTTAATGCCGTTTTGTCGAAGATACGATCTTTCTTCGGCGGCAGTCATGAGGCGGCGCGTTCCTTTTTCGACGGTCGTCGGGAAAAGATAATAAATCGTTTTGTCGCTGTAGCGCGCAGTGCCGACAGCGAGGTCCGGTTTTTTGAGGTCGGCGGGGAGGGTTGAGCCGTCGTCGAGTCCGATAAATCCGCGCATGAAACGGTCTTCGGGCGAGATAATTTTCATATCCGCCCCCTCTTTGGAAAAGAGGGGGTTGGGGGGAGTTCCGCCGCTTCCAAGATACAAGGAGGTTTTAACGACAAAGGGCGATTTTTCGCCGACAGAAAAATATTGATTCAAATAGCTGGTTGTTTCTTGCGTATCAAGCTTGCCGGTGATCTTGGCGCTGTTGGTTGAAGCGACCAGCGTGTCGGTAAGCGCGCCGCGAAGTTGGAAATATTCTAAAGCGACGCGCAAGGTCGGGATAGAATCGATCTCGATCTTGTCGAGATCGGCGGTATCAAAATCACTGATCACGGCGCGGTTGGTGAGATCGTGAAAGTCGGCGACGTCGGTCGGGAGATAGTGCGAAAAGTCGAGCGAGGCGACGACGAGCGTGTCAGGCGAACGGGGAAGGGCGGCGGCGAGTTTGGCGAGCGCCGCCTCCGGTGCATCGCCGCGCAAAATGATCGTCGTTACATCAATGTCCGGAAACGAGCGTTTGGCGAAAGTGACCAAGCCGCCGACGGAGAATTCATAATCAAACGGCCACTCTTCGATATGCGCGGCGCCGGAGTTAGATAATTGATCGATGAGCGCGGAGTCGGGATGAAGATCGCCATAAGCCGTGCCCCATCCTTCAGCAGAGATCGTGATCGGCGACGAACCGCGGCTCAAATGATCGGGGCCGATGATGATCAGATGTTCCGGCTTTTGCTTAGCAAGCCCGTCAAAAAATTGTGCCAAAAGCGGCGCGGCCAGCAAATGGTGATTCACAATGCCGCCGACCGTTTCGGGTAGCGCGGAAATTGTCGTCGGCGCGTTCTTGTACGCTTCGTCATAGAACTCCGGCGACATGAGGGTCGCCAAATGTTGTGGCTTGGATACAACCCCTCCCTTTGATAAAAGGGAGGGTAGGGAGAGTTCTGTTGTTCGAAAAAAAATAAGCATAGCGCTAACCGCCGCAAGAGCGGTAGCGAGAAGAGCGATGGCAACGGTTCGTTTATTCACAGTTGTCATAAGGCATTTTCTATTATACGCTAATTCACTATGAAAAAACTCATTGCAATTTCCGCGTGTCTTATTCTTTTTGGCGCCGGGTGTCAAAACCAGCCGAACTCGTCGGTAACCAATGACAATCTCGGCTTCAATATTATTAACAATAACGCCAGCGCTCCGGCTCAAAGCCAGGAAACGCCAGCGCCAACAACAACTATGAAAACATGGCCAGCTCCGACCATTCTTCCCGAGTCTGAACGAACGAACAAAGAAGCGGTGATCGAAACGAACAAGGGCACGATCGTTTTCGAACTTTTGCCGGACGCGCCGCTTGCGGCCTCGAACTTCATCGAGTTGGCTAAAGGCGGATACTACGACGGCCTTACCTTCCATCGCGTGGTGCCGCACTTTGTTATTCAAGGCGGCGATCCGACCGGCACGGGCGGCGGCGGTCCCGGTTATCAATTCAAAGACGAACCGGTGAAGCGTGCGTATGATCCGGGGATCGTCGCCATGGCCAACTCCGGGACAGACACCAACGGCTCGCAGTTCTTCATCATGGAGCCGGATTCAACGCCGGATGCGCTTCAGCCGCTCTATACGATCTTTGGCAAGGTTACGAAGGGATTGGATGTCGTCGGTAAGATCGCGGTTGGCGACGTGATGACCAAGGTGACGATCGAGGATAAGAAGTAATTTTTTGGAAGGTTTAAAAAACACCCCGCCATGGCGGGGTGTTTTTTGCCATGTGGAAAAGTGGTATAATGAATTTGTACATTATAATCATCATCTTATGAAAGGACATAAGAAGTACCGTTATAATTTTCCGATCCGCAAGCTGTTGGGCTTGTTCATTTCGGCGGTCATCGGTTTTTTGGGCGTGGCCGCGGTCGGAGTTTATTGGGCTTTCGTTTTTGTCGCGCCCGCTCCGCCGGCGACGATCAGAGCCGCCACCGTAGCTCGTTCCGACAAATGGATCCAGGTATTTTTTGAGAATAGCGTTCTGGATGCGGGCGTGTCGGCTTGCGACACGGCTTATCCGGTTGCAAGAGAGGTAACGAGCGTTCCGGGCATAGCGAGGGTCGCATTAACCGAATTGCTTCGCGGTCCGTCGTGGGACGATTCGAACCGAGGCTACTATAGCGAGATCAATTCCGGCGTTAAAATAAATTCGCTCTCGATCGATAACGGCGTGGCGCGGGTCGATCTTGACAAAAGGATCGAGGAAGGGGTTGGCGGATCGTGCCGAGTCTCCGAGATAAGATCGCAAATAACCTCGACCTTGGAACAATTCCCGACCGTGCGTTCGGTTGTCGTTTCGGTCGATGGCAGAACGGCCGATGCGCTCCAGCCGTAGAGGCTGTTCATAAGTTTTTGCGTTTTCTCAATATTTCTGGTACTTTTTATTCATAATAATTATCCACAGCGCTATTGCGCTTAAATTGTATGGCCAAGATGACCAAGAGTCAGGAGATAGCCGCGCTCGCCGAGGCGACCGGGTTGTCCAAGAAGGACGTTAATTCATTCTTAGAGAAAATGGTCGAGCTGGCGCTTAAGGAAGTGAAGAAGAACGGCCAGTTCACCCTCCCGGGCTTGGGCAAGTTGGTCAAGGTTCACCGGGCCGAGCGCATGGGCCGCAATCCGGCCACCGGCGCCACCATCAAGATTGCCGCTAAGACCGTGGTCAAGTTCCGCGTGGCCAAGCAGGCCAAGGAATCGGTTCTGTAGAAAGCAGAACGTAGAACTTATAACGTAGTAAAAAATAAAACACCCCCGCCGTCGGCGAGGGTGTTTTGGTATTGCCCGATGACCAATATTATGTTACGGTCGGCGCGGAAGGAGAGTTGACATGATCGAAAATCGAAGAATTGCGCTGTTCTTTGCCTATTCGGCATTGGACGAAAGCGTACGGGATTTTGCAAGCGCTTTGCATGAGAACGGTTGGCGTCTTGCCGTTTGCGGCGACGTTGCCAAGGAGGCGCTCAAAGGACTGCCCATTTTTCTTGAGATCGGAAACGCGGCAAGCGCCGAGGTGGTTGCCGACCTGTATTGCTTCGGCCTTGACCGGGCCGAAGACGGCTCGATCAGCGATCCGCACAAGCTGTCGCTGGACAACGCTATCGAGAAGATCGACCCGAGCCTGTCCATGATCCTTCCGGTGGTTTTGGCCAAACGGATCGTCGTGGTGGATCCGGGCGACCATGAACGGGTTTTGAATTGGCTCAAGGCTGATCGGCCGGGTTCGGATAAATTCATGGCCGGCCTTTTCGCGAAAGCCCTTGAAAAGCTGGGGTTTTCACTTATTGCTCTCAGGATCAATTTCCGCATTCTCAATCGTCCGACATGTTGACGCGTGCGTACGCTGCCAGCAGGGCCTGTGTAAACCACAGGTCTTTTTTATTGCGCGCCGCGGAACGCGAGCCACGTGCTACATGCTAAAAACTTCTTCCCATGAAAAACCTTCGCGGCCGAAGTGGCCGTAGCAGGCGGTCGGCTGGTAGATGGGGCGGCGCAACTTAAGCCGTTCGATGATCGCGAGCGGTCTGAAATCAAAATTTTTTTTCAGCGTCTCGGTCAAGTCCTTGCCATCGCCGGAGCGGGCGGTGAGCATGACCGGCGTCTCTTGGCCTATGGCATATGCCACCGAGACCATGCAATTTTTGGCGAGACCGTTCGCCACCAGGCATTTGGCCGCGAAGCGGCACATGTACGCGGCCGAACGATCGACCTTGGTGGCGTCCTTTCCGGAAAAAGCGCCGCCGCCGTGGGGAATAAGCGGGCCATAGGCGTCGACCATTATCTTGCGCCCGGTGAGTCCGGTGTCGGCGCTAAATCCGCCTTGTGTGAAACTGCCGGCGGGGTTCACCATTATTTTAACGCCCTGCAGATCGCCTGCGATCGGCATGATAAGCGAACGCACGAGGAGCGGCTTCATTGCTTCGACTGAAATAACGGGATCGTGCTGGGTTGAGACGATGATGTTCGTTATTTTTCCGGCGTCGGTGGTGACTTGCGTTTTGCCGTCGGGTTTTAGCCATGAAAATTCTTTGTCTAGCCGGCGCAGGTCGGCGAGGCCTTGCGCGAGGCGCTGTGCGAGCACGTACGGCCGCGGCATCATTTCTTTCGTTTCGCAGGTGGCGTAGCCGTGCATAATGCCCTGGTCGCCGGCGCCGCCCGCATTCACGCCGGATGCGATCTCGGGGGACTGCTGGTGCAGGTTGGCGAGGACCTCGATATCGTCGGGGTAGCCGATATCGGAATAGACCTTGCGGGCGATCGCTTCGACGTCGATCTGCACCGCACTCGTCACTTCGCCGCCGATCACCAAGAGGCCGTGCGAACCAAAAACCTCGACGGCCACGCGCGCGTCGGGGTCGCGGAACAAATAAGCGTCCAAGATGGCGTCAGCGATCTGGTCGCAGACTTTATCGGGATGTCCTTCGGTAACGGCTTCGGCGGTTTTCATCATAGATAATGGACTATGAACAACACACAATGAACAAATCTTGTCGAGCCTAGCTCGACGGAATTGTCCATTGTCCATCGTTCATTGTTCATAAACATTACTTGTTGTACCGCGTTTGGTCAATGTTCCGCCGATGTCGAGGCGAAAGCCAGCTCAGCCGGCCGAAACCTCGACGAAGATGCCATTTAAGGGTATAGTTTACTGGTAGAAAAACGATATGAAACACGCGCGATTTTTTGTTTTTACGTTTGTGGCGGCGCTTGCCGTCGTTTCCGGCGCGGCCACCGTCGTTAAGGCGGCGACGCATGCTTGGTCCGCGAATGCCGTCAATCAATTGGCCTCCAATTCGCAAAATTGGGAAGGGGATGCCGTGCCGGTTTCGGGCGATGCGATCACACTGCCTTCCGGCAGCACGGTGACATGGGATTTGTCGGGCATCGTGCCGTCGTCGGTCGCCACCTCGGCCGATCTGACTTTGGTCACGCCGCTTATAGTTTCCGGCATCCTGCATTTGAACGGCGGTTTGCTGAACTTGGGAAGCCAAGCTTTGAATGTTGGCAATGATCTTGTGATCGCGGGCGGTTCGCTTGAATCGGGGGCTTCGCCCATCAATGTTTCCGGCAATTGGGATTTCGTGACTGGCGCCGTTTCGCTCGCGGCAAGCACTGTCACCATGAACGGCGCGACCAATAAAACCGTCACCTCGAGCGGCTCGCATTTCGGGGGACTCGCGATATCGTCGGCTAACGGAACCGTCGGTCTGGGCGACGACCTTAATGTTGACGGGGTGCTTAACGTGACCGACGGAACATTGAATATCGGGTCGCATACGGTCACAGTCATGGGCGGACTTCATCTCTCCGGCGGCGCTTTGTCGATCGGAAACGGCACGGTAATTTTAGCCGGCTCCCTCGGGCGGCCGCTCAATGTTTCCGGCGGCTCGTTCAGCGCGAACGCCGCCTCGACGGTCGAATATCGTCCGGTCGCCGGCGCGGTTACCGTCGAACCGGTTGCATACGGCAATTTGAAGCTGACCGGAAAAAATATTTTCTCGCTCTCCGGCGATACGACCGTATCCGGCACTTTGACCGTCAGCGCCGACGCCACCCTTTCTTTGGCGGGACATGTTTTGAACGTCGTTGGCGGGTTGATCGCTAACGCCGGCACGATCGGCGACGGCGTCATTCGCATGCCGGTCGCTTCGGTGCGCGCGGTTGACGCGAACGGGTCAGATATTTCAACGATCAAAACCTCTTCCGGCACGATCATCGTGCGCGTCGACGACACGGATCTTAATCGCCGCGGATCGGCCGTTGAAAATGTCTCATCTGATTTGACGATCACGACCGTCGGCGGGGACAAGGAAACGGTTAATATGCAGGAGACCGCGGCCGCGAGCGGCGTCTTTGAAACCGTTCCGCTCATCGTGCATCAAGGGACGCCGTCTCCGGGTAACGGCCAGATTGAGACCGGTCAAAACGACATTATTTTTGTGAAATATATCGACCCGCAAGACCCGACCGATAGCAAAACGGTTCAGGTCGCGGTCGCGCTCACGAGCGCTTCAAGTGCGGGACAGCCGCAAATCGTTGACGGTCCGCGGATCGGCATCTGGAGCAGCGTCAATTCCGGCTCGGGCATAACCTACAACGCGCACATCGTTTGGGACACCGACGTTTTGAGCGCTTCGGCCGTCACCGTTACCTCGCCGCAACTCACGGCACCCGTAACAGCGGGCAGTTTGACGGGAACGACGGAACACGATGTGGCCGTCTCCGGCCTTGTTCGCGGCAACAGCTATTCCTTCGCCGTTTCTTCGATGACGGCCGACGGGAAAACCGTTGCGAGCCAAGCCAGGAAGTTCACGGTCATCGTGCCCGGCGACCGGATCAAGACCGCCGCCTCATCGGCCGTTTATTGGTACTTGGGCGGAAAACGTAATGTTTTTTCCGATCTCACGACTTACGGATCATGGTTCCCTGATTTCACCGGCGTCGTGACCGTGCCAGCCGACCAGCTTTCCGATATCGAGTTGGGTCATGTTGTTCCGGTTCGCGCCGGCACGTATCTTGTAAAGATCCAATCCGATCCAAAGACCTATGCCGTCGAGCCCTATGGCGTCTTGCGCTGGATCCCGACCGAAGCGCAAGCGATCGCGCTTTACGGATCAACTTGGTCGCATCGCGTTCGCGACGTCGACGTGTCGCAGTTCGTTAACTATTCCGTCGGCGCACCGCTCTCCGCGAGCGATCTGCCGTCGGGTTTCGCATACAAATCCGGCGGAAACGATCTGGCCGTCGTACTCGACGGGGTCGCGCATCCGATGAGCGATTACGACCGTCGGGTGAACGGTCTCGCATTGCAGTTCGTGAGTTCGGTCGCTCCGTCGACGGTCGTCTCGCTTTCTTCGGGCGGGGCCGTTAACGGCTATGATCCTGACCTCGACGGCGTGCTTAAGGACGGCTCGGCCTTGATCATGGCGCCTGCTTTCGGCGTTTAAATTTTTGAATGTGGAAACAACGGAAACCGTAAAAATCAAAAATCGCCGCGCACCGATGGTCATTGGCGCCGTTTTGGCTTGCCTTTTGGTCATGGCGATCGGCGTCGCGGCGGTTCTGGCGTCGCACCGGCCGATCAAGATGGCGACGGTTCCGTCCGTCGAACCGAATTCGCCTGCGCCTGCGCCCGCGCCTGCACATTTGCCGCTTCCCAAGGAGATGCGCGGCATTTATGTTACCGCCTCAACCGCTTCGACTTTTAAGAATTTTTCCGCCATTCTTGATTCGGTCAAAGCCAAAGGCGTAAACGCGGTCGTTCTGGATATTAAGGCTGATGGCGGCGCGCTCGCCTTTGAACCGACTTCACCGGCGCTTAAGGGAGAAGCGCCGGTCAAAATAGTCATTGCCGATCTTGACCGCGTTGTTGACACGGTTCACGGCAAAGGCTTTTATCTTATCGCTCGTTTTCCCGTTTTTGAAGACCCCGCTTTTGCCAACAAGAACCCGAAGCTCGCTTTGCATCTTGGAAACGGCTCGCTTTGGCACGACGCCAAAGGGCTCGCTTGGCTCGATCCGGCCGCCGAACAGGTTTGGAAATATAATGCCGACATAGCGCGCGAGGTATATGCCCGCGGTTTTGATGAAGTTCAATTCGATTATGTCCGTTTTGCCACCGACGGTAAAACATCGAATATCGTTTTCCCGGTTTATGACGCCAAGCGGGAAAACATGCGCAACACGATCGGACGGTTCTTTGCCTATATGGACAAAGAACTCCGCGGCGCCGGCATCCCGACCTCTGTCGATGTTTTCGGCTTCACGACCTGGCATACGACCGACCTTGGCATCGGTCAGTGGTATGCCGACGCCTTGGCGCATTTTGATTTCGTTTCGCCGATGGTCTATCCTTCGCATTATCCGGCCGGCACGCTTGGTTTTAAGAATCCGGCCGATCACCCTTACGAAATAGTCTCTGACTCTCTTAAAAAGGGGAATGAGGTGGTTGCCCAGCTGGCAGCGGACCCGGCCAAGCCGAAGACCGGCTCGCAGCGGCCGTGGCTTCAAGCGTTCAATTTGGGCGCGGTCTACACCCCGGAGCTTATTTTGGCGCAAGTGAAGGCCGCCCGCGAAACCGGGAGCAGCGGTTTTTTGTTCTGGAACGCCGGGAACAAATATTCCTCGCTGCCCGATTTGACGAAATGAAACATGAAACACACAACATGAAACACCATTGTCGAGCCTGGCTCGATGGAATGCTTCATGTTTTATGTTTTATGCTTCATTAAACACATATGAAACACGCGGGATTCTGGCGGCAGTTCATCGCCGTCATCGTTGATCAATTGGCGATCATGCTGCCGAGCACGGTCGTTTCCGAGATCTATTATTATGTCGCGGTGGCTCGCGGCGTCGATCCGACGGTCGCGCAATCGTATTCCAGCGCCATGATCGCGGGACTCGTTGTCCTGTTCTCATTGTCATATTATATTTTGCTGAACGGCCGTTATGGCGTGACGCTGGGCCGGCGTTTGCTTAACATGAAGCTTGTTCTTTTGGATCGGCCGAACAGCGACGGCATCGGCTACGGCCGTGCGGCCGTGCGTTATTTGTTCTTTATCATCGTCGGCGGCTTTGTCCGCGTTGCGGCTTTCCCCTCGGTGCCGGCCGCCCTTGGCGTCTTGATCGACGCCGCCGCCGGCGCCACCATTTTGTGGCTTTTGATCGACGTGAGCCGCCGCACGCTTCAAGACAAGATCATGGGCACGGTCATGATCCACGATCCGCAGGCCAAGTTCCCGGATTTTGACCCCGACAAGTTGCCGCTCGCAAAAATTCGGCTGTTCTCTTTCACCGCACTCGTTGTCATAAACGCGTTTGCCTCCGTCTATATCGCATTGAACCGCTAAATGCCTTCTTCACGAAAAAAAAAGACCATCTCCGCCCCCCGCAAGGGGCCGCCGCGCATCACGGCGACCATGTTCTACAAGCACCTGCGCTGCCCGCACTGGGTGTATTGGGATATTCACGGCGACGAGAGCGACAAAGCCGAGGTGAACGAGCTGACGCAAAAAATTTGGGAGCACGGGGTCGTTCATGAAAAGGAGGTCGTAGGGCATTACGGCGATTTTGACGAAGTGCCGGAGTACGGCGACGAGAACGATCTTTTCGAGCGCACTGCCGAGCTGATGGTCAAAGGCAGTAAGATCATTTATCACGGGCGGCTCATCGACGGCGCGTGGGTCGGCGTGCCGGACCTGCTTTTCAAAACTTCGTTGCCTTTGGGCCGCCGCTCCAAGCTGGGCGACTACATTTACGAACCCTACGACATCAAATCCTCTTACATCGAGCGCCCCGAGGACGTGAAGGACGAGTACCGTTTTCAACTGGCTTTTTACGCGCTTATTCTCGAAAAGATCCAGGGCGTACGTCCGGAATACGGTCATCTCATTGATGCTGAAATGCGAACGGTCGACGTGCGCATTAATGAAGTGTTGGACGATTTTCATTTGACCTTGCGCGAGATCGAGAAGATCATCGCGGGCGAAAAACCGGCGCCGTTTCTGGCTTCCGCCTGCAAAGAATCGCCGTGGTTCGCGCTCTGCAAACGCGATGCCGAAGCTTGCGACGACATTTGCCTCATTTATAAGATCCGCCGATCGGACCATGCCAAACTGTATGATGCCGGCGTTAAAACCGTAACCGAACTCGCCACGGCGAACATCGACGATCTCGTAGAATCGGTCGAGGGCATGAGCCGGCGCAAACTTGAGTCTTTGCAAAGGCAAGCGCGCGCCTTGCATGAGAAAAAACTGATCGTCATTCAAAAAAATCCGCTGCCGACCGCGCCAACTGAATTGTATTTTGACATTGAAGGCGATCCGCTCCGCGGCGTGGAATATCTTTTCGGCATGCTGGTCGTAAAAGGCAAAAAGGCCAAAGGCAAGTATGAATATTTTTTGGCTCCCACCCCCGACGATGAAAAAACGGCATGGTACGAATTCCTTGAGTTCGTTCGGACGCTCCCGTCGGAGTCGCCAATTTTCCATTATGGAACTTATGAACGCACCGTCGTGAACCGCTTGAAGAATCGCTACGGCGGCGATGAACGCGCCATTGAAAAATTGGAAAAGCAGATGTTCAACTTGCTTACCACGGTGTGCGAATCGGTAGCGCTGCCGGTTTATTTCTATTCGCTTAAGGATATCGCCAAACAGCTCGGTTTCAAATGGCGCCACAAGGCCGCCGGCGGCGCCAACTCGATCACTTGGTACGAGCAATACCTTGAACTTAAAGACATGAAAAAGACGGCCGCCAAAGCCAAGAAAATTTTGCAAGACATCATCGATTATAATGAGGACGACGTCCGCGCCACCTTGCACCTAAAGCGCTGGCTCGACGACATTCCGGAGCCGGATTAGCACCATCTGTGTGCCAAAACGCCGACCCTTGACGGGCGGCTGTTTTTGTTATAGGGTGCCTTTTCAAACCAAAACCAACAACAAAACAACAAAGAAAGAAGGAGAAATCGTGATCATTAACACTCGTTTGGGAGAGGCGGAAATCGATGGGACAATTATCGCCGGAACCCCGATGGTCATCGTGACCAAGGGGATCGTCATTCCGCATCGTAAGAATCCGCTCAATATTCCCGACGGCGGCATCTTGATCCCGCGCCGTTATGGACCGAATAAGCGAAAGACGGTCATGATGGTCTACCGCGACATCTTTGCCGCGCTTCGGAGCCGTCGCGGCGCTTCCGCCTACTACGGCCGCCATGGCCGCGGCGAATTGTATCGGATTCAGCGCCTCACGCGAAGCCTGGCGCAGCAGATTGCGAGCACCGAAGACGGGCGCCAGCGAGTCGGATTGTCTCGTCTGCGCAACCGCTTCCTTGGCGATCTCTACGATCGCGGCCGCTTGGTTTCGCGTCTCGACATCTGGGCCACGGCGCTCTTCCTCGAGCTTGAGGAAGAAAAGGCGACGCTGGGGCGGCTGCGTCACATGTTGCCCGGCTACCTGGCGGAGATAGAAAACAACCGTTCCTCGCTGCTCCTCCAGATTGCCGGTCTCCGCTTGGCGCCGTTTACGGACATCACAATGCCCAACGAGGATGGTGTGATGCCGGCTCTTGAACAGGTGACCAATTTTCTCTCGCGCATCGAGTTCGAGGAGATCCACATCGAGCTCAAAGAGCTGGAACGCGCGCTTTCCGACGATATTCGCCGCAACGGTCCGGCGGGCATTCCGTTTGATCGATTCTACGCTGCCACTCGCGCGGTCGTCGGTTTGGTCGAACGGTACTTGTGCGTTGAGGACGACCCTTCCAAGTTGGCGTCGCGCGGCGATCGCGAGCTTGGCGCGGTGTTGTGCGTTCAGCCTTTCTTGATCTGGGTGTGCAAGCACTTTTCCGACGGCGGCACGCCCGTTGCCGCGCTTCAATTGATCAAGGAAGCCAGAGGCAGAATGAAAGCGGCGGTTGAGCTGTCCTAGTTCGTCGCCAACCGTACGTTTTCACCCCGTGTCGCGCCTGCGGCACGGGATTTTTTTAGAAATTTCATGGGGAGAACAGGGGATTGAAACAAAAACCCCGCCATGGTAAACCGACCTACCGCCTTGGCCATTTTGGCAAGGCGCCGTTCTCTAACATTTCACATGGAGGTATTGAATCATGTGCGGAATTGTCGGTGTATACAACATTCCCGAAGCGTCCCGGATCGCGGTCCATGGCTTGCAGCGTCTTCAGCATCGCGGCCAGGAAGCGGCCGGGGCGGCCAGCTCCGACGGTCGACGATTGTCTCGTCATCGCGGTCCCGGCGACGTGACCGGCGTTTTCGGCGGCATTGATTTTGCCAGCGAATTGCCGGGCATGTCCGCCATCAGCCACGTGCGTTATTCAACGGCCGGGAAGGATGGGCTTGTCACCAGGGAGCGCGGTTCAAGGCGCGGCATTCAGCCGCTTTTGGATGATTCGCAATATTGTCCGGCCGCGTTCGTCCATAACGGCAATATTCCGGAAGCCAAAGAGATGTGTCTGGCGATGGAAAGGTCGGGGACGATCTTTACCTCAACGTCGGATACGGAACTCTTCATGCACCTGGCCAAGCAATCAGACGCGCCGGACTTTTCCCAAAGGCTGATCGATGGCTTCAATCAGATCAACGGCGCCTACGCGCTTTTGGTTCTGACGCTCGATCGTCTATTCGCCGCCGTCGATCCGCACGGTTTTCGCCCTCTTTGTTGGGCGCCTTATCGCGGCGGTTTTCTCATCGCCTCGGAAACTTGCGCCTTGGACTTGTTCGATATCCCTCCGGAAACCGTCGTCCAAGTCGAGCCGGGCACGCTGCTGGAATTCGCCAACGGTCTGACCGAGCCGCGCGTCACCCGTTTCGCGGCGGCGCCGTTTCGCCGGTTCTGTTCGTTCGAGTGGATCTATTTTGCCAGGCCCGATTCAACTTTCGACGGCCAAAGCGTGAGCAAGGTTCGCGAAGATCTCGGGCGCCGTTTGGCGCGCTGCTGTCCGGCCGTCGGCGCGGACATGGTCATCGCCGTGCCGGATTCTGCCAGTGTTCACGCGGCCGGATTTTCCCAAGAATCAGGCTTGCCGCTGGGAAACGGCTTGGTCCGCAGCCATAGCGTCGGCCGGACGTTCATTGATCCCGGAGAAGAAAAACGCGCCGCCGCAGTTCGGCTCAAACTGAATCCCGATCGCGGGGTGGTTGCCGGAAAGAAGCTGGTTGTCATCGACGATTCCATTGTCCGCGGCAATACGACTAAAGAGATCATCGCCCTGCTACGCCGTGCCGGAGCTTTGGAGATCCACTTGCGCATTGCTTCGCCGGAGATCACCGATCCGTGCTATTGGGGGATCGATACTCCAGAGAGGAAGCAGCTCATTGCCGCCACGCGCACAAAAGCCGAGATCGCCGCTTTCGTCGGCGCCGACTCACTCGAGTATTTGCCGATCGAAGAATTACGGCAAGCGCTCAATGACCCCGAAGGCAAGCGCCATTGTCTGACTTGTTTCAACGGCAAGCATCCGACCAAGCCCTAGCCGTTCGTTCTTCGCCTCGCCCCGCGCCACTCTGGTGCGGGGCCTTTTCATTTCCGCCGGTTTATGCTAAGTTGGGGCGTTCGCAAAAGAAGAAGGGAAACGAACATGCACATTAATACAAAGTACGGTTTGGTCGATTTGGCGGTCCGTCCGCTATTGGGGATGCGGATCATGATCGTGACGCGCGGCGCGCTCATCAAGAACGCGTCCGGTCAGACGCACCTGATCAAAGAAGGATCGGTTCTCATGCTGCGCGGCAAAATGTATTCGATCTACGAAACGATCGAAGACGCGCTTTCGGCACTGATGCAAGCGGTCGAAACCTATGGCGACGATCAGCGCGGCGAACGAGCCGCCGTCATGGCTTGGCGAAAAGAACTGAAACGGCTCATAGCCGACCTGCTCGACTTCGACCGGCTCTATGCGAAAGGCGCCGCCGAAAGCGTGCTCATGGGGTTTGGGGACAAACTCGCGGGAACAAGCGCCGCGCCAAAGAAGGCGGCCAAGAAATTCATTACGGCCGCCGCCTCATTGACCGACTCGCTCGGCCGCCGCAATCCTTGGCGGCAGATGATGATGCTCTCCCAAGCCGATCGCAAGCTTGAGAAGAGGATCATAGAGGCCATGCGGATCAAAGGCCGAATGGTCGAACGGCTGGTCGCGTTAAGCAAGCACTACCGCAACAGCGTCATGGTCGTTCGGACGGTCAAGGAGACGCTCGGCGCCATCCTCGGGCTCGATCAATGGCAACGGATCGATCTTGCGTTTGGACAAGGATCGGGAATGTTGAAGGCGGAAGAAAGGTTGCAGGCGATCGCGACCTGCAAGCTCTTGATCGATCTGGTCAATTCGCTGGATGTTGCGCCGTTCATCGTTTACCGCTACTTGACGCTCGGCGATCTGAATTCCGCCCTTGGCGCGCTTGTCGCCGATCGGCTGACGACGGCCAAGACCTTCCTCCTTCGCGCTTTTTCCGGCAGCCGCCTTGAGCTCGCCCACGTTCGCCTTGAACGGATCCGTTCCGAAATAGGTTTGATCGCGAAGCGAGGGGAAAAAGTCGATGTTGAAAAGTTCGTCGCCCGCCTGCTCAAATTCCTTGACAATTTGAGCGAGGTGAACGACCAAGGTTTGACCGCCGCCTGCGTGGAATTGGTCAGAGCGTCGGTCGAAGCCGCCATCCCCGAGCTTCAAGCCGGCGTTCTCACGTCCGTCGATGGCTACCTCGACCGCGCCATCCGCTTGCTATAGAATCTCGTTTGCCCCGTGTCGCTCCCTATGCGGCACGGGATTTTTTTATCGCCCGGAATTCGACATTAGACATTCGTCATTCGACATTAGGCGGTGAATTAATGCCAATAGTTGTTAATCACTCCCAAAAACGGTAATCTACTTAAACATGCCCAAAGATTTCGTCTTATCCTCAAGCGGCACAACGCCGCATCTCGACCTGGCCGCCGATCTTAACGCCGAACAGCAGGCGGTTGTTCGGAGCGCCGACGGCTACTCGCTGGTGCTGGCCGGCGCCGGGTCGGGAAAAACGCGCACGATCATTTACAGGGTCGCGCATTTGTTGCGAAGCGGCGTGCCGGCCGAGCAAATTTTGCTCTTAACTTTCACCAACAAGGCGGCGCGCGAAATGCTAAGCCGGCTCGAACACCTCCTCGGCGCCATGCCGCACATCCTTGGCGGCACCTTTCACCATGTTTGCAATTTGCTTTTGCGCCGTTTTGCGGGCGCGGCCGGCTTTGGCAATAATTTTTCCATTCTCGACCAAGAGGATTCGCGCGACCTCATTAACGCTTGCATCAAAGACGCGGGCATTGATACGAAACAAAAACGTTTTCCTTCGGCCTCGATCCTGCAATCGTTCTGGAGCTACTCGCGGAACGCCAAACTCCCGTTCTCCGAGGTGGTCGAGCTGAAACAGCCCCGCCTGCTTAATTCCGTCCCGGCGATGGAAGCGGTGCTTGATATTTATGAAACGCGCAAAAAACAAGCGAACGCCATGGATTTCGATGATCTGCTCGTTAAAACAACGGAACTTTTAAGGAACAACGTTTCGGTGCGCGAGCAAGTGGCGGGGAAATATCGTTTTGTTTTGGTCGATGAATACCAAGACACCAATCGCGTGCAGGCGGAATTCCTCGCGCTTGTTTCTTCGGTACATAAAAATTTGTTGGTTGTTGGCGACGATGCACAATCCATTTATTCTTTCCGCGCGGCGGATGTGCGCAACATTCTCGGCTTTCCCAACACCTTCGACGGTGCGAACATTTTTAAACTTGAAATAAATTACCGATCCACCGAGCCTATCTTGGAACTTGCCAACGAATCGATCCGCTGGAACGAAAATCAATTCCCTAAAAGATTGAGGTCGGCCTACTCCCTACTCCCTACTCCCTACTCCCTACCCAACATGGTCGCGGCAGCCACGGCTGAAGAAGAGGCGCAATTCATCGCCGAGATGATCTTAAAATTGCGCGACGAGGGCATGCCGATGAGCGAAATGGCCGTGCTCTTCCGCGCCACCTTTCATTCGCAAGCGCTGGAATTCGAGCTCACGAAACGCGATATTCCGTATGATTACCGCGGCGGCATCAGGTTCTTCGAACGGGCGCATATCAAAGACGTTTTGTCGTTTTTGCGCATAAGCGCGAACCCGGCCGATGAGGTCGCCTGGCTGCGCGTGCTTCGTTTGCAAACCGGGATCGGCACGGAAACGGCGAGTAAGATTTTCGCCGTTTGCCGCGGCGCGAAAACGCTCGCTGAGGCGATCGCCGCCGGAAGCGCGGCGCTCGCTGACCGCGCCAGAGGAGGGTGGAAGGATTTTGTTTCATGCGTGAACGACATGAACAAAGCCGGCGACGCGCCATCCGAATGCATTCGCGCCATCGTTAAGTCCAGCTACGGCGATTATTTGGACAATGAATTCCCGAACGCCAATGAGCGCCGCGAAGACCTGGAACAGCTTGCCGTTTTTGCAGAAAAATATGACTCGATCTCCGACTTCTTGGCCGAGAGCGCTTTGGTCGAAGGTTTTTCCGCTGAACGAGTTGAAGCGGGGGAGGAGGATGACGAAAAAATTGTTTTGTCCACGATCCATCAGGCCAAAGGTTTAGAATGGGACGCGGTCTTTGTCATGCATCTGTATGATGGCGCTTTTCCGAACGCCAAAGCCATGGAAGAGGATGGGGGAATTGAAGAAGAACGACGCCTGTTTTATGTCGCCTGCACCCGCGCGCGAAAGAACTTGTTCCTGACCTATCCGCTTGTGGGCGGCGGCGACATGGGCTACTTACACGAACGTTCGCAATTCATCCGCGAACTGCCCGATACCGTTTATGAAGAAATAATTCTCCGCCGCGCTCGCGTAGCGAGTCCCGAGCAAGGCCGAGGGACCACGGTCTTTAAAGACGACGATTTTTTCGAGGACGACGCGATCGAAATTGAAGCGCCATCATCACAATCCGTCATTACGAGGAGTTCCTCGACACGGCTCGGGACGACAAAACAATCTCGAGTGAAAAGTGACAATTCCGACTGGAAAAAGAAGTCGTTCTTGGGCGATTATTGAAATGCATTATGATTGACAATACGACTTGTTTGTTAAACCACTATTACAGTTTTAAAAAGATCGCGTCGTTAAAAAAATAATAGGATGGGAGGGATCGATGAAACGCTTTGCACTTTTGTTCCTCATTTCGATCTCGGCGTGCGCCACCACTGCGAACCATCCGGAGAACGGCGGACCGTTCAAGATCGACGCGGGATTCATGGTTAATCAGGCTGGCAACGAGGTCGTTGCGACCGGTTGCTTCACAACGATCGAGGCGCTGGGACGCGAAACGCAAAAGATATTCACACAGTTCATGCAAAGGTGCCTCGCCCGGGTTTACATGCAGGACGGGAAATTGGCGGTCGAAGAGAAAATATCCGCGAGCGGTGCGAAATTTTACTGCACCAAGGTCGTCTATTCGACAGACGACTGTCGCTGATCAAAGCGCGCCGACAGCACTCGTCTTTAACGGGTGCTTCTTTAAATCCAAGTATTTTATACTGATTTTCAGAACATAAAGCTTGCATTTTCCGCGAAAAAGGGGTATAATGCCGAACTAACCATTTCATATGGACCAATTCGATCTTAGCGAAAATATCATTGCCCGCTTGGGTTTGCAGAAGTTGCCATACGAAAAGCGGGTCAAAATGCTGGAAGAGATCACCGATATTGTCATCAAAAGAGTGACCTTGCGGCTGATGGAAAATCTGCCCGAAGCCGAGGTGGCGACCGCTAACGCCCTTGCCGCCAAACCCGAAGAATTGATCGCCTTTTTGTCCGGCAAGGTTGACGACATGGGCGCGCTCTTTGATGAAGAGATAGCTGCGGTTAAGCAAGAACTGTTCGCGTCCGTTCCCGTTCCGGAAATAAAATAAACCTTTCTTATGACCGAGGCGGAAAAGAAGCAGCGGTTAGATAAGCGCATTGCGGAGCTGGAAACGATCCATGCCGATTATCTTGAACGCTTTTCCATGCTTAAGAAAAAACAAATGGCCCTTCTTAAGGAGGTGAACGCTCGCGTTGAAGCGCTTAAGATCGGCAAACTGATGAAAGACATCAAGAATACTTCGAAATAAATTTTTTATGCCAAGAACCGCCGAACAACCCGCCTCGCAACATGAAATTGAACCGGTCGCCCCGGCGCCTGAGGTCAGCAGGGCCGACATGATAAGATTCGAATTTTTAATGCGCGCGTTTTCGGAACAAACACAAACCGAGGCTGACGAGATCGAAGTTACGGCCGATATGATCGAATCCGCGGCCGACGAAGAAGGCTTGAGTGATGACGAGAGAACCGCCAATGCGGATACTGTTAGAGATGCTTTTACATTCAAAGAAGAAGAAGCGGCTATCATCGCCGCGCTTGCCCAAGGCATTTCGCCCGAACCGGGAGAGCGCGTTCCGCCGCAAGCCGTACCGGTCGTTGAAAATGCTCCGGAGTCGCTGCCCAAAGCCGATCTTGCCGACCCCTCGCGGCAGGAAATGCTTAAGGCTGTTCGCGAAGTGGCTCGCCTTGAGGCGATGATCGTCAAAGGAAGGGGAACGCCCGAGGACAGGGCCATGCTGGAACAGGCGCGCGAAGTTTTTGAAGAAAAACGGTTGGAATATGTCGGCGAAAATTTTTCGCGTTTCGCCGACGCTCAGCGGCAGCAAATCGAAGCGCGCCGCGAACGCATGGAAAAGAAAAAGGGTTTTATGGCCGACGCGTATCGAGTCTATGAAAAAATGGGCGAACTTAATTTGGAAGCGCTGGGCTGGAAGCCGAAAGACGGCGTAAAAAAGTTTATTGCGAAAAACGTTTCCTTGAAGACGGCGGTTCCGCTCGCCTTGCTCGCCGGCGGCTTTGCCTTGGGCGCCGGTTCGGCGGCGGGCATGGGCGCGCTTTTTGCCAAGCGCCTTTTGGCCGGTCCGATGGCGGGCATGGGCGCTTACGGTTCTTTGATGAATCGAACGGAAAGGAAATTGTCCAAGCCGCTTGAACCGGAAAAAGTCAAAGAATTGGATCTTAAAGAAATTTTGAACCGCATGGACGCGATGGCCGGGAATATGTTGATGAGCGGCAAGAGTCCTTCGGAAAACGAGGCATACAAACAGCTTGAAGCGCAGCTTATCGAGATCACGGAAAAAGGGCGGGCGAATTTGCAGAAAAGCGGCGAATGGGGCGGGCGAGCGCAAATGAAAGAGATCATGGAGAACGCCGATGTGCGGCTTGCCAAGGCGCATAAAAAAGCCAAGACCGGCAAGAATGTTAAAAAGGGTATTGGCGCGGCGCTTGGAATATTCACCGGTTCCGGCGCGCTGGCGCACGTCTTTGGCGGCGTAACGCATTGGTTTGGCGAAACATTCGGCGCGGTCAAAGGCGGCGCTAAGATTGCGGCCCAAAACGCGCTTGAATCGCATGCTCCCAACGCCTCCCAGGCTGATCTTCATCATGCGCCGACCGCCGAACACCAACCGACGAAGCCTTCGGCCGCGCGCAGCGGCGGGACCACCCGAGGCGTTCGTACACCCCGCGCTCCGCGCGTGTCGTCAGTTGCACACTCTACGCAAGCGCCCGCAGCAGCGCCAAAGCCGAGCGGTTTTGTTGAATCGACCCAACGCGGCACGAAGATCGCCGGTTTTCAAGCGGAAACGCACGCTCCCGCTCCGGCTGAAGCGCACACGCCCGGCGCCGAAGCGCGCATGACGCCCAGACCGGCGCCGCATTTGGAGCAGAAGGTTCCTGTTTCCGATTCGGGCCTTCATCAAAGCGGCATCATCGATGGAAAACATGTTGAGTATGATGTTAACGGAGAGGGTAAGATAAGATTAATAAAAATCGACGGTGTTGATGTCGAGCATCATGTCCCGTCGGCGGAAGCGCCGAAAGCGGTCGCGCCCGAAACGCATCACGCCCCGCCGGCCGAAGCGCAAAAACCGCCCGCTGTCGAAGCGCATGTTTCCGAAGCGCTTAACGAGTATAACTTTGACGGCGGAAAGTTAAAATTGGTACGCGATGCGGCCGGAAAGATCAAAGACGTTATTGTTGTAAGCAATGCTCCCGCCGATATTAATCTCGAGCTCTTCGGCGAGTGGCAAACGGTCGCCATGGAGCACAATCCGAATTTGCCGGCCTCGATTCTTCGTTCCGGACTTATTAGAGAGGTCACCCAGCTCCATGCCTACAGAGAGGCGGCCGGTTCGATGGTGAATAAGGGCGGGGCCGTCGCTGACTGGGAAGTATTGGATAAGATATATGGGAAGATGGCAAATCTCGCTGCGTCCATAGAGAAAAATTACGGAAAAGTGTTAAGGCATGGCCTGTCGCCCACGCAGTAAACGCTAAAATAAAATGCAAATGATATAAAACGGCTCAGCTTAACAGCGAGCCGTTTTTGATTGTAAGAACCATACCCGCAAACCGTCAGCATATTATGCCTAAATCTTAATTTCGTCGCCCATGGTTTGAACCAAATATTGATCTCAGCTCGTAATGGTAATAGTGCTAACTAATCTATCCGATGAAGCATGAAACACATGACATGAAGCATTTTTCCCCTTGACCCCCTTGGGGCGAAATGTTTCATGGTCCATGCTTCACTAAAAACCATATGATCAAGTTTAAAACAGCCCATTTCATCGCAGGAGCAATAATCATCTCGGCCGTTGCTTTGCCGGTCGTGGTCATGGCTCATACCGGCGGACAGGGAATACTGTTGGGATTTGGAAATAAAATTCATAAAATAATGCCCGCGAACAATATGGTGGTCGGAACCGTTACCACCATAAGCGGAACAACGCTCACGGTGACCGACGCCAAGAATGTCGTCTACACGATCGATGCGAGCGCCGCCAAGATCGATTCGGGCATGAACGGTTCCGGGTTGACGCTTGCCGATGTTTTGCAGGGCGATAAGGTCGTTATCATCGGTCCCGTGACCGGCACGACGGAAAAAGCCAGCGCGATCAACGATCGCTCAATGCTCGGCCGCAACATTTTTAGCGGCTCCGTTACGGCCGTGAACAGCTCCGTGCTCACGATCAATGCTATGGCGGGCAAGATCAAGACAACATACACGATTGATGCCGCGAGCGCCGTTCTTACCAAAGGCATGGGCAAAGGAACGCCCGCGACCATCGCCATTGCCGATATTAAGATCGGCGACAGGATCTTCGCGATCGGCACCTTGAACGGAACGAACGTTTCCGCCACCTCGGTTCGCGATCTTGGGCAGTTCAATAAAAGAATTAATTCCAATAAAACGGCAATAAAAGGCAATATGTTCATGGGTACGGTCACCGCCGTTATCGGTTCGACGATCACCGCGACCGGCTGGAATAAAACGGCCTATACGGTGAATGCCGGCGCCGCCAAGCTTACTAAGGGCCTCGGCAAGGACGCCGCGACCATCGCTCTATCCGATATAAAGGTCGGCGACAGGATCTCGGCCGTTGGTGCCGTGAGCGGAACCACCGTGGCTGCCACGTCGGTTCGCGACCTGGGACAAGCCAAACCAGGCGTTCATGCGCACCGCGGCTCGGGACAAAAGTAGCTCAATGAGCTTCTAGTCGAGTGCTTCCAACCCGCCCATCTCGATACCGAGGTGGGTGGGTCGTTTTTATGGTTTTCCAGAGCCGGTCGCACTAATTCATTTTTTGGACTGCGGAACTTCCGCCCACCTCTCGCTTCGGCGCGATTGGGCGGACCCGCTCGCGGCCGAACTGAGACGAGCGGGCGCTCATTCGACAGTCCTCGTCTCAAAAAATGAATTAGTGCGACCGGCTCGAAGCGCAGGTCAGATGACGATTTATGAAAAAAATGCCATAATATATCCATGGATAAAGTATTTTCCGTTTCCGAATTCGTGAACGAGGTGAACGCGCTTTTGGCCTTCCCCGTGGCCATTGAGGGCGAGGTTTCTGGTTTTAGCGTTAACCAGGGCAAGTGGGTGTTTTTCGATCTTAAGGACGAAAAAGAAGAAGCTTTGGCGCCGTGTTTCATGGTCGCTTGGAATCTCAAAACGCCTATTGAGGACGGCATGCGCGTGCGCGTTTACGGCTCGCCGCGCATTCATCCCAAGAGCGGCAAATTTTCGGTCACCGTCGAACGCGTCGAGCCGGTGGGCGAGGGGGCGCTCAAACGCGCCTATGAACTAATGCGCAAAAAACTCGAGTCCGAAGGATTGTTCGCCGACGAACGCAAACGCGCGTTGCCGCGCTTTCCCGAACATATCGGCCTTGTTGCCTCGCGCGAGTCGGCGGCCTGCGGCGATTTTATCCGCATCTTGAACAACCGTTGGTCCGGCGCCACGGTGCATCTGTATCACGTCCAGGTGCAGGGCGAAGCGGCGCGGCCGCAAATTACCGAAGCGATAAATTATTTTTCTTCTCCCGAAGCGCCGCAGGTTGAAGTGCTTGTTATTGTCCGCGGCGGCGGATCGCTTGAGGACCTGCAAGCTTTCAACTCCGAGGATGTCGCGCGCGCCATTTTTGCGAGCCGCGTGCCGACGGTCGTCGGTGTTGGCCATGAGCGCGACGAGAGCATCGCCGATTATGTGGCCGATGTCCGCGCCTCGACGCCGTCGAACGCCGCCGAGCGCGTGGTGCCTGAAAAACGGGAAATACGCATTCAGCTCGGGTCAATGGCCGATCGCATCAGTTCGCTTTACCAAGCGATCCTTGTCGACCACCAGCATCGGATCGACGTTTCGGTGAACGCGATCTTTCGAGTATTTACCGGACAGGCCGACCGCTATCTTAATTTGATGTCCGTTTTGAAAGTCCATCTTGGACGGTTTGGCGACCGGCTGGTACACTATAAGGGCGCGGTCGATCTGCTGGCTCGGACCGTTGCCAATCTGAATCCCGAGCGTCTTCTTTCGCGCGGCTATGCGATCGTGCGCAGCGGCGGTAAGATCGTAAAGAATGCCTCTTCGGTTGGGCGAGGAAACGAGATTGAGGTGCGTTTGAGTAAGGGGCGGCTTGGTGCAAGAGTTGAATCAATCGTAATGAACGATGAACTATGAACGATGAACGACTCCATCCCGCCGCGGCGGGAAAGAATTGTTCATAGTTTATTGTTCATAGTTCATAATTCCATGTCTTCCAAAAAAACCGACAAAGCAAATTTTGGGACCTCGTTCGCCGAGCTTGAGAAGATCGTTGCCAAGTTCGAGAATGAAGAGGTCGATCTTGAAGAGGGGCTGAAGGATTTTGAGCACGCACTTGTTCTGGCGCGCTCGCTCAAGGAGCGACTGTCGGATGTCGAGAACAAGGTTGTTGAAATAAAAAAGAAATTTAAAGATGTTGTCGATGATGAAGGATCAGATCAGTCATCTTTGGGCGTCTAATCTAAAAGCTAACAGCTAAAACCTAATATTTATGAAGCTCTTTCGCACCGTTGTCGCCGTTCTGGTCGCCTATTTGATCGTGTATATATTCACGCCCGTTGCCCCGGTTGCGCTTGCCGAAACGATCGTTGTCCCGGCCGTCATTATTTTCGCCGTTGTTTTCGGCATTTTAACGTACGTCGCCGTCGATCGCCGCGAACATCTTAAGGAAGCGGTCGCCACTGAACTCAATAAAATGCGCCGCATTTACCACCTTGGCAAGAACCTCGGCGCATCAGTGCATTTGCGCAGTTGGTTCACCGACCTGCACGGTTTTGTCTATGATTATCTCGGCGGTTTTGAAAAATACGACATGGCTGAATACGACAAAGGCAACGCGCTCTTCCGCCGCATCGCTTATCATGTTTACACCGTTCCCGATCTGCGCGAGGTCAAAGAGCAGGTGCTCTACACCGAACTCCTGGCCGCGACCGCGCTCGTTTCCGACGCACGGCAAAAGATCGTTACGCTGCACAAAAGCGGCTTTGCCCAAAGCCACTGGTTCGAACTGCTGGTTCTGTTCATGATTTTTGCCGCGACGGTAGTCGCCGCGACCGCGGACATGGCGCTTTCGCGGTTCGTGAGCGCGAACATTCTCGCCGCCGGCGCCATTTTTGTCTTGTTTTTCGTCGAGCACGACGCGTTCACTTCCGATGAGGACCGCGATCTGGCCAAGGAATACGTAAAAAACATCGCCCGGCTGGAATTGCGAAGGGGATAGTCGTTGAATGTCTAATGACGAATGTCTAATGTTTAATCCGTTCTGTAAAAACCTCCGTACCAACGGAGGTTTTTTGTATGCAAGAAATTAAAAAGCGGATCCGGACCGAGGTCGGGATCCGCACGAGACGGAGTTGGTGGATTGCTTTATCCGATCAGCCACGGGAGCACCAGGATGGTGCAAAGAACAATATTAACGCTTGAGTACAGCCGATCTTCCAGCGTCCATGTTTTTGCCGAGCTGAAGGCAAGAATGTTGGCGATGAGAAAACATGAGTTTGGGATGATCGGGCTTGCCCCGGGCGACTTCCAAGTCAAGGCGATGAATGGGATGAAGGCGATCGCCGAAGCCGCGATCGACATGATAAGCGCCAATTTCGGTCCGCTGGTAAGCCAGAGGACAATGCAGGCGACCACCAAGGCGGCGATCAAGGTGTCGAAGTTGGACCATCCGTAACGGCCCTTCACGAGCAGGGTGAGGGTGGTGATCGTCGCGCCTGCTCCGAAGATCATCGGAACCGCCGGGTTGGCTTTTTGTTTCAGCATGGTGAAACTTGTGATCCAAGCCAGGGCCGACAGAAGCGCAAAAGTGGAAAGCGACAAGCCTTCGCCGGTGCTCCGTATGAGCGCTATGATGAGCACGAGATACCCGAGTCCGCCAATGACCACACTTAGATTGGCAATGTGTTTTTTCACGATTCACCTCGTTTTTTGGTTGTTGGGAATGTCCGATTTTACCGTTAAATATACCATAAAATAGCGAAATTGTCAATAGTTTTATGGAAAATTAGGCGATGTTTGACGGAAATTGCGATCTTTGGTAGTGTGTGGTCACAAGGATTTAAGTCCTTGCCACAGACCGTAGGAAGGCGAAAGCCGTTAATTCCGCAAGGATCCTACGCTAGGGTTCCTAGGGCGTGTAAGCGTTCGAGGAATAAAGGTCGATTCGCCGCAAGGTGAATTTTGTCTGTGGTTTCTCTAGAAGAGAACCACAATTTTTTTTATGGCAAAATCGCGACAACAGAAAGAACAGACGGTTGCCGAGCTTCTCGGATACTTTGGTTCCATGAAGTCGGCCGTATTCGTCAACTACCAGGGCCTCAAGGTCAAGGAAGCGGACGAATTGCGCCGCGCGGCTGACAAGGAAAAGGTCAGCTACACCGTCGCCAAAAAGACCCTCCTCACCAAAGCGCTCAAGGCCTCCGGCGTTGAGTTTGATGCCGTCACCCTTCAGGGTATGATCGGCGTTGCGACGGCCGAGGATGAGGTTGCGGCCGCCAAACTCCTCGCGGAGTTCGGCAAAACGCATCCGTCCATGCAACTCTTGGGCGGCGTTGTGAACGGTGCAGTGATCGATGCTTCCGCCGTTAAGGCGCTGGCCTCGCTCCCGACCCGCGAACAGCTCTTGGGTCAACTCGTCGGCGTCATCAACGGACCCGTTTCGGGTTTCGTCAACGTGCTCGCCGGCAATTTGCGCGGCTTGGTCAACGTTCTTAACGCGGTTAAGGACGCCAAGGCTGCGGTTTAATCAATAATAATCACTTACTGCAAATATGTCAGACGAAAAGAAAGAAGTGATCGTCCCGGCCAAGTTCGCTTCGATCGTCAAGTCGATCGAAGAGCTTTCCGTGCTCGATCTCTCGGAACTCGTTAAGGTCCTCGAAGAGAAGTTCGGCGTTTCCGCCGCCGCTCCGGCCATGATGATGGCCGCCGCTCCGGCCGCCGGCGCCGCCGCTGCCGCCGCCGAGGAAAAGTCGGAATACACCGTCGAGCTCACCGATGCGGGCGCCAACAAGATCAACGTGATCAAGGTGATCCGCGAAGTGACCCAGATGGGTCTTAAGGAAGCCAAGGATATCGTTGACGCCGCCCCCAAGGTCGTTAAGGAAGCGGTCGCCAAAGCCGACGCGGATGCTTGGAAGAAAAAGTTCGAAGCCGCCGGCGCCAAGATCACCCTCAAGTAAATTTATCAGTAATAAAAAAATTCCCGATTTACATTGGGAATTTTTTTATTAATTTTTGCGAATTATATAAGGGATACTGATTGTCCCTCAAGGCGACGCGATGCCAACCGGCGAATGGGGGCGCCTGCGGGCGGCCGACGCGATGCCAATATACGAATGCATGCTAATCTACTAATTCGCATCCAAGTCGCGTCGCGACTTGTCCGTCATTCGTAGATTCGCATGCATTAGCAGATTAGCATCGCGTCGGCCGCTCCGCGCAGCGGAGCCGCCCCCATTCGTTGCTTTATTTGGTCATTGTGAATTCCGACACCACTCCTTTGTCGGTGGCAAAGATGATCGTCTTGGAGTTTTCGTCGGCGGCAAAAGAGGTTATTTTGCCCTCGTTCCCCGGCGTCGAATATTGCGCCAAGAGTTTGCCGGTCTTGTCCCAGACGGCGATCGAGTTGTCGGCGCCGAGAAGATAAATATTGCTCACCCCGAGGAACAGGGTCTGCGGATCAACGTTTGCGGTCGCGCCCGGGGCGGCGAACGGCGACATTTTTCCTTTTGCAAATTGACGGACGGCGTCGTGAGGGATCGCAGCGTAAACCGACCCGTTGATGCCGATTGCGGCGGCGCCGACGGTCAATGGATCGTTGAGCCAAGTCGAACCGCGGCCAAAGCCGGTTAAGGTCGGTGGCAGTTTCCATATTTGCGTTCCGTCGGATGTTAACACGTAAAGCCGCCCGCCCCACATTGCGCCGCCGCGCGGATCAACGGGTCCGGAATAATCAAGCACCCGCGGCAATGATTTTGGCGCGGCGCCGATCGTGACCAAAGTGCTGTTCTTGAGCCATAGGTAGACGGATCCGTCGGTATCGCTTGCGACCGCGGCCCAGATCGGGGTATCGGGAAGAGTTGCGATGGTCGTTGGCGAACCGTTTCCGCTTAGCAAGATCAGATCCGGTCCGGCATTCGTCAGCCAGCCGTTTTTGGTTGTTAGCACAAAGTTTGCCGGCGCTTTGAGAGTTTCCAAGGTCTTGGGCGCGGCATCATAAAGATGCTGTAATTTGCGGTCGGCGGTCGTTAACTGCGTTAGCAATTCGGCAAGCGTCGCCGTTTGATCCTTGTTCGTTCCGGAGAGGGCCTTTTCCGTGCTTTGCGCTCCGGCGAGGATCGCGCGCCCGCGCGTCTCGTCGTAAATGGAAGTGCTTTCGGCAAGGCCGATCTGACGCTTTATATTTTGAACGGCGGCGTTGAATTTATCCTCGGCGGCGCGCCGGGCGTTATTGTTTGAAATGATCTTCAAACTCACAAAGAAGACGGCGATAAGCGCGAGCAGGATGATGGCGGCGCGCTTGGCCGCGATCGGCAGGTTGTTGAACCGTTCGAGCGGGGGTACCCCCGGTTCTTTTTTAGCCGGCGGTTCGGTCATTTTAGGCTTGGCGGGGAATTTATCGCGCGGCGGTTTGTTTTTTGTCTTGAACCGGTCGATCCAAGCGCCGATCTCCGGAAGACCCGAAGGGGAAAGGGTGCGCGCAACTTCTTCCTCGCGCGAGCGCATATTCGTCACAGAAACATTGTCTTTGGCGCGGAACATGGCGCGGACCGGGGCAAGACGCATGATCGCTCCGGCCACCGATCCGCTTTCCGGCGACGAAAGGATGATCGAACGGATGCGCGCCGCGACGGCGGGAGCTTCCGAACGGTCGGTGGCTTCGACAATGTCGGCGATCGGGCAAATATTGAAAAGCGCGCCGGTGGCGACGAGCAAGATGTCGTTTTCGGAAATGGTCCCGATCACCAGGTCGTTCAAGAGCCGGTCGTCGGCGTCATCGTCAAAGCCGCTGAAGATATCGACGGTCTTGGTCGGGCGGTTCGCTTCGCGGCGAAGCAAATAAGCTTCGGCTTGCCCGTGGCGGGTGAGATATATGTTATTGCCGACGACCGCAGCTAAAGCAATGGTTAAAAGCGACGGGTCAACTTTGATCCGCTCCCTCTCGATGGCCGCGGCAATGGCTTCGCGCACTTTGGTCACGGTCTGCTCGAAGAACTGCTCCGCCGTTTGTCCGGCTCGCAACGATCCGCGGGCGTAAGCGTTTTCGACCGCGGCCTCGACCTCCGAAACAAGCGCTTCAAGCTGGGGCGTGCGCGGCATGTTTACGCAAATAAAACCGAAAGGCCGGCCGACCGAAGCTTCTTGGTGGCCGGGAATGGCCGGGTTCAGCACCCGTTCGATAATGTTGCCGCCGCGGCGGATCAATATTTCATCAATGCGCACTGCGTTCATAGGTTGATATTATCATTTTTTTAGTATACCGTAGGTAGTGCCAATCGGCAAAGCATAGCATGCTCGAACATCTCTTTGGCTCAAAAACCCGCGTTCGGCTTTTGCGTCTCTTCCTGCACCACCCCGAAGAAGCTTTTTTTGTGCGCGAACTTGCCAGAAAAACGCATTTTCAAATGAATGCCGTGCGCCGCGAGCTCGAGAACTTGGTCAAATTCGGCGCGCTTATGGAAAGCAAGCAGGCGGCCGCCGACCGGCAAGCCGGACCCTCGAGCCAGCGCCGCTACTACAAGCTGAACACCGATTTTGTTCTCTATCCGGAATTGCGCGCCCTGCTCTTGAAGTCGCAGGTTCTTCTTGAACAGAATTTCGTGAAGCGCGTGCAGGACATGGGTGCGGTGAAATATTTGGCGCTCACCGGGCGCTTTGTCGACATGCCTTTGCTTTCGACCGATCTCTTGGTGATCGGCAAGGTGAACCGCGAACGGCTGGAGCGGCTTATCCATGACTTTGAGCGCGAGCTCGGCGCCTCGGTGCGTTTCACCGTTCTAACGGGTTCGGAATTCCAATACCGAAAACAAGTCGGCGACAAGTTCATCTATTCCATTTTGGAAAGCAAGAAGGTCGTGATAGTTGATGATTTAATGAACAATGGACAATGAACAACGGACAACTCCGCCTCGTCTGCGGCGGAAAGAATTGTTTATATGAATATATCTCTCGATACTTCGGAATTGAAAAAAGCGCGTATCCGCGTCGACGACGGCAAAAAAATAAAGCGGTTTAAATTTGCCGTTTACGCCGACGCTGTTTTGCCGCGGATGGCGAAGATCATCAACGGTCGAAAACCGAGAACGATCGGTGTCGTCGTCGGCCCCGGCGCTTTTAGCGCCACGCGCACCGGGGTGGCGCTTGCGAACGCCCTTGCCTACGGCCTCAATATTCCCGTTGTCGCCTTGAATCAAGCGCAATTCGATTCGTCCGATCCGCTTCCGCGAGGCGCGCGGCCGCCCGCCGCCGTCCGCTACGGCATGCCGCCGAACATTACGGTTAAAAAGAAACAATGAACAATGAACTATGAACGATAAACGATTTCACTCCGCCGCGGCAGGGAAAATTTGTTCATTGTTTATTGTTCATCGTTCATAAACCGTATGAAACTTACCGATCGTCAAAAGATCAGGATCCTCGACGTCATTCCCGGCGCGCTGGTTTGGACGACTCTTATCGCAGCGGTCGTTCTGTCCTTCATCCGCCCGCTTTGGGTCATTTATTTCATCGTTGTTTTTGACGTGTATTGGCTTTTCAGGATCAGCTATTTTGCCATTTTTCTAATTACGTCTTGGCGTTTGTATCGGCGAAATTTGAAGATAGATTGGGAAGAAAAAATGAACGAGTGTCCCGGCGCTCGCGGTCTGTATCATCTTATTTTTTTGCCGACGGTCAAAGAAGAATACGAGGTGTTAAAAACCACGATGGATGCGCTTGCCGTATCAAAATTTCCCAATGACAGAATAATCGTGGTATTGGCCGGCGAGGTCAGGGTTAAGGAATTGTTTTTGCCCAAAGCCGAACGGCTGGTTAAAGAATACGGCGGCATATTCAAAAAAATATTTGTCACGCTGCACGAGCTGAAGCCGGACGAGCTCATGGGTAAAAGCGCCAATCTCGCCTCGGCGGCGCGCGAAGTGCGTCCGCAAATTGAGGCGATGGGCATTGCGACGGAGCAGATCATCGTTTCGTCATTCGACTGCGATACCATCGTCCATCCGCAATATTTTGCGCATTTGACCTATACCTACTGCCAGACGCCGGATCCGCTCCACAGTTCATATCAGCCGATGGTCGTTTATAACAATAATATTTGGGACGCGCCCGCGGCGCTTCGGGTCGCCGCCTTCGGCACGACCTTTTGGCTCATGACCGAACTCTCCAGGCCCGAATTCATGGGCACGTTTTCCTCGCACGCCATGCCGTGGAAAATGCTCATCGATGTCGGATATTGGCAAAAGGACATCACCTCCGAAGATTCGCGGATATTCCTTCAAGGATTCGTGCACTATAACGGCGGTTACCGGGTCACCCCGCTTTATCTTCCCGTATCCATGGACACGGTCGGCGCCAATTCGTACCTGGGTTATTTAAAAGGCCTTTATCTGCAACAGCGGCGCTGGGCATGGGGCGTTGAAAATTTTCCCTATTTGGCCTGGGAGCTGCGCAAGTCGGCGCGGCCCGATTTCCCCAAGGGCAAGAAATGGATGATGATCGCGCGCACGCTTGAAGGAATGTATTCGTGGGCCACGGCGCCCATTCTCATGTTCCTCCTGGGCCAGTTGCCCATCTACCTGACTTCCGGACCGGTTCGCGAAATGGCGTTTGTGCAGAATACGCCGTTCACTTTGCAGTACATCATGACGCTCGCCATGGTCGGAACGATCATCGCCATGACCCTCGCCACCCTCATGCTGCCGCCGCGGCCCGAGACCAAAAAGCGCTGGAACTGGTTCATCATGATCTTACAGTGGGCGCTCACCCCCGTCACTTTCATCGTCTTCGGTTCGATCCCGGCCATTGACGCGCAAACGCGCCTCATGTTGGGCGGGCGATATCGCCTGGGATTCAATGTGAGCGAAAAGGCCAAACGCGTTGCAACGAAGATAGAAGCGTTTAAATAAAATATGAACCATGAACCCTCGATCACAAAACATTCCGCGCATCCTCTGAAGATCGTCATGTGGGTCGTGGTTTTCACGATCATCGCGGCGCTCGTTACCGGCATTCCGGCCGCGGCGGCCGCGTATCGCATGGCCGGCGAAGCGCAAGCCGGCCGCGCGGCGCTCTCCGCCGCCGCCGCCGCCGTATCGCGCTCCGATCTCAAGGCCGCGTCTGCTGATCTTGTTTTCGCCCAATCGCACCTTGCCGCCGCCGACCGTTTTGGCAAAGTGTTGGCGCCCTTCGAGATCCTGCCCTATGCCGGAACTGATATCCGCTCGGCCCGTTCGCTCGTTGCCTCGTCGCTCGAGACGGCCACCGCGCTCGCGCGCATCGGCACGCTTGCCCAGAGCGTCTTGGATATTCTCTCGCGAGCGCAAGGCTTTAACCCGAGCGCGCCGACCGTTGCCTCGGGCGTTATTGCGTTTTTCAAACTTTCCCCCGATGATCGCGCCGCCGCGCTCGCGGCCCTTGCCAAGGCGCCGGGCGATCTGAATGCCTCGGTTTCCGAGATCGATAAGGCGCTCATCGGTTTCAATTCCTTGCCCGACAACTCCGATCTCGGAGCAATCGCCGCCTCGCTCGCCCCGGCGATCATCCAGCTTCAAGACGTGCGCGAAAAGCTGTCGGTGGCGGCGGAACTCGCCAAACTTTTGCCCGCGCTTTCCGGGTATCCGACGCCGAAGAATTATCTTTTGCTCCTTCAGAACAACACCGAATTGCGGCCGACCGGCGGCTTCATCGGCACGCTTGCCACCGTCACCGTCGCTTCAACCATGGCGCAAGATTTGAAAGTGTCCGACGTTTACGCGCTCGACGGCGCCGGCTCGGCAAATTTGAAGACCGTGCCGCCCGCCCCGCTTGCCAAATATTTGTCGGCGCCAAAGTGGTATTTGCGCGACGCCAATTGGTCGCCCGATTTTCCGACCGCCGCGCGCGAGGTGATCGACATCTACGGACAAGAGGGGGGTGCGGAAAAATTCGACGGCGTGCTCGCCGTGGACCCGACCTTAGCCGTCGATCTCCTGAAGATCGTGGGCAACGTTACGATCGGCGCGTCAACTTTCACTCCGGACAACGTCACCGATGAGATCGAGTACCAGGTGGAAAAAGGTTTTGACGCCAAAGGATTGCCGGTGGCCCAGCGCAAGGACATCTTGATCGCGCTCGCGACCGAGGTCTTCACCCGAGTTGCGGCCTTGCCGAACGACAAGTGGCAACTGGCCGTTAACGCGTTCGTTCGCGCCCTTGATGAAAAACACATGCTCATCGCCTCGTTCGATCCGAACGTTGCCGCTTTCGCCGCGTCGCGCAATTGGGACGGCGCCGTTCGCGCGCCGGCGAATGATTTTCTCATGGTCGTCGATGCAAACCTCGCCGCGCTTAAAACCGACAGCGTCATATCGCGCGCGGTTAACTATTCGTTCAAGCCCGGCACCGACGGCCTGACGGCGACCGTGAGCCTGACCTACACGAATCATGGCGGCTTCAGCTGGAAGACGACGCGCTATCGCACGTACACGCGCATTTATGTGCCGCCGGGAAGCGCGCTCGTATCGTCGTCCGGCGCCATGGCGAACGATAAAATACTCGACCCGAGACATACGCCGGGTCATGTCGATACCGTCGACGAGCTGAACTTGCGTTCTTTCGGCGCTTTTTTGTCGGTCGAGCCCGGCGAAACCCGCACCCTATCCTTTACCTATAAATTGCCGCCGTCGATCGTCTCGGCTGCAAACGCCGGAAATTATTCGCTTACTGTCCAAAAACAGCCCGGAACCGTCGCCGTGCCGTTGACTTTGAATCTTGATTTTGGTAAGAAAGTTACATCCGCAACGCCGCCGGAAAGCCGCGAAAATTGGGGCGACAGCAAGTATACCCTTTCAACCGACCTGACCCTCGACCGCCAGTTCAAGATCGGGTTTTAACATTAGGTTTCAGGTTTCAGTTTTCAGGTTTCAGGCCTGACACCTGTAACCTGACACCTGTAACCTTGATTTAAATGTTCATCAAAAAGATCGCCATCGATCTCGGGACGACGAGCGTTTTGGTCTATGTGCCAAAGCGCGGTGTTATCGTTAACGAGCCGTCCGTGGTCGCCATTTCGACCGTCGACAAGAAGATCATGGCCGTGGGGAAAGAAGCCAAGGAAATGCTCGGGCGCACGCCGGACACGATCGTGGCCGTGCGGCCGCTCAAGGACGGCGTCATCGCCGACTACAAAACGACCGAAGCCATGTTGCGCTACTTCATCAACAAAGCCGTCGGCGGTTTTCGTTTGTTTCGCCCCGAGGTCATGGTCGCCGTTCCCGGCGGCATCACCTCGACCGAGCGCCGCGCCGTCATTGACGCGACCATCGCCGCCGGCGCCAGAGCCGCTTACATTATCAAAGAGCCCATTGTCGCCGCGATCGGCGCCGACATTCCCATTGGTTCGGCTTCGGGCCATATGATCATCGACATCGGCGGCGGCACCGCCGAGATCGCCGTTATCTCCTTGGGCGGCATTGTCGCGTCCGACTCGGTCCGGATCGGCGGCAACAAATTCGACGCGGCCATTTCCGAACACATCCGCCGCAAGTACGGGCTGGCAATAGGGGAGCGCACCGCCGAAGAGATCAAGATCCAGATCGGTTCGGCTTTGTATATGGAAAACAAGATGACCATGGAAGTTAAGGGCCGCGACATGGTCTCGGGTTTGCCCAAGGTTATTACCGTCACTTCCGACGACGTGACCGACGCCATTTCCGACGAGCTCGAGGGGATCGTCGCGCGCATCAAAGAGGTTATGCACCACACGCCGCCCGAACTCTGCGCCGACGTCATGGAAAAAGGCATGATGCTCTCCGGCGGCTCGTCTTTGCTTAGGAACATCGACCAGCTCTTCGCCCAAGCCATCGGCATCCCCGCCTACGTCGCCGATGATTCTTTGTACTGCGTCGTGAAAGGGACGGGTATTGCCTTGGAGAATCTCGAAAGTTATAAGCGCTCAATTTTGGCAACACGATAGGTTTCAGGTTCAAGGTTTCAGGTTTCAGGCCTGACACCTGTAACCTGACACCTGTACCTAACCTATGCTCATTGGAATAGATGCTTCCAGAGCGGAGACGAAACTTAAGACAGGAGTGGAAAGATATTCATTCGAGCTCCTACGCGCGCTCCGCGCTTCTCTTCCGCCGTCCGCGGAAGTTGTTTTGTATTCGTACGAACCGCTGCCCAAAGAACTTGGCCCGTGGAGCGACAAATGGCGCAACAAAGTTTTAAACTGGCCGCCCAAGTACGGTTGGACCGCCATTCGCCTTTCATGGGAAATGTGGCGCCATGTTCCGGACGTTTTATTCGTTCCCGGTTACCGCTTGCCATTCTTCGCGCCGAAAAAATCCGTCGTCACCATTCACGACGCCTCATTTTTGGAATACCCCGAACTTTACGAACCGTCCGATCGCGCCAGGCAAAATAAAACGCTCCTCGACACTTGCAAGCGCGCCAGCACGATCATTGTTCCGTCCGAATACACCAAAACCCAGCTCGCTGCCCTTAAGCCGGCGAACATCGCCGTCATTCCTCTTGGCGTTCGGATCGACTCTTCTGTCGTTGCTGCTTCCTCTGTCATTCCCGCGAAAGCGGGAATCCAATCATCGCCTGGGCGGTCGTCGTCTTCTCGCAACTCGCAACTCGCAACTCTATACTTTGTGTTCATCGGCCGCGTCGATAAGAAAAAGAATCTCGAGGTCGCCATCGACGGCTTCGCTAAATTCCTAACCACTCACCCCGGCTATAAATTCATGATCGTCGGCCGTCCGTCATACGGCTTTGACGAGATCAAAGCGCGCGTCGAAAAAAGCGGAGCCGGGGAGAGTATCGAATTCAAAGGCCCATTGCCCGACAAGGAAATGTTCGCCTTGTTGCGGAATGCAACCGCCTTGGTCCATCCGTGCCCTGTCGAAGGCTTCGGCCTGCCGGTGATCGAGGCCATGTCGATGGCCGTCCCCGTGATCACCGCCGATCACGGCGCCGCCGCCGAAGCCGCCAGCGACGCTGCGTTAACCGTCCGCCCCACCGACCTCGAAAAATGGGCGCAGGCAATGGATCAAATCACCTTCGATATTTTCAGAAACCCATTGATCGAAAAAGGCCTCGAACGATCTAAGCGTTTCACTTGGCCCGCCGCCGCCGAGGCAACGTGGAAAGTGATAATAAACAACTAATATCGAACCTACACCCCTTGTCATTTTTTGTTTGGAGTGGTAATTATTCTTTGCCGATCGCAGTGGTCGTCGCCATGGTTTGCGGCGAACGATCAACAGTTCCTTAAAGGAGGCAGGATCATGGATGAAAATAAAAAAGAGCCGGAAAAGGCCAACGACGCGCCGTTCTGGTTCAATCCCCAAAGCGAGCAAATGCGGGTGAAGCGATTCGACAAAGATAGCCGGATCCTCGTTATCGACGAAAACGCGGCGAGCGTGCGGATCATTCTTCTGGACGCTTCTAACGGAGAACTATGGAGACTCAAGTGGAGTGTCACCCGGAATAGCGTTACGTCGGGAGGGAATCTCATTTTTACCGCCCGACAGTTGCGCGCGGCTTTCGGCGTAAGTCTCAATCTCGCTAGCGGCAGTACCCCGCGACTCACAAAAGAGCCGTACTGCGCCGAGGTCGGTCAAGAAGGTCTTTTCATCAAGCGGGGGGCATACCTCAACATTCCCGACCCCGGTCTTGGCACCAACCGCGGCGCCGATCCCAATGTCTCGATCCAACTCACCAAAGAGATCACCGATGCGGTTCGCGAGTTGACCAGGCCGTGACAGTTGGCATTCACAGAAAGGACGATGAACCATGTGCATGATCGCAACTGCCCCGCTGCAACAGGGCGAGCCGTTGACCGACGAAATGCTTGCCGCAATGGATGCGGCGGAGGCGGGTTTTTGGCGGGGTTTCTTGGAAGAAGCAAAGACGGTGTTGGCTGCCAAAAAGAGGTGCGGCTTTCAAACACCGTACATTCCCACTTCGTCGCTCTATGCCAAGTACCGCCGCGCCATCAAGGAATTCGCCGGCGGAAAGTACTGTCCCGTAAAGCAGCTTGAGGAGCTTTTCGCCTTCGGAAACGCGAAGTGATCGCACCTTTCGAAATTTTTCGAACCCGCCGGCGCGAACGGCGGGTTCTTTATTTACCCGGTTTTTCCCGGCGATCGGGCGATTGACAAAAAACGGCCAAAATGATTAAATGCGAGGCTGTCATTTATGTTGAAGACAGTAAACCCGAAATAAGGAGAGTGTAATGGCGCAACAAGCTACTGTTAGTTCCTTGGCAAGATTCCAAACCGTCGATGAGGCGAGCCGAGCGCTCGCGCTGGTGCCCGCGCGGCGGACCGATCTGGCGGTGTCGGCCTTCTACGACATGGCGCCGCTTGCGGCTCGCGAGCTCATGGCTCGACAACCGACCGCATTTGCGGCCAACATGGTTTCGCGCGACAGCGCGAGCGAGGGCAGTCACTTGCTGACGCTCATGGCGCCGGAGCAAGCGGCCAAAACCGTGATCGCCGCCGTCGTCATGAACGACGGGAAAAAGCCGCTCGAGTTCAAACCATTGGACGAAAGCGAGGCGGCGCGTCTGATACGGTCGCGACGGGTGGTGAAACGGGACGGCGCTTTTTGGTGGACCCAGCCGCTCGCAATGGTCGTGAGCGAGGACGCGGCTTTCCATTTTGTCCGGCTCATCCTGGACGCCGATGCTGAGGTTGCTTGGAAAGCCGAACTCCTCAATTTGCTCGGCGCGAGCTTCATCGCCTTGGCGAAACTTTCGACGGCGAGCGACGGCGACGTCGCGATCATCGATCGTGTCTATGCCATCGATCAACAGCTGGCCGAGATGACCGATGATGCGCTCGACCGGGAAAGCTACGAAGAATTCGTCGATGATATCCTCGACGCGTGGGATGCGATGGTCGAAGCGGGCGATTTTGTCGAGGCGCATCACCAAGACCCCGATTCGGTCCTCGTGAGCGAGAAGACGATCGGCGAACTGGTCGACAACATCAAGTAGCGACGCACGAAGTGCTATGATAGGGGAGGCGCCAACCTCCCCTTTATTCATCTTTGGACGGCGCCCCGATCAATCGATCGGGAAGCTATTCAAGGATGTTGCGGAGCTCTTTAAAAACGGAGGGTCAGATGTCAAACGAACTTGCAACGATCGAAGGCCAAGATGTTTTCCACGGCCTGGATCGTTTGATCGAGGCCATGAAAGAATTGGCCGAACGCGAACACGACCGTTTCGCCGCCGCGCAAAACAGCTTGTTCTCGCTCACGCTCTTGGCCGGCCAAATGGTCAATGCCGACCTCAATACGGCCGACGGCGCGCAAGCGGCGCAAAAAGCCGCCGCCATGCTAGTGAACCTGGGGCTGGAGTATTTGACCGACACGCTCAAGCGCTCAGGCTTCGACATCTTGTCGAAGAACGGCCTTGAGAACGTTTTTGCGGTGGGCGCCAAGCTTACCGACGAGATCAAGGAAAAATCTTTGGTCGTGCTCGGCGACGGCGTCTTGGCAGACAAGGAAGATGCGAACGCCTTTTACGGCTTGCTGCCGTTCGAACTCGAGCATCGGATCATCGGCTGGTCGAAGTTCGCGCCCTGTTTCGGAATGGACGAATATCGCTCTCGGCTCATTGAGCTGGCGCAGGCCGGTCGTCTCATCGAGCTCGCCAAGCATATTCCCGCGGCGCTCGTGACCGGACAAAAACATGTTCCTCGTCTGAAATCGTACGAATTCATCCGCTGGCGGTTCCGGCGACCCCAAAAGACGCAACCGTCTAACTGCGGCGGCATCGTCGATCCGCTCGTCTGGACGTTCATGATCAAGTGCATTCTCGGCAACTACGCGCCCGTTATGTATCGGAAAGAAAGCGATCGCAACGGTTGCGGCAACTGGGAAATCTCGCACGGCGAGATCATCGCCTTCGCCGGACTCGCGGTCGGCGATCAGACGGTCCTGGGAAGCAAGATCGAAAAGGCGATGGGGCAGATGGACGCCTTTTTCAACAGTCAAGATGCGCTTTGGCTGGCGGCCGCGTCGATGGGCATTGGGTGGCAGGAGCGCTGGGGCCAGACGCTGCAAGAAATATTCTTGCGGCTGGTCGCTGAAGTGCGCAAGTTCTATCCGCACGCGCCGACCGCTATTGCGCCCGCGGACATTGATGCGTTCTGGGCGTCGCGGGTGGTGATCGAGACCGTGACGAGCGCGACGTCGCCGCACGAACACCAAGCGCCAAGACTTCAGGCGCTACTTGATTGCGAAATGGACCAAGTGCTTGAGCCGCTATCCGGCTTCCGCGCTTGGCCCGCGTCATTGCGGCAAGATTTCGCCAGGCGCTATTCTTTCACCGACCGGCTCATCGAGCACAACAAGAGGCACGATTTCATGAATGCCGGGGCGGAGATGAACGAGATCTTGCGCAAAATGAGCCCGTCTGACGAAGCAACGACCGCCGAGAGCCGGGCGCTCGCCGTTACGGGCGATCCGCTCACCTTGGAACATGCCGAAACGGTTGTTAAACGACTCGACCTCTCGCGGTTCAACTTGTGCTTGGTCTTCGGCGTTTATACGTCGGCTCCGGCTTGGGCGCGGGCGGAACTGCTGCGACGCGTCGATGAATGCAAGCTTTCGGCCAAATCTTTGGCCGACATCGTCGGGCGCGGAAGATCGGTCGACCCCGAAGCTGATGCGTCTTGGTTCGACGCCGTCTTCCACCGCTTGCGCGACACCGAAACGCTGACGTCCGGGCGGCAAATGGTCTGGGCCAAGCTCTTTTCCCATGCGCCGGGCTTCCGGATCTTTAACATTGTGATCCGATTTTGTCCGGAAGAGCTGTTTGTCGCAATGATGCGCAAGACGGGGCGCGCCGAACTTCGGCAAGGGCTTCAGCAGCTTTCGCCGGATGAACTGGTTAGGCTCGCGCGCGCCGTTGAACCGCGACTTGCCGCCGTGTATGGAAAAAATGGCGACGCCGATTGGCTTATCGAAGCCTTGCTGGCGGAAACCGGCCATCGCTAACGATATCTCTCGCGTCCCGATCTCACGATCGGGACGCTTTCTTATTATACGGCGGCGGCCCGATGTTTTTCCTTTGCCTGAATGGCGGAAAACGGCTATACTCGTTCTATGGCATATTTGGAAAGCGAGGAAATGATCGGACATTCGCTTCAGCGCGGTTTTTTGGCGCGCTCGCTTAAAAATACGCGGCATCACGCTTTTCTTTTGGTCGGGCCGGAGCATCTTGGCAAAGACACGGTGGCTCGCGCGCTCATTGCCGACGAGCTACGTCGGCCGGTCGCAAGCTGGCAAGACCTTGCCGCACATCCTGATGTGCGCGTAATTTCCCGCGAAGAAGGGGAGAAGAACATCGGCATTGGGGCGATCCGCGGATTTATCGATCATTTTTCCAGCTCGTCGTTCTGGGGCGGGCGGAAGATCGGCGTCATCTTGGGCGCGCAAGACCTGTCGCTCGAAGCGGCCAATGCTTTGCTCAAAACCTTGGAAGAGCCGGCGGGCAAAGCGCTCCTCGTCTTGGTCGCCCATTCGTTCGATCGTTTGCCGGAAACGGTGAAAAGCCGCTGCCAGGTGGTTCGTTTTTTAACGGTGCCGCCGGGCGAAGTTGCCAAAGGATTGGCGCGCCGCGGCGTTGGCGCGGAAGCCGCCGAAATTTCAGCGGCCTTTTCGGCCGGGCGCCCGGGGCTCGCCGTGGCGCATGCCGAAGACGCGGGCTTGCGCGCAACGCACGGCGAACAAGTTCGTTCGTTCATGGAGCTTGCGGATCGGCCCGTCTCCGGTCGTCTGGCGGCCGCTTCCGAAATAACGGCCAAAGCCGAAACATCCGCGCTCATTAGCCTCATGGATGTTTGGACCGCGGTCTTGCGCGACGCGCTTTCGGTTGCCACCGGCAATGAGCGGTACGCGACCGACCGAACGGCGCTTCCGGCGCTCCGCTCCTATGCCTCAAAACGGTCGTTGAGCGCCATTGTGAAAGCGCACCGGCAGCTCGCCGCCGGAAAAAAAATGCTCGGCGAGAACGTCAATCCGCGACTTATCTTCGAACATATCGCCCTATCTTTATAAAACATATGAAAAAAATATTTAAATTCGCTCCGGTGCTCGCGGCCGTCGCGCTCATGGGCCAAGGCTGCCTTATCCAATTCAACAATGCCGGCGCTTCGGACGGCGGCGTGTGGCGCAGCTCCGACAAAGGCGCGGATTGGGTGCAAAAGAACGCCGTGCTTTCGGTGGGTGGCGCCCGCAGCATGAATACGGCAAATATCATCACCTTTGCTTCGGATCCGACCGATCCGCTCACGGTTTACGTCGGCACCAACGCGAACGGCCTTCTTTACACCACCGACGGCGGCGAGTCGTGGAGCCAGCCGGCGGAATTGGGAAGCGCCAATATCCCCTCGATCGCCATCGACCGCAAGAACAAGTGCAATGTTTATGCCGTGACCGGCGGCATGGCGATCAAGACCACGGACTGCACCAGGACTTGGTCGAAGATATACGAAGAGAGCCGAACGGGCGTTTCCCTCACCTCCATTGTTGTCGATTATTTCAACACCAATAACGTTTATTTGGCCACTTCCGCGCACGACATCGTGAAATCGACGGACGGCGGGGCAAGCTGGGCCACCATTACCTCAAAACCCTTTAACAGCCAGGTTAATAAAATGGTCATGGATCCGTCGGATTCGCGCATCATTTATGCGGGAACAAAATCCGACGGCATCTGGAAAACGATCGATTCGGGCGCAACGTGGGTTGACATGTCGGCCGGACTGGCGCAATTTGACGGGGCGAAGGACTTTTACGACCTGGTGCCGGACATATCGAAAAAGAACAGCTACGTGCTGGTTTGCCGTTACGGGCTCATCCGCACGCTTGACGGCGGCATAACCTGGACCAAAATCCCGCTCGTGACCGGTCCCGGCCAGGCGCGCATATATTCCATGGCGATGAATTCGGCGAATGGGCAAGAGCTGTATTATTCGACGGCCACGGTGTTCTACAAGTCATCGAACGGCGGCGCCAATTGGACCACCAAGCGCCTGCCGACCTCGCGGATCGGAACATCGTTGATGGTGAGCGCCAAGGATCCGAACGTCATTTACTTGGGAACTTTACAGGTTAAGCAATAATTATGAATCCGATACTTTTAACTGGAAAAGATGAATTTCAGCTGGTGATGGAATACCTCAAAAAAGAGCTTTCCGGGATCCGCACCGGGCGGGCCAATTCGGCGGTCGTCGAGAATATCTCGGTTATGGCATACGGTTCGCAAATGCCGGTCAAAGGCGTGGCGTCCATCGGCGTGCCCGACGCGCGCACCATCACCGTTGACCCGTGGGACAAGTCGCTCATCAAAGAAATTGAAAAGGGCATTCGCGACGCCGGCGTCGGTTTGAATCCGGTAAACGAGGGCGCGCTGCTCCGGATAAGCATGCCGGCCTTGACCGAAGAGAGCCGCCGCCAGCTCCTTAAAGTCGTCGGCGAAAAGACCGAAGAGGCGCGCGAAAAGATCCGCGGCATCCGCGAGGACGTAAAAAGCCTCATCATCAGCGCGATGAACGACAATGAGGTGACCGAGGACGAGCGCTATCATTTACAAGACGAACTCGAAGCCATGGTCGGCGGCTTCAACGAACAAATAAAGGAACTGGCTGATGAGAAGGAAAAAGAAATGATGACCATATGATCGAGAATATAATGGAAAAGATCGTGTCGCTCGCCAAACGGCGCGGCTTTGTTTTTCAGGGGAGCGAGCTTTACGGCGGGCTCCAGGGCACATGGGATTACGGTCCGTTGGGCGTCTTGATGAAGAACAACATCAAGGCGGCTTGGTGGAAGAAGAATATCCAAGAGCGCGGCGACATGGTCGGGCTGGACGCCGCAATTCTCATGAACCGCAAGGTTTGGGAAGCCTCGGGCCACACCAAGTTCATGTTCGACGACCTGGTCGAATGCAAAGTCTGCCATCATCGATTTCGAAAAGACAAGGTCGGGCCGAAATGTCCGGATTGCGGCGGCGAATTTTCCGAAGCAAAACCGTTCAACCTGATGCTGGAGACGGTGGTCGGCCCTGTCGCTTCCGACGATGCCAAAATTTTTCTGCGTCCGGAAACGGCACAAGGCATATTTGTCGATTACCAGCTTATTCAGGAAACAACGCGGCGCAAACTGCCGTTCGGCGTCGGTCAAATAGGCAAGACGTTCCGAAACGAGATCACGCCCGGTAACTTTGTTTTTCGCGTGCGCGAGTTTGAGCAGATGGAAATTGAATATTTCTGCCGGCCGGAAGAGGGGATGGCGAAGTACGAAGAATGGCGCCAAGCACGCTTGGCTTGGTGGCTCGGCCTTGGCATTAAAAAAGAGAACATTCGCTTTTACGAATACAAGAAAGACGAGTTGGCCCACTACAGCGCTGGCACCACCGATGTACAGTTTGCGTTCCCGTTCGGCAAGGATGGCTGGGACGAACTTGAGGGCATTGCCAATCGCACGGACTTCGATCTTAAAGCCCACGCCAAAGCTTCGGGCCAGGAGCTTGGGTATTTTGACGAGGAAACAAAAACCAAGATCGTGCCGCACGTGATCGAGCCGTCGGCCGGCGTTGACCGCGCCTTCCTGGCTTTCATGCTGAACGGCTACGAAGAAATCGTGGGAGGCCGCTCAACTACAACTGAATCAAATAAAGAAGTGGAAACAGTGCTGCACTTGCACCCGGCAATTGCCCCATATAAAGCGGCGGTTCTCCCTTTGTCGAAGAAACCGGAACTTTCGGTTCCGGCCAAAGCTTTATTGGCAGAATTGCGCAAACGTTGGATGGTTGATTATGACGAAACATCCGCGATCGGTCGCCGCTATCGGCGGCAGGACGAAATCGGCACGCCTTATTGCATTACCTTTGATTTTGATTCATTGGAAGACAAGAAGGTCACCGTCCGCGACCGCGACACCATGGCCCAGGACCGCGTCGCCATTGCCGAACTTGAAGCGTATCTTGAAGAGAAATTTCGATATTAATAGAAACAAAGAATGAACTATGAACGATGAACTATGAACAAATCCGTTCTGTCGCGGCGGGAAAGAATCGTTCATTGTTCATCGTTTATCGTTCATAAATACATATGTACCAAAAAGTAACTCTAAAAAACGGCGTGCGCGTCTTGCTTGTTCCCGACGAACACACCAAAGCGGCGACGGTTTTTGTTATGTACCGGGTCGGCTCGCGATATGAGCAGAAGAAGTACAACGGCTTGTCGCATTTCATCGAGCACATGATGTTCAAGGGCACGCATCGCCGTCCGGCCACGGTCGATATCAGCCGCGAGCTCGACGGGGTGGGCGCGGAATACAACGCTTTCACCGGCAAGGATTCGACCGGTTATTACGTGAAGATCGACAGCCGGCATTTTCCGCTCGCGCTCGACATGCTTCATGACATGCTCTACAGCTCCAAGTTCGAGGACAAGGAGCTGCAGCAGGAGCGGAAGGTGATCATGGAGGAGATCCACATGTACAAGGATAATCCCATGATGCACATCGAGGACATCATCGAAGGCGCCATTTTCGACGGCGGATCGCTGGGTTGGAACATTGCCGGCGACCAAAAGAGCATGGACGCGGTCACGCGCGCGGCGATGCTTGCTTACCGCCGCGCTTACTACGTTCCGTCGCGCACCTTGGTGGTCGCCGCCGGGAACATCGGAGCCGACGCGCTTCAAACGATCGAAAAACTGTTCGGTTCGATCCCCAAGAAAAAATCGGCAAAGGAGTTTCCGAAGTTCCACGGCAAGCAAACGGCCGCCCGCGCGGTCGTCGAATACAAAGATACCGAACAGATCCAGTTGGCGCTCGGCTTTCCGGCATATTCTTATTTTGACAAGCGCCTGCCCGCACTTTCGATCCTTGGAAATATTTTGGGCGGCACGATGAGTTCGCGCCTTTTCATAAAAGTTCGCGAACGCCTGGGGCTGGCGTATTTCGTTCGCGCCGGCGCCGACGCCTTCGAGGATACCGGCGTTTTCATGATCCGCGCCGGACTCACCAAAAGCCGGATCGATGAAGCGCTTAAAACGATCTGCAAAGAACTCGTGAAGATCCGCGATAACGGGGTTACCGCCGCGGAGCTGCGTCGCGCCAAAGAGAATATTCGCGGCCGCATCGTCCTTGAGCTTGAAGATTCTTCCGACCTTGCGGGATTCTTCGGCAAGCAAGAGCTTTATACCAACGAGGTCAAAACGCCGGAAGAAAAATTCGCCGAGTTCAACGCCGTCAGCGTCGCCGAGATCAAAGCCGTCGCCAAGGATGTTATCCGGCAAAGCCGCGCCTCGCTCGCCTTGATCGGGCCATTTAAGGACGCCAAGCGGTTCGAAAAATTGATCAAGCTTTGATATGCAAAAAATAATTTTCGGCAATTGGAAAATGAACTTGTCCGCCGCCGACGCCGTTGCCTTGGCAAAAACGATAAGCAACACCCCTATTGATGCCAGCCGTATCCGGGTGGGGGTAATGCCGTCATTTACCGCGCTCGACGCCGTTAACGCCGCGCTCAACGGCTCGGTGCTGTCTTTGGGCGCCCAAGATTGTTTTTGGGAACCGACGGGCGCTTATACCGGCGAGATCTCGGTCAATCAGCTTAAGGAGTTCGGCTGCACGCACGTCCTTGTCGGCCACTCCGAGCGGCGGCAGCACCTTGGCGAGACGGACGAAATGGTGAACCTGAAGGTGCGCGCCGCCCTCAATGCCGGTCTCACGCCGGTTATGTGCGTCGGCGAGACCGACGATGCCCGCCGCCGCGGCTTGTGGTCGAACGTCATCGCCGATCAAACGACCAAAGGTCTCGCCGGCATCGAGCTGGCCGGCGCGCAAAGCATCATCATCGCCTATGAACCGATTTGGGCGGTGGGGACCGGCCGCGCTTGCGCGCCCGCCGATGCGCGCGAAGCCCACGCGCTCGTCATGAACTCGCTCATCGAGCAATTCGGGCCGTCCGTTGCCAAGAAGAATTTCCGCATCATTTACGGAGGATCGGTCGATGCGGGCAACATCGGTTCGTATTTGTCCGAAGAGGGGATCGACGGCGCGCTGGTCGGCGGCGCTTCGCAGCGCGGCCCGTCCTTCGTCGCTCTTATCGCCGCCGCGCAAAAATAAGTTTCATGAACATTATTTCCGCGATCCTTTTGGTCTTGGGTTTGTTCCTCATTATCGCGGGCGCCGCCGCCATAATTTTTGTTTTGTTTCGACGCGTTCCAACGATCGCGCTCATTGACGTGAAGACGATCCCCGTCGATCCGTCGTTAAAAAAGAAAGAGGAGATCATCGCCGAGCGGATCGTTCGCACCGCCGCCAAAAAGATCGAACCGGTGCGCAAAGCCACGGAAATTTTTTGGGGATGGCTTCGCGAGCGCTTTCGTCGGTTGGCGCACCGCGCCTTTGAACTGGAGCGCCGCTCGCAACATGTGGCGCGGCTGCAGTGGGACGCGCTTACCGCCTCCACTCGCATGCATGCCATGGCGCGCGAAGCCGACGCTCTGGTCAAAGATGAAAAATTCGTCGAGGCCGAAAAGAAGTACATCGAAGCGCTTTCGATCGAGCAGAAAAACCCCAAGCTTTATGAAAAGCTCGGTCGGCTGTACATGCGCATTAAGAATTACGACCAGGCGCGCGATACCTTGCGTTTCGCCTCTCGGCTTTCTCCGAACGACGCCTCGGTGGTCGCTTCCCTTGGCGAAATAGCCACGGCGCGCGCCGAATATGCCGATGCCATCACCTACTTTCAGCATGCCGTATCTTTGCGGCCGCGTTCGCCTCGTTACCTTGATTTCTTGCTCGAAGCTTGTATAATGGGCGGCAACCGCGCCGGCGCCAAAGAAGCGCTTGCCCAGCTGTCCGCGGTCAACCCCGAGAACGCCAAGCTGGGGGAGTTTGACCGTAGAATTAATGATATGTCCTGACCGACTTGTCGGGCTACGGTAAATATAGTAAACTCTCATTTGTTCATTGATACTAGCTACTCGTAACCAGTAACTAACAACCAGTACGCCGACTTAGCTCAGTTGGTAGAGCGCGTCCATGGTGAACCGCAAAGGTTCCGCCCACGCCATTGGAAACTTTGGCGCGAATCCCGAATAACGGTTAAAAACCCGCACCGGGTCAAGACCGTGGCCCCGCCGAAGGTGGGGCCCGAACGACTGACAAGGGGAGCTAATCCGAAAGGAATGCTCAATATACAGTCTAGTCCTCTGATAGGTGATTTTTTGTTTAATTTAAACAGAGGTGTAGTCGAAGGACGAGGTCATCGGTTCGATCCCGATAGTCGGCTCCATGATAATTTGTTCTCCGCCAAGGGCGGAGATTTCGGGCAGGTACCGAAGCGGTCAAACGGGGCAGACTGTAAATCTGCTGGCCTTGTGCCTTCATAGGTTCGATCCCTATCCTGCCCAGACAGGCCGTCTTAGCTCAGTTGGCAGAGCAGCTGTTTTGTAAACAGCAGGTCCGCGGTTCGAGCCCGCGAGACGGCTATTGCCAAAATTCAACCCATAAGGTAATATCACAACTTCCTATGTCCCAAGATAATTTGATCAAAATGGAATGCACCGTCTGCAAGCGCGTCGGTTATTATTCCAGCAAAAACAAGAAGCTGAAGACCCGCATCGAGCTGGCCAAATATTGCCGCTGGTGCAAGAAGCATACGCCCCACAAGGAAACCAAATAGTTTTCTTGGTGTGGCGTAAAGTCAGGCCCTGCGCCTGATTTTTGCTATTGCGAGGCGTGCCGGTATTTTGTTATCATTCGCTTGTTGCTGGGAAAAGGGGACAGACCCCTTTTCGCAATATAAGGGGTCTGTCCCCTTATCCATATGGGGGCTTAGTGAAGTGGTATCACGCTTCTCTCCAAAAGAAGCGCCAGAGGTTCGATTCCTCTAGCCCCTGCATAAAAACACGACCCTTTAGGGTCGTGTTTTTATATTCCGTTATTTTTTATTCATTAGGGCAAAAGAAAAAGCGGCCCGGCGGGTGCGGGGTCGCTTCGTATTCGGCGCTTAGTGGGCGAGGATATAGGCGAGCGTCGCGGGGACGCTGGCCGAGTCTCTTTCGGGTGCGGTCTGCCTCAAGCAGGCCGCGCAGGTGTCGAGATGAGCCGCCGTCTCGATCGGGTCTTGGGTTTCGGGGTGCGGGCAGGTCCGCCGGCCGATCGCCTTGGCGGCGAATGGAAACAGAGCTGTTCGGCTGCCGCCTTTACCGTACTGGCAGCAAACCGCGTGCTTGCGCGAGTTGGGCATCGTAATCCTCCAATCTTGGGAAACCGTCGGTCAGTTCCCGGTCCTTGTGCATTTGAGGCAGCATGGCTTCCGGCTGCCAGTTACGGATGATCTCGTCGAGATCGTCGCTTGCTTGGTATTTGCCGCCGCTGGACGCGTAGCTCATTCGGCTTACGATGGGATCGACCTGGTAAAAGGGGATCTGCGCCACGCGCATGCCCACGACCATGACGATCGCGAGATCGCCGTGGTTGGTCATCTCCATGGTCCAGCGATTCACGTAGCCCAGGTCGCCCCAGCCGGCGCATTTGCAGACCGTTATCCCCACGCGCCCCATGGTGGAGCGAGCGCGCATTTCGGTGGTCACGCAGTTGCGTCCGCCGATGAATTCGCGGATGTGGGCGAGAATGGTTTCGTGGGGGCCGAGAACGATGAGGTGGTCGTCGGCGTTGATGTTTTCGAGCCGTCCGTTCGCTTCCATCCACTCGCCGGCGCGGCGGGCGAATTGGGCCCTTCCCCAGTAGCGGTCGATGTCGGATCGGGAAAAGGGATTCACGAACCGGCGGCCGTCTTTGTCGGACTGCTGTCGGAAATACCATGGGCCGAGGCGGACATCGACGCTGGTCGTCTTGATGTCGCGCTCGTCGCAGGGGCGGATGACGATGTTGCCTTCGCGCAGGTGCCAGAGAATGGCGCTTCGCGAGAGCAACGACCGTCCGGGCGCTTTGACCAAGGGGAAGTTGTCCGCTTCCTGTTCGGCCTCGTCGCTCAATACGAGCATTTGCGATTTTTCAAGCATCGATTCCTCCTGGTCAAAATTTAGCTGAGTAACGGGCAGAGGTCAATGGTGGCGGGTTTTGGGTCGTGACAAGCGTCCGGCTTGACAGGAGGCGATTTTTGATGGAATATGCCGCTTTGGATGAACTTTGAAAAGAAAGGAGGCGAGGATGAAGCTCTTTGAAGTTACGCGTTTCGGACGAAATTGGTTGGAAACGGATGATTTTTTGCGGGCGCGGAATCCGGGAAGGATCGAGCGGTTGTATCATTCGCTCGAAGGCGAAAACCTCGCGCTTTTTCGCCGCGCCTGCGCCAGTATCCCGGAGCCCAGACAGTTCATGGAAGAACACGCCGCGGAGTTCGGCTGGGACGCTGATATGGTCGCGAAGGCGCGGGCATTTACGCCGCGTCCGTTGCCATCCCCGGTCCGGTACTTTCCCAAACCATGGCATTGCTACGAGAACTGTTTGGCCAAAGCCGAAGCCGAGGGGATCTTCTATTGCGAAGGCCTGGTGATCGGTCCGGGCGGTCCGACCATCCACGCATGGAACAGCACGGACGGCCGGAATGTCATCGACCTGGGTTGGCCCTGCCAGCACCTCAACAAGTATTTTGGGCTTGTCTTCGACCTCAAAGAACACGCCGATCTCATCGGCACGCTTGGCAATCTCTACCACTACGCGCAACAAAACCGCTGACCGTCATTTTGCCCGCAAGGCAAAGCGGCGGTTTTTTTATTATTTTATAAAAAAGGATCTGATGCACCGACGGTGTCAGATCCCTTGTTTGGAAAACGAGACGAACTATGGAAGGAACTGATAGCCGTCGGGAACGCGCAATGAGCGCGGGTCTTTGCCGTCCCAACCGATCCGGCCGTTCACGACATGATCGGTGATCCTCGCTTGCCACTCGTGCTCGGCTTTGTTCACTCTTGCTCCGATGTCATCGGGCGTATCGGTCGGCAGGATCTCGACCGGCAAGCGGAAGAACACCGGGCCCCGGTCGTATTCTTCGGTGACAAAATGCATCGAGACCGCCGAGTGGGTGATCTTGCCGGCGCGATAGGCTTGCATAATCGCCTCATGCACATGGTGACCGTACATACCCGGTCCGCCAAAGTCGGGAAGCGGCCCCGGATGGATGTTGAAGGTGATCCGCGGGTCAAGTCCGGCGGCCAGCTTCAGCCAGCCGGAGAGAGCGATGAAATCGGGGGCAAGTTCGCGAATGAGCTCGCGGTACCGGTCCGCGGTCCATGGCGCGGCAAAATGGACGAACGGAACGCCGAGCCGGTCGGCGCGCTCCCTGACCCCGCCGTTTCCATGGTTGGAAATGACGGCGACGATCTTGGCGCGCAAAACATCCCTTCGAGAGGCTTCGACGAGTTTTTCAAAGCCCGACCCTCCGCCGGTCGCCGAGCCGGAAGCGAAAATAACGAGACGCGGTAATTCCATAGGCATCCTCCTTGTTCTGAAGACATTACCCGCCGCGACCTTATCACGGCCGCGGGTTTTTACCAAGCGCGAGAGCCGTTAGCGGCAGAATGTTTGTTCGTTTATTCGATCGCCCATGGCCGCTTGCGATGATTTGATTATTTGCGTAAGATGGCGTCGCGTTTGATCTCTGACAACCAACAATGGATGAAAGGAAAATACAGCATGATAACCAGATTCGTCAGAAATTACGGTCGCGAAGAAGTTTGTTTCAACATTGAGACCGCATCGGAATTGACCGTCGAAGAGCTGGAGAAACTTCGTTGGCTCGTGGCTGAGACGTTCGAACCGCAACTGACGTACGGATATCCGCATGGCGGAGGCGGCGGATTCGTGGAGATCGGTCCGCGGCTTGCCGTGGAAACGCCGGACTCGACGAACGCCGCGGCGATGTGCCGCCGGATGGGGATCGATAAGGTGACGCGGATCGAACAGTCGCGGTTGTATCGGTTGGACCGCGCCACGCAAGCTGACATTCGCGCCAAGCACCTGGACAGCATGACGCAAGTCGTCTATCCGGTCGGCGGGCTCGACAGTTTCCAACTTGACGCGCATCCGGAAGAAGTCCAATTCATCCGCGTGCTCGAACAAGGCGAAGCGGCGGTGAGCGAGGTAAGCAAGCGGCTCGGCTTGGGCATGGACGCTTGGGACGTTAAGTTCTACACGGAACTTTTTCGTCGATACGGCCGGAACCCGACCGACGTGGAAATGTTCCAGATCGGCAACGCCAACAGCGAACACTGCCGCCACTGGTTCTTCAAAGGGAAGATGGTGATCGACGGCGTTGAAATGCAAGAGTGTTTGCTCGATATCGTTCGCGCGCCGCTCCTTGCCATTCGCGGACCAAACATCAGCGTTCTCGCGTTCAACGACAACGTTGGCGCGCTCCACGGTTTTAGAACGCCGGTTTTTCGGCCGGCAAACCCTGGGAACCCTTCGCCGTTCCATATCGTCGAAAGAACCGTTCACGCGACGGCCACGGCGGAAACGCACAACCACCCGACCCTCATCGCGCCGTTCCCCGGCGCGGCGACCGGCGCGGGCGGGCGCATCCGCGACAACTGCGCCGGCGGCCAAGGCTCGGATACCGGCTTCGGGATCGCCGGCTACTTCGTCGGCAACCTGTTTGTTCATGGATACCGGATAAGCGGCGAAGAAATTGGCGGCGAAACATGCGCCTCGCATGCGACGCCGCTCCGGATCCTCATCGAAGGCAGTAACGGAATTTCGGCGTACGGGAACGAATTCGGCGAGCCGCTTTGCTGCGGCTTTGCCCGAACCTTTTGCCAGAGTGTTTCCGGCGAAAGGCGGGAGCCGCGCAAGCCCGTGCTCTACAGCGGCGGCGTCGGAACCATCGACGCCGGTCACACGAAAAAGCAAACTCCCGAAAGGGGAATGCTGATCGTCGCGATCGGCGGTCCGGCCTATGCGATCGGCGTGGGCGGCGGCGCGGCTTCGAGCATGGTGCAGGGAGCGAACGATGCCGGGTTGGACTTTAATTCGGTTCAGCGCGGCAACGGCGAAATGGGGAACAAGGTCGTTTGCGTCATTCGAGCGTGCATCGAGATGGGGGACAAAAATCCCATTCTGAGCATCCACGACCAAGGCGCGGGCGGGCCTAGCAATGTCCTCACCGAACTCATGGAAATGATCGGCGGCAAGGTAGATATCCGCCAAATCGTTCTCGGCGACAAAACCATGTCTGTGCTCGCCATTTGGAGCGCGGAATATCAGGAAAGGTACGGACTGCTCATCAAGCCGGAGTCGGCCGAGCTGTTTCGCAGCATCTGCGCTCGCGAATGCGTCAATTGCGAAATGCTTGGCGAGATCACGGGCGACGGATGCGTTACCGTGGTCGACTCGGCTAACGCGACGACGCCGGTTCGCCTTCCGCTGGCGGACATTCTGGGCAAGTTGCCGCAGAAGACGTTCAGGTCGGAGCATCTGCCAAGAGCGCTTCAGCCGCCAAAGATACCGGCCGATCTTTCGCTCCCGCGGGCGCTTGAGATCGTTCTGCAGCAACTAGCGGTCGGTTCAAAGGGATACTTGGTTCGCAAGGTGGACAGGAGCGTGGGCGGGCGGGTCGCGCGACAACAGTGTTGCGGGGCAAGCCAGGTTCCGATCGCGGACGCGGCGGTGCTCGCCAATAGTTTCTTCGGTCTGACCGGAGTGGCGGGAGCCGTCGGCGAACAGCCGATCAAGATGCTGATCGATCCCGGCTCCGGCGCGCGGATGGCCGTGGGCGAAATGCTCACCAACCTAATGGGCGTCGGCGGGATCGATCTTGCAAACGTCCGCTGCCGCGCGAACTGGATGTGGCCGGCAAAGTTGCCGGGCGAGGGGGCGCTGCTCTATGACGCGGCGATCGCTATGAGGGATGTCATGATCTCGCTCGGCATCGCGGCCGACGGGGGAAAGGACAGCCTTTCGATGGCGGCGACCGTGGAGGGCGAGCTTGTGAAAGCGCCGGGCGACCTGGTCATTCTTGGATACGCCCCGGTTCCGGACATCACCAAGGTGCTTACGCCGGACATTAAGGCGCCGGGCGAAAGCTGTCTCGGTTTGATCGATCTTGGTTTGGGAAAGGATCGCCTCGGCGGTTCGGCCCTGCTCCAAGCTCTCGGCCAGATCGGCGACAAGACCCCGGATTGCGATCCCGAGTTGCTCAAGGCAACCTGGAAAGCGATCAATATCCTTCACGAATGCGGCGCGCTCCTGTCGCTTCATGACAGGAGCGATGGCGGCCTGGCAACAGCCGTGATCGAAATGTGCCTCGGCGGCGGTTGCGGAGCTTTTCATTACGGGCTCACCGATCTTGCGGCCCTCTTCTCGGAAGAGCTTGGATTGGTTATTGAGTATCGGCCAAGGGATGAAAACTTGATTCGTCGCGTCCTTGAAAGCCATGGCGCTCCCGCTTTGGCCAATATCGGCGAGACGTCGGCAAACCACAATTCCGTCTTTGGAATTGAACTTCCGACGCTGAGGAAGTGGTGGGAAGCAACCAGCCACAAGCTGGAAAAGCTTCAGACGGCGAACGGAACGGCCGATGAGGAATTCGCCGGCTACTCGGCCGAGCGCGAGCCGGTCTACGAACTTACTTTCGCGCCGGTCGCTTCCGTAAAGACGGACATTAATTTCCGTCCGAAGGTGGCGATCGTGCGCGAAGAAGGCACGAACGGTCAGCGGGAGATGTCGGCGGCATTCTTCGCCGCCGGATTGGAGCCGTTCGACGTTACCATGAGCGATCTTCTCGCCGGGCGGATCAACCTCGATCAATTTCGCGGTTTGGTCGCTCCCGGCGGATTCTCATTCAAGGACGTCATGGACAGCGCCAAGGGTTGGGCCGGAACGATCCTGTTCAACCCGACGATACGCACGATGTTCGATCGGTTTTACGACCGGCCGGACACATTCACGCTGGGGGTTTGCAACGGGTGCCAACTCTTTGCGCTCCTGGGGTGGGTGCCGTGGAAGGGGTTGGGCGCAACGGTTCAGCCGCGGTTCGTTCGCAATCGGTCGGAACGCTTTGAGTCAAGGTGGAGCCAAGTGCTTATCCAACAAAGCCCGTCGATACTGCTCGCGGGCATGGAAGGGGCAACGCTCGGCGTTCACGTGGCTCACGGCGAAGGACAGGTCGAGTTTCCGGATCAGCGGATCATCGACGAGGTGAGGAGAAAAGGTTTGGTGCCGCTCGCGTATGTTGATTCGGACAATTGTCCGACCGAAAAATACCCGGCGAACCCGAACGGGTCGGTGGGAGGGATCGCGGGCCTGTGTTCGCCCGACGGCAGACATCTTGCGATGATGCCGCATCCGGAACGGGCGTTTCTGCCGTGGCAGTGGCCCTATTGGCCAAAAGGATGGGACGCGGCTCAGGGTTCGCCTTGGCTGCGCCTTTTCCAGAACGCCTATAGGTGGTGCGAGACAAACAGGTAGCGGAAACGAACGATAGCAACTTGGCAAGCCCGGGAATCATGGTCATCGGACCACGATCGCCCGGGCTTTTTTGACTCACGACGAGGTTCGCGGACATTTGGTCCGGCCTCGTCGTTTTTTTATTTCTGCACCAACTCGCGACCGGCGGTCGTAATCATATAAGCCCGACGGCTTGGTTCCGGCGAAGGCGTTTCGGTGCGTGGCAATATGGGCGGGCGGGGAGTATAATGAACATAGCTTTTTATCAATGTTTTTATAATGTCGGAATATGAAAAAAATAAGCAAATATTTTTTCTCGTTCATGATCGCCGCGGTCTTGGCGGCGACGGTCGGAGTCGGCGTTTCCCATGCGGCTTCGATCGCTGCCGGAAGCGTCATCAAAGGCAGCGGTTCGGCGCTTTATTACTTGAGCTCCGACGGCAAGCGGTATGTGTTCCCCAATGATAAGGCGTATTTCAGCTGGTACCCGGATTTTTCCGAAGTGCAGACGGTTTCCGATTCGGTTCTGTCGTCTTACTCGCTAGGCGGCAACGTCACCTACCGGCCGGGAACGCAGCTCGTGAAGATCCAGTCCGATCCCAAGGTTTACGCCGTTGATAAAGGCGGGGTTCTGCGCTGGGTAAATTCCGAAAGCGCCGCGACCGCCATTTTCGGTTCAAATTGGAGCAAGCATGTAGATGACATTGCCGACGCCTTTTTCATAAATTATACGGTCGGCAGCCCCATTTATTCCGCCAGCGATTTTAATCCCGCCACCGAGGCATCGGCCGACGGCAATATCAGCACGGACATGTCCTTGAAAGGCGGACGGACGAACGTTCCGGCCAACACGCCGGCCGCAACAACCGGCGGCGCCGGTTCCGTCTCTATTTCGCTCTCGCCGTATTCTTCGACCCTCTCAAGCGGCCAATCAACGACCGTGACGGCGAGCGCGAGCGATACGAACGGCGTTTCAAGCATCGTTATTTACGCCAACACCAACGGCTCGCTTGTGAAAACTTGCACCATCTCCGGCTACCCCGCGAACGGAACCTGTTTGCTGACCCTTTATAGCAACGACTATACGAACGGCTCGAACATTTCTATATACGCGCAGATGACCGATCGGAGCGGCTACACCGCCACCTCGACCTCAACGACGCTTACGGCGCAGAACAATGTGACGACCGCGGCCGGTTCGGTGTCCTTGGCGCTGTCGCCCTACGCCACGACGCTTGTGAGCGGGCAGTCAACGACCGTGACGGCGAGCGCTTATGACGCGAGCGGCATTGCCAGCATGGGTATTTACGTGAACGGCTCGCTTTCGCAGACTTGTTCGGTCACGAACTATCCTGCAAGCAATACTTGCACCACGACGCTCTATGGCGGCAACTATACGAACGGTTCGACCGTCTCGGTTTATGCGCAAATGACCGACGAATACGGCAACACCGCCACTTCGACCACTTCAACGCTGTCGATCGTGAATACCGCCGCAACCGGCACCGGCTCGATCTCGCTCTCGCTTTCGCCGTATTCCACGACGCTCGCGAACGGCCAAACCACGACCTTGACCGCGAACGGATATGATTCAAGCGGCATTGCCAGCATGAATATTTATGTTAACGGCTCGCTTGTCCAAACTTGCCCGGTGTCAAATTATCCGGCCAATAATTCTTGCAACCTGACGATCTACGGCGGCAATTATTCCAACGGTTCCACGGTTTCAATGTACGGCCAGCTGACCGACCGTTACGGCAGCATCTCGACCTCGACCACCTCGACCCTCTCGATCCAGAACACGACGTCGAACGGCACGGGTTCGGTCTCGCTCTCGCTTTCGCCGTATGCCACGACGCTTGCGAACGGCCAAACCACGACCTTGACCGCGAACGGCTATGATTCAAGCGGCATTGCCAGCATGGGCATTTACGTGAACGGCTCGCTCGTTCAGACCTGTCCCATTTCCACGATCTATCCGATCAATAACTCCTGCAGCTTGAATCTTTATGGCAGCAATTATTCCAACGGCCAGACGGTTTCAATGTACGCGCAGTTGACCGACCGTTACGGCAGCGTGTCGAATTCAACCACTTCGACGCTTTCGATCCAGAATACGACGGGCTCAGGCAACACCGGCGCAAATACCGGCACGATCTCGCTCTCGTTAACGCCTCCGAGTACGACGCTTACGAGCGGCCAATCGACGACGGCGAATGCGAGCGGCTACAACGGCTCCGGCATGGCGAGCATGGGAGTTTACGTGAACGGCGCGCTGGCGCAATCCTGCCCATTCTCGACCTTTACGGCGAGCGCCAATTGTTCCACGACGATCAGCGCCGGCAACTACGGCAACGGCTCGACCGTTTCCGTTTATGCGCAAATGACGGACAGCTACGGCAATGTCGCGACCTCGGCGACCTCGACCTTGACGGTACAGAATACTTCGACAAACGGCTCGGGTTCGGGTTCGGTCTCTATTTCGTTCTCGCCGTACACAACAACGCTGCCCAACAACCAATACACGACCGTAACGGCTAACGCCAGCGACAATGACGGCATATCCAGCATCGGCATTTATGTGAACGGCGCGCTCGTCGGGTCGCCTTGCTCGCTCTCAAATTACCCCGCGAGCGGCGTTTGCGCCGTTTCGCTCTACGGCGGAAATTACGCGAACGGTTCCACTGTTTCCATTTATGCTCAAGAGACCGACCGTAACGGCACCGTCTCGACCTCGGCGACATCATATCTCGTAATTTAGGATCATCGGCGCCAAGAATGCAGAACACTCTCGCCAAAGCGGGGGTGTTTTGCGGCCGCATGCATTGCGAAAACGGAAAAATTATAGTAAGATGATCGAACATCGTATGCCGGGAAGGAAAAAACAGCCAAAAACGATCGATCGTCGTGAAGGCGCGGGACGAGCGACCCCGGGCCTTTTCGGTTTGCTGCGAAAATACTTGCGATCGATCGGGCTTCTTATTGCGCTCACGATCATCGCCAACGGGTTTTCGATCGCCGTCCCAAAAATGATCTCGGTGGCGATCGATACTTACTCAAGCGGGAGTTTTTTCATCAAACATTTGGTCCTTGAATTCTCGATCGTGGCCGTTCTTGTTTTCATCTTCACTTATTTGCAGAACGTCGTGCAGGTTTATGCGGGGGAGCGGGTGGCGCGCGACATTAGGAACGACCTCGCCGGCTCAATTTCGATCCAGCCGTACGCGTTCATCGAAAACGCCACGCCCGCCAAACTGCTTACCAATTTGACCTCGGACGTGGACGCGGTCAAGACCTTCGTTTCCATGGCCGTTTCGTCGCTCATCTCCTCTGTCTTTTTGATCGTCGCCGTCGCCGTCCTGCTCCTCATGACCGATTGGAAGCTGGCGCTCGCGATCCTCGCGATCATGCCGGTCGTCGGCGCGACCTTCTTTTTCGTTCTTAAGAGGGTGCGAAAACTTTTTATCAAATCGCAAGAGGCGATCGATTGGCTCAACAAAGTAATTAGCGAAAGTATTTTGGGCGCGGCGCTCATCCGCCTCCTTAATTCGCAGCAACCGGAATATAAAAAATTCCAAGCCGCCAACACCGAAGCGAAAAGCGTCAGTTTGAAGATTCTCGCGCTTTTCTCCGGTCTTATCCCGATCATCACCTTCCTCGCCAATATCGCGACCCTCGCCATCGTCATGCTGGGCGGCCATTTTGTCATTCAAGGATCGATGTCGCTCGGGAACTTCACAGCCTTTAACAGCTATTTGGCCATTTTGATCTTCCCCATCATCATCATCGGCTTCATGAGCAACGTCATCGCCCAGGCTCAAGCTTCTTACGGGCGCATTTCGCGCGTGCTTAACGCGCCGCCCAGCGAGAACAAAGGCAAACTTGTTTCCCGGCTGACCGGCGCGGTCGAAGTGAAAGACTTAACGGTGCGCTACGGCGACAAGGCCGCGCTCAAGGATGTTTCTTTTGCCGTCAAAGCCGGAAGCAGAACGGCGGTCATCGGCCCCACCGCCGCCGGCAAGACCCAGCTTCTTTACGCCATGACCGGACTCATTGCGCCTACGAGCGGCGAAATCCTTTACGACGGACATCCGCTCGCCGAGTATGACAAGCAGTGTTTGGCGAGCCAGATCGGTTTTGTTTTCCAGGACAGCGTCATGTTCAACTTGAGCTTGCGGGAGAACATCGCGTTCAGCAATACGGTGAACGACGCGGCGCTCGAGCGCGCGATTGCGACCGCCGAGCTCATTGATTTCGTCGACGCGCTCCCCAACAAGCTGGACACGATCGTTTCCGAGCGCGGCACCAGCCTTTCGGGCGGGCAAAAGCAGCGCGTCATGCTGGCGCGCGCCCTGGCGCTCGATCCGCGCATCCTCTTGCTCGACGATTTTACGGCGCGCGTCGATAACGAGACCGAACGCAAAATATTGAAGAACGTCGCCGACAATTACCCGGGCCTGACGCTTGTTTCGGTCACGCAGAAAATTTCCGCAATTGAACAATACGACCGGATCATCCTGCTCATGGAAGGGGAGATGCTTGCGACCGGCACGCACGACGAACTCATGCGCACTTCTCCGGAGTACGTGCAAATTTTTGAGTCGCAGCGCAGCACCAGCGAGTACGAGCTGGATAAAGATGAATAAACCCATGAACTACTCCCTCGCCAAAACCGACATTGCCAAAGAAAAGGAAAAGGGCGTTCTCGCGACCGCTTGGCGCCGGCTCGTGCCGCTCATGAAAGAAGAAAAGCGCGCCGTGCTTTATGCCCTTGCGGCCATCTTGGTCACTTCGGCCGCGACTTTGGTGGTGCCGCTCGCAATCGCCCGCATCGTCGATGTCTATATCGTAAAAAAGGATTTTCACGGCGTCATGGTTTTTTCGGGAATATTGTTCCTGATCTTTTTGGCGGGTCTCGCCTCTAACTACATCCAAATAAAAACCATGGGCGGCGTCGGCCGGCGCTTGCTATACAATTTGCGCAACAATATTTTCGATAAGCTGCAGGAATTGCCGGTGGCTTTCTTCAACCTGAACAAGGTCGGCGATCTTATTTCGCGCATCAACAACGATACCGATAAATTGAACCAGTTCTTTTCGCAGGCCTTGATGCAATTTCTTTCGAACATCATCCTCATCGTCGGCACCGGCGTCATGCTTATTGTGATCGACTGGCGGCTGGGCTTGGTCGCGCTCGCGCCCGCCGCCCTGGCCCTTTTGGGCACGCAAATGCTTTCGCCTTGGGTCAAACGCACGAGCCTTTCGAGCTTGCGCAAGCTGGGCAACATGAGCGCGGAAATACAGGAAAGCATCAACAATTTCAAGGTGATCGTGGTCTTCAATCGCCTGGATTATTTCCGCGACAAATTCCGCGACGCCAACAATGAGAATTACCGCGCCGCCGTCTCGGCCGGCGTCGCGCAAAATATATTCAACCCCATTTATTCGCTCGCTTCCTCGCTGGCCCAACTCATCGTTCTCGCTTACGGGATATCGCTGATCGTGAGCGGAAATTTCACCGTCGGGCTCTTGATCGGCTTCTTGCTCTATGTGAACAGCTTTTACACGCCTCTGCGGCAATTGGCATCGGTTTGGCCGTCCTTGCAGCTGGCGCTCGCCGGGCTTGATCGCATTTCCGAGGTGCTCGCGCTGGAGTCGAATGTTAAAACTTTGCCGGCCGCCGCGGCGCCGCCCGATGCAAATCCGGCCGCGATCCTGGAATTCAAGAATGTTTTCTTCCGCTATGTCGAAGGAAAGGATGTTCTGAAAAATATAAACTTCGCGCTCCTGCCGGGGAAGACCTATGCGCTCGTGGGGCCCACCGGCGGCGGCAAGACCACGACCGCTTCGCTCATGGCGCGCCTTTACGACCCGTCGCAAGGAGTCGTATATTTGGAGAGGCGCGACATCCGCACCTATGAGCCGGCCGAGCGGACCAAGCGCATCGGTTTCATCCTCCAAGAGCCGTTCCTCTTTAACGGCACCGTGCGCGAGAATATCCTCTACGGCAACGAAGAACGCCAAGGGTGTACGAACGAAGAACTGATGGCCATTCTCTCGCACGAGCATTTATCCGGATTGCTGGCGCGTTTTTCCGACGGCCTGGACACGAAAATAACGGGCGGCGGCGAAGCGGTCAGCTTGGGTCAAAAACAGCTCATCGCCTTTATTCGCGCGACCCTCAGGAACCCCGACATCCTTATCCTTGATGAAGCCACGGCCAACATCGACACGGTCACGGAAGAGTTGCTGCAAGACATCATCGATCAATTGCCGCCCAAGACCACCAAGGTCATCATCGCTCACCGCCTCAACACCATTGCGAACGCCGATGAAATATTGTTCGTGAATGCCGGCGCGGTCACCCCGGCCGGCTCGATGGAGCACGCTGTTGACCTGCTTATGCACGGCAAGCGCCAAAGCTGATCCATGATGAACGTCTTATGAAAAAATTCGTCCTCCTCATCGCCATTCCGGTTCTGGCCATCGCCGTTGCGGCGGGCGTGTTGATTTATACGCTGAACGGTTTGAGCGGGAGCTCGACTTTGGCCGAAACAACGGCGAACAAAAACATTGCCGCGGCGCCAAGCAAAACAACGATAACGACGCCGGCGCCCAAACTCTTGATCAGTATGCCGATCGCGAATGCGCTGGACCGGGTCACGAAAAAACCGTTCGGCATTTACGTCACGCCGTATTTTTCGCCGGTTTCCCCCGAGCGGTTCACGGGCTATCATACCGGCGTTGATTTTGAGACAACGCCCGCCGAAGCGAATGTTGATGTTCCGATCTACGCCATTTGTCCGGGCAAGATATTGATAAAAGAGTGGGCGAGCGGTTACGGGGGAGTGATGAATCAATCTTGCACGCTCTCCGGACAAGCCGTCACGGTCACTTACGGGCATCTGCGTCTCGCGAGCATTGCCGCCCATGTCGGTCAAACTTTGGCGGCCGGCGAACAGATCGGCGTCTTGGGCAAAGGCAACAGCACGGAAACCGACGGCGAGCGCAAACATTTGCACCTTGGAATTCACAAAGGCGCGACAGCGGTCATTACCGGCTATGTCGCGACCGCGGCGCAGCTCAAGCTGTGGATCAATGTCATGGATTATTTAAAACCAACGGCGCTGAAATAGTTTGGGGGCGAAAGACAAGGTGATATAATGGCGGCATACGAGAATATGCCGCTCATTATTTTGTCTTTTTTAGCCGGTATCGTCACCATTGCCGGCCCGTGCATTTTGCCGATCTTGCCGATCATTCTCGGCACCTCGACGATCAAAAGCCATTCCTCGCGGCCGCTTTTCATCGTTTTGGGTTTTATCATTTCTTTTTCGGCGTTTGTCGTGCTCTTTTCGGCGTTCGGTCGCTTTATTCCCGTTTCCGCCAGTACGCTAAGGACGGTTTCCGCTGCGCTTATCGCCCTCTTTGGCGTTTCCATGCTGTTTCCCAAACTTCAAGCGGCCATATTCGCGCGCTTCGGCGCTTTTGCCGCCCGCAAGTTTTCGCGCGCACCTAGCGCGGGCGAAGCCGGGCCGGGGAGCGGCTTCATCCTTGGCGCGACCTTGGGCGCGGTTTGGACGCCGTGCGCCGGACCGGTCCTGGGCACAGTGCTCACCCTTGTCGCCTCGAACCGCAACACTCTGCAAGCCGTCGGCCTGCTCGTTGCCTATGCCATCGGCGCCGGCGCGCCGATGCTCCTTATCGCTTACGGCGGCCAAGCGGCGATCACTCGGGTCCGCGCGCTTTCTCGTTATGCCGAACCGATCCAGCGCGTCTTCGGCGCGCTCATCATCGTCGTCGCCGTCGGTTTGTATTTCGGCTTTGACCTGATCATTCAAACTTACTTGCTTACCAATTATCCATGGCTGTTCCCCAACCGCCTGGTTAATTTATGATTCATATGTCGCGTCCGGCCAAAATAGCCCTTATTTGTTTCAGCGTTCTCATCGCCGGCGCGATCATCTTTTCCATGCGCGGCCCGCAACTGGTTCTGCAAAATACGCTTCCCTCGATCGTTAAAACCGTGACCGGAAAACTGCCGGTTCTCGCGCCAAGCATGCCCGCGTTTGCCGGCATCACGCGCTGGTGGAACACGCCCGGCGGCCAGCCGTTAACGCCGGCGAGCCTTAAAGGCAAGGTCGTGCTGGTCGATTTTTGGACCTATTCCTGCATCAATTGTTTGCGCACTTTGCCGTTCCTTAAATCGCTTTACGCCAAGTACGCTCCGAGCGGCTTTACGATCGTCGGCGTGCATACGCCGGAGTTCGCTTTTGAGGCTGACCCCGGGAATGTCGATCAAGCGATCAAACAGAACGGCATTGCCTATCCGGTCGCGCTTGATCCGTCATACGGAACATGGAACGCTTACAACAACGAATATTGGCCCGCCGATTATCTTTATGACGCTCAAGGCCGATTGCGCGAAACCAATTTTGGCGAAGGAAATTACGACGAAACCGAACAAGCGGTGCGCTCGCTTTTGACCGAGGCGGGAGCGGTGACCCTGCCGCCGCCCGGCGTCGTCGACACGATGCCGAATTTCTCGCTCATTAAAACGGGGGAGACGTATTTCGGCTTGGAGCGCGGCGCGGCCTTTATGGGAAAAACGGGAGCGCAAAACCAAGATGTTGAATTGACGGCCGCCGCGGCGCCCGACGCCGACGCTTGGACGGCGGGCGGCACCTGGCGCTTTGAGCCGCAATACGTTGAAACGCGCGCGTCGGGCGACGTCTTCCGCTTTAGCGTGCAAGCGAGCAAACTGCATCTTGTTTTGGGATCGGCCGACGGAAAAGACAAAACGATCGACGTCTATGTCGACGGCAAGCCGGCCGGATCGGTAACGGTGAACGCCTCCCAACTCTACACCGTCGCCTCCTTTCCCAACGGCGGCCGCCATGTCGTCGAGTTGCGCATTCACGATGCCGGCGTTCAATTCTATTCGGCGACTTTTTCATGAGGATATGCTAGTCTGAACTCTTCATGAAAATACAATTAAAAACAAAACAAATGTTTATCATCCTGTCGGTCGTCGTTATCGTCGGCGGCGCGGGGGTTTTTGTTTATTTTTTCAACCCCTTCGCTTTTTTAATGCCCCAATCAAAAATAACGATACAAACCGCCGGTCTGATACCATCGCAAAATAAAAATGTATCAAACACGCAGCCCGCGTCGTCGGCCGGCTCCGTTTGGGGCGTTGATTTTTCCCAGTCGCAAGCGGAGTATCTCAAGTTGGACTGGAAAGAACTGTATTCGTCGATCATTAGCGATCTTGGCGCAAAGAACATTAAACTCCACACCAATTGGAATTGGGTGGAAGGGGACAAGGATGATTATTTCTTCAACGACATCGACTGGCAAATACAGCAGGCCGAGCGAAATAACGTGAAAATTATTTACGTTCTTGGTATGAAAACCGGGCGCTGGCCGGAATGCCACCTTCCTGACTGGGCGGTGAACGCGCCCAAAGACGAACAACAGGCGGAGCTGCTCAAATACATGACGGCGGTCATTAACCGTTATAAGGGTTCCAAGGCGATCGCCTACTGGCAGGTGGAGAACGAGCCGCTTTTAAAATTCGGCGTTTGCCCTTCGTGGTACTATGATAATGCCGATTTTTTAAAAAAGGAGGTTGATCTGGTGCGATCGCTTGACCCGTCGCGGCAGATCATCATCTCCGACTCGGGGGAGCTTTCCGATTGGACAAAGGCGGCCAGCCTCGCCGATATCGTCGGCGTTACGTTATATCGCAACGCTTGGACAAAACTGACGCCGACCTTTGGTTTTGAATCGTATTCCTTCAAAGTCCCTTCATACTATTCAAAAAAGGCGGAAAATATTCAAAAAATGTTCGGCAAAAATGTCATTTGCATCGAGCTCCAGGCCGAGCCGTGGGCGGGCAAACCATTTTTGGACGCTTCGCTAAGCGAACAGTCGAAATCGATGAACCCGGCCATGTTCAAAGAGGACGTCGCCTTTGCCGAACAGACCGGGCTGAATAAGTTCTATTTCTGGGGCGTTGAGTGGTGGTATTGGATGGCGACGAAACAGAACCAGCCGGAAATATGGAATGACGCCAAAGCCTTGTTCCATGGCGGCAAGCTTTGATCGGCTGGTTCGTCTCATTCTTCCGTGCTAAACTCAATCCCTAATCCCTAATACCTAAGTCATATGCCCTCAGTCGCGCCGATAAATTTTGACAAAGTAAAAAAGGAAGAAGTGGACAAGGAAATATTGCGGTTTGGAATGAGCGCCGAGCTGGACGCGATCTCGCTTTACGAACAGCTGGCCGCGGCCACGGATAATAAGAATATCCGGACCATGCTTCTCGACATCGCCAAGGAAGAAAAAACGCACTTGGGCGAATTCCAAGCGCTTTTGCTTAAATTGGACCAAGAACAAGTTGAAGAACTTGCCGCGGGCGGAAAAGAGGTCGCGGAAAAGACGGAATAGGTTGCTTTATCTTTTCGGTCTGAACATGGGCTCCGCAAGGCGGCCCATGTTTTTGTATTGAATGATCCGCCTCGGCGAAAGACGGTTGAACATCGCGCGTCGTAGCATGGGGGCATGCGGCTTTCGGAAAGGGTCGGAAGCCGCTTCGCCCCCGCTAAAAATATGCCTCAAGACGACTTTGACCGCGAAGCTTTCATGGAAAAGATCATGAGCGACCTGCTAACCGGCGACGCCGACCAAGCGCTAAAGCGATTGGAAGGAGCCGGTTACGTTTTAGAAGATCTTCCGCTTTGAACAACGGTTGTTTAGGTCACTCTGGCCATTTTAATGAATACGGAGTAAAGTTTGTGCGCACCAAGACGGTTGCGACGCTCGTATATTTAATAAGCATAAAAAGCATTGATTTAAGTTATTTTATATCTATATGAAGAGAAAAATTAATAATGGAGGTTTTATCGTTGCTTCCGTAATAGCTGGGTTGGCGCTTGTTGTCGCCGTGCCGGTTTTTGCCGCAACACCGCGTAATTTGCACGCGACAAACGCGGGTAATGGCAATATAAGAGCCGCTTCCTTGCAGGGACAGTCTCAAAACCGCCGACGCCAGCAAACATCGTCAATAACGTCAACGGGCACGGTGACTTCGGTGAGCGGTTCATCGTTTACAATGAACGCCACAACCGGATCATCTTATTCCGTCGACGGCAGCAATGCCACGGCCGTTATGCAGGACGGCAGCAATCTCACTGTTTCGAATATCGAGATCAACGATTCGGTTACGGTCGTTGGAACGCTTCAAGGAAGTTCGATCGTTGCTCGGCGCATCACCGACAATTCATTGCGGCGTTTTGAGCGCGTCAGCGGCACGGTCTCGTCGGTTTCCGGAACCAGTTTTGCCATGCAAACGACCGATCGCGGCGCAGTGACCGTGAATATCGCGGGCAATGCCCGGGTTTCGAGGAACGGAGGATTGAACGGCTCGTTCTATCCGGTCGCCGGCGAATATGCACGCGCGACCGGCACTTGGGACCAAGCCAACAAGGTCTTGTGGACCACCGATGTTCGCGTCAGCCAATCAACGAACAACGGTTATAATAATAACGTCTATTACAATAACGCCAATAACAACACGGCGAACGGTTCGGTTTCGCTCTCGTTATCGCCTTACGTTTCCACGCTTTATAACAATCAATCAACGACCGTTACGGCGAACGCCTACGACGCTAACGGAATAGCCAACGTAAGCATTTACGCGAACGGTTCATTGGTGCAAACCTGCCCGGTCTATAATTATCCAACCAGCTATTCTTGCACTGTGTCGCTCTACGGAAGCAATTACGCGAATTATTCCACCATCGCCGTCTACGCGCAGCTATTCGATCGAAACGGTAATACGGCCGCTTCATCGACCACGACGCTTACGACGCAAAACGGAACCGGTTCGAACGGCGCGAGTTCCGGCACCGTCTCAATTTCGGTTTCCCCGTCTTCAACGCTTGCGAACGGCCAATCGGCGACCGTTAACGCCAGCGCTTATGACGCCTCCGGCATTCGCTCGATCGGAATTTATGTGAACGGCTCGCTTACCTACAGTTGCCCGTTCTCCGCCTTTACGGCGAGCTTTAACTGCACGACAACGCTTTACGGCGGCAACTATGCGAACGGTTCCACCATATCGGTCTATGCGCAAATGACCGACACTTACGGCAATGTCGTAACCTCATCCACGTCGACCATTTCCGTGAGCAATACCGCCTCGTCCGGCAACGGTACGGTCTCGCTTTCGCTCTCGCCTTATTCTTCAACGCTGGCGAACGGACAGACCACGACCGTTACGGCCACCGCTTACGACCCGAACGGCGTTACCAACACCAATCTCTACGTGAACGGATCGCTGGCGATGGCGTGTCCGGTCACCAACTCTCCGACAACGAGCTATTGCACGGTGACGCTCAACGGCGGCAATTACGCCAACGGTTCGATCATCAGCATTTACGCGCAAGCCACGGATAATTACGGCAATACCTCGACCTCGCCGACTTCGACCTTGACGGTCGCGAACGCCGCCTATGGCGTAACGAACCAATATGTCACGCTCTCGCTGTATCCTTACGTTTCAACGCTGGGAACGTCGCAAAGCACGACGCTGACCGCCGCCGCGAGCGACATGAACGGCGTCAGCTCGATCGGCATATACGTGAACGGTTCGCTGGTCCAGACCTGCCCGTTCGGAAGCGGCATTACCAACGCCTCTTGCACCTATAACATTGCGGGCAGCAACTATGCGGCCGGTTCAACCGTCTCGATCTACGCAAAGGCGACCGATGCTTCCGGCAATACCGCAACTTCTTCAACCTCGAATCTCACTATGCAAACCGCGGCAGCGAACGGTTCCACGACCACCGCCTCGCTTATCCCGCGCTATGGCGAACGCCGCAACGGCCGCCGCTGGGACGGACGGAATTGGCGATAATAATTAGAATGATTCCATTGGAAAACGGCCCTTTCGGCCGTTTTTCTGCTTTTACATGCCGCCCCTTCATTCATTGACAAAGAAGGAATAAAGGATAACGATGCGCTCGGGAGGATCGGTCATGAACAAATTGAATATTTCAACGGTTTTTATTTTGGCTATTGGTTTTTTCGTCGGTTGCCATTCAAACAATCCGCCCGCACCGCCGGATGGCGCCGCGTCGGACGATTCCGCCATGCCGCACGATCTGGCGTCCGTTGACAGGGTTTTGACGCTTGATGGAGCTTTGCCGGACAGCGGCGCGGCGATGGATTCCTCAATGCCGCACGATCTGGCGCTCGTTGATGCGGCCTTGCCGCTTGATACACCGCTCGACAGCCTCTCCGCGGTTGATTCCGCGATGCCGCACGATCTTGCTCTGCCCGATGCGGCTTTACCGGACGGCCGCTCTGCCGTCGATTCCTCAATGCCGCACGATCTGACGCTCGCTGATGCGGCTTTGCCGCTTGATACGCCGCTCGACGGCCTCTCCGCGGTTGATTCCGCGATGCCGCACGATCTTGCTCTGCCCGATGCGGCTTTACCGGACGGCAGCGTTTTTTTTGCCGTTGATTCCGGCGATTCCGTACAACGCGAGGCGGGGGATGGTCTTGATTCGCCGCCGAAACCGGTCATCAAACCCGTACCGGGAAAGTATGCGGTGCGCTCCGATCCGGCATCAACCAATCCCGATTCCGGCATCGATCCGATAAACCCGCTGGACAAGATCGGTTTATGGGTGGTAGTCAATCCGACAACCAATCTTGCTGAAATCTATTTCTTCGCCGACAGCGATATCAGTGGCTTCTTTCCCATAACCGACGGATCGTTCAAATATGTCCACGGACATTATTACGATGGAACGGTCTGTCCGGCCGACGGGTACCAGATCGATGGAACATTCGATTCACCGACGGAATTTCACGGCTCGTTCATCTCCGAATATTACTGCTCGGTACAGAACAGCGGAAACTACATCGCTACGCTTGTTCCTGAAATAGACGCCGGCGAATAACGTTTACGCCGCACCATTGGAAGCCGCATCGCGCGGTCCTTCCGAGGTGCGGTTTTTTCTTTCTTTGACAATGCAACTTAGTTGCATTATGATACAAGGGTATGACGACACATGTGAATAAGCGGGCAACCGCTCCAAAGGAAACCAAGGCGCATCGCGCCATTCTTCGTATATTCGAACAAAATAATGCGCCGCTTTCGGAAATTGAATTGCGTTCAAAACTCTCGGCGCAGGGCGTCAGGGTCAACAAGACCACCATCTATCGACAGCTCGCGGGGCTTAAGGAGCGCGGGGAAGTGCGTGAAGTCGATTTTGGCGACGGCAAGAAGCGTTTTGAATCGAATGCCGGGGAGCATCACCATCATTTGGTCTGCACCAAATGCAACCGTGTTGACGATGTCCGCCTGCAGGGCGAATTGGCGCATATTGAAAAGACGATCAGCAAGAACAAAAAATTCAAGATCATCGATCACTCGCTGGAGTTTTTCGGACTTTGCGTAAATTGCAAATGATATGAAAAAAAGTTTCTTTGTTTTGGCGATCGGCCTCGTCGCGATCGCCGCCGGGCTCTATGCGATCAGTTTCGCGTCGGATCGCAACAGGGCGGGCGCGAATCCGGCCAACTCCGGCAAAATGGCCGTGGTCGGAACTTTTTATCCGCTCGCGCACTTTGCTTTACAGGTCGGCGGCAATCTCGTTACGGTCGCGAACATCACGCCGGCCGGAGCCGAGCCGCACGATTATGAGCCGACGCCGCAAGACATTGCCGGCGCCTATCGCGCCAAGGTTTTTATCATGAATGGCGGCGGCGTCGATACTTGGGCGGAACGGATCGCGCCCGACCTCAAAGCAAAAGGCGTGCAAGTGGTTGACATGCAAGATACGATCCTTCTTTCGACCGCGCCGTCCGGTTCCGAAACAACGCTCGATCCGCACATTTGGCTCGATCCGGTCTTGGCCGAGCAAGAGGTCGCGCTTATCCGCGACGCCTTTGTTAAAGCCGATCCGGTTAACGCGGTCGTCTATGAGAATAACGCCGCTTCATACATTGCCCAACTGCAAGCGTTGGACGAAGAATACAAAACGGGTTTGGCTTCTTGCCGAATTAAAGATATAGTTACTTCACACGCGGCTTTCGGTTACCTCGCCAAACAATACGGTTTGACGCAGATCGCCATTGCCGGACTGTCGCCGGACGCCGAACCATCGGCCCAGCAGATGGCGACGATCGCGCAGCTGGCCAAGAAGGACAATGTTAAATACATTTTTTTCGAGTCGCTGGTGAGTCCCAAGCTTGCACAAACCATCGCAACGGAAATCGGCGCGCAAACGATCGCCTTTAATCCGCTCGAAGGCCTGACCGACGAGCAAATTTCGTCCGGGGAAACGTATTTAACGGTAATGCGCGATAATTTTGACGAACTTCGCATCGCGCTGCAGTGCAAATAGCGCCCTTTCGCATATGGTGAAGAATAATCCCGCCAATAAAAAATTGATCGAGCTCAAAAACGTTCATTTCAACTACGGAACCAATACCGTGCTTGAGGATGTCAGTTTTTCGGTGAACGCCGGCGACTATATCGGCGTCATCGGTCCGAACGGCGGCGGTAAAACCACCCTGCTCTTGATCATGCTCGGCCTGCTTAAGCCGAGCTCCGGCCATGTTCTTGTTTTTGGAAAAAAGATCGGCGAACTTAAGCGCGAACGATCGCGCATCGGTTACGTGCCGCAGCGGCTGAGCCAGCTCGACGCTAATTTTCCGGCGACGGTCTATGAAATAATCGCGAGCGGCCGCACGGCGGGAAACGGGCTGTTCCGCCTTTTTTCCAAAAGCGACAAAGACGCGATTGAGCGGGCGATGACGATCGCCAAGGTGGGGGAATTGCGCAACAAATTGATCGGCGATCTTTCGGGCGGGGAAAGACAGCGGGTGATGATCGCGCGTTCGCTCGCGGGCGATCCCAAGGTGCTCATCCTCGACGAGCCGACCACCGGCGTCGACATCGCTTCGCAGGAGCAGTTCTATCATTTTTTGGGCGAGCTCAACCACAAACACGGACTCACGATCGTCTTTGTCTCGCACGACATCGACATTGTCGCGAACGAAGTTCACTCGCTGTTGCTCTTGAATCGGAAGATCGTGAGCTACGGTCCGGCCAAGGACCTCATCAACAAGCACTACCTTGACGATCTTTACGGCGGCAAGATCGATTTTACGTTCCATCCTCACCATCACCACTAGCATGTTCAGCATTTTTCAATACGATTTCATCATCCGCGCTTTCGAGGCCGGCCTCATCACCGCCATCATCGCTCCCGCGATCGGGATGTTCCTGGTCGTGCGCCGCTATTCGCTCATGGCCGATACGCTCGCCCATGTTTCGCTCGTCGGCGTCGCCATCGGGCTCCTTACGGGCGTGAGCCCGGTCGTCGGTTCGCTCATCGTCGCGATCATTGCCTCGGTCGCGATCGAGAGCTTGCGCGAAAGCAAAAAGATCTTCGGCGAAAGCATTTTGGCGCTGTTCCTTTCCGGCGGTTTGGCCGTGGCGGTCGTCATCATCAGCCTGGGCCACGGTTTTAGCGTCAATCTCATGAGTTATCTTTTCGGCAGCATCACCACCGTTACCGCTTCCGACATCGGCATCATCGTCGCCGCCGGCGCCCTCATCATGGCGGTGCTCGTCGTGTTCTATAAAGAATTCTTTTGCGTCGCCTTTAATGAAGAATTGGCCGCCGCGAGCGGCATGAATATCCGCGTCCTCAATATCATACTCATCGTGCTCGCCGCCGTCACCGTTTCGCTCTCAATGCGCATTGTGGGCGCGCTACTCATCGGCGCCCTTATGATCATCCCGACGGTGAGCGCCATCCAGTTCAAGATGGGCTTTAAACAAACCATGGCCCTGGGGATAGGGATCTCGATTTTTTGCGTCATTTCGGGGCTATTTGCTTCATACTATTTGAATTTAGCGAGCGGCGGCACGATCGTCGTCATTGCTTTGGCGGTCTTCGGCATTAGCTTGCTCGCCAATAATTCCTCGCAATAACGGCGGGGAGTTGAGAAGAAAACGATTTGCTGGCATACTTGGGGCAGAAACAAAAATCAAAATAAACGGAGGGTCGAATGTTCATTCAAAAGATATGGAGCTGGCTTGGCCGGCTCTTTCGCTTGTTCTTCAAGCGCGACAAAAAACGGATCAAAATATTGCTCGTCCAGCCGTATTGCGGGGACTCGTATTGGGGTTTGGAAAAGGCGGCGCGGCTCATCGCGAAAACCGCCCACGCTCCGCTCGGCCTCATCACGCTCGCCGCGATCTTGGCGCGCGAGGATGACATCTTCGAATTCCGGCTCGTGGACATGGGATTTCAGCGTCTGCGCGAACGCGACCTCAAATGGGCCGACGCGATCATGCTGACCGGCATGATCGTGCACAAGCAAGCCATTGCCGAACTGCTGCATCGCGTCCATGGACGCAAACCAACGGTGGTCGGCGGGCCGTTCGCAAGTTCTTCGCCGTACGCGTCGGAATTGCGCCTCGCCACCTCGATCTTCATGGGCGAGGCCGAGAACGCATCGGCGATCAAGGCGCTCGTCGACGGACTAAAGTCGCCGATAAGCCTCAAGGCGCGATACGGCGGCATGGCGGCCGAGAAGGTCGACCTGCGCCAAAGTCCGGTGCCGCGCTTCGATCTCTTGAAGAAGGGCGCCTATGTGGCGCTGTCGATCCAGACCTCGCGCGGCTGTCAGCACCGCTGCGGCTTTTGCGACGTTTGGCGGCTCTTCGGGCTGACCCCGCGCTACAAGGAGCCGCAGCAAGTTACGGCCGAACTTCAAGCCATTTGGGCGACCGGGTACCGCGGCAACGTTTTCGTCGTCGATGACAACTTCATCAACAGTCCGACGAGAGCGCGGGAAATTTTGGAGGCGATGTTCGATTGGCAGAAAGAGCGCGGGCAGCCGTTCCTCTTCTATACGCAAACCGACATCAAGATCGCGAACACGAATAACACCGCGCTCGCGGAATTGATGGTCGAGGTCGGTTTCTTCGCCGTGTTCATCGGCATTGAAACCATCTCCAAGGAAGCGCTCGAAAGCGTCGGGAAAAAACAGAATATCGGCGTCGACGTGGCGAAGGGCGTCTCGCATTTGCGCGAGATCGGCATGATCGTCTATGCCGGCTTTATTTGGGGTTTCGATACCGACGGCCCGGGCAGTTTTGAGACGATGCTAAGTTTCATCGAGGCGTGCAACATCAGCATGGCCATGGTGAACATGCTGATCGCGCTTCCCGGAACGGTCTTGTACGAAAAAATGCGTTCCGACGGGCGCCTGTTCGACGAATCCACCGGCGATTCGGCGGAAATGCCCAACTTCATTCCGACGATGGGTTTTACCGAATTGCTCTCCGGCTATCGATCGCTTATCGCGAAACTCTACGACCCGCGCGTTTTCTTCGCCCGGGCGGCGCGCGAGATGATTGAATGGAAACAGGGGGTGACGCGCAGCACCAGGCTCCGCGAATATCTGGCGGCCTTCCGCTCGATGTTTCATCAAGGGATGGCGGCTTCGTATCGCCGCGATTATTGGCGGTTCCTCCGCCAATTCGTCGGCACCGGGAAACTCGCCCGCGCCATCGCCGTGGCCATCTACTACCACCACCTGTACGGCTACACCCACGAGGTGGTCGTCCCGCGGCTTGATCGGGAACTTGAAAAACTGAAGAAATAGTTCGAAAATCCGCGCTTGCGCGCCGTCCAATCCTGGCCGGCGCGTTTTTTCTTATCCAAAAACTCCAGCGAAGCCGAAATGAATGTTTGGAGAAAAAACCCGCGCTCCTGCCGCCGGCTCGCCGGGCGCCGGGTTACCATCACGACGAGGTACCGAGGAGTTTGCTTGCTGGGGTGGGGGTTCGTAAGGGGGAGGGACAGGCTCAGCGAACTCGTGCCCCTCCCCCTTACAAAAAAATCGTCCGTTCATTCTAACAAAACGTTCGTTCTTGTCGAGGTTTCGCCTCGACAGAGTTACTTATCCTAAAAATCCAGCGAAGCCGAAATCCAATATTTAGACCCAAATACAAAAATCCAGCGCTCCTGCCACCGGCTGTCGAGCGCTGGATCACCGCCACGACGAGGTACGAGGAGTTTGCTTGCTGGGGTGGGGGTTCGTAAGGGGGAGGGACAGGCTCAGCGAACTCGTGCCCCTCCCCCTTACAGAAAAACCGTGCGTTCATTCTAATAAAACGTTAACCGCCCAATATTGATTGGATCCCCGACGTGCGCTCGGGGATGACAAAAATCCGATCCAGACCCCAAAAACAAAAATCCAGCGCTCCTGCCGCCGGCTGTCGAGCGCTGGATCACCGCCACGACGAGGTACCGAGGAGTTTGCTTGCTGGGGTGAGGGATCGTAAGGGGGAGGGACAGGCTCAGCGAACTCGTGCCCCTCCCCCTTACAAAAAATCGTTCGTTCGTTCTAATAAAACGTTCGTTCATTGTCGCCGAACCTTAGTCCGGACGGTTGTTCATTATCAAGACGGTCCTTTGCGTATCTTGACCAGAACAATGATGCCGAGACCGACGCCGATGACGCCGCCGATGACGCCAAGCGGCACGCCGGCGATGTTTCCTATTCCTTCAAGGTTCAGCAAAACAACGGTCGCGAGCAGGTCAGTGACCATGAAAAGGATGAGGAAGCGGATGTCCGACTGGCGGTCGATCTCATCCTTGATCGACGCAAAGTCGCTGGTGTCAACCTTGAACCTTATCTCTTGCGCTTCGGCGGCTTTTAGGAGCTTGCGCACCGAATCGGGAAATTCTTCGAGAAAGTTCGTCGCGTCCAATGCGATCTCGCGTCCGCGCCTGGCCAAGCGCGCGGGTTGAAGGTCAATGGTGAGGAGGCGCTGCAAATACGGATGAAGTTCGGCCGCAATGTCGAATTTGGGATCAATGAGGAGTGCCATGCCCTCCATGGTGACGATGGCTTTGGCAAAGAGGATGACGTTCGAGGGAAATTTTATGCCGTGGCTAATGCCGCCCGCGACAATGCGGTAAAGGGCCATGGAAAGGCGCTCGCCGCCTTTTGGCGAATAGAACCAGCCCTCAAGAATGGCGGTCGCTTCGTTCCGGAAACCGTTCACGTCGGCGTCAACGGGGACATCGGCCATATGGATCATATGATCGATGGCCTTGTCCGCGTCGTGCTCAAGGAAGTCGACGAGCGAAGCGATCATTTCGCGCCGCGTGATGTCGTCGATGCGGCCGACGATGCCGAAGTCGTGCAAACAAAGCACGTTATCGGGCATGACGAAAAAATTGCCCGGGTGGGGGTCGCCGTGGAAAAATCCGAATTCGAAGAATTGTTTGTAAAAAAGTTTTGTCCCGATCTCGGCGATCGTTTTGCGCGAGCAATGCAGGCGCTTGTAAGCGGCGAAATCGTCGAGGTGAATGCCGTCGGTGAAATCCGTGGTGAGTACGCGGCGGGTGGACAGCTCCCAGTGCACGTCGGGAATGAATATTTGTTCGTCATCGGCGTACAAGGCGCGAAAATGGGAAATATTCACCGCTTCGTTCAGCAAATTAAGCTCCAGCATGGTCCATTTCTCGAATTCGTCGATCACCTCATCCGGCCGGTACGGGCGGGTCGACGGCACGTGTTCTTCAATAAGTTTGGCGACCCAATGCAGGATAAGCAGGTCTTCCCTAATAAGCTCCTCAATGCCGGGCCGAAGCACCTTGACCGCGACCACGTCGCCGCTTTTGGTGACGGCGCGATGGACTTGCGCGAGCGAAGCGGCGCCCGCCGGTTTCCGATCGAATTTTTTAAAAAGTTCGCTCAGCGGTTTTCCAAGCTCTTTTTCCACGGTCGCCTTGACCTCTTCAAAGGAGAACGGGGGAACGCGGTCTTGCAGCTTGCGGAGTTCGTCGGCGACCGGTTGCGTTACGAGGTCGGCGCGCAAACTCAACATCTGTCCGAATTTAACGTAGGTGCCGCCGAGCCGTTCAAGGGCAACGCGCAGTTTTTTTGGAAAATCGTTTTGCTCGGGGTTATTATTTTCTTCGGGAAGGATGGGCAGGTCCGTGGTTTTTTTCCATAAACCGATCCAGCGGCGATGCAAGGGAACAACGAACTGCAGTCTTAAGCGGCCGATCCAGACGCCGAATCCAAGGTCGTAAAAGACGCTCACCACTTCGCGAATACGTTTTAAATGCGGACGGCGATTGGCAAACATAAGCACCGTTCAATTATACCATAAAAATGGTATTATTTATCACTATGTCACGCTGGTTCGTCTATATCGTTCGCTGCGCCGACAACAGCTTATATACGGGGATCACCAATGATCTTGTCGAACGGACCAAAAAGCACAATGCCGGCAAAGGCGCCAAATACACCCGTTCGCGCTTGCCGGTCAAGCTTGTTTGGCGCGAGCGCAAATCGTCGGAGCTCGCCGCCCGCCGAAGAGAAGCCGCGATAAAAAAATTGACGCGAATAGAAAAAATTGTTTTAATTTCAATGTATGAAAAATGAATATTTCGTTTTGCGCCACGGGCACAGCAAAGCCAACGAGGCCAAGATCATCTTAAGCCATCTTGAGGACGGCAAGCTTGAAGAGTTCACCTTGACTGAAAAAGGGGAAGATCAGGTTAGAAATTCCGCATTAAAGGCTAAGGCCGACGGGATTCTTGATGAAACGGCGATCATTATCAGTTCGCCTTTCTCGCGTTGCAAAAGAACGGCCGAGATCATGAGCGAGGTGCTGGAAGTTCGCGAACCCGTTGTTTTCGACGACCGCCTCCGGGAACGCTGGTTCGGCAATTGGGAAAGAAAAGGCAATGAGAATTACGAAAAGGTTTGGGCGATCGATAAGGTTGATCCCGACCACAAGATCGAATTGGTCGAAAGCGCCCAAGATGTCCAAGACAGGACCGCCGCTGTGATCGCGGACTGCGAAAACAAATATAACGGCAAAAAGATCGTTCTTGTTTCGCACGGCGATGCATTGCAAATTTTGCAAACATGGTTCAAGAAGGTTTCGCCCGCGCGGCATCGCGAGCTGACGCACTTGGAAACCGCCGAAATAAGGAAGCTGAATTAGTTTGTTAACGGCAAAGAGGGCCGGTCTAATCCGGCCATCTTTGCATATACAAGTGAATTGGGAGACAAAAATCCGATCCAAACTCAAAGCAAAAACCCGCGCCCCTGCCGCCGGCTCGCCGGGCGCCGGGTTACCATCACGACGAGGTATGAGGAGTTTGCGTGCTAGGGAGGGAGTTCAAAAGAGGGAGGGGCAAGCTCCGCAAACTTGTGCCCCGCCCTCTTTTAAAAAGATCGTCCGTTCATTCTAATAACACTCTCACAGAAAAATCGTCCGTTCATTCTAACAACCCCCTTATAAAAAATAAACCTTGACTTTTGGGTATTTATATTGGTTCCGCCGTCGTTATTAAGGCGCTGGTGTTCGTATTCATCATCGCTTTCCCGCTCGCGGCTTGGATGTCGCCGGACACGGCCAGCCAAGAAGCGAAAAACATCATCGCCGCCACCAACAGCCTGCGCGCCGGGCTTAAGCTCGCGCCGCTTGGGGCGGATTTATCATGATCTAACATCTTGACAGTAGCCGCATTTTTTAGTATAAAGCTGGGTCCGGCGCTTATGTCGGCAAAGGAGGTTCGCATGCATCGCATTGCCCTTTCACAACTGTTTTCCCTGTCATCCTTGTTCGTTGTAACCGTCATCACTTCATTTTCCGCCTTCATCGGCCACCCCATTTCGCTTTTTGGGGTCTGTCTGCTGCTGGCCATTCCCTGCATGTTCGTGTTCGCCGTTCGGGGATGGCAGCTTTTAGTCATCCATTCCAATGGGGTCCGTGGCAGCTTCTTTGTCTCCTTGCTGTTTTGGATCTTTATTCCGTTGGGGGTTTGCAGCCCGGCCTTTCAGCATGGCGATCAGCTTGGTCAGTACTTTAACTGGGTGGTCGCTTTCCTGTATATGATCCCGATCGTCATATACTTGGGGTGGCGGGTTCTGCCGCACCTGATCGTTGCAATGGCGCTTCAAACGATCATCTACAAATACGCTCTGATCGATCAGACGTACGTACACCCCCTCATCATTTCCTTCTTCGGCGTTTGCGCCGCCGCCGCGCTCGGTTTCTTCGTGTGGCTGCTTCAGCCTCGAACGCGGCGGGCAAAAGCATAAATTCGCCGTTTGAACCCGCGCCCCCAAACCTGTCAGCCCCCGCGCTCGACAGGTTTTTTGTTTGCCATTTAGTTCACATACACGAAGTAGCCGGTTAACTTTTAGATTCAAGGAAGCCCCGCAATTTTTGCGGGGCCTTTTGATATTTCCGTCAAAATTTGATAGTATATAGGCAACCTAATTCTCATAATTATTCAAATATATGGACGAACAAGTCCACCAAAAGCCCGAAGAGCCGAAAGTTGAAGCCAAACCGACCGTCGCGACGACGGCGCACGGCAACCGGACGCTCATGGCGTGTCTCGCTTATGTTTTATTTTTCATCCCGATGATCACGGGGGACTCCAAGCGCGACGATTTCGTCAAATACCACACCAAGCAAGGTTTTGCGCTGTTCATCGTTTGGTTCGTTGTCGCGGCGATCGTTTGGGCGGTGCCTTTTCTCGCATGGAATCCGCTCATTAGTTTGATCAACTTGTGCGTTCTGGTCTTGTTCATCATCGGCATTGTTAACGCGGCTAACGGCAAAAAACAACCGTTACCGGTCATCGGCTTCATGGCCGATTGGCTTAAAATTTAATTCACGAGACCTATGCTTAATAAAAAAGCGTTCATTTTGTCAATTGGTTCGCTGATTGTCGTTTCCGCGGTTGTTGCGGGCGGGGTTGCGGCGCAAGAAAAGCAAAACCCTGCCGGTAACGGCGGAGCGCTGACAAATATTTTCAAAAACATCAATATCCGAAATATCGGCGAAACGCTCGGCGCCAAGATCGGGCCGGTCGTCACCGGGAACGTGACGGCGATAAACGGCACGACCATCACCATTGCTTCAAAGCTCGCTTATGTGCCGGGGAGCGCGAATTCGCTTCTTCAGGCGACGACCTATACGGTCGATGCGAGCAAGGCGACGATCCACCGGATCAACCGGACGATCATGCCGACGCCGCGGCCGCCGGTCGGCCGAATGTATCCGTTATCGGTTAATGCGCCGCCGCAGTTGAACGTCAATTCGGCGCCGCTCGTGAACGCGCCGCCCGAGCCGACGGATAACGTTAACTCCCAGCCGCCGGCGCCGCCGGAATCGAACGACAACGTCAATTCCGCGCCGCTCGTGAACGCGCCCGCTGGCGATCTAAACGCCCAGGCGCTGATCAATTATCCCGTTGGGATGCCCGGCAATATTCAAGGAACAATGAGAAGGATTCCGCAGATATTGCCGCTAAAAAATCTTGAAACAACGATCACGGTTTCCGATATTCATATTGGCGATCTGCTGGTCGTGAGAGGGACGGTCACCGGCACGACGATCGTTGCCACCGACATTACCGTCAGCCCGTCGCTTGGCGGAACCAGCGGCGAAAAGAAGGCGATGGTCACGGGCACGGTTCAAACGATAAGCGGCACGACACTGACCGTGCTTTCGAGCGCCACCGCCTCAACGCAAGCGGCCGTTACTTATACGGTCGACGCTTCGTCCGCCGTTATTAGGAAATACTCCGTTCCGTCGCCGGCGCCAGCGCCTTCCGCAACAGGCGGGACGGCTGTCGGCAAAAATATTCCGCCGCGCCGTCCGATGGAATCGACGGCGACCATATCCGATATCGCGGTGGGCGACGCCGTCAGCGTTCAAGGCACGGTAAGCGGAACAAATATCATCGCTATTGAGATCGTCGATGGCGTTAAAATCGGCGTTGGCCAAAGCCGCGTCAATCTCGAGCAAACCGGCGCTGAACTTAAAAAGGAAGTTGAAGCGGTCAAGCCTGGACTCTGGGCGAAAATTGAAAGCTTCTTCAGTGGTCTCTTTGGAAAGAAATAATAAACCTTAAAAAATACCGCCCCGATGGCCATCGGGGCGGTATTTTTATACGCTAACGTCGCGCTGTTTTCTAAAAGACAAAATAGCAAAGAGGATGAAACCAAGAAGCGAGCCAGCCGCGGCAATGGTGAAAGCGGCCTCGGGCGCGACCTTGTCCCAAATTTTTCCCAGCCCGTATCCGCCGGCAATGACCGCGGCGCCGGTTAAGGTATAGAAGATGCCGAAAGCGGTGCCGCGAGAACCCGGTTGCACGAGGTCGGAAATAAAAGCGCGGCCCGAACCTTCGGTCAAGGCGTAAAAAAGTCCGTAGCAGGCGAAGAGGATAAGGGCAAAAGGCAGGGACGGATCGCGGCTAAAACCGTATTCAACGACGGCCAAGAGCAGCCAGCCGGCGGCGATGAACGGAAGTTTGCCCGCCTTGTCGCTCCAGATGCCTATGGGGTATGAGGCGCCCGCATAGACCAGGGTGAAGCCGGCGAAAAGCACCGGCGTCCATGCCAGTGGAATGCCGATCGCGTGCGAGCGAAGAAGAAAGAGCGAGTCGTTCACTTTGGTGAGCATGGCCACCGTCATGCCGATCGTAAACAGCCAGAATTTCCAAGATAATCCCGGTTTGGAAATTGGTTCTTGGTTCTTGGTTGTTATGGCTTTCGGTTCGCGGACGCCGAAAGCGATGAGGCCGAGCGCGATGGCGCCGGGAACGGCGGTAAGCGCGAAGATCGTTCGGTAAGCGTGGAGGGAAGGCGTTAGCGCAAAAAGGATCGCTGCGGCTGCGAGCGGTCCCAATACCGATCCGGCTGTGTCGATCATGCGATGAAAACCGAAAGCGCGGCCGCTGGCGCCGGCGATGGCCGAATCGGCCACGAGCGCATCGCGGGGCGCGTCTTTGCCGCCCTTCCCAACGCCGTCAATGAGGCGCAGTGTTGCGACCGGCAAAAAACTACCGGCGAGAGCGAGAAGCGGGCGGGAGATCGACGAGAGCGTATAACCGCCCAAGACGAACCATTTGCGGTTCTTAAAACGGTCGCTCAAAACGCCGGAGACGAAACGGAAGAAGCTGGTCGAACCTTGCAGCAGGCCGTCGATCAAACCGATGCCGGCGCCGCTTATGCCGATCATCGCCAAATACGCGGGCAGCACCGGCGTGATCATGTCCTGGCCAAACCCGGAAAAGAGCGCCACGAAGGCGACAATGATGATGTTGCGGGGGATCTTAGGTCGTAAGGTTGCCATAGTGGGAAATTATATCATAGACCAACAACCTCCGCCCAAGGCGGATCCGCCTCGGGCGGAAAAAATCGCCAACCCGATCGGGCTTGACCCCGCACCTTGAGAGCATTGATTTCAACTTCGTTTCGCAATAGTTTTAGGCAACTATCAAGCGGCTTTAATTAGCAATACTTTTTAAGTATCACGACTATGCCCTCAAGGTGCGGGGTTGACGCTTTGGGCGGTTTTTGTTATAATTCCAACTTGTTTAGATAGTCTAAATATATTACTGAATATGCCAAAGAACGATCGTTCGGCGGAACTGGCGCTTCTTATCATGAACGCGGGCAGGCTCTTGCATCAAAAATTGCACGAGCACCGCGGCGTCGGTTCGGTCTCGATGCTGCATTTTAAGATCATGAGTTTCGTCGGCGAGCGGGGGCCGACCACCATGAAAGAGCTGGCGGCGTTTTTGGGGGTGACGGCGCCGTCGGCGACCGTGCTCGTTAACCGCCTTGTCCGTTCCGGGGAGCTTGAGCGGGTCGCGAGCCCGGGCGACCGGCGTTCGGTGAGCGTCAAACTCACACCGCCCGGCAAACGCAAGGTGGCACGCGACCGTCGCGCTCTTATCAGTCGGATGGGTTCCGTCATATCCTGCCTTTCTCCCGGCGAAGCGGAAAAACTCGCCGTCATCCTTAAGAACTTATTGAAGAAATGAATTTTATGAAACACCGAAAACTCATCGTTATTATCGGTTCCGTCCTCGCTGCCGTTGTCCTGGCCGTCGTCGGATATTCGGTTTTCGGCGCCCGTTCCGGCGCCGGCGCAAATACGATAACCGTGGCTCCGGCCGACCTGACCGAGCAGGTGACGACCACCGGCAAGGTTAAGGCCGCCGAGGAAGTGGATTTGGCTTTTGAACGCGGCGGACGGGTCGTGGCCGTGCCGGCCGCGGTCGGCGATACGGTGAAGCGCGGGGCGCTCCTCGCCGCCGTTGACGCGACCGACGCAAATGCCGCCAGCAAAGAAGCCGATGCGGCGCTCGCCTCGGCGCAGATCGCGCTTGAGAAGATGAAACGTCCGCCCGAAGCGATTGACCTCATGACGGCCAAAGACGCCGTGGCTTCGGCAAGCGATGCCAAAGACAAGGCTGCGTCCGATTTGAACAAGGATTATGACGGAGCTTATAGCGCCGTTTTCGACACCTATCTGGATCTGCAAACGATCATTTCCGGACTTAGGGACGTTTTGCACGGCACAAATCTTAATCCGGGCCAGGATAACATTGACTTTTATGCCGATCTGGTCAAGGTGACCGATCCCAACGCCGATGCCTACCGCGCTTCGACCGAAACGTCGTATGAAGCCGCGGTCGCCGCAGTCAACCGCTTTTATGCCGATTTTAAAGCGGCCGGGGCGGCGCCCGCGCCCGAAGTAACGGCCAAGCTCCTCTCCGAAACTTACGATACCGACAAGCAGGTTTCCGACGCGGTTAAAAGCGCCAACGATCTCATCGGTTTTTATATGACCGACCTGACCAAAAACCAGCTTTTGAATACGGTGAACGTTCCGCCGGACGTGCCGGCGGCGAGCGCCGAGCTCTCCGGCTTTGCGAGCGAGGCCAATGGCCACTTTGCCGCCCTCTCCGGCGCGCAAACGGCGATCCAAGCGGGGCGCGACGCGCTCGCGGCCGCCGCCCGTTCGTTCACGGAAAAGCAAGAAGCGCTCGACAAGCTTGTCGCCGGCGCCGAGGATATCGACATTCGCGCGCAGCAAACGCGCGTCGATGCAGCGCAGGCCGCCGATGCGGCCGCCCACAGCGAAGCGGCCAAAACCACGCTTATTGCGCCGTTCGACGGCACGATCTCGCAAGTTAATGTCAGCATCGGCGAGCTCGCGAGCCCCGGCGCGTCGGCGGTCGCGATGGTCTCGAACGCCCGCTACGAGATCGACGCGCTGGTCTCCGAAGCCGATATTGCCAAGGTCGCGGTCGGCGCTCCGGCGACGGTCACCCTGGACACTTTTGGAAGCGGCGAGAATTTTACCGCCGCGGTCACGGCTGTTCAACCGGCCGAAACGATCGTGAACGGGATCGGCGCTTACGGCGTTAAATTGCAGTTCGTCCATGACGACAGCCGGATCAAGTCCGGCATGACCGCCAATATTTTCATCACGACCGGCGTTCGCAAGGCCGTGCTTGCCTTGCCCGCGAGCGCAATCATCACTTCCGGCGCCGATAAGTTCGTGTTCGTCGATAACGGCTCGTCCAAGCCCGTGAAAACTCTCGTGACCGTCGGCATCACCGCCGAAGACGGACGCGTTGAGATCGTTTCCGGCCTTAAGGCGGGGGACAAGGTTGTAACTTACGGAAACAATTAAATTGATACCTATGAATAATCAAGAAGCAAAGGAGATCGTCCAAGAGGAAGAAAAATTGATCGCCGAGGTCAAGAAAGAAGAAAAACTCATCAAAAAGCTGATCAAGGACGCGCGCATCGTCATTATCGCGCTGGTCATTATCGCCGCCGCGGCCGCGGGCGGAATATTCTTTTTGGTGAACGCGCAGAACCAGATTAAGATCGACGATTCGTCGATCACGGCCGCCTCGATCGACCTGGCGCCAACGCAGGGCGGCGCGCTTGAAGCGGTCTATGTGAACGAAGGCGACACCATTCCCGCCGATACGATCGTCGCCCGCGTCGGGAACGAACTCATCAAATCAAAGATCGGCGGCACGGTGATCGTGGCGCGCGAGGACATCGGCAAACTCGTCGCCCCCGGCGAAAAGGTCGTTTCCATGATCGACCCGGGCGACCTGCGCGTCGTCGGCCGTTTGGCCGAGGACAAAGGCCTGCAGAACGTGAGCGTCGGGCAACGCGCGACCTTTACGGTAGACGCTTTCGGCGGTCGCGTTTTTAACGGGATCGTCGACGAAGTAAGCCCCACTTCGCGCGCCGGCGATGTCGTTTTTAACATTTCCGACCAGCGGCAAGAACAGGAGTTCAACGTCAAGGTCCGCTACGACGTGAACGCTTATCCCGAGCTCAAGAACGGCATGTCGGCCAAATTAACGATATACCGGAATTAGCGGAAAACAGATATCGGCAATTCGACATTCGACATTAGTCATTCGATATTCGTACGGTCGTTAATATATGGAAGTTATCGATAAGGAGAAAAAAGAAAACAGCAGCACTAAGTGGTGGATCCTCGCGACCGTTATCATCGGCACTTTTTTGGGCCGCCTCGACCAAACGGTCGTGAGTTTGGCGACCCCCAAGATCATCATCGACTTCGGCATCACCGTTTCGACGGCCGGCTGGATCAGCACCGCTTATATCATCGCGAACGCGGTGTTCGTGCCGGTCTGGGGCAAGCTTGGTGACACTTGGGGCCGGAAAAAGGTCTATGTTCTCGGTTTCATTGTTTTTATAATCGGCTCGGTGCTTTCGGGCATATCTTGGAATTTCCCGTCGATCATCGCCTTTCGCGTGATCCAAGCCATTGCCGGTTCGGCCGATTATCCGACGGCCATGGCGATCCTCGCGGCGACCTTCCCCAAAGGCAAGCCGCGCGCCCAAGCGTTGGGCATTTGGTCGGCCTCCTTCGCCGCCGCCGTAGTTTTTGGTCCGCTCATCGGCGGACCGCTCATTGACAGTTTCGGCTGGCGTTCGGTTTTTCTCATCAATCTCCCGGTCGGGATTGTCGGCCTCACGATGGCGCTTGCGATCATCAAAGAATCGACCTCCGGGGAAAAGGCGAAAAAATTCGACCTCCTCGGCGCCGCCGTTTTGGGCGTTGCGCTCTCCTCGTTGGTTTTGGTCTTGGAAAAGGGTTTGGATTGGGGCTGGCTTTCGGGCAAGAGCCTTCTGACCTACGCCGTCACGGCCGCCGCCGCTTTTCTTTTTGTTTACCTTGAAAAGCGCCACCCCGATCCCATCGTCGATCTTAAATTTTTCAAGATCCCCATCTTTGTCAACGTCCTTGCAAACAATTTCGTCGTGTTCATGGGGATGATGGGTTGCGTTTTCTTGATCCCCATCTTTGCCGCCACTTATCTCGGGCTGGACGCCACGCAAACCGGCCTGCTTTTCATGCCGATGGCCGCCGGCATGATGCTCGCCGCGCCTATCGGAGGCCAGCTCACCGGCCGGGTCCAGCCGCGCTTCGTTATTTTCGCGAGCACACTCGTGGCCGCCCTCGGTTTATTCCTCTTTGTACGCCTTGATCCGCGCTCAAGTTCCGCCGATGTCATGCTGCCGCTCTTCGTGATGGCTTTGGGCATGGGTTTTGGCATGGCTCAGCGGACCAACATCATCGCCGCCGCCGTGCCCGACCGCGAGATAGGCATTGCTTCGTCGATCCTGGCGCTCGCCCGCAACATCGCCGGCGCCTTCGGCATCGCCTTTTTCGGCACGATCCTCAACAACGCCACCAACGCCAAGGTGATCGCGACGTCCACTTTCAGCAGTTTGAATTATTTTACGCCGATCAACTACGCCATTTTTACGACGCTTGTCACGCTCAAGGCGCAGATCAGCGCTTATCACGTCGTTTTCATCACCGCCGGCATCATTCTGCTTTTCGGCGCCGCCACCTCGCTTAGCATCAAAGCAAAAGAAAAGGTCGGCGTGCATGTGGTGGTGGAGTAAATCGAATGTCGAATTTCGAATGTCTAATGTCGAACCATCGTCATTTGCGAAATTAGTCATTAAGCGCACGTTGTTTCGACAATGATTGGCTATTGCGATAGCATGAATATATGGACAAGCGGATTGCTTATTCCATTGTTATTCCGGCTTATAACGAGGCCGAGAACGTAGAACGCGCGCTCCGCGAGACCGCGGCGGTTTTTGATCCGTTGGCAAAAGAGTATGAGATCATCGTCGTTGACGACGGTTCGTCCGACGGCACCGCGGGGATCGTCAGTTCGCTCTCGGCCGAATTGCCGGCCGTCCGATTGTTGCGACACGCGGCAAACGGCGGCAAGGGAAAAGCGGTGCGCACCGGCGTTATGAACGCGCAGGGGGAGAGTATTCTTTTTTTGGATTGTGATTTGGCCACCCATCCGCGCGAGGCGCTCTCTTTTATCGAAAAAATGGAGGATTTCGATATTGCGATCGGCACGCGGCGCCACGCCGGCTCGATCATTGCCAGGTCGCAGCCGTGGTACCGGGTGCTCTACGGACGAGCGATAAATTTTTTCATCAGGCATTTGGTCAAACTTCCTTATTATGACACGCAGTGCGGCTTTAAGATGTTCCGCGCCGAAGCGGCAAAGGATATTTTTGGCGAGCTCGGCCCATCTCGTTGGACCTTTGACGTTGAATTGCTCATGCGCGCGCGCTCGAACGGTTACCTGATCGCCGAACTTCCCGTCACCTGGACGAACGGCAAAACCAGCCGCGTGCGCGCGGGCGAGGTGATCCCGGATCTGTTCTATCTTTGGCGCCTAAAGCAAAGAATGGATAAACAGCTTTGATCTTATGTATGAAGCGGGGATCCTTTTGGCCGTTATGGCTCTCGCTGGTTGGGCGAGCGGCGATTTTATGATCCAGCGGGTGACGCGGCGCGTTGGGACGATCAAAGCGCTGTTCTGCATCGCCGCGGTCGGCGCAATCGTTCTTGCGCCGTTCGCCGCGCCGCACTTCGGCGCGATCTTCGTTAAAAGCAACCTGCTCATCCTTGTACTCGCCGTTTGCGTCACCTTTTTCGCCGCGATCTTCGATTTTGACGCTCTTCATGACGGAAAATTGGCCGTCGTCGAGCCGGTCATCGGGCTTGAACTGCCGATCGTCGTCCTTCTTTCCATAATTTTTCGCGGCGAATCGCTGACGTTTTTGCAGATATCGGCGATCATCGTCATCTTCATCGGCGTCACCCTCACGGTCACCCAGCGCAAATTCCATTGGCATCGCAAGATCGTTCTTGAAAAGGGTTTTATTTTTGCGGGGATCGGCGCGGTCGGCATGGCGCTCACCAATTTTCTTTACGCCGTTTCCAGCCAAGCGTCATCCGCAATTTTTACGGTCTGGTTCATTCATACGGTTATTGCGGTCGTCTGCTTCGTGATCTTGGTACGCCGTCGCGTTGTCCATACCATTTTCGATGATATAAAAAAATACCCCGCCGGGATATTGGCGATGGCCGTCGCCGACAATGTCGCCTGGCTCGCCTACGGACTCGCAGCGACCCGCATTCCCATTTCCATTGCCACGGCCGTGAGCGAGAATTACATCGCTTTGGCGCTTATCCTCGGCGTCGTCGTCAATCATGAAAAATTCCGCAAACACCAATATGCCGGCGCCGCGCTTGCGATCGCTGGGCTTTGCACGCTGGCTTTGATCTCGACGCAATGATCATTTTATTTTTATCGCGCGCAGGGCCAGGAACATCGGAAACTCGGCTCTGGCTCGGTTCTCGGCTTTGGCTTTTGGACCGGAGTCCGAGACGCGGTTCGAGGTCCATTCTTCGAGCGCGGTAACGGCAAAGCCGTTCGCGGCAAGCGCGTTAATGTAAGCTGAAAGGGGACGATGGTAAGAAACGGTTTTGATCGAGCGGTCGGCGCCGGGATGGGCAAGGATCGGTATCGTCAAGCTCGACATATACATATCGATGCGGCGGTATTGGATCTGCCTGGCTTCTTCAAATCCCCAAGCGCTTTGGCGCGGGATGCGGAAAGACGGATGGTTCATGACGATGACAAGCGGCGCGCCGAGCGCGAGCACGGCAGAGGCATCATGAAAGACCGGCGCAATGGGGTCGATGTTTTGAATGGCCAAGAGGCAAACGGCGCCGTCGAATTTCAAACCATTGCAAAGCTTCGCAAAGCGCGTCGCGTCGCCCACGGCGTATTTGGCGTTCGTCGGCGCCAGGCGTTGCGCGCGCTCAATGAGCGACGGCGAAGCGTCAAAGCCGAAAGTTTTGAAGCCGGATCCGACCAGCAGGCGCGTAAATGCGCCTTCGCCGCAAGCGATATCCAAATACTGCTTTCCTTTCTCCGGCGCCAACAGTTTTATAACGCCGGGATAAACGACGGTTTTGAGGAGCGAATCATTTTCCGCCATGTGTCCGCCATACCAGTCCGAAACCTGCTCCCACCCCGTTTTCGCCGCTTGCCCTCTCGGCAAGCTCGGGGCTACTCGCGGCCGTTTGTATTGATGAAATTTCTTCATGCCTGTATCATAGCTGTCTTGCGGGTTTGATTCAACTTTTTGAGCTTTTAGGTTTTAGCTTTTAGCTTTTAGGCCGTCCCTAAAACCTAACAGCTAACAGCTAATAGCTCGATCCAGTATGAAACCAAAAGTAAAACCGTTCGTTCTCATCGTCCTCGACGGCTGGGGCGAGCGGTCGGAAAAAGAATTCAATGGAATTTTTGAAGCCTCCACCCCGGTCATGGATCGGCTTTTGGTCGAATATCCGCATGCCGTGCTTGACGCGAGCGAAGAAAGCGTCGGCCTGCCGACGGGGCAGATGGGCAACTCCGAGATCGGGCACATGACGATCGGCGCCGGCCGCGTCATCGACACCGATCTGGTGCGCATCTCCAAAGCCGTGAAGAACGGCGAGTTTTCGAATAATCCCGAATTCGGCGCGCTTTTCGAACACATTAAAAAGAACAACAGCACCTTGCATGCGATCGGCTTGCTGTCGCCGGGCGGCGTGCACAGCCACAACGAGCATCTTTATGCTTTCTTGAAAGCGGCCAAAGCCGCGGATATTTCGCGGGTCGCCATCCACGCGATCACCGACGGCCGCGACACGGCGCCGCAGAGCGCGGTTGAATATTTGCGCGAGCTGGAAGCGGTGATGGCCGAGACCGGGATCGGGTTTGTCGCGACCTGCTCGGGTCGATTTTATGCGATGGACCGCGACAAGAATTGGGACAGGCTGAAGCGCGCCGAGGATGCCATGTTCCGCTGCGAAGGAAATGTTTGCATCAAAGAAAAACCATCGGAAGCGGTTGCTCGTTTGCATAAACAAGGGATCGTTGACGAACATTTGGAACCGCTGGTGTTCCTTGACGATAACGGCAAGGGGTGTCCTGTCTCGGAAAACGACGGCGTCTTCATCTTCAATTACCGCGCCGACCGCAGCCGCATGATCGCCTCGCGGCTCGCCGGAGCGGACAAGATAAAAAATCTTTTCTTGGTCACGATGACCGACTACGACAAAACGATCGATTGCCGCGTCGCTTTCGGGCCGAACGCCGTTGAAACGACTTTGGCCGCGGAAATATCGAGACACGGATTGACGCAGGCGCACATCGCGGAAACGGAAAAGTATGCGCACGCGACCTATTTTTTGAACGGCGGCGTCGAGGCGCCGCATGCGGGCGAGGAATTCGTGCTGGTGGAAAGCCGCAAGGACGTTCCAACGCACGACTTGGCGCCGGAAATGAAAGCGCGCGAGATCGCGGACAAGGCGATCGAGAAGATCGAAGGCGGAACCGATTTTATCTTCATCAATTTTGCGAACGCCGACATGGTGGGGCACACCGGCATCCCGGAAGCGATCCATGTTGCCGTGGAAACGGTTGACCGCGAGCTCGGCCGGGTGGTCGAAGCGGCGACGGAATGCGGCGGCGCGGTTTTCATTACCGCCGATCATGGCAACGCCGAACATTATTTCGACGCGGCAAAAAACGAAAAAATAACATCGCACACCATGAATTTGGTCCCCGCCATTTTGACCGTGCCGGGCGGCCGGCTAAAGAACGGCACGCTTGCCGACGTCGCGCCGACCTGCCTTTCGGTCATGGGCCTGCCGATCCCGCCGTCCATGACCGGCCACGACCTGACAAAGCGGGCGTAAAGACAGCCGCCCGGCTTCGCGATATAATCAATTTATGCCCAGAACTAATATTGACCGTGCGCCGAGTCCTGAGGATAATGGCGCGTTGTCGGAACGCGAATTCGATGAAATGCCCACCGTTGAAATGCGGACGGGCCGTGAACGCCTGCGCGAAGTGGCGGAAACACGAACGATCGAGGATGAAGCCGCGACCGAGGAGGTGCGCGAAGCGATAACGAAGCGTTTTTCCGTTCCGGTCGAAGCGGCGCCGGACCAAACAAGGATCAGCGAATATCAAGCGCGGTCGATCCCCGCGTATCTTAAAAAACAACAAGACAGCGAACCGTTCGCGGCGCGGCTTTACGGCATGTTCGCGAGCGCCGAAGGCATGAAAGAAGCGCGCGAAGCTTTGCCGAAAGAGGGGCCGTTCTTGGTCGTCGCCAACCACTCCGGCGGCGAATCGCCGGTCATTTTGTCGCTTTTAAAAGAATACGACGCGCACATTGCCGCGGGTGAAGAATTGAATTTCAATCGCTCCGGTTTCAGGAAATGGCTGCTCCAAAAAATGCGTATGATCCCGGTGCGCGAGTCGCTGGCGAATTTGAACGATGAAGAAAAGGAAAAATTGCTGGAGCGGGTGCCCGGCGAAAAACGCAAAGAATCGTACCGCAAGATCGTTGAACGGGAAAAAGAAGGGAGCGCGCCGACCAACCGAGAGTTCGTCCGCGCGGCCGCGGCGTTGCTTTCCCGGGGCGACGTCGTCGTGATGTTCCCGGAAGGCTTGTTCTTGTACGACGACAACAAAGGATTGCGCCGCGCCTATGGCGGGGTCGAACTCATTGCCCGCGAATTCAAGCGTTTGACCGGCCGGGAGCTCCCGATCGTTCCGGTTTCGGTTTGGAACAACGAGGAAGGCAGGCATATCGAGGTCGGCGATAAGTTCATCCTTGGCGATATTGGAAAGAAAAGATCGGGGACCGATCAGATCATGAGAGAGCTGGCCGAACTGCTGCCCGATGAATTGCAAGGCGCGTACGCCGAAGAAGAATAAAAAAAGACGGATGAGCTGGCGCCAAGGCTCATCCGTTTTTCGTTGCGTTTACGCGGTGATCGGGAGGTCGTCCTCTTCGATCTCGATCGATTCGCCTTCGCGCGCCGGGGTCGTGCGTATCCCGGTTGCTTCTTCGATCGATTTGGCGATCGCGCGAATGGCGGCGGCGCCGTTGTCGGGGTCATGATGGAAGGTGATGATCCATTTTGGTTTGGCGGCGCGCGCGACGTCGATCACTTGCGCCGGACAGGAGTGGCCCCAGCCAAAGCGGGGAATGCCGACCGCTCCGCGGTACTGGTCGTCGGTATATTGCGCGTCTTGGATCCACAGCGTGGCGTCTTTGACCAAGTCGATGAGTGCCGGATCGGGGTACATATAGCCTTCGTTGTCGGTGGTGTAGGCGATGATCGTTTTCCCGTGGCTCATGCGGTATCCGTAAGTTTCGTTCGGGTGATTCAAGCGGCGGCAGTAGACGATGATCGGCGGCGAACCGTCGGCGCTCGGGATCTCGAAGGTCTGGCGGTCGCAGACGGGGCTGAATTCCAGCGTTGCCGCTTCCTGAGCGATCATCTTGAGATCAATCGGGAATTTTGGATCGCGCATCTGGCCCAGCAGGACCGTCTCCAGCGTTTCGCGCCAGTTGACCCCGCCATGCATCGAGAGGTGGATATCAAACGCGTTCCGCGGCATGTAGACCGGTCCGAAGAACGGAAAGCCCTGGATATGGTCCCAGTGGACGTGCGACATGAGAACATGGGCGTTGAATTTCTTGTCCGCCAGGATCTGGCGGAAGCGGCTTTGTCCGAATTTTCGGACGCCGGTGCCCATGTCGCAGATGATCGTATTGCCGCCGGCGGAAATGGTCACGCATGGCGTGTTGCCGCCGTAGTAGACCGGATCGACCGGGATCTTGCCGCTGCGCGCGGATTCGGCGAGCAGGGCATCGATCGCTTGCGGCGTGGGCGGGGAAGGAACGGAGCCGGTAACGCCCCAGAAATCGACGGTCATTTTTATATTCGACATTTGGCGCCTCGTTTTCATTTGTCAGGGATCTATTGTCAGCATATAACCATCTATGATAGTGTACAACAAGTGTTAATAACCATTAGACAAATGAAATGGAAAACCCCAAATACGTGCTTAAACAATTAGGTTTGTCAGAAGCTGAGATCAAGATCTATTTAGCCTTAAGCGCGCGCGGGGCGCTCACGGCAAGCGAGCTCACCAAGGTGGCGCACCTCAAGCGTCCGACCGCATACTACGCGCTGCGCTCCTTAAAGGAGCACGGGCTGATCAAAGCCGGCAATGCCGCCGGCGTCGAGCGCTTTCAGGCAGAACCGCCGCGGCATCTTGAGGCGATGGTTGCGGTTCGTGAAAAAGAATTATCGGCGCTCGCGGAGGAAGTGCGCGGTATTATTCCCGAGCTGTTAAAGAACAAGGCGATAGATTCCGGCCTGCCGGCAGTTTCATTCTACGAAGGCGAAGAAGCGATGAAACAGGCGATCATGGAAACGGTTTATTGCCGCAGTCGGCACATCGATTCGATCGCCCCGTCGGATAATTTTTTTTGGCAGGTCGGGCAACCGTTCTCCGCCGGCTACATTGCCGAGCGGGTCGCGCGGCGCATCACCACGCGCAATTTATGGGAAAAGCCGCTTGAGCCGCGGATCATGACGCGCTCCTATGAGGGAATTTCGCAGGTCAGGATCTTGCCGCGCGAGATGATCGGCAAATTTCGCAGCACGGTTTTTCTTTACGATGATACGGTCATGTATATCTCAAGCAAAGACAACGGCTATGTCCTGGTCGTCAAATCGGCCGAGCATCATGAAATGATGAAGGCGATCTACGAGACGCTCTGGGCCTCGGCAAAGCCGTCATAACATAAAACACGGAACTAAAAGTTCCGTGTTTTATGTTTGATGTCCGACTTTAGAATTTCGAATTCGCGGCAATGGCGGCGCCGATGGACTGCAGCTTGGCCGCCGGGTCTGATTCGCCGATATCGCCGAACGTTTGTGCACTGATGATCGAAGAAACAAGCTGATCGCCTTGGCCGATCGCGTCCATAAGAGTTGGTGAAGGGGTGTGGCCGTATTTTTCCAACTCCGCAATTTGGCTTTTGATGATCGAAAGCTGCGCCGCAAATTCGGTCGCCGAAGCCTTTAGTTCGGCAATATCCGTCGGCGCCGCCGGTTTTGCCGGCGCCGCCCGCATCGCGACAACGGGCGCAACGATCGTATTTTCCGTGTTTGCGCCGACAATTGAGCCGGTCGATGAGACGGCGATCGCGCCGACGCCGAGCATGACGGCGTAGCTTAAAAAGGGGTGAAGACTCTTTTTTAAGATAGATCGTTTGGTCTTCTTCATACAAAAACGATTATACATCATCTTCCTGCGACATGAAACCCCCGGCTTGTATTTCCCAAAGCTTCTTGTAAGTTCCTTCGCGCTCGGTGAGCTCGCTGTGCGTGCCGGCGTCGATCACCCGGCCGTTCTCGACCACGACGATCCGGTCCATTTCCATGATCGTTGAAAGGCGATGGGCGATCACAATGACGGTTTTTCCCTTCATGAGTATGCGCAAGGCGTCGTGAATGAGCGCTTCCGACTCCGAGTCGAGCGACGAAGTGGCTTCGTCAAGAACAAGGATGGGGGAGTCCTTCAGAATGGCGCGCGCGATGGCGACCCGTTGGCGCTCGCCGCCGGAAAGCTTGATGCCGCGCTCGCCGACAAAGGTCTTGTATCCGTCGGGCAGGGCGCTGATGAATTCGTGGCAATGCGCTTTTTTGGCCGCCGCTATCACTTCTTTCTCCGAGGCGCCGCGCCGACCGTAGCGAATGTTATCCATAAGCGAGCGGTGAAAAAGCATGGGATCCTGGGGAACCATGGAAATGGCGTCGCGCAGGCTTTCCTGGGTCACTTCGGCGATGTTCTGTCCGTCGATCAAAATAGCGCCATTGGTAAGGTCGTAAAAGCGGAACAGCAGTTTGACGATCGTTGATTTTCCCGCGCCCGAGGAGCCGACCAGCGCCACTTTTTCCTTCGGTTTTATGTCGAGCTGAAAATTCTTCAGCACTTCGCGCGTTTCGTTATAGTTAAATTGAACATGGTCGAACTTGATCGCGCCCTCCGTCACCTTCAATTTTTTGGCATTTGGCGCGTCTTTGATGTCGTACGGCATGTTCATGATATCGACCATTTCTTGCGCATCAGCGGTGGCTTCGAACAAGCCGCGGAAGACCTGTTGCAAACCCCAGACCAGCGACCATAACTGCATGATGATGAGTTGAATGAGGACGAAGTCGCCCAAGTTAAGCTTGCCGTCGATCCAAAGCTGGATCGCGAAATACATCGTTCCCATTTCGATCACGACAAGAAACGAAGTTTGGAACAGGTTCATCCAGACCTGGAGATCCCATGTGATGGTTCGCAAGCGACCCAGTTCATTGAGAACCTTCTCGATCAGGCCTTCCTCGAATTTGTAACCGGAGAATTGCTTGACGCTGACCGTGTTCGTGATCGAGTCGGAGAGCGCGGCGGTCGCTTCCGAATCCTTGGCGGCGCGTTCCTTGCGGCGGGCGGTGATGAGCAGCGAATACCAGTAGTTGATCACGATCATGAGCGCAAACCAGCCGAGGATAATGAGCGCGAGATAAATGTTGCGCAAACCGAGCAGGATCGACGAACCGACCACGGTGATCGTCAGGTTGATGATGTTATAGATGAAGATGTCGCCGACGCTTTCAAAGGCGAATGCCAGGCGTTGGATCTTTCGCACAAGCGAACCCGAAAAGTTGTTGGCGAAGAATTGGTCTGAATGGCCCATCATTTTTTTATAAGCCGTTTCGGTCAGATCGTTCATTATCTTCGGGTGAAGGCGGTCATTAAGAAGGTCGCCGAAGTGACGCGACAAAATGCGCGTTATATAAACGCCCAAGATAACCATGAGCGTGGCGACGAGTTTGACCGCGATGGCCGTTTTCGAGCCGGGCATGGTCAGGTCGTTGAAAAACCCCCGGTATATCCAAGGGATCAGAACGTCGCATACGTTAAAGATGCTGATCAGGATGATGATCGCGAGCGCGTGCCAGCGGTAATGGGCGACCTGTTCGCCGAAGAGCCCGATGATGCTTATCTTTTTTTCTTTCTCTTTTTCTTTCATAATTTATTTCCTCTCCGCGACGATCACGTTCGGCACTTGCACGATGCTGTTCATCGTTTCGTCGTAGCCGTCCGCATGGATCGAAAAGCCGGTCGAAGTTCCTCCGTCGAGGTTTAATACATTATTCCACTTCACGTTCGTTCTTTCCAGCAAGCTGACCAGCTCCGCGAACGAGATGCTGTCTTCGGGAACAACGCCGACGTAAACATTGCCGTTCTTATCGGTTCCGACGACCGTGCGCCGCGCCGGGTGTTCGTCTTTGGCAATGGCGGCGGCAACGCCGTTTTTGATGAGCAGGGGATAGCTTTGCGCCGCTTCGCTTATTTTCGCAAGATCGGGTTTTTTATCGGCCGTATCAATGATCGAAACAACGGGTGAAAGTTCGAGCAGGGCCGATTCGGTAAAATTGTAGGCGCGAGCGTTCGCCAAAGCGCCGGATGTTTTAAGCAGCCCCGTCGGTTGGAAATGCTCGTCAAAATAAACGCCGTTCGCGACGAACGCCGCTTTTGGCAGCGATCTTGCCCACGCTTCAACGGTCGAGGGCGCGGCGCTCGCGGCAAAGCGCCAATTGAATTTATCTTTGGCAAAACGAAAAAGAACAAGGTCGGTGCCGCAAACATTCGCCGGACATTGATAGCGAGCGATATCCGGCGCAATATTAACCCAGGCCGGAGCGGCGGCGTTTTTCGCGGTTTGTCGATCTTGAGGGATCGCCTGCGGCAGACAGCCAACGCCCGCAAAAACAAGGAGCAAGCCGGCCCCCAACGTCTTTAACATAGGCGAACAGTATATCAGATAAAACGGTCGTCTGGACAAAAGCCGGTTTAATTGTTAAAGTTAGCGACTAGACACCTAGTATTTTTTGTATGAAAAAACGCATTGTGATCGGGGTAATCATCCTTGTTGTCGCCGCTTTGGCTGTTTGGGGTTATATGTCTTCACGATCAAAGCAATCCGTGCCCACGGTCAAAGCTACGCTCGGCGACGTCACTTCGGCGGTCATGGTCACCGGCACGACCACGCCAACACAAAGCGTTGATCTGTCGTTCGAACAGACCGGCAAGGTCAGTGCGGTTTACGTTAACGTCGGCGACAAGGTCAAGGCCGGTCAGCCGCTCGTCGAACTCGAAAAAAGCGGCCTCCTTGCCCAGCTGGCGCAGGCCACCGCCGCCGTCGCGAGCGCCCAGGCGCAATTGGACGGATTAAAAAGCGGCACCAGACCCGAGCAGATCGCCATCGAGGAAGTTCGCGTGGCGAACGCCCAGGTGGCTTTAAACCAAGCGGAAAAAACGCTCATTGATTCGATGGTTGACGCGAACGCCAAGGCGACGGACGCCGTGCGCGGCAAGACCGATGAGGATTTTACCAATCCGCAAAGCAGCGATCCGGCCCTGAATTTTCAATCCACCAATTCTCAATACAACATCGACCTGGTTAATCAAAAACCGGCGATTGAAAAAACTCTTACATCATGGCGCGCCGAACTGAACGCCCTGACCGCCGACTCCGACCTGCTCGCCGAAAGCGCGGCAAGCAAGACCGATCTTAACCAGATAAAAGCGTTCGTTGACGAGCTGGTTGATGCGCTCAACACCGCCATTTCCGTCTCCGCCGTTTCGCAGAGCAATATAGGCGTCTACAAAATTGACGCCGCCGCCGCACGCACCGAGCTGGGACTTGCCGTTTCCGAGGTTGGGACGGCTGAAACCGGATTGCAATCGGCGCAAGCAAATTTGTCGCTTGAACAAAATAATTTGGCGCTTGATAAAGCCGGCAGCACGCCGGATTCCATCGCCGCGTCGCAGGCGCTTGTCGACGAGGCCAAAGCGAACGTCGAAGGCATCCAGGTGCTTTTGGGAAAAACTCTCCTGCGTTCGCCCATTGACGGCGTGGTTACGGTTCAGGGCGCCAAGTTGGGCCAGATCGTCACGGTCACGACCGCGGCCATCGCCAATTCATCGCTCATCTCGATAATTTCGTTGAAACAATTGGAGATCGACGCCGATATTCCCGAAGTCAACATTGGCAGCTTGGCGCTGGGTCAAACCGTCAACATCACTTTCGACGCGTTGCCCGGAGAGGATTTCAAGGGTTCGGTCATGGAGATCAATCCGGCGGAAACGATCATCGGCGGCGTGGTCAATTACCAGATCAAGGTCGCTCTCGACTCGACCGATCCGCGGATCAAGAGCGGACTTACCGCCAACCTGTCGATCATCACGGCGGTTAAAAAGAACGTCGTGCTTTTGCCGCAATACGCCATTTTGCAGAACAATGGCGGAACCTTTGTCCGCATAGTATCGGGAACAACGACAAAAGATATCCCGGTCAAGCTCGGCATCCGCGGCCAAGACGGCAATGTCGAGATCGTCTCGGGGGTTTCCGAAGGAGAGGCGGTCCAGAATATCGGGCTTAATCCGCAATAAGATGATCATCGTAAAAGATCTCGTTAAAAACTATGTTGATGACGAAACTGTCACGACGGCGATCGCTGGCGTCACTTTTGACATTAAGGACGGCGAGTTTATCGCGATCATGGGACCGTCGGGGTCGGGAAAATCAACCCTCTTGAACATTTTGAGTTTTTTGGACCGGCCAACCTCCGGCGAGTACGTGTTCAACGGCAAAAAGATTGAGGATCTATCCGATAAAGAGCTGGCTCGGGTCAGGAACAAACAAATGGGCTTTGTTTTCCAGTCGTTCAATTTGCTGAGTCACTCGAGCGTTTATGACAACGTGGAAATGCCGCTTATCTACGAATCCGGCGTGCCGTCTGGAAAGCGCAAGGAAACGGTCGAGAAGGCGATCGCTTCGGTCGGTCTCACCGACAAGCTGAAGGTGGAGGCGGGATCGCTCTCGGGCGGGCAGAAACAGCGCGTCGCGATCGCCCGGGCGCTGGTCAATTCGCCGACGGTTATTTTCGCCGACGAACCGACGGGAAACCTTGATTCAGCCTCCGGCGCGCAGGTCATGCAAATACTTTCCGACCTGCATCACGCCGGGCATACGGTAATTTTGGTCACGCACGAAACATATACGGCCGAATTCGCCGATCGTATCTTGCGCCTTAAGGACGGGAAACTCGAGTCCGATACGCCCGTGTCCAAACGCCGCGACGGGGCTCGCGAATTTTTCAAGTAATATGCAACTCTTGGATGCCGTAAAAATTTCTTGGAAAGGGGTGGCGCACGCGCGCATGCGTTCGTTCCTCACCATGCTGGGCATTATCATCGGCATTTCTTCGGTCATCCTGCTCATGTCGCTTGGCGCTTCGGCGCAAGATTATATCTTAGCCCAAGTGCAAGGGATCGGCAGCAACTTGATCATCATTAACCCCACGGCCAGTTCCTCAAGTTCGCGGTTCCAGCCGCCGTCGGCCGTTCTGGGCGTCATCATTAAGACGCTTAAAGACAATGATGTCATTGCGCTTAAGCGCGAACCCGCCATTGAGTACGTCGGGGCGGCGGTGCGCGGCGCCGCGCGCGCGGTCTATGGCAACAATGATACGGCGGTCACTTATGCCGGCGTGAACGCGGACTACATTTCCGCGATCAATATTTCGACCGCGCGGGGCGTATGGTTCAATAGCGACGATGTCGCTTCGCTTAACCATGTCGCGCTCATCGGTCCGACGGTAGCGAGCGATCTCTTCGGTACCGCCGACCCTATCGGAAAAACCATTCGCATAAAAAATCTTCCCTTTCAGGTCATTGGCGTTTTGTCGACCAAGGGCTCGCTTTTCGCGGGAAATTTGGACAGTGCGGTCATGATGCCGTCGTCGGTCGCCATGAAGCAGCTCCAGGGAGTTGATTATTATTCCGGACTGATCGTCAAATATAACGACCGCTACGATATCAATTTCATCAAAAGCCGGATCACGTCGGTGCTTATGGCCGACCATGGCATCACCGATCCGAACAAGAACGATTTTCAGATCGAGACCGAGGACGACCTGTTGTCGCTTTTGGGCAATATCACGACCATTCTCTCGGTCTTTTTGACCTCGATCGCCGCCATTTCATTGGTGGTCGGCGGCATCGGGATCATGAACATCATGTTCGTTTCGGTCATTGAGCGGACCAAGGAGATCGGCCTGCGCAAGGCCGTCGGCGCGACCAACGGCGATATTTTACTGCAGTTCTTGTGCGAGTCGGTGATCCTGACTTTCATCGGCGGTTCGATCGGAATAGCGCTTGGCGCCGGCACCAGCTATTTGGCTTATCTTGCCGTGAACCGTTTCGGCGGTATTGTTTGGTCGTTCGATCTGCCGTTAAGCGCGGTCATCCTCGCTGTCGCCGTTTCGTCCGTGATCGGCCTTGTCTTCGGCATTTACCCGGCGCAAAAGGCCGCGCGCAAGAACCCGATCGAGGCGCTGCATTACGAATAACCGGTCGCGTCCAAAATTTCCGGAATTAAAGAAACCTGCGGCCGTTAGGTCGCAGGTTTTGCGTCGCGCGTTCGCGCGCCCGTTATCGACCGATCTTGTCGATGATCCTGAACAGGCGGTCGTCGCGGTCGGAGATCGAGATCGTGATCGCCAGATGCCGTTCAAGGTCTTCCTCGATCTGTTGTTCGACGGTGCGGCGAAGTTTTTTCGGCACGCCGTGTTCGTCGCTCAGCCAGAAATGGGCCAGCGTTTTTTTGATCTTGATAGCGCGCTCGATGGCGCGCAAGGCGGTTTCACGGGCGTACTCAACGGTCATGCGGCGGTCTTCTTCATCGCCGTTGTGCGGGATATTCACGTGGAGCCGAACGGTCCAATCGGGATCGGCTTCGGTCTCGGCGATCACGTTCTTTCCGACGTATCTTAAGGCGATCGCCAGACACCGGTTGAAATCGGCGTCCAAGTCGCTGATCGCGAATGCCGCGCCGTGAAGCGTTTCGGATTCGAGATGCCGTCCGATCAGGATATATCGGGCCGAATGATCGAACCGTTGCTGTTCGCGCGGCGTTTCTCGATTGGCGCGGACGTAGCCGACATTGTAAGCGAGGTGTTCGGCCATTTGCCGGTGGAACGATTCCGCCAGCCTCGGCTTGCCCAGCGCCGTGAGCGGTTCCCATGTCTTGGGAAAGATCGTTGACAGCCGTTCCTCGAACCATGATATCAGCCGTTCGCCGTCGTTTTCGTCATCGACCGATTCCGCGGTATCCACGGATCCGTTCGGACCAAAGACGATCAGCGCGTCGTCGTCGGTGTCGGCCAAGGCGTAGGCGGCCACGCAGGTCCCGCGGAAGATATAATTCATTTTCGCGGAAAAATCCCTGACGTATTCGACCGCCGCTTTGGTGTCGTGCGCAAAGGCGGCGCAGGAGGCGGAATTCGGCCGCGACGACGACCAATGGGCGAGCGGCATCCGCAGTTCGCGCATGAAAGCGCTTTTCAGCCGGTGGATGCGTTTCATTTCAAGCGACGCGGCGGCTTGCGAGCGGAACGATATCCGCGAACCGGCGCCGCGAACGATCTCGGTGCTTCCCGGCGGAACGGGTCCGTCGGTCGTGAGATCGCCTTCGCCGAGCGATTGGGCGGTTCGCGCCCGCCGCTCGTCGATGCAGTCGTTCACGACCAGCTGGAAATCGTGTTCCCTAAAGAATTTTGCCCTTTCATCTTTTTTGCCGATGAAAAAGCGCGAGTATTCCGCGTTTCGCGCCAGCATAGCCGTTATGGCCGGCGGCAGTTCCGCTGAAGATACGTTCTTCATCAGCGGTTGGTATGCCGTCGGTACGGTCGCATTGCCCAGTTCAAGCCGTTTTACCATCGTGTACTCCTCGTGTTGGTGGGGTTCTTCGACATCATCGATGTCGCGCTCGACGAGGCGCTATTTTACCTCGTTAAACCGGTCTTGTCAATGAGGTCGGTCCGTATTACGATTATTACTTATGCATGAAACACCAAACTATATGGAACACGAGATGATCTCCTTGGACAGGCAGCGGATGTGGGAAGAACAGACCGAATCAAAAGCTAAGATCGATAAAACGGGCATCGAAAGATACGTTGATACTTTTGATGATTTGACCAAGCGCGAGATATTTCATCGAACCGATACCCGCGTCGGCTGCATGGATGAAGGCTGCGTTGATTGCGGATATCGCATCGCCGGCTCGGGAATATTGATCAAAGACGAAGACCGGGGGGCGTTTGAGGAAAATTGCCGGAAAATGGGCGTGACGGAGATAACGCATCACGAGGGTTGCGGCGCGGCCGGGGTTTATGCCAAACAGATCGGCAGCGATCGCGACCCCGCCGCGCTCGCGGAAGAATTTTCCAAAAAAACGGCCGCGGAATACGGTTCAACGGAGTCGTACATCCCGGCCGAAGAAATGTCGCGCCCCAAAGAGTTCCACGCCACCCGTTTCGCTTATTACGACGGCACGGGAAGGTTGAATTTGAAGAATGCCGGCGGCCGATTGCCGAACGGGTTCGTGCTCACGCGTGGGCTTTATCCGAAGGCCGATTACGCGGTCGCCGAAGCGCAATTGGCTTTCGATATCGCCGCCGGCCATCACGGGTTCGGCGAACTTATAACCGCGAACGAACCGTTCGAGATAATCGTGGTAGGGAGCGCCGACGACCCGGCCATGTCGCTTGATGCGCTCATGAAAGAGCTTGAGCCATTGAAAGCCGACCCGAGGATAAAAATATCCGGATTTGAAGTCTCGACCCAAGTGCTTGAAAAAAAATTGCCGCTTGCGGCCTGAACAAGATCGTTTCCGTTCGCGCAACGCGCCGAATAACATGAATAACGATACGATAGAAATAGACAAACAGCGTCTGTGGGAAGAGCAGCGCGATTTCCACCGTTTGTTCGATGAACGCGGCGGCATTGATAAATATTTTTTTTCATTGAACGAAGACGCGCGGCGCGAACTTTTCCATCGAACCGATCTTCGGATCGGATGCATGGATGATGGTTGCGGTGACTGCGGATATCGCCTCGCGGGTTCGGGTGTTTTGATCGCCGATCGCGACAAAGAGGCGTTTTTGGATAATTGCCGGCTTTTTGGCATTAACGGGGTTACGTATCATGAAGGGTGCGGCGCCGATCCTGCCTTTGCGTCCCGCCTGGGCGGGGGCGGGAAACCGGACGAGCTTCTTAAGGATTTTTCCGAACAGACGGCGCGTGCCCTTAAGGTTGACGCGTCGTTCGTCTCGGCGGAAAAAATGTCGCGCCCAAAAGATTTTCACTCGGTTCGTTTTGCCTACTATGACGGCACCGGGCGGCTGAATTTGAAGAACGCCGCCGGCATTCTTCCGAACGGTTTTGTTTTGACGCGCGCCTTGTATCCAAAAGCGAAATACGCCGTTGCCGAGGCCACGCTGGCGTACGAAATAGCCTCCGGCCCCAACGGCTTCGGCGAACTCATCACCCCCGACGAACCCTTTGAGATAATCGTGATCGGCGACAAGGACAACCCCGAAACAACGCAAAAAATATTGGAACGCGAATTGTCCCCCTTGGGAGCGAATCCCAAAATAAACATCACCGGTTTCGAAGTCTCAAAAATAATCCGCATCGAATAGCCCCGGCAACATCGTCCCTGACTTCCCGATCTGCAATAAGAGCTTGAACCTGTCGTATTCGGGGAATGATCTGTAAGAAATCGACTGCATAAGTTAAGCAAGCACTACAACGACCTCTAATTTCCAGAGGTTGAACCTCCGGAAAAACGGTCACCCCTCCCTTCATCGACTACACGTCAAAGTATATTCTCGACATGAAAATGCATCTTAACTGGGACGAATATTTGGCATCAAAGTGATAACATCTTTTATTCGACGTCAACAGAAATAATATGCCCAATCGATTAGAAGGCGGCGGAATGATGCCGGAAATGGAAGCACCACAGCGAAAGGTTTTGGGTCCGGACGAAGTCAGGGCTATCCTTGAACAAGGCGGGGAGTTTGAAGGTGTTTCGCTCCTGGACCAGGACTTGGCCGGATTTAATTTGGAAGGAAAAAGCCTCCGCCGTTCCGATGCCCGCGGACTAAAGCTCTTTCGCGACGAAGGCGAGGGAAAGTATGAAATTGCCAATATCAAGAATACCGATTGGACGGACGCTGATGTTGCTGATTTCACTTCGCCGGCATTTTTCTGTGCAGTTGAAGCGGAGGGCGCGCGCTTCGGCTTTGCCGAGACCTTGCTCGATAGGCAAAATCGTCTCGAACGCGAAGGCAAAGAGCCGTCATGGAACGACTGCGGCGGTTATCATAATTTTGTCGGTAACGATGGCGGTTTCATGAGGACGCGGTGGACTAATATTGATTTTGGCGGCTATACTGGTCACGAAGCGGTTTTTAGCGGCGCTGATTTAACTGACGCGGTTTTTGAGGGGTGCTCACTTTCCGGCATGGATTTATCCGAAGCATGTTTGAAGGGCGTGAAGATCATCGACTTCCACGAGATCGATGGGCTGAAAATTTCCGAACGTTATGCCGATGACGTGGCGAACGGCTTGCATCTGCCGCGTCCGGAAGATCAGGAAGAATTTGCACAGATGGTCAAGGACGTCGGCGCCAAAGAAGCACTTCAAAATTATCTTAGCGTTTGGGTCACGCCCGTCGATACGAACGTAAATTAGCTATTAAATTATGATCCGCAAAACAGTTCAAATTGGCAATAAAGTAATTCGCGCCGGCGGTAAGAATATAACGGAACGGGCGGACGGGTAACCGGGACATGACCCCTTATTAACTATGATAACAAAAAACGAAGGGGGAATAGCCCCTCGTTTTTTGTTACCCCTCGTTCGAGGGAAAGGAAAGTGGTAAAATACCTTTCTCCTCGTTTCACCATTGTCCCAGATGAGACAACGGTGAAGTGGTATAAAACAGGGCGCGAGATCGCTAAAGACGGTTGACGAAATAGCATTTTCATGGGACAACGATACTGGAAATTTTGACAACCAATCACCCAAACGACCAAATGGAGCTCTCAAGTGGAACAAAGAATCGTGTATTGTTTTCTTGTTTTTGCAGCGATCATCACAAACTCTGGATCAGCGGGGGAGATAGATGAAACGATTTTTTGAGACCGTGTTCGTCGCCCTCGTTCTAGGGGCAATGTTCTTGCTAGCGGGTCAAGTAGAAGACTGTTGGAATTCAAAAATAGGACCACTTAATCGAAATCCAGCAGACGATATCGTCTATCCGCTCACCCCTCTTCAGCCCCCACCCGGCGTGCATCGATAAAATAAATCAATTCCGCCCCTTGTCATTCCCTCGCTGGTCGAGCGGATGCGCATCGTCGGCGTACCAGCGCCGTCAAGATTCTCCTCGTAGTCGCTGATGCAGCTGTTCAACTAGAATGGCTGCTTTTTTATTAACCCGATAAACCGCCAGCGGTTCAGCTCACGAGTGCGTTTAGAAGCGTAGCTTTTGTCCCGTCGACCAAGAAAAACCTGTATCGAAAACAATAGAAAGATTGAAGCATCTCAAGTCGTCATTCCCGCGAAGACGGGAATCCAATCTCGCTTGGTCGAACGGACGCCCAATATTGATTGGGTCCCCGATGCCGCTCGGGGACGACAGAATATATAACGTCGTTATCAAAAAGATCGATCTGCAAAGCGCTAATAATATATTTCAAATTTCAAACAGCCGATAAGGAATGATCCGGCGTTAAGCCGGTAAGCACGAAACCGCCAGCGTTTAGCTGGCAGTTTTCATTCTTTTAAGATGGTTGAAGACTATTGACAGATTTTGTTGAGAGTTGTATTTTCAACGTGGTTAGCGTCATCTTTTTGCGCTTTGACAACCAGGGGAGATAAAAATGAAAACGTTTGCAAAGATCGTGGTTGCGCTCTCGTTTGCTTTGTCTGCTGTCGGGTGTGAAAAGACTGGCTGCAATTTCGATGCAGGCGGCCGTGGCGCAGCCGTTAAGGAAAACGAAGCGTCGAAGCCGCCGATTGCCGAACCGATCGAATACTTGCCCATGGCGAAGGGAACGACGTTCACTTACGAGATTGAGCTCGGCGAAACAGAGCCGTTGATCTACAAACTGACATATTGGCCGCGCGGCGACGGGGAAATCGGCATGATAACCCGGGGCCGATATGTTAAGGCGATGCTTGATGGCGACGAAAGTGATGCGACGGCAAGAAAGAAACTGCGGGACAAAAGGTTCATCTTGAAGTTGCGCGTCAAAGGTTTGGCCGAAAAGCAAGGCGGACTTAAATATCCGGTCGGCGTCGAATTGACCGTGGAGAAAGATGAACTGGGCGTATACGAGGAAGCGGATAAGGTTTTTTGGGCGGCGACGCGCTCGGGCGGCTTTACATGCTACGAAGTTGTGACTTATCCGCCGAATTCGATCGGTTCGTTATCGAACGACCCTTGGGGAGGCTGGAGAGGCGAGGATGGGTATTCTATGAGCGTATTCTTCTTCGGAAGGAAGCCGGGCACGGCGATCTCCTTGGGCAGCAAGAACGAGGATGCTTTGCTTTTTCAAGGCGAGGATTTTCTGCCGGGAACGCGCGCGTCGTCTCTTCATTTTATCAGAGAGGTTGATCCGGCCGGCGACGGCGGGGAAAAACAGGTTCCGACCAATTCCGCAGTTTTGGACAAGGGGTTCAAGGAAGACAGGTACTTTGTGAAGGACAGAGGGCTGGTTTATTTGCGGCAAACGGTGGAGGGAAAAACGTCCATGACGTGGACGAGGTTGGATTAAACGCCTCGGGCGCGCGAAGGGGATGGCCGGACATTGATTCGGTCGTCCCTTTTTTAAAACGCGATCGAAACAGAACGTTCGGCGCTTCGGGGTTTGATGTCAGTTTTGCTTGATCGATTTTGCTGGTAAAATACTATTATGATCAATTTTACGCCGGTTCCGACGGTGGATCTGGGGTTTTATAAAATATCGACGCACGGCTTGCTTATTGCCGCGGGATTTTTAACGGCGGAAATTTTAGCGCGGCGCGAAGCGAAACGGCGGGGGCTTTCGGCCGACATCGTTGACAACGCCGCGATCGTCGCGGTACTTGCGGGGCTCGTCGGCGCGCGCTTGGTCTATATTTTGGTGCTGGGGCGGGGAATGAGTTTTTTGGATATGATCGAGGTTTGGAAAGGTGGGTTGTCTTCACATGGCGGGTATATCTTTGGCATCATTGCCGGCTTACTGTATTTTAAATTCAAAAAAGTTGATCTGTTAAAATACGCCGATGCCGTAATTCCATATATGCTTATCGGCTGGGCGATCGGCCGCATCGGCTGTTTCCTTAACTGGGATTCATACGGCAAGATCACCAATGTCGCCTGGGCGGTCGTGGTTAACGGCGAAGCGCGCCATCCGACCCAACTCTATGAATCGTTGGGATACCTGATCGCATTCTACCTTCATCACAAACTTCAGCGGTCGCCGGTTTTTGTGATGAAGCGAAAGGGCGTTGAAGCGGCATTGGCGCTCATCATGTTCGCGGGCGTCAGGTTCATCGTCGACTTTTGGCGCGACGATCCGCCGCAATACTTACTCCTTTCAAGGATTATCACCGTTGCGATCATGTTGGCCGGCGCGACCTATATCGCATGGGCATCAAGTAAGAAGCCGGTTGTGATATAATAAATTACGTATGGTTCAGGAAAAGAATAAAGCCAAAGCATGGGTGGTAGCCGTCACCATGGGCTACGGGCATTTGCGCGCCGCTCATCCGCTGCGCGGGCTTGCCGACGAAAACCACTACCTGTTCGCCGACGACTATCCCGGGATGCCGGCTTCCGATGGCGCCATTTGGAAAGACAGCCGCAAGCTTTATGAGACCATTTCGCGTTTCCGCGTCGTGCCGGTGATCGGCGAACCGATCTTCTCGATTTTGGATCGATGGCAGTCCTTGAAGGGTTTTTATCCCGAACGCGATCTTTCCAAACCGACTATCCCCGTGCGCCAGGCGTATGCGTTCTTTAAGCGCGGCTTTATGAAGCATTTCATAAAGAAGCTCTCCAAAGACCCGTTGCCGCTCGTAACCTCGTTTTTTTACGTGGCGCAGGCCGCCGAGTTCTACGATTATCCCAATGAAATTTATTGCGTGATCTGCGACAGCGACATGTCCCGAAGCTGGGTGGCGCTCGATCCGAAGAACAGCCGGATCAATTATTTCGCCCCCAATCGCCGCGTACTTGAGCGCCTGCGTGAGTACGGCGTCCCGGAGAAGAATATTTATTTGACAGGCTTCCCGCTGCCCAAAGAATTGATCGGCGGCCTTGATTACAAGACTCTTAGGCACGACCTTGGCCACCGCCTTACCAACCTCGACCCGAGCGGCATTTACCAATCGCGTTTCGGACCGGCGGTGCAAAAATTGCTTGGCAAAGAAAATTATCCGGGCCATAACGGCCACCCGCTCACGATCGCTTTCGCCGTCGGCGGCGCCGGCGCCCAGCGGGAGTTGGCCGTGCCCATCCTGCGCGCGCTTAAAGCCAAAATTAAGGACGGGCTCATCAGGGTCATACTGGTGGCCGGCAACCGGCGCGAAGTTGCGGATTATTTTGAAAAGGTCATTAAACAAACCGGACTGTCGGCGCATTCAAAATTCGTTTCGGTTCTGGTGGGCCGAACCAAACAGGAATATTTCGATCTCTTTAACGAAGCCATGCGCACGATCGACGCGCTATGGACCAAGCCGTCGGAACTCTCGTTCTATTCGGCGCTCGGTATTCCCATGATCATCGCGCCCACGATCGGTTCGCAGGAGGATTTCAATTCATGGTGGCTGCGGTCGATCGGCGCCGGCATTCCCCAGCTTGACCCGGCTTATTGCGACGAATGGCTCGAGGACTGGCTGGAGTCGGGCTGGCTCGCACGCGCGGCGGTGGCCGGTTTCACGAACGCGCCCAAGCGCGGAACTTATCGCATTGAAGAGATCGTCGCCCGCGGCAAGCCTAATTTGCCGGAGCCGATCGAGCCGGTTTAACATGGCTGAGCCCGTTTTGCCCCAAAAACACAATTATCGCCGCCGCGCCGCGATCGCCACGGCGGTCGTTGTCGCGGCCCTTCTTTATTTATTCATCAATTTGGTCATCGATAACCTGCGGCGGGCCGGTCCGACCACTTGGGGCGTGACCTTTTCCACCGAATACGCCAAATCGCTAGGTTTGGATTGGAAACAGGTTTACACGGCCACGCTCGACGATCTTGCCGTAATGCATTTGCGCATTCCCATTTATTGGGACGAGATCCAGCCGCAAGCGGGCGCATATAATTTTAGCGACGTTGATTGGATGATGAGCGAGGCGGCGCATCGCGGCGCCAAGGTCTTGCTCGTGGTCGGCCGCCGCGTGCCGCGCTGGCCCGAATGCCATACGCCCGACTGGGTCTCCAAACAAGGGATAAAATTCGAGGATCAAGAATTGCTGAAACTGGTCGCCGCCGAGGTTAAGCATTTTAAGAACGACCCCGCCCTGGATTCGTGGCAGCTGGAGAACGAACCGCTTTTGAGCGTCTTCGGCGAATGTCCGCCGCCGGATCCGACGCTTTTGGGCGAGGAGCGGAACGTTCTCAAATCGATCGACACGACCCATCCCGTCGTGATCACCGACTCGGGCGAGCTGTCCATTTGGCTTCCGACCGGGCTCAAGGCGGACATCTTGGGCATCTCGATGTACCGGGTCACGTGGAACAAGTGGTTTGGTTATTTTTACTATCCCATCACCCCGGCTTTTTATTGGAAAAAGGCTGATGCGCTTTATCCGATCGTAAAAAAAGTGATCGTCACCGAACTTCAGGCCGAACCGTGGCCTTCGGATCAGCGCTCGATCCCGGATACGCCGATCGCCGAGCAATACAGATCAATGAACATTTCGACCTTTAATAATAACATCGAGTTCGCGCGGCGCGTCGGTTTTCCCGATGTTTATCTTTGGGGCGTCGAGTGGTGGTATTGGATCAAGGAAAAGGGGAATGCCGATTTTTGGAACGCCGCGAAAAAACTGTTTGCCGAGAACGGGTCGATCGCCCCTAAATAATATTTATGGCGCAAGATGCTAAAATCCAACCGGCGGCGCCGACGCCGGACATCGGGCCGGTCGCCGAGCACCGCCACGAAAAACTCGCCTTTCCCGAGGGTTTTTTGTGGGGGACGGCCACGGCCGCTTATCAGGTTGAGGGCAATAATGAGCATTCCGATTGGTGGCAGTGGGAAAAGGACAACCCGACGCGCGTGCGCGCGCCCTCCGGGCTTGCGGCCGATCATTACCATCGCTATGAAGAAGACTTGAACATGGCGCGTGAACTCAATACCAAGCTTTACCGTTTTTCGATCGAATGGGCGCGGATCATGCCTCACGAGAACGCGATCGATCACCACGAACTCGAGCACTACGGCAACATGTTGCGCGCATGCCGCGTGCGCGGGATCAAGACAATGGTAACGCTTCATCACTTCACCTTGCCGCAATGGATCGCGGATAAAGGCGGCTGGGAATGGCCGGGTGTCGCGCGCGCGTTTCGCGAATATGCGCGGATCATGGCCGCCGAATATTTCGACCTGGTCGATTACTGGGTGACGGTCAACGAGCCGATGGTGGTAGTTTCGCAAGGTTATGTCACCGGCGTTTGGGCGCCCGGCAAAAAAAATTATTTGTCCGCTTATTTTGTTTATCGGCATTTGATCGCCGCCCATAAAGAAGCTTACAAAGCGATCCACGCCGAGGCGAAGAAGCGCGGCAGGCCGGTTGCCGTCGGCGCCGCAAACAACCTTATCTCGCTTTCGGCGTATAACCGCCATCGTTTTGCCGACCGTTGGTATGTCTCTTTCATGGACTGGATATGGAACCACGCTTTCATCGATGCGACCTCGGGAACTCATGATTTTTTGGGCGTTAACTATTATTTTCATCAGCGGATCGATCCTGGAAAAAAGCGGATCATGGGCGTCATCGTCGATATTCGCGAGGAGCAGCGCGATATGAGCGACATAGGCTGGGAGGTGTTTCCGGCGGGACTCTTCGATGCGCTTCTTGATTTCTCCAATTACAAATTGCCGATCATCATCACCGAGAACGGGATCGCCACCAAAAACGAGGATCGCCGCGCTCGTTATATCGTTTCCTATATTAAAGAGCTTTATCATGCGATTGCCGCGGGGATCGACGTGCGCGGCTATTGTTACTGGTCGCTTATTGATAACTTTGAATGGGAAAAAGGTTTTAGCGCCAGCTTCGGGCTTATTGAAGTGAAACAGCCGTCCTTGGAGCGTTCGTTCAAGCCGTCGTCCAAGGTGTATGCGCAGATCGCCAAGGAGAACGGCATTCCGCACGATCTGCTGCGATTTGTCGGACACGGGGCAAAGCTGTAAGATGTTCGATGAACAATGAACTATGAATGATGAACAACTCCGGTCCCGTCCGGACGGGACAAGGATCGTTCATTGTTTATTGTTCATAGTTCATAATAACAACCACATGCGTGAAATCGTTCTCGACATTGAAACTCAGAACATCTTCGAACGCGGCAACCGTGATGCCTCCAAACTGCGAATATCGTTTGTCGGCATTTTTGATTATGCGACCGGCAAGTATGAAGGGTTCTTTGAACAAGACCTGCCGCGGCTCTGGCAAGTGTTGGAACAATGCGATCGCTTGATCGGCTACAACATCAAGGGTTTTGACATCCCCGTCATGAACGCGCACTATGCCGGGGACCTTACCAAATTGAACCAACTCGATCTCATGGAAGAGGTGACCAAGCATACAGGTTTTCGTCTTAAGCTAGACGACTTGGCGCAAGCCACGCTCGGAGTGGGGAAGTCGGGGAGCGGATTGGACGCGGTCAAATATTACCAAGAAGGCCAGCTCGACAAACTCAAGGAATATTGTTTGCAAGACGTGAAAGTCACCAAACAGCTCTATGAGCACGGCCGCATGCACGGCAGCGTCTGCTATGTGGATCGCTTTAAGAACGAAAAGATCGTCGTGCCTGTCAACTTCATGCCGACCAAGATCGTCAAGCCCGCAATGAATTTATCGCTGGGGTTTTAAGAAAATAAAAGCCCGGGTCGCCGTTGCGGCCCGGGTTTGTTGTTGATTTTTCAGGACTGGACGTACGGCTGTCCGGTTCGGATGGCTTCTTCGGCGCGCGCCAGCTCGCGGCCGATGTACATGAGGTGGTACGGATCGATCGCCAGACGAAGCCGGGCAACTCTGGCCATGAGCGTTTGGGCTGTCGGTTCCTCGACCGTCTTGAGTTCGAGGCCGTTGGGCGCGAGCAACGATAGTTTGATGGTCTCGCCGGATAAGCTAATGACGAAGTTGCCGCGCGGATCGGGTTTGAGTTCGTCTTCCGGCAGGTTTCCGTCGTAGGCGCACTCGACGACCTTGAGCGCTTCGCCCCAATCCGATTGATAGACGTGGGCCGAAGCGGAGACGATCATGAGTTCGCCCAAGGCGAAATTGGTTTCAACTGCCACCTGTTTTTGCAGGTGGCGCATGGCGACGGCATTCGCGAGAGCGGCCTTGAACATGTCGTGCGATCGGAAGTTCACGATCATGCTCAGCTTGCCGTCGGCTTGCAGGCACTGGATCGTGGTAAGACAGGGCGGATTCGCCGAGTTCCAGTCCTTGGGCGGCAACATGGTCGTGGCGACCGCCCGGCGGGAGTCGGGCGAATCCTTGAAGTTGCGGATCAAGATATCGACGACTTGATCGAGTTTTTCGTCGTCGCCAATCGGGTAGCCGTGCAGGCGCGACCCGTAGGTGTAGGTGCCTTCTTCCGGTTTAACGGCGACGAGCATGTCTCGCACGTATTCCTCGATCCTTGACGGAGAAGTTCCGGTCAAGTCGACGAGCGTCGCCGGCCAGTCGGCGGGAACGGCGAAGTTGGCCGGATCCTCCTCGGTTATGACCCAGACCAAACCGACCAGCTCCTTGGCCCACATGCCCCATTGCGTTCCCTTGTTGACGCCATAGCGCATGATGTCCCGAAGCGCCTGTTGCCAGGCGCCGTAAACGGTCGGCGAGCGGACCAAGTGGCCTACGGTTTCCGCCGGAAAGCGCGTGGTGCGCGTCGGCTTGGGGTCGGGGAAAGACGTCGGCGCGCGCCCGTTCGTTCCTTGGTTCATGGCCACAAGCGTGGGAAGCAAAGCGGGATCGCTCACGCCTCGGGCCGAGATCAAGGAGACGTCGTTTCTGATCGCATTCAATACCTTGCGATCGATCTCCCTTTCCACGAAATACGGAGCGCCAAACACCGATCCTTCTTCGTCGATGCCGTTGTACCAAAGCACCTCAAGAATGCTCGCGGCGTTTCGGCCCATCTTGGTGTTTGAGAGGCGGCCATTATTCCACACGATGAGTTGGCGGATCTCCGGGTGAAGCGCCAGGTTGCGCAGAATGGGGGAGATGCCAACGATGCTGTATAGGCTGCCGATCAAGGCGAACTTTTCGCGCAGAATCGGGAATTTCTTGACGAGATCGAACGGATTGTTCCAAACCGTGCAAAGCGCGGCGTTGACGCCTTCGCCGTTGATCACCGGATAATCTGTCTCTCTGTAAAGGTCCATGTTCTTCTCCTCGGGCGTAGCTTAACGCATGGCATTAGATAAAACCATGAAGTTATCCCCAAATCGAAAGTTGCTTGAACGGCACTGCTTTTTGGGGCATAGTATCGATAGGCAGCGTCTGTTATGTGGATCGCTTTTAGAACGGAAAGATCGTCGTGCCGGTCAACTTCATGCCGACTAAAATAATTAAACCCGCCATGAATTTATCATTGGGATTTTAACAAATATGGAATTAGAAAGCAGAAAATTTGGTCCGGAAATAGACATGAAAGCGGATTTGGCTCTTCAGTCAAAACTGTCCGAGATGATGTGCAACGGCGATTTGGAACTATGGATACGGAAATATGCCGAGCTTTTTCGCGAATTGATGTCGGAAAAGCCCAAGCCGGGAGAGCAGCCGCTGCCGCAGCGAGTTCATGAAGAGATCACCGATTATTGGAGCGCCGCGAACAACAAAGAGTCGCCACTCGTCAGATGGATCGCCGACGAGTTGCAGTCAAGAGATAATTTGACCAAGGAAGCTGAGCCGGATGAAGATGTATTGCAACGCGCAGCATAAATAAAAGACCGCCCCGATCACCATCGGGACGGTCTTTTGAATCGGCATTCTATTTAAATCGCTTCGATATTCTTTGCCAGGCCGGCATGAACGTCGCCCAAGGGATGATCGAAAGGACCAGGGTCAAAAGTATTCCCGGCTCATGGAAGAATTGGCTGGCCAAAAAGATCGCTAGCGTAAAATTCATGTAGGTGAGCGAGATGGAAGCGGTTTGCTTGTCTTCGCGCGATTTCCACCAGAAAACGAAATACCCGGCCAAGTGCAAGGCAAGATAAAAGGCATAGAGGCCGATGAGGATGACAAGAAAGCGCCCGAGGTTCGACGACAAGCTTAGGATTGAGGATGCTTGGTTGGAGACGGCGCCGATGATGAGAAGGCCCAAAAGCAAAGTTGAAAGCGGTTTGGTTTTGGTTTTTACCTTATCGATCGTTTTAGGAACAATGGCGCGGACAATGAGCGCCAAGGCGAACGGGATGAAGATGACCATCACCAATTGTTTGAACATGTTCATGACATCGACCGAGATATGGGCGCCGAAAAGGAGTTTGGTGAGCAGGGGAACGGTGAAAGGGGCGAGGAGTGATGTAGTGACGGTGAGCACCATGGCGATCGACTGCTTGCCGCCCGCGATCTCCACAAGTAAAGGCGCGGTCATGCCGACCGGCATGGCGGCAAGGAGAAACAGGGCAAAGCCAAAGTCGGAATGCCACGGCAAGCCAAGAAGCCAGACGATCGTCGGAAATCCGAGAAGCATCATGAGGTTCGCGAGCAACAAGAATCTCCAATCTTTAAGGTGCGAAAGTACGATTTTTGGCTCGATCTTAAGGCAAGACAGGAAAAAGATGATCTGCAGTAGCAAGGTGTTCACCGCAACCAGCACGTGCGCCTGCGGCACGAAAAGCCCGATAAGGAGCGACACCACGGCGGTAATGAGGTAGGCTTGCGAAAGAATTTGCTGGATCATAGTTAGCGATTATAGCATTGCTCTTGCTCTTGAATATTGTTAAAGGACGTGATAGTGTCATTTTGTTCCGTTCAAGGGCTGTATCTTCGCTCGCTGCGGTTGATTTGCGGGCTGTATCGCTTCGGCGATACAGGACCTCGCTCGGAGAAAGCGCGAAAGGTTCGCGCAATCAAATTGTTTCACAATTACCTTTGTCTCCGTCTGTTGTTGGCTCGAATCCGATTCGGCCAACAACAGCCGTCGACAAAAGGCAAATCGCTGCGGCGATTTGATTGCGCGAACCTTTCGCGCTTTCCATCCTCGCATCGGGCTGTAGTTCAGTTGGTAGAACGCACGGTTCGGGACCGTGAGGTCGTGGGTTCGAGCCCCGCCAGCCCGATAACAAAAACTCCTTATCATGATATGATCTAGGGGTTTTTGTTATCGGGCGTTAAGCGAGCCATCTGCGTGGCTCGCGCTGGGGCTCGAAAGCCGCAGGGATGTTCCGCCGACTTTTCGTTATTCTCCGCAACTGGCATAATACGATTGCTATGCCCATCTCAATGATCAAAAAACGCGCTAACGATCAAAAGCAGACGCCGCCTTCGCTTAAGGATGTTTCCGGCTGGACGGTCGACGAGGCCTTAAAGCGTTTACACGCGAAGGCGAACGGTTTGACCGGCGGCGAAGCGGCAAAGCGCCTGTCGCGTTACGGTTACAACGAAATTGCGACCAATGCGCGGGTTAATTGGTTTTCGTCGCTTGCCGCCAATTTTGCGAATCCGCTCATTATTCTCCTGATCGTTCTGGCGGCGCTTTCGTATTTTGCCGGCGACGGCAAAACCTCGATCGTCATCGTCTGCATGATCGCGCTGAGCGTCGGTTTGCGCTTTGTCCAGGAGCGCCGCGCCGACAATGCGGCCAGCAAGCTGAAAAGCCTGGTGCACACGACGGCGACCGTGGTGAGGGGCGGCAATAAGCAGGAGATCCCGCTGCGCGAGCTGGTTCCCGGCGACACGGTCGAGCTCTCGGCCGGCGACATGATCCCGGCCGACGTCAGGATCATTTCTTCGCGCCACCTGTTCGTGAACCAGGCGACGCTTTCCGGCGAAGCTTTTGCGGTGGAAAAGAGCGCCGATGCGCCGGCGGACGCCGGCGCCCGGTTGTCGGAGACGGATCTGCCGAACATCTGCTACATGAGCACCAGCGTGGAGAACGGCACGGCCGTGGCCGCGGTCTTTGCCACCGGTTCGGCGACGAAATTCGGCGCGCTCGGCTTGAGTTTGAGCGGCGCGCGCGAGGAGACCGATTTTGACAAAGGGATCAAGCGTTTTACTTGGCTCATGATCAAGCTCATGATTTTTTTGGCGCCGGCCGTTTTTATCGCCAACGGCTTGAGCAAGGGCAATTGGGCCGAAGCGTTTTTCTTCGCGCTCGCCGTGGCGGTCGGATTGACGCCCGAACTGTTGCCGATGATCGTGACGGTGAACTTGTCCAAGGGCGCGATCAGGATGTCGGCGCAAAAGGTCATTGTGAAACGCTTGAACGCCATTCAAAATTTCGGCGCCATGGATATTTTATGCACGGACAAGACGGGAACGCTGACCGACGGGCGGGTGGCCCTCATCCAATATGTGAACATCAGCGGCGCCGAAGACCGATCGGTTTTGGAGATGGCGACGGTCAACAGTTATTTTCAAACCGGTTTAAAGAATTTGATGGACGAGGCGGTTTTGCATTTTGACTCAGGAAAACTGGCTGACATGGCCGGCTATTCAAAACTTGACGAGATCCCCTTTGATTTTGAACGCCGGCGCATGTCGGTGGTGGTCAGAAGGCCCGACGGGAGGGTGGTCATGGTCACCAAGGGCGCCGTTGAAGAGGTGATCGCCGTTTGCACGAACGTGCGCGACGGCGGCGAGACGGTCCCCATCGACAGCTGCCACCATCAGTTCAAAGACCAGATCGTGACAAAATTAAATAGCGACGGTTTCCGTCTCATTGCCGTCAGCATTCGCGAACTCGGACGCGAGCAAGACGTTTTTTCCGTCGCCGATGAAAGCAACATGACGCTCATCGGATTCTTGGCGTTTCTCGATCCGCCGAAGCCGTCGGCGGGCGAAGCGGTCGCCAGGCTCGAGGCGTTGGGCGTCGCGGTTAAAATTTTGACCGGCGATAACTGGCTGGTCACCGATAAGATCTGCCGCGAGGTCAATTTGCCGGTCGATGGAAAATACTCCGGCGAAGAAGTGGAAAAAATGAGCGACAAAGAATTGGCCGCCGCCGCCGTTGCCGCTAACGTTTTTTATAAGCTGAATCCGGCCGATAAAGAACGGATCATCCGCGCGCTGCGGTCCGCCGGGCACACGGTCGGGTATTTGGGCGACGGGATCAACGATGCCCCGGCCTTGCGCGCTGCTGATGTCGGCATTTCGGTCGACAGCGCGATGGATATCGCCAAAGAGTCGTCGGACATCATTCTTTTGGAAAATAGCTTGGACGTGCTCGCAAATGGCGTGCGCGAAGGACGGATGGTTTTCGGCAATATCGTCAAATACTTGAAGATGGCGGCCAGCTCGAACTTTGGCAACATGTTCAGCGTCCTAGGGGCGAGCATCTTCTTGCCGTTCCTGCCGATGCTGCCGCTCCAGGTCATCATCAATAATTCGTTGTACGATTTTTCCCAGATCGGCATTCCGACCGACAATGTCGATGAAGAATATACCAAAAAACCGCGCCAGTGGAACATTGGCGCGATCGAAAAATTCATTTATCGCATAGGGCCGATCAGCTCGCTCTTCGATTACGCCACCTTTGCGCTCATGATCTTTGTTTTTAACAGCTGGATGAAACCGGAATTGTTCCACACCGCCTGGTTCGTTGAATCGATCGTGAGCCAAACGCTGATCATTCACGTCATTCGGACGGAGAAGATCCCGTTCATTCAAAGCCGCGCGAGCAAGACGCTCACCGCGACCACGCTCGTGGCCGTGGCGATCGGAATAGCGCTGCCATATACACCGATCGCCGCCACCCTCGGTTTTGTTCCGCTGCCGCCGCTTTTTTGGCCGTACCTGGCCGGCTTTATCGTTCTCTACGTGCTGCTCACGCAATTCGTAAAATCGCGTTTTAAAAACGCCGAGGCGTAAGCGCAGCGCCATTGCCGCCATGTTAACCGCCGAACAGCAAAAATGGATCGACCACTTGAGCGATACGAAGGTCGTGACGATCTTTCCGTTCGATCCAACCTCGGAAGAAAAATTTTTGTCGGTCAAATCCGCGATCAACAAGGTTTTGGGTTCTGCGCAAGAGGTCGTGCATAGCGGCGCGAGCTCGCTCGGGATATCAGGACAAGACGAGATCGACGCGTATGTTCCGGTCCCGTCCGCTGATTTTGACAGAACAACCGTTTTATTGAAGTCGTTGTATGGCGAACCGAAAAGCTTCTACCCCTTGGTCCGCGTTCACTTCATGACAGCCGTTGAAAATAAACGCATCGATGTTTTTGTCATCAATGAACACGACGCCGGTTGGATCGACAGCGTAAAATTCATGGACCATCTCCGCGCGCATCCGGCAGCGCTGGAACGGTATCGGTTGCTCAAGGAGAACAATACCGGACTGACCACGCGCGAATATTATCGAAGAAAGACCGAATTTATTAACGAGATATTATCCATGGCGTAGGTTTCGTCGAGCCCAGCTCGGCTTTTGCCTATGGCATGGCCGGCATCTGGCCAAAATAGGGGATTTTCGCTACACTTGAGCCCAATGGACTTGAGTATTGTCATTGTCACTTGGAATAACGCCAAAGAGATCGGCCCTTGTCTGAGGTCGGTTTTTTCGTGTGCGCAAGGGCTTGAATGCGAGGTTTTTGTCGTTGATAACGGTTCGAGCGACGGAACCAGAACAGCGATCGAGGGAGCGATCAAAAACGCGGGCAACGTTAATGTTAAGACGACATGGAATGATAAGAACACCGGCTTTGCCGCGGCCGTTAATCAGGGGATCGAAAAAAGTTCGGGGGAGTATGTTTTGCTGTTGAATCCGGATACCGAACTGACGCCGGGGGGGTTGCAAAAGATGATCGGATATTTACGAAGCCATCACGAAATCGGCGTTGCCGGCGGGAAGATATTGAACACGGACGGGTCGCTCCAGAGCTCGGTTCGGCGGTTTCCAACGGCCTGGGACCAAGCGGTTATCCTGTTCAAGATGCATAATTTTTTTCCCAAGATCGTGGCAAAGTATTTTTGCGAAGGTTTTGATCATGATCTGGAGCAAGAGGTTGACCAGGTCAGGGGCGCGTATTTTTGGATCAGCCGCAAATTGATCGATAAGGTCGGGATGCTGGACGCCAAGAATTTTTTTATTTGGTTCGAGGAGGTTGATTATTGCCGCCGCGCCAAAGACGCCGGCTTCAAAGTCATGTTCGTTCCTTCGTCGGTCGCGCGGCACGAGGGCGGCGCCAGTTTCAATCAAGAGCCGTCGCTTCAAAAACAGCGCTGGTTCAACAAGAGCATGCGCAATTATTTCAGGAAGTACGGAACAGCGCTTGATATCATTATCGTCACCCTGTTGTCGCCGGTCTCGCTTTTGCTCTCATATCTCGTTGGCCGCTTTAAGATCAAACCAAAAAAATATGTCTAAGGTCGCGGTGCAACTCCTTGCTTGGAACGGTGAAAAACATCTTCGCGCCTGTTTATCGTCGCTCGCCGGACAAACATATGGCGATTTTGAATTGCTCGTCTTGGACAACGGATCGACCGATGCGTCGGTTTCGATGATTGAAGACGCCTTAAAACAATTTCCACGTTCGTCCCGTCTTGTGAAATTGGGAACGAACGCGGGTTTTGCCGGCGGACACAACGCGCTCTGGGCCATGAGCAACGCGCCGTATGTATTTTGCGTGAATCAGGATGTCATTATCGCCGAAGATTATCTTGAACGCGTCATTGCCTTTCTCGAAAAGAACACGGGCGTTGGTTCCGCTTCCGGCGTTCTGCGCCATGAGGACGGGAGCGTGGACACGGCCGGGCTTGCCAAGAGCTGGTACGAAAAGATATACGACGTCATTAAAGCGCCAAGCGAACCGGAGACGCGCGTCTTCGGCGTTTCCGGCGCCCTGCCGGTTTATCGCCGTGCGGCCGTCGCCGAGGTTTCGCCGGACGGAAAATTGTTTGATGGTAATTTTTTTGCATACAAAGAGGACGTTGATCTTGCTTGGCGCCTTTTTATCTTTGGCTGGTCGTCATATGTACTCGCCGACGCGCGCGCCACGCACGAGCGCGGTTTTGGCGCCGATAAAAAAGGGGACGCGGCTCAATATGTAAAACAGAAATTGTCCTCGCGCAATCATCTTTTAACGCTGGCAAAAGACCTGCCGGCCGATGAATTTTGGCACCTTCCCGCTGTCGTATTTTACGAGTTGGGAAAATTGGCATATTTAAGCGTTTTTGTTCCGAAGTCGATCGGTTATGCCGGTGATTTTTTTCGCCTGTTGCCCGAAACGATGAAAGTCCGTAAAGTGATTTGGCAGCGGCTTAAGGAAAAAAAATAAATGGTTGATGTTTCCGTTATCATCGTTAACTATAAAATGCGCGAGTCGGTCCGCGGGGCGCTTACGACGCTGTTTTGCGATATAAAAGACACCGCGCTCGCGGTCGCCGTCACGGTCGTTGATAACGATTCCGGCGACGGGGTGGGGGAAATGCTTGAGCGCGATTTTCCGCAAGTGATCTTTTTGCACAACGGCGGCAATATTGGTTTCGGCGCCGCCAATAATAACGGCATGAGATACACGCCGGCACGCTATTATTTTTTCTTGAACCCCGACACCCGTTTTGTCGAGCCGAATACGGTCCATCGCCTCCGCGAATTCATGGAAAGCAAACCAAGGGCGGGAATATGCGCGCCGCGGCTTATGAACACCGACGGTTCGCTGCAGCACTCGTGCTGCCGTTTTCCGCGCGTCATGGTGCCCCTCTATCGCCGGACCGCGCTGGGGCAAACCGGCATGGCCAAAAAACACCTTGATAAATTTTTGATGTCGGATTGGGGCCATGACAAGCGTCGCATGGTCGATTGGGTGATGGGTTCGGCCATGTTCATCCGCGCTTCGGCGCTTAATGAGGTCGGGCTTTGGGACGATCGTTTTTTCATGTATTTCGAGGACACCGATCTGTGCCGGCGCTTTTGGCTCAAGCACTGGCCGGTCTATTATCTCTCGGACATTGTTTTGGAGCATGAGCATCATCGCGAGTCGGCCAAGTTGCCGATCCTCGAGGGCGTTTTCCGCAACAAGACAACCCGCTACCATATCATGAGCTGGCTTAATTATCTTTGGAAATATCGAGGGCGGTCTAACTTATGAACGATGAACTATGAACGATGAACGACTCCGTCCCGCCGCGGCGGGAATGAATTGTTCATTGTGCGTTGTTCATTGTTCATAAACTATGAAGGTCGCCGTCATCACTGCTCTCTGGTACGAGGACAAATATTTGCCCGCGCTTTTTGCGTCGCTTGAACGCGTTGATTATCCGATCGACCGCTGGGAAATAATCATGATCGACAACAAGAATTCGCCCGTAACCAAAAATTGGTTTGAAACGCGCGTTTATCCCAAGGTCGGCAAAACCCTGCCGTCTGTCACTTTGCTTCAGACGGACAAGAATTTGGGCTTTGCCGGCGGCAACAACGCTTGCATCCGCGCGGCAATTGAACAGGGTCATGATGCGGTTTATCTTTTGAACGAGGACGCGCACGGCGACCCCGCTTTTTTGAAAGAAGCGGCGCGGCGGATGGAAGAGGACGGAAGCGTCGGCGCCGTGCAATCGTTCCTGGTGCGGGAGCCCGCCGACGGCGGGATGAACTCGATCGGGAACCGATTGCATTATTTGGGTTTCAGCTATTGCGGCGGCTATAAAATGTCGCGGTATGACGCGGCCGGGTACCTGCGCGTGCGCCGTCTTGCAGACCCCGACCTTAATATCGCCGCCGCTTCCGGCGCCTCCGCGCTCTTGTGCCTCGCCTCACTCGCGCACGCCGGCCTTTTTGATGAGAATTATTTTTTATATCACGAAGACCTCGATCTTTCGCTTCGTTTGCGCGAAGCCGGATACAAGATCGTGATCGAACCGGCGTCCGTCGTGCATCATCGCTACGAATTTTCAAGGAGCGCCGACAAGTATTATTGGATGGAGCGAAACCGCTACCGCTTGCTCTTGGAGCATTACAAAACCGCAACCCTGCTCGTGCTTTTGCCGGGGTTGATCGTTTCCGAACTCGGTCTTTTTGTTTTTGGCGCGGCAAACGGCACGCTCGGTTCCCGCCTCAAAGCCTACGGTTATATTCTTGATTTGCGCAATTGGCCGGAGATGGCGGAAAAGCGACGACAGGTTCAAGCGATGCGAAAAATAGGGGATCGCGAACTTCTCTCTAGCGCCAGCACCGACATTTCATTTCAAGAAACCGCAAGTCCGGCAATGAAGATAATTAATCCGCTCATGGCCGCCTATTGGGCCGTCGCGCGGCGCCTCATTCGTTGGTGATTATGAAACTCCTTGTTACCGGCGGCGCCGGATTCATCGGTTCGAATTTCGTTCGCTATTGGCTTGCGCATCATGATGACGCCAGCATTGTCGTGCTTGATTCGCTGACTTACGCCGGCAGCAAGGCGAATCTCAAGGGCGTGGATGCATCGCGCGTCGCTTTTGTCCGCGGCGACATTACGAATCCGGCGGCCGTCAAATTCGCGATGAACGACGTTGACGTTGTCGTGCATTTTGCCGCCGAGTCGCACGTCGACCGTTCGATCGCCGACTCGCAGATATTCCTTAAAACAAATATTTTAGGAACGCACGCGTTGCTTGAAGAGGCGCGGCGTCGAGAAGGCCAGATCATTCGTTTCCACCACATCTCCACCGACGAGGTTTTTGGCGCGCTCTCGCTTTCCGAATCGCGCAAGTTCGATGAAGCGACCGCCTACGCGCCCAAGAGCCCGTATGCGGCCTCGAAAGCCGCCTCCGACCATTTGGTCCGCGCTTACTTCAATACTTACGGCTTGCCGATCACCATCACCAATTGCTCGAACAATTACGGTCCGTATCAGCATCCGGAAAAGTTCATTCCGACGGCGATCGCCGCCGCGCTTTTCGAAAAACTCATCCCGGTCTACGGCGACGGACTGTACACGCGCGACTGGATCCATATTGAAGACCATTGTCGCGGCATCGAGGCGGCCATTCTGCACGGCCGCGTCGGCGAAACGTATTGCCTGGGCGGCGACGCCGAACGGACCAATCTTGAGATCTGCCGCGGCGTGCTTGCGCTCTTGGGCAAGCCGCCGTCCCTGGTTTCGCACGTTAAAGACCGGCTCGGCCATGACCGTCGCTATGCCATCGACAGTTCAAAGGCCAAGCGCGAATTGGGCTGGCAGCCGCGCTGGAAATTCGAGGACGGGCTTAAAGAAACGGTCGGTTGGTATCGGATGAACCAGGCTTTGTGGCTGCCGCGCTTGAAACAATAGTGAAATTTCTGTAAGGTGATCTCTCATGAAAATATTGATCTTCGGAAAAGGGTTCATTGGAACGCGTCTCGCCCGTGAGTGGCCGGATGCGATTTTGTCTTCCGTCCGCCTTGAGGATCACGCTGCGGTCGCAGCGGAGCTGGACGAACATAAACCCGATGCGGTCGTTAACGCGGCCGGAAAAACCGGGCGGCCGAACGTCGATTGGTGCGAAACGCACCAAGTTGAAACTTACTCGTCGAACACGGTTTTGGCGCTCGCGCTGGCCGCGGCTTGCGCAAAACGAGGAATATACTTTTTGCACCTTTCGTCAGGCTGCGTTTTTTACGGCCCTTCTCCCGCGCCCGGCGGCTGGCGCGAGAACGATTTCGCCAATCCCGTTTCTTTCTATTCGCGCACCAAATACGCGGCCGACCTGGTGCTGTCAAAAATGCCGAACGTCGGCGTCGTGCGCTTGCGCATGCCGATCGACCGGATCCCCGGCGAACGCAACCTGATCGACAAGCTGGCCGGCTATAAGCAGGTGATCGACGTTGAAAACAGCGTGACCGTGATCGACGATTTGGTCGTTGTTTGCCGCGCGCTCATCGCGGCCAAGGGCCAGGGCGTGTTCCATGCCGTCAATCCGGGCACGCTTAAGCATCGCGAACTCCTCGAGCTTTACCGGCTTTACGTCGATCATAACCATTCCTGCGAATGGATCAGCGACAACGAGTTGGAAACGCGAGGGCTTGTCAAAGCCAAACGCTCGAATTGCATTTTGTCGTCAACGCGCCTTAAGGAGCTGGGGATCGAAATGCGCCCGCTTGAAACCGCGCTCATCGATACGATGATGAAATACGCCGCCGCAAAAAACGAAGCGGCCGCCGCCGCGCACGCAACCGCCGCATCCAAACGGATAAAAGGCGTGATTTGCGCCGGCGGCATGGGCACGCGTCTCGCGCCGTTAACCAACATCACCAACAAGCATTTGCTGCCGGTCTATAATAAGCCGATGATCCTGTACCCGCTTTACACGCTCATTAACGCGGGCGTGCATGAGATAATGGTAGTGACCGGGCCGGAATTCGCGCATCAATTCGTGAAACTGCTGGGTTCGGGGGCGCAATACGGCGTGAACATCACTTATCGCATCCAGGACAAGCCGGGCGGCATTGCTCACGCGCTCAGCATGGCCAAGGACTTCGTCGGCACCGACAATTGCGCCGTCATTCTGGGCGACAATGTTTTTGACGAAGACTTTTCCTCGTCTTTTAATTCTTTCGTCTCGGGCGCGGCCGTATTCTACAAGGAAACGAACAATGCGCGCGCTTACGGCGTCATTGAGATCGACGCCTCCGGCAAGGTTCTTTCGATCGAAGAAAAGCCGTCAGTTCCCAAGTCAAACCTGGCGCAGGTCGGCCTGTATCTTTTTGATCATCGCGTTTTCGAGGTGATCGACGGCCTGCATCCGTCGGGCCGAGGGGAGTTGGAAATTACCGACGTCACCGATGCGTATCGCCGCGCGAGCGAGCTTGTCGCCCGTCCGGTTTCCGGGCCATGGTGGGACGTCGGTTCGTTCGACGGTTTGGCACGCGCGGCCGAATACTTTTCAAAAAAGCAATAATGGACATTCCCAAACACATCGGTTTCATCATGGACGGTAATCGCCGCTGGGCAGTTGAGCGTAATTTGCCGACGCTTCAGGGGCACTTGGCCGGTTATGAGCTTGTAAAAAAGATCGGTCCATGGTGCCGCGCGCGCGGCGTCAAATGCGTAACACTGTTCGCATTTTCAACCGAGAACTGGAAGCGTACCCAAAATGAGGTCGGATATTTAATGGAGCTGCTCATGACCGCGGTCACCCGCGACCTTGAGCTTTTCATGAAAGACGATTTTCGTTTAAAGGTCATCGGCCGCCGCGCCGACCTCTCATTGCAACTGCAAAAAGCGATCGCGAAGGCGGAAGAAAAAACCAAGAACAACTCCTCCGGCACGATGCAACTCGCCATCTCTTACGGCGGTCGTGATGAGATCGTCAGAGCATGCCAAGCCATTTGTCATTCCCGTGAAGACGGGAATCCGATCCGTCTAACCGAGGAATTGATCTCGCAACATCTCGATTCCAATGGCATGCCCGACCCCGACCTCATTATCCGCACTTCCGGCGAACAGCGTCTGTCCGGTTTCCTTTTGTGGCAATCCGCTTACAGCGAACTTTTATTTTTAAAAAAACATTGGCCCGATTTTAACGAGTCCGACCTCGATGCCGCAATTGCGTGGTACTCCGACCGTGAGCGAAGGTACGGGAAATAATCCCCGTCATTCCGAGTCGCAACGAGGAATCTCGAAGTTTGTTTATAGAGATTGAGTTTCTTCAAAACAACCAAGCCCCAATTCAACATGAAAGATAAAAGTTTCTTTGTATATATACTTGCTAACCATACTAATACTGTTACCTATGTCGGGGTGACCAGCAATTTGATACGTCGTGTTTGGGAACATAAAAATAAGATTGTTCCCGGATTTACTGCTAAATATAATATCGACAAGTTGGTTTATTTCGAACCGCTTGGTGAAGCGCGTTACGCGATTGAAAGAGAGAAGGAAATTAAAGGATGGAGACGTGATAAAAAAGTGGCGTTGATCGTGTTAAAAAATCCTGATTGGCTTGACCTCTATTCATCGATTCTATGATGCTTTGCGATCCCTCGCTCCGGCTCGGGATGACACCGTTCTCGTCATTCCGACCCGAGCCGAGGCGAGGCGGAGGAATCTCGAAACTGCATCGTTGGAAAAAGCTTCTTCGTATTAGCGCGGCCTCGTGATCCCTCTCCGCCAAAGGCGGATCGGGATGACGCTTACCTTGATGCGATTTCGCAATAAAAAAAGCGGGCGCGACTCGCGTCGTGCCCTTGTTCGTCTTGCCGGCTACACGTCCTCTTCGGGAGTGGTGTAGAAGAAGGTGTATTTCAGCAATCCTGGCTCAATTACGGATCTGGTTCTCATCATGGGGTGATGAACGGTGACGGAGACGATACGGATGTTCCCGCCCTGTTCTTTGTGCCATTTGGACTGGAATGTATTGAGTTCCGCTTCGAGCGTGTCGTCGTTTCTGAATTCACGAACAATTGACTTGACCATGGATCCCGCCCTTCTCATGAACTGACGCAAGATAACCATTTTTTCGTGAATATGTCAAGGAAACGCACATTAAAAATGTAATTTTTTCCCCCTAACTAATATTCTATGTCCAATTTTTTGTTTAGAGAAAAGAATAAAAAATGAGGGACGACTCGCGTCGTCCCTCGGTGCGGTTGGCGTCTACGCGCGCTGTGCGCGGAAACGGTACCTTTGGCATGTTATCGTTTGAGCTGTCCTCGGATGTTGTCCGACACGACCCGGGCCCGTTCTTGAACGCTTTGTTTTTTGCCAAGAAGTTTTTGAAGTCGTTCGATCTCGCCTTCGAGTCTCATGACTTCCGCGCGGTGTGCCGCCTCGGTTTCTTTCATGCTGGCTTCATAGCCGGCATTCCAATCATCGCACGGCGGTTCGATCAGTCCGTCGATGCGGTTGCGGTTGCCGGGCTTGACCTGCAAGACGATCGCGTGGAGCGCGATGAGGTCGGCTTGGTTCGTCGAGCGCATCTTGAGAGTGCACGAGTCGCCAACGCCGTCGAAAAACGCGTCCGCATCGCCAGTGTCGCGGTGGCGGTAGTGTCCGTGTCGCCATTGTTTTCCGGGTCCGGCGATCTCTTCTTCGTAGCAGAAGAAATCAACCATGGTCTTGACCGTGTCGGGGACAACGGCGTCGATCCTTGCTCTCTTGATGTGATACAAGTGGTACCCGGCAGCCGCTGTGGTTCCTATGTTACAACCGATCAGTACGCCGCCATAATTTATTGTTTGTCCTTTCAGGTCTGCTCCGACTGCATGTTGAAGTTTGTTAAGGTCCAAATGGATTTTCAGCATCTTTCGCTCCTTGGTTGTTGGTTCGTTGAATCCAGCACGAATGCGAAATAATATCATAAATTAGCTATTTCGTCAAGATATAACATTGCCGGGGAAATAAAAAAGCGGGGCGCGACGTTGACGTCGCGCCCCTGTTGGGTGTGATTGGCTCCGATTACTGCAGCGTGGTCGCTATGTGATCAACCTTCAGTGCGGAAAGGATGTGGGAGAGAATCAAGCGCCTCTTGGGGCCCCAGAAAAAACCTTCATCCAACCGTTCGGCGATCCCTCGGAAACCGGCTTTAAGCCGTTCGATCTCTGCCTCAAGCCTACTCTTCTCAATCATGTGCCTTGCCTCGAGTTGTTCGCGCGACATTCCGTCTTGCGGACCATCGAAGCAGTCCTCGGGGTTCGGACGGATAGAGCCGACACGGATCTTGCGGTACAGGGCATCGAGATCATTCATGGTCTTGGCCGTCATCTTGAAATTGATCACTATGACACCCAACATAGCCGACAAACACTCCACCCTAGCCGTTGCCGTGTCGAGTTTATAGATACCCGACTCTCGGGTGTGCTTGCAGGGGAAAGACCCATAGTACGAGACACCTGTTACCATGCTCTTGATGTCATCCGGAACGAGTGAGCCCGAGTCTTCGACAGTGGCATAGTATCTGCCATCGCACCAGAAGATGGAGGTCTTGAGCGGTGTTATCCAGCGATCATCCTCTTTGATCAAGCCGGGGATCTTTGCCGCTTTGTCAGCGTCCACGTAAATACGTACCTGGTTTGCCATTTCGATCCTCTTTCTTTTTGTGCCGCCTTGGAGTTCGTCAGGCTTACTGGGCCCATCCGTTCCACGGTCGGCCGTTAGTCGCTGGGTTTAGCAGCGAACCCCGGATGATATCATAAATTGGCTTGATTGTCAAGTTCCCTATGCGTAAAAAGCTAAAAGATGTAAGGTATTAGATGCAATATGAGCGATTTATTCGATCTAAAACTTGAACAGGAGCTCAAAAAGTCCGCGCCGCTGGCGGACAGGATGAGGCCTGCCGATCTGTCGGATTTTGTCGGGCAGGAAAAACTCATCGGCTCCGGCGCGACTTTGCGCACTTTGATCGAACGCGATGAACTTCCGTCGATGATCTTTTGGGGTCCGCCAGGAACCGGCAAGACCACGCTCGCGCGCATCATTGCGCGGCTCACGCGTTCGCGTTTTGAACAGGTATCCGCGGTCTCGTCGGGCATCGCGGACTTGCGACGCGTCGTCGATGAAGCAAAAGAAAAACGCAAGCTCGCGAACACAAGAACGATATTATTCGTCGACGAAATTCATCGTTGGAACAAGAGCCAGCAAGACGCGCTTTTGCCGAACGTTGAAAGCGGGGTCATTACGCTCATTGGCGCGACCACGGAAAATCCGTCGTTCGAAGTTAACGGCGCGTTGCTTTCGCGCTGCCGCGTTTTTGTTCTGGAAAAATTGACCGCCGAAGACATTAAGAAATTATTGGAGCGGGCGGTCCACAGTCCGATCGGACTCGACAGCAAGATCAAGGTTGCCGCCGATGCGATCGAGTTCCTCGCCTACATCGCCGACGGCGATGCGCGCGTTGCGCTCAATTCCCTCGAAATAGCGGCCAAGGCGCTTAAAATATCCAAGCGGCAAACGCTCAAGATCGAAGCGGTCAAATACGCGCTGCAAAAGACGCATCTTCGATACGACAAGACCGGCGAGGAACATTACAACATCATTTCGGCGCTCCATAAATCAATGCGCGGCTCCGACGCCGACGCGGCACTTTATTGGCTCGGCCGGATGCTCGAGGCGGGGGAGGACCCGCTTTACGTGGCGCGCCGCTTGGTTCGTTTTGCTTCCGAGGACGTCGGACTGGCCGACTCGCAAGCGCTTGTTATCGCGATGAACGCATATAATGCGGCGCACGCCATTGGCATGCCCGAATGCAACGTGATCCTTGCCCACGCCGCCGCTTACCTCGCCAAGGCGCCCAAGTCGAACAAGCTTTACACCGCCTACATGGCCGTGCAAAAAGACATTGCCGAACTTCCCAACGAACCGGTCCCGCTCCACTTGCGGAACGCGCCGACCAAACTCATGAAAGAACTTGATTACGGCAAGGGCTATAAATACAACCCCAATTTCAAAGAACCCGTCGAGCAGGAATATTTGCCGGAAAAATTAAAAGGGCGGAAGTATATGGGGACAGACCCCTTATAATACGGAAAAGGGGTCTGTCCCCGTCGGTATTCGTATCATTCGCATGCATTCGTATATTGGCATCGCGTCGCTGTAGTTCAGGCAGCCAACACCATGATATAAATATATAAAGTATGCTAAAATAAACGCATATGCGACGCATCATACTTTGGTCTATCCTAGGCGGCATTACGCTCATCGCCGGGGTGATCGTGTTTCAACTTCTTGGCACTTATTGGTACTTAAAATCCCCGGCACGCGTGGTGAATGGCGCTTTTACGCGTCTTTTGGACGCCAACAGTTTTAAATTGAATTTACAGGCAGAGGACGACAGCAAAGACGGCCTTTCGTTCAATGTTAGCGGTCCGATCAATAAACAAGTTTTGAACGCCCCGGTCGCCGATCTTAAATTTTCTTTTCAGGCCCAAGGGCAGACCTTTTACGGCAACGGTCAGGCTCAGGCAAAGGACGGCAATATCTATTTGCGGTTTGACCAGATAGCCGGAATCCCCAGCGTGCTTCCCGGCGCGCTTCAGTCGATCTGGGCCGGCTTGGATGTGAATACGCTTTTAGCCGTCGGTCACGATCGGTTTTTCCCCGAAGCGGCCGGAGGTTTTACCGAAGCCGACCTTCAAGCGGTCGTCGCGATCGCGAGGCGCCACATTCCATTTTCCCCGATCGGAAGCGGGGGAACGCCGATTTTTATCGACAATGTCCTGACCACCCCCTACAAGGTCGTTCTTGACCGCTCCGCCATGTTGGATATTTTTTCGGAAATAAAAGCGGCGGTCAAGGGTTCGCCGCTCGACGAAAATGAAAAAGCCGACCTCGCAAAAACCGTCGCCGGCCTGCCGCCGATCTCGGGTGAAATTTGGGTATCTCGCGGCGACGGCACGCTCCGCGAAGCTCTTTTTGTCGCGAAGGGCGCCGCCTCATCGTTCCATCTTGATCTTGGCTTTTCCGATTATAATAAAACCGTCAACGTCGTGCCGCCGGTCGATCACCAGCCGCTCATCGAACTGATCCGCCGCCTTGCCGGCACCTCGCTCTCTGGCGTAAAAGTTCAATTGCCGTTCGATATTCCGGTGCCTATCCTGAATGTCGATATGGGCGTTCCGACCGTGCCGGTTGCGACGGGGGGCAATGGGACAGGCAAGGCTGCCGGCGCGCTTCCCAATCTCATCAAACTTTTCTACGGCACGGATCACCCGTTCGTGGGCAAATAAATTTGAACATATCATGACCGCAGCCAATTACCATACCCGCACAAAACCGACGCGACCCAAAGGCGAGACAGGAGGAATGCTCATCCGCGATCGGATCCTCGCGGGCGGTATTGTTTTAGCGGTGCTTATGATCGCCGTCCGTTTGATCCAGCTGCAAATAGTCCAAGGCCATTTTTATTCGCTTCTCGCGAGCGGTCAGCACGAGCTCTTTGACAAGCTTTTGCCCGAACGCGGGCAGATATTGGTCAAGGAGCGCGATTCATCATCGCTCTATCCGGTTGCAACCAATATCGACCTTTGGACCGTCTATTCGGACAATCGCAAGATCGCGGATTCGTCCGCCGAAGCCAAGGCGCTCGCTCCACTTTTGGTTTCGCCGGTCGATCCCAAAGATCAGACCCCTGACGAACTCGCCGCCGCCGCCAAGCAGAACCTTGCCGACAAGGAAACCGAACTCCTCAAGCGTCTTGTCGTCCCGAACGCGCCTTATGAGCCGCTCGGACGCGACGTCGATCAAAAAACAGCGGACACAATCAAGGCGTTGGATTTTTCCAATATAAATTTTGCCCCGGAAAAAGCGCGTTTTTATCCGGAGAGCGGTTTTAGCGGCCAGCTTTTGGGGTTTGTCGGCTATCAAGGAAATACAAAAACGGGGCTCTACGGCCTTGAGGGATATTGGGACAAAGAGCTTGCCGGCACGCCTGGTTTTTTAACGTCCGCGACCGACCCAAAGGGTGACATTATCGCCTCGAACGAAAGCGGAATAAGCGATAAGGTGGACGGTTCGAACATAATTTTGACCGTTGACCGGACGCTCGAAGCGACTGTTTGCGACAAGCTTAAGGCGGCGGTCAAAGCGCACAATGCGACCGGCGGCTCGGCGGTCATCATGGATCCCGCAACCGGCGCGATCCTTGCGATATGCTCGACGCCGGATTTCGATCCGAACAGTTATAATCAGGTTGCCGATCCGTCGGTTTTCAACGACCCGGCGATATGGAACGCGTACGAGCCCGGTTCGGTCATGAAAGCGATAACCATGGCCGCGGGGCTTGATTCGGGCGCGCTCACTCCCACCACCACCTACACCGATACCGGTTCGGTCGTTTACGGCAAGGTAAAGATACAGAACGCCGATTTTATGGCGCATGGCGTGGAAACCATGATCGACGTGCTGAACAAATCACTTAACACCGGCGCCATTTTCGCCATGCGCACCACGGGCATGGACAAATTCAAATCATATTTAAAGGATTTCGGATTCGGCGTGCGCACAGGCGTGGAATTGGACACAGAGTCGTCCGGCAATCTTTCATCGCTCAACAACAAATCGGAGATCAACGCCGCGAGCGCCTCGTTCGGCCAGGGGATAACCGTCACCCCGCTGCAGCTCGCCGTCGCTTACGGCGCGATCGCGAACGGCGGAAAAATGATGAAACCGTACATTGTCGATTCCATCGTGCATCCCGACGGCACGGTCGTTAAGACCCAGCCGCGCACCGTGCGCCAAGTGATTTCCGATCAAGCCGCCGGGCTTTTGACCGGCATGCTCGTGTCGGTGGTCAAAAACGGCGAAGGGCATCGCGCCGGCGTGCCCGGTTACTTGGTCGCCGGGAAGACCGGCACCGCGCAGATCGCCAAAAGCGACGGCTCGGGATACGAGCCCGACATTCATGCGGAGATCGGTTCGTTCGCCGGCTTCGCGCCGGTCTCGAATCCGCGCTTTGTCATGGTCGTGCGGATCGACCGTCCCCAAGACGTCCAATTCGCCGAAAATTCCGCCGCGCCGCTTTGGGGCGATATCGCCTCTTTCGCGCTAAAGTATTTGGAGGTGCCGCCGGACGATACGCATTAACCCCCCGTCATCCCGGCGAACGCCGGGATCCACGACCGGACGACGTGGCCCCCGTCCCGTATCGCGGTACGGGACAAGCTTTTCAACGGGGTGACGAAAAATGTATTATGAAACAAGTATTGGAAAATATTCTCGGCAGTATCGCCAAAGCGATCATTAGGAAATACAAGCCGACGATAATCGGCATTACCGGGTCGGCGGGCAAGACCTCGACCAAGCAGGCGGTTTTCGCGGCCCTTGCCGGAACGTTCGATGTTCGCGCCACGACCAAGAATTACAACAATGAGTTGGGCTTGCCCTTAACGGTGATCGGCGGCAAGGCGGCCGGGAAGAACGCTTTCGCATGGCTCGTCATTATTGTCCGCGGTTGGTCGTATTTGGCGTTCAATCGAAAATTCCCGAAGATGCTGGTTTTGGAAATGGGCGCGGACAGGCCCGGGGATCTGAAAAAACTCGTCGCCATTGCGCCCCCGTCAATTTCGATCATTACCTCGGTCGGCGAAGCGCATATTGAGCATTTCGGATCATTGGGCGCCATTGCCGAAGAAAAAGAAACATTGGTAAAAGTTTTACCGTCCGACGGTTATGCTCTGCTTTCGGCCGACGATCCGCGCGTAACTGCCATGCGCAGCGTGACCAAGGCCAAGGTCGTAACGTACGGCTTTAATAAAACCGCCGATGTGCACCCGTCCGCGGTTGAATATATCCGCGAACCGCGTTCGACCGCGGTTCTGGGCTTGCGGCTGACAGTGACCGGTTCTTCTGGCGACATCGTTGTTGATCTGCCCGGCGTGGTCGGACGCGGCCATGCGCTCGCCGCGCTCGCCGCGCTGGGAACGGCGAAAATTTTGGGCGTGCCGCTTGCGGCCGCGGCCGAAGGATTGCGCAATTACGCGCCGCCGCCCGGCCGTCTGCGCCTTATCCCCGGCGTGAAGAGCACAGTCATCATTGACGATACCTACAACGCTTCGCCGGGCGCCATGCACGAAGCGCTCGAAGTGCTTAAAAATTTTTCCATCCCCGACAAAGCGCGGCGCATCGCGCTCCTTGGCGACATGCGCGAACTCGGCGGTTTCACCGAACGCGCGCATCGCGAGGTGGGGGAGTACATTGCCAAAAATAATATCGATATTTTTGTCGCCATCGGCGAAGCCATGCACGAAGCGATCGAAGCCGCCAAAAAGAACGGCATGAGCGAGGACCGCGTCATTCACATGGAGAACGCGGTCGCCGCCGCCCGCTTCCTCGAAGAGCGCTTGCATGCCGGCGATGTCATCCTGATCAAAGGCTCGCAAAACACCATCCGCCTCGAGCGCGCCGTGAAAGCGCTAATGCTCGAACCCGAACGCGCCGAAGAATTGCTCTGCCGGCAGGGGCCGGAGTGGAAGAATTAATCTGTCGTCCGCATTTTTATGTCATTCCCGAGCGCACATCGGGAATCCAATCATCACTTGGGCGTCCGTCAGGTATGAAACAATATTACGTTTATATTTTGTCAAGCGGCCCCAACGGGATATTGTATATTGGTGTAACTTCCGATCTCGCCGGCCGCGTTTACGAACATAAAAATAATTTGGCCGAAGGTTTTACAAAAAAATATCAGGTTAATAATCTTGTCTATTACGAATGCGCCGACAATCCGGAAGCGGCGATATCAAGAGAAAAACAACTTAAAAAGTGGAATCGTCTTTGGAAACTGGATTTAATCAATAGATTGAATCCGAGCTGGAAAGATTTGTATAACGAAATCGCCCAATAAAGATTGGGCCCCCGATGCCGCTCGGGGGCGACGAAAAGAAAAGACCTTCTCAATTGAGAAGGTCTTTCAAGTAGCCCCAACCGGATTTTCCGCCACCTCCGTTTCGACGGGATTGGGCGGACCCGCTCGCGGACGGACCGAGACGAGCGGGGGAACCGGAAAAATTGTAAACAAAAACACCAACGTTAAACGCTGGTGTTTTTGAGTAGCCCCATACAACCCCATCCTAACCTATTTTACTCAAAACTCCTGACCATTTTTCTCCCCCGAAGGGGGTCGCCAACTAGGTGAACAGCTAGATGAACGACTAGGTGAACCCGGGTTCACCTAGTTGAACGACTAGTTGAACAGGTGGTTGAATCAGGGTTCAACTAGTTAAAGCCATTAAAAGCTATTATCTCGGCCAAATCTCATTTTGAAAAACGGATGACTATTACCTCACCAGAGGATCAACTGAACGACAAAATAATATATATACTCAATACTAAAATAAATAAAAAACTAAATTAAAATTATTAACTTAAATTCAATCATAAATTCAATAACAACTACTTACAAAATTAAAACGGAATTCAATAAAGACCAAAAAATGAGAAAATGATGGGCAAAAAATAATGGAAGGGAGAAACGAATACTAAATGACAAAAAATACAGGAAAACTAGTTAATGTGACTTTGAAAATGGCTTATTATAGGCTTAATTTTATAGCAGGATGACTATGACGGCTTGACAAAATCCAAAATTTATGGTAGAAATAGTAGTTATTAATGGAGGGTCGCGCAGAATTACAATTAAAATGTTGTGATTTTGCGGGGGTTTTCATGGAGGGTTTTAAACAACCACTCTACCCTTGTTCCCAAACAACTGATCGGAGGACTCTGATGAACCACGTACAACGTTTCGGATTGGCTCTTGTATTGTCTCTTTCGCTCGCGGCTTGCGACCCGGATGCAATGACGGTGAAGGTATCGGTATCTCAACCTTCTCCCGCCGCAACGGTTCCACCTGAACCGCAACCGCCCGTAGCGACCACCACAGCTACGACTACTGCCACGGCAACCGCGACCTCTACTGCTACCGCTTCCGCCACTCAGCCCGAACAGATCGTCGGGTGCGGCTCGATGCAGTTCGATGTCTACACGTATCCGATCGTGGATACGGATGGCGATGGCAAGCTCGATCACCTCTCCAAGGTGCAGACCTCGACCATTCCAGAGTACCGGCTGGTCGGCCCATCAGAAATCGAGGTTGAGTACGGCCACGCGTTCAGCGTTTCCTACTCCATCCGAAGCTTCGCCGTCGACTGCGGTATCGCGCTCCGTTCGATGCTCTTCGCGGTATACGACTACAGCGAAGGCGGTAGCGCTAGACTAAAGCAGGTAAATGACATCGGCATGATGTCCACCTTGTCCAAAGGTGACGGTACCGAGTTTGCGGACTACGCCGCGGACAACATGAACGTCACCCCGACCGGCAACGAGCTCCACTACATCTGGCAGGACGGTCAGGGATACAGTTCCGGGCTAAACAACATGCCCACCCAGTATCTCACCTCGTACTCGGAAAGCGTCTACACGTTCATGTGGGGCGGATTCCCGTACATGCCATCCGGCACGACGTTCAACATCGCGTTGGCCGAAACGTTCTGGACGGACATGGCTACAGGACAACGAATCGAAGCGTCCAGTGTTGGTGGCTTGCTCACGAAGCCGCTCACGGTCACCGTACACGTCAAGTAGCCCTCGGCTACGAAGGCTCGGAGAATCTTATCGCATCGGCGATCTGGTTCTCTGAGCCTTTTTTCTTTTAAACAAGGATCAAAAAAGAAACACGAAAATTTTAAATTATTTTTTGCCCATCATTTTCTCATTTTTTGGTCTTTATTGAATTCCGTTTTAATTTTGTAAGTAGTTGTTATTGAATTTATGATTGAATTTAAGTTAATAATTTTAATTTAGTTTTTTATTTATTTTAGTATTGAGTATATATATTATTTTGTCGTTCAGTTGATCCTCTGGTGAGGTAATAGTCATCCGTTTTTCAAAATGAGATTTGGCCGAGATAATAGCTTTTAATGGCTTTAACTAGTTGAACCCTGATTCAACCACCTGTTCAACTAGTCGTTCAACTAGGTGAACCCGGATTCATCTAGTCGTTCATCTAGCTGTTCACCTAGTTGGCGACCCCCTTCGGGGGAGAAAAATGGTCAGGAGTTTTGAGTAAAATAGGTTAGGATGGGGTTGTATGGGGCTACCATAGAGAGACCTTCCCTTAATTCGGAAGGTTTTTCTTTTTCTAAAAAATATTTTTTACGCGCTGCAAGCAGCGTATTATATGGGGGAATCGGGACGGAAACGATTTGGGAATTTTTTAAAACGGGGTTGGAGCCGTAGATTTTTAACAAAACGGATTTTTTTGATTCCAGCATACCGGTTTCGCAATCACGACAAGAAATAATATTTGCCCAAGCCCACACGTGCACTAGTTATTTTTTAATTTGATGACGTAAATCATCGGCAAGATCAGCGACCTCATCGACTTTTGTTGTGCCCTCAAGGGATACTACTTCCATCGTTAATTGAAATACGATTTTTGCTGATGGAATATCAGAAAGTATTTTTTCTTTGTTGGTAACATATTCTTTATTTTCGTCGTTGTCACCTTGTTCTCGACCTTTTATATCCGCGACAAAAACAAACTTGCATGAAAGAAAATTCTTACCATCAATATCTCTACCATTAAGTGCATTAATACCGTCGTGCGACAAATACCAACTATATCCGTCAGGTAACAAAATAGTCGGCTTTACATTCCTAATCATGATTTTATTGTCGGATGTGTTTTTTATTAAAACTGGAACAGTAAGGATAAAGCTTTCGGCTAATCCTTCTTTAGTCGTAACTATTTTATTAAAACCAACTTTTTCTACCTCTATTTTCGGTAGGTATGACTGTACTTCTGTTGCACCACGAGTTGAGGTTATTTTTTTACCATCATGAAGAGTAAAGGTGGTTTCAATTTTAGAAACAATATTGGTCGGCTCTTCTCGGTTGTCTTCTAATCTAATTGATCCATTTTCTTCATCAATAATTACGTGGGCTTTTTTTGAACCACCGTCTCTCTTACCCATCAAGATATGCTGATCGCCGCCTTGCGAGCGAGATTCAATAAATACATCTTTGTCTTTATATGTTTGTTTGATCGTTTTCCCTCGATTTACTGGCTTATTTTGTGGGCTATCTATAATAATTTTATCCAGCCGCTCCTCGCGCCGCATTTTTAACTCTAGTAGAGCGCGGTTATGAAGACTCGCAGCTATGTCAGGATTATCGTTTCTACGAACAATTTCTCGTAGCTCATCATCGCTCCTTTTTGTAAGATCGCTATAATCATGAACTTCATCTTTAGAAAAAAAATTCTTTATTCGATCTGGAGTTGACGAAAAACTCTCGCGACGTATGTCTCCACCTTCATTTTGGACCAAAAGAAATCCTTGGGACTTTAAATCGTGCAAAAACCCTCTTATGTGTTCAATCTCCGCTCCCTGTATGTTTTGATGTATCGGTGCGACGATTAACTCGCAAATACGAAGAACATCAATATATCCTGTATGCGTTTTAAAAAATGACATTACTTCATTTTTCGAAGGGTATACAAGTTCCATGTTTTTATTTTATTAATTCTCCCAGTGAAACACCGATGGCTTTTGCCAGCTTAGCAATCGTTGAGAGTGTTGGGTTGCGCTTACCGTTCTCCAAATCACTAATAAAACTCCTCGCAACTTTTAAAGCGCGGGAAATATCTCCTTGCGAAATACCTTTCTCAATCCTGATCCTCTTTAGGTTTAGCCCTAATTTTACTGCTTCATTTTTCATTATGCCCATTATAACTGCATATTACCTTGCATGAGAATAGTACCTTATGAGATACTATAATTATGCCAACATATTTCCTCTACGCACGAAAATCAACCGACGTTGAAGATAAGCAAGTTCGATCTATTGAAGATCAGCTTGCTGTCTTGCGGGCTATGGCTGAGCAAGAAGGGTTTACAATGGCGGAAGAGTCTGTGGAAAAACAATCGGCCAAAGTCCCCGGACGCCCTATTTTTAACGATATGCTCGCTCGTATTGAAAAAGGCGAAGCGGACGGCATTATTTGCTGGAAGCTCGACCGTCTGGCGCGGAACCCGATAGATGCCGCTCGCGTTCAATGGCTGTTGCAGGAAGGCGTTATCAAGCATATCCGCACCAACGATCGCAGTTATTATCCGTCCGATAATGTCCTGATGATGGGTTTTGAATTCGGTATGGCGAATCAGTACATTAGGGACTTAAGCAACAACGTGAAACGCGGCCTGATTGAAAAAGCCAAGCGCGGTGAATTTCCTAGCTCTGCCCATATTGGCTACCTTAATGACGTGCGGACAAAAAGGATTATTGTTGATCCGCACCTTGCACCGATTATTCGCGGGGCGTTTGAGTTATATGCGGAAGGAAACTCTCGGCTTGAAGACATTGGAAACTATTTTTTCGAGCACGGCGTTAAAACCGGCAACCGCAGCCCTTGGGCAAAGGGTGGCGGCAAGCAGTTTCATAAGGATAAGGTGAAGCGCATGCTAACCGACATTTTCTATATCGGGCTTTTCAATTATTCCGGAGAAATATACCAAGGCATCCATGAGCCGATTATTGAAAAGCGGCTTTTCGATAAAGTGCAGGCGGTTTTAAAGGCGCGGGGCAAGGTGCATCAAGTAAAGGAAACACCGCCCGCCTTTTGTCGCTTTTTGCGATGCGGCGAGTGCGGTTGTTTCATTACATACGAAGTAATCACCAAACACCAAAAGAACGGTAACATTCACCACTACATCTATTACCGTTGTACAAAAAAGCGCGGCTTTTGCGCCCAACCCTATATCCGCGAGGAGGAGCTAAACGTCATGCTTTCGCGTCTTATTGCCGATTTTAGAATGCCTGACGTTTGGGCAAGTGAAATGCTTGCTTCGGCAGAGAAAGACGCGCTAAAAGCCAAGCGGGTGGCAACTGAGGCCGTTTGCCAGCTTAGGGATAAGATTAATGTATTAAGCTCATCAATAGAACGCCTGACCGACCTATACATCGGCCAAGATATTGATCGCGAAACATATCTTGAGCGGAAGGGGTCGCTCATGTCCGAACGGAGGACGATGGAGGAACAAATCGTCGGTTTGGAACATAACGCCGCACGTTGGCTCCAACCGCTCAAAGATTGGATAAAAGACGCGCTAATGCTGGAAAAAATCGCCGAAACCGGCACGTTGGAATCAAAAAAATCCGTTTTGTTAAAAATCTACGGCTCCAACCCCGTTTTAAAAAATTCCCAAATCGTTTCCGTCCCGATTCCCCCATATAATACGCTGCTTGCAGCGCGTAAAAAATATTTTTTAGAAAAAGAAAAACCTTCCGAATTAAGGGAAGGTCTCTCTATGGTAGCCCCAACCGGATTTGAACCGGTGTATCATCGCTGAGAACGATGTGTCCTAGACCGGGCTAGACGATGGGGCCGTGTTGAGTTACGAGTTGTGAGTGACGAGTGACTAGTACGCCGACGACCCGATTTGATATCTGTGTCGAAACCGGTGTCGGTTTCGACCTAGACGATGGGGCCGCGGTTCACGAAAAACAATCATCGCATGAATTTTAAATAATATCAAGTAGACGGGCCGGTTTTTGTTCTATGGGGCGGCACCGTCTCATAAAGTGTGGTGCCATAAATTTATCACCGTCATTGCGAGGAGTGAGCCGAAGCGAACGACGCGACAATCTCGTGGGAATATCGCCATGGTTGCTTAATTCACGAGATCGCCACGCGTTTTGGCCTATGAATAAAGGGCCAAAACGCTCGCGATGACGATATTTAATGACGCTTCGCATAAACGAACGGTCAACATTGGCTCAGATCAACTGATACACCACACTATTTGAGATGGTGCCCTATGGGGCTTGATTTTTCTGATAAATGCGGGTAAGGTGCCCAGTCGGTTGTTATGGGGATATTTATTGACGTTTCTTGACCTTTGAAAATACGCTGGAAGGAGAATGGCGATGGAAAAACGAAAAGCGGTTTATGCCGCCAGTTTGGACCCGATCACCAATGGACACTTGAACGTCATCGAACGCATGGCACCGCTCTACGACGAGCTCGTCGTGCTGGTAGCGGTCGATGGCAAGAAGAACTACATGTTCACGAGCGAGGAGCGCGTGGCCATGGCGCGCGCGGCCGTTGCGCGACTGCCCAACGTGACGGTCGGAACGTGCGTCGGTCGCTATGTGGTCAAAGTTGCCGAGGAAGTCGGCGCGCGTGTGGTCATCCGCGGCTTGCGCAACTTCAAGGACCTGGAAGACGAACAGGTGCTGGCGATGGAAAATCGTCAGATTGCCCCGATCATTGAGACGATCTTCGTGCCATGTTTGCCGCAACTCATGCATGTAAGTTCAAGCATGGTCAAAGGCCACGTCGGCGTCGACCCCGATTGGGAAGCGCAGGTCAGCCGTTCGGTGCCGAAAGCGGTGGTCGTGAAGCTCAAGGAAAAATACGTCCTGGCCAAAGCAATCAAACACTGGGCGGCATTGATGGACGAGCTGGGAAATCCTAAGGGCGCTCCTGCGGTTTTTGAGCGGTTGGTAGCGTGTTATGGTGAAGCAGGCCGTTTCTATCATGTGCTTGAACATATCGTTGACATGCTCGACGAGACGAACTTGGCGATCGGCGCCTTGAAAAATTCGTTGGCGGTGAGGCTGGCAATTTGGTTCCATGACAGCGTTTACGATACCGGAAATAAAGATCGGCGCGTCGTGTTTTACAACGAAACGCTAAGCGCTTGCATGGCTGAACGCGAGCTACTCGCGCTCGGGTTTGCGCCGGATCTGGTTGGCGCGGTCAAAGCGCTCGTCATGGTGACGAGCTATGCGGCCGAAGCGGAAAACGACGATGCGCGTTTTTTGTCCGATCTTGACATCGCTATCCTCGGCAAGCCGGCGGAAGAATTCGATCGCTATGAAGCGTGCATCAGAAAAGAATACGCGCACGTCGGCGATGGGCTCTTTTGCGAAAGAAGGAAAATGATCCTTCGGAATATCCTTGAACGCAAGCCGCTCTATCGAACCGAACCGTTCCGGTTGCGCTACGAGGGCGCGGCTCGCGCGAATCTCGCGCGTTCGATCAAACAGCTCGAGAAATAGACGCTCAAGCTTGCAAGGCATACTCGCCTTGCAAGCTTTTTTAAAATTTAAAAAATGACCCGAAGACGATCGCGGTGATGTCTTCGGGTGCGGTGTGATGTCCGGTCGTTCGCACGTCAGGGGGATGGTGGGGATGGAGCGGCGGCCGTTTCGAGTTGATCCTCTTTCGGATCTTGTTTGAGGAACGCCGCCGTGAGAAAAACGCAGGCAACGGCGACCGAAGCGGCGGAGAGCGCGTTCATGAGCGGAAATTGGCCATCGGTGCGCGGGAAACGCCATGCCATGACCGGCGCGGAAACAATGGCGACGCAGAAACCGATCGATTCAAACAACAATCTTTTCATTGCTTCTCCTTAATCCAGAGGCAGCTCGATCGAACATCGGTCGTCCGTTGGCTCGGTGTTTTTGCACCGGCGCCAGAAAGACGCGATGATCAGGAAAGCGATGAAGGCGGCGATGAGGACGAGCGCAGCCTCCCCGACGAGCAACAAGGTTGAACCCATCCAGCTTGGATATTCAAAAAAATTCATATCGGGCCTTTCTTTTGAGATGGTGAAAGGAGCGGATCAAGCGTCATAAATATCGCGCAAATGCGCGTTTTTGTCAATTTCGAGCATTGACCTAAACGCGCGGCTGTGCGACCGTGTTGTTGTATGGGACATGCCTTTAGTTGGTTTTGGACCACTTTTTTTTACGCGCCGCTGTTTAACGCGCTTATTTGGCTGTATAACGGCCCGGCTCAGCAGAATTTCGGCGTTGCCATCATCATGCTCACCATTGCTTTGCGCATTGTTATTTTTCCGCTCACCCTATTGAGCGAACGCAATAAGCATGTTTACGTCCAGCTCGAAACGGAGATAGCCGACATTGAGAAAGCGTATAAGAACGACGAGGAACAGCAAAAAGAGCGGATCCGCGAACTGCTGCGCTCGCGCCATGTTTCGCCCTGGGCCAGAACTTCCTCGCTTTTCATCCAAGCCTTGGTGCTCATCGTGCTTTATCAGGTCTTCATGAGCGGCATTCGCATGAATCACTTTGAAGTTCTTTATCCGGGGATTACGGCGCCTGATTTCGTTTTTACCGATTTTTTGGGAACCAACCTTGGCAAGCGCAATTGGTTTTGGGCGGCCATCGTCGGCGTTTGGCTTTATTTGGAAATATCGGCCGAACAGCGTCGTCATAAAGATGCGACAACCAGGCCCGACTTGTTTTATCGCATCGCTTTCCCGGTCTTTTCATTTCTCGCGCTGTGGATACTGCCGGCCGCCAAATCCATCTTCATCTTGACCTCAATGTGTTTCTCCTTCATAATCAGTTCGTTAAGCAAGGTCTTCTGGAGGGATAAATAAAATTGATCGATATGGCCGAATCACTCGATAAAATCATGTATTCGTTCGTCTTGGAGGATGTCATCAAAGGCATCTTTATTCACGTGCCGCCCGGCTATGTCGCATGCGTTTACGACATGGGCCGCGGCGTTCTGCGCAAGGTGCTCACCCCCGGCCTGCACCTTAAAATTCCTTTTTGGCAAAAGGCAAAACTTTTCAATATTCAAACCTTGGAATATTCGATCAGCAAAGATTTCGACCTGAACAATTTGAAGGCGCTGGGCGATGAACCGGTTTCGGCCGTGACGCTCGACGGCAAACGCATCGGCATCGAGGGAACCATTTTGTTGCGCCTCGACATCGAACTCATTCCTTCCATTTGGCAGTGGGTGGGGGAGGATTTTGTGGCGAAGATCGTCCGACCGACGGTGCGCTCGCGACTCCGCATGATCGCCGCCAAATACGAACATCAGCATATCCTGACCCACCAGCGCGCCGTGGTCGAAGCCGACGCCAAGACCGAGCTTGAAAGCATTTTCCAGCCGCGCGGCATTCGCGTGGAGAATGTTTTGCTTTCGGATATCTCGCAGCAGAAATAAATTACAAATTATATAAGGAAGACTGTTGGCTGCCTGCGGGCAGCGACGCGATGCTAATCTGCTAATGCATGCGAATCTACGAATATCAGGACCGGTCGCGTTGCGACCGTAACGGATTTGTAGATTCGCATGTATTCGTATATTGGCATCGCGCCGCCCCGAGGGGCCAACAGCCTTCCTTATATAATTTGTTGGACTTGACGAAGTAATTAGCACTCTATACAATAGAGTGCTAATATTGTTTTAGGTTATTAACTGTTAGTAAATTCGTAATTGATTAGAATTAGTTAGCCCATGGATAAACTCGATAACCGCAAAGAGGCGCTTCTGGAAACGCTGGTGCGCGAATACGTAAAGACGGCCGAACCGGTCGGTTCTTTGCATTTGGCGCGTCGAGCCGGCCTTGAAGTATCATCGGCGACCGTTAGAAACGAGCTTGCCGAACTTGAGGAAGCGGGCTACCTAGTTCAGCCGCACACTTCGGCCGGGCGAGTGCCCACCGAACTGGCTTATCGATATTTCGTCGAGCACTTGGCGCACCGTAAGGGGACAGACCCCTTATCGAATCGGAAAAGGGGTCTGTCCCCGTCATCTGCGGACAACGAATTGTCCGATGTTTTTGGCGCCCGCGCCGGCGCCATCACAGCAGCTAAAGCGCTGGCCGCCAAAACCCATGAATGCGTGTTCGTGAGCTTCGGCCGCGACGATGTGTATGTCACGGGACTGGGAAATCTTTTTGCAAAACCGGAATTCATCGAGCGCGAAATCGCGATGAGTTTGACCGCAGCGCTCGACCAGCTTGACGAAATGGTTTGCGGTTTGGAATCGGGAACCGGCGCACGGCTTCTTATCGGCGAAGAAAATCCCTTGAATAATAATTGTTCGACCGTTTACTTGGCGCCGACCGCCGGCCGCCGCGTCGGCGTGCTCGGCCTCATGCGCATGGATTACGAAAAAGTTCTTAACTTGCTTGATTCGATAAAGTTTTGATCTAGGTTACAGGTATCAGGTTTCAGGCCTGACACCTGACACCTGACACCTGACACCTATGGACCCAACCAACAACGATCCCAAAGATGAGACAATCGAAGAATTAAAGAAGCAAGCCGACGAATACCTCAACGGCTGGAAACGCGCCAAGGCCGATCTCATCAACTTCCAAAACGATGCGGCCAAGGAGCGGATAGGATGGGCCAAGTTCGCCGCGGCGGGAACGCTTCAACGGCTCCTTCCGGCGCTCGACACGCTCTACGCCGCGCATGAACACTTTCCCGAGCTCGCCGAAACGGTCAAAAAGTTCGAAGAGTATCTCAAGGGCGAGGACATGACGGAGATCGACTGCCAAGGAAAATACGACCCGCTCCTTCACGAAGTGATCGGCTTGGAAAAAACGGAGGGCGCGGAACACGGGTCGATCATCAAGGTCGCGCAGCGCGGATACAGACTGCACGACCAAGTGTTGAGGCCGGCAAAGGTGATCGTGGCAGAATAAATATTTGGCCGAATGTCGAATGACGAATGTCTAATGTCGAACCGGACATTACCTCGACAGCGGCGTAATTCGACATTCGATATTCGACATTAGTCATTCAATAAGTTATTAAACAAGAAACATATGCCAAAGATAATCGGAATCGACCTAGGAACATCTAATAGCGCCGCCTCCGTCATGCAAGGCGACACGCCGGTCATGATCCCGGCGGCCGAAGGCGCATCCATCGGCGGGAAAGCGTTTCCGTCGTATGTGGCCATGACCAAGGACGGACAGATCCTCGTGGGCGAGCCGGCGCGCCGCCAGGCGGTGGCCAACCCCGACGGCACGGTCTATGCGGCCAAGCGCAAAATGGGCAGCGGTGAAAAAATAATGATGGCCGGCAAAGAATATACGCCGGAACAAATTTCTGCTTTCATCTTGCAAAAGATCAAGCGCGATGCCGAAGCGTTCTTGGGCGAGCCGGTATCAAAAGCCGTCATCACCGTGCCGGCCTACTTTAACGACGCCCAGCGCCAAGCGACCAAGGATGCCGGTTCCATCGCCGGATTGGAAGTCGTCCGCATCGTGAACGAGCCGACCGCCGCCTCGCTTGCTTACGGGCTCGACAAGGTTGGCAAAGAAAAGACCATACTTGTTTTCGACCTCGGCGGCGGCACGCTCGACGTAACGATCATGAAGTTCGGCGGCGGCGTTTTTGAGGTCATCTCGACCTCGGGCGACACCAAGTTGGGCGGCACGGACATGGATAATTCGCTCATCGGATATTTGACCGATGAATTCAAAAAGCAAAGCGGCATTGACATTTCCGCCGACAAGATGGCGCTGGTCCGTCTTAAAGAGGCCGCGGAAAAAGCCAAGATCGAACTTTCGACCGTGCTCGAGACCGAGATCAATTTGCCATTCATCACCGCCGACGCTTCGGGGCCGAAACACTTGGCCATGAAGCTCACGCGCGCCAAGCTCGAAGAGCTGGTCGGCCCGACGATCGCCCGCTGCCAGCGCCCGCTGGAGCAGGCAATTTCGGACGCCAAGCTCACCCCCGACAAGATCGATGCGGTCATCATGGTGGGCGGCCCGACGCGCATGCCGATCGTGACGAACTTCGTTGAGAAATATTTAGGCAAAAAGATCGAGCGCGGTGTTGACCCAATGGAATGCGTTGCCAAAGGCGCCGCCATCCAAGGCGCTATTCTCGCGGGCGACGTCAAAGACGTTCTGCTTTTGGATGTTACGCCGCTCACTTTGGGCATCGAAACCATGGGCGGCGTTTCCACGCCGCTCATCAACCGCAACACGACCATTCCGACTTCAAAGAGCCAGATATTCTCGACGGCCTCCGACAACCAGAACTCGGTCGAGGTACATGTTCTTCAAGGCGAGCGCTCGATGGCGTCCGACAACCGCACCTTGGGCAAGTTCATGCTGGACGGCATTCCGCCGGCTCCGCGCGGCGTGCCGCAGGTTGAGGTCACTTTTGATCTCGATGCGAACGGCATTCTTAAAGTGACGGCCAAGGATAAGGCCACCGGCAAGAGCCAAGACATTACGATCACGGCAAGCTCCGCGCTTTCCAAGGAAGAGATCGACCGCATGCAGAAAGAAGCGCAAGCCCATGCCGAGGATGATCGCAAAAAGAAGGAAATGATCGAATTGCGCAACCAGGCCGACTCGGTCGTTTACCAAACCGAAAAGACGATCAAGGAATTCGGCGACAAAGTTCCGGCCGACATTAAAAAACAGATCGAAGAAAAACTCGCCGCCGTCAAGTCCACCAAGGATGGTTCAGATACCGCCGCGCTCAAAAAAGCGCTTGACGAACTTTCCGACGTCGTGCAAAAGATCGGTTCGGAACTCTACAAGAACCAACCGCCAACGCCGCCTCCCGCCGGCAGCGGTCCGACCGAACCCAAGAAAGACGACGGGGGAGTGGTTGAGGGGGAGATCGTCGATGAGAAGAAGTAAATCACAGGTTACAGGTTTCAGGTTTCAGGTATCAGGTTACAGGCAAAACGTATGGAAACTCGATCGTTCCGAAATTTCACGGTTTGGATAAAGGCGATGGATTTGGTCAAGCTGATATATCGTCTCAGCGATAATTTGCCTAAAAGCGAGCTGTTTGGTTTGGTGTCTCAAATGCGCCGAGCCGCGGTTTCCATACCGTCAAATATTGCGGAAGGAAAACAAAGAAGGGGCCTGAACGAGTATGTTCATTTTTTGAGTATTGCCTACGGCTCTTCGGCGGAATTGGAGACCCAGCTGTTACTTGTTAAAGATCTGTATAGTTCGCAAAGCAACGAATGCGATATTGCGATTTCGCTCGTAATTGAAATTCAAAAGATGCTAAATGTTTTGATATACAAATTAAGACCCAACCCCTGAAACCTGATACCTGTAACCTGAAACCTAATGAAGGATTACTATAAGACACTCGGCATCGAAAAAACCGCGACGGCGGAAGAGGTGAAAGCCGCTTTCCGCCGTTTGGCGCTGGAGCACCACCCGGACCGCGGCGGCAACGCGGAAAAATTTAAGGAAGCCAATGAGGCGTACCAAGTGCTTTCGGATGCATCAAAGCGCTCGCAATACGACCGCTTTGGTTCGGTTCCGGAGAACGGCGGCGGTTTTGGCGGGCAAGGGTTTAATGGTTTCAACGGACAAGGTTTTGGTGGCCAGGGCGTTAATATTAACATGGAAGACCTGGGCGACATCTTCGGCGGCTTTGGCGATCTTTTCGGCGCGAGCGCCTCGCGCGAGCGTTCGCACGACGGGCGCGACATCAGCATCGACGCCAAGATCGATTTTCACGACGCCGTTTTCGGCATTGATTATTCGACCGAGATCATGAAGCCGAACCGATGTTCGCATTGCTCCGGCACGGGCGGCGAGCCGGGTGCAAAACAAGAAACTTGCCCGACCTGCCGCGGCGCCGGACGGGTCATGCAAAATCGCAGCACCATGTTCGGCGTTTTTCAAACGGCGAGCACGTGTCCTGATTGCCGCGGCGCCGGGAAAAGGTTCGAGAAAAGCTGCTCCGTTTGCCGCGGCAGCGGCGTGGTGCGCGAGCGCCAGGCGATCAAGGTGCGCTTGCCGGCCGGCATCGACGACGGCAACACGATCAGGGTGGCGGGCGGCGGCGAAGCCGGCGAGCACGGCGCAGCCTCGGGCGATCTGTATGTAAAGGTGCGGGTAAAAGCCGATCCAAAATTCGATCGGCACGGCGATGATATTTTGACCGGGGTCAATGTCGCTTTCGCCGACGCGGCTTTGGGGACGGCCGTGCCCGTTGAAACGGTTGACGGTCAAGTTGAATTAAAGATCCCCGCGGGCACGCAACCCGGAACTGTGATAAAATTAAAAAACCGCGGCGTTCCGCGTCTGCGCAGCGATAGTCGCGGCGACCAATTGGTTACGGTTTCGATTGAAGTGCCGAAGAAACTGACAAAGAAACAGAAACAGCTGCTTGAGCAGTTGAGGGACCTTCAATAATTTGTCATTCCGGCGATAATTTGTCATTCCGGCGAAAGCCGGAATCCACGGCTTTGTCGCCGTGGACCCCGACTTTCGTCGGGGTGACGGGAGAAATATTAAAACCATGCTTCATTTTTTCAACAACTTCAACCCGTACAGCCCGACCTGGGATATTTTCATCATCCTGTTTTTCGTCATTGCCACCTTTCTCTACGGCCTCACCTTGGGGCGCGCGCGTGTGGTGGTGCAAATCGTGTCCTCGTACATGACCATGGCGCTCCTCGCCGCCGCGCCCTTCATGGACAAGGTCGAAGCGCGGACGCCTCTGAATCATACCGTTTTTTACCTCATCGCTTTCATGACGGTCTTTGTCCTGCTGTTTTTGCTTCTTTCCAAAAGCGCTTTTCACCAGCATCTTTCCGAAGGCAAGGGAACATGGTGGGACGTACTCGTGCTTTCGGTCGTGCAAATAGGTTTTTTGACCTCGATCGTGCTTTCGTCAATGTCCGGTTTTGCCTTGGGACACGTTTCCGGCATTACGCAGATCGTCTTTGCCAAACAACCCGCGCCGTTCATTTGGACGGTCTTACCCATCGGCGCGCTTGTTGTGATCAGAGGGAAAAGAGAAAGGAAAAAGTAGTATGTCACTTCCGAGTCACTTCGTCATTCCCGCGATCCACATGGGAAAGGCATTCCCCGTACCGCGATACGGGGCGGGAATCCAATCATCGCTTGGTCGGACGAACGTCCAATATAGATTGGACCCCCGACGTGAGCTCGGGGGCGACAGAAAAGCGTCATTCCCGCGAAGGCGGGAATCCAATCATTTTTTGGTGGTAGTTTTTTAAAAAACATGGAAACGATCTAGCTTCATTCCATGAAACAATACTTTACATATATTCTGGCTAGCGAACCTAACGGAACCTTATATATTGGAGTTACTTCCGATTTAATTCGTCGTATTTACGAACATAAGAATGATTTGGTCGAAGGTTTTACAAAAGAATATAAGGTTCACGATCTGGTTTATTATGAATATGCCGATAATCCCGAAGCGGCGATAACAAGAGAAAAGCAACTTAAAAAATGGAACCGTCTATGGAAAATTAATCTTATTAACAGATCAAATCCTGAATGGAAGGATTTATATCGAGAGATAGCCCAATAAAGATTGGACCCCCGACGTGCGCTCGGGGGTGACGAAATGTCGTCATTCCCGCGAAGGCGGGAATCCAATCATCGTTTGGTCGGACAAACGTCCAATATAGATTGGACCCCCGACGTGCGCTCGGGGGTGACGAAAAAACGAAGTGTCAGAAAAGAAAAACTGCCGGCGTTTAGCTGGCAGTTTTTATGTTGTTATCAAATTCGCTTACCGGTCCTACTTCGTCGTTACCGGCGGGATCGGCGGCGGAAGCGGGAGGTTGGGCGCGGTCGGCGCTGTCGGAGCCGTCATGTCGCCGGGCGTTTTTGAAGGCAGGGCATCGAAAGTGACCTGCGTGGCATTGATCGTGTCGGCGGTCTTGATGTCGCTTGCCGCGGTTACAGTAACCAACATGCCGATCTTAATGTCATTAATAGTTGCCGGTTTTTCGGTGTACGGACTCGGCGGTACAACCGACTTGCCGGACTTCATGTTGTCCTGAAAAGTTTTCATCGCCGCGGCAAAATCGCTTGGATCCATTTGGGCGCGAGCGGTAATTTGCGTCTTGTCGTTAACCACGATCGTCCGCTCCGAAGGTCCTTGCGCATCGAGGGGATTAACCGAAACGGGATTGGCGGCGATGACGAACCTGTCGGTATCAACCGACTTGACCGTTCCCGAAACGGACATGACCGTGGCCGGGCTCTTCGGAATGATGCCGCTGTTTTCCAGTTTCTTTTGCGCCGCGGCCATGCCGGCGGCAAAACCGCTGTCATAGTTTCCGCCGCCCGCGAGGATCGACGAGCTTCCGCGGCTCGCGCCCCAGGCATAACCGACGATGACTAAAGCGACAGCGGCGACCGCGGCCACCGCTATCCACATGGTTTTTATTCCATTCATATTAAATGGGTTATTACATTAGTAGCTTATTATAGCACATCCGGGACGTTACGCGTTCCACTTGCGCTTTTGTGGATAAGTATTCGCCGTCATTCCCGCGAAGGCGGGAATCCAATCATCGCTTGGGCGTCCGTCCCACCGCCCAATATGGATTGGACCCCCGACGTGCGCTCGGGGGTGACAAAAGAAAGTCATTCCCTTGAAGAAAGGAATCCAATCTCGCATGGGCGCACGTTCGTCTAATATAGATTGGACCCCCACCTTCGCGGGGGCGACGAATTGCCTTTTGTGGATAACTGCTTTGTGCTACAATAAACATGACTTAACAAAGCCCTATGATCAACAAACCCTTAATTAATCGTTCCGGATCAACTAAGTCTAGGAACAATTTTTTGATTTTCCGTCTCACGGTGGCGGGGACGCTGGTGGGCATATTCGCCCTTTTCGGGTTTTTGGACAAAAACACGCTTGCGCAAACATGGTCCGAGCCGGTCAACTCGCCGCCGCAAGGTCAGGTGGCCGGTCCGGTTTGGGCGCAAAATTCCTCGGCGCAGACCGGCGGCTTGTACTTGAACGGCAAGGCTCGTTTCGATACAACCGGTTCGGCCGACGCCTTTTGTACCAGCGCCAAAGTTTGCGCCGTTGACAACGCCGCGGCCTATGGCCTGACCGGCGAATCAGGGAGCGGCTACGGCTTGTACGCCACGAGCGGAAGCGGCGTTGCGGTTTACGGCGCCAGCACTTCCGGATACGCGGGTTATTTTAACGGCGGCAATGTTGTTCTCGCCGCCGGCAAGATCGGCGTTGATAACATTTCGCCAAGCGCTCTCCTCACCTTAGGCACGGCCGCAACCACCGCTGGCACGCTTTCTTTGGCCGGTGCCACTACAGGTGTGGTCACTATGGATGTTTTACCAGCCGCCGGAACATGGACGTTCACGCTCCCTCCCAACGGAGGAACCGCAGGACAGTATTTGCAAACTGATGGCGCGGGCAATGCGACGTGGCAAACAGTAGCGGCAGGTTCGCAAACGCCATGGACCTCGAACATCAATGCCGGCGGATACACCCTCACCAACCTCGGAACCAACATCACCGCCGCGGCGGGTTTAACGATCGCCTCAACCGGTGCGGCCTTGGCTCTTAATTCAGGTTCCGGCGCGCTTACCTCGAACGCCACGACCGTGACCCTCGGCGGCGGAGCAACGATGTATGGCGGCGCCGCCGCAAGCGGCAACCTGACGCTTGATTCCACTTCAAACGGTACCAAGGGCTACACGATCATCGATCCTACGGGCGGCAACGTCGGCATAGGCAACAACGCGCCCGCCGCCACCCTCTCGCTTGGCACGGCCGGAACCCGCGCCGGTTCCCTCTATTTGGCCGGAGCTACCACCAACGGGGTTACTGTTAACGTTCCCGCTTCGGTTACTACTGCTTATGCTCTCACACTTCCGCCTGCCGCGCCGACCGTGAACGGTCAGGCCTTGACCGCCACCACGGCGGGAGTGGCCAGCTGGACGACGATCTCCGCCGGTTCGCAAACCCCATGGACAGCCGCTGAGAACGCTGCTTCTTATAGCTTAACCGGGTTAGGCACAAACCTTACCGCCGCCGCCGGATTAACAATTGCTTCAACCGGTGCGGCTTTGGCCATTAACCCCGGTTCCGGAGCATTAACGTCAACCGCCACGACCGTGACACTAGGCGGCGGGGCAACGATGTACGGCGGCGCTGCCGCAAGCGGCAACCTGACGCTTGATTCAACTTCAAACGGTACCAAGGGCTACACGATCATCGATCCTACGGGCGGCAACGTCGGCATAGGCAACAGCGCGCCGGCCGCGACACTCGCCCTCGGCACCGCTAGCACCCGCACCGGCACCATGTCATTCGCCTCGGCCAGCAACGCTTTCACTGTGACGGTGAGCCCGTCAGCGACCACGTCCGCGTCTTATACGCTCACTCTGCCGACCACGGCCGGCACAAACGGCCAATATTTGCAAACCAACGGTTCCGGTACGACGACATGGGCCACCGTTGCCGGCGGCGGAACGGTGACAAGCTCGGGAAGCGCGGCCAATTATTTAGCAAAATTCTCAACCGCGACCAATATAACCGATTCGATTATTTACGATACTGGCACATATGTCGGCGTTGGAACTGCTTCGCCGGGCGAAACATTGCAAGCCAATGGCGCGATTAAGTCAACCGGTGTGGTAGCGACCAATACGCCAAGCTCGACCGTCTTGTCTTATCAAAGCTCTGCACCGGCAGGCGGCGTGGTTGGTTCGTTCATTGGTTCATGGGGCCCGAACACCTCAACCTTGGGAGCCATTAACTTCTACCTGGCCCATTCCGATGGCAGTGCCGGCACGACATCATTGGTAATAAATAATCAAGGTAACGTAGGAATTGGGACAGGGGCGCCAACCTATAAGCTTCATGTCGCCGGAACGCTGTATGCCAGCGGTCAAGTATATTCAAACGGCGTTACTGTTTGCCAATCAAACGGCACCAACTGTCCTTCAGGCGGCAGCATGGGCGGCTCGGGAAACTCCAATTATATTCCAAAGTTCACGGGTTCTACCACGCTTGGCAATTCGTTGATCTATGATAATGGTTCAGCGGTCGGTATCAATACGGTTTCTCCAACAGATGGAGTACTCGATGTTGTTACCTATGCCGGGAACAATGCTATTTATGGAGCATCATCCGCAAATGGTACTGGCGTATATGGAGTAGGCGGCACCTATGGTGTCTACGGAACTGGTAGCCAATATGGTGTCTGGGGAACCGGCTCGGCAGGTGGTGTTGCTGGTATTTCAAATAACAATTCCAGTTATGGCGTCTATGCTTCCAACACCGCCGGCGGTTGGGCGTTCTATACCTCTAATAACTCTTATGTTGGTGGAAATCTTAGCGCAGGATCAATATCCGCAACCGGTACCATTTTTACTTCAGGATCTGTCAGTGCCAACACTGGGGTATCTTCGTCAGCGACAATTACCAGCACGCCGGCCATAAAAAGTTTTTATGCATCAAATGGATCTCCCTCTGCCGGGGCAAGTTTAGAGGGCAATTGGTCCACTTCTGATTACTGGGGCATTGGTCCCAATAATGGCGGTTCGGATCGGACGGTACGTATTGGTTCCACAAATTATGACGGAACTTGGAATGCTAATACCATCACTTTAAACGTGGTCGGCGGTGTTGTTGGCGCCACTTCTTTAGTAGCAGTTGGAAATGTGTTTGGCCAAAATTTTATCCCAACTTCTGATATTAGATTAAAAGAAAATATTAAACCATTAGATGAAAATTACGGGTTAAGTGTCATTAATCGATTGAATCCGGTTTCGTTTTATTGGAAAGATAAATCTAATTGGGCTAATAAAGATTACGGTTTTATTGCACAAGATGTGCAGGAAGTCTTGCCCGATCTAGTGATTAAGAAAAAAGATGGAATGTTTGGTCTTAATTATGATGGCTTAATTGCCCCGATTGTCAAGTCGATCCAGGAGCAGCAAAAGGAGATTGATGATCAAAAACAGCAACAAGATATCAAGAACCAAGCGTTGGAAGCAACGAATAAAGAACAACAAAAAGAAATTGACGACCTGAAACAGCAGATAGAGGAATTGAAAGCAAAATAACCGGTCAAAAACCTCAAGACCCCGCATGCACGTGGGGTCTTGTTTTTATTCTTTAAGATTCGCCGACCATAGGAGGGTTCCTTTTGTGTATAATCTATTTGTGCTAAAATAACCTCATCTAACAAAGCCCTATGACCAATAAACCCTTAATTAATCGTTCCGGATCAACTAAGTCCAGGAATAATTTTTTGATCTTCCGCCTCACGGTGGCAGGGGCACTGGTTGGCATATTCGCTCTTTTCGGTTTTTTGGACAAAAACACGTTGGCGCAAACATGGTCTGAGCCGGTCAACTCGCCGCCACTGGGCCAGGTGACCGGTCCGGTTTGGGCGCAGGGTTCCATAGCTCAACCTGGCAGTTTGTACATCAACGGGAAAGCGCGTTTTGACACGAACGGTACCGCCGACGCCTTTTGCACCAGCGCCAAAGTTTGCGCCGTTGACAACGGTGCAACCTACGGCTTAACCGGCGAATCTTCTACGGGTTACGGCTTGTACGCCACGAGCGCGAGTGGCGTTGCAGTTTACGGCGCTTCAACATCTGGATACGGCGGTTACTTTAACGGCGGTAACGTTGTCCTTGCCGCCGGCAAGATCGGCGTTGATAACATTTCGCCTTCAGCGCTCCTCACCTTAGGCACGGCTGCAACCACCGCTGGCACGCTTTCTTTGGCCGGCGCCACCTCAGGTGTGGTCACCATCGATACTTTGCCGGCAGCCGGAACATGGACGTTAACGCTTCCCGCTAACGGCGGAACAGCAAACCAGTTTTTGCAAACTGACGGCGCGGGCAATGCGACTTGGCAAACAGTAGCGGCCGGTTCGCAAACGCCATGGACGGCTAACGAGAACGCTGCCGGATATTCGCTTAGCGGCAATACCACCAATAACGGCAATCTCACCTTGGATTCCACCTCCAGCGCGACCAAGGGCTATACGATAATCAATCCCACCGGCGGCAACGTCGGCATAGGGAACAGCACACCTGCCGCCACTCTCTCGCTCGGAACAGCCGGAACCCGCGCCGGTTCGCTCTATTTGGCCGGAGCTACCACCAACGGGGTTACTGTTAACGTTCCCGCTTCGGTTACTACTGCTTATGCTCTCACACTTCCGCCTGCCGCGCCGACCGTGAACGGTCAGGCCTTGACCGCCACCACGGCGGGAGTGGCCAGCTGGACGACGATCTCCGCCGGTTCGCAAACCCCATGGACAGCTGACGAGTACGCCGCTAGCCACGTTCTCTACGGCGACAGTACGGCAAGTGCCAACCTCACCCTAAATTCAACATCTCACGCCACCAAAGGCTATGTCTTGTTGAACTCAACCGGCGGCAACGTCGGTATTAATACTGCAACGCCCGGCAGTTCGCTTGACGTAAAAGGAACGGTGCGTCACTCGGGTGCAACGTCTGGCTATATGGCTGTTGCTGTTCCAGCGGCTGTTACCTCATATACCTTGACCTTTCCCGCAGCCGTTGGCGCTTCGGGACAAGTTTTGCAAACCACGAATGCCACCGGAACTTTGGGGTGGGTAACTCCGTCCGCCGGCGGCTCGCAAACTCCGTGGACCGCCATTGAAAACGCCGCTGGTTACACGCTTCAAGGCAGCACCACAGCAAACGGCAACATGACGATCGATTCAACTTCAAGCGGTACTAAAGGATATGTTTTGTTGAATCCCACGGGCGGCAACGTCGGCATCGGCACGGCAACGCCGGGTTACAAGCTTCATGTCGCCGGAACGTTGTATGCCAGCGGTCAAGTATATTCAAACGGCGTTACTGTTTGCCAATCAAACGGTACTAACTGTCCTTCAGGCGGCAGCATGGGCGGCTCGGGAAACTCCAATTATATTCCAAAGTTCACGGGTTCTACCACGCTTAGCAATTCGTTGATCTATGATAATGGCTCAGCGGTCGGAATCAATACGGTTTCTCCAACAGACGGAGTACTCGATGTTGTTACCTATGCCGGGAACAATGCTATTTACGGAGCGTCATCAGCAAATGGTACTGGCGTATATGGAGTAGGCGGTACCTATGGCGTCTACGGAACCGGGAGTCAATACGGTGTCTGGGGAACCGGCTCAGCGGGCGGTGTTGCAGGTATTTCAAATGACAGTAACAGTTATGGCGTCTATGCTTCCAATACCGCCGGGGGTTATGGATTCTATACGCCCAACAACTCTTATGTCGGGGGAAATCTTACTGTTGCCGGGACTTCAACCTCCAATTATATTCAAACAGTCAATGTAAATGCCTCTTCGTCGATAAGCTCTTCCACGCAGGTACAAGCCGCTAATAATGGAGCGGCCTTCTATGCGAGCTACAGTTCGCCTACTAATGCGCAGTATGTAGGAAACTGGGGTTCTACCGACTGGTGGGGCATTGGTCCTGATTCCACCGGGGGTACAGACCGGATAATACGCGTCGGTAGCTCAGGTTTAGCCGGAGCTTGGAATAACGGCAGCTTTACTTGGCAAGTGCAGGGCGGTTCAACGTCGTATAATTACGGCTCCGCTTCCGATCGGCGGTTAAAAGAGAATATCGCTCCGCTTAGTGATAATTCCGGATTGGCCGTTATCGACCAATTAAATCCCGTTTCGTTCAATTGGAAAAACAAGTCGATCGCCCCGGGACTGCAATATGGGTTTATCGCTCAAGATGTGCAAGAGGTTTTACCCAGCCTTGTTAGCGATACCGCGCCAGGCGGCATGCTGAGCTTAAACTATGACGGTCTCATTGCCCCGATGGTCAAGTCGATCCAGGAACAGCAAAAAGAGATTGATGACCTTAAACAGCAAATTGCCGAGTTGAAAGCAAGGTAATTTACAAAAAAACTCAAGACCCCACCCAAGCGGTGGGGTCTTGATTTATTTTTTATATTGTGCTATAACTGAATCAGACCCGGTCAACAATTCGAAAAAGGAGACATCATGAAACGGAATATTTTGGCTCTGTTGAGCGCATTGACAATTGCTGGTTGCGGCGAAATGCCAACCAGCCAGAACGAAACCGAAACAACGGCTCTCGCCGGAAACGAAACCCCGGCGGCTCAGACGAACCCGCAGCCGTCCATCGAGGCTCAATCGTTGGCGCTGAAGTTTCCGACCCTAACCGGTCAAGGCACGCTCGGCTTCTACGGTCGCTTCATCGGACCGAACACCTTGGTGCCCGGTCTGCTGTATGACAACGGCCTCGGTCTTGGATTGGGAACGCTGAATCCCGTCAACGGATGGCTCGACGTCGAGGGCAATGGCGGTCACGCTGTTGCAATTTACGGTCAGGCCTCGATGATCGGTATTCAGGGCGTCGGCGGCTATACCGGCCTAGAGGGCGACGGTAGCGTTACCGGCGTTGTCGGCAAGGGCGGCATGGTTGGTGTCGAAGGCACTGGTAGCACGTGGGGTTTCCATACGGATGGCAACTCCTATGTTGGCCACAACCTACAGGTTGACGGCGACATCAACGGCGCAAGCAATTCCTGGGGCACGCCAACCGGTCCGATCAGGTGCGCCAATGACGGTACCACCGTTTGCAGCTGCCCTAACGGGTATTTCCAGACCGGCACCGTGTTCAGCGCCACCGGCATCTCGCAGATCTACTGCAACCAGCTCTGAGGCACAGGGCACATCTCGAACAACGGGATCGACACGCCACAAGGCGTCGTCGGTCCCGATTTTTTTTATCTCCACACGCGCTTGACCGCGCTTGTCATTCTTTAACGCTTTAAAAACGCTTTGGAGAAAACATGTTTTTTAACCTCGCTTACCCGTAGATTTCTTATACGCCATTTTAGCCGGTCGGCTAGAAAGACGAACCCGTACTTGCCGTTTGGCCGGTTGATATGCCGTCAAATTATCTCCAAATTGTGAATCAACCATTGCCAAAAGCATATCTGGATCAAATGAGGAATTCCGTAGTTTGCGGCCGGCCGCTGGGGGAGGGGGTATGGCTGGAGAAAAAAATTCGTGAATACGGGCTTGAGCATACAACGCGTCTTCGCGGCAGACCGCAAAAAGAGAAATAAATGGGTCATGTCCCCTTTAATCGTCTCCCCTTTAATCGTCTCGCGCGCTATTGATTGTGAGAATGTTTTGTGGTCTAATTCATAGACCAAGGTATGGCTGATCTATATACGGGTAAAGATCACCAAAAAACGATGAAAAATCGAAAAATCAGGTATAGAGAGTTGTTGCCCGACAATGAGTCGGAAGACGAACAGCGGCGGGGTACACTGAATAGCATTAAAACCACAATTCCACCGATCATTCTTTCGGAAGATGATGAGCTGCATTCCACTCTGTATAAATCGAGAGGCAGGATCGTAGCTTACTCGGTTAGGTACTTATGCTTGATCGATGGCCGTTGGAACGAGGTGGTTAGAGTCGACGCCAGTCGAACCGAAAGGCCGCATCTTCACGTTTTTGATCCTTTCCGAAACCAAGTGTCAAAAAGGGTTATTTCTGATGCGGCAGGCAATTACGTAAAAGTGTGGCACGACTCTATTAAAATGTTGTTCAATAAATATCAAGTTTATAAAGACATTTATCTTAGCAAATATGAAAAGAGACACAGCCGTTAAGAAAAACTTTGATCTGGCAGCGGATTTTAGTTTGTATGTAGCCAATCATCCGTCCATAATCAAGAAAGTCCCCGCGCGCGCGAAGATCGTGTTTATGGTATCAGGAAACAGCGCCATCAGCGCCTATAACAAAAAATTGGGTGAATCAGTTTCGCGCGACGAAAAAAGGCCGGTTTACAAAGCGATTTTAGAAAATCGCGTTTGGAAAATTGAGCCATTATCAGTTGCTTGCTAAAGCAGAAAAAACAAACGTTTTTTTATTGTCATAGATGATCATCGAGATCGACTTCGCCACGCGGCGTCGTCGGTCCCGATTTTTTTATCTCCACACGCGCTTGACCGCGCTTGTCATTCTTTAACGCTTTAAAAACGCTTTGGAGAAAACATGTTTTTAACCTCGCTTACCTGTAGATTTCTTATACGCCATTTTAGCCGGTCGGCTAGAAAGACGAATATTGTGTTGGGAGCCGCCAACACGAGAGGGTCGAATAAAAGACGATGAATATTGATGTTTTTGTCTATCGTTCGGCTGTGTGTCAGCTGTTGATAACAGTTTTGTGACGGGAACACCACAGCATTGTTATATTACTATCAATCGCTTCGCATCTTGACCAAGGGGCGAAAAGGGCGCGGTTTCGAACTTTAAACGAATATAAAAAAGGTTGGAAAAAACATCCGCCAATCTAGCCGAACGGCTAAAATGGCGTAATATCTTTTATCGCTTTATGTATAAAGCGCCGTTAAGCAAAAGAAAAAGGAAGATGCTCAAAACAATGGCTTTGACCCGCCGGGTACTCGTTTCCGTCTATGAAGAAATTTATTTCGGTTCGAACGCGGGGGCGTTCGGGCATTGGCTCACCTTTGACGATGTGTATGCGGGAAAGGGATACCGTTATGAAAAAGAGAAAGAAATAGAAGAAGCGCGCGTGAGGAGGGCGGTTTATCAACTCAAGCGCGACCAATTCGTAAAAACAAGGAAAATGGGAAACAGGGTTTGTTACGCTTTGACCGAAAAAGGGCGCGAGGCCGGGCTTATCGAAAGCGTTCGTTTGGCCGAGCCGTTGCCGAAAGGGGAATATTGCATGATCTCTTTTGATATTCCCGAACAAGAACGGTCGTTCAGACAGCGCTTGCGTCTCTTTCTTATCGATCTTGATTTTAAAATGGATCATGAATCGCTTTGGTTTTCAGAGTTCGATGTCCTCGACCCGATCTCGCGCCTGCTTAAAGCGATGGACGTTTTTAAATGGGTGCATTTATACAAAGCGAAGATCATAAAATAACAAGAAAAATTTCACCTACGCCATTTTAGCCGACCGGCTAGAATGGCGAATAGAGGTTTGGCGTCGAGGTGGTGGCGGTGATGATGCCATCCGGCGCCGTATTCCAGGGTTAATTGGACTGAAGCGCGGAAAACGTATATTCTTAATGGGTTAATATGCTTAAGTTATTCAATTCGTATACTCGCCAACTTGAGGAATTTAAGCCGCTCCGCGGCAAAGACGTGACCATGTACAACTGCGGGCCGACGGTTTATGATTTTGCGCACATCGGGAATTTGCGAACCTTTCTTTTTGCCGACATTCTGCGGCGAACCTTGGAGCGCGACGGGTATAAGGTAAAACAAGTCATGAACATCACCGACGTGGGGCATATGCTCGGGGACGCCGATGTCGGCGAAGACAAAATGGAAGCGGCGGCCAAGCGCGAGCAGATCGATCCGCTTGCGGTCGCGCGCAAATACGAGGCGCAGTTCATGAGCGATATCAAGCGCTTGAACATTGAGCCGGCTTTTAAATATCCGCGCGCCTCCGATCATGTCGAGGAAATGATCAAGATCATCTCCGTTCTGCTTGAAAAGGGATTCGCCTATAAGGCTGACGGCGACATCTACTACGATATTTCTAAATTTCCCAAATACGGCGCGCTTTCCGGAAATACCATCGAAGCGCTCAAGGCCGGCGCGCGCATAGAGGTGAACGACAAAAAGAAAAGCCCGTTCGATTTTGCGCTGTGGATCAACAATCCGAACCATCTTTTGCAATGGGAAGCGCCGTGGGGCAAGGGGTACCCGGGCTGGCATATCGAGTGCTCGGCCATGTCCACCAAGTACCTGGGCGAAACGATCGATATCCACACCGGCGCCGAGGATAATAAGTTTCCCCATCACGAAGCCGAAATTGCGCAAAGCGAAGGCGCGACCGGCAAGCAATTCGTCCGCTATTGGATGCACGCTTATCACCTGCTGGTCGATGGCCAGAAGATGAGCAAGTCGCTTAATAATTTTTACAAACTTGATGATTTGCTTGCCAAGGGATACGAGCCGCGTGCCGTCCGTTACGCGCTCATTGCCTCGCATTACCGCGATCGGCAGAATTTCACTTTGGATTCGCTCTCCGCCGCGAAAAGCGCGCTCGAGAAGCTTGATAATTTGGCGGCGCGGCTTGAGGAAAAAGGGGACAGCCCCCTTATCGATACGGAAAAGGGGACTGTCCCCGTTAAGGCGATCATTGATGTTGCGGAACGAGATTTTTATGAAGCAATGGATGATGATTTGAATGTGCCAAAAGCTTTGGGTGTGCTTTTCGTTTTTGTCCGCGAGTTGAACGCTGCGCTGGACGCCGGCGTTGCCGAGCCGCTGAAAAAGGCGGCGTTAAACGCTTTAAAAATGATGGCGACCGAGACGCTTGGTCTTACGATCGAAAAAATCGAAACGATCGCGATCGGCGAAGATCTGCAAAAACTTTTAATCGAACGCGAAGCGGCGCGGCAAGCGAAAGATTTCGCGCGCGCCGACGAGATCAGGAAAACCTTGAACGATCGCGGCTACGCGATCGAGGATTCAACCGGCGGGGCGAGGTTGAAGAAGGTATAAACGACGCCGACCTCACCATATCCTCTCCTTGAATAAGGAGAGGAGTCGTATCCAACCCCTCTCCTCAATTGAGGAGAGGGTAGGGTGAGGTTGTCTCCGAATGCTGGTACGAAAAAAACGGGACCAGCCCCCGTTTTTGATTCGTAGATTCGCATGCATTCGTATATTGGCATCGCGTCGCCGCCCTCTGGCGGCCCCAACCTTGATGTAAAAAACCCAAACATCACATCCACCTTTTAACCCTGAAAAAAATCAGCATCCCTGCGGTCATGGCGGCCATGGCGATCAAGAGGGCGGGGAAACCGATGGGGCTTTGCATGAAATTATTAACAATGGGCGCGTTGATCAAGACCAAGCTGGAAAGCAAGCTCAACGGCAGCAAGATGCTCGTGAAAATGGTGAGCATTTTCATGACCTTGTTGGTGCGGTAGGTGAGCAGGGTCTCGTTGGTTTCGTGAAGCGTGTCAATTGATTCGCGCTGGCTTTCGAGCGTGTTCCAAATGTCGATGGTCTCGCTTACCAGGTGGTTGAAATGATTGGGTACCGGCAGGTTGAGCGTCGAAAGGCCGGCGCGGAGCTCGGTAAGGGCGTATTTATGCCCTTGGAAGGCCTTTCTGGCCCTGGCGTTGCTGTTTTTAAGGAATAGCACTTTGCGGATCGTATCTTCGCGCCCGGACTCCTCAAAGAGCTCGTTTTCGACAACGCGCACGTCGTGTGAAAGTTGAACCAAAAGCGGAAAAATGGAACGGTAAATTCGATCCAAGAGCGATAAAAAAACTTCGGCCGGATCCTGGGAAAGGATGAGTTCGCGCTTGACGGCGCTTGTCATTTCGTCGGAAAGGGCGGTGAGGTCGGCGAGTCGGTTGCCGTGATTAACGGTTACGAGCGTATTCGCGGTCAAAAACACGTCAAGCTCGGTTTCTTTGACCCCGCCGGTCTCTTGGTCGCGCAGCGGGAAAATAAAGACCAAAAAAGCGTAGCCAGGACGGATGATGCATTTGGAATGCTGAAGCGCCGGCAAAAGTTCGCGCAGGTCGTGTTCGTGCATTGGGAAGACCTTGTTTAGCGCGCGAATGTTGGTAATGTCGGCGTGCCCCACATGAATCCACGTGGTGGCGCGGCCGCGGTATTCCATTATTTTGGTCATCGTCTTTCTGTTCATAGCGCCATTATACCATTTTTGGTATACTGATGTCATGCCAGATGAAATAGAAAAACAACTCCCGCCCGCGGAAATGCCGCCCAGCCCGGAGGCCGGCCGTGAGACGCCGCGCGAAACACGTCCGCAAATTGAAAGACAGCCGCCGGCGGAAACGATCAACGAAGCCCCGGTCGCTGCGCCGGCGGTTTTACCCGTTGCCGAGCCGGCCGCGCCCATCGATCCGACCGTGAGGAGCATCGAGCTCATCTTGTCCGAGGACATGACCGAGCAGTTCAAGGCCATGTCGCCGGCTGATCAGGAAAAATTCAAGGCCAAGGGCGAAGAAACGGTTTCCAAGCTCGCCGCACTCATGCAAAAGACCGCGATCAAGGCAAAAGAAGTGCTTAAGCTCATTGTTATTTGGCTTCGCTTTATTCCGCACGTTAACAAGTATTTTTTGGAGCAAGAATCCAAGATCAAGACGGACAAAATATTGGATCTGTATAAGCGTGAGCATGACGGGAAATAGGTCTCGTCATACCGGCGAACGCCGGTATCCACGACCGTCCGCCGTAGACCCCGGCTTTCGCCGGGGAGACAAAATAATAACTAGGCATTAATACTGTGTTTCAACTCGGCATCGCTGTTCCCGAAAATATCACGACCGTGCAAACCGCCACCATGGGCTGGCTGCCTTGGGTGATTATAATTGTGGCGGCGTATGTCGTTATCTTCGCCGCGCTTCTTGTTTTGCGGCGCATTTTGCGCAAACGGCATCGCGAGACAAAAGGGTTCCATAAGATCGTTTTGCTAGTCACTGTGCCCAAAGAAGCGCCGGACGTGAGCGCCCAAGGCAATAAAGAAGCCACTATCGCCGAGATCAGGGAAAAGATCGGCGCGGCCGAGTCGCTGTTTGCGGCCATCGGCGGTCTTTCGCCGGAGCATGGGATAAAGGCGTGGTTTGTCGGCCGCGAGGACGAGGTATCGTTCGAAATGGTCATGCACGAAGGTCTTATCCATTTTTACGTGGCCATGCCGGAGAAGTTACGCGGCTTTGTCGAAGAGCAGATCCACGCCAATTATCCGCACGCCGACATTGAGGAAGCTGAAGACTATAATATTTTTACGCCGACCGGCGCGATTGCCGGCGCGTGGATGGTCTTTAAACGGCCGACATATTTCCCCATCAAAACCTATCAAAAACAAGATATCGATCCGCTTTCGAACATCACCAACGCGCTTGCCACCATCGCTATTCCGGACGGCGCCGCCATTCAGCTGGTCGTACGCGCCGCGCCCTCAAAGTGGCGCAAGTTGGCGGTGAAGATCGCTTCGAACATGCAGCAAGGCAAATCGCTTATTGAAGCTACTCAAAAGGCCAAGGGCGGCTTGGGTGAATTCGCGCGCCAGCTCATGGTCAAATCAAAGTCAAAAGACCAGCCCTCAGTCGAGCGCAAGCTCACGCCACTTGAAGAGGAAATGGTCAAAGGACTTGAAGAAAAAGCCGCCAAATCAGGCCTTGAAATGAACATTAGGATCGTCGCGGCGGCAAACGACCAAGCTGCGGCCGACAAGCATGTTTCTGACATCTTGAACGCCTGGAGCCAATTCAACATCTATCAGTACGGCAACAGTTTTCAAAAAGTGACGCCGACTTTTAAAGATACTTTTATCAAGCTCTTCATCTATCGCGGTTTTGACGAGCGAAAAAAGATCGTTTTGAATTCCGAAGAAGCTGCTTCCGTCTTTCATTTCCCCGGGCCGTGGATATCCACGCCGAACATCTATTGGCTCGCCGCGCGCCACGCCGCGCCGCCGGTCAACATGCCGAAGGATGGTTTGGTGCTGGGTTACAACGAGTATCGCGGCATTGAGACGGTGGTGAAGATCAAGCGCGCCGACCGCCGGCGGCACGTCTATATCATCGGCCGCTCCGGCGTCGGCAAATCGCAGGTCATGGAGCAAATGGCCATTCAAGACATTGTAAACGGCGAAGGCGTCTGCATTGTCGACCCGCACGGCGATTTTGTCGAAAACGTTTTACCGCACGTTCCGCCCGAACGCGCCGACGATGTCATTATTTTTGATCCTTCAGATGTTAAGCGTCCGGTCGGCCTGAACATGCTCGAAGCCACCAGCGAGGAACAGGTCGACATGGCGGTTCAGGAGATGATCGCGATCTTCTACGAACTTTTCCCGCCTGAAATGATCGGCCCTGCTTTTGAGCACAATATGCGCAACGTCATGCTCACCCTCATGGCCGACTTTGAGCATACCGGCACGATCGCCGAAATTCCGCGCATGTTTTCCGACAAAGAATTCGCCGATTCCTGGGTCAAGAAGGTCAAAGATCCGGTTGTTCGTTCGTTCTGGGAAAAGGAAATGGCCAAAACCTCGGATTTCCACAAGTCGGAAATGCTGGGCTACCTTATTTCCAAGGTCGGCCGGTTCGTCGAGAATGAGATGATGCGCAATATAATCGGCCAAGCCAAGTCCGGCTTTAACTTCCGTGAAGTGATGGACAAGAAGAAAATTTTGCTCGTCAATCTTTCAAAGGGCAAGACGGGAGATGTGAACGCCAAGCTGCTCGGGCTCATCATCGTTTCCAAACTCACGATGGCCGCGCTTTCGCGCGCCGACACGCCGGAGGCCGAGCGCAACGACTTTTACCTCTACATCGACGAGTTCCAAAATTTCATCACCGATTCGATCAGCACCATTCTTTCCGAGGCACGTAAGTACAAGCTGAACTTGATCATTGCGCACCAATACATGGGGCAGCTCGCGCCAAAAGGGGATACGAAGATCCGCGACGCGGTCTTGGGCAATGCCGGCACGATGATGGCTTTCCGGATCGGTATTGAGGATGCGCAAATTTTGGAAAAGGAGTTCGCGCCGACCTTTAACGCCTACGACCTGGTCAACGTCGCCAAGTATACGGCGTACACGAAATTACTGATTGAAAACACCGGATCCAAACCCTTTAACATGCACACCTATCCGCCGCGACCCGGCAACAAGGAGCTCGCCGCCGCCATTAAACAGCTCTCGCGCCTTAAGTACGGCCGCGACAAGACGATCGTGGAAATGGAAATAATGGAGCGCTCCCAGCTCGGCGCCCCGGCGCGCATTCCGCCAATGTCCGAAGGTGTGGTAAAATAAGGAAGTCTGTTAGCCCGATGGCCATGGGGCGACGCGATGCAAATACTACAAATTACATAAGGAAGACTGTTGGCCCCCTCGGGGCGACGCGATGCCAATACACGAATGCATGCGAATCCACTAATCCGTTCCAAGTCGCTTCGAGATTTGTCCAATATTCGTAGATTCGCATGCATTAGCAGATTAGCATCGCGTCGCTGCCCGCAGGCAGCCAACAAACTTCAATACTTAATTTGCAGTATTAGCATCGCGTCGCTGCCCGCAGGCAGCCAACAAACTTCAATACTTAATTTGCAGTATTGGCATCGCGTCGCTGCCAGCAGGCAGCCAAGAATCTTCATTATTATGCCCGAATTTCTATACAAAGCGCGCGACGTTAACGGACAAACTTCGGAGGGTGTGGTTGAGGCTATCTCCATGGGCGACGCTTCGACAATTTTGGCTGATCGCCAGCTTTCGGTCATTACTTTGGTTCCGCGCGCGCAAAAGAAAATTTACGAAATATCGATCGAATCGCTGCTTTCAGGCATTAAAAGGCGCGATATCGTGGTATTTTCCCGACAGCTGGCCGTCTTGGTTGCGGCCAACGTCAGCATCGTCCAGTCCTTGCGCACCGTGGCCAAACAGACCGCTAACATCAGGCTAAGGGCTATCGTGGGTGATGCCGCGAACGATGTTGAGGCCGGCGGCCGGCTTTCCGCCGCCTTGGGGAAGAATGCCAAAGTATTTACCCCGTTCTACATCAACATGATCCGCTCGGGCGAGACCTCGGGACAGATCGAGCAAGTGCTTAATTACCTCGCCGATCAAATGGAGAAGGATTATGACCTCATCTCCAAGGTCAAAGGCTCGATGTATTATCCGGCTTTCATCATTTGCGGCATGATCGTGGCAGGTTTCGTCATGATGACATGGGTGGTGCCGCAAATGACGGCGGTGTTCGCCGAAAGCGGCGGCACCCTGCCTTTGCCCACGCGAATGCTTATTGCCGTGAGCGGCTTTTTTTCCAGTTACTGGTGGGCGATGATCATTGGCACCGGTTTGATAGTTGCGGGCGCCATTTGGTATTTTTCAACTCCGGACGGCAAACGCGCTTACGACAATTTTACCTTACGCATCCCTCTTTTCGGCGGAATTTTTCAGCGCTTGGCCGTGGTGCGCATGGTGCGCAGCATGAAAACGCTCTTGGACGGCGGCGTTGACGCGGTCTCGGCCTTGGAAGTGACGGCCGACGTGGTTGGAAACGCGGTGTATCGTGAGATAATCCTGCAGACAATTAAAGAAGTGCGCGACGGCAGACCGCTCTCGACGGTTTTCTTAAAGCATCCCAAAACCGTGCCGCCCATGGTGAGCCAAATGTTCTCGGTCGGCGAAGAAACCGGCCGTCTTTCCGAAATTCTCGAGCGCTTGGCCAACTTTTACGCGCGCGAGATCGACAATTTGGTGGGCGGCCTAGTCACACTTATCGAGCCGATCATCATTCTGATCATTGGCGTGGTCGTCGGATTAATGGTCGCGGCCATTATCTTGCCCATGTACTCCATGACCAGTTCGTATTAACGGCTGGGCATGGTATAATGTTATCAACAATCAAAGAGCTGTGGAAAAGTGCTTGCGTTATCCAGCTGGAAACGAAAAGACTTTCACCCGCAGCGAACGATTTTAGAAAGGGGGTAACAAAATGAAAAACTTGACAAAGAAAGGTTTCACGCTTGTTGAACTTTTGGTCGTTATCGCCATCATCGGCTTGCTCTCGACCATCGCCGTTGTTTCTTTGGGCACGGCTCGCCAAAAGGCGCGCGACACCACCCGTATCGCCACCATGAAACAGCTTGCCACCGGTTTGGAGTCATTCTACTCCGATGTCGGAGGTTACCCGGCCGAAGTCACTAACACCGCTGCTTACCAAATCGGCGGACACGTGTTGTGCGCCGCGACCACCAGGGCGTCCGGCACCGATCTTGATAACACCTCATGCACCGGCACGGCCTATACGACCGTTTCGGCGTACCCGGTTCCGGTTCCCGGCGGCGGTACGTCTCTGGGCACTTGTCTAGCTAGCGGAGGTACATACCCATTGGCGAACAACAGCACGAACGTTGTGGCTAATTACTGCTATGCCGATGACAAGGCGTATGCCGCTGGCGTATATGGAACGTCATATCAGCTATTGTGGAAATTGGAGAATACTGCCAATAACCCGCTTGGCGGAACCAGTTGCATAACCACCAATTCCGGAACGATCTGCTCATAAGCATTTCAAAAACGAAGAGCGCCGTTGTATCATGCATGTATGATCACGGCGTTTTTCGTTTTTTCGGTATTGTATAGGTAACGGTTACCGGGTTGTCATTCCCGCGATCCATATGGGAAAGGCATGCCCCGTATCGCGATACGGGGCGGGAATCCAATCATCGCTTGGGCGTCCATCCTGCCGCCCAATATGGATCGGATCCCGTGTTCGCGAGGGCGTCAATCTTCAATCTTTAAAAACAAAGGGCGAAGGTGTATAATAAAAAACTAGGTATGGCAAAAGTTATTCAAAGATCAAAGAGCTGTGGAAAAGTTTTTGTGTTAATTCGGCTAGAAACGCTGAAATTTTCGTCTGTAGCTAATAATATTATAAACAAAGCAATGAAAATCGAAATTTTGACCAAAAAAGGTTTTACACTAGTTGAACTTTTGGTCGTTATTTCCGTCATTGGCTTGCTTTCGACCGTTGCCGTTGTTTCCATGGGCACGGCCCGTCAAAAAGCTCGTGACACCACCCGTATCGCCACCATGAAGCAGCTTGCCACCGGCTTGGAGTCGTTCTACTCCGATATCGGCGGCTACCCGGCCGAAGCCGCAACCACCGCGGCCTACGCAATTGGCGGACACGTATTGTGCAAAGCGACCACCAGAGCGGCCGGAACCGATATCGATAACACCTCATGCACCGGCACGGCCTATACGACCGTTTCAAAATACCCGACGCCGGTTCCCGCGAGCGCGGCTGCTTGCACTACCGGCGCTACATTCCCGTTCGCGGCTGGGACTTTTAACGATTATTGCTATGGCGACGATAAAGCATATGCCGCCGGAATATATGGAACGACTTACCAGTTATTGTGGACACTTGAGAACGCCGCCAATAATCCTCTTACCGGCAGCAAGTGCGTAACTTCTCCTTCCGGAACGATCTGCTCATAACCACTCCCAAAACAAAGAACGCCGTGGTATCATAAAGGCATGATCACGGCGTTTTTCATATTCATTTTGGGCGCTTGCATGGGCAGTTTTTGTTCGGCTTTGCTTTATCGCACAAGGCACGGCGGCTCGATGATAACCGGCCGATCGCAGTGCACTTCGTGCAAAAAGCAATTGGCCGCAAGCGATCTTATCCCCATCGTAAGCTGGCTCTCGCACGGGGGCCGCTGCCGATATTGCAAAACTAAAATCAGCTGGCAATATTTGGCCCTGGAAGTCGGCATGGGTGCATTGTTTGTGGCGGCCTATTACCGCTATTGCGGCATTGGATATGAATGTCTTTTGGCTCCGGCTGGGCTTTTGGCGGCCGGCCGGCTCATGGTTTTTTTGGTTTTTTTGGCGCTCGTCTTTGTTTATGACGCCCGCCACGGCGAAATTCCCGATTCTTTCACGATCACCGGCGGCGCGGTCGCTTTACTAATAAATATTTCCATGAAACCCGGCGATTGGCCGTGGTACTTGCTTGCTGCCGGCGTCGGCGCGGCGTTTTTCGGCGCGCAATATGTTCTCTCGCGGGGGCGGTGGGTGGGGGACGGCGACATTTTTGTCGGCGCCATGATCGGAGCGATGGTCGGCTGGCCCGCGGTCTTAGCGTCGCTTTTTTCCTCGTACGTCCTGGGGTTCGCCTTGGTGGTCGCGCTCATCGCAATTAAAAGAAAAAAACTCACTGACACCTTGCCAATGGGGCCGCTTCTTGTGGCCGGCGCGCTGGTGGTCTTGTTCCTGCCGCTCAACTTTTTCCCGCTGTTTTGGTATCCGCTGTAGCACCGTTGAATGATAAGATCGATATGATGAACAGAATCATTAAGGAGTATGCGCGTTAGAAAGGGTTTCACCATCATCGAATTGATGGTCGTTTCTAGCATTCTTGCGATGCTCGCGACCGTTGTTGTGCTTGACATGCGCGGGATAAACAAAAATCAGCGTTTGCTGGGGGCGGCCAACGAGTTGGCGTCGCGGGTCAAGGAAGCGGAGGGGCTGGCTTATTCAAACACCAAGCAGTCGATCTGCTCAATGGGGCCGGCCGACGGATTTGTGTGCGGCTCCGGCTCGGGTTGCGATTCGAATCGTAGCAATTGCAGCAACCAGTACATCGCGCGCTACGGCGTCAGGTTCGACACCGACGGAACCAAAACAAAATACATGATCGGCGCCGATTACGCGAGCTACGGCAGTTTTGACGTGCGCGAGGCCATTCCCGTCGGTATTACCACGCTGCCTAGCGGCATCACTATTTCCTCGGTCGTGCCGGCGCAGGTTGCCGGCGCCTACGACCTTAATTACATTTATGATTCGGCCGACGCCTCGCCCTTTATTTCTTGCGGAGGAAGCTGTACCAATACGACGATCACCCTAAAGGATACGAGCGTCACGCCCAACCTCACCCACACCGTTACCATCCAAAAGATGACCGGGCTCGTTAGCGTCAAATGATATGAGCAGAACGATAAAATTCCGTCGCTCCCAAGGTCTCGCCGAAACGATCGTCGCCATGACCATTTTGATCACCGCCATTTCTTCGCTTGTCACCATGGTGATGACGGCCGGGATCGCGCGCAATTCCAACCAATATGCGACGGTCGCGGCCAACCTGGCGCGCGAGGGCGTCGAGCTCGTCGTGGCCAAAAGGAATGACAATTGGATAAACGATCTTCCTTTTGACAACGGCATGTATGTCGGCACCGATTATACGTTCGAATTTTCTTTTAACCCCGCGACCGGCGTTTGGACGTTCGACAGCACCCCCAATCTTATAACCGATGCCACGGCCAAAATGTACGTATACGTGTCGCCCGCGACCTATCCCGGCTTGATGGTCCAAGCGTCGAGCCAGCCGGGCAACACCGCTTCCACCGCTTACAGCCGGCTCGTAACGCTCGATTGCATTTGCTACAACGGCACGACGGAATCGATCGCGACCTCGGGCTCCTCCTGCACCGGTTCCAACGTAAAGATCGGCGTGCGCATTAACTCAACGGTGCAGTGGCTGGACAAAGGCGCTAACCATAATATTTCCGTGGTCGAAACCATTTATGATTGGAGATAAAATGTTCAAAAAACGTCGCGCCGGCTTTACTTTGGTGGAAATGCTAATCACCATGACCGTTTTTACGACGATGATGGTCTCGCTGACCGATATTTATGTGCAAAACTTGCGCTACGGCCAGCAGATCGTTTTGCGCGCCAAGCTCCAGGCCGATGCCAGGAACGCGCTTGAGGACATTGCCCGCGCCGTCCGCGTTTCCGACATCAATTACACTTCCGCCACTTACGGCGGCACCGGCACGCTGCCGGCCATGCCGGTCACGGAGCTTGACCTCATCAACCCAAAAACCGGGGACACGGCGAATATCCGACTTGATTCTACTGATGCCAATTGCTACAACGATGCGAAAAGTTTTCCCTGCCTCGATGTATCGACCAACGGCGGAGCCAATTGGTCCCTGCTCTCGCCGCAGGGTGTTAAGATCGATTCCCTGAAATTCTTCATTACCCCCAGCCAAGACCCGTTCTCGTTCAATCAGGCGACCGGCATGTATCCATCGTCCAATCAGCCGATCGTGACCATCTTCGTACAATTTCACGGTATAGCCACCCGCGCGTCCGACCAGTGGGTTTATGCCCTGCAAACGACCGTTACCCCGCGTCTTTATTTGCGATGATTTTTATGAACAATGAACAACGCACAATAAACAACCCTGTCCCGCGTGCAGCGAGAAAGAATCGTTCATCGTTCATCGTTCATCGTTCATTCAAACGTGGAAGCACCCTGCTCTTTTCTCTCCTTGTCATGTCAACGATCCTGGTCGCCGCCTTTTCGATCGGCCAGATCATCTTGATCGAGATGGTGCTCATCAGAACCAACAACGAGACCGTGGTCGCCACTTATGCAGCGGAAAGCGCTTTGGAGCAGGGAGCGTATCGGGTGCGCAACACCTCCGACACGCTGGCCGCGCTCTCCGCCTCGAATTCGCTCCCCAACAACGGTTCGTGGAGCAGATCCGCCTCTTCAACCGAAGGCTCGCTCGTTTTGCGGCCGCTTCCGTTGGGGCTGACCCGGGGTTTTGATTTTTACCAACCGGATCCGCCGTCGTCGAGCGACCCGTTCTTGTCGTGCTACAATTCGAACCCCAGCGCGGGTTGCCGCGAATCGATCAAGATCAACATCGACTCTTGCGACGCCGGCGGCGATTGGATCGAGGTCGGATACCAGCCGGTCAATCCGCTGACCTGGACGCTGGGTACCTTTAAAAAGGTGCGGTATTTGTGCACCGGGACAAATTGGGTGAAGACCAACGACGACCCGCAGGCCGCCTTGGCCTATCGCCTGTATATTCGTTACGTCCAAGGCACTTCGCCGACTCTTTCGCGGGTGACGGTGACCGGTTGCCAATTGGACGGCGGTCTCGGCAATTGCAGTTTGCCGGGCCGGATCGATATTAGCGCCACCGGCAGCTACCGCGGCGCGACGCGGCTCATGGACCTGACCATGCCGCGCGTTTCGCCGATCACCGGCATTTTTGATTACGGCGTCTTCAGCGAGTGCTCGATCAGCGTCGATCCGACGCAAACGCCCGGCTGTTAATAAGAATGCAGAACTTAGAACATAGAACATAGACCACCTGCGGCGGCACTAAGTTCTAGGTTCTACGTTCTAAGCCCTGTTTAAAACTCTGATGACCCGAGAAGAAGCAAAAGCTAGAATAAAAAAATTAAAAATAGAGGTGGAACACCACCGCTATCTTTATCATGTCTTGGATCGCGAGGAAATTTCCGACGCGGCGCTGGACTCGTTAAAACACGAGCTTTACGAATTGGAACAACAATATCCGGACCTCATTACCGCCGACTCTCCAACTCAACGGGTGGGCGGCGAAGCGCGACCCGAATTTAAAAAAGTGAAGCACGTCGCGCCGATGCTTTCCATGGAGGATGTTTTCAGTTTTGACGAGCTTGGGGCTTGGCATGAACGGAACTTGAAAATAATACCGCGCTTAAAAGAAGAATTCTATGCCGAGGTGAAAATGGACGGCTTGGCCGTTTCTTTGGTTTACGAGAATGGGATATTGGTCGGAGGTTCGACCCGCGGCGACGGCAAAGTAGGAGAGGATGTGACCCAAAACCTAAAAACGATCGAGGCGATCCCGCTTAAACTGCGCGAACCTTCGGAAGAGGAGCTGAAAAAATTCGTTCGTGCCGCCGGGGAGAATATTGATGAAAAAAAATTTCGCGCGAGCCTCACGGCCGAACGCATCGAGATCCGCGGCGAGTGCTACATGCGCAAGCACGTCTTTAACGAGATCAACGCGCAACAAGCCGCGCGCCACGAGCAGCCGTTCGCCAATCCCAGGAATGCGGCGGCCGGCGCCATTCGCCAACTTGATTCAAAAATAACCGCTTCCCGGCGCCTTTCGTTCTTCGGCTACGCGCTCGCGGTCGAGATGGGCGAAAAGACGCACGAACTGGCTCACATGATCATCAAATTGCTCGGTGTTCCCGTAAATCCGCTTTCAAGGTGTTGCCATTCGCTTCATCAGGTGCAAGATTTTTACAATGAGATAGAGAAAAAACGTGATTCGCTTGATTATTGGATCGACGGCACGGTGATCGTTGTCCTCGACAACGCGCAATTCGATCGCCTGGGCGTCGTTGGGAAAACGCCGCGCGGTCACGTGGCCTACAAATTTCCGGCTGCTCAGGTGACGACGGTCGTGCGCGAGGTTACTTGGGGCGTGGGTCGAATGGGCACGGTGACCCCGGTCGCCGTGGTCGATCCGGTCAGCGTGGCCGGCACGACGGTGACGCATGCAACCCTGCATAACTTGGACGAGATCGAACGGCTGGGCATTAAAATAGGGGACACGGTCATTTTAGAAAAAGCCGGCGACGTCATTCCTAAGATCGTGCAAGTTCTGCCGCGTCTTCGCACCGGCGTCGAAAAAACGATCCGCTCGCCGAAAAAATGCCCGATGTGCGGTACGGAACTCGTGCGCACGCCGGGCGTCGTGGCGCTTATTTGCCCCAACAAGAATTGCTTTGCCAGGAATTCGGCGGCGATCGGCCATTTTGTTTCGCGGGCGGCCATGAATATTGAAGGGCTGGGCGAAAAGACGATCGAACAATTCATGAACGAAGGACTGGTGCGCGATCCGGCCGATCTTTACGAACTTACGGTCGGAGATATTCTGCCGCTGGAGCGTTTCGCGGAAACTTCGGCCGCGAACGTCATCGAGGCGGTTAAAGGCGCAAAGCGGACGGAGTTTCCGCGTTTCCTTTACGCTTTGGGGATCGAACATATCGGCATCGAGACCGCGCTCGCCATTGCCTCGCATTTCGGCACGCTTGCCAAGTTGCGCGCCGCGAGCGTTGAAGAATTGTCGGGGATCGAAGGAGTGGGCGGCGTGATCGCCAAAAGCGTCGCCCAATGGTTCGCCGATCCCAAGAACGATAAATATTTGGATCGTCTGCTCAAACACATCGAGGTCAAAGCGGCGCCCAAAGCCGTTGCCGGCCCGCTCACCGGAAATATCTTCGTCTTTACCGGCGAGCTTGAGGCGATGTCCAGGGACGAAGCAAAGGAGACTGTCCGTGCCAAGGGCGGCAAGGCGTCGGAAACCGTGTCAAAAAACACCAGTTACGTCGTGGCTGGCCCCGGCGCCGGCGACAAGCTGGATAAGGCGCGCAAGCTCGGCGTCAAGGTCTTGAATGAAAAGGAGTTTTTGGATATCATCGGTAAATAGGTGTCGGGTAGAAACTGTAACCTGAAACCTAAAACCTGTAACCTGAAACCTAAAAATATGTCTCAAATAACCACCGATGAGATCAAAAAACTGTTCGCCTTGGCGCGATTGCCCTTGGACGAAAAACTTATCGCTATCCGTCAAAAAGACATGGAAGAGATATTGGGCTATGTCGCCTCGCTTTCAAAGCTCGATACGTCGGCTGCCAAAGAGGTGCACGGCGGCGTTGATTTTTTGAACGCTTTCCGCGCCGACGAGGTAAAACCGGCTTCACCCGACGAACGCAACGGCATCATCCGCTCGTTCCCGACCTCGGAAGCCGATCTTAACAAGGTCTTGGGCATTATGGAGAAATAATTTATGGCTGAACTTTTTCCTTCAATTCAAGAAACGATCGCGTCTTATCGCGCGAAAACACTCAAGCCGTCCGCTGTCGCGACGGAGCTTTTGGCGCGCCTTGAAAAAGAAAATCCCGAACTGAACGCTTATTTGCGGACTTACGCGCCGGAAATTACGGCCGCCGCGAAAAAAGCCGACGCGGCATACGCCGCGGGAACAGCTCGTCCGCTCGAAGGCATCTTTGTCGGCATTAAAGACAACTTGCTTGTTTCCGGCACGCTGACCGGCTCGGCCTCGAAAATGCTTGAAGGATACGTCGCGCCTTACACCGGCACGGCCGTTGGTAAACTGCTCGGCGCCGGCGCGATCATGGTCGGAAAAACCAACATGGACGAATTTGCCATGGGTTCTTCGACCGAAAATTCAGCCTACGGAGCGACCAAAAATCCGAAAGATCCTTCCTGCGTACCGGGCGGATCAAGCGGCGGTTCGGCCGCGGCGGTTGCGGCCGGACTCTGCCACGTCGCCCTGGGATCGGACACCGGCGGCTCCATTCGCCAGCCGGCCTCGCTTTGCGGCTGTGTCGGTTTTAAGCCGACCTACGGTTCGGTTTCGCGGTACGGCCTTATGAGCATGGCTTCATCGCTCGACGTCATCGGCCCGCTTGCCAACTCGGTTTCCGACGCGCGCACGGTCTTTAATGCGATCCGCGGCGCGGACGAACGCGACGCCACCTCGCACGATATCAAGGGCGTGAAAAAATTAGCTGCCGCGGGATCGCTTACAGGCGTCAGGGTGGGCGTGCCGCGGGAATATTTTTTGCCCGGGCTCGACGCCGAAGTTGAGGGCTGCGTGCAAAAAGGAATTGCCAAGCTCAAGGCGCTGGGCGCGGAGATCGTCGATATTTCACTGCCCAATGCCGAACACGGTTTGGCCGCTTATTATGTCATCATGCCGGCCGAGGTTTCGACCAATCTGTCGCGTTTTGACGGCGTACGCTACCAAGCGTCGCAAATGAAGAACGCGAACTCGCTCCTCGAGGGCTATGTTAAGAGCCGCGCCGCCTTCGGTCCGGAACCGCAACGCCGCATCCTCGTCGGCACCTATGTGCTTTCCGCCGGCTATTACGACGCTTACTACCGCCAAGCGCAAAAAGTCCGCGGCCTTATCGTCAAAGATTTTAACGAGGCGTGGCGCAAGGTCGATATCATCGTTTCGCCGACCTCGCCAACGATCGCCTGGCCCCTCGGCGAAAAAGTCGATGACCCGCTCGCCATGTATCTTTCCGACATTTTCACGATCAATGCCAACTTGGTCGGCATACCGTCGATCTCGCTCCCGTGCGGCGAATCCGACGGCATGCCGGTCGGAATCCAGCTTGCCGCCGCCAGGAACGAAGACATATTCCTACTCGACGTCGCCGAAGCGTTTGGAAAAGTGAATAATTAATTTCGGATTAGATATTAGACATTAGATATTCGTTCATTCGCAAACAATAATATGCCCCATAAATATAATCCAAATTTTGCCGCCGCCCGCCGCCGCCAAAAATCCAGGAACATGGAAGTTCGCGTTCCGCATTGGTGGAATAAGGAAGTGCGAGCCAAAGCCGCCATCGCCGTCTGTCCGAATTGCCATGCGGTTTATTTCGACAAGCATTGGCATACATGGTCGCACGCGACGAAGGTGCTGCCGGCCGGCCACAAAGTGAGCGACGAACTGTGTTACGCCTGCCGTTCCTTGGGCGTCGGAAAAAACCAGGGCTCGGAATTCGGTTATGAGGGCGAAGTGACGCTTTCCGGATTCAGCGATCCCAACCTCAAATTGGAGGTTGTTCGCACGGCCAAGAATGTCGCCGGCCGCGCATTTGAACGCAATCCCGAGGCGCAGGTCATTAAGATCGAGGACAAAGGCCGGACGGTGCGCATTACGACCACGAACGGCCCGTTGGCCGAGGCGATCGGAAAAGAAGTCGACCGCTCGCACAAAGGCGGCGCGCTTTCGATCCGTTTCTCCGAAGAAGACCGCCCGGTCAGGGTCTATTGGACGGCGAAGGAATGATTATGAAAAAATTCTTTGCATTCTTCAAGCATCATGTGAGCGAGGACGGTTACGCGATCATCGAACCGACCGCCGCCGGTCTTTCTTTAGGCATCTTCGGCGGCTTGCTGATCGCCCTTTATACGCTCATGTGCGCTTATACCGGCTACGGGATCGAAGTGGAGATGAATTTCGAAGCGCTGTTTCCGGGCTACTCCCTGACCCTGGGCGGCGGGATCGTCGGCGTGGTTTGGATGTTCTCGATCGGCTATCTGTCCGGCTCGATCCTCTCGTGGATCTATAACAAACTGGCCAAGAATTCATAAAAATGAAAAGAATATTCGCAAGCATCTTGATCGTTGCGTCCATGGCGAGCGCGTTCGCGATCTTTTGGCATGCGACCTCGATGGCGAGCGGTGCGATGGATAATGACGGTATGTCGCCGGCCTGTCTGACGGTTTGTCTCACCCATGGCGACGCCGGCGTCGCGGCGGTCGCGCCGTACTTTGGCGTTGCATGTTTGGCGATCTGCTTTTTCTTTTTTGAGATTTTTTTGGGCCCTTTGCGGCTCATCGGTCCTGTTGAAGAATACCAAAAGGACCGGCATAGATATTTGATGAAAACAATTGTCATGTTGCGATAGCGCGAACAAGCCATGCTTGTTCTTAACGCTAATTCGCTTATGCAATGCAATAACAATACAAAAGAGACAACGCCGTTAAACGATCGCCGGCCGTCTTTTTTCGCCCTTCTCGGGATTTTCGCCTTGGTTATAATGATCGGCTCGCTTCTTTCGCGGCTGGGTTTGTTTCATGCCAATTTCGCGGTTAACGGAACGGTTGGTTTCTTTTCGGCTTTGGCGATCGGACTTGTCGCCGCTTCGTCGTCGTGCATGGCCGTTTCCGGCGGCCTGCTTTTGGCAACGGCGGCAAAATTCAACGAGCAAAGGGCCAAAACGAATCGCGCCGGCTCGCGTCTTGCTCCGGTGCTGTCGTTCGTCTCCGGTCGCGTCGTTTCCTATGCCGCTTTTGGCGGGATCATCGGCGCGATCGGCAAGACCGTTTCCGTTTCGCCGTTCGTCTCCGGCGCCATTACCGCTGCGGCCGCTTTAGTCATGCTGGCGTTGGGTCTCGACATGCTTAAACTGCTGCCAAAATGGATAAAGAAGCTGACGCCATCCATGCCCGCCTTCATCTCACGCCGGGTCATGAACGCCGATTCGTCGATGCATCCGGCCGCCCCGATGGTCATCGGGGCGGGAACGTTCTTTTTGCCGTGCGGCTTTACCCAGGCGTTCCAGCTTTACGCGCTTGCCTCGGGAAGTTTCGCCGCCGGCGCGCTTGTCATGGGCGCTTTTGCCCTCGGCACGGTTCCGGCGCTCGTCGCTTTGGGTTGGTTCGCCGGTTCGTGGAAAGGGAAGTCGGGCCGTTTCTTTTTTCGCCTCGCCGGCGCGGCAGTCATCGTTCTCGGCATCATTAATTTCGGCAACGGCTACAGCTTAATGGGTTTGCCTGTTTTGACATACAACGCCGGCGCGGCGGATCCCGCCGGCGTCGCGGCCGCGGACGATGGACAAACGCAGACGATCAGCATGGCGATCGGCGCGAGCGGATATTCGCCCGATTCGTTCACGCTTCGCGCGGGTGAACCGACGCGCTGGACCGTTGACGCGACCAATGCCTCGGGCTGTCAAATGGGGATCGTTTCGCGTTCGCTCGGAATTAACAAAACCTTGGCCGCCGGCGAAAATGTGATCGAATTCACGGCTCCCGCCGTACCCGGAACGTATCAATTCAGCTGTCCGATGGGCATGTACCGCGGACAGATCAACGTTGTCGCATCATAAATATATATGGAAAAGACAAAGATAAAGATATCGGGAATGCACTGCGCTTCGTGCGCTTTGCGAATTGAAAGCTCGCTAAAGAAAGTCCCGGGCGTTCACGAGGCATCGGTTAATTATGCCACCGAGGCGGCTATGGTCGAGTTTGATCCAAGCGTGGCAAAAAACGACGATCTGCATGAAGCGATCAAGAAAGAAGGTTACTCGGTCGAGCCGGAAGAACATGATATGAACGGACATGACCATGCTAGCAATGAGGTAAGCGCCGCGCGCCGAACGGCATACGGCGCGATCGCGCTGGCGCTGCCGGTACTGGCGCTTGCCATGCTCGGATTAAAAGTGCCCGGCGAGGCGTACGGTTATGCTGCCACCTTTTGGGTCGAATTTATTTTGTCGGGCATTGTCATAATGTGGTTCGGCCTGCAATTTCACATTGGAATGTTAAAGCGTTTGCGGCATTTGACCGCGGACATGGACACTCTTGTCTCGATCGGCACGCTAACGGCTTTTGTTTTCAGCGTTTGGTCGATCGCAAGCGGACGCCAAATTGCGTACTTTGAGGTCGGTTCGACGGTGACGGCGCTGATCTTGTTCGGCCGTTATTTGGAGGCGAAAAGCCGCGGTCAAACATCATCGGCCGTTGCCAAACTCATGGGGTTGGCCGCCAAAGAAGCGCGGCGTCTTAATAACGGCGCCGAGGAAATGGTCGCGATCAATGAGGTCAAAGCCGGCGATATTCTTTTGGTCAAACCGGGCGAAAAGATCCCGCTGGACGGATCGGTTGTTAAGGGCGCATCATCGGTCGATGAATCAATGCTCACCGGCGAAAGCGCGCCCGTCGATAAAACGCCCGGCGACAAGGTCTACGGCGCAACGCTGAATGCGAATGGCGTCTTAACGATCAAGGTCGAACGCGAGGCAAACGAGTCGGCGCTCGCGCAGATTACGCGCTTGGTCGAGGATGCGCTCGCTAAAAAAGCGCCGATCGAGCACTTGGTCGATCGCGTTTCGAGCGTCTTTGTTCCGGCGGTTATCGTCATTGCGATCATCGTCTTCGCGGCGTGGTTCTTTGTGACCAAAGATCCGGCCGTTGCGATCACCGCCGCCGTATCGGTGCTCGTGGTCGCCTGTCCTTGCGCGCTCGGTCTTGCCACGCCGACCGCAGTCTTGGTCGGCACCGGCGAAGGCGCGCGCCGCGGCGTGCTCATCAAAAACGGCTCGGCCCTTGAAAAAGCAAAACGCATTGATACCGTCATCTTTGACAAGACCGGAACGCTGACGCAAGGAAAGCCGATTGTCACCGATGTCATTGTTTGCGATTCGATGGATGAGTCAATGATGTTATTGCTTGCCGCCTCAGCCGAAGCCGGTTCCGAGCACCCGCTTTCAAAAGCGATCGTCGAATATGCCCGCGAAAATAAAATTCAAACGCTTGCGGCGCTGGAATTTGTCGCCGACGCCGGCAAAGGCGTTCGCGCGACGGTCAATGGGCAAAAGATCGTGATCGGTAATGATAAGATCGTTCCCGATGCAAGTAAGTGTTCTTCGAAGATCGCCGACCTTGAGGCCGAAGGGAAAACCGTTGTGCGCGTCGGCATTGACGGAATAACGCGGGGCGTTATCGCGATCGCCGACACGCTAAAACCGGATGCAAAAGACGCCGTTGCCGACCTTAAAAAGCAAGGGCTCGCGGTCATTATGATCACGGGCGACAACGAGCGGACCGCGCGCGCCGCGGCAAAAGAATTGGGCATAGACGACGTTATCGCCAGTGTGTTGCCCGAAGCCAAAGCCGCCGCGATAAAAAAATTGCAAGAAGCTGGGCGCTCGGTCGTCTTTGTAGGCGACGGGATAAACGACGCGCCGGCTTTGGTTCAATCGAACCTCGGGATCGCGGTCGGCACGGGCTCGGACATCGCTATTGAAGCGGGGGATATGGTGCTGGTCGCCGGCGGACCAAGTAAGGTTGTGTATGCGCTTGCGTTGGCCAAGAAGACCTTTGGCACGATCCAACAGAACCTATTTTGGGCATTTTTCTATAATGTCATTGCTATTCCCGTTGCCGCATTCGGGCTCCTTAATCCGATGATCGCAGGAGCGGCCATGGTGTTTTCCTCGGTTTCCGTGGTCTTTAACGCCCTGCGGATAAAGCGTTTGACAATTAAACGATAAAGGCTGAAAATATATTCCATCACTTAATTAATGGACAACGTACCACAACCATGGTCCATGTTCCATAAATAACACACTATGTACGAAGAAAAACCTAACGAACACCCGGTTATAAACGTGCCTCCGCCGACGGTGGTCGTCGTGCCCAAAGTCGAGAAAAGCGTCTTTGACACCATACCATCGAAGGTAGCGTTCTTTTCCGGTCTCGCGGCCGGCATCATGGTTTTCGCCACGATCGGCTTCATTCTTATGCTCATTGGCGGCGTTGATTTGAGCAAATTTAATTTTGGCGGCGGCAAAGTGAACGGTTTTGGGGTGAAGAACCCTGCGGTTGCCAATGCCAACAATAACGCCAACACCAACGCGCCGGCCGCCGCCGGTATCGACAAGATGCCGCGGATCACCGACGCCGACCATGTGCGCGGCGATCTCTCGAAGGCCAAGGTCGCTTTGGTTGAATATTCCGACTATGAGTGCCCTTATTGCAAGCAGTTCCAAAGCACCATGCAACAAGTGGCAAAGACGTATGGCGCCGATGTGGCTTGGATCTATCGCTACTTCCCGCTCTCTTTCCATCAGAACGCCGAAAAAGAGGCTGAAGCGGCCGAATGCGTAGCTCAGATCGGCGGCAATACCGCTTTCTGGAATTTCTCGGACAAGATATATGAGCGCACCACTTCGAACGGCACCGGCTTTGCGTTAACCGCGCTCGGGCCGTTGGCCAAGGAAGTCGGCGTCGACCAGAAGAAGTTCCAAACCTGTCTTGATTCCGGCAAGAACGCCAAACTGGTCGCTGACGAGCAAGCCGGCGGCGAAGCGGCCGGGATCAGCGGCACGCCGGGAACCTTCATTATCACCAAAGAAGGCAAGACCGACGAGGTTAACGGCGCCCAGTCGTTTGCCACGGTCAAAGCCCAGATCGACGCGCTGTTGAAGTAAATCCCGTCATTGCGAGCGGAGCGAAGCAATCTCATGAAAATTAAAAAGATCGCCGAGCCATCTCGGCGGTCTTTTGTTTCGTTCAAAACGGAAGCGAGAGGATTCGAACCTCTGAAACCTTGCGGTTTACACGCTTTCCAAGCGTGCGCCATCGGCCACTCGGCCACGCTTCCATTTTGGATAAAACACTTTGTCGAGGTTTCGCCTCGACAAAGAAAATCTACCGTATCTTTGAGATAAAGTCCAGTAATAATATATTTTGCTTTTGTCCAGCTTTTGAGCTAAAATCATATTGTTAAATTATGAAGATCGTCCTGCAAAACCTCAACGACAATCCTCGAACCTTGATCCGCCGCGCCGGGTACAGCGAGCATTATGATAATCGCAGCCAGCAGACGAGCTATGCGCGTCGGCTGGGGACGGGGATATTTCCCAAGTTCCACGTTTATCTGTCCGAACAAGCCGGCGGGGTTGAGGTTTCGATCCATATCGACCAAAAGCAGGCAAGTTACGGCATTGGACACATGCACTCGGGCGATTATGACGGGCCGCTCATCGAGCGCGAACTTGAGCGCATTAAACAGTCATTTGAGAACGCCCCCGCACCCTTAGCTGAGGAACCGGAGCAAAAGAAGGGATTTTTTGGCAAATTATTCGGATAGGCCCTTTTCGGGCCCTGGACTCGATGCTAATATACGAATTCTTACGAATCTGACGAATTTAATTACGAATTCGTATCGTGATTAGCTATATTCGTAAAATTAGTATATTGGCATCGAGCCGCTGCCGTTAAGGCAGCAACATATGCGTGATCCAGTCGTCGACGAAATAAAACAGCGGATCAATATCGTCGAGGTCGTTCAGGAGTATTTGCCGCTCAAGAAGGCCGGAACAAACTGGAAGGGGTTGTGTCCGTTCCATAGCGAGAAGTCGCCGTCGTTTATGGTATCCGAGGACAGGATGATCTTCCATTGTTTCGGCTGCGGCGAGGGCGGCGATGTTTTTACCTTCCTCATGAAAATGGAAGGGTACGAGTTTCCCGAAGTTCTCAAGCTGCTGGCCGACCGCGCCGGCGTTAAGATCGAGCGGCGCGACCCGAAAATACAGCACGAGAAAAATCTTCTCGCCGAGATCGTCGAACTTGCTTCGCGTTTTTATCAAAAAGTGCTCACTGATTCGCCGCAGGCCGAAACAGCGCGGCAATATTTGTCGAACCGCGAGTTGAAAACGGAAACGATCAGGACTTTTGGCATCGGTTTTGCCCCCGACGGCTGGGAAACGCTCTGCGGCTTTTTAAACAAGCGCGGCTACAAAGACGAGGACATCATTAATTCCGGTTTGGCTTTGCGGTCGGTTAACGGCCGCGGCGTTTACGACCGTTTCCGCAAACGGGTCATGTTCACGATAAGGAATACGCACGGGCAGGTCATCGGTTTTACGGGCCGATTGCTTCCCGAAGACGAGAAAAAACCCGACGCCGGCGGAAAATACGTGAACACGCCCGAGTCGGCGCTTTATCATAAAGGTTCGGTCCTGTACGGTCTTGATCTCGCGAAACAAGAAATAAAAAAACATGATCTGGCGGTGTTGGTAGAAGGCAACATGGACGTCGTTTCATCGCATCAGGCAGGGATCCGCAATGTGATCGCCGCCTCTGGCACGGCGCTTACCGACGATCAGCTTCGTTTGCTTGGCCGTTACACGCGGCGTCTTGCCGTTGCCTTCGACGCCGATGCGGCCGGAGACTTGGCCGCGAAAAAGGGGATCGTTGCCGCGCTGCGTGCCGGTTTTCTCGTCAAGGTCATCGTTATCCCCGATGGCGCGGGCAAAGATCCCGACGACTGCGTGCGCAAGGATCCTGAACTGTGGCGCAAAGCAATCGCGAGCGCTATCGACATCATTGAATTTTTGGTGCAAAGCGTTAGGATAAAATTCGATCTGCACAGCGTTGAAGGCAAACGCGCAACCGTTGAACAAATTCTCCCGATCATCGCCGAGGTGGGCGACCCCCTTGTTCAAGCGCACTATCTTAAAGTCCTCTCCGAGACGGTCGGCATTCCCGAGGATGTCATCCGAAGCCAACTGCCAATGGCGCGGACCGTCGAGGCGAAACCCCTCCAAGCTTCGCAAGCCGAGGTTTCGCCTCAGTTGTCGCGCCACCGCATGCTCTCCGAGCGTTTGCTCGCGATATACCTTACCGACCCAAAGGTGCGGTCGGAGGTGCAAAACGGGTTAAAAGTTGAATATTTGGATGGTGATGACCTTAAGGACTTGTATGCATGGGCCATGGCGGGGTATACTCAAAATATCATTTCACTTCCCGCGCCAAGGGAAGATCGAGCCAAAGAGCTCGCCGAAATACTGCCGCTTAAGCTCGATGTCGAGCCCGCGGTCGAATCGCTTGAAGAAGCCAAAAATATCTTGAATATTCTCGCGTCGCTCCGCCGCCAAGCGGAACGGGAGCGGCTCGAGACTGAAATGCGCGCCGCCGAGAAAGTCGGCGATATTAAGCGTATTGAAGAACTCACCAAAGCGTTTAAAGAGCTTTAAGGCCGTACGGACAACATACAATGGACAACATACAATTTTTGTCGAATTGAGTTCAACGGAATTGTTCATCGTCCATCGTTCATTGTCCATAAATTTTTTATGCCGAAGGCGAAACACAAGGTCGTTAAATCCTCCAAAGGCGGATCCGCCACGGGCGGAAAAACGAACAAACAGGCCAAGCAACAGACGACAAAAAAAATCAAGATTCCGGAAAAGGGAAAATTGCCGTTGAAGTATAAAAAGGTAAAACTTATTCGCGCGCCCAAGGCGCCGCCGCCCCCTGCCGAAGCGATCGAGTCGCTCCTCAACAAGGGCCGCCAGCGCGGGTTCATCACCGAATCCGAAATTTTGCATACCTTTCCGGAGGTCGAGGACTATTTGGATGTCTATAATTCGTTCCTTGATGTCATTGACCACGTCGGCTTCCGCGTCATTGAAACTCGCGAAGGATTCCTGGGAAAGCGCAAAGAGCACGAGGATATGATGAAGAGCGTCGGCGGCACGGAGCGCAAGATCAAGGAAAAGACCGGCAGCGCCGTTTACGATAACTTGACCGAGGACTCGATCCAAATGTATTTGCGCGAGATCGGCAAAATACCGCTCCTTACTTCTGAGCAGGAAGTTGAGCTTGCCAAGCGCAAAGAGCGCAACGAGCGCGAAGCGGAACGCAAACTCATCGAGGCCAACCTGCGCCTCGTCGTTTCCATCGCCAAAAAGTTCGTCGGCAAATCGCTTTCTCTCCTCGACCTCATTCAAGAAGGCAACATCGGTCTTTTTCGCGCCGTTAAAAAGTTCGAATACCGCAAAGGCTACAAGTTCTCGACCTACGCCACTTGGTGGATCCGCCAAGCCATCACCCGCGCCCTGGCCGACCAATCGCGCACCATCCGCATTCCCGTGCACATGGTCGAGACGATCAACAAGTTCCAGCAGATCGAACGCCAGCTCATCCAGGACCTTGGCCGCGAACCGCTTCCCGAAGAGATTGCCGCGGAAATGGGACTTGAAATTGAAAAGGTCAATCACATCATTAAAATCTCCCAGGACACGGTTTCGCTCGAAACGTCGGTGGGCGAAGACGACGAGGACTCGACGCTCGAGGACTTCATCGAGGACGTGAAGAACGTCACGCCCGACCGCTCGGCCGCGCTCCAGCTTTTGCGTGACTACGTAAAAGACGTGGTCAAAGACCTTAGCCCGCGCGAGCAGAAGATCCTTGAGATGCGTTTCGGACTTACCGACGGCGTGACCCACACGCTCGAAGAGGTCGGCAAAGAGTTTGACGTCACCCGCGAGCGCATTCGCCAAATTGAGGCCAAGTCGCTTGAGCGCATCAAGGCGCATTCGCTCATCGAAAAACTAAGGGATTATTAGAAAGCAAAAACGCCTCCGTCACGGAGGCGTTTTTGATATGTTGCTTTTTGTCATACCGGCGAACGCCGGTATCCACGGTTCGTCCGCCGTGGACCCCGGCTTTCGCCGGGGTGACGAGATCTATTTCAATCCATTCTCATGGAAACACTGGACGTACCTTTGATCCATGACCATGACATGTCCGACCAGCCAGAACTCCAAAAAGGCGACCAGCTCCAAAGACAAAGCATGCATGCCTCGGTCCGGATTTTGGCGCATCTCGGAGACGCGATTTGCGAAGAATAAATGCGCCGCTTTGTGCGCTTCGGCTTCCGCGTAGTGGAATTTGTCAAAATACGCTTCTTCTGTCGCAAAATGGATATGAATGTATCGGGACAGCTGTTCAAAAATATCCGTCAGATCGTTTTCAACGGCATGTTGGATGATCTTTTCGTTAAGCTTCTCGATCGTGTCAATTAGCTGTTTGTGCTGATCGTCGATCTCTTTGACCCCGACGGTCATCGACTCGCGCCAATCGATCCCAAGCATAAAGGTTGTGTTTAGTGATTAGATGCTTGAATTATAGCCCATCGGCCGCCCCTTGTCAGCGCAAAACGAAATTGCTATATTATATCAGTAATATGCGTACCAAAAATACACTGCAAAAAGGATCAATTCGCTACATCGTCTTTAAAGACGAAGACGTTTGGTATGCGGTTGCCTTGGAATTCAATCTCATTGAATCGGGCGACGAACCGCGCGAAGCGCTGCTCTCGCTTTTTGAAGCGATAAACGGTTACATAAAAACCGCAAGAAAGGTCAAGGCGAGAACGTGCGTCCTTAATCAAAAAACCGATAAAGAATACGAAACGCTTTGGAAGGATTTAAACAGTCCCAAAGACACGGTGTCAAAAATTAAAATGTCCGATATTTTCACTTTTGGCAGACAATCGGTCGCCGCTTTTTCTTAAAATATGACCCGTACAGTTTTTAATTGGACCTTTGACGACGTTGTCAGGTTCCTTAAAGACAACGGGTTCGTTCATAAGCACACAGAGGGGAGTCATTTTTATTATATTGCCACTCACAGCGGTAATTTTTGGCAAGTATGCGTTCCTTTTCATGGAAACCGCGCTCTAAAACCGAGAACCATGAATGGAATAATTAAACAGTCAGGTTTTCCAAAAGAAAAGTGGTTTGGCCGTTAATACTGCCCCTTGTCAGCGCAAAACGAAATTGCTATATTATCCCCACGAGGCCGCAAGGCCTTGTTGGGCTTTATTCCATTACTAGGTACTAACAACTAGTAACTAGCAACTCGTAATCCGAGGTAGCTCAGCGGTAGAGCAGGGGACTGTCAAAATTGACTGATCGAAAGATCATTGTAGGACCGCCGTTTCGCCTCCTCTCCTTAATCAAGGAGAGGGTAGGGTGAGGTCGGCGTCGTAGGCAGCGCTCTTCGGTAACGGAGAGATGAAAAATTGGGTGAATTCGGTGAACGCCTGTCCGGCCAACGCCGAGCCAAGCCATGCATCAAACATGATACATGGAAGGTGTAGAGACTATCCCGAAAGGGAGTACCCGCCAGTATCCGAAAGGTTGTGGCTGGGGAAGCGCCCAACTCTCGTCGCAAGGCGAGATGATGACATAGTCCAGTAGTCAAACTGTAATCCCTTGGTCGTGGGTTCGATCCCCACCCTCGGAGCCACAATATTACAAGACGGGGCATTCCCGTTGTTACGGTACGCCGAGCTTAGCTCGGCGTATTGTGTTTTAATCAAAATCTTTCAATTTTTATTCAATCGTCCGACCGTCGCCGGATGGTCGGTTTTTCTATTAATTCAGAGAGTATGGTACCGTATTGGCATGACATGGTATCCATATTTAGCCGGTTTTTTTGCGGGAATGTTTTTGGCGAATGCCGTGCCTCATTTTGTGCAGGGCGTTTCGGGAAATAAATTCCCAACGCCTTTCGCAAAACCGCCGGGCCGGGGCCTTTCATCGCCGACGATCAACGTCGTCTGGGCGCTGTTTAATGTGCTGATCGGTTATGTTCTGTTGAGGATTGGCCAAGTGAGCTCCGATAATTTGGTGTCACTTATAATTTTCTTTATTGGCGTCGTCGCGATCAGTATCATGTCGAGCGTTAATTTTCAGAAGAAAAATAAAGAATAGATCACATTTCTTATGTTAGAAGGAGCAACAACGGAAGAAAATATTGAAGTTAATTGGCAAGTTGATGGCTTTACCGTTTATGGGACCTTGACGAGACCGCCTGGCCCCGGGCCATTTCCTGCCGTCGTGATGGTGGCGGGGAGCGGACCGACGGATCGTGATTGGAATTCGCCGCTGTTGCCCGGAACCAACGGCAGCGGACGCCTGATCGCCGCAGCGTTGGCTAAGGCCGGGATTGCGTCGCTCCGCTATGACAAACGCGCCTCCGGTCCGCACGCCCGCGAGAACATGACGGCGCTCGTCGGCAAGGTCAGCATGCAAAGCCATCTTGATGAACTTGCCGGCGCGATTCGCGTGCTGGCCGGCCGGACGGACGTTCGCCAGGATTGCCTTTTCGGACTGGGCAACAGCGAGGGGACGCTGCATATCTTGAATTATCAACTCCAAGATCCGATAATTCCTCTCGCGGGTCTTATTTTGACGGGCGCGCCGGGCAGATCGGTCGGCGCGGTCGCGCACTCCCAGTTGGCGGCCCAGGTCGCGAACACGCCAAATGGCGACAAGCAAATGGCGCTATACGACGCCGCCATCGCGCGTTTTTTGGCCGGCGATCCCGTTGCTCCCGATCCAACCTTGCCGGAAGGTTTTAAGATGCTGTTAGCGAGTTTGGAAGCGCCGATCAACCTGCCTTTTGCGCGCGAGTTGTGGGCCGCCGATGCGACGATCGTCAAGCAGATCGACCGGCCGGTCCTGATCGTCATTGGAAAGAAGGATATTCAGATCGATTGGCAAATTGACGGCGACGCGCTCCGGCAAGCGGCGGCGGGACGCGACAACGTGGAATTCTTTTTTCCGGACAATGCCAATCATGTGCTAAAACATGAAACGCGTTCGCGTCAGGAATTGACCGGTGCGGAGATCGCCAAGAGCTATAATGCGCCCGAAGCCGTTCTGGATATCGAGAGTATGGAAAAGATCGCCGGCTGGCTCGCAGCCAGAGCGTAACGCGCCGCGTTAACCGCTCGGGCGATATTCTTGATTTAAGGGGTCAGGTCTGATTCTTGGATGGGAGTCGCCGATCCGAAATCGGCAATAGCCATAATGCGCGGACGGGTGGGCGGGCCAAGTATTATACTTTGATGTTAAACGGTCGTTACGCTCTCTTAAAAATCACAAAAAATAGGCCTCATTGCTAAGCCCATCATCGTTTTTTTCTGTTTTTTGTGATTTTTAGCTCTTTCGTATTTTCCGCTCCTCCCTTCCCATGCTCCAGATATATCCTGAAATGCTAAAGCGAATAAGATAATTGATTTCACTTGCTATAACGACCGGTGTCAAATCCGTCTACATGAATTGTCGGTCGGTGATTGACATCTTGCTATTTGGGGTACACACTGAGGGGAAAACAGAAATAAACGTAAAAAGCGTGCGATTTTCTTACGTTCATTGAAAACCCAAAAACGAAGGAGACATGGACATGAAACGCAATTTGTTTTATGCAGGATTGACGAAGCGCTCGTTCTTCGCGCTCGCGGTCGTTCTTTCTTTTATGCAGATCGGTTGCGGAGCGTCCGACCCCGCGCCGTTGAAGGGTGAGATCGCAAAAACCAACATCGCGTTTACGGAGTCTGAGAACAACGCTCTGTGGATCATTCGTGCAGACGCAACCGGACTGAGGAAGCTGAATTCCGACGCGCGTTCAACAGTGAGATTTTCACCTGATGGAAAGCTTCTCACCTTCAAAATGTCGGACCATATTCACGCGGTAACTGATCTTGATGGAAATATTCTGTACACGTTTCAGGGATGCCTCGATAGCGATGATTTCACTTGGTCGCCGGATGGCAAAGCAATTGTATTCGGATGCTATTTCAGCGGTATTTGGCGGTATAATTTGGGCGATGCGGCGCCGGTGGAATTGGTTAGCAGTATTGACCGGACTTATGATCATGGACCGGTTATATCGCCGGACGGTAGTCGCATCATCTATACGCATAACGAATACGGCGTGCAGTATACGATCTACACGATCGACCCCGATGGCGGCAATCAAAAGCTGATCGAACGCGGCGTGAGCGCTCAAGATGCTCGAAATTGCATGGTCTGGGCCGACAACGCGCACGTTATCTTCACACCGCTCGACGGTACGATCCATTACCTCGATGTGGATACATTGGTTGATACCGTTTCTTACGCCGGTTTTACATCCGGAGCCATAAGTCTAAATAACAACAAGACCATGATGTCGCTTTATGGAAACCTCTTCTTGTACCTGTCTTCGGCCACTGGGTTGCCATCGGGAACGGTTGATTTTGGTACATCGCCCGTAACCTGGGATTTCATCGGTTCAAATGCGTTTGCTTGGTCACCGGACGGGGCCTACTTCGTGGTCAGCGGCGATAAGCTGGCTGCGTACGAGCAGGATGACCAGGTCCCGTTGCGGATCCTCGACTTGTCACTGACCGAATATCGACTCGTGCGTCTGGGAAATTTTCCCGAACTGGGTCTTCTCTTGGATTATCAAATGTTGGGAGCGGATTGGGCGGCGGCTCCCATCTAAGCGCATTCCACAAGTGCGATCGTTTCTCTGTTTGGACCTCGGCATGAACGAGGTCCTTTTTTAATTCGAGTTAATATTTAAGCTTTTAGATGACGGGTATTTGTACGGATGTGCTATAGTGTAGGCAATTAACAAATACGTTGGCGCGCATGTATTGCGTTCCAGAAAGCCACAAGAGTATGAGATCCTTTAATAAATTATTGGGAGGAGCGGCAGTCCTATCCCTTGTGTTGGGTTTGGCGGGGCCGCTCGCCGCGCTTGCCGCCGGCCCGGCGGCCGTCTCGCTGCAATCAGCCGGCAATTTTGCCATTCTGGCAAAAGCCGGAATTTCCACCACCGGGGCAACCATGGTGACGGGCGATATTGGCGTCAGCCCGGCGGCGGCGACTTTCATAACCGGGTTCGGGCTTAGTCTGACAGCCGATAGCAGTTTCGCCACTTCGTCGCTTGTCTCCGGGAAGGTCTACGCTCCCGGCTATGCCGATCCGACGCCCGCGAATATTACGGCCGCGGTGAGCGACATGGAAACCGCCTACACCGACGCCGCCGGCCGGACAAATCCGACCGCAACCGAATTGGGGGCGGGTAATATCGGCGGCCTTAGCTTGGCGCCGGGATTGTATAAATGGGGGACCGGGGTCACGATTCCGTCCGATCTCACCCTCGCGGGCGGCGCGAACGACGTCTGGATCTTCCAAATCGCGCAAAACCTTGATGTCAGTTCGGGTGTAAAGATCGTTCTTAGCGGCGGCGCCACCGCCAACAATGTTTTCTGGGCGGTCGCCGGCCAAACGACCATCGGCACGACGGCGGAATTCAATGGAAATATTTTGGATCAAACGGCGATCGTCATGAATACCGGCGCAACGTTAAACGGCAGGGCTTTGGCGCAAACCGCCGTTACGTTAGACGCAAACACCGTGACCGCTCCTTCCGCGGCACAGGCAATGCCGGTCTATGTGCAACCTGCGCCAACCGCTTACACGCCGAATGCCTCGAATCAGCCTTCGGTCGGCGATGTTCCGGCCGCCGATGCAAACGTGAGCGGTACATACAGCGCCGTCAGCGCCCTGGCTAATACGACTTCAATCGGCGTTGACAAGGAGCTCCAAGCGACGGCTTCGCCCGTCAATTGCACCGCCAATACGCTGATCAAGGGTTCGGCCCCCGCTGTCTATTACTGCGGCGCCAATGGTAAACGCTATGTGTTCGTAAACGACAAGGCGTACTTCAGTTGGTATAAAGATTTTTTGAATGTTGCAACGATCACTGATGCGGCGCTTGCCTTAATTCCCATCGGCGGCAACGTCACTTATCGCCCGGGCGCGCGCATGGTGAAGATCCAGTCCGACCCGCGCGTCTACGTGGTGGCTCGCGGCGGCGTCCTGCGCGCCATCCCGAATGAGGCGACCGCGCACGCGCTCTTCGGCCCGCAGTGGAATAAAATGATCGATGACATCGCCGATTCTTTCTTCGTTAACTACACCGTCGGCGCGCCGGTGCCCGCGCAATAACAGACAGATCTAAAACGCCCTCGATAATGATCGAGGGCGTTTTTATGAAAAAAATAAAGAACGAAAAAAAATAACGAGCCTCGGACAGGCTCGTTTGTGTTTGATTTGGTACTTACGCGGTAAGGTTCCAGCGATCGCCGAAGATGGTTTTGGCCTCCGGCAAGCGCGAGCGGTGTATGATTAGCGTTTCGCTTTTGAAAGCGGTGATTTCTTTTAGCGGGTCCATGGGGTATTGGCTGACCCCGCCGTTCACGACGTTGATCGAAAGAAAAACAAAGCCGAGCCGCTCTGAGATGCCGACAACCGGATTCCTGTCCCAAGGCGTTTCTTTTCGCGGCAGCAGAACCACGGCGCCAACTTCGCCTTTCCAAAGGCGCGCCAGGCAAATGCCGATACTGCCGCCGCCGACCTCGTGGCTCTTGAAATGTTTGCAGCCGGCAAGTATTTGGATGGTTCCTGAATGCCAGTCGACCGGGTCGCGCAACAGCAGGTATTGCGAGGCAAGAGTACGCTCCGGGTCGATCATCAGCTGTTGAGCGCTTTCCTGGTCCGTGATCCGGAAAACCTTGTCAGAACCCGCGCGATACCCGTAGATCTCTCCGGTGTTTACATCGCCCACATAGGCGCAGACGATCTCTCCATTAACGGTAAGCGAGATCATCGTGCCCACGCCGTGCGACTGCCCGCGAATGAAGGCCTTGGTGCCGTCGAGAGGATCAACGGTGAAAAAGGCGTTGTCGACCGGCAGGGTGCACGGCCGCTGCAGTCCGTTCTCTTCGGCGACGATGCCAAAACCCGGGAAGCATTCATCCAAGCTTTTTACGTAGATCGCTTGCGCAAACTTGTCAGCGTCGGTGACGTAATCGGCGTCCGAAGTCAGGCTCGGCTTTTCTTGCGCTTCGAACGAGAAACGCATTGTGCGGATCTTGACGATGGCTCGCCGCACCAACTCTTTTAAGACGATCGCGGTTGCGTGGTCATTGAGTTCGCCCGGCATGATTCTCGTGGTCATTTTGCCTCTCCTTTGTTCATGTTCTGAACGGACAATAGAGCTAAAAACTTGTTTTGTCAATGAAGGGATTGCTTGGCCGCCCATATTGACGATTCTGCAATAACATGCTAACGTGCCTTCATTATGAGCAATGTGCGCACTAAATTTAATTTCGAAATTTGCGGCCGGGAAGGCTATGCCTTTTCTACCGTTGTTTCGAACATTTGGTCTGCCGGCGTTAAAACGGCAGAGTTGCGCAGCGTTATATGTATTTAAGCTAAACTTTTGAATGCATTGAACGCCGCGCTAAACGCGGCGTTTTTCGTTCTTTACAACTCAATTTCAGGAGAAGCAAGATGGAAAAGAAGCAAAACCATTTGGCGTACCTGTTCGCAAAAACCTGGCGTTTCTCGGAAGGGAATCGGCGCAACGTTGCTTGTTTCTGGTCAATGTTCGTCGCCGCCGGCATCTTCGAGCTGTTCTTCCCGTCGCTCATTTGGGCGAAGATCATGGTCGTCATTCAGAAAGAAGGCGTGACCAAAGACAGCATCGGGACGCTCTTGGGTCTTCTGGCGCTCACGCTTGCCAGCTCGTTCGTTTTCTGGATGATCCATAAGCCGGCGCGGCAAATGGAGAACGACAACGCTTTCATCGTTCGCGCCAATTACCGCCGGTATCTGCTCCAGGGCGTCATGACCTTGCCCTTGGGCTGGCATGTCGAACACCACTCCGGCGACACGATCGACAAGATCGAAAAAGGCGCGAACTCAATGCACCTGTTTTCCGAAGCGACCTTCCAGATCATTTATTCGCTGGTGTCGTATGTGGGAAGCTTCGCAGTGCTCGCATACTTTAGCCCGCCGTCGGCGGTTATCGTTTCCGCGATCACCGCCTTCGCCGTTTGGATCATCGTGCGTTTCGACCGCGTCTTGATCGCGCAATATGCCGAGTTAAGCCGTTCGGAGAATAAGATAAGCGAACGCGTCTTTGACGCCGTGAGCAACATCGCAACGGTGATCATTCTGCGCGTCGAGCGGCTTGTCTTTAACGCGATCATGGCAAGCGTTGAAAAGCCTTTCGCGCTCACCAAGTCGAACAACCGGATCAGCGAGACAAAATGGTTTTTGGTCAGCATGTGCAGTTCGGCTATGGTCGTTGTTACGCTGGCGGTGTATCTGTGGCAGCGCATGGGAACGGTGCAAGGCGTGCTAGTGGGCACTGTTTTTCTTGTGATCGGTTATTTGCGGAATATCAGGGAATTGTTTTTCCGTTTCGCCGATATTTACGGCGACATCGTAAAACGCCGAACCCGGATCGCCAATGCCGAATTGCTGGCCAAGGACTTTCGGCCGGAGCTGTTCACCAATCATGTTTTGCCGGCCGGATGGAAACGTCTGGAGATAGAAGGTTTGGATTTCTCCTATGAGGGCTCCGCGCCGAAGGCAAAGCAACAGCTTTGCGGGGTCTCGCTTGCTCTCGCGCGAGGGGAGCGTGTCGCTTTTGTCGGCAAAAGCGGCAGCGGCAAAACAACGCTTCTTAAGGTGATCCGCGCCTTGTTCCATCCTGAAAACATGCGTCTGACGGTCGATGGCGTGCCCATCCGTGAAGGTTTTGACGGGATCAGCAGGGCGATCGCTCTCGTGCCGCAAAATCCGGAGATATTCGCCACGACCATTCGCGAGAATATCACATTGGGGGCCGACCATGACGCCAAAACGATCGAACGTTTCACCGACATGGCTTGTTTCACGGAAACCGCCGCGGCACTGCCAAAGGGGCTTGAATCGTCGATAAAAGAAAAAGGCGTTAACTTGAGCGGCGGCCAGCAACAACGGTTGGCGTTATCGCGCGGCTTGCTCGCGAGCGACGACAAAGAGATCGTTCTTCTCGACGAACCGACCAGCAGTTTGGACACGACCAATGAAATGCTGGTGTACAAGAACATCTTCGACGGGTTCAAAGGCAAGACGATCGTCTCGTCGGTTCATCGCTTGCACCTGCTTCCGCTCTTTGATCGTGTCTGTTTCTTTGAAGACGGAATGATCATCGCCACGGGAACCGTCGCTGATCTGCTCAAAACATGCCCGTCGTTCCAAAGGCTTTGGGCGCAGTACGCAGAACATCAAAACGAAAACTCCGCTACAATAAATTGAAGAAAACTCTCACCCCGTTGTCAAACGACAGCGGGGTTTTTAATTGGTTGGATATACCTCTTAGTTGACGATATAAGCAAAACAGCCCTTTCATCGCGGCTGTTATCGGGTTAATTAAAATCGGCCGAACCATCGTTGGTCCGGCCGACAAGTTTGCGGTGTTGCGATCGCTAGAATGTGGCGCCTTCGGGAATGTTGATGTGCTCACTCTCGTCGCGGCTTTCTTTCAGCGCTTTTACGAACAAGAGCAGATTTTTGAATCCGACAGCGACAAGCGGCTTCGCTTCTTTCATGATCGTGTCGGTATCAGCCACGGTTTTGTTTAGATTTGCCTCTGCCTCGGTCAGCCACTCTGCGCTGACGTTCAACTGTTGATCGGACGTCCATCCTTCTGGTCCGCGAGGCGGCGGATGGTCGATCACGCCGGTGTCAAGAACATAGTTCATGATGTTGGAGTGCCGCTCTATCCCCGAATCGTCCCTGGCACCGATATCGATCAGGTTCTTGCCGTCAAGCGAAACGACGCGCCATGTTTGTTTCAGCTTCATGAAGCGTTCGATCTTCAGGAAATGTGGCGAGAACCGAAAAATATGATCAGAGTTATTGCCTGGAGGCGCGATGGTGTTGACCACCAAAGCGGCGAGGGCGCTGGTGACGTCGGTCACTTCAAGAGCCAGTTCAACATCCCAATCATCGCCCACGCGTTTTTCGGAAAGTATCTCGACATTGCGGCAGTTGATCGGAGTTTGCTTCAGGCACTTTACGAAAAAGTCCTTGCGCCGGGAATTGACGGTCTGATCGTGCATCTCGTCAAAGCGCGTGTATTCCCAGTTCCTGAAGAACGACCGAACAAGCGTGCCGGCCTCTCCCAGTTTCTTCGATGCGCTGATCTCCATGGCGGCTTTCGCCTTCACAGGTTCCGCCTTGGACTCGGCGGCGACGGTTTTTGCACCATCGTCCTTCGGCGTATCCTTTTTGTCGAAGGCCTTGCTCACGATAAAAACTGCCAATGCGATAGCCATGATCAATGCTGCGGCTTTGTACATGATCCCCGGTCCTTTCTGAGGTTGCGGTTGGTTGTCGAAGAACGGTTTTAACCTAGCTTAGTATTCAAAAAACGTCAAGGTTTGAGAGTTATTTCAATCATGTGATGCATAACCGATTGACAAAAAGGGGATAAAGGGCAAGGATGCGCTCAGGAGGAGTTGCTCATGAAAAATTTCAAAGTTATTGCTGTTGCGATGTTGGTAATGCTTTTTGGCGCCGGATGCTACGGGTTCAAAAAGGCGACTCCGGATGCTCGACCGGCGGGGGCCGATGCTGCGGCTGTTTTCGATGTCGTACCCGACAAGTCGGATATTGATTCGGTCTCGGGGGAATCCGAGGTTTCGATCGATTCCGTGAATATGGTTGGGAAAGTGGATGCGAATATTAATCTTGACCTCGCTGTGTCGGCGCCGGAAGCCGGTCCGGAGGCGTTGCCGAATGCCAAGGATGTCTTCACGCCGGATCTGCCCTGCATTAATCCTACCCCCGGCCACTATTCGGCCCAACTTGATCCCGCTCTTTCCAAAGTTGGCGATTCGATCAGCCGCCTCGGTTCTTCTGGCTTTACCGTTAGCGTTGACAAGGACGGGTCGTTCTGGATAGATGCTACCTACGACGGATGGGCTCATTACCAATTTCTCGCAACTTGCGGATCCTTTAACGCTCAACATGGCGCAGGATGGGACGGATACGGTGGAACGAGTTGTCCGACTGATGGCTTCGGCTTTATCGGATCGTTCGTATCGCCGACCGAAGCGCGCGGGTTATATAAGGATCTTTCATGGCGGTGCCAGGTGGTTAGCGTCGGTTACTTCATCGCCACGCTGGATCCAGTGCCGGACAGCGGCGCCACACACGATACTGCGACAACGAACGAAGCCGGCATCGTTGTCGACTCCGGCGAGATCGATCGCTAGCTACATCGAACGTATATGCGAAGGGGACGCGCCACCCTTCGCATTTTTGTTTGACGCCGCACCTTTGGAAACCGCGTCTTGCGGTCACTCCCCGGGGTGCGGTTTTCTTTATAAACAAAAAGTTCTTTAGATTGCCTACCGGTTAAGTTAGGTATAAAATTAGTACAAACACGTTTTTAATACGTCCCCCTATGAAAAAATTATTTTTTACCATACCGATCCTTGCCCTCCTCGCCGTTGGCTGCGTTAAGTCCCGGCCGATAAACAACACGAACGCGCCGGCGAAAAATGAAAATCAGGCTGTTGCGCCCGCACCAGCCGCCGTTTACGACCTTACGTCTCCCGATAGCGCGGGCAAAACCTTGGATATTTCTTTGAATGGAACAGTCGTAAAGCACCTCACGATCAACGACCTCCCCGATCCCTATAGCACGGTCGTGCCTGAAAAAACCGATTTTGCTTTTGATCTGGTTAACGCCAGCGATAAAATAACGCTCGACACGGTAAGAAACAGGATATATTTCTTTGCGCTTAATACGGCGACGGCGGGAAACGTGAATGCCGACAAAGCGGTCTTTGCCTACGATTTTACGACAGATCAAGTTTCATTGATAAATGACCGGGGTTTTATGAGCGGCGGCGATCCGATCGTACTTTCGCCCAATGATCGCTATATTGTTTTTCGCCAAGGAGGCCACGGCGGCTTGTGCGCCAATGTCATGGGATTAGCCGTATTTGATCTGATCAGCAACAAAGATAAAGGGCAATTGCCGGTGGCGCCCGCGGAAGGAGAAGGGGATGGCGTGCTGACCTTTAATAAATGGATCGATGGCAAGCATTTTTCCTATACGTCACATTTTTTTGACTCGCTTGACCAGTGTCAGGCCGCCCAAGGCGACGAATCAAAAGCTCCGTCCGAGCAGAAAACATGGGAAATACCAACCGTTGCAGAACAACCGATCGGCGGATAAAAGGAATGGGCTATGAACATTGAAGAATTTAAACAAACAAAAAAATATAAAACCGGACGAAAGGCCTACAAAGCTATTTTTGTCATGCTTTGCATTTATACGGTTCTCGACGAGCTTGCCGCGTGGGTTTTTGATTCGTTAGGTTATTCCAGCCCTTCGGTTTTACAGCGAGTCACCAGTGCGTGGATAGCCCTCTCTCCTATTATAGGCCTTGAATTGTCGCGAAGATTCTTTTGGTATTTGGCATCAATGAAAGACTTGTATTTCGGCACATTTTCCACCCCGCGTTCTAAACGCATCAATTCGATCATCCTGGCATTCATCGCATTGGCGGCGCTCGCTGATACGCTGGTTTTGAGGAAACTATCGCTTTACTCGCTTCTCCCCGTTTTTTCAAGGTCGATCACGGGCGTTATCCTGTTCCCGCTAAAGTTGATCGTCTTGATATTTTACGCTGCAGATTTTTTCTTTTTGATCTTTTTTCCGATCAGCGCCGCGTATTCTTTCTTGCGCGGAAGAGCGGACGGAGTTCAACAAAAAAAGGTTCGCTTTGCAATTTCCATTGCATTTGCGGTCGTTGTCTCGGCCGCTTCGCTGGTATATTTTTCATATTTCAACTCGGTTGGCGACATCGAACATGCTGACGTCGTCAGTTTGCGGCAAAATTTGAACGGCAGTTATTATTCCAAAGACAGATCATCGGTATATTTTGACGATGAAAAAATACAAGCGGATCCGGCAACCTTCATCGCGTATCCCATCGGATCCGACCTTACTAATTTTGCAAAAGACGCCGCTCACGTATACATTAACGGCGAAATTGCCGACATGTTTGATGCGGCATCATTTGACGTTCACAGCACCGGCCCACTTTACGAAACCGATAAAAACGGCGTCTATATAGACGGCCGGCCGGTAGACGGCGCCGATCCGGCGAGCTTTGCCGTTATGGGAACTTCTTGTTATGCCTCGGATAAAACGAGCGTGTACTATATTTGCAAAACTAACGAAGGTTATGATCTTGTGCATCCGATTAAAGATGTCGACCTCCATTCAAACACGGTTATTTCTCCCGAATATTTAAGGTCGGGCGATACCATATACTATCACGACAAGACGATCGTCAATACGGATCCTGCAACTTTCAAAGTTCTGGAAAAAAATTATGCCAAAGATTCAAAAAATGTTTATTTCGAAGGAAGGGCGATATATGGTGCGGATCCCGCCACATTCATTGTAGTGAAAATTAACAGGGGGCCCGACGCGCAAATAGCGGACGCGAAAGACAAGAATCGGCTTTATTCGGGCGGCCAGGAGGTTTATTGAGTTAATTAAAAACGACCGCACCAAAGAGGCGCGGTCGTTTTTTAAATTTTGTTCTTAGGCCTTCTTGACGTTGGCGGCGCGGGGGCCCTTTTCGGACTGCTCGGTGTCGAAGGAAACCTTGTCGCCCTCATGCAACTGGTCAAAGGTGACTTCGACCAAGCTGGAGCTGTGGAAAAAGACATCCTTGTCTCCGCCGTCCGGGGTGATGAAGCCAAAACCCTTTTCGGTGTTAAGGCGCTTGATTACTCCTGTCATATGATTGTGTGTTTACGAATTAATTCCGCAAATAGAGACCTTTTTGCGGAAATCTCGACGAATTTCCCACAAGGTGTGATTTGCTTGTTGCCAAGATACCATAAACAGCAAAAATATGTAAGTGCCGGGTGTTTATAAACATGGTATTATTCAAGCATATGAAACAACTTCATTTTAAGATCATAGCGGCGGTATTCATGATCACGGCGTCTTTGTTGCCGGTTGCGGCCATGGCCGCGGAGTTTAGAGCCGATCGATCGGGATCGACAAGCATTAACGAAGCGGTAAATGACGATCTGTATTCCGCCGGAAACAGCGTTTCGCTGAATGGGCCGATAAGCGGCGATGCGGTCGTCGCGGGAAACACGGTGGTTATTTCCAACGATGTGGGTAAAAGCGTTTTGGCGGCCGGCGGCACGCTTACGGTCTTGGGAAACGTATCCGATGACGTGCGCATTGTCGGCGGAAACGTATTTATTAACGGCAACGTCGGACACGACGTCGTTGTCTTGGGCGGACAAGTAAACATTTCATCATCGGCGTCCATCGGCGGCGATCTGGTTGTTTTAGGCGGAACGGTGAACATCAACGGGCCGGTGCGCGGCAATGTTTATTTCAGAGGAGGGGATGCGACGATCAACGCGGCGGTGAGCGGATCGGTGAACGCGACCGCGCGAACGTTATCCTTCGGGTCGCAAGCGGCCATTGGCGGACAGCTTGTTTATTCGACCCCGGCTCCGGCACAGATCGCCGACGGCGTCGTGAACGGGACGGTCGCGTACAAAAAAACGGCGTCGAGCAACTCCGGATCGGCACAGAACGCCTTTGCGGCTTTCTTCACGATCTCCCTGCTCATTAAGCTCATCTCTTTGTTCGTTCTCGCGCTTATCTTCTCAACCGTATTTAAACACCGTACATCCACTATCGTAAAAAATGCGTTTACGCGCTTTGGCTGGGACATTCTTCATGGTTTTTCCGCGCTCGTGCTTATCCCGTTCGCCGCGCTAATTTTGCTCGTGACGCTGATCGGTGCGCCGCTGGCGCTTTTGGCCTTTTGCGTTTACGGAATACTGCTTGTGCTTGCCGGGGTGTTGACGCCCGTTCTTGTCGGTGCCTGGATATGGAAGCTCGCCAAAAAAACGCCGGAATATACAGTCAATGTTTATTCGATCCTCATTGGCGTCATCGTCTATGGTTTGGCCTCGCTTGTTCCGTTCGTTGGTTGGATATTTGATCTCATTTTCATGCTGGTCGGCCTGGGCGCTTTATCGCGCGCGGCGCTTTCCGGGATCGCCGTCGAGCTGGGCGGTTCCAAGCACGCGCGATAATTAAGATCGTCTGGTTTGATCGGCGGAAATTGACAGCTTCACCAAAAAAGCATAGGTTTACTGGTTGCCGGGATCGGCAACCTTTTCTTGTTCTCTGACAAAGGAGGCACTCGTGGAAACGCAAAGATTCATCAACTTGGGTGTTCCGGTCTCGTTAAGCGTTCTTGATAACGGTTTGACGGTCATTACCGTTGAACTTCCTTCACAACTTGTCCATGCCAATCTTTCTTTTACCGTTGGAGCCCTTGACGACGGGTCAATGACGGGGCTTGCTCATTTTCTTGAGCACATCTTGTTCGAAGGGCCGGCGCGGGATGGCGCGCACCCCTACTTCAGGGAACTGATCCAACATGGAGTAGAGGCGGACGCATCCACCAATTGGTGCTCAACTGATTACTACGCGCACGGACTCGCCAATAACGCCGTCGATATCATCACCGCGCTCTTGCGCGTCGGTTTTGTCGGCCGTATAAACCGCGACAACATCGAACGCGAGCGGCGGGTGATAACCCGCGAGCTTGCCGGCCGGAAAAAAAGACCGGAGGCATCGTTTAATGAGTGGAAAAGCAAACTGCTTTATCCGGCCTATCCGATGTTGAGCGGACGACCGGCAGGAACCGCTGTGTCCGTCAATTCGATCGGTTATGACGACCTTTGCTTTCATTACGGCTGGAAGTATAATCCATCGGCATCGGTCTTGGTTGTTTCCGGGGCGATAAGACACGACGATGTGCTAAGAGCGGTTATTGATTGCTCCTTCATTCCGTCGCGCGCAAGACGCGAATCAGCGCAGCGACGCGAACCGATCAACCGCGCCATTGAACGAGCCGCCTTCTGCAGTCTTGAAACATCGGAAAAGACCATCCTGTATTTCAACCAGTTGACGAATCGCGTCGACCGGATACGCGCCGGGATATTGCAAGACCTGATTACCGGTTTTCCCTTCGGACTGCTTACGCAAAAGCTTCGCATGGAAGAAGGGATCGTTTACAAGATACATGCTGCGGGCAGCGGTTATTGGTTCATGCCTTTCGAAGAGATCACGGTTCATGCTGACCCGGCCAACTTCAACCATATTGAAGACGAACTGATGAACTGTTTTCGTCGGATCGCAAGGGGTGATATTACGGCCGAAGCCTGGAATACCGCTTTGTCCCGAAACCGCACCTTTTTTGCCGTCAGGCCGAATGCCGGAGCAGCCCAATGGGGCGAATGGCTGCTCAATAGGTGGTTGGCGGGCGATATCGAAGATATTGATGCGGGCAAGATCGCACAAGAGTCGACGCGAGACGACCTCGCATGGATCGCTGAACGGATCCTGGAGCGTGGACGACTCGGCCGAATCGACATTGTTCATTCCTGAAATTTGCGCTCGTACCCGAATGTCGGGACGAGCGTTTTTTGTTTTAGATACAATGGGCATAGATTCGGTCGTGTGGTAAAATCAATCCTTAAGATAATTTCCAAAATGTGGATAACGACATAGTCGACAAGATCGAGAAAGCGGGACTCACGGGACGCGGCGGAGCCGGGTACCCGACCGCTAAAAAGTGGCAAGAAGTCGCCAAGGCTGTTGGGGATAAGAAGTTTGTCGTTTGTAACGCCAGCGAAGGCGAAACCGGTCTTTTTAAGGATATTCATATTTTAACGAACTATCCCGATATGGTTGTAAAAGGGATGGTTTTGGCGCTCGATCATCTTCACGCCAAAGACGCTTACTTTAATTTGAATAAACGATACTATCGCTTGATCAGGTCAAAACTTGAACCGATCATCAAGGAATACAACGATAAGGGCTACAACATCAAAATATTCGTTGAAGAGCCGAGCTATATCGGCGGCGAAGAAACGGCGCTCCTTAACGGGATCGAAGGCAAGCGCACCGAACCGCGATCCAAGCCGCCCTATCCGTCGCAAGCCGGGCTGTATGCCAAACCGACCCTCATCAATAACGTTGAAACGCTCTACAACGTTGCTTGCGTTGCCAACGGAACATATGACAAGAAGCGGTTCTATTGTCTTTCCGGTAAATTAAAGAATAAAGGCGTTCAACACCTTCCCGATGATTGGGATGTTGAAAAGGTGCTCAAGGAGACGGGGAATTATCCGAATTTTGATTTCTTCGTGCAGATCGGCGGCGGCGCTTCGGGTACGGTTTGCGACCAAGATCAGATCAAAGGTAAACTCGCTACCGGAGCCGGCGCCATTGAAGTGTTTGACAAGAAAAAAACCGATCCGCGCAAATTGATATTACGCTGGCTTGAGTTTTATCAAAAAGAAAGCTGCGGCAAGTGCACGCCCTGCCGCGCCGGCACCTACCAGCTTTATGAAATGGTCAAGGCAAGTCCCAAAATTCCGTGGCCGGAAATGTTCGAGATCCTTGAAACAATGGAGGCGACATCGTTCTGCGCGCTGGGGCGGTCGGTCATGGAACCGATCCGCTCGTATTATTCCAATGTTTTGAAACTGTCATGAACCAAGTCAAAGTAAGCATTAACGGCAAAGAGTATTCCGCGCCCGAAGGCGAAAGTATTTTGCAAACGGCGATCGATAACGGGATCGATATCCCGCATTTTTGCTATCACGAGGATCTGCCGATCGGCTCCAGTTGTCGAACCTGTCTTGTTGAAGACGTTAAGACGGGTCGCGTGGTAACTTCATGCTCGATCAAAGCCGAAGAAGGGGTCGCAATTATAACCGATACGCCCAAGGTAAAAGAATTGCGTCTAAAAAATCTTGAGCTTTTGCTTGCCGGACACCAAAAGAACTGTCCGCGCTGCCAAAAAGGAACCTATTGCCGCGTTGCTGACGAGATCGGCAAATACGGCGTCTCGACCGTCAAATATTGGCGGCCGGAGATACAAGAAAAGCTGCATTTGATGAGCCAAGCGGCCCTCTTGGATCCGCAACTTTGCATCGCCTGCAATAAGTGCGTGGAAATTTGCGAGAAGATCGGCATTGGGTTCTTGGAAATGCACGGAAAGAATATTCAGACGCACGCCACCTGGACGCGCAAGCCGGATGTTGATTGCATTTATTGCGGCCAATGCACGGTTCATTGTCCGGTCGGTTCGGCGCGCGAGCAGAACCAGATCGAAGACGTTGAAAAAGCGCTGGCCGACAAAGACAAGATCGTGATCGCGCAAATGGCGCCATCGGTCCACGCCAGCCTTGGCGAAGAATTCGGCTTGCCGGTCGGCACCGACATAACCGGCCGCGCCTACACCGCTTTCCGCAAGCTGGGCTTTGACCACGTTTTTGACGTGAACATGGGTGCCGACATTACAACGATCGTTGAGGCCGCCGAGCTGGTGGAGCGCATTAAAGAGAATAAGAACCTGCCGATGTTCACCTCCTGCTGTCCGGCTTGGGTAAAGTTCATGGAATTTTACCACCCCGAGATGCTTGATCATTTGACGACCTCGCGTTCGCCGCAAATGCATTCCGGCGCCGCCTATAAGACTTGGTGGGCGAAGAAAGAAGGCATTGATCCGCACAAGATCGTCGTTGTTTCTTTCATGCCTTGCACCTCCAAAAAGTACGAAGCGCGGCACGAGAAAATGAAGATCGATGGCATGTGGCCGGTCGATCACGTCCTCACCACTCGCGAATTCGGGGCGCTCTTGAAAAAACACAACATCGACCTGCCCAATTTGGAGCCAAGCGAAGTCGAAGCGCCGGGCACGTATTCAGGCGCCGCCGCCATTTACGGCGCCTCGGGCGGAGTTATGGAATCGGCCTTGCGCACCGCCTATTTCGACATCACCGGCAATGAATTGGAAAAGGTTGAATTTGAAAAAGTGCGCGGCATTGAAGGGATCAAGAAAGCCGAGATCGAGATAAACGGCCGCACGCTCAAGGTTGCCGTTGCCTCAACCGCGGCTAATGCGGAAAAGATCATTCAGGAAATTAAGAAAGATCCAAGCTCTTACGATTATGTCGAGGTTATGGCCTGCCCCGGCGGCTGTATCGGCGGAGGCGGCCAGCCCATTCCGACCACCCTTAAGATCGTGGCAAAACGCATTGAATCGCTTTATAAAGTCGACTCGCAAATGAAGCTAAGAAAAGCCCATCTTAATCCGGTCGTGCGGGACTTTTTCGACAACTACATCGCAAAACTGCCCGTTGCGGCGCGCGAAAAGATCCTTAACACGTCTTATTCACGAAAAAAGAAGTTTGAGTAGCGTTTTTATCTTTTTATGATCAATCGCGGCCGGATGAAAAGAAATATATATGCGCTTCCCAACGGCGCGTATATTTTTGATAACGACGGCGTGCTGGTGGACACGGAGCCTAAATGGTTCGAAGCGTACGTGCGGCTTCTTAAGCCATACGGGATCATTTACGAAATGTCGGTTCATCGCCGGATAATGGGCCAATCGGCAGAGAGTTGCATTGAATTCATTCAAAAGACCTATCCTCAATTGCCGCAGGGCGCTTCGGGAACAAAAGAGCTTTTAAAAAAGCGAGCGCTTTTGATCCAAGCGGTTAAAACGGAATCGCCGATCCGTCCCAAACCCGGCGTGATCGAATTTTTGGACGAAGTTAAGAAACGAAATATTCCCGTCGCCATGGCGACGGGCACGTCACGGTACGACATCAACGACCAATTGGCGTCTCTGGGTTGGAAAAATATGTTTGGCGCGGTTGTCGCCGGCGACGAAATAGCGCACAGCAAGCCGGCGCCCGACATTTATTTGGAAGCGGCGCGAAGGGTGGGGGTTGAACCTCAATTTTGTCTCGCGTTCGAAGACGGCGTGAGCGGGCTTTTAAGCGCCAAGGCGGCGGGCATGGCCACCGTTTTTGTCCATGATGAACGTTTTGAGGTCGCGCCGCCCTTTGTCCCGTCGCTCACGGTTGAGGGTTTTGAAGAATTATTATAAAAAAGTGGTTTAATCCGATAAACTAACGCTTCAAATTAATTTTATGGCTTCCAAGACAAGTCGAAAACTATTGCCTAAGGATCTATTTTTTAAAAAGATCGATGAGCTGGGCGAGGCGCTCACTTTTGACGATGTGCGCTTGAGGTCGGGGTACTCGGAAACCATGCCCGATGACGTTGATCTTGCTTCGCGTTTTACTAAAAACGTTCCGCTCAAAATTCCCATCGCGAGCGCGGCCATGGACACGGTTACCGAACACGAAATGGCGATCGCGATGGCGAAACTGGGCGGCATCGGCGTTCTTCACAAGAACATGGATCCCGAGCAGCAAGGCAAAGAGGTCGCCAAGGTTAAGTTCAATTTGAACGGCCTCATTGAAAGACCGATCTATGTTCTTGAAACCGACACCGTCGCGGAAATACTCAAGCGCCGCGAGGAAAAGGGATACACGTTCCATACGTTTCCGGTCATAAACGCGAGCGGCAAGCTTGTCGGCATCATCAGCCAAAATGATTTTGATTTTTGCTCCGACCGCTCGCTTGAGGCGCGCGTCGTGATGACGCCGAACGCAATTACCGCTAAAGCCGGAACCAGCTTGAGGGATGCTTACGTCATCATGCACAAAGCCAAGAAAAAATCTTTGCCGCTCATTAACGACAAGAATGAGCTCTCCGGACTTTATACCTATAACGACGTGAGCCGCATCATCACCAAAAGCCAGCATAACTATAATGTCGATGGAAAAGGGCAATTGCGCGTTGCCGCGGCCGTCAGTGTCAACGATTTTGATCGCGCCAAACTTTTGATCGCGAACCATGTCGACGCGCTGGTCATTGATACGGCGCACGGCGATACGAATGTCGTGATCAAAACGCTCAAAGAGATGAAGAAACGTTTCGATATCGATGTGGCGGTCGGAAACGTCTCCGAGCCCGATTCGGCGCTGCGGCTCGCCAAGGCGGGTGCCGACGGAATCAAGGTTGGGCAGGGACCGGGTTCGATTTGCACAACGCGGATCATCGCCGGCATCGGCTCGCCGCAAGTAAGCGCCATCTACAAATGCGCGCGCATTGCCGACGCTTATGGCGTGCCCGTTTGCGCCGATGGGGGATTGAAACACTCCGGCGATATTCCCATCGCGATCGGCGCCGGCGCTTGGTCGGTCATGATGGGCAGCATGCTTGCGGGCGTCAAAGAAGCGCCGGGCGAGGTGATCTTCGCCGACGGCAGGCAATGGAAAGCTTATCGCGGCATGGGTTCGATCGGCGCCATGGAAACGAACAAGGGCTCGCGCGAACGCTACGGACAAATTGCCACCGGCAAAAAAGAATTGATCGCCGAAGGGGTGGAGGGGATGAAGCCGTACAAAGGCGAACTTGAAGCCGTGCTTTTCCAATATGTGGGCGGACTTAAGCGCGGCATGGGTTATGTCGGCGCGGCTAACATCGCCGCCCTTCGCGACAAAGCCGACTTCCTCAAGATCACCGCCGCGGGTCGCGCCGAGAGCCACCCGCACGACATTTTGATCACCAAAGAGCCGCCCAACTACAACGCAGAATAATATCGTAATGCGGCCGTAAGGGCTTGATAATAATTTCAACCAATGCTTTAATATCACACCCGCCAAAATCACTTGGCGGCGACATTCAGGAGGGAAGAATGGGTCTTTTAATTCATCTTTTTGGCGGCAAAAAAAATACGGCCGCCGCCGCGCCGCGCCGCACAATGGTTACGGTTTTGACGCTTCCACCGACGGAAGCAAAACCCGCAACAGCGCCAGAGGCTTTACCCGCGGCCGACCCGGTCGTTTCAAAACCGGTCGCCGCGCCGACCGTTATTCCGCCTAAAGAGAGTGCCCAAGAGCTCTTGGAACGGATCAGGACGCGCAACGAACGGCATGCCGATCTGTCTGCCTTGATCAAGTTCGAGCGATCGCTGCCGCCGGCAAAGCAAACGCCAAAAATGGCTGAATTGCAAAAGGCTGTCTATGGTGCCATTGAGGCCGATGCGAAAGTACGGGAATACCGCCAAGCCTACTACCTCTATCAATCGGCGCTGCACGCCGCCCAAAGAAGTTAGGATCAGGCGGTCAAAAACGTCATACGCGGTCCGGAAACTGTTTCCGGACCTTTTGTTATTCGAGCAAAATTATAAAATGCGCTATAATATTCTTCTATGAGCACGATCGAGGAACAATTGGTCGAATCAAGGATGAAGGAATATGCCGAAGCGACAAAGGACAGCGCCAACGTCGACAAAGCGGCTTTGGCGATGGCGGCGCTCGAGTCGGTGCAGCTCGAAAGCGGCGTAACGGTAAAAAGAAAAAAAACGCTGTATATGCTTTCTTTATGTCTGCCGCCGATCGGTTTTGTTTTTGCCGCTTGGTACTATTTTTCAAAAAAGATCGACGGCAAGCGGGTTGCCTTAATTTGCGCTATCCTCACCGTAATAAGCGGTTTGCTGGCTTGGCTCGTTTGGGCGGTCTTCACGTCCGCGCTGCCGCCGCAAACGGCCGATCAAATTCAATCGTTCAATCCGAGCGACATAAATTCGATCAAAGACATATTGCAACAATCGCAATAACGTTTATGAAATTAAGAAAAATGGAGATCGTTAATTTAGCCGCCATCGTCATCGTCTTTGCGGTTGCGGCGTATTTGTATCCGTTGCTTCCGGAGCGCGTCGCCTCGCATTGGGACATTAACGGACAAGTGAACGGATACATGAGCCGTTTTTGGGGCGCTTTTTTCGTGCCGGTTCTGACGCTGGGTTTGTATATATTATTCATATTCGTTCCGCGGGTCGATCCGAAAAAAGAGAATATTGAAAAATTCCGCAGCAGTTTTGACACTTTTGTTTCGCTGTTCCTGCTCTTCATGTTTTATATTTACGCTTTGACGATCTTTTGGACGTTCGGTTATGTTTTTAACATGAGCCAACTCATGATCCCGGCTTTCGCGTTGCTTATTTTTGCCATGTCCGTTCTTGTAAAGAATGCCGAACCGAATTGGAGCATCGGCATTAGGACGCCGTGGACCCTTTCTAGCGAGCTTGTTTGGCGCAAAACTCACGCTTTCGGCAACAAGCTGTTCGCACTTGCCGCCATTTTGACCTTATTGGGAATTTTCTTCCCCGGCCAAGCGCTTTGGTTCGCGCTTATTCCGATCATTGCTTGTTCGCTTATTGTCGTTGTTTATTCATATTTGGAATTTATGAAACACCCCGGCCTTACGGCACGGGGTTTCAGGGCATAGTCACAATACAAGCTTGGCTTGTCCGCTGTCCTCTCTTCCTTGATACTCAATGTATCGGCGAATCACATCCTCATTGATCCCG